>Ga0255338_1000087_pt1 | contig 403981 bp, 348 predicted proteins | sample MeOH1_35cm_T4_19_FD_203715 | JGI IMG/M metagenome (GOLD analysis project Ga0255338, IMG submission 203715) | Sandy soil microbial communities from University of British Columbia, Vancouver, Canada - MeOH1_35cm_T4_195 | ecosystem: Engineered > Artificial ecosystem > Sand microcosm >... | reverse complement strand
GCATTTTGTGGACGGTAACCGATGTGAATGGATTAACAGCGAGCCATACACAGACCGTAACGGTAACAGATAACGAAGCACCGGTAGTGATCACGAATAATATCACGATTCAGCTGGATGCTAACGGTAATGCTTCTATCACCACAACCCAGATCAATAACGGATCAACGGATAATTGTGGTATTGCAACCATCAGTCTGGACAAAACAACCTTCAACTGCGCTAATGTGGGCCAGAACACGGTAACCTTAACAGTTGCGGATGTAAACGGCAACAGCAGCAGTAACACTGCTGTTGTAACAGTGGTAGATAATATTGCACCAACGGTGATCACAAACAATATGACCATCCAGCTGGATGCCAGCGGTGCAGCAGCTATTACCGCAGCACAGATCAACAATAACTCTACCGATAACTGTAGTATTGCTACTTACAGTCTGGATAAAACCAGCTTCGACTGCAGCAATGTAGGTCAGAACACGGTAACCTTAACGGTAACGGATGTAAACGGCAACAGTGCATCACAAACAGCAACGGTTACGGTGATCGATAATCTGGCACCAATCGTAACGGTACCAGCGGCACAGGTATTCTGTGCCAATGCGAGCGGCAGCACCCAGTACACGATCCCTGCGGCCAGCGCTACGGATAACTGCAGTATCGCCACGGTTACTTATGCGGTAACCGGAGCTACCAGCAGAACGGGCACAGGTTATGATGCATCCGGCGCCTTCAACATCGGTACCTCTACCATTACCTGGACGGTAACGGATGTAAACGGCAACACCAGCACCGGCAGCACCAGTGTAGTGGTGAACCCATTACCGGTAGCTACCTATGTAAGCAGTAATGCCGATGCGTTCTGTAACCAGACCAGCTTAACGGCTTCATCGAGCATTAACCCGTCTCTGTATAGCTGGTCAGCCAGCAATACCCCGGGCACTTTCAGCGCCAACCCTGTGTTAAGCCTTGGTTTAACCAATGCAGATGGTAATTACTACCTGTACACCCAGTCATCGGTAACGGGTTGTGTAAGTGCCAGTGCAGCGGTATATAACTTCCAGAAACAGACCCTCAGCAGCAGTTACACCATCCTTGCTTACAAGGAAGTGGAACTGGGTAAATACAATAAAGTGTTAAGCGGCAGCGTAGGAGTGATGACAGCCAGAGGCGAAGCGGAGTTCAAGAGCTATAGCGGCGTAACCGGAGCAGGTTCGTTTGTAAAAGCACCCAAGATTGATAAAGACGGCTCCGGCATTACGCTGAACAGCCAGATCATCGGTATTGCGGCAGTAAGCCTGCCAACGATGCAGTACAATACGGCCAGCACCAACAGCCTGCCGAGCCTGACAGCTTCCCAGAACAATGCCACTTTAAGCGGTAACTACAAGAACCTGACGATCAAGAAGGGGATCAGCGTAACGGTATCGGGCAACACTTTCGGTAATATCCGCCTGGAAGAGGGTGCCAGTATCCGCTTTACCAGTACGGTACTGAACATAGAGAACTTCACGGCCGACAGAGGTGCTAAGAACAACGACTACACCTATATCCGCTTTGCACCGAACACCAGTGTAAGGGTGGGTAATAAGGTGAGCATCGGCAGCCAGGTGTTGGTAAACCCTGAAAGCTACCAAGTAAGCTTCTACATGGGCGACCAGCGCAAGGATGAAGAGAAGTTCACGGTGAAGGGTGGAGATACCCGGGTGATCGCCAATGTGCTGATGCCGAACGGTAAACTGCGTGTAACGGCTACCGATTCGGACTATGACGACGATAAACATGGTGATTGTGACCACAAAGCGCATGGCAGCAAAGACTGTAAGCATAAGGGGCATGATCACAACGACTGTAATCATGGTGCACACACAGCTGCTAACTGCCAGGACGATGTGTATATGACGGGTCTGTTCATAGCCGAGGAAGTAGAGAGCAAGGGCAACAAAGTGATCTGGAACAGCTACGATTGCAGTGCGCCTGCGGCACCGATTACATCGGTGAACAGCAACAAGGGAGTAACACAGTCGGTATCTGCGGAGAAAGTGACCACTACAAGCGAAGAGGAGCTGAAAGTGACAGTGATGCCAAATCCAAGTACAACCTACTTCACGTTGAAACTGGAGAGTAAGTATGAAACCCCTGTGAACCTGCGTGTGATGGATGGCGCTGGCAGGGTAGTGGATGCGAGATCGAAGTTGGGATCGAACAGTACTTTGCAGATCGGCCATAACTACAGCAGCGGCACTTACTATGCGGAACTGATACAGGGTACGAAGCGTAAAGTGGTGCAGCTGATTAAGGCGAGAGGATAGAGGAATTGAAAATTAGCAATTAATAATTAGTAATTAGAAATTGGTTATGAAAAGGACCCGCTCTTGTTGAGCGGGTCCTTTTTTTGGGGCGACTATAAAATAGGGGGTGTTGGGTATAAATCGCTTTGTTATTTGTGAAAATGAGGTGCTGTTTGGTAAATAGGGTGAAATGCACTGGCCGGTTACCGTTAAAACATCGATTGAAAAATGGGTTATTTCATCCAATATACGTGTTCAATTTTCTCCGAGTTTTAACCTGTCGAATATCTCTGCTGCATGGGTATCTGTATCGCGGGGTTTCGAGGACTTTTGTTTAAAATCCAATATCCATCATGCCTGTTCCGAAATGAACAGGCATGTCTGCTTACAGGCAGCCATCTATTGCCGGTGATATATCTGCTTTGTAGTGTAAACAGTGACATGAGATTACGTGATCATCCCATATGTCATCAACATCATTTTGATGAATTTTGACTTATCAAATACTACGGGAATAAACCGGAGAAGGTTGATAAAAGAAGTACCCTGTTTGAAATCCAATATCCAATGACTTCTTCAGAAGCAACAGGGGGATTGCAGAATCCTCCTGTTGTTTCATTACAGTATACACAGGTTGGTTACAATTTTACGGTTTGGTTATTCAAAGGGGATGCGCAGTTCCCTAAGGGTTAAGAGTCACTCATCGGGTGACTCTTTTTTTGCTGCTGTGTAATGAAAAATCGGCACATAAAAAAGAGTGAAAAAACGGTTTTTTAAGAAATAAGAATGTGTCACATTTGAAACAGAGAACAGGAAAGTCTTCACCCCCTGGGTTTCCTGAACGATCTGATTGCCAAATAAGCTGCACAAACAGTGTATCTATATAACTGTCAACGGTTTGTAAACTCGGTTTCTTAGTGATTGTACAGTAAGTAAACATGTCACCTCCATCCCAGGTCTGCCTGGCGATCCGGGGGGGTCGGGGGGTGATGTGTTTCTATTTTGCGAAAAACCTAGTGTTTTACCCGGAGAAAATGGATCAATAAATAGCCTGTTACACATAAAAGCAGGATAGCAAGAATAGCAATGGTGAGCCAGTTCTGCTCTTTCAGTTTGCGTTTATTTCTGCGTGTAACTTTTTTGTCGGTATGTTTCTGCAGCTGACGGTTCAGTTGTGCTACATAATTCTTCACTTCCTCCGGATCCCTGAAATGCTGCAGGCCTTCCATGGCTTCATTCACAAAAGAAGAATCGACCATTTGTTTTTCAATGGCAAATCTTTCCTCGTCGGTGGCTTTCCCTTGCAGGTAACGAAGCAGTTCTTCACTGCCCGGTTCCTCGTCATGGTTCAATATGTTGGAAAGTTGGCTCATCCGTTGGTATTCATTTTCTTTTCTAGCAGTATTTTCAGGTTTCGTTTGCCGTTCTGGATATGACTTTTTACCTGTAGTAAACTATAACCGGTATGGTTTACGATCTCCTGGTAGCTTTTTTTCTGCAGATAGAACAAAGTTACACAGGTTTTCTGCTCCGGGTTCAGTTCTTCCAGCGAAGTTTCCAGCAGGGTAAGGGTAATTTCTTTGTTAGCCAGTTCTGAGCGGTCGGTTTCGGGCGAAGCCAGCGGGGTATCATCTTCTACCGGGATAAAAATATTCTTATCACGCAGTTTCATCAGGCAGTGGTTGCGTGCTACCGTATATAACCAGCTTTTCAGGTAATCTACTTTGTATTTACCCAGTTCAGTAATGGCTTTCAGGAAAATCTGTTGTACGGCATCTTTGGCTTCTTCTTCATTTTTCAGGTATTTCATGCACACACCCAGCAATAACAGCGTATACCGCTGCAGCGCAATTCCCAGCCATTGGTTATCCCTGTCGCTGTAGAATTTCTGCAGTAGTTCCTGGTCGCTGATATGTTCGTACCGGTTATTGCTCACTGTTTGAAAATAAGCATTTTCTGTTTAGATGCCGTAGTGCTAAAATTCCATATCTTGACCGCAAATTTACACTATGTCTTTTGTGATCTGTATGGTACCCGCTGCACCATTACGCAAAGAAGAAGCACATCGTTCTGAAATGATCAGTCAGATCCTTTTTGGCGAGTTGGCCGAAGTACTGGAAGAAGGTAAGCAGTTTACCCGCATCCGCTGCCAGTACGATGGGTATGAAGGATGGTGCCAGTCCAGCCAGTTAGCTGTGATTGATCCGGCTATTGTTAATACAAACAGTACACTGATCGCAGCTGAGTGGGAGAACCTTGCCGTTATCAATGGGCAACCCATGCATCTGTCGTTGGGAACCTCCCTGGGCATATTCACGCAAAACAAAGTGCAGGTAGGCGATTGGCAGATTGCTTATCTCGGTAGAACCTGGGATAGCCGCGAAGCCGTTTTTGCAGAAGATGAGATCCGTGGGTTAGCTATCCAGTTTATCAATACGCCTTATCTCTGGGGTGGACGCTCTACCTATGGAATTGATTGCAGTGGTTTTGTACAACAGCTGTTCCGCTTTTTTAATATCCGTTTACCACGCGATGCTTACCAGCAGGTAGAAGGGGGCGAAGTGGTAGGTTTTTTACAGGAAGCCGTTTGTGGCGACCTGGCATTCTTCGATAATGAAGAAGGGAAAATTACCCATGTTGGTTTGCTCTTTTCTCCGGATACCATTATTCATGCTGCAGGTAAAGTAAGGATTGACAGGATCGACAATATGGGCATCATCAACTCCGACACCGGCGAACGAACGCACCGTTTACGCATTGTGAAGCGGTATATGCCCGATGCTTCTTAGCAGCACAGGCAAAAAAAAGGCAACCCGATCGGGTTGCCTTGTATCAAACAGGTAAAATGTTTATAACAGATCCATGGCTTTCGCGAAATACGTAACTGTGCCGGGTAAAGCCAGCCAGAAAAACTCGCGGTAAACAACTAATAAAGTGATCATAGCGGCAAGCCATAAAAAGCAAAGTGCCCAGTATTTTCCTCTTGATTGTTTTACTTCTTCCATGTGTTAAATTTTGGCAAAGATAGGGGGGAGAAATCATTTTTCACCCAAACCCTGCCCGGTTTGTTGAATATTTGTGGTTGCAACGGCCGGATCCTTTGCAGGTAAGGGTTTGCTCTTGTCGAAAAACAGCATTTTCAGCGAAATCAGCAGTAAAATGAGGGCAAATACCTTCTTCATTTTCTCATCGCTGACAGACAGAGCCAGCTTACTTCCGAGGAAACCACCCAGCACAAAAGCAGCGGCCACCACCAGCACATAATTAACGTTCAGGTATCCTTGTTTGTAATACTGCAGCACGGCCAGTATGCCTACGGGTAAGAGCAGGATCCCCAGTGAAGTGCCCTGGGCCATTTTCTGCGAAAAACCCAGAAACAATACCAGCGCCGGTACAATAATGATACCGCCACCGATACCGATCAGACCACTTAAAAAACCGGCAGCCAAACCTACCAGCAGGAGTAAGAGCAATGTGGTAATGGTCATTTTAGGCGGTTGGTTTGACAAAGCTGAGGACTTATTTTACAAAGGTTTCTTTGTAGAAACGGATGGCTTCTTCAATGATAGCGAGGGCCTGGGCCTTATCGCCAAAATCTTCTACTACTACGGTTTTGTTCTCCAGTTTCTTGTACTCTTCAAAGAAATGGCGCAACTCGTCGAAGAAGTGTTTGGGCAGCTCTTCAATATTATTATAGTGGTTTACGCCCGGATCGTTGGCGGCAACGGCGATGATCTTATCATCCGGATCGCCACCATCGATCATCTGCATCACACCTACTACTTTGGCTTCCATGATGGTCAGCGGTTGTATGGGCAGGGATGTGATGACGAGAATATCCAGCGGGTCTTTATCACCACCATAGGTCTGCGGAATAAATCCGTAGTTGGATGGATAATAAAAAGAGGAGAAGATAACCCTGTCGAGCTTCAGTAAACCACTGGGTTTATCGATCTCGTATTTGCAACGGGATCCCTGCGGGATCTCAATGATCGCATTTACAACACGTGGGGCATTTTCTCCGTATGGAACGCCATGCCAGGGATGTAGAACATTCTGATGATGCATATCTGTATAATTAATCTTTTATTTTGTTAGCCAATAACCCAGCGAAACAGCCGCAAGGCCCAATACCAGTGTGGCGCCGGTATACAGCACAAATGTCCCATATCTTTCCTGCCCCAGCAACTGTAAATTTTCCCAGGCAAAAGCCGAAAAAGTGGTAAATCCCCCGCAAATACCTGTTGCGAGAAATAAGCGCCAGTTGGTAAAGCCATCCTGTTTGGCCGAAAACCCCATAATGGCACCTATCAGCAAAGAACCCAGTATGTTTACTGTGAAAGTGGCATAAGGGAAATTCTCCAGTCTGACCAGGTACCCCGTAACATACCGTAACATCGACCCGATCATGCCACCCACACCTACCAATAAGAGTTGCCTGATTAGCATAGGGATAAAATTATTGTGAACTGCCCAGGTCTACCAGCCAGGTCTGGTTCCGTTTAATTACCTGCAAAATATGTGGCTCTTTGTCAAATGAATTGCTGTAATGGATGGCGGTAGTACTGTCTGTCAATTCCTTCACTTCCGCAATATTGATGGAGGCGGTGCGGTACTGCTGGCGTCCTTCCTTGTCTTTTTCGCGATAGGTTTTTTCTGTCAGCAACAGCAACTGTTTGTTTTTTTCATTAGTAACGGTATAAAAAGCCGCTCTGGAAAAATCGCCCTGCAGGGTGGCGTTGATGTATTCGCGTCCGGCGTCCAGCGCATCTTCTGCTTTCCGGTATTCGGGTTGTTTGTTCGTACAGGCAGCGAGAAGAATCAATATGATCCAGCTATATGATTTCATGGGTGGGTATTAGCGTAAAGGTACAATCCGGCAGGTATCTGCCGAAAAATATCGCAGTTCAGTGCGGGGAAACGAATTTCAGACCGGCAATGGAAGCAATCAGGGTTACCATAAAGAACAAACGCCAGAAATCGGCCGGCTCTTTAAAGAACAGGATGCCGATCAGTGCGGTTCCTACGGCGCCAATGCCCGTCCAGACAGCATAGGCCGTACCCAGCGGTAAAGTTTGCGTGGCTTTGTATAAGAGATACATACTCAGGCTGAGGCTGATAAAAAAGCCGCCTATCCAATACAGCGAGGTTGTGCCGCTGCTGATACGGGCTTTGGCAAGGCAGGTGGTAAAACCTACTTCAAAAAGTCCGGCAATGATTAGTATGATCCAGTTCATGGAGCAAAGATAGGGCGGCGGGGCTTTGCAGGCTAAACCTCAAGGATGCTCAAAAAATCATCCATCAGTTCCCTAATAGCGGCCGCCGTGGCTGCATCGGTTACCTGGCCATCTATAGTCAGTTTTGTTTTGGGTGCTGAGATCAGTAAGGATCCTTTTTCGCCCAGTTGCACACCAACTGTTTTCATTACCAGGTTCAGAGCTTCGTGGGCCTTCTGTCCGGAAGAGGAAGCCGTAATCAATGCCGCGGGTTTGTTGGTGAAGAGGGTGGTAGATACCGTCCACTCAATCGCATTTTTAAAACTGCCGGGTAAACTGAATACATATTCCGGGGTACAGATCAGTACCCCATCTGCTTCTTCAATCAGTTGTCGGAAATGGATCACAGTGCCGGGTAAAGGATCTGTATCAATATCGGGATTAAAATGCGGCAGCTGGTCAATGGCTTCATACAGGGTAAAAGCAGCTTTGTCTGCATACTGTTTAGCAATATGATGCAGTATATGACTGTTCACAGAATGTTTACGGGTACTGCCACAAATGGCGAGGATCTTTTTCATTGGGTTCTTTTCACAAAAAATAAATACCCTTTTATAAAAGCTGGTGCAGTTTGGCGTATTGCAGCAGCATAATGGTTTTGGCATCTTTGATTTCGCCGCTACCGATCATCTGCAGGGCCGTATCCAATGTCAGTTCCAGCACTTCTATATTCTCCTGCTCGTGTTCCAGTCCGCCACCTTCATGTATTTTCATCTGTTTATCATATTCGGCTACAAACAGGTACAAAATTTCGGTAACAGATCCCGGCGACATATACGCTTCCATCACCTTTCTTACCTCTTTTACCTGGTAGCCGGTTTCTTCTTCTGTTTCGCGACGGATGCAGTCTTCCGGATTATCTGTGTCCAGCAAACCCGCACAGGCTTCGATCATCATGCCATCCGGGTTGCCATTGATAAAAGTAGGTAAGCGGAACTGACGGGTCAGGATTACCGTACCCTGCGCACGGTTATACAGCAGGATGGCGGCACCATTGCCACGGTCGTAAGCTTCGCGCACATGGGTTTTGCGGTTGCCGTCGGCATCGGTAAATGCGTAAGTGATTTTTTTCAGGATATACCAGTTGTCAGACAGGATCGCTGATTCCAGGATCTCAATAGCAGGTGCCATAATTGAATTTAAATAGTAAGCTGATCAGGATAAAGGTTTCTGCTTTGTCAGCAGTTTAGCCGTACCGATCAAAACTAAGAAGAGAAATACAAACACCAGCACCAGCACCATACCGTTCATCAAAACTTTCGGGTAGCCCAGTTCGGTTACATTGATAAAAGGGTAGGGATAGAAACCGGAAATAGCGCCACGGACACCAATAAAAACAGTATAGCATAAGGGATACAATGCCCAGGTAAGTGAATCTTTCCATTGTAAACCGGCCTTCGGTGTGAACAAAAACCAGAAAAGCAGCATGAGCAGGGGAATCACAGAATGCAAGAGTTCATCTACCGGAATCTGAAAACCGGTAGGGTGCCAGATGGAACGCAACACCAGATTATACACGGCACCTACAACGATGATATACACGGTAACAGCTGTCTGTGTGCCGGGCCGCGTAAAAAAAGCTTTCCATTTGCCCGACATGAAATAGGCACTGAAACAAAGCGCCACTATTATATTAGACTGAATCGTAAAATAACTGAAGAAACGGATGATCGCTTCTGGCACTGAAGTTGTCCGGTTCTGGATCAGGATCACCAGTTGCGCAATCACCGCAAACCAGCCCATCAGGGCTGTGAAAAAGGCATAAGTCCGTTGGGTAGATGGCATGCAGTAGGTTTAGAACCAGTAATTTAAGACATATTGTTTATTGCTGGTATCTCTTAACTGATTCTTAATCCTACGCGATGTTTCAGGTGTTTGTGGCTATCTTGAAAATCCTGTGCATCGAGCGTTGCGAATATGCCGTCTCTATCTCACTCATCTATAATATCGAGGTAGGTATCGCTCGCGGTTCCGGGAAAACTGTCTTCCTGGTCAATGGTTTTATCTTCTGAATCCTTTTCCTTTTCTGTTTCCTCTTCTGCTAATACGACGGGAGTATCTGCCTCGGGTTGTGTTTTTCGCAAATCAGGATCTGCAGGCAGGGGAACTTTTTTGTTAAAGTCTTCATTGGTTTTTGCCGCCGGTTGATCATGTGTGTTGGGAGCATTCTGAAGCGGGTTGGCATTGGGTGTAGGATTCGGTTCCATGGGAAAGGGATAAAAAGTGAGTTAAATGATATAACAAAAATGCAAAAGCCTTACCGGTCATGTGTTACAGCATGACGGAAAAGCGTTGCATATATCCCATATTTTCTGGTTGAAAACAGGCAGGTCGGATTCGGATTTTTCTATTTCACTTCCGGAAGTAAAACCAACTTCACAAAATTGCTATCATTGAAATAAGTATTAGCCAGTATTTTGGTTCTTTCTACCGTTAACTGTTTCAGTTTTTGCGGTGCTTCCAGGATCTTCAACGGGTCGGCATTCCTGAAGAATTGCTGCTCCAGTTTAAAACGCCAGTAACTATTCTCCTTCACTTCATTCTCCAGACTGCGGGTCTGTTCGGCAATTACTTTTTCTACATTGGTCTGCGCTACTCCATTGGCCTTGGTCTGTTTGATTTCTTCCTGCACCAGTGCTACCAGCTTGTCTACATTTTCCGGTGCACAGCTGAACTGGATGCCGATACTGTAACTGGGGTTGGGTTCCCGGTTAATACCACCACTTACTCCCACACCATATACGCCACCCGCATCTTCGCGCAGAACCTCGCGTAGTTTAATGCTAAGGGCTTTGCATAACTGGCCCAGTTGCAGATCATCGGTTTCGTTATAGGTAGTGTTGCCCGTATAGAATAAACGAACACTGGCTTTGTTCTCTTTTCCTTTGCGGATGATTTTGCTGATCTGTCCGCTGGGATAACGCATGCCTACATCTTTCCAGTTGTCTTTCTGCGGATTACCCGGTAAAGAAGCCACATATTTTTCGATCAGGGGTTTGATACTATCTATGCTGAAATTACCCACGAACGTAAACAGGAACTGCCCCGGATTGCTGAACCGTTCTTTAAAAATGGCAAATGCCCGGTCGAGATCGATCTTCTGCAGATCATTCACAGTGTAAGGTTTACGCCGCGGATGATAATTGCCCATGATATACCCTACTGAATCTGCAAACACCGAACCCGGATCCTTGTCTTTATTTTCTAACTGTGCTTTGAATTGCTGCATCACCACGTTAAACATATCCTTGTCTTTACGAGGCGCCACAAACTGCCCGTGTAATAACTGTAAGGCCGTTTCCAGGTCTTTCACGGTACTGTTTCCATTTAATCCCTGCATGGTATTGGCAATAGAAGCAGATACATAGCAATTCTTACCACTCAGCGCCTTTTGTAATTGCTGAATATCCATATTGCCGATACCGCCCACAGAAGCCACTACGGCTGCATTGGCTGCATTGATATACTCTTCATCACTATAGAGCGAAGTGCCGCCCCAACTGATGCAGGAGAATTGGATATCATCATTTTTGAAAGTCGTGGGTTTCAGAATCACCCTTGCACCATTGGATAATGTCCATTCAGTGGTACCGATCGCTTCATATTTTTTCTCGCTCACTACTTTACCCGCCACCGGATCCACGGGCAGGATGGGAGAAGTAGAAACCTTGTCTGTGTATTTAGTCAGTTTTCCTATGGGCTTGTTCAGTTGCGCCGTAACAACTGCCTGTGCAGGCAGGTTCTTTTTTTCTTTTTCCGGAGCGGTGATCACCACGGCACGTCCCGTAGGTTTGATCCATTGGGCAATCAGGCTGTTTACTTCTGCCAGGGTTATACCAGGCAGTAACCGCTGGTATAATTCGTATTCTTTTTCAATGCCCGGAATGGCTTCTCCCTTCAGGTAATGTTCGATCAGTTCCGGCAATAGTTCGGCAGATTTGGTTTTGTTGCGCTCTTTGTACATATTCTCTACCCTCGACAAAATATTTTTCACTGCCCGCTCCAGCTCTGTTGGTACAAATCCATATTGTTTCACCCTTTCATTTTCGGTTAACAGGGTTTGTATAGATGCGGATACGTCTTTTCCTGTTTTGGCAACGGCCAGCAAGGTAAAAGCATCTTTGTCTCCGATAAAACCACCGTAACTACTGTTACCGAAAAGAAAAGGTGCAGTGGGTTTCTGTGCTATCTCATCCAGTCTTCCACTCATCATCTGGTTAAATAATTCTCTTACCATAGCCGCGCGGAACTGTGCTTCAGTGGTTACAGGAGGCAGTTGTGGTAAAGTATAATAGATCTGCACCACATTATACGGTTGCTCCGCATCTGTCAGTATCGATACACGGGTATCTGTGTGTGCGGGGATGCCGTACCTGATTCGTTTTTTCGGATTTACAGAAGCAGGGATATTTTCAAAATGTTCTTTGATCATTTTCTCTGTCTCTGCCAGGTCCACATCGCCCACAACGATCACTGCCTGCAGATCCGGCCGGTACCAGTCTTTGTAATAGGAGGTAAGCTGGTTATAATGCGCCGTATCAATATTGGCCCTGGTGCCAATGGGCAAACGTTTGGCATATTGAGAACCTTTGAGCAGTACCGGAAAATATTTATCCCGCAGCCTGGCATCCGCCCCGCGGCCCAGTCTCCATTCTTCTACAATCACGCCTCTTTCTTTATCAATCTCTACCGGTTCAAAACTTACCGCATGTGCCCAGTCTTCCAGGATCTGCATAGCCTGTTGATAAATCATCGGACTATCCGTAGGCACCTGTAATTCATAAATGGTTTCATCAAAAGAAGTAGAGGCGTTCAGGTCGGCACCGAAATTCACTCCGCTTTTCTCGAGAAAATTTACCAACTCATTTTTCTTGAAATTTTTGGTTCCGTTAAAACTCATGTGCTCCACAAAATGCGCCAGTCCTACCTGTTTATCGGTTTCCAGTACGGACCCCGCATTGACCACCAACCGGAGTTCTGCCCGGTTTTTCGGCTCCTGGTTCTGGCGGATATAATAGGTTAGTCCGTTCTTCAGTTTTCCGATCTTAACGGCAGGATCTGCAGGAAGTAATTTGTTAGATGGTTGCGCAGTGGCAGACAAAACTGCCAGCACGAATAAGGCGGAAAGGAATTTCATTCGTATCATAGAAACGGATTAGGATACGAATGTAGGAATAGTTAATCAGGGATTAGCGGATTAACGAATTGCAGATTAGCGGATGGGGAGTGTTAGAAAACGGGGCATAGATTTGGCTTGATTTTCAATCCGCTAATCCGTCATCCGCCAATCCGTTAATTCATAAACCCGAGATTCCGGATCAACTCTTCCGGTAACCGCGGAAGTTTCTTACGTTCAATGAGATAGGTGGAGAGGCCTGACAGATCACGGTACACATAGTGTTTGCTCAAAGCACCTTCGAGGTAACCCGCACCAGACGTATTTCCTGTTCCCACGCGCATACCGATCATCCTTCTTACCATGATCAGATGTTTGTGGCGCCAGTTACTCATGAGGTGGTCTATCTCAATTAATGCATCCAGGATCTGGTAAGAGGTTTGGAACATCGGAAAATCGCGGTACAGCATAATGAAAAGGGCCGAACGCATAGCCGCCGGGGAGAAATTACTCCGGAGCAGATCCAGCTGCTCGGCACTGCTGCCTTCCGGTGCTTTCTCGAAAAATACATAATCAAAGTCGCCGATCTTATTCTGTTCCCTTTCGGTTAAACCTGTCTGGTAAATATGCCGGTAATCGTTCCAGAAAGGATGGTGCGGGAGTGAATCAGGAGCCGTACTTTGATAATCCTTCCAGTAAGCGTCTGTAAAAAAAGGCATCCGCTCCAGCCAGTTATTCACGAGTTGCAGCAGGCTGGCCTGTGTTTCTGTATCGGTAATATGCTGGTAATCGGGTTGCGTAAAACCGCCTTCATTGGTGCGCTTGTAGTATTCTTTGTGATGTCGTTTGTCTAATTGTAATCCCAGCCTGGCTTCCAGTAAACGGAACTGTTTACTCTGGAAACCTGATGAAGGGGTAAGCAGGTTCCGGAACTCGAGAAAATCCAGTGGCGTCATGGTATCCAGGATATTTACCTGCTGGTTCAGCAACTGGATGATCTGTATGATCCGGTTCAAGCGGTGACGCACCAGGTTCAGGTCTTCTGAATTATCGTTGATCTTTTCCTGCCCAAATACCTGCATCACATAATCCAGCTCAAACAGGATCTGTTTAAACCAGAGCTCATAAGCCTGGTGTATTACAATGAACAGCATTTCATCGTGTGCCGGTTCATTTCCTTTTTCAAAACTAACAGGGTGCTGGGCGTCCAGTACTTTATCCAGTTGCAGGTAACCGCCGTAATACATCGCTTGTTTTTCCATAGGGCAATCTTAGGTTGCAAAGAAAGGGTTTTGCAGGGTAATGGGCAACCCGGGATAACAGTCACGAAACAGGATAGTTACCGGCTGCTATAAATGTGTTTGTTTTACACACCTCTTTTCAATAATTTTAAACCCTAAACAGATTGTTATGCGCAAGCCCTATTTCCTGCTGCTGTTGCTGGTAATCGCTTTTGTTTCCTGTAAGAACGGTGCTGATACTACTGTTGCCGCAGATACAGGTTTCATTGATGGCCATCCCGCCTGGATCATGCAGGGAAATATCTATGAAGTGAATGTACGCCAGTATACCCCCGAAGGAACTTTCGCCGCATTTGCCAAACATCTCGACCGTTTAAAAGAAATGGGGGTGCAGACACTCTGGTTCATGCCCATCAATCCCATCAGTAAAGTAGATCGGAAAGGTACACTGGGTAGTTATTATGCAGTAGCTGACTATACGGCCATCAATCCGGAATATGGAACCCTTGAAGACTGGAAATCACTGGTAAAACAGGCGCATGAGAAAGGCTTTAAAGTGATGATCGACTGGGTACCCAACCATACCGGTGCAGATCATTACTGGCTTACCAGACATCCTGATTTTTATGTGAAAGATAGTAAGGGTAATCCGGTATCGCAGTTCGACTGGACCGATACCCGTAAACTCAATTTTGCCAATGCCGAGCTGCGCGATAGTATGATACAGCAGATGAAATACTGGGTAACAGAAACCGGTATTGACGGATACCGCTGCGATTATGCGGTAGGGCCTTCGAGGGACTTCTGGAGAACCTGTATCCAGCAAATGAAAGCCGTGAAGAAGAATATTTTCATGCTGGCTGAGGCCGATAGTGCCTGGCTGCACGAAGTAGGGTTTGATGCTACGTATTCCTGGCCCGAGTTTAACATGATGAAACTGATCGCCGCCGGCAAACGCAATGCAGCTGCCATGGATAGCGTATTAAAGCGTGGCGATACTACCTTAGCCGCCAATGCTATCCGTTTGTATTTTACCAGCAACCACGATGAAAACAGCTGGAACAAAGCCGATTTTGAAACCATGCCCGGCGATATTCATGCCCCTTTTGCTGTACTAACACAAACACTGAAACGTTCCGTACCACTGGTCTATAGCGGACAGGAAGAACCGGTACTGCGCGCAATTCCTTTCTTTGAAAAAGACAGTATCCGTTTTGCCAAACTGGAGCGGGCTGGGCTGTATCAGAAATTGTTGACACTGCGTAAAAGCAATCCTGCCCTAAGTGCCAACGCCTCTTTTGCCAAACTGACCACAGGTATGGAAGATAAGATCTACGCCTATGCGCGTGAAGCCGGTAAAAACAAAGTGGTGGTACTGCTCAACTTTACCAATACGGCACAGTCTTTTTCTGTAAAAGACGGCCTGCTTACCGGCGAAGCCACCGAACTTTTCTCCGGCAAAAAAGAAAAAATGGAACCGGGTAAAAGTTTCAGTTTACCCGCCTGGGGATACCAGGTGTACAGTTATTGATAAATAGCACTGCTATACACTGCGCCTTGGCGACTTTGCGTGAAAATATCGTTACGCAAAACCGCCAGGGCATTGTTTTTTCCAACAATAGCTGTTTGCACTTGTAGCACAAGCATTCGCCCTTTATCTTTGACCCTATGAACAGAAAAGACCTGATTAGCCAGATCAAACAAAAGAAAAGCTATCTCTGCGTTGGACTGGATACGGATATCACCAAAATCCCCAAACACCTGCAATCGCATCCCGATGCTGTATTCGAGTTCAACAAAGCCATTATTGATGCTACGCTGGAACATTGTGTGAGTTACAAGATCAATACGGCGTTTTATGAGTCGCAGGGGCTGAAGGGCTGGGAAGCGATGGAGAAAACGGTACATTATATACCCAAAACACATTTCACTATTGCCGATGCCAAGCGCGGCGATATTGGCAACACTTCTTCTCAGTACGCCAAAACCTTTTTCGAAGTATTACCCTTTGATTCGGTAACCGTAGCTCCTTATATGGGCGAAGACAGTGTACGCCCTTTTCTGGAATATACAGACAAATGGGCCATCGTACTGGGCCTTACTTCCAATGCCGGCAGTAACGATTTTCAGCAGCTCAGTTTACAGGGCTCGGGAGAGTCAAAGCGTTTATACGAAACCGTTTTAACAAAGGTAGCCTCCTGGGGTAGCCCCGAAAATCTCATGTTCGTAGTAGGTGCCACCCGCGCCAGCGATCTGGCCCATATCCGTAACATCATACCCGGACATTTTTTACTCGTACCCGGCGTGGGTGCTCAGGGTGGTAGCCTGGAAGAAGTATCCCGCTTTGGATTGAACACAGATGCCGGTCTGCTGGTGAATGCCAGTCGCGCCATCATATTCGCCAGCGGCGGAGAAGATTTTGCCGAACAGGCTAATAAAGTTGCCGCCGCTTATCATGCTGAAATGGCTTCATACTTGTAGGGCAGAGTAATTGGTTTATTTGTTTATTGGTTTATTGGTCTGTCTCAAACAAGCTTACCATAAATCAATACACTAATTACAAACAAGATAGCCCCACAAGCTCCATAAACGAATAAACAAGTAAACCAGTAAACCAATAAACCAGTAAACGAATAAACCAGTAAACGAATAAGCCAGTAAACCAATAAACCAATCCCCCATGAACAGAAGAAAATTCCTGCAGCAAGGTTCTCTTTCTGCCGCCTTGCTTACCATAGCTCCGGCCGGCTTTGCAGCTCCCAGAAAGAAACAGGGTTTTCGTATCAGTTTTATGTCTGATGTGCATGTAAAACCAACAGACATCGCAGAACAGGGCATGCGCAAAGCTTTCCGGCATGTGAATGCATTGAAACCTTCGGTTGATTTTATCATGAATGGGGGAGATGCTATTATGGATGCATTGAATGCCAGCAAAGAGAAAGTGCAGAAACAATGGGATGTATGGAATAACGTACTGCATTCAGAGAATCAGTTGCCCATGTATCATTGCATCGGTAACCACGATGCCTGGGGTTGGCAGATGACGGATGCAGCTGTGAAAAATGATCCACTGTACGATAAACAATGGGTTTTACAACAGCATAAAATGCCGGCAAGGTTTTACAGTTTTGAACACAAAGACTGGAAATTTATTATACTGGATAGTGCGCAGGAAAACAATGGCGGTTATATTGCCCGTATTGATGAACCGCAGTTTGTCTGGCTGGAGAATGAGTTAAAGAATACACCAGCTGCAACACATATCTGTATCGTATCGCATATTCCTATCGTTTCATTTGTGTCTGCTGTGTTCTCTGATAAAAATGAAGCCAATGGCGACTGGCGTATTTCGCGTGCTCTGCTGCATGTAGATTCCCGCCGTTTAACCGATCTGTTCAAAGGGTTCCCTAATATCCGCTGTTGTTTGAGCGGACATATACACATGCAGGATAAGATAGAGTACAAAGGTATATCCTACTATTGCAATGGTGCCGTTAGCGGTAACTGGTGGGGTGGCGCTTTCCATGACTTTGAACCAGCGTATGCTGTTTTCACTTTTTCAGCGGATGGAACAGTTGCGCGTGAGATGGTTACTTATGGCTAAACTGCTGCATAACGGCGGCCACTTTAGCTGCCCATAGAGCATGGGCTTTTCCGGAATAATGCAGTTGATCAACTGCCAGCAGGCTTTTATCATGGGCTACCTCTCTTGTATCTCCGGTAATGTCGATATAATGAACCCGGTTCTCTTTTGCGATGGATTCACATACCTGGTTAAACATCTCTATTTCTGTACGGATGGTAGCCGTATCTTTTTCTGCCGCATAAGGCGTTTGTCCCCAATCAGGTATTGAAAGCACCATCACATGGTCCGCTTTGTTAGCTGCCAGATGAATGGCTTTGTGCAGAAGAAAAGTAAAATCCGTTTTGAAATCGGCAAGTGGCAAACCTCTGTATTGATTGTTTACTCCTACCAATAAGCTTACAAAATCATAAGATTCGTTCAGGTTGGTATGTAACAAATGGGCAGCCAGTTCTGAGCTTGTCCAGCCGGTTTGGGCAACGATCTCCGGTGCCTGAAACGGGTAACCTGCTTTTCTTACCAATTGCACTGTTTGATAAGGAAAACTTTCGTGCAGGGGAACCGATTCTCCAATGGTATAAGAATCACCCAGTGCCAGATAAGTATAATGATGTTTCGACATACAGCTTGCTGTTAAAAATGGTCGCGTAATATTTCGTAGAACCGGTATACATCCATAAAACTGCAATACATCGGTGCCGGAGCCACTCTGATCACACCGGGTTCGCGGTAATCCACTACAATACCGCTTTCAATCATTTTGTTGTGTATATCCTTGCCGCGTTCGGTAAAGTACAAAGATAATTGCGCCCCCCGTTCCGTTGTATCCTGCGGGGTGATGATCTCAAATTTCAGGTTGGGTAACTGATGTAAGAGATATTCCAGGTAAGCGGTTAACCGGATACTTTTGGCCCTCAGTTTTTCAATGCCGGCCGCATCAAATAATTCCAAAGCTGCTTTTAAAGAAACCATATTAAAGACCTGCGCCGTGCTGATATTCCAGCCGCCTGCATTGTTTTTGGGAATGAATCCTTTCTCCATTTTAAACCGCGTCTTTTCATCATTGCCCCACCAGCCACCCAATCTGGGCGTTTGCGGATCGGTGGCAAAACGTTCATGCACATACACACCACCCACAGCACCCGGACCACCATTCAGGTATTTATAACTGCACCATACGGCAAAATCAACGTTCCACTGGTGCAGCTGCAGGGGCACATTACCGGTTACATGTGCGAGATCAAAACCGGCAATGGCTTTTACTTTGTGTGCCGCTTCGGTGATCTGCTGCATGTCAAATAACTGTCCTGTATAATAATTGATACCACCGAAGAGTACCATGGCCAGGCTGTTGCCCTGTTCTTCTATAGCAGCAATAATGTCTTTTGTGTGTAATATTTTATCTCCATTTGTCGGTGCAACTTCAACAATAGCGGTGGCGGGGTCATATCCGAAATGTTTCACCAGTGTTTCTACCGCATACTGATCAGAGGGAAACGCACCCGCTTCCATCAGGATCCTGAAACGATCCGGGGTAGGCTTGTAAAAACTCAGCATCAGCAGGTGCAGGTTTACGGTAAGGGTATTCATCACCGTTACTTCATTCTCCTGGCATCCCACCAGTTTTGCGAGAGAGGGGCGCATATAGTCCTGATAGTACAACCAGGGATTTTTTCCGCCAAAATAACCACCCACCGCTTCCTCACGCCAGCTGGTAAGTTCAGTCTGGATTGCAGGCTCCACATTTTTAGGTTGCAGTCCCAGTGAATTACCACAGAAATAGATCACATCCCGGCCATTTTTTTTGGGAAAATGGAACTGTTGTTTGAATCCTGCCAGTTCATCAGCCGCATCGGCCTGTAAAGCAAAATCAGGGGTAGCTTGAAAATGGGTAGACATGGCAATCCTTTCCTGCAAAGTAAGCAGGATTTGCCATTCGGCAGAAGATGGCTCAGTAGATTTCTTAATCCGCTAATCCGCCATCTGCCAATCCACTAATTTTTGCCAAACGGTTCTGCATTTTAATTTCTTTGCATTACTTTCATCCCCCCAAAACTTAAACTAACTGCTATGAGAAGCTTTCTGCTGATCCTGTTATTATCCCTGGCCGGTGTGCTGTCTTACGCACAACCTGCGCCGGTTACAAAAGCCAATTACCAACTGGCCGCCCGTTATTCACCCAAAAAACTGGATAAGCTGGTCTTCAGTACCAGTGTAGATCCACACTGGTTAAAAAAGAGCGATCGTTTCTGGTACATGTACGAAACCTCTGAAGGTAAAAAATGGTATATCGTAGATCCTGTAAAAGGAGAGAAAAAACTACTCTTTGATAATGCCGATCTGGCTGCCAAAATTACCCGCATTGTCAAAGATCCTTTTGAGGCACAACACCTCGGCCTGGACAGCATGCGGTTTATCAAAGATGAAAACTGGATCCAGTTTGAAGTAAAAAGTACACAGGAGATCGAGAAAAAAGATTCTACCGCCAAAAAAGGAACCCCGCCTGTGAAGGAAAAGAAAGTATTCTATTTTGAATACAACCTCACTACCGGTGAACTGGTAGAGTTGAGTGATTTCAAAAAGCCCAAACGTCAACCGAGATGGGCCTCTCTATCACCCGATGGCAATGTGGTACTCTTCGGCAGAAATTATAACCTGTTCTGGATGGACAAAGCAAATTATGAAAAAGCTTTGAAGAATGAAGACGATTCTACCATTGTGGAATATGCATTAACCAAAGACGGTATTGAGAACTATAGTTATTTCTCTGAAGGAAACCTCTCCGGAAGCGGCGACAATAATGTAGATAAGGAAAAGAACCAGAAAAAACGCAAGCCGGTATTTGCGTATTGGTCGCCCGACTCCAAACATTTTGTGTTAGGTAGAACTGATAACCGGAAAGTGAAAGACCTCTGGGTCATTAACAGCCTCAGCGAACCCAGACCTACCCTGGAAACCTATAAATACTGGATGCCCGGCGAAAAAGAATCACCCGTTGATCATCTTTATCTTTTTGATGTAACCGCACAAGGCGGTAAAGAACTGAATGTATCCCTGTTTAAAGACCAGGATGTATCTGTATGGGCCGACCCCGGCAAGAACAATGCAAGGGATGATGATTTCCGTCCGTTGAAATGGCTGGGTACTTCCGATAAATTCTATTTTACCCGCACCAGCCGCGATCAGAAACGAGTAGACGTTTGTGTGGCCGATGTGGCAACCGGTACTGTTAAAGCTTTGGTAGAAGAGCGTTTCAATACCTATATCGAAACACGCAGGCTGGGACTCGTAAACGATGGCAAAGAATTCATCCAGTGGAGCGAGCGTGATGGTTTTGCACATCTTTATCTGTACGATGAGAACGGCAAACTGAAAACACAGCTTACTTCTGGTACCTACCACGTAGAAAATATACTCGGTATCGATGATGCCAAACGTATTGTGTATTTCTCAGCCAATGGTCGCGAACCCGGCGAAGATCCTTATTACCTGCATGCTTACAAGGTTAACCTGGATGGTACCGGTTTAAAACTCCTGAACCCCGGAGAATTTGAACATGCAATGAACATGAATGATGGGAAATCCTTTTTTGTAGATAATTACTCAAGAGTAAATACCGTTCCCAAATCTACCTTATATGCCGCCGATGGCAGAAAAGTGATGGACCTGGAAACCGCTGATCTGAGCTCACTGATGGCCACCGGTTATAAATTTCCGCAGGTATTCAAAGTGAAAGCGGATGATGGCATCACAGATATCTATGGCGTGATGTACAAACCATTCGATTTTGATTCTACTAAAAAATATCCGGTGATCGAATACGTGTATCCCGGTCCGCAAACCGAAGCTGTTAACAAAGCATTCAGCCGCGGTATGGATCGTACGGATCGTTTGGCACAGCTGGGTTTTGTGGTTATTACCATGGGCAATCGTGGTGGACATCCCTCGCGCAGCAAATGGTACCATAACTACGGTTATGGCAACCTGCGCGATTATGGTCTGGCCGATAAAAAAGCCTGTGCCGAGCAACTGGCCGATCGCTATCCCTTCATTGATGTAAACCGGGTGGGCATTCACGGACATTCCGGTGGTGGTTTTATGAGTACGGCTGCCATGCTGGTCTATCCTGATTTCTTTAAAGTGGCCGTATCCTCTTCCGGTAACCATGACAATGCGGTGTACAACCGTTGGTGGAGCGAGCAACACCATGGTGTGAAGGAAGTGATCGGAGAAAAAGGAGATACGAGTTTTGTTTATAATATCGAAAAGAACCAGGACCTGGCCAGGAACCTGAAAGGACACCTGATGCTCTCAACCGGTGATATCGATAACAACGTACATCCGGCTGGTACCATAAGGGTGGCGAATGCATTGATCAAAGCCAATAAAAGATTTGATCTCCTGATCCTGCCCGGACAGCGCCATGGATACGGCGATATGGTAGAGTATTTCTTCTGGCGCATGGCCGATTATTTTACCGAATACCTGATGGGAGATAAGAGCGCCCGCCCGGTAGATATGGAAGAGATGAACAGGGAAGTAGAACAAAGCGGATCCAAAGCTGCTGCCGGTGGCAGGAGAGGAGGACCGGAAGAATAAAGAAGCGGGAGTTTCAATACGTATAAAAAAGAACTCACCCAATATGGGTGAGTTCTTTTTTATAGAAGGGTATGGGGGTAAATCAGGCGCGTGATTTTTTGTTCTTTTCTTTGGAGCTGTCATTCACATCAAATGAAATATCGTGTCCCAGTGTAACTGTTCCGAAATTATTCTTGATATCGATCGGTGTGGCACCGGATCCGGATTTGCCGGCATAACGCTTGTTCTGGTCGAAGTGCTGGTCTTCTTTATCCTGGCGGGGAATCGAGAATTCGGTATCGTTACGGAAGCTGCCGAAACTGCTATTGATGGTATAGGAGGCGGAGATATTTTTCTCAACATCAAGAAACACTTTGCTGAAGTTTACTTTCAGGTCCAGCTTTTTCAGACTGTTATCTGCAGCCAGTTTTACACCACCTGATTGTTCCAGATCAGCACTGATATCACCGCTCAGGTGCAACACCTGGGCTTTGGAAAAACGGATATCCAGTTTGCCGCCATTCATGCTTTCTACTGTGGCTTTACCAAACTCAACCCGGATTTTCTGGGGCTGGCTCAGTTTACCAGCAGTTAAACTGCCGAATTTACTGGTTAGGGTTGCAGCGCCGTCAAAGTCGCTGATACTCATAGGGCCAAAATTGTTGCTCGCATCCAGGGTAACTGTAGCGGGCAGGTAAACGGTATAGTTGATTTTAAAGCTGGTGTTTTTTTCTTCTCTTTTTTCGCCATCTTCATCCCGTTTATTTTTATGATGATTGAGATGTGTTTTGAAAAAGATCTCAGATCCTGTTTTCCCATCTTCAATACTGATCACATCTATCAGTTTCTGCGCATATTCATCCGTGCTGGCTTTTACGGTAATGCTTACATCTACTTTAATTTCATTTTTGCTCCAGGTACTGATCTTCATTTCGCCAAAAGAATTGTCGAGCGAAATCCTGTCGCTACTGCCAACCGGATACGATTTGCTGTAAGTTTTACTTTTCTCACTCTCCAGGTCAGGGTTCAATACCGCCGCATTGGCTGATAAGCCGATGGCAATCGCCACCAGGGCACTAAATATTCTTTTTGTTGCTTTCATGTTTGTTTTGTTTGATGGTTTGAAAAATGGATAGCTGCTGATTCAAAAGCTCCTGCTGCAGGCTGAGGTTCTGGATCATGGCTTCTAATAGTTGTTCTTTATTGGGGTTATTGTTCAATTCTTTTTCCAGTTCCTGGTAACTGCTGCTCAGCTGATCTAAGGCACTGACAAATGTTTTGTATAAAACCGGGTTGGCTTTTTCAATTTCTTTCAACCGGGCCTGTTTAATGGTGACCACTTTACTGATTTCATCCAGTTGCTGCTCGTACAAGGGTTCTGTGTTTGGTGCAGCCTGTGTGGTGGCTGGTGATAATGGTATCGTATTTTGATCAACCGATTTTCGTTGTATCAGAAAAAAGAGAATAGCAGCATTGGCCAGTACCAATAAACTGGCAGCGATCTGTGTTCTGGTAAACAACCGGAATATTTTTCTGACAGGCGTGGCCGGTTGTTTCTCAATTTCCTTCCAGAGATTTCGTTGTGGTAATTCCGTATCAAATTCCTCCCGGTGCCTGTTCACAAAATCTTCTAATCTGTTTTTCATATAGTCTGTTGTTGACGGATGATCTCTAATAATTTCTTTTTGGCCCGCATATACTGGGTGCGTACGGTGGCATGCGAAATACCCAGTAAGCCTGCTATTTCTTCCTGTTTCAATCCCTCTAACAGGTGAAGCGATAAAACGGTCCGGTAGCCATCCGGTAATTCGCCGATACCTCTTTTAATACTGTCTACACGGTACATAAAATCAGATTCGTCTATTTCCGGTTCGTCATAAATGGCATACCCCTCTATCGAACCCTGGTCTACTTCCACCCATTTTTTCCGGTCACGTTTTACCTTGTTGATCGATTTATTGATCACGATCCGCTTTAACCAGGCACCAAAACTGGCTTCCTGTTTGTAGGTATTCAGCGAGTAAAACGCATCCGTAAACGCTTCCTGCAGGATGTCTTCTGCGTCAGCCGTATTATTTACGATCCGCAAAGCAGTATTATACATCGCCCTCGCATAATGATCATACAAAAGACGGTACCCGCTCATGTCTCCCTGTACACATCTGTCTACCAGGTTATTTACTGTTATGTCCAGGCTCAATTGCAAAGGTTTGATACAGGTTTTATAATAAAGTCACCAAAAGGGTCAGAATGTTGCATGCCCTTGCAACGTTTTTCAGCATTCTTAGTTACAAAAGAGAACTTCATAGCGGGTTGCATGTTATGGAAGGTGTTATAATACGATGAATGGCGTCCGACCGGGGTATTACTGAATGGATTCTGCCTGGAAGAGTGTCATTGCTACTGAAAGTTGGAAAATCGCCGGGTTGACTTTGTTAAATAAATGGGCCGAAAAAAGACTTCGCTCATCCCTTATCTTTAAATTTGCACTATCGGAGCCTGGATATATCACAAAAACTCCAAACCCAACCTCATGGCCGCCAGAACAGACTTATTTCAATCTCCCGATTATTACCTGCTGGATGAACTGCTTACGGAAGAGCACAAACTCATCCGCGAATCGGTACGTAACTATGTGAAGAAAGAGATCTCGCCCATTATTGAAGACTATGCCCAGAAAGCAGAGTTCCCCGTGCAGATCGTAAAACAACTGGGCGATCTGGGGTGTTTCGGACCTACCGTGCCTGAACAGTATGGGGGTGGCGGATTGGATTATATCAGCTATGGTCTCATGATGCAGGAGCTGGAGCGCGGCGATAGTGGTGTAAGAAGTACTGCCAGTGTGCAGGGTAGCCTGGTCATGTTTCCGATTTATGCCTATGGAAATGAGGCGCAGCGGAATAAATACCTCCCCAAACTGGCCAGCGGTGAATGGCTGGGTTGTTTTGGTTTAACGGAACCTAACCACGGCAGTAACCCTGCCGGTATGTTAACTACCATTAAAGATGCGGGTGATGGCGTCAACGTGATCGTAAATGGTGCCAAAATGTGGATCAGCAATGCGCCCTTTGCACAGGTAGCGGTTGTATGGGGCCGGAATGATGCGGGCGAAATCCAGGGTATCATCCTCGAACGTGGCATGGAGGGCTTTTCCACACCCACCACCCACGGTAAATGGAGCCTCCGCGCCAGCGCCACCGGCGAACTGGTGTTTGATAATGTAAAAGTTCCCAAAGAAAATATTTTACCCAATGTTACCGGCTTAAAAGGTCCACTGGGCTGTTTATCCAAAGCCCGTTATGGTATTGCCTGGGGTTCCTTGGGTGCGGCTATGGACTGTTATGATACGGCCCTGCGTTACAGCCAGGAGCGGATCCAGTTCGACCGGCCCATCGGCGGATTTCAGCTGCAGCAGAAAAAACTCGCAGAAATGATCACCGAGATCACCAAAGGACAATTACTGGTATGGCGCCTCGGTGTACTGATGAACGAAGGAAAAGCTACCCCGGCACAGATCAGCATGGCTAAAAGAAACAGTTGCGAAATAGCCACCAGTATTGCCCGCGAAGCCAGGCAGATGCTGGGCGGCATGGGCATCACCGGCGAATACAGCATCATGCGCCATATGATGAACCTCGAAAGTGTGATCACTTATGAAGGGACCCATGATATCCACCTCCTGATCACGGGAATGGATGTTACGGGGTTGAATGCCTTTAAGTAATTAATAGTTAAAAGTTAATAGTTAATAGTATGATGTTTTTAAATAAAATCGCTTTTAACTAGTAACTCTTCACTATTAACTTTTAACGACTAACTATGAAAATGTTCCTCATCGGCATGATGGGCACCGGTAAAACCTACTGGTGTAAAAAGCTGGCTAAAAAGCTGAAAGTGGGGGGGTATGACCTCGACTTCCTGATCGAGTCGCACGAAGAGCGAACCATTGCCGAAATTTTTGCCGAGGAGGGAGAAGCCTATTTCCGACGTGCCGAATCCAGAATACTGCATTGGTTCAAAGAGAAAAAATCTTTTGTGCTGGCCACCGGCGGAGGTACTCCTTGTTTTCATGAAAATATGCAGTGGATGAATGAACAGGGGATCACGATCTGGATTGATGAGCCGGTAGAGGTCCTGGTAGCAAGACTGCAACCCGAAAAAGAGCACCGCCCCCTGATCAAAGATCTATCGGATGCAGAACTGAAACAATTCCTGACAGATAAACTGGTACAGCGCTATCCTTTTTATCACCAGGCAACCTATCATTTACAGGGCAATGCCATCAGCGATGCCGGTTTTGCCAAAATCCTCAAACAACATGCATAAAAGATTACTGATCATTGCGGCCATCATTGGTGCGGCATCTGTTGCCATGGGGGCTTTCGGGGCACACCTGTTAAAGGATCTGGTAAGCGAAAAATCACTGGCTACTTTCGAAACAGCGGTACGTTACCAGTTTTATCATGTGTTCGCCATTGCACTCACCGGCATACTCTACCAGTCTTTTCCCAACACAACAATTATCCGTGCCGGTTATTTCTTTATTACGGGTATCTTTTTATTCAGCGGCTCTCTCTATCTTTTAGCCGTTTCACCTCCTGAATACAGGTGGTTAGGTGCCATTACTCCTTTTGGCGGACTCTGTTTTATTACCGGCTGGCTCTTTCTCGTAGCGGGGATCCGCAGGGGTAACAGCAGGGAAAGTGGAAAACTGTAAGGCCTGCGGCCAGTTTTGCACATAGGCGCCCGGCTGTATATCTGCTTGGTGGCTTAGCTTATATTTGTTTCCATGGCCAATAGTCTCAGAAAGAAAACGCCACCGCCACCCGATCCCGAAAAACTGACGGCCGATAAACCGGCAGAAGTAACCGTGACCGAAGTGGTTAAAGACGAACGTACTTCCAAGATCATGGGAGCGGTTTCATTATTGCTCACTGTTTTCCTCTTTGTATCACTTACTTCTTATCTGTTTACCTGGCAGGAAGACCAGGATAAGGTTCACCAGTTCGGGATCAAGATCTTTGCAACAGATGATGTAAAAGTCACCAACCTGCTGGGTGTATTAGGGGCCTATGTAGCGCATACCTTGATCTATAAAGGGTTTGGCCTTGCTTCCTTTCTGTTCTGTACCACTTTTTTTGTGCTGGGTGTGAATCTGCTTTTCGGCAAAAAATTATTCAGCCTGCTGCGTAACCTGAAATATGTATTGGTGGGTTTACTCGTAATGAGTATGACTCTTTCCTTTGCCACCGGCACCAGCGATTTTTCCTGGGGTGGGGCCGTGGGGGAATTATTAACAGACTGGTCGGTAAAATGGATCGGCAAAGTAGGAACGGGTGCGGCATTGTTCCTCGCCATGTTCAGTTATTTTATCTGGCGCTTTAACCCCGTATTCACCTTGCCCGAATGGAAATTCGGTTCATCGAAAGCTGCGCAAAAAGAAATGATTCCTTTAACGGAAGATGATGAACAACCCGTGTTCCAGGAATGGAACGAGGACGGAGAGCCTGCCCATGAAGAAACCCCGGAAGATGAGGAAGAACCCGCATTGCCCCAGAGCCAGAATAAAATGAAGCAGGAAGGGAAAGGCGTAGTAGTAATCATGCCCCAGGAGGAAGCCCTCGCCAACCCAATGAATGAGTTCGGGGTAGTGGAAAAAGAAGAAGACCTGGAAGACGAAGAACTGGAGGATGAAATAGAGGAAGAAGAAGAATTGGAGGAGGAAGAACCTGCAGAAGAACATATCACTGTTATACAACCACAACCCACGCGACAGGCAGCACCCAATCTGGAACTGGAGATCAAGGAAACCCCGGCCATAGAAGAACCCGAGGCGGTAGTGGCCAAACCGGGTTCACTCAATTCCAAATACGATGTAACCCTCGATCTGAAGGATTATAAATACCCCTCCCTCGATCTGCTGGAAACACATGGCAGCGAAAAAATTGTGCACGATCCCCAGGAACTGGAAACACATAAGAACCAGATTATCGCCACACTTAAGAACTACGATATTGCCATCCAGCGTATCGCAGCCACAGTAGGGCCTACGGTAACCTTATACGAAATTGTTCCTGCTCCCGGTGTCCGTATCAGCCGCATCAAAAACCTGGAAGATGATATTGCCCTGAGCCTTGCCGCTCTCGGGATCCGTATCATTGCACCCATCCCCGGTAAAGGAACTATCGGTATTGAAGTGCCCAACGTGCGTAAATCAGTGGTAAGCATGCGCACCCTGCTGGCTTCCGAGAAATTCCAGAACAGCAATTTCTCCCTGCCCATCGCCATTGGTAAGAAGATCGATAACGAGAATTTCATTGTAGACCTGGCCAGTATGCCACACCTGTTAATGGCGGGTGCTACGGGGCAGGGTAAGTCGGTTGGATTGAATGCCATCCTTGTATCGCTCCTCTATAAAAAACATCCTTCCCAACTCAAATTTGTATTGGTAGATCCGAAGAAAGTGGAGTTGAGCCTGTACCGCCGTATCGAAAAACATTTTCTCGCCAAATTACCCGGCGAAGAAGAGTCCATCATCACCGATACCAAAAAAGTGGTGCATACGCTGAACGCTTTGTGTATTGAGATGGATAACCGCTACGATCTGTTGAAGGAAGCGCATTGCCGTAATATCAAAGAGTACAACGAGAAGTTCACGGCGCGCAAACTCAATCCTGAAAAAGGACACCAATACCTGCCTTTCATTGTGTTGGTGGTAGATGAGTTTGCCGACCTGATCATGACCGCGGGCAAAGAAGTGGAAATGCCGATTGCCCGTCTGGCCCAACTGGCCCGCGCCATCGGGATCCACCTGATCATCGCTACCCAACGACCTTCTGTGAATATCATCACCGGAACCATCAAAGCCAATTTCCCGGCACGTATCGGTTTTAAAGTATCCAGCAAAATCGATAGCCGTACCATCCTGGATGCAGGTGGCGCTGAGCAACTGATTGGTAAGGGCGATATGCTGGTGAGTTACAATGGTGAGATCACCCGTTTGCAGTGTGCATTTGTAGATACACCCGAAGTGGAGCGTGTCTGCGAATTCATCGGAGACCAACGCGGATATCCACAGGCATTCCTGTTGCCGGAATATGTGGATGAGAAAGAGCTGGAAGGAAAAGATTTTGACGCTTCCAACCGCGATCCGCTGTTCGAAGATGCGGCCCGCCTCATCGTACAAAGCCAGATGGGTTCTACCTCGCTGATCCAGCGCCGCATGAAACTGGGCTATAACCGTGCCGGCCGCCTTATGGACCAGCTGGAAGATGCCGGGGTAGTGGGCCCCAACCAGGGAAGCAAGGCCCGTGAAGTATTATTCAAAACCGATATGGAGCTGCAGGAGTTCCTTGATTCTATGGTCTAACCTGGTTTTACCGGGTCTGAGGCACTAAAAACCGATAATTTTAAACTTCAGAGCCTTACGGGAGTCTTAAACAGGTGTAAGAACTATATTTGCGCCCTCAATTGATACTGATGAATAAATTATATGCTTGTTTTCTTTCCATAGTACTGTTTTCTACCCTGGCCCTGGCCCAGAACGATCCGGCTGCCAAAAAAGTGCTGGATGCAGTAGGTGCCAAAGTAATAGCCTCCAAAGGCATTTCTGCCACCTGTACACTTAATTCCTTTACCAGTAAAGGCAAACCCAATGGTTCTCAGAACATCACCCTGCAGATGAAAGGTGAAAAATACCAGCTGAAACAGGGGAAAACAGAAATCATCTGCGATGGAAGCAATGTGTACCGCTATGATGGAGAAAAAACGATCACCAAATCAGCGGTGGAAGAAGGAGCCCAGACCCTGAGTCCGCAGAAATTACTCTCCGGTGCCTACGATAAAGATTTTACTTACAAACTCGTATCCTCCAAAACGGCTTTTTACGAGATCGAAATGAAACCGATCGATAACCGTAAAAACTTCCAGCGCGTAAACCTGTTTATTGATAAGGTCAAAAACACTTTCTCCCGCGCCCGCATCCTCGACAAGAGCAATAATGTAACCGAAGTAAAAATCTCTAACCTGAACCTGAACGCAGTAGTGGCAGATAAACTGTTTGTATTCAACAAAGCAAAATATCCCAAAGACGTAGAGATCCTGGATTAAACTGCTGATAAAATTTTAACAGGCCGGACCCGCAAAGTCCGGCTTTTTTATGTCTACACTTTGTAATTTCAGCGGATGAAAGCGATCTTCTTTTTGTTGGGTTTGATGGCAGGCCTCACCGCAACTGCACAGTTCACCGTTCGACTCGTGGTTACTGATGTAGCCACTAAAAAGAACGATGATATCTATGTGTCGGGGAACTTCAATAACTGGAATCCCAAAGACGAAAAATTCAAACTGAAACCCTTTGGCGGTAACCGGAAAAGCCTCGTCATCAAAGATCTCGCCGCAGGCACGTATGCTTTCAAATTTACCCGCGGTGCCGCTGATAAGTTCGAAACCACCGCCGATGGCCGCGACCTGGCCGACCGGGTGCTGGAAGTAAACGAAGACCTCTCGCAGGAATTCACCATTGCCGGCTGGAAAGATGATTATCCGGAAGTACCTAAGAAATATACGGCCAGTCCGCAGGTGCGCATCATGGATACCGCTTTCCAGATCCCGCAACTCAACCGTACCCGACGGATCTGGGTGTATCTGCCCAAAGGGTATGCCGGCTCTTCTAAAATCTATCCCGTATTATACCTGCAGGACGGCCAGAATCTCTTCAACGAAAAAACGGCCGCTTTTGGCGAGTGGGGGGTAGATGAATGTCTCGACAGCCTGCAGCAGAAAACCGGTAAAGAATGTATCGTGGTTGGCATTGATCATGGTGGCGATAAAAGGCTGACAGAATACAATCCTTACGACCACCCACAGTTCGGAAAAGGAGAGGGGGCAGCTTACGCGGCGTTTCTCGCCAAAACACTCAAACCTTATATCGATGCAAAATACCGTACCAAAAAAGGTCCGGAAAATACCTTTGTAGCAGGCAGCAGTATGGGCGCGTTGATCAGTCTGTACACAGCTATCGAGTATCCCACTATCTTCAGCACAGCCGGTGTGTTTTCTCCATCATTGGCGCAGGCGCCGATGTTGTATACAGATGTTGAAAAGTTCACTACCGAATTGCAACCCAGGTTTTACCTGTATGCCGGTGGAAAAGAATCCGCCACCATGGTCAGCGATCTGAAGAAACTCGGAGATATCCTCCAGAAGAAACAACGGTTCAATATCCGAACCGTAATCAGTCCCCTCGGCCAGCACAACGAAGCATCCTGGCGCCAGGAATTTGCAGCGTTCTATCTGTGGCTGATGAATTACTGAGGAGCAATTAGTAGTTAGTAATTAACAATTAGTAATCCAGACAATACTTTTTGGCTATTCGATTAAATAAAAGCTGATCAGTATCTGTGTATAGCTGAAAGAGGTAGGTTGTGTATTCATCCTCTGATGGGGAATCAATCTTAAACAGTCACCATAACAATTGCTAATTACTAATTATTAATTACTAATTAAATCCTGTACGTCACTCCCTCAATCGCCAGGTCCGTCTCTGCAAACACTGCCTGGGCTTCGTTTCTGAACTCGTCCAGTTTCTCGTATTTGCTGCTGAAATGGCCGATCAGTAATTTGCCCACACCTGCCCGCAAAGCAATTGTTGCTGCCTGCACGGTGGTAGAATGAAAACGGGCTAGTGCCCTTTCAGCGAGGTCTTTCAGATAAGTGGCTTCATGGTACAAAAGGGTTACGCCCTTTGTTTTATCGATCAGTGATTCGTCGAAACGGGTATCGGCGCAAAAAGCATAACTGCGTGCGGGTTTATTGGCAAGGGTAACCCATTCATTGCGGATCAGTTCGCCCTCCCTGGTTTCATAATCATCCCCGTCTTTCAGTCTTTCATAAAAAGCAGCCGGTATATCGTATTGCAATACTTTCACTTTATCAATCTTCCGGGGTTTTCTTTTTTCGCGGATGATGAAACCCCAGCAGGGTACCCGGTGTTGGGTGGCAAAACATTCTACACTGAATTTTGGGGTATCTACCAGCATACCTTCTGCTTCCAGCGGATGAAAGACCAGCGGAAAGGGCAGGTTGGTGTCGGCTACTTTCAGTTGCAGATCAATAATGTCCTTTAATCCTGCAGGTGCATATAAATGCAGTTCCTGTTCGCGTCCCAGCAAACCCATGCTGGTAATGAGGCCTATCAGCCCGAAATAATGGTCGCCATGCAGGTGCGAAATGAAAATATGGTGGATCTTGCTTCGTCTGATGCGGTACCGGGCTATCTGCATCTGGGTACCCTCACCGCAATCGATCAGGAATACCTGGTCGTTCAGGGTAACTACCTGCGCCGTAGGGTGCCGGTCATAGGCCGGGATGGCTGAATTATTGCCTAAGATGGTAACGCCGAACATGGGTGAGATGAATTGGCTACAACATTAAGCAAATTAGCCTGTTATGCTCTGAAAATTGAGTAGATTTTGGCGGAAAGCAGGCAGGCGGTTGGAGATAGCATGGGTAATATAAGGCCAGACAGCCCTCATTTCGCTAAAAACCCTTGCTGAAATGTATGATTTCCCATTTATTGTACTACTTTTGCACCCGATAAAAAAATAGAAGAAAACCATTCCGGAGTCTTTTTAAACATTTTGAGATGCCTTATTTAACAACAGAAAAGAAAGCAAGTATTTTTGCTGAATTCGGTGGCAACGCCACTAACACAGGTTCAATCGAAGGCCAGGTTGCCTTGCTGACTGAACGTATTTCACAGATTTCCAAGCATTTACAAGCCAACAAACACGACCACTCTACCCAGCGCGGACTGATGCAGATGGTAGGTAAACGCAAACGTTTACTCGCTTACATGCAAAAGCACAACCTGCAAGGTTACCGTGCTTTGATCGAGAAATTAGGCTTAAGAAAATAATTGTCTGGTATGACAAGTGCTATTCCCAACTGGTCTTTCTAAGCGGTTGGGAATAGTCATTTCTATTCATACCTCTTTCTGCTGGCCATTTCCTTAACCGGGAGGCTGAAACTGCGGTGTGTGCCGTGCGCTCTCCCTACTTACAAAATCAGATTATGTTATCACAACCAATCAGTGTTAGTTTCGATTTGGGTGGAGGCCGTGAGGTGTTCATCGAAACCGGAAAATTAGCCCGTCAGGCCGATGGTGCCGTTACCGTACGCCAGGGCAACTGCGTTATCCTTGCTACCGTTGTAGCCAATAAAGAACCCAAAGAAGGTCAGGACTTTTTCCCTTTGAGCGTTGATTACCAGGAAAAATTCGCTTCTGCAGGTCGTATTCCCGGTTCTTTCTTCAAAAGAGAAGCCCGTTTAAATGATTATGAGATCTTAACCAGCCGTTTGATAGACCGCGCCCTGCGCCCTTTGTTTCCGGAAGATTATCTCTGCGATGTGCAGGTGCTGATCAGCCTGATTTCCAGCGATGCGGAAGTATTGCCTGATTCACTGGCCTGTCTGGCCGCTTCTGCAGCCTTGGCGGTATCTGATATTCCTATCAAAGAAATCATCAGTGAAGTAAGAATTGCCCGTCTGAACGGTAAATTCATCGTTAACCCTACCCGCTCCGAACTGAAAGCCTCTGATCTGGAATTCCTGATCGCCGCTACCGAGAAGAACCTGATGATGGTGGAAGGGGAAGCCAAAGAATGTGCCGAAGCCGACCTCGTAAACGCACTGCAACTGGCACACGATGCTATCCGCATCCAGATCAAAGCCCAGGCTGAATTACGTGCTAAAAAAGGTGTTACCACCAAAAGAGATTATAAAAAACCTGCCCAGGACGAAGCCGTTCGCGAAAAAGTGATCGCTTTTGCCAAAGACAGGGTATATGAAATTTCCAGAAAAGGTTCTTCCAAGAACGAGCGCTCTGAAGCTTACAGCCTGCTGAAAGACGAAGTGATCGCCAGTCTGGGTGAAGAAGCCACTGACCTCGAAAAGAAATTAGCTAAGAAATACTACGAAGACCTGAAATGGGAAGTGGTAAGAAATATGATGATCGATGACCGGATCCGTCTCGACGGCCGCCAGCTCGATCAGGTTCGTCCTTTGGCGATGGAAGTAGAACCCCTGCCTACGCCGCACGGTTCTGCTTTATTCACAAGAGGTGAAACTCAATCACTTACAACGGTTACTTTCGGAACTAAATTAGATGAATTACTGGTAGAATCTGCCGCCAAATCAGAATATACCAAGTTCTTGCTGCACTATAACTTCCCTCCATTCTCTACCGGTGAGGTAAAGATGATGCGTGGTGTGGGTCGTAGAGAAGTAGGTCATGGTAACCTGGCTATGCGCAGTCTGAAGCAGATGATGCCTGATACCAGCACTTATGCGTACACCGTACGTGTGGTGAGTGATATCCTGGAAAGTAATGGTTCTTCTTCTATGGCTACCGTTTGTGCCGGTTCACTGGCGCTGATGGATGCAGGTGTGCCCATCCCTAAACACGTAAGTGGTGTTGCTATGGGACTGGTTACCCGCGAAGATGGTAAATACGCGATCCTGACCGATATCCTGGGTGATGAAGATCATCTGGGTGATATGGACTTCAAAGTGACCGGTACCCGTGATGGTATCTGTGGTGTGCAGATGGACATCAAAGTAGATGGCCTGAGCATGGAAGTCATGATGGAAGCACTGGAGCAGGCCCGTAAAGGCCGTTTACATATCCTGGATGCCATGTACGAATGTATGCCGGCTGCCCGTCCGGAAGTGAAGCCACATGCGCCACGTATGATCAAACTGATCATCGATAAGGAATTTATCGGTGCGGTGATCGGACCAGGTGGTAAAGTAATCCAGGAGATCCAGCGCGAAACAGGTGCTACGGTGAATATTGAAGAAGTAGGCAATACCGGAGAAGTAAGTATCTTCTCTGCCTCCAAAGAAAGCCTGGATAAGGCTGTAAGCTGGATCAAGGGTATTACTGCTACACCGGAAGTAGGTGATGTGTACGAAGGACCGGTAAAAGGTATCAAGGAATTTGGTGCGTTTGTTGAGTTCATGCCTGGTAAACAGGGCTTACTGCATATCAGCGAAATCAGCTGGAAGCGCCTCGAAACCATGGATGGCCTGTTCAAAGAAGGCGATATGGTGAAAGTGAAACTGGTAGGAGTGGATCCCAAAACCGGTAAATTTAAATTAAGCCGTAAGGCATTGATGCCAAAACCTGAATTCAAACCGAAGGAAGGTGGCGAAAATGCGGAAGGATAAAATCACTGAATGGCCCCTAACCGGGGCCATTTGCTTTTAATACCCCTGATAAAAAGTGTATGAGCAATTATTGTGAGATCAGTATTCCCGCAGAACCTGCCGTGCAGGAACTGCTGGTGGCCGAACTGGCCGAACTGGGCTTTGATGGTTTTGAGGAATCGGCCGATTGTCTGAAAGCCTATATCCCGGAAGGGGAATTACAGGAGAATGAGTTAAATATTTTGTTGAGTAAATACTCAGTAAAATATTCAAAATCAATAATTAATAAGCAAAACTGGAACCAGTTGTGGGAATCCAATTTTGAACCGGTACAGGTAGATGATTTTGTAGGTATCCGGGCCGATTTTCACCCGCCCTTTACCGGCGTAGTGCATGAGATTGTGATTACGCCTAAAATGAGCTTTGGTACCGGGCACCACGCCACTACCTGGCAGGTGATGAAACTGATGCAGGAACTGGATTTTAGCGGTAAAACCGTATTTGATTTCGGCACAGGCACAGGTATCCTTGCCATACTGGCCGAAAAACTGGGGGCAAAAGAAGTGATGGCCGTGGATAATGACGACTGGTGTATCGAAAACACTTCAGAAAATATTTTAGTTAATGGTTGTAAACATATTGATATTCAAAAAGTTGATTCATTAATACTAAATCAGCAGTTTGATATCATTCTCGCCAATATCAATCGGAATATCATTCTCGATAATATCGAAGAATTGGTAAAAGCAACGGTACCGGGCGGTCAGGTGTTGCTGAGTGGCTTACTGGTATCGGATGAGGCTGATATCCGGGAAGCCTGCGTGGCACTCGGGCTGGTTCATCGCAAAACAGTGGAGCGGAATGGCTGGATCGCTCTATGGTTTTCGAGATAAGATTGTGATTTCTGATGTTAAAAAATCATTATCTTCAATTTCGTTATCTTTGTACCCCCAAACTTCAACCACCCAATGAACGAATTGTTGCTCATTGTTTTAGCTTATTGTATCGGATCAGTGCCAACGGCTGTGTGGATCAGTAAATCCCGCTTCGGAATTGATATTCGTGATTATGGCAGCGGCAATGCCGGCGCCACCAATACCTTCCGCGTACTGGGTTCCAAATGGGGAACCATTGTGATGATGGTAGATATCCTGAAAGGGGTGATCGCCACATCGCTGTATATCCTTTTACCTGTTTACCTGACCGATGAACTGCACCGTACCAACCTGATGATCGGGTTAGGACTGGCGGCTGTATTGGGTCATATCTTCCCTCTCTGGGCCGGTTTCAAAGGCGGCAAGGGGGTAGCCACCCTGCTCGGAATGGCCGTAGCCATCCAGCCCATTGTAGCAGTATGTTGTATCGGTGTATTCCTCCTCGTATTATACCTGACCCGTTTCGTATCCTTAAGTTCTATTCTGGCAGGTGTGGCATTTATGGTGTTCATCCTCTTTATCTTCAATGAAAAGGAAACCCTGTACCGCATTTTTGCCGTGCTGGTGGCGCTGATGGTGGTACTGACCCATCAGAAGAACATCAGCCGCATCCTGAAAGGGACGGAAAGTAAGATCCCTATTCTGAAGCACCGCGACAAACGCCGGCAAAGACGGCAGGACTGATAACTCCCGTGTTGATAAGTTATTCCCTCCGACTTTTACCGAAACATTCCCGTTAACCGGGTACTGTGTATATTGTAAACACTAGCTGCTTTGCTGTAACTCTGCAAGAAGAGATACCGTTATTTTTGGGGTATTAATCGAAGTAAAAGACCAATGATATGAAAAGAATGATAGTGCTTTTTGCAGGAATGATTTTTTTTAATCTGTCCTGTGTTACCAATGCCATTACCGGAAGAAGCCAGCTAAGCCTGGTATCTGATGCTGAATTGCAGAGTCTGGCCGTTACCCAATACAAAGAATTCCTGACCACCAATAAGATGGTGCCTGCCGGTAACAGGGATGCCGAAATGGTGAAAAGAGTAGGTAACCGGGTGGCGGTAGCTTTAAAAGACTATTATACCCAGAAAGGGCTGCCCAATGCATTGGACGGGTATGGCTGGGAGTTTAACCTGGTAGAAAGCAAGGAAGTGAACGCCTGGTGTATGCCGGGTGGTAAAGTGGTTTGTTATACCGGACTGCTTCCAGTAACCCAGAATGAAACCGCTTTGGCCATTGTAATGGGACATGAAATTGCCCACGCCATTCTCGGACATGGAAAGGAAAGGATGAGTCAGCAGATGGCTGCACAGGGTATTGGTGCCCTGGGTGGAGCTGCCATGGGTACCAATGCCAAAGCCGTTAATATATTTGGTCAGGTATATGGTATCGGTGCCCAGTATGGGGCCTTGCTGCCTAACTCCCGTAAACAGGAGTTGGAAGCAGACCATTATGGGTTGATCTTTGCCGCAGCGGCAGGATATGATCCCAGACAGGCTGTTGATTTCTGGACCCGGATGGCGGCTATGAGCAATGGCCAGCAACCTCCGGTGTTTATGAGCAGTCACCCAAGCGATGAAGAGCGGATCAGGAAAGTGAGTGAAGTGATGCCGGAAGCATTACAATACTATCGTCCCAAATAAACCGGCGTTTCTGTAAAAGGGAGTTGCCGGACCGCAGTTGGTTGAACCTATGAAAAACAGACGTTTCATACACTGTATCCTGCTTGGCTGTTGTTTGGCCGGATTTGTTTTCCCGGTGGCGGGACAGGGTGGGGCGTCTGCTATACTCTCAACTGCGGCAGAGATCTACAACGAATTCAAAACCGCCCATCCGGTGGCGGATAGTACCCAACACATAGAAACGGAAACGGTACAGCGCGTAAGTAACCGGTTGATCAAAGCCGTGACGGATTATTATACCCGGAAAAAAGCTACTAAGGAACTAGCTTCCTTTCAATGGGAAGTACAATTGTTTCAACTCAAAAAAGAAGATGCCTGGTGTTTGCCGGGGGGTAAAATAGCCGTGTACGATGCCCTGATCCGGGTAACCCAGAGCGATGGCTCACTGGCGGCCGTACTGGCCCATGAAATAGCGCATGTGCTGCTGAAACATGGGGATGACCGCATGAAACATATTCTCAAAGAATTTCTGGGTGGTAAAGAACTGGCAGCAGCTTTATCGGCCAAACCGGCTGAAACCAAAGATTTTTACCGCATGGCTTATGGCAATGGCGATTATGTGGGGGTGATCCGCGGATTTAGTGCGGCAGATGAACGCGAAGCTGACAGGCTGGGGGCCATTTTATGCGGACTGGCCGGCTATAAACCGGAAGAAGCATTGGTTTTCTGGGAGCGTATGATGCATCTGCGTGGTACGGGCCGTCAACCAGAACTGCTTAGTACCCATCCGTTAGATGAAGCAAGGCTGTCGGCTTTACGGGAGATGATGGACGAGATCATTGAGAAATACTATACACCCAGTAAAAAAAGTTGATATATAATAGCTGAATTGGCTGTTTTAGACCGGATTTTAACGCCCCGAACACAAATAGAGGGCGATTTGTTCGCTAGTTCTGGTAACAATTTTTTAACTTTGCACTCCTTATTACATCACCTAAATCCTCTTTTAGGCATGTCAAACCAGACCTTGTTCGAAAAATTACAGTTAAAGGATGAAAAGAACCTCTTGATCCAGGGACTCCCATCCGCGATAGAAAAGCAGTTTGCCAAGCTTACGTATGCTAAAAACGTAACGCCGCTGTTAAAGAGCAAAAAACTGGACTTTGCCCTGGTTTTTGCGTTGAGTCAGAACCAGTTAAACAATGTACTGAAAGAAGTATTCCCTGCTCTGCACGATGATACCAAACTCTGGGTGGCTTATCCCAAAACCGCGAGTAAGATTGTGAGCGACCTGAACCGCGACTGCAGCTGGGAATTTCTGACCAGCCGGGAGTATGAGTGTGTGCGCCAGGTTACCCTTGACCATGTATGGAGCGCCATGCGTTTCAAAAAATCGGATAAAATCCCTAACCGCAGTCGTGCATTTTCAGAAATCAAAAGCAGTGAGCTGAACGGGATCGATTTTGAGAAAAGGCTGGTAGTGCCCCCGGTAGAACTGGGTAAACTGTTTACCAAACACAAGGAAGCACAGGAATTCTTCAGTTCCTTATCCTTTACCAACCAGAAAGAATATGTGAGCTGGATAGAAGGAGCCAAAAAAGACGAGACCCGCAAACGCCGTCTGGAAACCGCTCTGGAAAAACTATTGGCCGGAAAAAAGAACCCCTCTGAAAAATAATGAGTTTCATCAATATTGAGATCAAAGCGAAATGCTTTCACCCTGAAAAAGTGGAAGCATTTTTATTATCGAATGGTGCCCGTTTTGTAGGACTGGATCACCAGAAAGACACCTATTTTCAGGTACCCTCCGGCCGTTTGAAACTGCGCCAGGGAAACATTGAAAACAGCCTCATTTTTTATAATCGTCCCGATCAGGAAGGTCCCAAACAATCTGATTTCTCGCTGAGTAAGATCAGCGACGGGGCCGCTACCGAAGCAGTGCTGGAGAAAGCACTGGGTGTAAAAGTGGTGGTAGATAAATACCGGAAGATTTTTTATATCGATAACGTGAAATTTCACCTGGATGAAGTGCCCGGTCTGGGTTCCTTTGTTGAGATTGAAGCAGGTAACCTGGCAGATCCTTCCAAAACCATTGAAGCGTTGAAAGAACAGTGCGATCAGTATATGAAAGCTTTTGAAATTGCGGAACAGGACCTGATACACCACAGCTACAGCGATATGATACTGGCTATGCAGAAAGCTGATTGATTTCTGCTGAAAGAGATCTGTGTAGCAAGGGATTATTTAATGATCACGGTACCCAGTTGTTTGGTCAGTTCTTTCTCCATGTCTTTGAGGTGTTTGTGTACCTCGTGCAGTAATTTAAAATCTTCGTAAGCCGCTTTTTCAATATCGCGCTGGTTCTCTTCGATCATTTTTTTCACTTTGCGCAGTTTGTAATAGTTCACGCTCATCTGCACATCCTGTTTGCTTGTGTCGCGGTTTACGATATTCATGCTCTCCATCACTTCGTCCCATTTCTGGCTTAACTCATAGGGGTTCACGCTGATGCTGACCACGAGGTTGCGCAGGGTTTCATTCTCATGGTAGAGCATGGTTTTGGTAGTGGGTTCCAGTCCGCGTACATACCATGTTTTGTACTCCTCGTATAATTTTTCCAGGTCCGGATTATCGAAATGAAATTCTTCCAGCTCTTCAAAAATAAAATCCGCCATGCTGCGGCTCTCGTCCCACACACGTAATCCGTATTCCAATAAAACACGCAGTATATTTCTTTCGTAAGCTTCATCCTGGTTAAAGAGGAGGGTACTGTCATCCAGTACATCTTCCGGCTGGCCGGCAGCTTCCTGCATCAGAAAATTGGCTTCCTCCTGCGAGAGTTTTTTTTCGTCCTTGACGATTTTGTCGCGCTTGTATTTATTAACAAGATTGGTCAACCCTGTTTCATCAATCCGCAACAATGATGCGCACTGTCGGATATAATCCTGCTGTTTCGTAAAATCTTCCGCTTTGTTGATGCGGCTCAGCGTTTCAGCTATCTGGTTTACCACGGTGCTTTTACGGCTCACATCACTGCCGGCTTCCTGTAACATTACTTCCAGCTGAAAAATAATAAAGTCTTTTTTGGAAGCCGCTACAAATTCATTGAATGCTTTTGCACCTACTTTGTTTACATAACTGTCCGGGTCCTCATTGTCGGGGATCAGTACCAGCTTCACATTCAATCCTTCTTCCAAAGCCATGTCCAGTCCACGCAGTGCCGCTTTTACACCGGCACTGTCACCATCATAAATAATGGTCAGGTTATTGGTGTATTTCCGGATCAGTCTCAGTTGGTCTGTGGTTAAAGAAGTACCGCCACTGGCCACCACATTTTCGATACCTGCCTGGTGCAGGCTTACCACATCGGTATAGCCTTCTACGAGTAAACATTCATCGGCTTTATCCACCGCCATCCTTGCCTGGTACATGCCATAAAGGATCTTGCTTTTGCTGTAGATCTCATTCTCGGGCGTATTGATGTATTTGGGACCACGATCGCTTTTGCCGATCACGCGTGCCCCAAAACCGATGATTTTTCCGTTGATGCCGTGAATGGGGAAGATGATGCGGCCCCGGTAATTGTCTACCAGTTCCTCTCCGTTGCGTAAGGATACGAGTCCGGTTTTGGGAAGCAGTTCCCTGTTGAACTGGTTAGAGAGTAGTGCTTTGGTTAAACTATCGCGTGTGTCGGGGTTATAACCAATCTGGAATTTTTCGATGATCTCGTTCCGGAAACCCCGTTCATGCAGATAAGAGAGGGCGATGGCTTTTCCTTCCTCACTTGTCAGCAGGGCATCGGTAAAGAACTGTTTCGCAAAATTATTGATGATGTAGAGACTATCCGCCGTGAGGATCAGCTGTTTCTGTTCGGGACTGGTCTCGGTTTCTTCTACCTCAATATGGTACCGGGCCGCCAGCCAGCGTAAAGCTTCTACATAACTGTATTTCTCATGCTCCATCAGAAAAGTGATGGTATTACCGCTTTTGCCGCAGCCAAAACATTTGTAGATCTCTTTGGCGGGTGATACGGTAAAGGATGGGCCTTTCTCGTTGTGAAAAGGGCAGAGGCCGATATAATTGGTACCGCGCTTTTTCAGCTTCACAAATTCACCCACCACATCAATGATGTCGATACGGCTGGTGATCTGCTGGATGGTATTGGGACTGATCATATTTGCGGGCTGCTAAGGTAGGATAATGACGCTAATGGAAGGAGGCGGGAAGGGGGAAATAGTTGCAGGTTACCGGTTACAGGTTACTGGTGGCCAATTTTCTGCGTTTTATTTCAATACTCTCCTTAATTTTAACCATGCTTAAGAAGGAACGACAGGCCTATATTATACAGCAGATCAATGTCCATAACAAAGTACTCTCTTCTGATTTGAGTGAGCAGCTGGATGTGTCGGAAGACACCGTTCGGCGTGATCTGCAGGAGTTGGCGGAAGACGGGAAACTCATCAAAGTGCATGGGGGAGCCCTGTCAAAATCCTTCCATTTTACGCTGGAAAGTCCTACGATTTATTCTCTGCCCGAAAAGAAAAGCATTGCTTATAAAGCCATTCAGCTCATACAGGATGGTATGATGATATTATTATCCGGCGGAACCACCATCCGTGAGCTGGTAAAATCGCTGCCACCCGATCTGAATGCCACTTTTATCACGGTGAGTGTGCCCATTGCCCTTGAATTACTGGAGCATCCTACCTGCGAAGTCATTTTTGTGGGCAATAAGCTCCTGAAGAATGCCCAGATGTCGGTAGGGGCCGAGGTAGTGCAGCGGCTGGGACAGATCAAGGCCGATCTCTGTTTTCTGGGAACCAACAGTATCGATGCCGGTTTTGGGATTACTGACCTGGAATGGGAGATCATAGAAGTAAAAAGGGCCATGATCAATTGTGCCAATAAAACCATTTCGCTGGCTATCTCCGAAAAACTCAATACGATCCAGCGTTTACAGGTCTGTACGCCCGAAGAGATCGATATGCTGATCACTGAACTGGATCCCGAAGACCCTTTACTGCTTCCCTACCGGGAGAAAGGGATCACGGTTCTGTAATAATTCCCGCTTTTACTGGTATTGCCGGTTTTTGCGTTTTTTGCAAATCCGCTCCAACCCCTTACCGTTCATCCATGTGGAAAGAAATGGTGACTAAATAAATTCGTTTATATGATAGACAAATTTTAACATTGCTATAGAATTCCTGCAAGCGTGTTTCAACATTGATTTTTTTGCAGCTTTTTGCGTAAAAAATTTTGTTAAATGATGCAATGTTTTGCAGGGTTCTACTGTCTTAAGGGATTAAACAGGAATGTTTGATTTCCGGAACATGTACTCACAGAATAAGAAACCAAAAAACTAGTTATGAGAAAAGTCGCTTCATTGATGAAAGTGGTAGTTCTACTGCTTTTCATTTTCTCGTTGCCTGCTTTCGGGCAAAGTCAGACCGTATCCGGTACTATACAGGATGCAGACAAAAGAGCACCTCTGGCAGGTGTAACCGTTCGTGTGGTAGGAACATCCAATGTTTCCCAGACCAACGATAAGGGCGTATTTACCATCAAAGCTTCTAATGGACAAACCCTGCTGATTACATCAGTTGGTTTTGAAACCAGACGTGTAACAGTAACCGGTTCCAAAATGGATCTGGTGCTGAGAGCCGAGGTTGCGGAGCTCGAAGAAGTGGTAGTAGCCATGGACATCAAACGTAAGCCAAGAGAGCTGGGTTACTCAACCCAAACTGTAAAGGGAAAAGAGATCGCTGAAACCCAGCGTGAGAACTTCCTGAATAGTTTGCAGGGTAGGGTATCCGGTTTAACCATTACACCTACTACAGGTGCTGCGGGTGCATCTTCTCAGATTGTACTGCGTGGATTTAACTCTCTCTCATTAAGTAACTCACCTTTATTTGTGGTAGATGGTATCATCATGGATAACTCTACGGTGGATGAGACCTCGAATGGAGGTTCTTCACTGGGTCTGGCTTCTGACCGACCTAACCGTAACAATGACTATACCAACCGTATTGCGGATATCAACCCTAACGATATTGAATCGGTAACTGTGCTGAAAGGACCAGAAGCCACTGCGTTGTATGGTAGCCAGGCAAGTTCCGGTGCGATTGTGATCACTACCAAAAAAGCGAGAATTGAAGTTGGTCGTAAGATTAATGTGAGCTACGATAACAGTTTCCGTTTGCAAAAAGTGAACCGTTTCCTGGAAACCAATGATAATTACAGTACAGGTACCAACGGTGTTCCCCAGAATATCTTCAACAGTGGTTCCGGTACGTATTTCGGACCAGCTTATCCTGCTGATACCAGAAAGTATGATAACCTGCATAATTTCTTCAGAACAGGTTTCACACAAACCCATAACCTGGGTCTGGATTTTGGTACACAGAAATCTTCTTACCGCGTCTCTGTATCTTATTTAGATCAGGCAGGTGTGATTCCAACCAATGATTTCAAAAGGTTTACCCTGCGTGTATCCAACTCTACCAAATTCGGTAAGTTCATGGATATCACCCCATCTGTTACTTATACCAATTCTATCAATGAAAAGCCATTACGTGGTGCCGGTGGTTACCTGCTGAACCTGTATGTATGGCCTTCTGATAATAATATGCAGGATTACCAGGATGCATCTGGTAACAAACAGACCATTTATGCAGCAAGTCCGAATTCAGAAACGGATAATCCGCTGTTCAGTGTTTACAGAAACCATAGCCAGGATAAGACCAACCAGTACAACCTGAACCTGGGTGTAAATATTTACCCTACCAATTGGTTAACCCTTGCCGGACGTTTTGGTTACAACACCTATAATACAACCGGTTATACAAGATACCATCCTCAGTCCAGTCAGTATAGCCTTGCAACCGGTGGTGCATTGGATAATTACTGGGTGAAATATTATGGTTACAACCATACCATTACAGCTACTGCGCGTAAAACAGTGGGCGACTTTTCTTTACGTGGTATGGCCGGAACCATGTGGCAGGATTATGAAAGACAGATGTTCGCCATTTTCGGAACAGGTCTGACAGACCCTTACGGAAATGACAGCAGCAATACAAAAACCAATACAAGGGTTCGTTTGCTGCGTAACAATTTAGGTGGATATAACCTGTCTATTTCCAGGCAGATGGCTTATTTCGGTGAAGCGGCTATCAGCTATAAGAACGTGATCTTCTTCAACTATACACACCGTTTTGAAGCAGCTTCGATCTTTACTGCTGCCAATCGTAACTATAACTATCCCGGTGGTAGTTTGAGTGTGATTGTTACCGATATCTTCCCTGGATTGAAGAAAAGCGGTTTGCTGAACTACGCCAAATTAAGAACTTCTCTGGCGAGTACAGCCCGTTTGTCTGATCCTTACCGTAACCAGTCTGTATTCGTGAACAACTTTGCCAGTTCGCCGATCACAGCATATTCTTACGGATTTGACAACAATAACCCTGATCTGAAACCAGAGCGTCAGAATACCTATGAAATAGGTGCAGAACTGAAAATGTTTGATAATAAATTATCCATCGACGCGGCTTACTATAATACGCTGGCATACGATCAGATCAGCCAGGGATTCCGTGCCAGTTATGGTACCGGTTTTATCCTGAATACACAGAATGCAGCTACTACCCGTAACCAGGGTGTTGAGTTGAGCCTTGACTTTACGCCGATCAGGAAAAAAGACCTGAACTGGAATATCCGTTTCAACTTTGCGCATATGTGGAGCAAAGTGATGAAACTGCCTGAGTCTATTGCTTACGAATACTATATTGCTGATACCTGGTTATATGGTAATGCAAGAGGTGGTTTGATCCGTGAAGCTTCTACAGGAACCATTACTTCTTTTGGTTATGCAAGAAATAACAATGGTGATATCCTGATCAACCCGGCTACCGGTTTACCGGTGATTGACGGTACCTTTAAAGTACGTGGCGACAGAACGCCAGACTTTACATTGGGTACCAGCAACAATATCCGATACAAGAACTGGAACCTGAGTTTCCTCTGGGATCTGAAAGTGGGTGGAGATATCTTTAATGCTACTGAAATGTACCTGACCTATCAGGGAAGAAGCGCAAAGCATACGGCAGACCGGACTACACCAAGAGTAGTTGAAGGTGTTTTGAATGATGGGTACCAGAATACAGCCAATCCAACCAAGAACACCATCGCTATTATTCCTTACTACAACCAGACTTATTACACTACCATGCCTGAAGAAGAATTCATCGAGCGTGATGTGAACTGGCTGCGTTTAAGGGATGTTACCCTGAGTTACCAGTTACCTGCATCAGCGATCCGTAGAATCAGAGGTCTGAAGTCGCTGAGTGTATTCTTTACCGGAAATGACCTGTTACTGTTCACCAACTATACAGGTGCTGATCCTGCATCCAATGGTAATACTGCAGCATCAAAAGGTATTGGTGGATTTGGTTTCGATTACGGAAACCTGCCAACACCGATCGGTATGAACTTTGGATTGAGGGCTAATTTCTAAACTGTTATTTCAGATCAACACAATAAATACGTTTGTATGAAAAATAAATTAATAAAATCTATTCTTACCCTTACAGCTGTCAGCGCCATCGCGTTTACATCCTGTAAGAAAAAATTAGATGACGCATATGCCAACCCGAATGCCACTACACGTGTTCCGGTTGAATCTATCCTGCCGGGCCTGATCGGAAACTTCGTAGGTAGTTCTGCTGCTGCAGGAAGTGCTTATGGTTTGGCCAATGATGGTTTGCTGGTAGGTCGTTATATCCAGTTCTGGGAAACCAATACCACGCTGAATGCTTTTGATCAGATGGCAGGTGCTACCGGTGCCAGTGATAACATGGGTTCTATCTGGGCCATGCATTATTTCGGTCAGGGACAGAACCTGAACAGAATGGTTGAATGGGCTGCCGAAGAGCAGAAATGGGATTATGTGGGTGTGGGTACCGCTATCCGAGCCTGGTCATGGCTGATGTTAACCAATCAATATGGAGAAGTGATTCTGAAGCAGGCTTTCAATACGCAACTGCAGCAGTTCCTGTACGATAACCAGGATGAAGTATATGATACGGTAAGAGCTCAGTGTTTCCGTGCAATAAATTACCTGAACATGACTGGCGGTGCAGTAAGTGCAGCTAATCTGGCTATCGGTGATCAGTACTTCAACGGTGGTGATGTAAACAAGTGGAAAAAATTTGTCTATGGAGTGTTAGCCCGTTCTTATGGTTACCTGTCTAACAAAACCACTTATAACGCCGATTCAGTGGTTAAATATGCCAACCTGGCTATGACCACCAATGCCGATAATGCAACCGCCAAGTTTGCCAACACGGGAATTACCGGTACCTCTAATTACTTCGGTATTTTAAGGGGTAATGTGGGAACCATCCGGCAGTCTGCTTTTATTGCCAACCTGATGAGTGGTACCAATCCGGATGCTTTCTCCGGAGTAGAAGATCCCCGTAACTGGTATATCCTTCGTGAAAATCCGAATGGAACTTTCAAAGGAATCAATCCGAATAAGGGAACTTCCGGTTTAACCACCAACGACCAGCCTTCTAATTTCTGGGGTGGTACTTTTGCCACTACTGCGGGCCCTGCCAATGAAAATAACTGTCGTTATATCTTTAGAAATGCTGCAGAGTTTCCGATCATGACAGCTGCCGAAATGCAGTTCCTGAAAGCAGAAGCTTTGTTACGGAAAGGAGACAGGGCAGGAGCGCTGGACGCCTATAAAAATGGAATCAGCCTGAACTTTGATATGCTGACTACTAAATATGCAACTAATGTACCGGCTGCGAAAGTAATTACACCAACCATTAAAGCAGATTACATGGCCAATCCGAATGTTGTGCCATCTGCTGCCGGACTTACCCTTACTCATATCATGCTGCAGAAATATATCGCACTCTATGGTTTTGGTATTCATGAAACATGGGCCGATATGCGCAGGTTCCATTACAACAAAGATCTGGATCCGGCCACTGGAAAACCTGTATACGCAGGTTTCACACCTCCTTCCGGTTCTGATCTGTATCCGGATAACAATGGTAACCTGGTATACCGTGCAAGACCAAGGTACAATTCTGAGTACTTGTATAATATCCCTGAGTTAACCAGGATCGGTGCTTTTCCTGGATTGCAGTACCATACCAAAGAACCATGGTTCACTCAAAAATAATTGTTAAGCTAAAAGATATTATGATGAAAAAGATCACTCTTTATACAAGCCTTTTTGCAGCTGCCATCATGTTGTTCTCAGCGTGTAAAAAGGAAGCCGATAAAACGGCCAATTTTGTTGCCTCAGATGAGTCTACTGCCTATGTGCGTGTGATTCATGCAGCACCCTCTTTCCGGAGCATTTTTAATGCACCTGATTCGTTCAATGTATATGTGAACGATATCAAGATGAATGCGCCTTTCCTGACCTATGCTTCTGTGTTTCCGGCATCAACTACTGCCTTTGGATATGTAGCGGTGCAGCCAGGGTTGAACCAGTTCCGGGTTAATATTCATGGATTTGCTTCTGCTTCTCCGGATTCTACCCGTCTGATCAACTTTTCCAAAGTATTTCAGGCAGGCGAATACTATACATTGCTGCTTACAGATTCTATCAAGTCTCAGCGTGATTCCAGTCAGATGTTCCTGAAAGATGCTTATACCAAACCATTAAATGGTAACTATGGTCTTCGATTTGTACATGCCGTATGGAATGATACTGCTGGAAAAACCATTGATGTATTCTCAGCCAGAAGAAATGCGAACATTTACACCAATATTAAACCCGGTCAGATTACCACTTTCAACACACTGGCTGCCAACACACAGTTGAGCGATACCCTGTATGTAAGAAGGTCCGGTACCCTGATCAATCTTGCCCAGTTAAATACTGTTTCTTTTGCCAATCAGCGTTCATACACCCTGTTTTACAGAGGAAATGGAGACCTGACAACCGGTACCAAAGCCAGGGCATTGGCTACTTACCTGCACAACTAATCAAATTCTTTTGATACGAAGGCCGTCAGCAATGACGGCCTTTTTTAGTTTCTGACCGACAGGTACAGTGCCAGGCAGAACAGCAGGGCAAGGGAGAGGGCAACCACTATTTTGTATCGGTTCCAGTAATGATACCGTTTGTTTTCTTTACAAAATTGCCTTAGTTCAATCGCAGCTTGTTTGTCATGCCGGGTCAACTTTGCCAATCTATCCTGGATAGCTGCCAGCTGTACTATGGATAAATGGCGCAGACTGCCCGGCAGTAACTGCCAGATATCCCGGTTGATTATTGGGTCGGCCTGTTCTTCTAACAGATGCAGGTGCTGATCTGATAAAAGATCCATTACCTGCAGATAAAGCAGGTCCCGGTTGATCCGGAATGGATCCAGGTGGCGGGTATGATTGTGCAGTTTCTGTGCCAGTGCTCTTACTTCTGCTGCAGAAACGGCTGGCGGTCTGGCAACGGTCTGGGGATGTAACACATGCCGGGCATACTGGTATTGCGCCCGTAAACGGGCATCGGAGAGCACTTTATAGGCTTCCTGTATGGCAGAAAATCTTTCTGTGGACAGCTGGGTCTGGCGACCGGGGTTCCGGTCGGGATGGTATAACAGCGCCAGTTTCCGGAATGCTTTTTTAACCTCCTGTGTTGTGGCTGCGGGGGAAATGCCGAGTATTTTGTAATAGTCTCTGGATGGGTTCATGCGGCCTATCCGTTATTGTCAAATTCCATATCATCGCCATCCAGCAGTTCCCGTTCAATTTCTTCCATCTGTACAATATCCCATGCTTCACTTTCGGTGGGGGTGATATTGAGTAATTCCAGCAGTTCCATTTTCTCAAAAGCAGCTTCTACGGCTGGTTGGAGGCAGCAGATCACAAAAGAAGCATTATTGTCATAGAACTTTTGTTGAAGATCCGACAGGATATCTGCCGCAGTTTCCTGCACAATAGCCACTTCGCTGAGATTTAACACCACATTTTTCACCTCTTTCTGCAGTTGGGCGGTACAGGTTTCGGCCAGTTTTGCTGCTATATTGTCAGAGAGTTCCGGCCGAATCGGCGTTACAACGGCAAATTTCTCCTTGGTATCAATTTTGACTTCCATATCGGGTGAATAAAGCTGGTTTTTGGCTACGAGCCTTGAGCTAGGAGCTGCGATCGAATAGAATTCATTTCTTTCCGGCTCGCAGCTCACAGCTGATCGCTCAGAGCTTTCAAAATTAGATTAACAGTTGTGCATAAGTGCCACACAACTTCACTCAAAAATATTCGTTATAATTGTATAAATCCAAATTACGCCATGGATAATAATTTTTCAGCACAGGTTAAAGAGATCATCTCCTTTAGCAGGGAAGAGGCGCTTAGGTTGGGTAATGATTTTATAGGAACAGAACATTTGTTGCTGGGTTTGATACGCGATGGAGATAATACCGCGATCAAGGTGCTGAAACAGCTGAATGTTGACCTGTATGAGTTACGCAAAGAAGTAGAACTTGCCGTTAAGGATAAGACAGGTAAAAATATTGCCAATATCAACAGTTTGCCACTCACCAAACAGGCAGAAAAAGTGATCCGCGTAACCGTTCTGGAAGCGAAGGCACTGAAAAGCCCCCTGGTGGAAACGGAGCATCTGATGCTGAGTATTCTCAAAAACAAAGAGAATATTGCTACGCAGATCCTGAACCAGTTTGATGTAGACTATGACCTGTTCCGCAACGAACTGGGTATGGTAGGCACAACCAATCCGCCACCGCCGCCCCGCGGTGAGTTTTCTGACGAAGAGAACGATGAGTTCGATGAAGAAAAACGCGGAGCCGGGTACCAGCAGCAACGTGCAGGTAAACAGGCGGGTGCTACCAAAAGTAAAACACCTGTTCTCGATAATTTCGGCCGGGATATTACCAAACTGGCAGAATCCGGTACACTGGACCCTATCGTTGGTCGCGAAGCCGAGATTGAACGTGTGAGCCAGATCCTGAGTCGCCGTAAAAAGAATAACCCGATCCTGATCGGTGAACCCGGTGTGGGTAAGACCGCCATTGTGGAAGGATTGGCTTTGCGCATCGTACAAAGAAAAGTAAGCCGTGTTTTATTTGATAAAAGAGTGATCTCGCTGGACCTGGCTGCCCTGGTGGCCGGTACCAAATACCGCGGCCAGTTCGAAGAAAGGATGAAAGCCATCATGAACGAACTGGAGAAAAACCGGGATGTGATCCTGTTCATCGATGAGATCCATACCATTGTAGGCGCGGGTGGTGCCAGTGGTTCACTGGATGCTTCCAATATCTTTAAACCGGCTCTGGCAAGGGGAGAACTGCAATGCATTGGTGCTTCTACCCTGGATGAGTATCGTATGTACATTGAAAAAGATGGTGCACTGGACCGTCGTTTTCAGAAAGTACTGATTGAGCCGCCAAGTGTGGAAGAGACTATTTTAATCCTCAACAATATCAAATCCAAATACGAAGATTTCCATAACGTAACTTATGGTGATGATGCGATTGATGCCTGTGTAAAACTGAGCGATCGTTACATGACAGACAGGTTATTGCCAGACAAAGCCATTGATGTACTGGATGAAGTAGGTGCCCGTGTGCACTTGAAAAACATCAATGTTCCGCAGGATATTGTAGAACTGGAAAAGAAAATAGAAGACGTTAAGAACGAAAAGAATAAAGTAGTCAAGAGCCAGCGTTTTGAAGAAGCGGCATCGCTGCGTGATACGGAAAAACGTTTGGGCGAAGAACTGGAGAAAGCGAAAGCGCAGTGGGAGGAAGAAAGTAAACACAAACGTTACCCGATTACCGAAGAGAACATTGCGGAAGTAGTGAGTATGATGACCGGTATCCCCGTTAAACGGATGGTACAGGCAGAAACAGAGAAACTGCGCCGCATGAACGAAGACATGAAGGGGATGGTAGTGGGGCAGGACGAAGCGATCCAGAAAGTGGTGAAAGCTATACAGCGGAATCGTGTGGGATTGAAAGATCCGAAGAAGCCGATTGGTACATTTATTTTCTTAGGTCCGACCGGTGTGGGTAAAACCGAGCTGGCCAGGGCATTGGCGAGATACATGTTTGATTCGGAAGATTCGCTGATCCGGATTGATATGAGTGAGTATATGGAGAAATTCACGGTAAGCCGTTTGATCGGTGCTCCCCCCGGTTATGTGGGTTATGAAGAAGGCGGACAACTGACAGAAAAAGTACGCCGTAAACCTTACTGTGTGATCCTGCTGGATGAGATCGAAAAAGCGCACCCGGATATTTACAATATTCTGCTGCAGGTGCTGGACGATGGTCAGTTGACAGATGGACTGGGCAGAAAAGTGGATTTCAAAAATACCATGATCATCATGACATCCAATATCGGCGTACGCCAGTTGAAGGAGTTTGGTGATGGAGTAGGATTTGCCACTGCCACCCGTATGCAGAATGCAGAGGAGAACAGCAAAGCGGTGATCGAGAAAGCCCTGAAGCGCACGTTTGCACCAGAGTTCCTGAACAGGATTGACGATGTGGTGGTGTTTAACTCACTCACCAAAGACAATATCTTCAACATTATCGATATCCTGATGAAAGGAGTGAGCAAACGTTTGCTGAATCTCGGGTTCTCGTTAGAGCTTACACTGGAAGCCAAAGAGTTTATTGCCGAGAAAGGATATGATGTACAGTTTGGAGCCAGACCACTGCACAGGGCCATCCAGAAATACCTGGAAGATCCTTTGGCAGAAGAGATCCTGAACTTTACTATCAAGGACGGAGATCTACTGATCGCCGATCTGGATAAAGAGCAGGGAAAACTGGTCTTCCGCTTCCAGAAAAAAGTAGAAGAAGGCGCCGGCGCCAACGTTTAAGAAATTGGTAAGTATAGTACAATAAAAAGCCTCTGTTTTCACAGAGGCTTTTGAATATCGAACAATGCCTCGTCCGGATATAGGTTGACACAAAAATCAACTTATTTACGGACGATTCACAACGAACAACGAATGTCGAAATCATATCACTTCGGCGTTCGATATTCCCTGTTCGATATTCGATATTCACTTCTTCCCCCAACGGAAGGTAGTCAGTTCTAATCCGGCAAGATCTAAAACACGGTCCACAACCGTAGCGGCCACTTCTTCAATCGTGATTGGGTTGCTGTAGAAAGAGGGGGTTGCAGGGCAGATAATGCCACCAGCCAGTGTAATCAGTTCCATGTTTTTGATATGGATCAGGCTATAGGGCGTATCTCTGGCAACCAGTATCAGTTTTCTTCTTTCTTTCAGGATCACATCTGCTGCGCGGGTTACCAGGTCGTCGCTTACACCATGGGCAATCCTGCCCAGTGTACCCATACTGCAGGGCACAACAATCATCACATTGTATTTAGCCGATCCAGATGCGAAGGGTGCAGAAAAATCATATTTGTCAAAATAACGGAAGGGGTAATCCTGATAAGCATGGTTGCCCAGTTCCGAGACCCAGATTTCTTTGGCGTTATTGCTCATCACAATACCCACTTCTTCATACTGGTCTTTCAGCAATACCAGTTTGTCCAGCAATACTTTTGCATATACTGCACCACTGGCACCGGTAATGGCTACTGCAATTTTGTTGGACATGGGAGAGGTAGAAAGTAAAAATTAAAAAGTCAAAAATCAAAAGACAAAGTTACCGATTCACTTTTGACTTTTGATTTTTGACTTTTTAATTAAATTGGTTTTGTTTAACCTTTATACATGATTTCGTAGTATTCGTGTGCCATCCGGTTACTGTCGAACTGGAAACGTACGTCGCGCATACCGTTTTTCTGGATCTGGCGCCAGGTATCGTAGTTATCGTAGTAAAGCGGCAATATCTGTTGTTCCAGGATTTCGTATAGTTTATGCAGGTCGTATTCATCCTGCTCGTGAACGGTCATGTTAGCGTAATCTGCTTTGGGAACCACAAATCCATTGTTGCCGTGGTTGATGAATTCGGGGATCCAGCCATCATCGGTTGAGAAGTTCACGGCACCGTTCATAGCAGCCGTCATACCACTGGTTCCGGATGCTTCGCGGGGAACCCTTGGGTTGTTGAGCCAGATATCGGAAGCCTGTTTCAGGCGTTTGCTCAATCCCAGTTCATACCCGATCATCACCGCTACATTCTTGTATTTTTTACTGAGGTGTACCAGGTTATTGAATTGCGAAATGGCCGGGAAATCCTGCGGATAAGGTTTACCTGCCCAGATAATCTGCACCGGGTATTTGGTATTGCTGAGCAGTTTTTCAAAGCGGTCCATATCATAGGTAAGCATATCAGCACGCTTATAACCTGCAAAACGACGGGCCCAGACAATGGTTAACACATTCGGATCGAAAATTTTTCCGGTCTGGTCGGCTACCACTTCGAACGCACGTTTCTTCAGGTATTTTTTGCGATCGTCGAAAGCATAGTCATTGCCTTCTTCCATGGCGCGATAGATCTGTTTATCTGCCCAGTAGCGCCAGTTCTGTGCGTTGGTGATAGAGGCAATCGGGCAGATGCCTTCGTAGTGCGACCACATCTCCCTGCTCACTACACCATGTAGGGCCGATACACCATTGGCTTTACGGGCAAAACGCAGGGCGGTGAGAGAATGGTTGAACTGGTCATCTTTCAGGCCTGTTAATTTGCGGACCTCATCAATACTGAGGCCGCAGAAATAACTCATTTTATGACAGAGATAAATATCGTGTTTTTCATTGCCGGCTTCTTCGGGTGTATGGGTAGTGAATACCAGTTTCTCTTTCACTTTTGCCAGGCTCTTGTATTTGTTCAGCAGGTAAAAAGCGGAAGAAATGCCGTGTGCTTCGTTGAGGTGATATACATCGGGATTAAATCCCAGTTCATCCACCAGTTTGGCGCCACCTACTCCCAGCAGGATAAACTGCGCCACTTTGGTAGCTACATTGGCATCATATAAACGATGTGTGATGGTTTGCGAAACGTAATCGTTCTCCGGTAAGTCGGTGCTTAACAGGAACAGAGGGGCGCTGCAGAAAGTATCGGGATTCAGGTACCAGGCTTTTACCCAAACCGGATGTTCATGTATCAGGATCTGGAATTTGATGCCGGTATCTTCCAGGAAACTATAATATTTCTCCATGAAAGTAACTTCCAGTGTCTGGTCCTGGTTACGTGCCTGGTCATAATAACCATATTTCCATAAGATACCGATGCCGATCATGTTCTGCCTTAATTCAAAGGCACTGCGCAGGTGAGAGCCAGCCAGGAAACCAAGTCCACCACTGTAAATCTTCAGCGGTTGATGAATAGCAAATTCCATCGAAAAATAAGCGGCTTTTTTGGCATACTCATCGTTGATCTGGTAAGGGACCTGGTAATTACGAAAGTTCATTTAAAAAGGGGTTTTGTGATTATATAGCGTTGCAAGATAGGCGTATTTTCCTAAAATGTATTTTATACACATTGGTATGTGGGAAACCTGTTTCGTTGGGTATTGCTGCCTGTATGCATTGCATAAAAGAAACAAGCTCATGATGATCGTCAGGCGGATTTTTTCTTTTTAGCTGTGCGGGGTTCTCTTTTTTTGATGAAGGTGTCATCAAAATAACATTTGATTCCGCGGTGGTTACCACAGCTTCCCTGTTCTTTCAGCGTAATTTCATTTCCTTCAAAACGAAAATCAATAATGCAGGGATCTCCATTTTCTTTGAATACGGCGGTATTGGCGGATTGCATCGTCATTTCGCCCTTTAATTCACCGGTACAATTGCCTCCGTTTTTTTCAAAATGGATAAAGAACTGGTACACATTTGTTTTTTTGGTATCGCGGATCGAGATATAATTCTTTTTATCCTGTACATAATCTCCGCTGAATTTGTTCTTTCTCGGCAGTGTATCAATCGGGTTAATGACATCAGACCGGGAAGGATCTTCGTTGGAGTCGTTCACTACGATCATGAACTCGCCGGTACTGGTATATACCCAACCGGTTCGGGAGAATTTCAGGCTGTTATCCTTGCCCATTTTCTCTTTACTGATAAGGAAGGTGGGTTCCCTGTTTATAGAAACAGAGTGCAGGTAATCGTCGTTATTCTTTTCGTTGAGCAAGGATTTGAAAGCCAGGTATTTGTTCTTTTTATCCAGTACAAAAACTGCGAGATGCGTATTTTTTCTGGGTACGGTCAGGTTTACCAGCAAGTAGTTTTCTTTTTCTTTTTCGATAATACCCACCGGATGGATCACTAGTTTTTTAGCATTGTTGGTTACCTGTTTGATGGTGCTATCCGGCACAAACTGGATCAGGGCTTTGTAGCCGATGGTAATCGTATCCGCGGCTTTCAGCAGGTTGGTATCTGCTACCGTGTAGGGTGGGGTGATCTTGGGAAAAGCGGCTATAAAGTCGCTGATCTTTACCGGGGCCTCGCCGGAAAGATCCACTTTTTTATCCTTGCAACCCCAGCCGATCAACAGGAGCAGGAGCCATGGCAGGCATTTCTTCATAACCGAATATTTCGATAAAAATACAGTTTTCGGGGTAAGTGGCTTAATTGATACTGCTATAATCAAGAATTATTTTTAGATTTACCTAAAAATAATTTTAGAGATTATGGGTTTCTCCATTACAGAAGAGAATTATATCAAGGCCATATTTCACCTGCAGCAGGGAGAAGGTACGGTTTCTACCAACGAACTGGCGGCTGAACTGCATACCAAAGCCGCATCGGTAACGGATATGCTGAAAAAACTGAAAACCAAAAAACTGCTCAGTTACGAAAAATACAAAGGGGTACGCCTCAGCAGCGAGGGAAAGAAACTGGCCCTGGCCATTGTACGCAAGCACCGTTTATGGGAATATTTTCTGGTAGATACCCTGCAGTTTGGGTGGGATGAAGTGCATGAAGTGGCGGAGGAACTGGAGCATATCAGCAGTAAAAAACTGGTGGAGAAACTGGATACTTTTCTCGGTTATCCCAAATTTGATCCACACGGCGATCCGATTCCTGACAGCCATGGTAAGATGGCGGTGCAACAGCATATCAACCTCATTGATCTTCCGGTAAATAAACCGGCAGAAGTAAGTGGGGTGGGCAGCCAGTCTACCGAATTACTCGAATTGCTCAAACACAAACATATCGGTATTGGCACCCGTTTGGAAATCAAACGGAAATTCAGTTTCGATAACTCTATCGAGATCAAACTCAAAAACCAGAATGCCTTCACCATCAGCCAGCAACTGGCGCAGGCATTGTTTGTAAAACTTATGTAGTTATGATGAATCGTTACCATGGTGACCAGTCTTTGAGTGAAGTGCACGAATCGGTAGACACTACCGCACCCCGGAAAGGCTGGCGGAGAATACTGGCGTATATCGGTCCGGCTTACCTGGTTAGTGTGGGTTATATGGACCCGGGTAACTGGGCCACTGATCTGCAGGGTGGTGCCAAGTTTGGTTACCAGCTGATCTGGGTGTTGCTGATGAGTAACCTGATGGCTTTATTGCTGCAAAGCCTGAGTGCCAGACTGGGTATTGTGCGTAGAAGGGATCTTGCACAGGCCAATCGCGAAGTGTATCCGCCACTGGTGAATTTCTGTTTATACATACTCGCAGAATTGGCTATTGCCGCCTGCGATCTCGCAGAAGTGTTGGGTATGGCCATCGGGATTCATCTCTTAACCGGTTTGCCCTTGATCTGGGGTACAGCCATTACGGTACTGGATACTTTTCTATTCCTGCTGCTGCAACGCTGGGGAATCCGTAAAATGGAAGCGTTTATTATTTGCCTCGTGGCCATTATCGGTGGTTCTTTTCTGGTAGAAATCCTGCTGGCCAAACCGCAGATGGGAGCAGTGATGAAGGGTTTTATTCCTACAGCATTAAATCACGAAGCTTTATACATTGCCGTAGGTATAATCGGAGCCACAGTAATGCCGCATAACCTGTATTTACACTCGGCCCTGGTGCAAACCCGCAAGATTAGTAATGATGCCAAGGGAATTAAGCGGGCGTTGAAATACAACCTCATCGACAGTACCATCGCCCTCAATGCCGCCTTTTTTGTGAATGCTGCCATATTGGTACTTGCTGCCAGTGTATTTTTTGCCAGTGGCAATACACAGGTAGCACAGATCCAGGATGCACACCAATTGCTGGCGCCTTTACTGGGAAGCAAGCTGGCGCCGATTCTGTTTGCTGTGGCATTGATTGCGGCTGGACAGAGTTCTACCTTAACGGGTACATTGGCCGGACAGATTGTGATGGAAGGCTACCTCCAGTTGCGGATCAACCCCTGGTTACGCAGACTGCTGACGCGTTTGATTGCGATTGTACCGGCCGTTATTGTGATCCTTTTGTATGGCGAATCCAAAGTGGATGACCTGCTTGTATTCAGCCAGGTGATACTGAGTTTGCAGTTGGGTTTTGCCGTTATTCCCCTGATCCATTTTGTGAGCGATAAAAAAACGATGGGGCAATACGCCATCAAGAACTATGTAAAAGTAGCTGCCTGGCTGGTAGCTATCGTGCTGGTCTTTCTGAATGTGCGGCTGGTAGGAGAGGAAATGTACAAAGTGCTGGAATCATCCACTGCCTGGTACTGGAAAGGGGTGGTGGTACTGGCCATACTGGCCTTTATCTGGCTATTCCTTACCATGACTTTTCTGCCTCTGATACAGCAACGCAAACAACGCAAAAAGGAAGGCTTACATGGCGAGATCATTACATTGGATAATCTGCAGGTAAAAGAAACCAGCCGCATTGCCGTGGCACTTGATTTTTCTGCATCGGATGAGAAACTGATCGCGCATGCGCTGGCGCAGGGAAACAAAACCGTTTCTTTTGTGCTGCTGCATATTGTAGAGAGCGCTTCTGCCGGTTATCTTGGCGAAGCCACGGATGATGATGAGACCCGGCGCGATAAACAACGACTGGAAAACTATGTACAGCAATTGCAGCAGAAAGGATACCAGGCAGAAGGCATGATCGGTTACAGAAGCAGGGTGAAAGAGATCATCCGGATCGTTACCGAATGCGGGGCCGATATGCTGGTGATGGGAGCTCACAGGCACTCCGGATTAAAAGATTATATTTTTGGCGAGACCATTGAGGATGTAAGGCATAAACTGCCGATTCCCGTGCTGATCGTGAATGTGGAGCATTGATCTGTACCCTGAAAGTAGGGGTCAGGGACTTGTGTCCCAAAACTGATAAAGTCTTACCTTTGGCATCGTTTTACATTAACCTAAAGGAATTATTATGGCACAAAAAATCAAAGTGGCCAATCCGGTGGTAGAGCTGGATGGTGACGAAATGACCCGGATTATCTGGAAATTCATTAAAGACAAACTGATCCTTCCTTATCTGGAAGTAGATATCAAATACTATGATCTGGGAATGGAGTACCGTGATGAGACCAACGACCAGGTTACGGTTGATGCGGCCAATGCCATTAAACAATATGGTGTAGGTATCAAATGTGCTACCATTACTCCGGATGAGCAGCGTGTAGCAGAATTCAAACTGAAACAAATGTGGAAGAGCCCGAACGGAACCATCCGTAATATCCTGGATGGAACAGTGTTCCGCGAGCCCATCGTTTGTTCCAATGTACCACGTTTGGTACCTAACTGGACAGCCCCTATCTGTATCGGACGCCATGCGTTCGGCGACCAGTACCGCGCTACCGACTTTGTAACCAAAGGCAAAGGCAAACTGACCATCAAATTTGAAGGAGAAGATGGTACGGTACAGGAATATGAAGTATTTAATTACAAAGGAGATGGCGTGGCATTGGCCATGTACAATACCGATGAAAGTATCAAGGGTTTTGCCCGCAGCTGTTTCAATACGGCACTGGCTAAAAAATGGCCTTTGTATCTCTCTACCAAGAATACGATCCTGAAGAAATATGATGGTCGTTTCAAAGATATTTTTGAAGAAATCTATCAGAACGAATTCAAAGCCGCTTACGATGCTGCCGGTATCACGTATGAGCACCGCCTTATTGATGACATGGTTGCCAGCGCGCTGAAATGGAATGGTAATTTTGTATGGGCCTGTAAGAACTACGACGGCGATGTACAGAGCGATACGGTTGCACAGGGATTTGGTTCACTGGGTCTGATGACTTCTACCCTGATTACCCCCGATGGTAAAGTGATGGAAGCAGAAGCCGCACACGGAACCGTAACCCGCCACTACCGCGAGCACCAGAAAGGTAAACCAACCTCTACCAACCCGATCGCTTCTATTTTTGCCTGGACAAGAGGCCTCGAATTCCGTGGTAAACTGGATGGTAACCAGGAGCTGATCGATTTCTGTCATGCACTGGAAGCTGTTTGCGTAGAAACCGTAGAAAGTGGTAAAATGACCAAAGACCTCGCTGTATGTATTCACGGAAACAAAGTAAACCATGGTGAACATTATCTGTACACAGAAGAGTTCCTGGATGCGTTGGATCAGAATTTGCAGGTGAAGCTGGCGAAATAGGGAGTGGTGAGTAGTGAGTAGTCAATTGTCAATGGGCAATAAAAGGATCTAAAGTATGTTAATAAAAAAGCATCTGCCGAAAGCAGATGCTTTTTTATTGTTTATTGTACCCGTTTTCTTTTCAAAACTCACTACTGACCACTCACCACTCACTTCATCACTTCCTCGATCACTTTGCCCACAGAACCGCTGGGCATCTGGATCTTGAGTAAAGCTGCAATAGTGGCTGCGATATCGGTCATATAGGTTTCGCGGTGGGTTTTGCCTTTTTTGATGCCCCATCCGTAGAACAGTAATGGGATATGCGCATCGTAGGCATACCATAAACCATGCGTTGTGCCAGTGGTACCACCTTCTATATAGCCCGACTTTAAAATGATCTGGATATCGCCGCTGCGGCGTGGGTTAAAACCATTGGCCAGCATTTCGCGTAGGGTTTTGTTGATGGGTGTGGTCATGATTTCATCTGTAGGAAAAGCATTGGCAACAGCATCATTTTTCTTCACGTACTGAATGATCCATTTTTTGATCGGCGCATCATCCAGTTTGGCCGAATCGATCCGGGGATGATTCAGGTAAACCTGGTAATTGTACATGCTCACGATCACATTATCGATCCCGAATTTTTCTTTCAGTTGTGTGTTCATGGTTTTCATCATGCCCATATCATCTACCACACCGCCGGGTAATTTATTTTCTTTCATAAAACCGGGCACATGCGCCACGGCATGATCGGCGGTTAAGAAAGCGGTGTATTGGTTTTTACCTACGGTAGCATCCAGAAAAGCGAACAGTTTCCCGAGTTCTTCATCCAGCCTGGCATAACCATCTACGGTTTCCCATGAATTGGGGCCGAAAGAATGACCTACATAATCCGGGGAAGAAAAACTCACTGCCAGAAAATCGGTGGCTTCGCCTTTGCCTAATTTTTCTGCCAGTACAGCGGCTTTGGCCATTTCGGCGGTAAGGGTATTGCCATAGGGTGTGGTAGAGATCTTACTGAAATCCTTTCCGATATATTTACTCAGATCATAAGGGAAACCGGTAGCATCTTTTCCGAAAGGTTTGCTTTCGTACTCTTTTACATCGGCGGTGGCATATTGCGGATAAACCTCTTTGGGCAGAGAAGTATTCCAGCCAATTGCATAGAGCGAATCTGCCAGTTTCCGGTTATTGAAGTTATTTACCCATTCCGGTAACTGATTCATGTAATAAGTGCTCGTGATAAAATTACCCGATTTACCCTCGTACCAATAGGCGGCGTTGGCCGAATGGCCGGCTGGTAAAATTGAACCCCTGTCTTTCAATGCCACCCCAATTACTTTGCTTTTGAAGTTAGTGGCCAGTCGCAGTTCATCGCAGATAGAAGTGGTAAGCATGTTTTTAGGACTCATCTGCCCGTCTTCTTCACTTTTTCCGCCCACACCTTTCACTGTTTTATCTTCACTGCAGTAAACACTCCGCATTAACTGGTTATCCCACCATGCATTGCCTGTAATGCCATGTATGGAAGGAACACTGCCGGTATACACTGCGGTATGACCGCAGGCTGTAACGGTAGGTGTATAGGGGATCAGGGTGTTCTCGCAGGAATAACCTTCACCCATCATTCTTTTAAAACCGCCATTGGCTTTAAAGATCGGTTGAAAACGATAGAGATAATCCCAACGCATCTGGTCTATCACAATACCGATGACCAGTTTGGGGCGCTGTAAACCCTCCTCAGCGGCAGGTTTGGTGGTTTTCTGCGCTTGTGCTGGTATTGACAGAGCCAGACAGGCCACAAGGGGTAAAAAGAGTCTTTTCATGGGTTTCTGTTTGCTATTTTGAGGGTGATTCGTTGATGAACATTGAAAATCAGGGGTGAAGATACAATATGGTGAATAATTGCCTTGCCCTTTAGGGCCTAAAAGTTTACCTTTGCAACGATTTTTCACCAAAGTAATGATTTGATAATATGGCAGACATCTTTGAAAAACTGTTAAAGAATTACGGTCCGCTGGGTCAGCACCGTGAGCGGGCGCATGGTTATTTCGCTTTTCCTAAACTGGAAGGTGAGATCGGTAACCGCATGGTATTCCGTGGAAAGGAAATGATTGTGTGGAGCCTGAATAATTACCTCGGACTGGCCAACCACCCCGAAATCCGTAAAACCGATGCGGATGCTGCCGCCCAATTTGGTCTGGCCCTGCCCATGGGGGCGAGGATGATGAGTGGAAACAGTAATTACCACGAACAGTTGGAAAAAGAACTGGCCGCATTTGAGCAGAAAGAAGATGCCATCCTGATGAACTTTGGTTACCAGGGTATCATGAGTGCCATTGATGCGATCTGTGGCCGTCATGATGTGATTGTATACGATGCAGAAAGTCATGCCTGTATCATCGATGGATTACGTTTACATCCCGGACACCGTTATGTGTTCAAGCACAATGACCTGGAAGATTTTGAGAAGCAGATGGAAAGAGCCACCGCACTGATTGAAAAACAGAATGCCGGTGGTATCCTGGTGATTACAGAAGGTGTGTTTGGCATGGCGGGCGACCAGGGTAAACTGAAAGAGATCGTTGCACTGAAAAACAAATTTCAATTCCGTTTGCTGGTAGATGATGCCCACGGTTTTGGTACACTGGGTAAAAAAGGAGCGGGAGCAGGTGAGGAGCAGGATTGCCAGGCGGGGATTGATCTGTATTTCTCCACATTTGCCAAATCCATGGCTTCTATCGGCGCATTTATGGCGGGCGATAAAGCAATCATTGATTTTATCCGGTACAATATCCGTTCCCAGATCTTTGCCAAGAGTTTACCGATGCCGATCGTGATCGGAAACCTGAAAAGACTGGAACTGCTGCAAACCCAGCCAGAACTGAAAGAACGGTTGTGGAAGAACGCTTTAAAACTGCAGGCCGGACTGAAAGAAAGAGGATTTGATATCGGCAATACCAATACCATGGTTACGCCGGTATATATGAAAGGCGGCGTAGAAGAAGCTACTGCGATGGTGATGGACCTGCGCGAAAACTATAAGATTTTCTGTTCCATTGTGGTGTATCCGGTTATTCCGAAAGGACATATCATTTATCGACTGATCCCAACAGCTTCACATACGGACGCAGATATCGAAGAAACCCTGAAAGCCTTCAGCGAAACCAAGGCCAAGCTGGATGCCGGAGCCTATAAAGTGGAGAAGATCCCTGATATGGCAGAGTAAGCCGGATTAAGGAATTGTTATAACAACTATTGGAGAAGCCTTCTTTTACAAGAGGGCTTCTCTTTTTTTATGAGTGGCTTGTCCGCACAACAGTTTCTTTGTTTTTTTGGAGACAAATGAAAAGTATGTATATAGAACATCTGGCCATCTGGTGCAAGGATCTGGAAGCGATGAAAGATTTTTACGTGAAGTATTTTGCTGCAAAGCCTAATGAGAAATACCACAATCCGCGAAATCAATTCTCTTCTTATTTCTTGAGTTTCGAAAATGGCCCCAGACTGGAATTGATGCAGATGCCGGAGATTCCGGATAATGTAAATGATGTAATGGCACAGTTTACCGGGCTGATTCATTTTGCGGTGTCGGTAGGAAGTGAAGAAACCGTGAATCTGTTAACAGAACAGTTGCGCGAGGATGGGATTACCATTGTGGGAGAACCACGTAAAACCGGAGATGGTTATTACGAAAGTGCGGTATTGGATCCGGAGGGAAACCGGATCGAGATCACGGTATAAAAAACAGATCCGCAGATGATGAAAAATCTGCGGATCTGCGTTTATAAAAAAGTAGGTTATAATTTTTTGATCAGGTCGGTAGCCATTCTCACATAATCATCGTTCTTGGCTTCTTTGGCCAGCTCAATACATTTTTCTGCACTGGTTTTAGCAGCAGTTTTATCGCCCAACCCTTGTTCAATTCTTGCCTGTAACAGGAACAGCCAGAATGCTTTTGGATTTGCCTGTGTAGCTTTGGTAGCATTTACCAAGGCTTTGCTCAGGTCTTTGTCCCACTCAAAATAGAAATTGGCGGCAGCCTGATAAGCGCCAGCGTTAGGTGTTTCGGCAGACAATGCTTTTTCTACCTGCGCGCGGATACGGTCTTTCACATTTACACTCATCGGCACTTTCACCATCGTAGTTCCCCACATGATCACCATCTCGCAACTTTCAGGAAGGATATTATCGAACTGGATGGTAAAGGTTTCAACAGATGTGCCGTTTTTCTCAGCTTTTACTTTGAAGCGGTTCACATCTTCGCTTTCTTTATAACCATCTGTACCTGAATTTTTCAGGCCTTTGTTGATGATGATCTCCCAGTATTCTTTACCAGGGATAGTGTACAACACATAAGCGCCTGTATCCAATAATTTTCCACCCATCATTACTTTATCAGTAAAGCTGATCCGGGTAGCGGCATTGGCACCGGTACGCCATAATTTACCCAAAGGGGCCAGGTCACTGTTGTCTTTAAACAGGCTGCGACCTTTCAGTACGGGACGCGAATAGGTTACTTCGATAGAACCGAGCCCGAATTCCTGGGTCAGTTTCTGTAATGGACTGGGGGCGGGCATTCTCACCTGCGCAAAGCCGGAGATACTGCAGGCAAGCGCAGCCATCAGGATGATTTTTTTCATACTTGTTTCGTTTTTTAGTGAGACAAACATAAGTGATTTTGCCGCATTTTGAGGAGTCTGTTCAGGTATGGGCAGGGCTATCTGTTGCCAGAGTTGCAAATCAGCTGGCCTTCCAGGGTTCAGGCCGCTTTAGCGTCCCGACCCCTGGAAGGCAGGGTGAAACCGTTGCAGGGTATCACGCAGGAAATCACGGTCGAGATGGGTATAGATCTCGGTAGTGGTAATACTTTCATGCCCCAGCATTTCCTGAACAGCACGCAGATCAGCACCGCCTTCCACCAGATGCGTAGCAAAAGAATGGCGGAAGGTATGCGGCGAAATATGTTTGGTAATGCCCGCTTTTTTGGCCAGGTCGCGGATGATGTAAAAAATCATAACACGGCTAAGCGTCCTGCCATGTTTATTCAGAAACAGAATGTCTTCAAACCCCGGCTGCAAGGGCTGGTGTACACGGATATTCTCCTTGTAGATCCGGATATATTTACTGGCATCACTTCCGATGGGGACCAGTCTTTCTTTATCGCCTTTCCCGATTACCCGGATAAAACCTACATCGAGGTAAAGACAGGAAATTTTCAGGTTCACTACTTCGCTTACACGCAGTCCGCAACTGTACATGGTTTCGAGGATGGCTTTGTTGCGTCCACCTTCGGGGGTGCTCTGGTCCAGTTCGGCCATCACGGACTCTATCTCTTCAAAAGTTAACACATCGGGTAGTTTCCTTTTGGTTTTGGGTGCTTCCAGCAGGGTAGAGGGGTCGGTGGCAGAGATCTGCTCCAACAGACAGTATTTATAAAACGCTCGGATGCCTGATATGATCCTAGCCTGCGAAGTGGCGGTCATACCCAGTTCCCCGATCCATTTTACAAACAGTTGCAGGTCTTTCAGCGTAATGTCGGCCGGGGCCACCAGCTTATTGACGGATTGAAGAAAATTCGTCAGCTTCTCTACATCATGCAGGTAAGCCTCCACCGAGTGATCACTCAGCGATTTCTCCAGCTGCAGCCAGGCTTTGTATCCTTTTTTATAGGCGTCCCACATGTGAAATCAATGATTAGGGAATAGGTAAATTTTGGAATTGAAGCTAAGGTAGACGATATTGCCCTTTTAATTAAAACTGATAACCGGTAATCCGTAAATTCTACAATGCAAGTTAATCTCCGTTCGTTCAAACAGAAGGTTCGTCATAACCAGAAAGCATTCAAACGTTATTTAGGAAAGATTGAAAAAAATCCGCCCCGGCATCTGGATAAGATAGCGGAAGAGATCGATGCGGAAGTATGGAAAGAAGTAGATTGTTTAAGCTGCGCCAATTGCTGTAAAAGCATGACGCCTACTTTTACCAATAAAGACATCAAACGGATCGCAGCACATTTTGCCATTACCCCCAAGGAGTTCAAAGAGAAATGGCTGGAGTTTGATAAAGAAGCCGGCGATTGGGTAAATGTGAAACAGCCTTGCCAGTTCCTGAATATGGAAAATAATATGTGCAGTATTTATGAAGTTCGTCCGGAAGACTGTGCCGGATTTCCTCACCTGAAGAAGAAGAAGATGGTGGAATATATTCATGTGCATCAGCAGAATATTGAATACTGTCCGGCAACGTATAAGATGGTGGAGAAGGTGATGGAGCGGTTTAATTAAGAATTAGAAATTAAGAATTAGAAATTAAAAATTAAAATTGAGGCGCCTTTGCTGCAGATTTTTTTTCTGTGGCAAAGGCGCTTTTTTATAGGGTTTTAGAGAAGTGGTGAGAGCTGATGGTGAAACCTTTGTTCAGGTATAAACGGTGGGCAGTAAAACGGTGGTGGCCGGAGTCGAGGGTAACTACCCGGTAGCCTTTTTGTCTGGCCAGATCACACACATAGTCGAGTAAGGCACCACCCTGGCCCTTGCCTCTTGCTTCGGGCAGCGTGGAAAGGTCATCGATATAAAAATGTTTTCCGTTGAATGTGAATTGCAGGTAGCGGAAACCAATGATGGATTCGGCGTATCCATTGGGTCCTTCAATGAAAGCCAGCTGGTATCCTTCTGCCAGCATTTCTTTGAGTAAGTCAACAAAATCAGCCTCCACCAAATGGGGTCTCAATGCCTGTAAAGCTTTCCAGCATTTGCGGATATCGGTGTCTGTTGTAGCCAGTTGTATGTTCATAGCCTTGTTTTTATTAGTTTGATAAATTGCTGTTAACTGCCGGGATTTGGTTATTTTTAAAGTAACCAGGAAAGTAAATGTAAAAAGCAGGCCTATTGTCTGCGGAACTTTTACACGAATGGAAATAGCTTATGAAAAAACTACTGCTCTTCGCCTTCTTATTTTCATTAAACCAATCCCATGCACAGCAGATGAGTTCGGGTGGTAAACTGCATCCGTTGCAGGCCATCATGGACATCCGACATTATACGATTGCACTGGAGGTTGATCCGCAGCAACAAAAGCTGAGTGGGTATACAGAAGTGGATCTGTTACTGAGCCAGGCTTCCGATACGATCTTACTTGATCTGGTTAACCTGTTTACGATAACCAAAATTACCGTGAATAATGCGGCAGCTTCTTTTACGCACCGGGATAACCGGATCTACATTACCCGTGCAGGTGGATTTGCCACTGGGAAACAACTGGTGAGAGTAACATACGCCGGTAGTCCAGCCGTGGCAGCCAGACCACCCTGGCAGGGCGGTTTTACCTGGGGTAAAGATGGCCAGGGTAATCCCTGGGTAGTGATCAACTGCCAGTTTGAAGGGGGGAAGATCTATTATGTCTGTAAAGATCACCCCTCCGATGAACCGGATGAGGGGGTTGATTTTATGATCAATGTTCCCAAAGGTTTGGTAGTAGCAGGGCCGGGATTGTTACAGAAAGTAACCCCATTAAAGAACAATACAGTTACCTATCACTGGAAAACCCGTTATCCGATCAGTAATTACTGCACGCTGTTTAATATTGGTGACTACAAAGTATTTACCCGTGAGTATACGAGCATTGATGGCAACAAAGTGCCGGTACAGTTTTATGTACTGGAGCAGGATACGGCCCATGCCAATGAAGTGATCGATATCCGGATCCGTGATACGAAGATCCTTGAAAAATATTTTGGCGAATACCCCTGGATAAAAGAGAAGATCGGAATTGCACAGGTATCCAACCCGGGTATGGAACACCAGACCATGATCACGTATGGCGACAAATTCAATTATGCCAAAGTGGGCGGGCAGAATTACTCGGCCAACCTGTACCATGAATATGCACATGAATGGTGGGCCAATAAAGTAACCAATAAAGACTGGGCGCATATGTGGATCCAGGAAGGGATTGCTACTTATGCAGAAGCACTGGGATTCCGGGAGCTGGCGGGAGAAGACGCTTACCAGGAGCAGATCTTTAAACACTGGAGCCGGATCAAAAATGAAAAGCCGTTGGTGCAGGGTAAAGAGATCAATAGTGTGGATACCTACAGCAGTGATCTCTATTTTAAAGGTTCTTTTTTCATGCACAGTTTACGGTACCTGATGGGTGACAGCTTGTTTTTTCCAACATTGAAGAAACTGGCCACTGACCCTGCATACACCTATCACAATCTGGTGACCACGGAAGATGTAGAAAAACTGTTCAGTCGCGAAGCAGGAAGGAACCTGCAACCTTTGTTTGATCTGTATCTGCGTACTACGCAGAAACTGGATTTTACGGTAAAGCAAACACAGTTGAACAGCTACCAGATCAAACTGCTGAACCTGTCTATGCCGTTGCCGGTAGATATTACCACATCTAACGGAACCCAACGCCTGATCGTAACCGGAGAAGGACTGTCACTGAAAAGTGCTACACCGCCCATCATTGATGCCAAAGGATTTTATTTCAAAAAAGTTACCTGGGAATAGACTGACAGAGGCTTAGAAATAAACATCTTCGATCATAAATACTTCCTTCACTTTTTCATCTACCACCGTAATGGCCAATACATCAAACTGGATGTATTGCCATTCCGGGTGCAGGTACTGGTATTCTTCGGCAGCATTGCGGAGATTGCTCATTTTGTTGCGGGTAATGCTTTCTTCCGGCCGGCCATAACGCAGGGAATGGCGGGTTTTGACCTCAATAAAGTGGAGAAACCGGTCTTTGGAGGCAATGATATCTACTTCCCAGTGCCTGAAGCGCCAGTTTCTTTCGAGCAGGTTATAGCCTTGTTTTTCGAGGTAAGCGGCAGCGAAATCTTCGCCCTGGTTGCCTTTTTGTTGATTGGTATTCATCTGATAGGGATAAGACAATAAAGTTATCCACCCATACAAGATGCAGCCATTTTGAACGTTATAGGAAAATACGGGTAATTTATACGCAATGAGTACACCAGAAAGAATCTGTAAACTGAAGGGTAAAGTGATGCATTATGCCTGGGGAGGCACTGATTTCCTGCCGGCATTACTGGGCATGGATAATCCGCAACACCAGCCTTTTGCCGAATACTGGATGGGAGCGCATCCGGCTGCTCCATCGGAACTGCTTACGAAGGAAGGCAATCTGTCATTGTATGCCGTCTGTCAGCAAGACCCTTCATCCGTTCTTTCCGAAAAGGTATTCAACCGTTTTGGGGAATTGCCTTATCTGTTCAAGATCCAGGATGTAAACGAAATTTTATCCATACAGGTGCATCCTTCCAAGGCAGAGGCCGAAAAGGGGTTCGACAGGGAAGAAGCAGCGGGTATACCTATCAATGCCCCTCATCGCAACTACAAAGACCGCAACCACAAGCCTGAAGTAATGGTGGCATTGAGTGAGTTCTGGTTATTACATGGGTTTAAACAGCTGGCAGATATCGAAAAAACGCTGGAAGATGTTCCTGAATTCAATGTGCTGCTTCCTTATTTCCGCAAAGAAGGATTAAAAGCCCTGTACCAGTTTGTGATGGAGATGCAGCAACCGGAGATCAATGCCATGCTTACGCAATTGATTAAAAGGGAAATACGCAGAAAGAATGATGGTGAACTGACAAAGCAACAGCCAGGCTGGTGGGTAGCAAAGATTTTTCATGGTAAAACAGACCTGGGAGATATTGACAGGGCCATATTCTCCCTATACCTTTTCAATATTGTACAAGTACATCCCGGCGAAGCCGTGTTCCAGGCGGCTGGTGTGCCCCATGCGTATATGGAAGGACAGTGTATGGAGTTGATGGCCAATAGCGACAATGTATTAAGGGCCGGTTTAACCCCCAAACATATTGATGTGCCGGAATTGATGAAACATACTGTGTTTGAAAGCATACAACCTAAGGTAATGCCGGGTAATCCGGTGCAACCCGGAGAGCGGATATATCCCTGCCCGGTAGCTGATTTTGGCATTGCCAGGGTAGACCTTACTGCGGAGCTATCCTACACCGGTACTGCTGCTTCGCTGGAGATCTGGGCGGTAACCGCAGGTGGTGCAGTAGTTAATAACAGCCTGGTATTGAAGCGGGGCGAGGCTTTCGCTGTTTTTGCCAATGAAACCTATACGATAGAAGCTTCGGGCAATTGTACTTTATTCAGGGCCTTTGTTCCGGCCATATAAAGATTATACACAGTATGAGGAAAAATGCGCGGGGCATAATCCCCAGAACGCCTATTTTTGTGTTGAAATAATCACCGATGAAAATTAACCGTTCTCTTGTTCTATCCCTTTGTATAATGATATTGGTAAGTGCCTTATACCGCATCATGCCAAACCGTCCCATGGGCTTTGCGCCGCAGATCGCTATTGGTTTATTCAGTGGCGCCCTGTTTGTGAAAGATAAAAAATGGGCTTTTGCTTTGCCCTTGCTGTCCATGTTCCTTTCGGATCTTTTGTACCAGGCTTTATACGTGAATGGCCTCACCGATTATATGGGTTTTTATGAGGGTCAGTGGATCAATTACCTGTTGTTTGCCGGTATGACCTGTTTCGGGTTCCTTGTAAAAACCAATCGCATCAGCAATGTGATCGTAGCGGCTTTGTCTGCTCCCACTGCTTATTTCCTGACATCCAATTTCCTGGTATGGATCAGCGACCGGGGATTTGGCCTGAATCGTCCCAAAACCTTCCAGGGTTTAATGCTGACTTATGGCGATGCACTGCCTTTTTATACCAATAGCCTGATGGCTACTGTGGTATTTTCGGCGGTATTGTTTGGAACCTATTATCTCGCTAAAAACTATCTTACCAGCGAAGAACTGGCCTAGTATTTTAATATTCAGTAAAAAGCTCCTTCCTATGGATGGAGCTTTTTTGTTTTGGTATGGTCTGTTTTCCGCTGAGGTTATTTTGCTGCCAGTTGCAGTTCTGTGAACCAGTATTCGCCGTGCTGCATTTTTTTTCCTGTCTTTACTTCAATGCGATCACTGAACAAAGGGCAGTTCAAAACCAGCGTATGAAACTCTCCATTTTCGCCGCATACATCTACACCCAGTTTTTCCAGTTCTGTTACCAGTTGCCGTGTAAGCATCCGGCCCAGAAAAGCTTCACCCATCACCATATTACAACTGACGATCATGGTTTCGATACCCGCATCCAGCATCTGTTCTACCAATACTTTCCGGTTTTGCTGCCAGAGAGGTAATACGGCGGTAAGGCCTGCTGATGCACAAACTTTTTCTTCCCAATCGCGATGTGCCTGAAGGTCAATATCGCCGAATACGGCGTGGGATAGCTGGTACTGTTCCGTTAATTGCTGAAGGGCGTTGATAAAATGTTTTTCATATTCTTCCCAACTACTGCTGATCAGGTGAACCGGTAACTGCATGGCAGCTGCCTGTGCGGAAAGAATGGCGGAGGGTATACCATGACTGCGGGAGATTTGTCCCGCTTCATTCAACACATTCAGTAAAACAGCAGGCGTATAGCCAGCGTGGATGGCCTGCATCAGCGCATAACAACTGTCTTTTCCGCCACTCCAGCTACAAAGAATTCGCGACATAGATACAGGATTTAAGTATTCTCTGCTTCATAACCTTCATCTACCAGCAAATGTTTCCCATCAGCGGCAGATGTGGCCAGTTCATCACAACGGTTATTCATGGCATTACTGGCATGTCCCTTCACCCAATGAAAACGCACCCGGAAATTTTTGGCAATCTCGTGGTATTGCATCCACAGGTCGCGGTTTTTTTTACCTCCTTTAAAATCGGTACGGATCCAGTTATCCAGCCATTTTTTTTCAACCGTATTCACCACATACTGGCTATCGGTATAGATGGTAACGGGAATATGTTTTTTGGTTAAAGATTGTAAAGCCACTATCACCGCCATCAGCTCCATCCGGTTATTGGTGGTAAGCCGGTAGCCGCCCGACAGTTCCTTTCTTTTTTCACCCCATAACAATACCACTCCATAACCTCCCGGGCCCGGATTACCACGTGAAGCGCCGTCTGTGTAGATGATTAATTGGTGGGAGGGGGAGGATGCGGTCATCTTATTGGGGGAGAGTTAGTAGTTAAAATTCAAAAGTCAAAATTCAAAATTCAAAATTCAAAAGTCAAAAGTCAAAAATGAGGGGTTGTAAATATACCGAATTTGAGTTCTGTAATTAACTCACCACTCACTACTGACCACTCACGATTCACGTCTGCCGATTTACTTCTCAGGATAAAAAATATTCTCCCTTCATGTACAACACTGCTTTTCCTGCAATGGTAACCCTGTCGCCGAGGGATGCGCACCAGAGATGACCTTTTCGGTTGGAGAGTTGGATGGCAGTCATTTCTGTTTTATGAAGTTGGGATGCCCAGTACGGAATCAGCGTGGCATGTGCGGAGCCGGTTACAGGGTCTTCGCCTATGACAGAATTGGGAACAAAAAAGCGGGATACAAAATCGGCTTCTTTTCCTTTGGAAGTAACGATGATGCCAAGGGTTTCTACCTGGTTGAGGTAATTGAAATCGGGAACCAGTTGTTCTATTTCTTCCTGTGTATGATAAATGAGGAAATAATCCCGTGAACGGAGAATTTCTGCCGGTGGCAGGTTAAATGCTTTGTATAATTCAGCAGGCGGTTCGCAGGTCACCGGCATTCTTGCCGGGAAATTCATTTCCAGCATATCACCCTTCTGCGTAACCGTGAGTACCCCACTCTTGCTATGAAAAGTGATGGTATCTGATGTATGTTTCAATTCCGTAAAAATAACAAAGGCGGTAGCCAGGGTAGGATGCCCGGCCAGGTCTATTTCCAGTTCGGGTGTGAACCAGCGCAGATCATAACTACCATCGGTCCGTTTAACAAAGAATGCCGTCTCGGATAAATTGTTTTCATTGGCCAGTTGCTGCATGGTCTCGGTAGGCAGCCATTCCTGCAGCGGACAAACAGCCGCCGGATTTCCGCCAAAAACATGGTCTGTAAATGCATCAACCGTATAAATCGGATATACCATAACATTTCATTTCACCACAAATAAAACCATCCTAACCGCTTCCGCCAAATAAAAACATTCTATCATTCATTCACTCATTCACTCATCCACTCATTAATTCATTAATTCCCCTACACCTGAAACACCCCCATCTTAAAAATCTCCTTATCAGGATTCTGGTTGGCCGCGTAAATCCCTTCTGCAATTACCCTGCGTGTGTCTATGGGATCAATGATGCCATCTACCCATAACCTCGCCGCTGCATAATAGGGGGAAGTTTGTTTTTCATAGCTCGCTTTAATACGGTCAAGCAGTTCTTTCTCCACTTCTGCACTTACTTCTTTTCCCTGGGCCTTGAGATTGGCTACCTGAATCTGTAACAGCGTTTTGGCTGCCTGCTCACCACCCATTACCGCAATTTTGGCCGAGGGCCATGCGTAGATAAATCTGGGATCATACGCTTTACCACACATGGCATAATTACCTGCCCCATAACTGTTGCCTACAATAATGGTGATCTTGGGCACCACCGAATTGGCAACGGCATTCACCAGTTTGGCGCCATCTTTAATGATGCCGCTATGCTCGCTGCGGCTGCCTACCATAAAGCCGGTTACATCCTGCAGAAATACCAACGGAATTTTTTTCTGGTTACAGTTCATGATAAAACGCGCGGCTTTATCGGCACTGTCGTTATAGATCACCCCACCAATCTGCATTTCTCCTTTTTTGTTCCTGCTTACCAGTCGCTGGTTAGCCACGATACCTACGGCCCAGCCTTCAATACGGGCATAACCGCAGAGAATGCTTTTGCCATAATCCTGTTTAAACTGGTCAAACGCACTGTTATCAACAATGCGTTCAATGATCTCCAGCATATCATAGGGTTTCAGATTGCCTTCGGGCATAATGCCATAAATCTCTTTGGGATCTTTTGTGGGTGCCACTGGTGTTATCCGGTCAAAACCGGCCTGTTCCGGTTTGCCCAGTTTGTTCATGATCTTTTTGATATGATCCAGGCATTCCTGTTCTGTTTTGAATTTGTAATCAGCGATACCGCTGATCTCTGTATGGGTAGTGGCACCGCCCAGTGTTTCATTATCGGTTTCTTCACCGATAGCCGCTTTTACGAGGTAGGGCCCTGCTAAAAAAATACTGCCGTTACCTTCTACCATCAACGTTTCATCGCTCATAATGGGCAGGTAGGCTCCACCCGCCACACAGGCACCCATTACGGCAGCTATCTGGGTAATACCCATGGCACTCATACGGGCATTATTGCGGAAGATGCGGCCAAAATGTTCTTTGTCGGGGAAGATCTCATCCTGCATGGGCAGAAATACACCGGCACTGTCTACCAGGTAGATGACCGGTAATTTGTTCTCCATAGCAATCTCCTGCATCCGTAAGTTCTTCTTGCCGGTAATGGGGAACCAGGCACCGGCTTTTACGGTCTGGTCGTTGGCAATGATCATACATTGCCGGCCGCTGACATACCCCAGTCCGGATACAGTGCCACCTGCCGGACAGCCTCCCTGCTCTGCATACATCTCAAACCCTGCAAAAGCGCCGAGTTCCACAAAGGGGGTGTCGGCATCGCAGAGATAGGCAATGCGTTCACGAGCCGTTAACTTGTTTCGCTCTTTTTGTTTTTCGATCGATTTTTTCCCGCCCCCCAGTTTGATTTTTTGCAAATACTGAGAGGTCTGGCTTACAGACATTTTCATCCAGTCTTCATTACGGTTCTGCGCAAGATTCATATACGAACAATTGTTAGTATTGCAAATATAAGTGCTGTTTGGTAAGTTACAGGATTAATGCGTGTAGGTAGGTGAATATTAGTAAGTATTAACGGACAGGTTATTGCCTGTTTCGATTTTGTTAATTCACCCGATATTGATAATTCTTTATATTTAAGCATGGCATACGACTACATTATTATCGGGGCAGGCTCTGCAGGCTGTGTATTAGCCAACCGTTTAACCGAAGATCCGGCATGCCAGGTATTATTGCTGGAGGCAGGATCGACCGATAAAAAACCGGAGATCCATATCCCGGGTGCGTATACCAAACTGAATCATACGGCGGTTGACTGGTCGTTCTGGACAGAACCGCAGTCTGCCATTGGCAACAGGCGATTATACATTCCCCGCGGCAAAACCCTGGGAGGTTGTAGTTCTACCAACGCCATGGCTTATGTAAGGGGCAATCAAGAAGATTTTAACGAGTGGGAGAAACTGGGTAACGAGGGCTGGGGGTATGAAGATGTGTTGCCGTATTTTAAAAAATCAGAAAATAATGAACAGTTTGGTGAGCCTTATCATGGCGAGGGTGGTCCGCTGAATGTTACCCTCAGCAAACAACCCAGTGTGCTGGGGGCTGTGTTTGTGGAAGCCTGCACCGAATCCGGCATTCCTGCCAACACAGATTATAATGGCGAAAAGCAGGAGGGGGCCAGTATGCTGCAGTTTACCATCCGTAAAAACAAACGGCATAGTACCGCCGCTGCTTTTTTAAAACCGGTGATGCGCCGATCCAATCTTACGGTAAGAACCCAAACCCATGTGCGTTGTATCCTCATCGAAGATGGAAGAGCTGTTGGGGTAGAAGTGATGACGGCTCATTCTGATACGGAGCGAATCAACTGTTCCAAAGAAGTGATTTTATCCGCAGGTGCTATTCAATCGCCGCATATACTGATGTTATCCGGCATCGGCGATCCTGTTGAATTAAGCAAACAGGGGGTGGATATCAAATTCCCTTTGCCCGGCGTGGGCAAAAACCTGCAGGACCATGTTTGGTCTGGGGTGAGTGGTTTGTCCACCATTGAAACCGGTAATGCCTTACTCAAACCCCATCGCATGGCCCAGGCCCTGGTGCAGCACCTGTTGCTGAAAACTGGCCCGCTGGGTAATAGTCCGCTGGAAGCCAATGCTTTTTTGAAAACGGATGAATCGCTTACGCGACCCGATATCCAGTTTCATTTTATCCCGCTGGGTATCAAAGACGATTACAGCACCGATATCTACAATATCAAAACATTCTCAACGCAAAGTGGCTTCAGTATCATGGCCATTCTGATCAGGCCGGAAAGCAGGGGATATGTAGGATTGAGAAGTTCCAAACCCAAAGACCCGCCCCTTATACAGCCACAGGTGCTTACACATCCCAAAGACAGGCAGACCCTGTTAGCCGGATTAAAAAAAGCAATCGAAGTAATGGAAGCGCCTGCCTTTCGCGGTTACCTGGCCGATGGCATCAGTTTACCAAAGGATTTGTCTGATGAGGCCCTGCTGGCACATATCGACAAAAGCGTGGAAACACTTTATCATCCCGTAGGTACCTGTAAAATGGGCAATGATCCGATGGCGGTGGTAGATGACCAGCTGCGGGTGCATGGCGTAAAATGTTTACGGGTAATAGATGCCTCCATTATGCCCACGATTATTTCGGGTAATACCAATGCGGCGGCTATCATGATTGGCGAGAAAGGGGCCGACCTGATCCGCTCTGCCGGAAAGTAGTTCTGTAAGTACTTTTTCTATCCTAACAGCTTAATTTTCATTTTCTTATCCGTTGTGTTTGATTTACACATTAGTTTTGCTATTTTAGCGATCCTAAAACCTTGCATCTTGGCCATTGAGAAAATTAAAGGAGCAGCTGCTCCTGCTGGAAAAAAACAGCCCACAGGTAAGACAAAAAAAGCAGCAGCTACCATTACGGCTGCCAAAACTGTTACCGTAACCGAAGAACCAGTAGCTGCCAAAGCAACGGTAAAACCAGCAACGGCCAAAACAAAGAAAGCCGCCCCACCCCCCACAAAAAAGGCCTCAAAAAAAGCAGAGAAGACTACAACCCCAAAAGCCGCTACTGCCAAAACAACAATACAAAAAAGAAAAACCGGATTACAGAAAATCATATTCCAGATCCGTTTTCATACAGCTTTTGGTCAGTCTTTATTTATTACGGGCAATCATCCATTATTAGGGAATGGTGATCCGGAAAAAGCGGTTCCGTTGCAATATTTTAATGATGAATACTGGTATTGGGTGCTCGAATTGTCGGCAAAAGATATCACAGACAGCGAGATCACTTATCATTATATCCTCCGCAATGCAGATGGCATTGTAAACTATGATTGGGGTAATGATAAAACGATTCATCTCTCAGCTATCACTGCCACGGAATTACTCATCATCGATTCCTGGAATTATGCGGGCTATTTTGAAAATACTTTTTACACAGAGCCTTTTGCAGAAGTATTGCTGAAAGCCAATCATACAGCCATTCAAACCAAAACGCCAAAGAATACCACACACCTGCTCAAAGTAAAAACACCTTTACTCGCAAAAGGACAAACCCTTTGTGTATTGGGCAGTTGCAATAGTCTGGGAAACTGGAACCAGTCCCAACCTGTATTAATGAAGCGGGAAGCGGGTCAGGATTTTTATACCGTAGCGCTGGATCTTTCACAGGAATCTTTTCCGGTGGCTTACAAATATGGGGTGTACGATACCAACACGGACACTTTCCTTCGTTTTGAAGATGGGAATAACCGGGTATTGCATGATCCCGGAAAACCGGGCAGACAAACTATCTTAAACGATGGGTTCGCTGTATTACCGAATAATACCTGGAAGGGAGCAGGTATGGCCATACCGGTATTCAGTCTGCGCAGTAAAGAGAGTTTCGGGATCGGAGAATTTACTGATCTGCGTTTGTTGGTAGACTGGGCCAAAAAAACGGGTCTGAAAATGATCCAGTTATTGCCGATCAATGATACAACTGCTACGCATAGCTGGACGGATTCCTATCCCTATGCGGCTATTTCTGCTTTTGCCCTGCATCCTATGTATCTGAACCTGGCGGCTATTGCCGGTGTAGCTGATCGCAAACGATTGCAGCAGTTGGAGGAGGAGAGGCAACGATTGAATGCATTACCGGTAGTGGATTATGAAGCAGTGAATCAACTCAAATGGGATTTTATCAAAGAAGTCTATGCCGGCAGCAAAGACAAAGTGCTGCAGAGCAAAGAATATGCAGTTTACTTTGAACGTAACCGGCATTGGCTGGTGCCGTATGCGGCTTTCTGTTACCTGCGCGATCAGTATGGCACGGTGGACTTCAGTCAATGGCCGGCTTTCAAACAATTCAAAGCAGCTGATATAGAGAAACTGGCCGATAAAAAATCAGAAGCTTACGATGCCATTGCCTTGCATTATTTTATCCAGTTTCAGTTACACAAACAATTACAGGAAGCCACGGCCTATGCTCATGAAAATGGGATTATAGTGAAGGGAGATATTGCGATAGGCGTATACCGCCATGGAGCAGATGCCTGGCAGAATCCGGAATTATACCATCTCGATTTTCAGGCAGGGGCACCACCCGATGATTTTGCAGTAACCGGTCAGAACTGGGGTTTCCCCACCTATAACTGGCAACGTATGCGCGAAGATGGTTTTGCCTGGTGGAAACAGCGTTTTGAACAGATGAGCGACTATTTCGACGCTTTCCGCATCGATCATATTCTTGGTTTCTTCCGCATCTGGAGTATTCCGATGCATGCGGTAGAGGGTATCATGGGACATTTTGTGCCTGCGATTCCCGTTCATATCAATGAGTTCAACAGCCAGGGCATCTGGTTTGATCTGGCGCGATATACCCAACCCTTTATTACCGAAGCTGTTTTATGGGAAGTGTTCGGCTACGATAATGAACTCGTAAAAAGTCTGTTCCTGAAACAGGAGGGTGGAGGTAATTACTCGCTCAAACCTGAATTTAACACACAAAGAAAAGTAGAACAGCATTTTGCCACGCTGGAACAGGATCAACAGCATGCCAAAATTCAACAGGGGCTGTATACGCTCATCAGTAATGTGATTCTGTTTGAAGAGGAGAACAGCCAGGCACAGCAATTCCATTTCCGCTTTGGTATGGAAGGCACTTCCTCTTTCCGTAACCTGGAGTGGAATACGCAACAGCAGTTGCGTGCTTTGTATGTGAACTATTTCTTCCGCCGCCAGGATGATTTCTGGATGAAGGAAGCTTTGCAGAAATTACCCGCCCTTAAAAGGGTTACCAATATGCTGGTTTGTGGAGAAGACCTTGGCCTGGTACCATCCTGTGTTCCGGATGTGATGCGGCAGTTAGGCTTACTGAGTCTGGAGATACAACGGATGCCGAAAGATCCCAACAAACCCTTCTTTCATCCCAATGATGCACCTTACCTGAGTGTGGTAACGCCTTCTACCCATGATATGAGTACCATCCGCGGCTGGTGGGAAGAAGACAGGGCGCGTATACAACAGTTCTACAATACCGAAATGGGGCAGCCCGGTAATGCACCTTTGTATTGCGAAGCATGGATCAACAAAGCCATCGTATTACAACACCTGTATTCACCGGCCATGTGGAGTGTGTTTCAGTTGCAGGACCTGCTGGGTATGGATGAGCAGATCCGCCGCAGTAATCCGCATGAAGAGCGGATCAACATACCCGCCAATCCCAAACATTACTGGCAATACCGGATGCATATTGGCCTGGAAGAATTATTGGCAGCAGATGCTTATAATGAAGAACTGAAGGGATATGTAGCTGCGAGTGGAAGATAGTAAGTCAATGAGTTCGCAGAGCAAATTCGGAAAATCTCTGTGCCCCTCTGTTGCGCTGTGTATTCTGTGTTAAAGAAATAAGATGGATGCTTTTGCGTAACTGAAGTTTAGTGAAGTTTTTCAACACAGAGACCCAGAGATAAGGAGTTACACAGAGAAATGCAGCTTTTAGTCAACAGCCGCGAATGATATAGCCTGTAATGCGCCTTCACACCTGATCCTAAAGAATTATATTTGCACCCGTCAATCCCCTTTAGGAACTGACAGCTACCAATGAAACTCAGTTACCGCCAGCAGAACCTGCCTTTTCAATACCCTTTCACCATTTCGAATGGTCGCACCAAAACCCACCAGCCTGCCCTGGTAGTGGCATTGGAACTGGGTCCCTTTGTGGGCATCGGCGAAGCGCCCGCCATTGTGTATTATGATGTTACCGTAGAGAAAATGATCGCCGATCTGGAATCGAAACGACAGCTGGTAGAAAAATTTGCTTTTACAGAACCGGAACGTTATTGGCACTACCTGCACCACCTCTTTCCCGATAATCCTTTTCTGGTTTGTGCGCTGGACATAGCCGCATGGGATCTCTTTGGTAAAATGAAGGGCAAAGCCCTCTATGAACTCTGGAACACCCGCTGGGAAAATACGCCGGTAACCGACTATACCATCGGCATAGATACCATCGACAAAATGGTGGCCAAAATGAAAGCCAAACCCTGGCCGGTGTACAAAATTAAACTGGGTACACCCGAAGATATCCAGATCATACAGGCGTTACGGCAACATACCGATGCCGCTTTCCGCATCGATGCCAATGCGGGCTGGACGGTGGAAGAAGCGCTCGAAAAAATTCCGCAACTGGAGAAGCTGGGGGTTACATTTATTGAACAACCATTGGCCAAAGACAACTGGGAAGGCATGAAAATTTTATTTGAGAAATCTCCCTTACCCCTGTATGCAGATGAGAGTTGTGTATGGGAGAAAGATGTAGAAAAATGTCACGGCTATTTTCATGGCATCAATATCAAACTCACCAAATGCAGCGGTATCACACCAGCGATACGCATGATACAGAAAGCCCGCGAACTGAACCTGAAAGTGATGATGGGCAGCATGAATGAATGCACTATCGGTTCTGCCGCCATTGGTCATTTTTTACCGCAGGTAGATGAAGTGGATATGGATGGTCCGCTACTGTTGGCTGAAGATGCTGCTGAAGGGATCCATTTTGATTACGGCCGGGTAACCCTTTCGGGCAGGCCCGGATTGGGGATCCGTATGTTATAAGCTGCTCACCGGTACACAAAGCCTCTTTACCTCACCTTAACAGAATACTAACAGTCTCCGGCATTTTTGGCATTGGCTTTGGCTTAGTAAGGGTATAAAACTTTGTACCATGAAAAAGTTACTACTTACAGCTATGATGGTTGGTGCTTTTCTTGCCACACAGGAAGCCAACGCACAGGTTCGCGTAAACCTGAATGTGAATATCGGTAACCGACCCGCCTGGGGTATACCGGGTGCTTATGCCGGTGATTACTATTACTTACCTGAGATCGACACTTACTATGATATTCCCCGCAGACAGTTTATTTACTTTGATGCCGGTAACTGGGTTTTTGCGGCAGAACTGCCTTACAGTTACCGCGGCTACGATCTGTACCGTGGGTATAAGGTAGTGATCAACGAACCACGCCCTTACCTGCATTACGATGTGTACAGAACCCGTTACAGCCAGTACTACAATACTTATCGCAGACCCGGGGTAGTGGTACAACGTCCGGTCTATCCTCCTGACCGTTACGAGATAGACCGTTACCACAGTGGCAGCCGCGATTACCGAGGCAGGGACGATGACCGCCGCAGAGATTACTACCGCGATGATCGCAACGACCGGGATGACCGTGGCAGAGGCAATGGCAATGGCCGCGACAGGGACCATGACCGTGGTAGAAGAGGCAGGGGATAACGACACTGATGATAGTAAAAAGCATGAAACACCCGTTTCATGCTTTTTTTGTTTTACTCGCCGCCGTTATCGAATTTCGTTGCTTTATCAATTCTGTATGAGTCCGGAGAGAAAAGCGAAATTATTGGAAGTGCTCAGCAAACGGCAGGGCGACCTGGCGGTGGTGATGGAGAATGTAGATGACCCGCATAATATTTCTGCCGTGATGCGAACCTGCGATGCGGTGGGCATCCAGGATATTTATGTACTGACCACTAAAATCCATCCACACAAGAAATTCGGGATCAAAAGCAGCAGTAGTGCCGAAAAATGGTTAACCATTCACCAGTATACCGATGCGCGAGCCTGTTTTGCGGCTTTGCGGAAGCAGTACACACAGATACTGACCACACATCTCTCAACCGATGCTGTCGGTTTGTATGAGATCGATTTTACCCAGCCAACGGCCCTGGTATTCGGTAATGAACACGATGGGGTAAGCGAGGAGTTCAGGAATATGGCGGATGGCAATTTTGTGATACCGCAGATGGGGATCATCCAGAGTCTGAACATTTCTGTGGCCTGCGCTGTAAGTATTTATGAAGCTTTTCGTCAGAAGACCGTGGCCGGTCATTATCTCAGGACTTCTTTATCTGCCGAAAGACAGGAAGCGATCAAAAAAGACTGGGGATTTCTTACAACCGATCTGTAAAACGTTGCAGTTGTTGGTTGCTGACCACAGGTAGTCGGCAGATATTGCGTGATTTTTTTAGCAAAGAGTGTTACGCGGGACTAAAGTCCCGGATAAGGATGTTAAGTTGATGATGCACCCGCTCTGAAGAGCGGGGCAAAGGAAAAAAATTGTCACACTCTTTTTTGCCACGCTCTTCAGAGCGTGGATGCAAAGAATAAACATATTTCCTGTTGGGGCTTTAGCCCCGTGTAGCGAAATATACTGTTTTTCGAAAAACTGAGGTAAGGCAATTAACAACAGCGATAAGCTGGTGATTTTGTAAACTGATTAGTAAAACTATATGCGAAAATTATTGGTGTTATTACTATTGCTGTCTTTTGTACAGGTTACAAAAGCCCAATCCATCAAAAAGATTAAGATGGATGGTTTGCTGAAAATGATCGATACCAGTACGGTACCGCTGGTGGTTAATTTCTGGGCCAGCTGGTGCGGACCCTGCATCAGGGAAATCCCCTGGTTTGAGAAACATGTGGCGGCATTTGCCAAACAGAAAGTGAAACTGGTGCTGGTAAGTCTTGATTATCCTGATGAATATCCGAAAGGCATCGCCGCTTTCGCCAAAAAGAACGGCTACCGCTCAGAGATCATCTGGCTGAATGAGGCAGATGCAGACTCCTTCTGCCCCAGAATAGATACTTCCTGGAAAGGAACCATTCCGGTTACGCTTATGGTAAACAAGAAAAAGCAGTACCGGCAGTTTTTTAACCAGCAGTTACCTGAGGCGCGTTTGTTGCAGGAGTTACAGCAACTGGTGCAGTAAAGTGAGTGGTGAGTAGGTGAGTAGTCAATGGTGAATGGTGAATGGTGAATTGGATAGATTAGCCAAGATTAGTTGCGGCAAACGGCCATGCCATTATTCATAAAGCAGCATTTCTTAGCTGATATTTGAGTCAGCCGCTGTTGGTCGCTGACCAACATCTATCTAAACAACCATCAAAGTGTAATTCCTCAGCCGCTGTTGGTCGCTGACCAACAGCTACCTAAACATCATGAAAGAGTAATTCCTCAATGAAATCACAGTTGTTCGTTTGCCCTCAGTCTATACAATAAGATAATGGTTGGTCAGGCGACCAATAATGGTCTAGAACTATACCAATGAATGGTATTTGTTGTATACTTCACAGAAAGCAAGGCTTTAACAGAAGCCAAAAATGGTTACTGCCTGAATAAGCGTAACTTTACGTATTCTCCATCGCAGATCTGCACTTTTTCAAAAACCTTCTACCGTAGAAGTGTCAAGACTATTTTCTAACAATTTCAAATCAACAAAATGAATAAGATCAGTCAATTATTTTATGTGGTAGTGTTATTACTTTTTAGCATGCCCGCGTTTTCTCAAAATTATAAAACAGCTAAAGACACCGTTAAACTAAATAAGGAGTTTGTTAATCTGAGCAATGATGTGGTGCAGTTAAATGCCAGATTAGCCATTGCTAAAAATAATCTTCCCGGTTATCAAACCAAACTAAGAGAGGCCAATGAGGATGCAGCTAAAGCCGCCACCATCAGTAGCAATCAGGCAGCGAAAGCCACCAACGGAACCGTGCGCGCTGCTAAAATGGCTAAACGAAAAGCCGGTAAATCAATCGGTGAAGCCAAAGATGCAAGGTCTGCCAAAAACAAACTGGAAGACCAGGAAAATAAAATAACACGCTATCAACTGGATATCAAGAAAAAGCAACAACGGCTGGAAGCATTAGAAGTGATGCGTGCGGCCATTCATGCCAAATTATAGTCGTATCTCCCATACATTGTCCTTCAAGCAATAATTCCTTACTGAAATCACCCTTATTCGTTTGCACGCTGTCTATGCAATAAGGTAATGGTTGGTCAGGCGACCAACTATGGCAGATAAGCGACTCATAATAGTGAAAACTCAGCTTTCTTCTTCCTCCTGCAGTCTTCTTTGTTGTTCCCGGTAAAGGTTGATGGATAAGCCAAGGGCGATCAGGCTGCCAAGGGATAGTACGGTACCCCAGGTACTGCCATAATAGAGGCCATCGGCCAGGGCATACGTGATCAGGAATAAAATGCCCAGAATGATCAGCGTACGCAAAACGGCATTATTGATCATATAGCAAGGTTTTGGTTAACTATGGGATGCAGAGATCGTGAAATTCCATAAATGGGGGAGCGGTGAGTTGTCAGTGGTGAGTGGTGAGTAGTGAGTTATGGATTGTAAATGAGGCTTGATTAGCCGTAGTTAGTTGCTGGCAAGGATCCAACCAATCAAGCGTAATGGTTGGTCAGGCGACCAACCATGGCGAAGATTCAGGTGTAGGTTTCGGGAGATTCCATAAATGAGGCCAATCGTGAATAGTGAGTAGTGAGTGGTCAGTTGTAAGTGGGATACATATACTCACTACTGACCACTCACTACTCACGCTTTCTCCAACCGCTCCTTCTCCTTTCTTTCCTCCACTTCCTTGGTAAGATAGGTAATGCTCACATTCAACTCAAAGCCGATCAGCAGGATCAGAGAGTTGATATAGATCAGGATCATAATGATGAGCACCGTGCCGATAGAACCGTAGATCTTGTTATAACTCGCAAAATTATTGACCCAGTAAGAGAATAAGAGCGTGGTAACCATGGTTAACCCCGTGGCCAGTAAGGAGCCGGGAGATACCAGCGACCAGCGTTTTTTGATATTGGGCGCAAACTTGTAGATAAAAGCAATGCCATAAAACAACAAACCGGTGATGATACCCCAACGAAGTCCGTTCCACCAGGAAAGGCGTTCGGCCCGACGCATGTTGAACAGATTCTTGAGAACGTAGGTCAGTTGTTGTTTGCCGAGGAATAGGGCAAAGGCCGAAATTAAGATCAGTACAATCAATATCACCGTTAACCGTATCGCGCGCCAGCGTTGGTGCAGAAAGATCTTTTTATTCTCCTGTATCGATTTATCAAACGTGCGGATGATCCCGATCATCGCGTTGGAGGAATAAAAAATGAGTAAGAGAAAACCAAAGGAGAAAATGCCGATATGGTGGTTATCGAGCAGGTCGTTCAGTATGTTCTCGATAAATACGTAAGTGCTGGAATTAGGTGTAATGTCTTTGAACAGGCTCAGGATCTCCCGCTTAAAACTTTCCGGCTTGGGAAACAGGGGGATGAGCGAGAATAGAAATAAAATAGCCGCAGGTAATGCCATGATCAGGTTGAACGAAATGGCGGCGGCGCGCTCGTCCAGTCCTACCCGTTTTACCTGCTTCAGAAAAAAGTTCACCACATCATATACCGGTATACCCCTGAAACCGGGTATCACCCATGTTTTGCTTTGCTTCAGCAGAAAAGCAATGGGTGGCCAGCGTAGTATGATGCGTTCGAGTCTGGTCAAGGTTTTTTACTTTCTTTTTCCTGTTTGCGGGCCATATAGGCATCCAGCGCTTTCTGGTATTGTTTGGCAAAACTGTCGTGCTCTGCATAACTGCTGCTGAAATGGTGGTAACCACTAAAATCACTTTTGGCTACAAAGTAGAGATAGTTGGAGGCAGGTGCATTCAGCACAATATCGATGGTTTTGGGTGAAGGCGTGCAGATAGGGCCGGGTGGTAAACCTTTTACCCGGTACGTATTATAGGGCGAAGGGTTGAACAGGTATTTCTCATAAATACGCGTAATGGTAAAATCCTTCATGGCGTATTTGATGGTAGGACATGCCTGCAGCGGCATCTGTTTCTGCAAACGGTTAATGTACACACTGGCGATCTTGTATTTATCGCTTTCGTAATTGGTCTCTTCTTCTACAATAGAAGCCAGTATATATACCTGCTCAGGTGTAAATTTCATTTTCTCCGCTTTGGCCATGCGTTCATTTTTCAGCCAGAAAGCGCGCTGTGCATCGGCCAGTTTGCTGAAGATACGGCTAAGCGAAGTGTGCCAGTAAAAACTGTAGGTGTCGGGAATGATCAGAGTAAACACCCTACTCGTATCAACCCCAAAAGGTTTCAGCGAATCTTTGCTGTTCAGGAACCGCATCACCGATACGGAATCTGGTGCAAAATTTTTGCTGATCAGTTTTGCCAGGTCTTCCTTGGTGCGCAGTTTATTGATCACCAGTTTGATCTCGGCTAAACGGCCATTGCGGAGCATGCGAACGATCTTCCAGTTGCTCATGCCTTTTTTCACCTCGTATTTGCCGGGCCTGATCTTACTCCATATGTTCATCTGCGATGCCAGCAGCGAGAAAGTGGAGGGATGGGCAATAATTTCGTTGTCTTCGAGCACCTGTAGCACAGAAGCCTGATCTGTTTTGCCTTCGGCGATGAGGAAGTAGCGGTTTTTCTCAGAGAATCCGGTTCCGGCACCCAGCACCAGCCAGGCGGCTACAGCGGCTACGATGAGCAGAACCAGTAACAGGGTGGAGAGCACTCTTGACATGTGTTCAAATTAAATAAAAAACCCTGTCTGGGATACAGACAGGGCAGTAAAATATTTGTAACGGATTATTTCTTTACGGTATCTGTAGCAGTAGCGGTATTGGCCGGAACGGCTGCAGGAGCAGGTGCCGGAGCGGTTTGGTTGGTATTTACTTTCTGCAGGATCGAATTATCAGAAGCTTCCGAACCACCTTTCAGGAACAGGGTAGAGAAGATGGCCAGTACGGCAATGATGCCTGAAAATAACCAGGTACCTTTTTCCAGTACATCGGTGGTTTGTTTCACACCCATCAGCTGGTTGCTGAAACCGCCTACATTACCGGATAAACCACCGCCCTTGGGATTTTGTACCAATACAATAAAACCCAGCGCAACAGCAGCAATCACAATCAGGATCAAAAACACAATAATCATATTATATACCTTTTAGTTGTTCTATTTTGGCAGCAAAATAACTGGATTTTTCAGGATTTATGAAACTTAATTTAATATAGAGCTGGATGGCTTTCTCTATCTGTCCCTGTTTCTCCAGTACATCGGCCATGGTTTCGGTCAGGATCTCCCGGGTTTCGTTCGAGTTTTTGGCCGTTTCTGCCACGGCTTTCTCCATTTCCAGGCTGGTTCCCAGATCCTGCGAGTGGGTGGCCTGGGTATTTTTCACCTGTTTGAGCCAGTCGGTAAACTTGCGCAGATGGGCCGTCAGTTTATCCTGTGGTATGGTGGAGAGGTCTATTTTGATGCCCTGTGAGGCAAAATAGTCGATGGTATGCAGTTTCCGCTTCTCTGTTTCAATGTCCAGCGTGGCATCGGCTTCTACCGGTTTTTTAAAATCGGCCAACTGGCTGGATAGGATCCCGGCAATTTTACTGTCGGCATCAACCGTTTCCGTAACCGCATCTTCTTCTTCGATATATTCATCCGGCTCAGGTTCCTGTTCTTGCTCCAGCAAATCCGTGGTTTCCTGCTGCCTGATCTTCTCCATCATTTCCTTCACCGATTCTACAGAAGGTACCTGCAGCGGGGGAGTGGATACGGGCTCTTTTTGGGCAACGGGAGTAACCTCGCCCAACTGCAAGGATAACCACAGCGGATTGGTAAAATACAGGTTAGCTGTTTGCGCAGCGGCGCTGGTTTGTCTGGTATCTGTAACCGCCTGGAAAAAACGTGCCGGTGCAAAATAAGGTGCTTCTGTTGCCAGTTGTTGCCATAACGCAGGATCTACCTGGGCAAGCGATAGTTTGCCGGTGAGGTGGAAGAGTACTTTTTCCTGGAGATGGGTCATTTATTATTGAGTGAATGAGTGGATGATAGAATGAGTGAATGTTTTTTGTATGGATAAAAATAGGGAATGGTTACCAGTTTGAGAAAATGCGGTTGAAAATATCGTCGGTGAGGGATCTTACTACTTCGTCGAGCAATTGGGCTTCGGCCTGTTGCAGGGAGAGGTTGGCGGAGTAGTCGAAGCTGCGGCTTACATCAAACTCTTCGGTTTCGTTGGTCAGGGTTTTCTTTAATATCACATGCAGGCTTACTGTTAAACGGTTGGTACTGGCCTGTTGTGCACTTACCCCTACGGTTTGTGTGGCATCGTAGCGGGTAATAGTGCTGTTGATCACATAGTGGGCATTGTCGTCGTTGGTGCGGGTCAATTTGGTACCGCCGATGATTTTTGTCTGGATTTTATCAAAAAATTTCTGGCTGATCTGTGGGTTCACATAAGTAGCCCTGTTCTCCACAAACCCGATCTTCACTGTTTTTACATCCGCCGGTATCGTGGCATCATTAAACGAATACCGCACCACATTACACCCCCCCAGCCCCAACAGGCCAAGCGAAAAAAACAATACCAGTATTTTTTTGCTATTCATCACACACAACAAATTACAATTCAAAAAAAACATTCTATCATTCTATCATTCTATCATCCTATCATTCGCTCATTCACTCATTCATCAATATCATACTCCTTCAACTTCCTATACAAAGTCCGCTCACTGATCCCCAGATCCAGCGAAGCATCCCTTCGTTTGCCCTTGTGTTTTTTCAGGGCTTTTACGATCAGTTCTTTTTCCTTATCCATGATGTTGAGCGATTCCTCAATTTCTTCGTGCTGGTGAATCTCATTATCATGGTGCAGCAATACCGGCTGTTGCGCGCCGCCACCTGTTGGCAGAAAAGCGGGTTGACTGCTGGCCTGTTGTTGAACCGCAGGGGCAGAAGCCATCAACTGCTGGTTATCGCCATTGGCATGGTAATCGTTCAGCAAAGAATCCCTCGTAAAATTAGCCGCCGTACCTGCCAGTGAAGGGTTCTGGAGAATTTCCAGGAACATCTTCTTCAGCTCGGTCACATCTTTTTTCATATCAAAAAAGAGCTTGTACAGGATCTCCCTTTCGTTGGCAAATTCGCCCTGGGGCGCATGTCCGGCCAATACGGGCAAGCGGTTCTGTACCGCATCGGGCAGGAACCGGCGCATATCATTGCCGGTAACCAGGTTATTGGTGCTGAGTACAGAGATCTGTTCTGCAATATTCTTCAACTCGCGCACATTACCCTGCCAGTTATGGTTAATTAACAGGTTTTTGGCCTCATCGTCCAGTTGTACCGGCGTGGTTTTATAGCGTTCTGAAAAATCCACAACGAATTTGCGGAAAAGCAGCAGGATATCTTCTTTCCGGTCCCGGAGGGAGGGTACGCGGATGGGCACGGTGCTTAAACGATAGTACAGGTCTTCGCGGAAACGTCCTTTCTGTGTAAACTCCAGCAGTTCGCGGTTGGTGGCCGCTATCACACGCACATCTGTTTTCTGTACTTTGGAAGAACCCACGCGGATAAATTCGCCGGTTTCGAGTACCCGCAGTAAACGGGCCTGTGTGCCCAGCGGCATTTCGCCGATCTCGTCCATGAAAATGGTACCACCGCTGACGGTTTCGAAATAACCTTTGCGACTGTCTACCGCGCCGGTAAAAGCGCCTTTCTCGTGACCAAAGAGTTCAGAATCGATGGTTCCTTCCGGTATCGCTCCGCAGTTAACGGCAATAAAAGGATTGTGTTTACGTGCCGAGAGGGCATGTATGATCTGGGAAAAGACTTCTTTACCCACACCACTTTCTCCCACGATCAGTACCGTGAGATCGGTAGCGGCTACCTGTGCGGCCGTGTTGAGCGCATGGTTCAGCGCGGGTGAGTTACCAATGATGCCGAAGCGGTTCTTTATGCTTTGTAAATCCATCGGGATAATTAGAAATTAATAATTAGCAATTAACAATTAGTGCTTTATTGGGTAGGTGCTACTTCGCCTAATAAAGTACCTGCAGTGCAGCTGTTGATCTGTACCATTACATAATCACCTTTGTTCAGTTGGTATTGTTCTTTGGGGAAGATGACCACTTTGTTGTGATCAGTTCTTCCCTGCCAATGATTGTCGCTTTTTTTGGAATTGCCTTCAATCAGTACCTGGAAGGTCTTGTTCACATCGCGCTGCATGCTTTCCAGTGAGTGAATGCGGTGCAGGGCAATGATCTCCTGCAGCCTTGTTTTCTTTACGTCTTCGGGTACATCATCTGTATACCTTCTCTCTGCCAAAGTTCCCGGACGTTCGCTGTAATAGTACATGTAGGCCAGGTCGTATTTGCAGTATTCCATCAGCGTATAAGTATCGCGGTGGTCTTCTTCGGTTTCTGTGCAGAAGCCGGAGATCATATCAGTACTTAGGCCGCAACCCGGCAGGATCTCGCGGATGCGGTTTACCCGGCCAATATACCATTCGCGGGTATAGGTTCTGTTCATCAACTGCAGAATACGGTTGCTGCCGCTTTGTACGGGCAGGTGAATGTATTTGCAGATATTCTCGTGCCGCGCCATGGTGTACAATACCTCGTCTGTTATGTCTTTGGGATGAGAGGTACTGAAACGCACCCGGAGCAGGGGAGAGATCAGGGCCACTTTTTCAAGCAGTTTGGCAAAAGTGATGGTTTCGTCTTTCTGCTCATCTATCCAGTAATAACTGTCTACATTCTGTCCCAGTAAAGTCACTTCGCGATAGCCTGCATCAAACAGTTGTTGTGTTTCTTCGAGAATCGAATACGCATCGCGGCTGCGTTCGCGGCCACGGGTAAAAGGTACTACGCAGAAGCTGCACATATTGTTGCATCCCCGCATGATGGATACAAAGGCACAAACGCCATTACTGTCCAGGCGGATCGGGGCAATATCGCCATAGGTTTCATCGCGGCTCAATAAAACATTCACCGCTTTCTGGCCGGTTTCGGCTTCTTCGATCAGTGAGGGCAGACTACGGTAGGCATCGGGGCCCACTACTATATCCACCAGTTTCTCTTCTTCCAGCCATTTCGATTTTAAACGCTCCGCCATACAGCCCAAAACACCCACCAGCATACCCGGTTTTTTCTTTTTGAGCGAGCGGAACTCGGTAAGTCTTTTTCTGACGGTCTGTTCCGCTTTTTCGCGTATAGAGCAGGTATTGATGAGGATGAGGTCGGCTTCTTCCTGGTTACGGGTAGCGCCAAAGCCCTCGGCCTGCAGGATGGAAGCCACCACTTCGCTGTCGGCAAAGTTCATGGCGCAACCATAACTTTCTATGTAAAAATGCTTCTGATAGGTACCCGAACCATTCACCATCGGATTATAGGCCTCGCCCTGTCGACTCTCATCGTGTGCTTTGCCTGCTAATTCCAATATTTCCATTCTGTTCTGTTTTAAGTGTGTAAAAATACATAAAATGCGCTGTTTAATGCCAGATTGTCAGCATTCCTGTCGTTAAAATTGTTCATATCCCATAGATTTGCGAGCAAAATATCATTTTGATGAAGAAAGCCCCCGCTCTTTTCCTCTGTTTGTGCTTTTTCTATACCACTTATAGTCAGGAGATTGTACTAAACAAATTGAGAAGTGAAACCTCCCGCACCATTAAAAAAGAAGCAGATACCAGTACCTGGAACTGGAAAAGAGGTGGACTCTTAAGTTTTAACCTGGCCCAGGGCTCGCTCAGTAACTGGGCTGCCGGTGGTGATAATTTTTCGTTGACCGTTAACGGGTATTTCAACTATTTTTTCTTCTACAAAAAGGATCGGCATTCCTGGGACAATAATATTGATATGAACCTGGGTTATATCCAATCCACCAGCCAGGGCAGCCGCAAAAACGACGACCGTTTTGATTACCTGAGTAAGTACGGTTATAAAATGGACACGGTTGGTAAGTGGTATCTTTCCACCCTGTTCAACTTCCGCTCGCAGTTGTTCGATGGGTATACCTATTCCAATAATGTGGGAACTTTTGCTTCCTCTTTTTTATCGCCGGCATATTTCATTCTTTCGGTGGGATTTGATTATAAGGCCACACAGAATATGTCTGTCTTCATTTCGCCGCTTACCTCACGTTCTACTTTTGTTACCAACAACCGCCTGGCGCAGAAAGGTGGGTACGGGATACCGGCAGGTAAAAATTCCATTAATGAAGTGGGTACTTTTGCTACGGTAAACTACAACAATGCGATTGCCAAAAACATCAATTATAAAGGGAGGATGGATCTGTTCTCCAATTACCAGAACAAACCGGAGAACGTGGATATTTTCATGACCAACCTGTTCTCTTTTAAGATCAATAAATTTTTCTCTGCCACCTACAGCCTGGACCTGATCTATGATGATGATATCCGCCTGTTTGGTCCCAACAAACAATCACCGGGTTTGCAAACCAAGAGTCTGATCGGAATCGGTTTTCTGAAACCACTCACGGTCAAAAAGACACACCACGTTAAGCAATCACTTTTAACAGGTGTTTGATCTTATTGGCTTTGTAAGTAAGGTCCTGGTAATCTTTGTGGAGGATGGTTACATGTCCCATTTTACGGCCTGGTTTGGTATGTGTTTTACCATAGAGGTGTACAAACACATTATCCATGGCCATTACTTCGTTTAATCCTTCGTATTTGGCTGTTCCGGAATAACCATCTGCGCCCAGTATGTTTACAATGGCCGAGGGCAGGATGGGATCCGTATTGCCCAGCGGAAAACCGAGCAGTATGCGCAACAGCATATCATACTGGCTGGAATAGTTGGCTTCGATGGTATGGTGGCCGCTGTTATGCACCCGGGGAGCAGTTTCGTTCACCAGCACTTCATCGTTTATATCAATGAATAATTCAATGGCAAAGAGGCCCGGACTTTTCAGTTCTTTCACTACCCTTGAGGCAATGGCTTCGGCGCGCCAGAGCGTTTTCTCGGGTAACTGTGCCGGACTCAGCTGGTAATCCAGCAGGTTCCAAACCGGATCAAAGATCATTTCGGCAGGCGGGTAGATCACGGTTTCACCGGTGGTACTCATGGCTACAATGATGGCGATCTCTTTTTTGATGGCTACTTTTTTCTCCAGCACCGATGGGGCATCAAATCCGTTGCCAAGGTCTTTCTCTGATTCCAGGATGGTAACCCCTTTGCCATCATAGCCACCTTGCCCGATTTTGTGTACGGCCGGTAAAAAAGCTACCTGCTGTGCCAGTTCAGCCCGGTTATGGGTAATGACGAAAGCAGAAGTGGGGATCTCGTGTTCTTTATAAAATTCCTTCTGGGTTACTTTGTTTTTAATGGTTCGGATAGCAGATGGTTTGGGAATTACTTTCACCCCCTCAGCTTCCAGTTTCTCCAGGGCATCCACATTCACCGATTCGATCTCGATGGTGATGGCATCCAGTCCTTTGCCAAACGCATACACCGTATCAAAATCCGTGATATCCCCTTTGGTAAAATGATGGCAAAGATGTGCAGCCGGACAATGGGCATCATTCTCCAATACATGGGTTTCAACCACATAATTACCTGCCGCCTGTAACAGCATACGTCCTAACTGACCACCACCCAGGATCCCTATTTTCATAAACGTTGAATATAAAACGAAGATAGGTAAGGAGTCTGGAGTTAGGAGTGAGGAGTCTGGAGTATTTTTTACATTTCCCCAACTCCCGACTCCCAACTCCTAACTCCCAACTTTTCTATAGATTTGTCCCATGGCACCCGATTATCCACATAAGATCTTCAGCGATAAACGCTTCTGCTATTGCCTGCTGATGGAGGCGCTGGCCATGGATGCTGTAGGCTAAGCGCTAAACGCTTAACGCCGAACGCGTAACGCAGGACGGGACGGGATTAAGTACCTGCTATTTTATCAACCATTACTTATTTACATTTTTATGGAAACAGTTGTATCTACTACTACTGCACAACCGGCTATATCGGATTTTCTTCCTTTACAGGGAACAGACTATGTTGAATTTTATGTGGGCAATGCCAAACAGGCTGCTCATTTTTATAAAACAGCTTTTGGATTTCAGAGCCTGGCTTATGCCGGACCGGAAACAGGCATCAAAGACAGGGTGAGTTATGTGGTGCGCCAGCACAAACTCACATTCATGTTTACTACCCCACTGCGCAGCCAGAACCCGATGGCCGATCATATTTACAAACATGGCGATGGGGTAAAAGTGCTGGCACTGAAAGTGGAAGATGCCACTGATGCCTGGCAACAAACCACATCCCGTGGCGGTAAAAGTTACCTGGCACCGGAAACTCTGACCGATGCAGATGGGGAAGTGGTATTAAGCGGCATTCACACTTATGGCGATACGGTGCATGTATTTGTAGAAAGAAAAAATTACAAAGGTGTATTCATGCCCGGTTTCCGCAAATGGGAAACGGTATATAATCCCACAGATACCGGTCTGCTGTATGTAGACCATTGCGTAGGCAATGTGGGCTGGAACCAGATGAACCCCTGGGTAAAGTTTTACGAAGAAGTAATGGGCTTCCGGAATATCCTTAGTTTCGACGATAACGATATTTCTACGGAATACTCGGCCCTGATGAGTAAAGTGATGAGTAATGGCAACGGATTTGTGAAATTCCCGATTAACGAGCCTGCCGAAGGCAAAAAGAAATCACAGGTAGAGGAATATCTCGACTATTATGACGGCGAAGGCTGTCAGCACGTAGCCCTGGCCACCAACGATATTGTAAAAACCGTAACCGAATTACAAAGCAGGGGAGTGGAGTTTCTGAAAGTGCCCGGTTCTTATTATGCAGACCTGTTAGACAGGGTGGGGCAGATTGATGAAGACCTGCGCCCTTTAGAAGAGTTGGGCATTCTGGTTGACAGGGACGATGAAGGATACCTGCTGCAGATCTTCACCAAACCTGTGGAAGACAGGCCCACCCTGTTTTTTGAGATCATCCAGCGCAAAGGCGCCAAAAGCTTTGGCAAAGGTAATTTCAAGGCACTGTTTGAAGCGATTGAGCGGGAGCAGGATCTGAGAGGTAACTTATAATGATTGATCATATATGTCCATCCTGCGGGGCTTTGCCCTGGCAGGATGGACAATTTTTTGTCTGGTAGAAACGTTAATTATAGCGTTGAGAAGGTAGCGGTATTTTTACATTCCTTATTTTTGAAAACATGAAGCGGGTAACAGGACTTCTTTTGTTGATGGCGATCGGTAGCAAGGCCGGGGCACAGAAATCATTTCTGGCTTCTCAACTGCAGTTTCCGAAAGTGGTGAACGCCATTAAGCTGAAAGAAGATTCCCTGAAGAAGCAATTGGCGGCCATGCATATTGCCTGGCCTATTAAACAGATCTACATACGTAGTTTTAAATACGATAGCCAGCTCGAGGTTTGGGTGCGTAATCAGAAGAACGAGCCGTATAAATTATTCAAAACTTACAAGGTTTGTGCTTTATCCGGTGCGCTCGGTCCCAAACGGATCGAAGGCGATTACCAGGTGCCGGAGGGTTTTTATTATATCAATGAGTTCAATCCCAAAAGCACGTATCATTTATCGCTCGGACTGAATTATCCCAATGCCTCCGACCAGTTATTAAGCGATTCGCTGAAGCCCGGCAACGATATTTTTATTCATGGAAGCTGTGTAACCGTAGGATGCATTCCCATTCAGAACAACCAGATCGAAGAACTGTACCTTCTGGCCAGTTATGCCCACGACCAGGGACAGGATTTTATCCCCGTTCATATTTTCCCCGTTCGCTATAATGTAGAAAAAAGCCGCGAATACCTTTCCCGCGCCAGCAAAGACGATCCCGGTTACCAGAATTTTTCCAACCGCCTGAAAGAGGTCTTTGATTATTTCGAACAAAACAAAAAGATTCCCCTCATCTCCGTGAATAAAAAAGGCGAATACATCCCCTTATAAAAAAAACATTCACTCACTCATCCACTCATTCACTCATTGTTTATACAACACCTGCACCGTCTCTTTTGTACGTTGTGTTAATACGATCTCTTTTCCGCTGGTTAATCTTTCAAAGGTTTCTGTAGTATAATGCCGGATCGTGAGTAAGGTCAATTCTTTTTCCACCTGCACATCAAACAGGGAAGAGGCGGCCGCTGCCAGGTGTTCTATTTTTTCCGCACGGTAATCCATACACAATTGTACGTTGATGGCGCCGGTCTGAATCAGGTTAGGACGGGTTTTATGTTTGGCCAGTAAGGCATAGAGCTGGCTCATCGGTTCTTCGCCCACAAAAGAAAAATCCTGGCTGCTGAGGTGCAGCAAAGCCTGGTTCTCCTTTACAACAATAATGGGTGGCAGTCCCTTGCTGCTTTTTTTGTGGATGAGGGTGCCAGGTAAATCCGGATCAAGAAAACATTTTACCAGTAAAGGAATGCCTTTGTTCTGTAAAGGTTTGATGGTTTTCGGGTGAATTACCTGCGCACCATAATAGGCCATTTCAATGACTTCGGTAAAATTGAGTTCAGACAATAACTGTGCTTCCGGAAAACGTTTGGGGTCGGCATTCATCACACCTTCTACATCTTTCCAGATGGTAAGACTCTCGGCATCCAGGATATTGGCAAAAATGGCGGCGGTAAAATCACTTCCTTCGCGGCCCAGGGTAGTGCTTTCATTATCATTGGTACAACCGATAAAACCCTGTGTCAGATATATGCCTTTTTTCTCCACCGTAGCGTTGATCCTGTCTGTCGTTACTTCCCAGTTAATAGAGGCGTCGCGGAAAGTATTGTCTGTGCGTAACATATCGCGAACATCCAGCCATTCGTTGCTGATGCCGGATTCGTTCAGGTAATGACTGATGATGGCTGTGCTTAATAATTCACCCACACATACAACCTGATCATAATAGTAATCATATTCCCGCACAGGTTTATCGTGCAGCAACCATTCCACTTCGGTAAAAAAATCGGTGAGCTGGGACAGGCATTCGTTGAAATGGGTCACCAGCAGGTATTTGGAAATATTGATATGGTATTGTTTTACCGCATCAAATAACTGAAGGGCTTCCTCTTTGTTACCCGCAAAAAAAGATTCTGCTACTTTTTCCAGTCCATTGGTGGTTTTACCCATGGCCGAAATGATGATCACCAGTGGTTCCGACTCATATTTTTTCACAATGCCTGCCAGGTTCTGGATCCTTTCTACACTGTTAACACTGGCGCCGCCGAATTTAAATACTTTCATTCCTGCCCTTACTTTGGTTGATGCTGACAAAACTAGGTTAAATATGCACGCAGGCTCACACCTGTTAAGACTTTGGCAGTCGGTTAAACTGGTATGGTTGTTGCCACTATGCGGTAAATCGATACCATGAAAAATTTTGCCTGGATACAAAGGATCTCTTTGCTGGCGCTTTGGGTAGGGTTCCTGTCCTGCAGTCCTGCCACAGCCCCCCATAACGCCGGTTTGCCGGCCGATGAGGAAGTGACTTCTACTAATATGGAGAGTTCTATCCTGCGTTATGTGAACCAACACCGGCGGCAGCTGGGAAAACAGCCCCTGGTATTACAGGCGGTGGCTTCGCAACAGGCCACGCAGCATAGCCGGAATATGGCCAGACGCAAAACTGGTTTCGGTCACGATGGTTTTGAACAGCGCATGGCAGTGATTAAAAAAAATACCGGCTGGATCTCCGCTTCTGCAGAAAATGTGGCGTATGGTAAATTAACCGCGCAGGAAGTGGTAAAGGGTTGGTTAAACAGTCCGGGACATAAAAAGAATATCGAAGGAGATTACCTGTTTACCGGTATCGGCGTGTATAAAGATGCCAGGGGGATCCTGTTTTTTACGCAGATTTTTTACCGTAAATAAACTGTTGTATTGTGTAACGCATACATGGTTTGTTCGTAAAATTTATCAAACAGATATCGGGGCGCTCCCTAACTTTATCCAAATGATTGCCGAATGAATGTAAACAGGAATATTCTCACACTGGATGAATTTACCCTAACCCAATTAAGACAGTTTCCCACTGCTACCGGCGAGTTAAGTCGCCTGCTGCGCGATCTGGCCCTGGCCGCCAAACGCGTGAATGTAGAAGTGAACAAAGCCGGTCTGGTAGATATTCTCGGCGATGCGGGCAGTATTAATGTACAGGGAGAAGATGTTAAGAAACTCGACATTTTTGCCAATAACCAGTTCATGGGTGTATTAAAACATGGCATCAGCTGCGCAGGTATTGGCAGTGAAGAGATGGATGATTTTGTGGTGTTTGATGATGAAGTGAGTAATAACAGCAAATACGTGGTCTTATTTGATCCGCTGGATGGTAGCGGTAATATAGATGTGAATGTATCGATCGGTACTATTTTCAGTGTGTACCGCCGGGTAAGTGAATTAGGCAAACCCTGCCGCAAGGAAGATTTTTTACAACCTGGTAATAAACAGGTGGCTGCCGGTTATGTGGTATATGGTTCCAGTACCATGCTGGTATATGCCACCCGCCGCGGGGTGAATGGATTTACACTGGACCCTTCCATTGGCGAATTTTCACTGAGCCATCCCAATATCAAATGTCCGGATACCGGAAAATTCTATTCTGTGAACCATGGAAATTTCTTCCAGTACGAAGAACCGGTGCGCAAATACATAGATGGCTGCCAGCGCAAAACCAAAGAGAATGGTGGACCCTATACCCAGCGCTATATCGGCAGTATGGTGGCAGATGTGCACCGTAACCTGATCAAGGGCGGGATTTTTATGTATCCGGGCACTCTGGACAAACCCAAGGGCAAACTGCGCTTGTTATATGAAGCCAATCCTTTTGCGTTTATCGTAGAAGTGGCCGGTGGGGTAGCCACCAATGGCAAACAACGGATACTGGATGTGGAACCCACCGAATTACACCAGCGTACACCGCTCTTCATAGGAAGCCGCAAAATGATGGAGGAACTGAATACCTTTATGGGCATCTAAGAAAGCGCGATGAAAAGAAAGTATTTACTCTTGTTACTGGTAGTATTGGGCGCCCTGCCGGCATTGGCCCAGCAGCGGTTGGATCCGAAAGGCATGAATTATATCGTGGCCGCCAAACCCAATAGCCTTATTTACCACGATACCCTGTTCAGTGGCAGTAAACAGTTTTCGTCATTGTTTTACCGCACACACGATCAGGAACTGATCCGGTTACTGGAAAAACACCAGTCCAACAAAGTAACGGGCCAGGTACTAGGGTTGATCGGCACCATTGGCACCATTGTAGGGATCGGACAATTATCGCGCAGCGATAACAAAGGATTGGCCTGGGGACTGATTGGTGGCGGATTTGCCATGACCCTGACAGGCGGTTATTTAACCCTGATGGGACAACGGAACCTGCAAATGGCCGTAATTTTATTCAATCAAAGACATAACCAGGTTTCATTGGGTATGGGAGTGGCCAATCGCTCGGTGGGACTGGTATATCAATTCTGACATATGGGTAAAATGATCATAGAGGTAAAGGAACTTCACAAAAAGTACGGCGATTTTGAAGCCGTGAAAGGCATCAGTTTCTCGGTGCAGGAAGGAGAAATCTTCGGATTGCTGGGGCCGAATGGTGCGGGTAAATCAACTACCCTGGAGATTATGGAAACCCTGCGGACGAAAACCAGTGGGGAAGTTTTTGTGGATGGATGGAACCTGGATACTTCACCCAACGATATCAAAAAAATTATTGGGGTACAGCTGCAGACATCGGGTTATTATCCGAGTTTGAATCTGACCGAACTGATTGTGTTATTTGCGGGACTATATGATGAAGAAGTGGACCCGTTGGTTCTGCTCGACAGCGTGAATCTGCGCGATAAAGCCAAGGCCAAATACAAAGAACTCAGTGGCGGGCAGAAACAGCGGTTCTCTATTGCTACAACATTGATCAACCGGCCGAGGATCATTTTTCTGGACGAACCTACTACCGGACTGGATCCGCAGGCCAGAAGAAATCTCTGGGACCTGATCCGCGAGATCCGTGCAAAGGGAACAACGGTGATCATTACCACACATTATATGGATGAGGCAGAAGTATTGTGCGACAGGGTAGCCATTATTGACAGCGGAAAGATTATTGCTATCAATACACCTGATAAACTGATTGATGAACTGGTGGAATCCGGTTTCGAAAAACCCAAAGAAGTGAAACAGGCCAATCTGGAAGATGTGTTCATTCACTTGACAGGGAAAGCGTTGAGAGATGACTGAGGACTGTTTAGATGAAGGTTGGCTATACTCTTGATGAATAATCATAAAAAAATCTGAGATCAATATGACTATGGATCCGCGTTACCCCATCGGAAAATATGAACCCCAGCCTTTTTCAGAGGCACAGAAAGAGAAATGGTTACTGGATATCAAATTTCTTCCGGAAGAGCTGGAAAGATCCTTGCTGAACCTGGATGCCGCGCAACTGGAAACTCCTTACCGCGATGGCGGCTGGACGGTGCAGCAGTTGGTGCATCATGTGGCAGACAGTCACATGAATGCCTATATCCGGTTTAAACTGGGAGTAACGGAAGAGAACCCCACTATCAAACCTTATGAAGAAAAATTATGGGCAGAACAGCCGGATAACCAATTGCCGGTGAATATCTCCATCACTTTATTACATGCCTTACACCAGCGCTGGTATACTGCTATCAAACAGCTGAAAGAGGCAGACTGGAACAGAACCGTGGTACATCCCGAACATGGCCGGCAGATGAGTCTCTGGTTTTTACTGGGCCTGTATGCCTGGCATGGTAAACACCATACCGCGCATATCACTTCTTTACGCGAACGTAACAATTGGTAATGGCCCAAGAATTCAAGGCATCAGAAAGGGATACGCTCAGGGATCTGCGTTGGAAGACCTTATCCTCAAAATATATTTATGACGACAGATGGTTCCGCGCCCGTGCCGATAGCTGTCAGTTTCCGGATGGCAGAATTATAGAGCCGTATTATATCGTGGAGTTGCCGGATTGGTGTAATGTGATCCTGGTTACCAAAGACGAAAGAGTGATCCTGGTGCGTCAGTACCGGTATCCGATTGATCAGGCTACCTATGAATTACCGGGTGGTGTGATCGAAAAAAATGAGGATCCGAAACTGGCCGCTAAAAGGGAGATGGAAGAAGAGACCGGTTATACTTCGGATGATATTGAATTTCTGATGAAACTTTCTCCCAATCCGGCCGTCAACAATAACACCGCCTATTTTTTCCTCGTGCGAAATGCCGTGCCTACTGTTTCCACCAATCCCGATCTGTTCGAGGATATCGATATTGTTTCGTTCTCCAAAGAAGAGATCATCGCATTTGTACAGGAAAACCAGATGCCCCATGGGGTGCAGGCAGGTCCTATGTATGCCGCTATGATAAAATTGGGATGGCTGCAGTTTACCTGATTACTACAGGTTTACTTCTCCCACTAAAAACACACTTCCGCAAACCAGTACCAGGTCGTTTTTCTCTGCCTGCGCCATGGCTTCTTTTAGGGCTTTGTTTACTTCCGGATATGTATGCCCTTCCAGTTCAAAAGCAGCTGCCTGTTCTTGCAACTGGGCAGCATCCAATGCACGGGGAATCTGTGCCTGCGTAAAATAATAGGTAGCTTCTTTGGGTAATAAAGCCAATACGGCATCAACCTCTTTGTCTTTCACCATACCGATGACCACATGCAGGTAATCGTAGTTGGTGAGTTCCAGTTGCCGGCTGATCTGCCGCATGCCATCTACATTATGACCCACATCCAGGATCACGGTCGGATGCTGGTGTACCAGCTCCCACCTGCCATGTAAACCGGTGAGTTTTTTTACATGCGGCAAAGCTTTTTGTATAATGCCTGTATCTATTTTCCAACCCTGTAATTGCAATTGGTGTGCAGCTTCCAGTACCGTGAGCAGATTTTTGGTCTGGTAAATACCGGGCAGGTCCAGTTCATAATGCGTATGCCCATTATTAGCTTTATCTACGATCGATACTTTCAGTAAATGATGTTCGTATTCCCAGCCGATCATCCATCTTTTTTCCTGCGCATAGGTAATAGGAGAGTCGGCTGCTTTCAGATCGAACACAGGCCTTGTTTCCGGTATCACTTCGCCGATCACTACGGGGATGCCTTTTTTGATGATACCAGCTTTTTCGCCGGCAATTTCTTCCAGTGTATCTCCCAGCAGGTTCATGTGATCCCAGCCGATATTGGTGATCACACTTAATTCGGGAGTGATAATATTCGTACTGTCCAACCTGCCACCCAAACCCACTTCTATAATGGCGATATCTACTTTCTGTTTGGCAAAATAATCAAATGCCATCGCCACCGTGATCTCGAAAAAAGAAGGCTCTATCTCATTGATCAGGGGTTGTATGCGTTGGGTAAAATCAACCACAAAATCCTCGTCGCAGACCACTCCGTTGATTTTGATCCTTTCCCTGAAATCTTTGAGATGAGGTGACGTATATAATCCTGTTTTATATCCCGCCGTTTGCAATATGGCTGCCAGCATATGGCTAGTAGAGCCCTTGCCATTGGTGCCGGCAATATGGATGGTTTTACACTGTAATTGCGGATTGCCGAGTGCTTCGCAGAGACGGATAGTATTGGTAAGGTCTTTTTTATAAGCGGCCGCACCCAACCGGCTGAACATGGGCAATCGGGTAAACAGATATTGTAAGGTTTCCTGGTAAGTCATATGCTGCTGCAAATATGCAACAATAATTAACCGCGTAGTTTGAAATTGAAGACCAATGTGCCGGTTTGTTGCTCGGCAGCGCCGCTATTCAGTTTCAGGCTCCTTGCTTTCCGCAGGGCAATATTGCGGATATTGGTATTGGTAGTAGTAGTGCCACGCGGGTTTACAATAGCCATGATCACATTACCGGCTTTGTCTACGGTGATATCTACCGCTACTTTGGCATTCTCATTAAATTCATCTTCAAAAGAGGGCAAACGGGTAATTCTGCGCCCGTCCAGTCCGCTGCGGATACTCACTCCCCCCGAACCTCCTGCTCCACCCTTGCCACTGGCCGCATTTCCCTGGTAACTATCTGAATTGGGGTTGCCGTTGGGGTTGCCCTGGTCTCCTTTGCCGCCCGCAATTCCCTGGTTCCGCACACCATTATAACTATCGGCCCGGTTACCACTGGTTGTGGTACTGGTGCCTCCTTTAAACAAGGCTTTTGGTTTGGGTGGTGCCGGTGTGGGATTGGTAACAGCCGTTGGGTTGGTCTTTTTTACGGTTGAGGGAGGGGTACTCAGTGGTTTATCAGCGGGTTTGTTGGTTTTATTCACTGCAGGTGCATCGCCATCGGCGTATTCATCTGTATTGATCCTGGGCTGATGGCTGGGCGATTGTGCCGATCTGGGAGGGGCCGTTTTGCTGTCTTCCGTAACAGAAGGCTCCCCGGGAATCTGGGGTGCTATATCACCCAGTCCGGTTTCGCTGTTACCCAGATTCACTTCGATCCCTTCCCCAAAATCGGGTGGAGGAATCTGAGGTAAGGTCCATTGCAGGAAAAAAAACACCAGAAACACCAAAACACAGATCATGGCCGTGTAAGCGGATGCTTTTAGATTCTTTTCTTTTTCGAAGGAAGCTGCCATGGATGGATAATTGCTCATATCAAATGTACAGGTATCGGGTCAGGGTTATTTCCGATGTTGAAAATTACCTGTTTAAGCGGAGGGTAATCCACTTTTGGGGTATAAAGAAAGGTTAAGGTTGGGGTTTGGGTAAATAGGTAAATAAGTAAATAGGTAAATAAGTATTGAGGGATAGTCTTGTTTACGAGGGGGGATTCTTTAGCGAAACATCATAACCTTTCAGAGCAGCTATCTCCAGAAAGCGTCATAACCGAAACGGAGTAGGGTGGCGGTGATGATGAGGAGGAAGAAAACCCGGATGAAACGATTGCCTCGGGCGATGGCTAAACGGGCACCTACAATACCGCCGATACCATTGCAGATGGCCATGGGAATGGCGATCTGCCAGAGGATGATTCCTTTCAGGAGGAATAAACTGATGGAACCCAGGTTGGTAGCGAGATTAATCAGTTTGGCATTGGCACTGGCGTGCAGGAAATCGAATCCAAGTAAAGTGATAAAAGCCAGTACCAGGAAACTGCCGGCACCCGGACCGATAAAACCATCATAAAAACCAATACAGAGACTGATCAGGATGGCATAAAGCCATTCGCGCCGGGAAGAATGGTCTTTCTGGGTATGCTGGCCGAAATTCTTTTTGGTATAGGTATAAATGGCCACACCGATCAATACCACGAAAATGACAGGTTTCATGTAACGGTTGCTAACCATGGTTAATACTTCCGAACCGGCAAAAGCTGCTACAAAAGCGATCATACACATCGCAGCGGCCATGCTCCAGTTGATGGATACTTTCCGCAGGTACTGAACCGTAGCAAAAGCAGTACCGGTGAAAGAAGGGATCTTTAATGATCCGATTACGGTTGCCACAGGAAACTGTGGCAGCAGGATCATTGCGGCAGGTGTTTGAATCAGACCACCACCACCTACAATGGCATCTACAAATCCGGCAGAGAAGGCAAAAAGGCAAAGTAAGATCAGGGTAACAATATCCATCTGTTAAGCAAAATAAGGAATGTACTATTGAGGTGTTTTATTTTTTCTGACGGTATTGGCGAGTACCAGTCCGGAGATCACCAGTATACCACTGATGATATGAATCCGGTTAATCCGCTCGCCCAGTAACCACACCGCTTCCAGCACACTGAATACCGGAATCAGGTTGCCGAATAAAACGGTTCTTCCTGCTCCGATCTTTTGAATAGACAGGTTCCAGCACAGAAATGCGGTAACCGAAGCGCCGGCGCCCAGATACAGAATCACTGCCCATAAAGAAAAACTCCATTGCGCCGGTGGGGCCAGCAACAGTTCTGCTATAAAAAAAGGTAACAGCATGGCCGTGCCTGCTGCAAATACCACAAATAAAAAATTGATGGAAGAAAGGGTAGCCGGTTTTTTTCTAACCAGTGTGCTATATACCGCAAAGGCAAAAGCTCCGGTTAATACCCAGAGATCGCCCCTAGAAAAATGAAAAGCAGCCAATACTGCCCAGCTGCCGCGCGAGAGCAATAAAACAACACCGGATAAACAGATGGCCATACCGGTGATGCGGAGAATGCCGGGCTTGTCTTTCAGAAAAACAGCCGCCAGCACCGTAGCAAAAATGGGAGAAGAAGTGGTGCCGATCAATGCCATATTGATGGCGGTGGTATAATGTCCGGCAACATATACGCAGGTATTAAAAATCGTAATACCCGTTAATGCCACCCAGAACAGGTAACGGGCATTTGTTTTTACCGCTTCTTTTTCTGAACGGAATCTCTTCCAGGCAAATGGGGCCAGTAGCAGGGTGGCAGTAAACCATCTGCAGAAGGCCAGGCTCACCGGTCCTATCTGTTCGCTAACGCCCCTGGCTACCACAAAATTCCCCGACCAGATAATCGCAGCCAGCACTGCCAGCAGTATGCCGATATAAGTGTCTCTTGCAGAATGGGGTTGGGGTATGGTTGTCATGTGTTAGAGGTGCAAAATAGCTAAAACTATTGCGGTAAATACGCTATTTAATCCCGGGCCGGATAAATATTTTTCAGAAAAAAACTATGGCACATGTATCTGTCTGGCTACATACGGTTTGGGCAACCAAAAACAGGGAAAAAATACTGGTAACCGGTAAAAGAGAGTTGATCTGCGAACATATCAAACAGAATGCTTCTGAGAAAGGGTTTTATATTGATATCGTTAACGGATATCTTGATCACCTGCACTGTCTCATGGCTTTGCGTTCGGATTGGACCGTAGCCAAACAATTGCAGATGATCAAAGGGGAAGCAGCACATTGGGCAAATAAAAATAGCATACTGGAAAATAAACTGGAATGGGCCGATGAATACTTCGCAGCATCGGTCAGCATGGATAAACTTGATATCGTCAGAAACTATATCCTGAACCAGGAAGCGCATCACCGGACTAATAGTTTCGAGGCTGAGTATGTTCGCTTTCTGAGTGCCTATGGATTGAATCAGGGCTGAAGCCCTCGAATCTATTGAGGTGTTGTGAACCCCAGCTTAAAAGCTGGGGTTATAGATGATTGTAGAATTGTTAGTGGCACTCGATGGGCATCTGAGTGCGTAATGGATTGAGTCAGGGCTGAAGCCCATGAATCAATTGAGGTGTTGTGATCCCCAGCTTAAAAGCTGGGGTTATAGATAGTTTTTTGGGTTTTAGTATATGATCGCTAATGAAATCCCTTGGTGCTAGAAACGAACAATTCTCTGATCTCCATTAACCCCAGCTTTTAAGCTGGGGTTCAGTGCATAACTAAGTATATCGGGCTTCAGCCCTGACATACACTTTATATTCCACTCGCAAAATCCCCAGTCTGAAAGCTGAGGTTATAGATGATTGTAGAATTGTTAGTGGCACTCGATGGGCATCTGAGTGCGTAATGGATTTAGTCAGGGCTGAAGCCCATGAATCAATTGAGGTGTTGTGATCCCCAGCTTAAAAGCTGGGGTTATAAATAGTTTTTTGGGCTTTAGCACATGATCGCTAATGAAATTCCTTGGTGATAGAAACGAAAAATTCTCTGATCTTCATTAACCCCAGCTTTTAAGCTGGGGGTCAGCGAATAACTAGGTACACCGGGCTTCAGCCCTGACATGCGCGTTACAAAGTAGCAATATCTCCACCCGCAAAATCATGTTCATAGTCACCCTTGATCCTCTCCATCGAAGGATTGAAATAACCGAAGCGGAGATTCGGGAACTCTTCGCGCAATAAATCCATCATTTGTTTTACACCCAGCATTTCGCCGGTATCATGTACACCGATCTTGCCCATATACCAATCCGGATCAATATTGAAATTGCGCCACTGGATCATACAGAGGTCCGTATCGATGATGAGTTTCCGCAGGGCTTCGTATTCTTCTACGGTATCCGTCATGCCCGGAAATACGAAATAGTTGATGCTGGTCCAGCCACCAAAACTCCGCACCACTTTCAGACTCTCAATAATATCTTCGAAGGTATAGTTATTAGGACGGTAGTAAGGTTCGTAAATATGTTTCCTGGCCGAGTTGGTACTTACGCGGATGCTGTTCAGTCCCGCTTCGCACAAGGCTTTTACCGCATCGGGTTTGGAGCCGTTGGTATTGATATTGATACTGCCTTTGGGTGTGTGTTTTCTGATCTCTATAATGGCTTCGCGGATGGTTTCCCACATCAGCAGGGGTTCTCCCTCACATCCCTGTCCGAAACTAACAATCGGAAAAGGTGCATTCATCAGGTGCGGTACCGTAAACTCCACGATCTCTTCTGCCAGGGGTTTGAATGTGAGCCGGTCCTGGGTAGAAACAATGGTTTCTTCTTCGGGCTGAAAAGAGATACAACCAATACAATTGGCATTACAGGCGGGAGAGGTAGGTATGGGACATTCCCATCTCCCCAGCGCAAAATTGCGGGCTGCCGGACAGTGGTAAGTCATGCAGCATTTTTCCATCAGGTGTTTTACCAGCCTGTTCTCCGGGTACGCGGCCAATAACTGGTGGGCACCGGTATCAATTTTGGTGTCATCATATCCTGCACATTCCTGGCGGATATCTTTTTCGATCCTTACAGCCGGTACAAAGTGTTTGTTATCGTACCAACCCACTGCCGTATAACAGAACAAAGGCAGGGTAGGTGCATCGGGCATGGTTTCGTAGGCAGCAATATAGAGACCGGTATGTGCCGGCGGAATAAAAGCGGCCACGGCCCAGCCTTTTTCGCACAAACGCATCTCACCCGTCTTCACATCAATGCCAATACCACGTCTGCCGGGCAGTTCGTATAAGTTACCACCGTCGGGCAGTTCTATCCATTCTTCTGTGGGAATCGGAAAAGCATCCCAACCAGCACGGCCCACTGCATAGAGGGTAGGGTCTTCAAAAATATTTCCTTTTCCATCTGAATACAACAGGAAGGGTGATTGTGTAATAGCCATGTATGAAATGTAAGGATGAAAACTGTTCTGGGTTCTGCGTTCTAGGTTCTGGGTTCTATGTTCTGCGTTCTACGTTTTGCGTTCAGCGTTTTGCGTTTTGCGTTCAGCGTTCAGCGTTCAGCGTTCAGCGTTCAGCGTTCAGCGTTCAGCGTTCAGCAGTAAGCCTGCCCCTGCAAAACTCGTTAAATTCTGCTTCTTCTGCGGCAGAACCGCTGGATTCTATTTCTTTCTGGATGAGTTTATTGTTTTTCAGGTCGATGGTGAGGATGCCATCTTTCAATACCACATTGGTCACATCCTGCCAGGAATAGTTCTTTTTGGGCAGGGAGTTCACTACAATCCCGTTTCCATCAAAAGCAATCTCCTGCGGGAATTTTACCTGTTTTTCTGAAATCGCCGCCAGGAAATACAGGAAAGTGATCCAGTGTACCTGAAAAAGGGATGCCATTCCGATGGTTGCCAGTAGGAGCCCGAGGCGGTAAAAAGGCATCTGGTCTTTTTTGGCCTGCAGGGTGCAGTAGATCCACCAGCCGGCAATACCTGCCATCAGTACAATCAGGTAGGCACTGAACCAGGTAAAAGGGATCCAGAATACCGTATAACCCAGGATGGCGAGAGCGATCATCAGCATAAAACGGCTGATAAGATCCACGAGCATATAACTGGGCTTACGGAGTACTATGATGTAGTCGTACACTTTCATGCAGGCAAATTAGGATTGATTATTGACCAGCAGGTTACACAAACGCCAGAGGATACGGGCACCTACATTGCTGTCCCAGTCTGTCTGGCCCACGCCAATCTCCACCAGATCGAAGCCAATAATTGTACGGCCACTGGCAGTAATTTTTTTGATGAGGTAAAACACTTCTTCTGTTTCAAAACCGCCGGGTACGGGGGTGCCGGTATTCGGACTGTATTTCCGGTCTAGGCCATCAATATCAATACTCAGATATACTTTTTGCGGGAGATGATTCACCATCTCGTCTACAATCTGCTTCCAGGTTTCTCCCTCAAACTGTCTTTCTTTGATCTCTTTATCCTGGTAACAAACAATTTTAAAATCACTGTTACAGATCAGGTTCCATTCTTCCTCAGAGTAATCGCGGATGCCTACCTGCACCAGTTTTTGAAGGGAAGGGATCTCCTGCAATGCATTGTACATGACCGAAGCATGAGAATACACGAAATGTTCATAGGATTTGCGCAGGTCGCAATGGGCATCTATCTGCAATACCCCGAAATCGCCATGTTTTTCGCCTAAGGAACGCATGAAACCGAAAGAAGTACTGTGGTCGCCACCCAGTAAGGCCACCAGTTTGCCTTTGTTGAGCAGTTCTTTGGTCTGGTCAAATACCCACTGGTTCATCATTTTGCTGCCTTCGTTGATATCTTTCAGGCTTTTGCACATGAACTTATTTTTCTCTACACATTCCCCGCGGGAGATATAATCGATATAGAGTTCAGCTTCTTTACGCAGGTAATCGCTTTTCATGAGGATCTTCCTGTCAACCTCGCGCATAAAAAATCCCTGTTTCCAGCCATAATTCCCATCCACATCAAACAGGTCTACCTGTTTACTGGCTTTGAAAATATGGTCCGCTGCCCGGGCGGTACCGGCGCCATAACTCACGGTTACTTCCCAGGGTACGGGCAGGATCACCAGACGGGCATCTTCTTCGGTAAAGGGAAGGCCAAAAATATTGTTGTTGGGATTGCCTACCCCATTGGGGTCAAATTGCGATAAATCGGCCATGGTGTTATCTTATAATTGCAAACAGCCCGCAAATTTAGTGGCTATTTTCTGAATTCGGGTAAGATTAATCTGTGTAGGTTTTCAGGGACAAAACTTGACACAAACCACCACGAAAGCTGGTTTTTTTGCAGACGGATAAAGGAAAACAGATTTTTAACATCCTTCCCGGCGAATCATCGGCTTTTGCCATTCCAATTTGGGCTACTTTTGCAGCATAAACGGAATGTTATGAAGAAAATGCACATCATCGTTCTTGTCTGTATTGCGGCTGCCATCGTGGTGCTGATCAGTTATACAGGAGATCTGACGACATATGAAACCATCGCTTCAGCCAGGGAGAAAGAGGGTAAATTCGTGAACCTGATCGTGAAACTGGATAAAGCCCAGCCGATGGAGTACGATGCCGTTAAAAACCCTAACTACCTTACTTTCACAGCCGTAGATACCCTGGGCCATAATATCAAAGTGGTGTACCATAACAACAAACCCACTGATATGGAAAAAAGCGAACGTCTGGTACTGAAAGGAAGGGTGCAGGGCGATCATTTCGAGTGCAAAGACATTCTGTTGAAATGTCCTTCCAAGTACAAGGATGATCCCAAAGCCAATAAAACCATCCAGACCAATTCCTGATTCTCGAGTTACAACTGTTAACTGCTTTTCCTTACCAGAACCTACGCTACATGAACTATATCGGAGAACATTTATTGCCGGGCCAGATCGGACATTTTTTTGCCGTACTCTCCCTGGTGGTTTCCTTATTGGCTACCGTTACGTATGCCCTCGCTTTCAGAACCGCTGATCCGGTGGCCAAACAAAGCTGGCTCAAACTTTCGCGCGGACTGTTTTTCGTAGAAACCATCAGCGTATTCTCCATGTTTGTTACGCTGTATTACATTATTTCGAACCATCTCTTCGAATACAAATATGCTTTTACCCATAGTGATCTGAGTTTACAGGTAGAATACCTGCTGGCCTGTTTCTGGGAAGGACAGGAAGGAAGTTTCATGTTATGGAGCTTCTGGCATTGTGTACTGGGCTGGATCCTGATCTGGCGTTCCAAAGAATGGGAAGCCGGTGTGATGATGGTGGTCAGTTTTGCCCAGTTCTGCCTGGCTACCATGGTAATCGGGATCTATTTCTTCGGTAACAAAGTAGGCAGCAGTCCGTTTGTATTATCCCGTAACGAAGGATTCTTTGATTCAGCACCGATCTTCAAAGATGTGATGACAGGCCATCTGCGGGCCGATTACCTTACCCTGATCAAAGATGGCTCAGGCCTGAATACTTTATTGCAGAATTACTGGATGGTGATACACCCGCCGATCCTCTTCCTCGGTTTCGCCTCCACCATTGTGCCATTTGCCTATGCCATGGCCGGTTTGTTTTCCAGAAAACATGAGTGGATCAAACCCGCGCTTCCCTGGGCCTCTTTTTCAGCGGCCGTATTGGGTACGGGGGTGATGATGGGAGCCGCCTGGGCCTATGAGAGTTTGTCTTTCGGTGGTTACTGGGCATGGGATCCAGTAGAGAATGCTTCGCTGGTGCCCTGGCTTACTTTAGTGGCCGGTTTGCATACCAATCTCATCTACCGTAATACGGGTTATTCGCTCAGACCTACTTATTTCTTCTATATCATCAGTTTTATCCTGGTACTATACTCTACTTTCTTAACCCGTAGCGGTATCCTGGGCGATACATCCGTACACGCTTTTACCGATCTGGGTATGAATACACAGTTGCTGTTATTTGTACTGGTATTCCTGTTGCCGGCATTATTCCTCTATTTTAAAGAGTATAAAAAAATTCCTTCCATTGTGAAGGAAGAGAATACCTATAGCCGGGAGTTCTGGATCTTTATCGGATCACTGGTATTGTTTCTCTCAGGGATTGTGATCATTGCCAAAACATCGGTACCGGTATTCAACAAACTGTTTGGTACCAATATCGCTCCGCCGGAAGATGCGGAATTTGCCTATAACCAGATCCAGATCTTTGTGGCCATCGTGATCGGGCTCTTAACCGCTGTATCGCAATACCTCAAATACAAAGACACACCCAAGGCCTTTTTTGGTAAAAAGGTATGGATCCCTACGCTGATCGCTGTGCTGATCAGTCTTTCCATCAGTTTGTTTGGTGATGTACATTATGATAAAAAAGGTCCCGGTTTCCTATTCGCCATTCACATGGCCATTTTTGCCGCGGTATATGCGGTAGTAGCCAATGCCGCCTATGTATGGCTGGGCATGAAAGGAAAGATCAAAGCAGCGGGTGCTTCTGTGGCACACGTAGGTTTTGGACTGGTGCTGGTAGGTATCCTGATCTCCTCCAGTAAAAAAACAGTGTTAAGCTGGAATACAACGGGTATTACGCCTTTACAGGGCGATCCCAAGGCCAAGGGCAATGCTGCCGGCGATCCTGCGGAGAACCTGACTTTGTTCAAAGGGGTACCTACGGACATGGGTAAGTTTATGGTAACGTATGCAAAAGACACTGTTAATCCGCTTGACCGTAAACGTTATTTCGAAATTGATTTTTCCGCTAAAAACGGAGGCGAGAAATTCCAGTTATATCCGGATGTGATCAAACAGAACAAAGGGGGAGAAGGCTTCTCTGCCAACCCGGCCGCACAGCATTACTGGCACAAGGATATTTTTGTGTACATCACTTCTTTCCAGGAGAATAACCGCGAGGATACCACCACTTTCCGCAACCGCGAAACCAAAGTGGGAGATACGCTGTTCTACGGGAACGGTTTCATCATCCTGCATAAAGTAAGTGTGAACCCTCCGGAACAAAAAGCCAAAATACTGCCTGGCGAAACCGCTTTGTTTCTGGATATGACCGTGATCTCCAAAGATGGACGCCGTTATCCCGTAACACCGGGTATTGCGCTACAGGGCATGCAGCTGCGCAGTTTACCCGATTCGGTGGTGTCGCAAAGCCTTGTGCTGAAATTCAATAAAGTGCTGGACCAGAACACCGGCAAACTGGAAATCGGTGTAAAAGAAAGCGGAGCCATTACCGACCTGATTACCCTCAAAGTGTATGAGTTCCCCATGATCAATGTATTGTGGCTCGGAGTAGTGATAATGGTGATCGGTTTTGGAATGTCCATCGTTCAGCGGGTGAAAGCAGCCGGAAGGGGTGCCTTACGCGTTTCTTAACATTTTGCGGGGTTACTTTTTGGGTTCAGACAGCATTAATAAGCGCAGATCTGTCTATTTTTAAATCACGTGAAGCGTTTATTGCCACATATCATCTTCTTTTCCTGCCTGCTGGCAGGATTGTTCTCTGCCGGTGAGGCAGCAGCGCAAACCCATGGGCAATTTGACACGGTAAAAGTGTACGCCTTTGTTACCCCGGAAGGGGATACTATCCCGTACGGAGGATACCTGCCTTCTGTGGAAGTTTGGGGGCATATGTCAAAAAAATGGCGCAATTACTGGGCCGACTGGACCCGTCTCCGCAACGCCGTGTATGTAACTTTTCCCTATGCCAAAAGGGCCAGTGCGATCATGAACGAGATCAATGCCAGGCTGGTGAATGTATCTGACCGCAAACAGCGGAAAGCCATCATTAAATCGCGGGAGAAAGAATTGAAGAAAGAGTTTACCGATAAACTTACCAACCTCTCCGTATACCAGGGAAAAGTGCTCATGAAACTGATCTACCGCGAAACGGGTAATAACTGTTACGAGATCATTGATGAATACAAAGGATTCATCAGTGCCGCTTTCTGGCAAACCGTGGCTGTATTATTCGGCAGTAACCTGAAACAGCAATACGATGCGCATGGTAAGGATCTGGACATGGAAAAAATCGTACGCGATGTAGAAAAAATGTATGGTTACCGTAGTTCGGCACCGTAAGTTTTCAATGCAGCTATAAATTCTTTACGTGGAATCATTTCCGCCCCCAGGCTTTCGAGGTGCGGGGTATATACCTGGCAATCGATCAGGTGAACCTCTTCTGTTTTCAGTTGCCGCACAAAATGAATAAAGGCAAATTTACTGGCATTACTCGCTTTGCTGAACATACTCTCGCCAAAAAACAGTTCCCCCAAACGGATCCCGTATAACCCACCCACCAGTTCCTGTCCCAGCCAGGCTTCTGCACTATGGGCATAGCCCATTGTATGTAATTGTAGTAAAGAGTTTTCCAACTCGTCCGTAATCCAGGTCCCGTCCTGTCCCGGGCGCTGCAGTTCTTTACAACTGCGGATTACTGCCGGAAATGCTTTATTCACTGAAAACCGGAAAGCTTTTTTCCGGATCAGGACTTCCATGCTTTTACTCACTTTCAGTTTGTGGGGAAATAAAACAAACCGCGGATCAGGGCTCCACCACAACGGTGTATCACCATCGTACCAGGGAAAAATCCCTTGCTGGTAAGCCAGTAATAACCGGTCTACACTTACATCACCCCCCATGGCCAGTAAACCATCTTCCATGGCCTCTTCTACAGGCGGAAACCAGAGAGTTTTGGTGAGGGCGTGTAGAGGCATGGGGCAATTGAAAATTAGAAATTAGAAATTAAAAATTGGAGAGGGGAAGCTTGTATTGTTGGGGGGAGATGATTGTAGGATAATTGTTAATTTTTAATTGCTAATTTCTAATTAACGATTTCAATCGTGGCTCCGATTCCTCTGTCTGTAATGGCATCACACATGGGTTTCAGCGTGTCGTAGTCGCCTTTTTTGACGGCGTATTTGCCCTGGGTGTGAATGAGCATGGCGCATTGTTCTGCCTGCTCGGGGCTATGGCCGCAGATCTTGATCAGGGTTTCAATTACCCATTCAAATGTATTCACTTCATCATTCCATACCACCAGTTGGTACGAAGAAGCCAGTTCGGTAATGGTATCCCGTTCTGCTTCCTGCCAGGGTTTGGTAGCTGTGTTATAACTCTGCCACATCATGCCGCAAAGTTAATTGCTGTCCTGATTAACAGAAAAAAAGTTCAGGTATTTGTGAAATGCATTTGCTGGACAAAGCAGGGGGAGGGGGGATTTTCATCATAATGAGCAGGCAGCCGGAAGGAAACCGGGGCTGCCTGCTCATTGTCAAAACTGATTCCGATTGAGTTTCCGGTTCTTTAGTTCCAGCCTCCGCCCAAGGCTTTATAAATATTCACTTTGGCTTCCAGCTGTTTCATCTTGATTTCTATCAGTTCAATTTTTGAATCTAATGCTTCCCTTTGTGTAGATAAGACTTCGATATAATCGGCCCTTGCTGAACGAAAGAGATTATTGGAAATGACGACAGATTGTGTAAGAATGTCTACTTCCTTCGCTTTTGTTTCATAACTCCGGGTAAAATTTTCCATTCTGGAAAGTTGGTTCACTACTTCCATGTGCGCATTCAGGATAGATTGTTCGAAATGATAGACCGACTGAATCTGTTTGGCATTGGCGGTAAAGTAACTGGCTTTAATGACATTTTTATTAATCAATGGTGCCACCAGTTCGCCCCCCAGGTTATACAGAATGGATTCGGGTCTGATCAGATACAACGGATTGTAAGCCTGGAAACCCAACCCGGCTTTCAGGCTGACGGAAGGGTAGAAATTCGCTTTGGCAACCGCTACATCTACTTTAGCCGCTGCCAGTTCTAATTCTGCCTGACGGATATCAGGACGGTTCGCCAGCAGTTGTGAGGGCACCCCTGCAAAAATCGGGTCGTTGATCAGGTTGTTGAAATCAGCAGTATTCCGGGTGATGTGTTTCGGATAGCGACCTGTTAAAAAATTGATTTTATTTTCTGCTTCTACAATTTTCTGTTGAATTTCGTATTGCAGATTTTGAGTGTTCAGCAACTGGGCCTCAAATCTGTTAACAGCTAATTGTGTCACCTTGGCTGCTTCTTTTTCCAGCTTCACTAACTGAAGGGCATTCTTTTGCAATTCAATATTTTGCTGCACAATCAGCAGCAAATTATCAAGTCCCATTAATTCGTAGTAGGAACTGGCTATTTCTGCGATAAGATTAGTAACCAGAAAATTCTTTCCTTCAACACTGGATAGATATCTGATAGCCGCAGCTTTTTTGGCATTGTGTAATTTCTTCCACACGTCCAGCTCCCAGGAAAAATAAGCGCCTGCCATGAAATCACCGATGTACTTTGGGGCTTTGTCGGGATTTGTTTTCAGGTCTTCTTCCGACAAACCATTCCAGGTATATTTCCCTTCTTTTACCCTCGATGCACCGGCACCTAGGTTAAGAAAGGGCAGGTATTCCCCTTTTCTTGCCATTACTTCGTTTTTGCTGATCTCGATTTCCTGTAAAGTAATATTGAGTTCCTGGTTATTTTGTAAGGCCGTATCTATGAGTGCTACCAGGTAGGGGTCTCTGAAATAACTGGCCCACTTGATATTGGCTGCGTTGGCCGTGTCCTGCGACTGGTTGTAAGCCGCAGGGGTTGTGCTGTTCGCCTGTTTACCTGTAATGGCAGGTGTTTTACAGGCCACTATCAATAGGATGACCGCTATCAGGAGACTGTACTTATTTATTTTGTTCTTTATCATCTTTTTTATTTCTGATTCGTTTGATGAATTTTAAAATTTGCTTGCTGAGTGCATTGTCGGAATGGTTTTCTACAAAATCTTCACTCAACGGATTTTTATCCTCGTCCCAGATCAGGCTCCGGCCTTCCTGCAGTTTGCCGAATATGTAGTAGAGTCCCGGTACAATGATTACGCCGAAGATGGTCCCGAATAACATACCGCCCAGCGCTGAAGCACCAATGGTATGGTTACCAACGGCACCCGGACCTGTTGCCAATACCAACGGAATCAAACCCGCAATAAAGGCAAAAGAAGTCATTAAAATAGGACGGAAACGGGCTTTGGCCCCTTCAACGGCAGATGCCAGAATAGTGGCACCCTGGTTGTGCTTTTGAACGGCATATTCAACAATCAGTACGGCATTTTTTCCAAGCAATCCCACCAGCATGATGATCCCCACCTGCGCATACACATCGTTTGCGAGTCCCATCGCTTTTAACAGCATGAGCGATCCGAAAATACCCGGAGGCAGAGAAAGTAATACGGCAAACGGAAGAATAAAGCTTTCGTATTGCGCGGCCAGGATCATATACACAAAGAACAGTACTACGAGTAACAGGTACAGCGCTTCGTTTCCTTTTCTGGCTTCATCGTATGAAATACCTTCCCAGGCAATATCATACCCCCGTGGTAAAGTCTGTGCCGCTGTTTCCTTGATCGCTTTAATGGCATCACCAGAAGAATATCCTTTGGCCGGAGTACCGTTGATCAGTGAAGAGATATACAAATTGTAACGGGAGATCTCATTGGGCCCCTGCGTCTTTTTGATGGTCATGAAAGCGGAATAGGGAACCATTTCGCCATGATCGTTTTTGATAAACATGTTCAGGATATCTGATGGCTGTTTCCTGAATTCCGGACCGGCCTGGGTGTATACTTTGTAAAAGTTGTTAAACCGTATAAAACCCTGTTCATAAGTGCTTCCGATCATGATATTCAGGTTTTCCATCGCATCGCCAAGAGAAACGCCTTTTTGCATGGCCAGTTTATTATCTACCAGGATCTCGTATTGCGGATATTTGGCTGAGTAAAAGGCAAACAGGCCATTCAGCTCTTTTCTTTTTTGCAAAGCCGCTAAGAACTCACTGTTTACCCGGTCAAATTCCTGGTAATCCGGGTCACTGCTTTTGTCTAATAACCGCAATGCAAATCCATCCGATGCACCATAACCCGGAACAGCCGGTGGTTCAAAATATTCAATATGGGCAGGCAGGTCATTTGACTTTTTCTCTAACTCCCGGATGATCTCTTTCACGGATTCTTTCCGCTCAGACCAGTCTTTTAAGTTGATCAGGCAGGTACCGGCATTGGAGCCTCTGCCTTCTGTCAGAATTTCATATCCTGCCAGCGCAGTAACCGATGAAACACCTTCTACCTGCTTGGCGATCAGCTGCAGTTTTCTAGATATTTCATTGGTACGTTCCAGTGTGGTACCCGGAGGGGTTTGAATAATGGCATAGATCTGTCCCTGGTCCTCATTGGGAATAAATCCGGCAGGGAGTATTTTATTGATGCCGAAAATGCCGAATGCAAATGCTATTAACACGCCGTAAGTAACCACTTTCCGGTTCACAATCAGCGAAAGTAATTTGATATACTTAGCAGTGGCTCCTTCAAATTTGCTGTTAAACCAATCAATAAAACGTGTAACAGGTGATTTCTTTTTAGGGGCGTTATGTGTATTTTTTAACAGGATTGCACATAATACCGGTGTTAAGGTAAGTGCCACAAAACCGGATATTAAAATGGCACTGGCCATGGTTAGTGAGAACTGGCGGTACAATACACCTACCGGACCCGGCATAAAAGCCACCGGTACAAATACCGACGTCATCACCAGCGTAATGGCAATGATGGCACCACTGATTTCGCCAACCACTTTTTTTACGGCTGCAAAAGCGGAAAGCTTCTCTTCATGCATCTTAACGTGGACCGCTTCCACCACCACAATGGCATCATCCACTACCACACCAATGGCCAATACCAGGGCAAACAGAGAAATCAGGTTAATACTGATCCCAAAGAAGCTCATTAAGGTAAACGCCCCGATCAGTGATACCGGAACCGCCAGAATAGGAATGAGGGTAGACCGGAGATCGCCCAGGAAAATGAATACCACAATGGCTACCAGTACAAATGCCTCCAGCAGGGTATGTAACACTTTCTCAATCGACGCATCTACGAATTTTGATACATCGTAGTTGATTTCATAGTCTATCCCGGGCGGGAAGTCTTTTTTCAGTTCCTGTAATTTTGCCTTTACTTCGTCAATTACCATACTGGCATTACTACCCGGATTTTGTTTCAGTACAAGCGAGGCAGAAGGATGGCCGTCTTTATTCGAATAGATATCTACAAACTCACTTCCGATTTCAACCTGCGCAATGTCTTTTAATTTCAAAGCTTCTCCATCAGGTGTAGCTTTGATGATAATATTCTCATACTGTTCCGGCTTATTGTACCAGCCTTTATAGGTAAAAACATATTCCTGCGATTGTGCTTTTTTACCCGAGCTGAGACCCACTCTTCCGGGTCTTGCCAGTACACTTTGTTGGTCAATCGCTTTTAATACCTCATCCGCGGAAATATTATAGGCCCGCATGCGTTCCGGATTCAACCAAACACGGATCGCAAATGAACGGCTGCCGATGGCCTGGGCAAAGCCCATTCCTTTGATACGCTGCAGTTCGGGTAAGATGAAGGTATTGGCATAGTTGAATAAAAATTTTTCATCTACTGTTTTATTCTTGCTGTAAAGGTTCAAATACATCAGCATACTGGGCTGTAGCGGAGAGATGATTACCCCCTCGCGTTGAACCAGTGGTGGCAGATTGGTCATTACCTGGTCAACTCTTGACTTCACCCTAACCGCTGCCAGCGTAGGGTCGGTACCCGGTTCAAAAACGATATCGATACTGGCTTCACTGGCACTGGTGGCATCAGACAACATATACTGCATGCCCTGCACACCATTGATGGCTCGTTCCAGGATAGTAAGGGTTGATTTTACCAGTACATCTGCATTGGAGCCCGGGAATTCAATAAAAATGGTTACCCTTGGCGGGGCTATTTCAGGAAACTGGGCTACCGGTGATGATTTAATGGCCAATAACCCTGTGAAAATGATTAACACAGATAAGGCAATGGCAAGAACGGGCCTTTTAATAAACTTATTAAACATGGTTCAGTTATTTTTAGTTCTTGCCTTACTCGGCGTGTATTTTATTTAATTCCATCAGCTCCTTTTCAAAAGGAACAAATTCATATTTTATTTTCTGCCTGTCGCGCACTTTGCCCAGGCCCTCTGCGAGGATTTTGTCTTTGGGGCCAATACCGGAATCAACGATGTACAAGTGGGGTAATTCCTGCGAAATAGTAATCTGCCTGGCTTCCAGTACATCCTTTTCGTTTACGACGTAAACAAACTTTTTATCGAGCACGTCGAATGTTGCTTTTTGCGGAATGATGATGGCGTGCTTCAGCGGAATGGGCATTCGGATATTGCCTGTTTCACCATGACGCAATATTCCCCCGGGGTTGGGAAAAGCCGCCCGGAAAGCGATATTACCGGTTTCGTTGTTGAAATCACCTTCAATGGTTTCCACTACACCTGGTAAATGAAATAATTCACCATTGGCCATTTCCAGCTGTACGGCCTGTTTGTTGTCGGATTTGGCTTTCTTAATGAAATTGAGGTATTCCGCTTCCGGTACATTAAAGTATACCCACATTTTACTGTTGTCTGAAAGTGTGGTCAGCAGTTCACCTTCATCAATCAGGCTGCCTAGTCGTTTGTAAAAACGATCCATGATACCATTGAAAGGAGCGCGTATTTCTGTAAAATTCAAATGCGCTTTCGCCAAGGACAGTTCAGCTTTTGCTTTGTTGAGTTTGGCTTTGGCCAGTGATAACTCGTTCTGCGAAACAACGTTATTGTCTGATAGCGTCCGGGTATTATTGTATTCGATCTCTGCAAAATCCATTTCAGCCTTGGCTTTTTCTACTTCGGCCTGGTAAATGATGGGCATGATCTTAAACATCAGCTGCCCCTTTGTAACATACTGTCCCTCGTCTACATAGATCTTTTCGAGGTATCCTCTTTCCTGGGATCTCAGTTCGATATGATTGGAAGAGCGGATCTGGCCAACATACTCACTGTAAATAACGGTATCTGTTTGTAAGGGGGAGGTTACCTGAAATATGCTTTCAGCTTCAGCCTCTTCTTTTTTTTGTGTACAGGATGAATACAACAGGCAGGTTGCCACAAGGACGGGAATGAAAATCCGCTTCATGAAAGGGTTGATTAAATTGAAATGAATAAGTAAGTGTATTAACTGAATTACCCATGTCGATACAGGTGTATAGCTACACTGTACAGGGGCTCGTTATAAATGAGAATCCGAAAGGAAAAGGGGCTTACGCGATATGATTCTTCCAGGAATGGTGAAGAATGAAAAAGGGGATCAGCGGCTGCTGCTGAACGGAAGAGGCTAATTGTAAATAACGGATTCTGGAAACGTAACTGTGGGCCAGTTGGTCTGTGGGATATTTCTGACTATCCGTACTGTACAATTCCGGCTCTTCGTTTTGTCTGTCATCATCTTCATCCGCTTCCATTTCCGTTGTGCTGTGAACAGCTTCCTGGGAAAGAAGAGAAGAATTGGCCATGCCCTGTAACTGTTTGGAGCTGAGCAGGCCATGTGAAGTTTTTTGAAAACCGGGAGCGTTACGTGAAAAAAAGTTGGGGTGAAACTGCTGGAGAAAAAAAGTAAGCGCAAACCCAACCAGGAAAAACTGTTTCAAGATCCTTCCTGCGAGCGATAATTGCTGTATTCCTGGGTTTTTATAGGTGCTCTTTTTTTGCATGCAGGGCGCAAAAATACTATAAATCAGGTTATAGATTTTATTCAGTACAATACGTATTGTTAACTTTTGGTGAATAGATGCAGTAAAGGGAAATTTTAATAAATTTTAAAGGTAGGGGAAGCTGTTATGTGTGTTTGTCATATACTGGTTGTAAACCACAGTGTGGACACTTCGGCAAGATTGGTAGAAAATTAATCAGATTGGAAGGAGAGAGAAGGACAATTATCTGGTAATTACTGACAGAGGTTAATCAATTTTCGTGCAAAATGAAAAGGCTAATATCAGTTTAAAGCTCAAGACCGCAGTTGCGTTCAATACGTTGGGATATGTGCTATCTTTAGATATATCAAAAAGACTATTTGATGAGTATATTAAGTGCAGAAGGTAAGCGAATCATTAAAAAATTGGTAGATTATAATGGGTCTGTATTTCACCATAAAAGCATGTCTGACGGATATCTTAGGACAATAAAGAACAATGCGCCACCCAAAAAGTATAAAAAATCGCAGTTCTATCTTGGCAGCAAATTGATTATCCGACACCCCATCACTGCCCAACATATCTGGGCTGAAACAGATTATAGGGTTGACTACTCTAACCTAAATCAATATGTCGCAAAGTTGAATCGGCAAATCAATAATTATTTTGTTAGTCAGTCGTATGAGGCATTAGAGTCATATCTCTATTCTGTCGCTGCAAAAATTTGCTTAAAGAATAGAAAAGCAGCCGTAGAGATAAAGAATATTATCAAATGCGCAGATACAGCTTCATTCAGAAAACATCTAAAGGATAAATGGCGATCAACAAATGAATTGTACACTCGTGTAATCATAAAACTACTTCCTGAAATGGATACTTTTATTAGGGAAAATCCATCATTCAAAAATTACGGCTTCTTTTTAGAAGTATTATTGAAAGCAAGGCATAGTATAACTCATAATGAAGGAATAATTGCAATCGATGATGTCAAGGATAAAAAAGCTAAGGAGTACCTAATTGATTTTTTTGGGAAATATAATTCAAAACCTACCATGCAAATAGATTGCACGGAGCATGCCCACGAGATTATCGGAACAATAGCAAAAATTGTCCATCTTATTGAACATTTTCTATAAGACATATTTATTGATTATGGTTACATTCTTGGAATTGAGCATGAGGTAAGGCGCGCTAACCAGAGATTTTTGTTAATTAAGATTACCGCACTTACCGTTGCACCTTTATAAATAAAAAAACCTCCAGATATGAATCTGAAGGTTTTTTTGTGGGAGCACACGGGTTCGAACCGCGGACCCTCTGCTTGTAAGGCAGATGCTCTAAACCAGCTGAGCTATGCTCCCTTGATTGTTTGGGAGTGCAAAAATAGGGTCTGAACCGTATCCTCCAAAAAAAACTTTCTTTTTTTATAAAATTAATTCAACTGCACCGCCGGAAGCCGGTAATGCTGGCTATCATACACAAATAATTCTTCAATATGGTAGGTCCAGTATTTATACAGGGGCGATTTGGACAGGTAACTATCTGCCTCAGCCTTGGTTTCGGTATTCAGGGTGATCCAGCAGGTCTGGCTTTCCATGCTTACTGCATAGCTGTCGATAAAGCCTTTATTGATGAGATAATTGATATACGTGCGGTGGGGTGGCACGAACGACATAAACTGCTCATCCATCGTAAACTTGATAATTGCCTGGAACTTCGTCATACTGCTTCGTTTTACTGGTTTACCGCTGCAAGATTCATGCAGAGCTGTATTCAGATGGCAAACTGGCAACCGGCCTGGTCACTATCTGCAGTTATAGCAGTATTTTAGCGCCAACACTAATTTACTGATATATGTTGAAAACAATCGGACTGCTTTTACTGTCCAATATATTTATGACGTTTGCCTGGTATGGGCACCTGAAAGACAAGGGATTAGCCCTGTGGAAAGCCATCCTGATCAGCTGGGGCATCGCTTTTTTTGAGTATTGCCTTATGGTGCCTGCCAACCGGGCGGGTTATGCCAATGGATTAAACGGTTTTCAGCTCAAAGTAACCCAGGAAGTGATTACCCTGCTGGTATTCTCTGTTTTCGCTGTCTGGTATCTGAAAGAGCCTTTTCATTCCAAATACCTGATCAGCTTTTGCTTCCTATTGGGAGCCGTGTATTTCGCGTTCAAAAAATAATGGGGTTGATGAGGATGTCTCTCTGCGCAAACTCCCCGCGCTCTCGTTCTCTGCAATTGGAGTAGGTTTCATTCACCGCAGAGAACGAGAGAGGCAGAGGTGTCGCAGAGAAGTTTTCGAAAACAAGAAGGGGCATCCCGTTTCCGGTCTGCCCCTCTTGAAACCTGCTGCATGAGAAAATTATCAGCCCTTAGCTTCTTGCTTTTGCTCCCGTATTTTTTTCCGTAAACGCATTTTCTGTTCCGGGTTCAGACTGTCTGCCCGGTTCTTCATTTTTTCTTTGAAGGCGGCTTTTTGTTCCGGAGATAACTTGTCGAATTTCTCCTTCATTTTCTGTCGCATGGCATCCAGGTTAGCACCCAGGCTATCCGCGTGGTGTTTCGCTTTTTCTTTGAAGGCGGCTTTCTGTTCCGGTGATAAGTTGTTGAATTTTTCTTTCATTTTCTGCCGCATTTCCTGGCGGTTGGCCCCCAGGCTATCGCGGTGCTGTTTCATTTTTGCTTTGAAAGCAGCTTTCTGCTCGGGCGATAAACTATCCATTTTCGCGCGCATTTTCTGCTGGCGTTCCTGTTTCTGTTGCCGACCGATGCTGTCGTGCAAAGGTCTGTGCTGGCCTTTGATCATGCCTGTTTGTGCAGAAACCTGTGTGAGGCTGAAACCAGCTAATAATAAGAGAAGGGTTATTTTTTTCATATTCCTGTTTTTAGTGAGACAGGGATAGAAAACAATAGTTTAACAGCAGGTGATTATTTTAACATTTGTGTTAATAAGACTAACGTGTTGTGCTATTAAAAATCACCCCGATGGTCGGGATGTATTGTCGCTCCTGGGCCGCTGGGCCCCGTCCCTGTTACCGGGCTGCATTGGCCTCTGATCAGATCTGCTACGCATGATCTGATCTGTCTTCGCTTCGCTTGACACCGACCCCAATGAGGCCCGTCCACAGGGACTGAATAGATTTGTTTTCATTAAACACTCTGAGTAGGTAGTCTTTATTCTTCTAAGTAAATAAATTTTCAATTGTCAAACAGCACAAGATATTTGGAAGACTGAAAAATCACAACTGCGAAGAATCATAAAATCAGCTTTGCAATCCTGCCATTACTGCCCGCCAGAAAAACGGCGTTTCCTTTTTTGGCTTTCTGACAAACATGGTAGCTTTCTCTGGAGATCAGTTCCCAGTTATTGCCGCCGTCTTTTGAGATATCAACACCGGATGTGCCGCAGGTTAGCAGTTTTTTTCTGCTCAGATACACCACACAGGAGCGGTAGCCATGAGGCGGCGTTTTCGGAATCCGATAGGTAATCGGAGCCGTTTTCGTTATATCAAAAAGGACACAGTTATTACTACTGATGGTGTCTTTTGTAAAATCTCCTCCCACAATCACGCCGGTATAAAAATCATATACTGCAATGGAATTGGCACCCGTGGATTGTGCTCCTTTCATGATGGGTAAAGGAAGTGAATCATTGGGTCTGAAAAATAAGCGCGAATTCTTGCCGCCGGAAACATAGATAGGATGATTTCCCAACAGTTTGATATTGGTTCCACTGGAGGCAAAAAAAGCTTCGCCCTCTGATGGTGAATCATAATGGTTGGCTGCAGCCGGAGAGCCAGAAAGCTGTTGCCAGGTATCGCCTCCATCGCGGGTGATGGCCTGGTAAAATCTGTTTTGGATGGGATCTCCAATGAGCATACCCATTTTAGAATCAGAAAAATCCATTGCATCCCAAAAAGCCCCCTTTGTGGTGTCTTCAAAAACCTTTTTCCAGCTCTGACCGCCATCGGTAGTTTTTAATATGGCTGCAGGTTCTGTAATGGCCATGATGAGGGCCGTATTTTTATCGAAAGCCTCAATATCTCTGAAATCATTTTTTTCGTAGCCGGGAACGGTGGTCCAGGTAAAGGTTTTACCCCCGTCTACCGAGCGGGCCACCGAACCTTTGCTGCCGCTGGCCCAGATCACATCATCACTTACCACACTCAAACCGCGGATACTGATCTTTTTGCCTGATTCCAGCACCTGGATGGAAGGGGTTTGTGCAGCCACTGCCCAGGAAAGATTTATCAGCACTACCAGTGAAAATATTTTTATAAACCGCATAGGAGCTACATTTTTGCAAACTAATGTACGTCAATTCGTACAACCCACTTTGTAAACCCTAGATGATATGATCCCTTACTGGATGAGCCGTACCCAATTGCTGCTGGGTGATGAAAAAATAGAGACCCTGATGCGCAAACATGTCTTGGTAGTGGGCCTGGGCGGGGTAGGTGGCATCTGCGCCGAAATGATTGCCCGGGCAGGGGTGGGTAAAATGACCATTGTAGATGCCGATACGGTAGACCTGAGCAATGCCAACCGCCAGATCCCCGCCCTGCATTCCACCGCCGGAAAGGGTAAGGCGGAAGTGATGGCGGAACGTTTGAAAGATATCAACCCCGAACTGGAGCTGGCCGTATTATCCATTTATATTAAAGAAGAGATCACCCGCGACCTGCTGGACAAGGGTCAATTCGATTATGCCGTGGATTGCATCGATACCCTTTCGCCCAAAGTGCATTTTATCAAAGCCTGTAAGGAAAGAAATATCCCGATCGTGAGCTCGCTGGGTGCGGGAGGCAAAGTAGATCCCTCGCAGGTAGTGATCACTGATATCTCCAAAACCTACCAGTGTAACCTGGCTGCCTATGTTCGCAAAAAACTACGGGCGCAGGGAATACGCAAAGGATTAACCGTGGTATTCAGCGCCGAGCCGGTAGAGCAGGAGCGCATCATTGTTACAGAGAAAGCCTTCCCCAAAAAATCCATCATCGGCACCATCAGTTATATGCCCGCTATTTTTGGTTGTATGGTGGCGAGTGTGGTGGTGAGGGAGTTGGGTGGGATCAAGGCTTTGAACAGATGAACAGATGAGCAAGGAACAGAGGAACAAGGATCGGAGGTAGGGCGAATATCGAACGCCGAATATCGAACATCGAATGTCGAAGGGATAAAACGGAAACAATGGACAAGTAGTAGCTTTTTTAATGGAGCAGTACACACTAAAAATATATCATCGGTTCATCGGTTCGTCTGTTCCTTGTTCGTCTGTTCATCTGTTCAAAAGTTAATACAACAAAAACTCTCTCACCTCTTCTTTCCACCCTCTGCACTGTGTCAGTCTGGTAATTGCGGCAATAAACTGCGGTAATGGCAGTTCAAACAGCGCTTCGCTGTTGGCGATGCCGAGCAGTTTGTCGAGATGCTGCTGGCCGCTGGGGTTTACCATGGTTACGTAGGGTTTCCAGGCAAAGTCTTGCGGGAATAGTTGTTTGATGAGGCGGATGAGAATGAGTCCGTAGGAAACGGATTGAAAATAGGCGGGTTCTCTTACTTCCAGTGCAATACCACTGCATTTTTGATTGCAGTATTTGGTATTGGGATCGGTGGAGGTAAAATGCACGGTAGTGGCAAGTACATCATCGAGTCCCATTTCGTTCAGGATGCCGGCAATGGATTCCCCTTTCATCCAGGGGGCGCCGGCCGCACAGAAACTCAGCTCTGTACCACGGCCCTCACTGATATTGGTAGCTTCGAGCAGGCAGAGACCCGGGTAGAGCAACATACTTTCAAAACTTTGTATGGCGGGCGATGTGGGTACAAAACGTACACCCCAGTCGGGCTGAAAATGATCTCTTTCCCATCCACCACATTTGATCACTTCCAGCGTACAATTGATCTGCCGGGTTTGATTGAAATACAAAGCCAGTTCACCCAACGTACAGCTATGCCTGATGGGGATTGGCCAGCGGCCGATAAAAGAAGCCTGCGCTTCTTCCAGCATGGGCCCTTCGGCCAGGTCCATGTTGCCGGAAATGGGATTGGGCCTATCGAGCACCACCAGTTTTTTACCCTGTTTTGCACAGGCTTCCATGAGGTGGGTCAAGGTCCAGAGATAGGTATAAAACCGGCTACCCACATCCGGTACATCAAAAATAACCAGATCCAGCGAAGCCAGATCATCGGCCGTGGGGGCCAGTTTGTGGTTATATAAACTGATCACAGGCAAACCGGTCAGTGCATCGGAGCCGTCTTTAACCAAATGGCCATCAGCTCCGCGTATATCCAGTCCATGTTCGGGCGAAAACAGTACCTGCAGGTTAAACCCGCTCTTCAACAAGGCTTCGCGGGTAGGCGCAAGCAGGTTAGTGGTAGCTGCGTGGTTGGTAACCAAACCGATGCGTTGTTTTTGCCAGGAGGGAGGAGCTGCCAGTAAAGTATCGATACCGAAATTGATCATGGGGCAAAGATACGGATCGCTTGTGCCCTTTGGGCAGTACTTAGAGCTGATGGCTGTTAACCTGTTAGTTCACTCAGATCTGATACATTGGCAACGCTGCGCATACTATATCCTGCCAGGGTGTTTATACAGGGATACCGGACAGTTTACCCATATATCTCTACCCGATAATCTGCTTTTTTAAAGAGGCGGGTTATCTGCGGGTTATCTACGGGTTACTGGCGGATTATCAATGAATTGTAATAGGCTGGAATTTGGGCTTTTGAACAATGTACATTCAATGAGAACTGGGGGATTACTGGGAAGGGGCTGGGATATGGCAGGTTAACTGCTGAAGAACGGGTTACCCGGTGGCTCTTTCAAACCCCATTTCCGCTTTCAGCTGTTCTACCACATTGAAAATAATGGGGCAGCGCTCATAGTGCATAAAGGTGGTGAAGAGCCGGTCTTTGAAATGCGGCAGGTGCAGGGCGGGGAATTCTTTGCAGCCTTCAAACCGATGTTCATACACACTGCATTTATTATTACTGAGAAAAGGGCAGGGCATGCGGTTCATGATCATGAGTCCACCGCTGCCTTTTTCGAGGTATTCCTTGTCGAAAGCTTCGCGGGTCTGGCCGAGGTGTTGGGAAAGATTATCGGCTTCCGCATCATTGATCAGTACCATCAGGCTTTTGCAGCAATTACCGCAATCGGTACAACTGATTCTCGGACTGATGGCTTTATCGAGCCGGAAAACCAGTTCATCTATCTGCTCGCTGTTCCTTTCCTTTACAAACACCTTAAACCGCTCATTCTCGGCCTCATGGGCGGCAGAAAATGCGGCTATCTGGGCCAGATCGGTCTCAATATGTGGGTTTTGTGCTTCGATGGCGCAAAACTAAGTTTTACAGCTTGCCGGCGCAGGTTAATTCAGGTTTTTTGTCGATTTATCCACATTCTAAGGCCATTTGTAGAAAAGTAAAATTGGGCTGCCGTGGGAGGTGGTTAGATTTGCGGATTGAGGATTAGCGAATTACGGATTACGGATTCGCGGATTACGGATTTACGAATTAGCGGATTGCGGATTCGCGGATTATGAATTGGAGGGGGATGCAGGTTTCAGGTTACTGGTTGCAGGTTTTGATGACTGGATTGGGCTTTCAATCCGCTAATCCGTCATCCGCCAATCCGCAAATCCATCGCCCCCGATGGACGGGACGTACAAGTGAGTGACACAACGAAGCCGAACAAAGAACAAAAGCTGACTATATAAATAACGATTGAGACCATGGCTGAAGAGAAAAGTGTTTTTGAGTATAATGAAGAATCGATCCGGTCGCTGGACTGGAAGGAGCATATACGCCTGCGCCCGGGGATGTATATTGGTAAACTGGGCGATGGATCGGCGCCGGATGACGGGATCTATGTATTGATCAAGGAAGTGATCGATAACTGTATTGATGAATACACGATGGGTTTTGGTAAACAGGTAGAACTGACCATTGAAGGGAAAACGGTGACCGTGCGCGATTATGGTAGGGGTATTCCCTTGGGCAAAGTGGTGGATGTGGTGAGTAAGATCAATACCGGTGCCAAATACGACAGCAAAGCCTTCCAGAAAAGTGTGGGTTTGAATGGTGTGGGTACCAAGGCAGTGAATGCTTTGAGCCAGTATTTTAAAGTAACGGCTTTCAGGGAGGGCAAAGAAAAAACGGCCGAGTTTGAAAAAGGTGTACTGAAGCAGGAACACAAAGAAACCAAAACAACGGAGCCCAACGGTACGTTTGTGGAGTTCATTCCTGATGAAACCATTTTCCGCAATTTCCATTATATACATGAGTACCTCGATAACCAGTTGTGGAACTATTGTTACCTGAATGCGGGCCTGGCCATGCATTTTAACGGTAAGAAATATGTAAGCAAAAACGGTTTGCTGGATCTGTTGCAGCGTAAGACCAACCCGGAAGAACTGCGTTATCCTATCATACACCTGAAAGGAGATGATATTGAAGTGGCGCTCTCGCATAACAATGATTATGGCGAGGATATTTTTTCTTTCGTGAATGGCCAGTACACTACACAGGGCGGTACCCACCAGCAGGCTTTCCGCGAAGCGTATGTGAAAGTGGTACGTGATTTTTTCAAGAAAGATTATGAAGCATCCGATATCCGTACCAGTATTGTAGCGGCTATTTCGGTACGGGTACAGGAGCCGGTATTTGAGAGCCAGACCAAAACCAAACTGGGTTCGCAAACCGTGTATGAAGGTGGTCCGAGCATGAAGAATTTTGTGCTGGATTTTCTGGCCAAGGAGCTGGATAATTTCCTGCACCGCAATCCTACTGTTGCCGATGCGCTGAAGAAACGCATTGAGCAGAATGAAAGGGAGCGGAAAGAGTTGGCCGGTATTAAAAAGCTGGCGAACGAAAGGGCTAAAAAAGCCAACCTGCATAATAAAAAACTGCGCGACTGCCGGGTACACCTGAACGATGACCTGCCGGCTAAAAACAAAGAAGAGTTTATAGCCCTGCAGAACAATTCTACCATTTTTATTACGGAAGGAGATAGTGCCAGCGGAAGTATCACCAAATCGCGGAACGTAGATTCGCAGGCGGTCTTCAGTCTGCGGGGTAAACCGCTGAACTCTTTCGGTCTCACCAAAAAAGTGGTGTATGAGAATGAAGAGTTTAACCTGCTGCAGCATGCGCTGAATATTGAAGACGGACTGGAAGGTTTGCGCTATAATAATATCGTGATTGCCACGGATGCCGATGTGGACGGGATGCATATCCGTTTGCTGATGATGACTTTCTTTCTCCAGTTCTTTCCCGACCTGGTGAAACGTGGGCATGTGTATATTCTGGAAACACCCCTGTTCCGGGTGCGTAACAAACAGGAAACCATTTACTGTTACGATGAAACCGAAAAACAGGAGGCGGTAAAAAAACTGGGCAGCAAACCCGAGATTACCCGATTCAAAGGACTGGGAGAAATCTCGCCCGAAGAGTTCGGTCGTTTTATTGGCCGTGATATCCGTTTACAACCCGTGATCCTGGAACAGGGCGATCATATTCAGAACCTGCTGGAATATTACATGGGCAAAAACACCATGGAAAGACAGGAGTTCATTATTAATAACCTGAAGTTTGAGTTAGACCTGGTAGATAATTAGTAATTAATAATTAGTAGTTAGTAATTAATTCATGGATAATTACTAGCTGCGTTTATTATTCGATCATTTGCCGGTTACTGAGTATAAAAATTACTAATTGCTAATTATTAATTACTAATTAAAGAACATGTTGCATATAGTTTTTGAACAAGCCAACGTAGATGCTTTACAGAAAGCGATGGAGCTGGATGAGCAGTTGCAGGGAGAGATAGTAGAGATCAAAGATGATTTTGCGGTGGGGCCATTGGGGGATATTTATGGTACAGAAGGGTACCAGGCCAGAAGAGATTGGTGGAAAACGGTGCTGGAATTTTCGCCCTATACCGATCAGCTGGATATTGTGGATGATAAACTGGCGGTGCATAACCTGCTGAAAAAATTAGACCAAGAACCTGATTTACAGGTCTGGATCTGGATGGGGCAGAATGCGCACGATGTATCGGCCTATTACTGGCTGATGAGTCAGTTGAAAGAGCGCCAGGGGCAGATCCAGGTACTGTACCTGAATAACCTGCCTTTCATTAATGAGAAAGGAAATATATTTTACCCTACGCATTTGTGGGAGATTCAGCCGAAAGAATTTCTGAAAGCCAAAAAACTGGCGAGGCCGATTACTTTGAGTGAGTTTGAAGTAGATCCGGATGAATGGAAGAAAACCTGCCAGGAAAACAGCATGGTGCGTTTTCTGGAAGGCGGTAAAAAGATTACCGGAAAGGAAGTGGATTTTTATGATAAGGATATACTGGCCAACGTAACCAAAGAATCGCAGAAGCTGAATAAAGTATTGAGCAATACGCTGAACAAGATGAAAGTGAAAACGGGCGATGCTTTCCTGGTATGGCGCATGCGCGAGATGGCTGCAGCGGGAGCCTTACAGGTGATGGGTGATTGGAGCAAGGGTTGGAAAGAGATCACGGTTACTTTACCGGGAGGTTCGGTTGTTACAGAAAATGCAGAAACAGAAGCCTGATGCTGCAACTGGAAGCCATACACCATGTAGCCATTCTCACCAGTACAGCACTGTATGAAGAAAGCAAACGCTTTTATACAGAGGTACTGGGTTTTACGGTGATGGCAGAAGTGTACAGGGCAGAAAGAAACTCGTACAAACTGGATCTGGCTTTGCAGGGACAATACCAGTTAGAATTATTTTCTTTCCCTGATTACCGGGAAAGAGGATCCTATCCGGAGGCAAAAGGCCTTCGGCACCTGGCTTTTGCGGTGAAAGATGTGGAAGCGGGTTATGACTGGCTGCAGCAGAAAGGCATTAAGGTGGAAACGATCCGCACGGATGAATTTACCGGGAAACCGTTTTTGTTTTTTTACGATCCTAACGGACAACCACTGGAATTGTATCAGATATAATGACGAATTATGATTGAAGTAACAGCATTACCGAAAGTGGCAGAGGATGAGCGGGGGCCCACGCATTATTTTGATACCGACAGATCTACGCAGTTCGTATGCGGGTTCAGAAAAGCGGGATCGGTGAGTGCGAGGCATTATCACAAGGGATTGTCGGTGGGTAAGAACCCCGAAGTACTGGTATTATTTCAGGGAGAGATCACGATCAACTGGTTTGATGTGAGAAACCCGGAGAACAAAGGCAGCCAGAAAGTAGTGGCACCGGCATTGGTAACCGTGTACCCTTATGCCTGGCATGAGGTTTTGGCTGATACAGATATGATTTTTTTAGAGCAGAATACATTGGAAGACGGTAAGTCTGACACTTTTTGGTTAGCAGAAACAGGCGCCTGATAGCGCAAACAGATTGATATGGCGAAAGAAAAACAAGAGAACAGGGTATTTGAAAATGAAACGGGTGTACAGGGACAATACAAGAACTGGTTCCTGGATTATGCCTCTTATGTAATACTGGAGCGGGCCGTGCCTGCTATTGAAGATGGATTGAAACCGGTTCAACGACGCATCCTGCATGCGATGAAGGAAATGGATGATGGCCGTTTTAACAAAGTGGCCAATATCATCGGACAAAGTATGCAGTACCACCCGCATGGCGATGCCAGTATCGGGGATGCGCTGGTGAACCTGGGGCAAAAAGATTTACTGATCGAAACCCAGGGTAACTGGGGTGATGTAAGAACCGGTGATGAAGCTGCTGCTTCCCGATACATTGAAGCGCGTTTATCAAAGTTTGCGCTGGAAGTGGCTTTTAATCACAAGACCACCGAATGGCAATTGAGTTATGATGGCCGTAAAAACGAGCCGGTAACCCTGCCGATGAAATTTCCTTTGCTGCTGGCACAGGGTGCCGATGGGATTGCGGTGGGATTATCGACCAAAATTTTACCCCATAATTTCTGTGAACTGATTGAGGCTTCGATCAAATGTTTGCGTGGTAAGAAATTTGAACTGTACCCCGATTTTCAGACGGCGGGTATGATTGATGTGGCCAATTACAATGATGGTAAGCGCGGTGGTAAAGTAAGGGTAAGGGCACATGTAGAAGAACTGGATAAGAAAACCCTTGTGATCCGGGATGTACCGTATGGCGTTACTACCACCCAATTGATGGAGAGTATTACCAAGGCCAACGACCAGGGAAAGATCAAGATCAAAAAAGTTACGGATGTAACGGCGGCGGCGGTAGAGATCCAGATAGACCTGGCGCCGGGTATTTCGCCTGATATTACCATTGATGCGTTATATGCATTCACGGATTGTGAAGTGAGCATTTCGCCCAATGCCTGCGTGATCGTGAATAACAAACCGCATTTTTTAACAGCGCATGAGTTGTTGACGGTATCTACCGAAAATACCAAGGCCCTGCTGAAAAAAGAGCTGGAGATTAAACTGGCCGAACTGGAAGACAAATGGCATTATACTTCGCTGGAGAAGATCTTCTTTGAAGAAAAGATCTACAAGGAACTGGAGCAGAAACATGCTACCTGGGAGGCCGTGATCGAAGCCATTGATAAAGCGTTTACTCCCTTCAAGAAAAAACTGAAACGGGCCATCGAGCGGGAAGATATCCTGAAACTGACAGAAAAACCCGTTCGCCGTATTTATCGTCTCGATATCAATGAACTGAACGAGCAGATCAAATCTATTGAAGCCGAGATCAAACAGGTGAAATTTGACCTGGAGAACCTGACAGATTTCGCGGTAGCTTATTTTGAGATGCTGTTAAAGAAATTCGGCAAAGGCAGGGAACGGAAAACAGAGATCAAAGAGTTTGACACCATCCAGGTAAAACATGTGGCCATTGCCAATACCAAATTATACCTGAACCGTGCCGAAGGATTTATCGGTACCGGTCTGAAGAAAGATGAATTTCTCTGCGAGTGTTCCGATTACGATGATATCATCGCTTTTACCAAAGGGGGTACCATGAAAGTGGTGAAAGTGTCTGATAAGGTATTCATCGGCAAAGACATTATTCATGCGGCGGTATTCCAGAAAAATGATGAGCGTACCACGTATAATATGATTTACCTCGATGGAAAATCGGGCGTTAGTTATGCCAAACGTTTTAATGTAACCGGTGTTACCCGCGAAAAAGAATATGACCTGACCAGGGGAACAGAAAAAAGCAAAGTGCATTATTTTACGGCCAACCTGAATGGAGAAGCGGAAGTGGTGAAGATCATTCTGAGTCCCAATTGTACTGCCCGCATCAAGGAGCTCGATTTCTTTTTTGAAGAGTTGGAGATCAAAGGCCGGAGCAGTATGGGTAACCAGGTAACCAAGTACCCGATCAAAACCGTAAAACTGAAAGAAGCCGGAAGAAGTACCCTGGCCGGCAGAAAATTATGGTTCGATGATAAGTTCGGCAGACTGAATGCCGAAGAAAAAGGACAATACCTGGGCAGCTTTGAAGATGAGAAGATCATTGTATTTTACCATGATGGTTCTTACGAATTAACCGATACGGAACTGACACAGCGTTTTGAACCCGATAAGATTGCGTTGATCGAGAAATTTGATCCGGAAAAAATCATTTCGGCTGTTTACCTGGATGCAGATAAACAACAGTATAATATCAAACGCTTTAAAATTGAAACCACTACTTTGAAAACGCAGTTTGCCTTTATCAAAGAAGGAGAGGGCAACCGGCTGGAAGCGGTTACTACAGAACCGGAACCCATACTGGAAGTACAATCGGGTCGCGGACAAACCATCCGCAAAGCCAAATTCAAAGTGGCCAAAATGGTAGAAGTGATGGGCTGGAAAGCAGTGGGCGCCAAGCTGACCGATTATAACAAGACCATTGAAATGCATTGGGAACAAAAACACAGGGACGATAACGGGCAACCCGAACTGTTTGGGTAAACCTTTTTGCTCTGTGTAACGTATATCTATCTAAAACCGGTTCATGGCTACACAGTATGCATTTGTTACCCGCTGGCAGATCAAAGCACCCTTGCCGCAGGTATGGAATGTGATTGAGGATTCGCTTAACTGGCCCCATTGGTGGAAAGGGGTGGTAGCAGTTACCGAAGAGAAAAAAGGAGATGTTTCCGGCATTGGCAGTGTACGTGTGTACCAATGGCGAAGTATACTGCCTTATCAATTGGCTTTTCACATGGAGCTGACCGGATTGGAACAATACCGGTACCTGAAAGGCAAAGCTTATGGCGAACTGGAGGGTGAGGGCGAATGGTTTTTTGAAGAAAGGGCAGGGGTAACCTATGTAGAATACCACTGGACCGTTTTTACCAACAAAGCCTGGATGAATTATTTCGCTTTCCTGCTAAAACCTGTTTTTAATTATAACCATGATGTGGTGATGCGCTGGGGCGCCCAGGGGCTGGCCAGGAAACTGAATGCAGAACTGATCAGTGATCAGTAGAACTAACGCTTCTTTTCCCCTCTCTATGAAACTCCTAACCTTTGTGTCTCCGTGTTGAAAAACACTACTAGAATGCGATCATTCATTTTTCAACACAGAGCTGATTTTGCAGTAGCTGTTATTCTTTTTTCTTCAATTTTAAAGTGGCGCTTTTACTCAGGTCGCTGCTTAAGAGGGTTTCGTAGCGGGTTTTGCCATCGTATACGATCAATGCAGCGGTATTAGGTGGTTTGGTACCCAGGTTCTCCGCAAACATACTCAGTTCATTAAAGGGTAATGAGGGATCGAGATCGATGGTGAGTCTGACGGCTTTATGCGTGAGGGTTACTTTGGGTAACACCAGTTTGTCGTTAAGATAGAGCGAAATCATATCGCCATCAATCTCTCCATTGTCGTAAATCTCCAGCCGGATTGAAGGATTTTCGAGCTCCAGTTCTTTGGTAAATACTTTTGTTCTTTTTGTAAAATCAGCTGCAGCTTCAGGCTGTGGTGCAGGATCGGTTGCTATTACTACCGGCTTTTGTACAACAGGCTCCTCGTTCACCATTACCAGGTCGGTGGTATCATCAGAGCGGGTAAACCGGTAATTGATCTCCGGAACGGTATATTTATGATCTGCATCGGGTACCAGACTGCCTGTTAATACAGATTCGGTTTTTGATACCAGTAAAGTAAAATTTCCCGAAAGGTTTACATCAATGCTATTACGGGCATTGGGAGAACGGAAATAGATCATGGAAAAGGGGAGAATGGATAATTTACGGCTACCCGGGTCAAAACTTCCCTTGATGGGTACTTTTACCAGGCTATCCCTGAAATAATAATCCAGCTCGCCCCAAACCTGTTTGCCCTTTTGCCGCAGTACCAGTTCTGACAGATACTGGTGATAGTCGCTGGTAGCCTGCATTTTACCAATACCATACCAATGGCCATTCACCTGTTGCGAAAACAGCGGAACTGCTGTAAAAAAACAGCCTATCAGGAGGAGAATTTTGTGATTTGGGATCATATTGAACGCAAAATATCAAATGCTTTGTTTGTGGCGGTTTGAAAGTTGCTAACATATAAACATTCTATTCAGAATCGTAAAAATGAATATTTATTATTAAACATAAAAAGCGCCAATTAACCTGTCGGAAGCATTCTGCTATCTAAGACTAAATCTATATTTGCCTCTTATATAATCATTGTAGAACTCTCCGTGGGAATTAGATTTTTTAAAATTGTTCCATAGATAAATCGGAACGCCTTTGTGTATATATTTTTTTCCTTTGGTTGTTAGAAAGATAAGATATCCAGTTTTCTCATCACAACTGTAATATTCAGCTTTACGTATCCATGAACTATTAGGCGTATTAACTTTTTCGGATAATTTAAAATTAGAATCCCTTATCCAAAATATGACAGACTCGTATGTTTGAACATGAGAAGGTATTGTATTACAATTTTGGGAATAACATACTCTTGAAATACATATTGCATATAATATTACACCAATATGAATTTTCATGTATCTTAAATACTTTTACTTGATAAGAAATGTGCACTAGTGAGGATGAATAATTAATTGATTTAATTAATTTATTTGAATTATGTTATTGTTTAGGATTTTGTTTGATATAATTGGATATTAATTTGCATCCAGTTATTAATATGTCATCTCCGATAGTATTTATTATTGGTTCAGTCCACTTTGAAGATTCATCAAGATCTATCGTCTTTATCAACTCGTAATTTTTACCATCGTAATAATTGATATTAGATGGCCGATATTTTTGCGTTTTACAATTAATTAAAATTCTTTCTAGGGAATAAATATCTCTATATTCTTTACTATCAATAGTTGTTTTTTTATATAAAACCTTTGCCCATATCTTATAATATGGATCTTTGCCTTCCTGCTCTTTAATTATTCTATTCCTGTTTAGATAAACAATTGTATTTTCTCCGTCACCAGCAGCATAAATCCATTCCTTTTCAAGGATATCAGGTGTTACGCTAATAATTGTCGAATATCTTAATCCGCCAAAAGTTGCAGAACTATCGGCTTGTGAATAAACTGAAGATAGAAACAATTGCGAACAGATAATTAGCCAAATTGAAGTCTTCATAGTACATATTTATTTTATATTCAAACATCAATAATGTATAAGATGAAAATATAAAAGACAACCATTTTTTGCCCATATTATGAAAAACACATCAGGTAGTATTCCGGATTTTAGCAGCTGCAATATGATGGACTTATCGTATCAAATGTAATCAATTTAATTATTGTACCTTTGCACAGACGGAATAACCTACCTACCTATGCAACCAGTACAAGTTGGACAATACAATACCCTTAAAGTAAGCCGCAAAGTTGATTTTGGATTTTACCTCGAAGATGGCGGGGAGGGCATTCTGTTGCCCAAACGTTTTGCACCGCGCACCCTTCGGGTAGGCGATGAACTGGAAGTATTTGTATACCATGATTCTGATAACCGCCTCATTGCTACCACACAGAAAGCCAAAGCGGTAGTAGGCGAGATCGCTACCATGAAATGTGTGTCGGTAACGGGTCAGGGGGCTTTTCTGGACTGGGGTTTGATGAAAGATCTCTTTGTTCCCAAAACCAAACAGCTGGGTGGCATGCGCGAAGGTGCTGAATACCTGGTGAAACTGTATATTGATGAACAGACCGGAAGGGTAGCTGCCACAGAAAAATTAGAAGCCCTGTTAAGCAACGACGAACTTACGGTGAAAGAAATGGACATGGTAGACCTGCTGGTATACCGCCAGTCTGAACTGGGTTATGTAATGATTGTAAATAACCAACATACTGCCATCTTACACAGCAATGAAGTATTTACCACCCTGCATATCGGCGATAAGCTGAAAGGTTTTGTAAAGACGATCCGCCCCGATCATAAAATGGATGTGGTGCTGGGCAAACCCGGTTTCCAGAAAGTGGAGGATGAAACGGGTAAGATTCTTCGTTTGCTGCAGGAAAACCATGGTTACCTGCCATACCATGATAAATCAGATCCACAGGAGATTTATGATTTCTTTGGAATGAGTAAAAAGACTTTTAAGATGACCACCGGTAATTTATACAAACAACATAAAATCGCTTTCACCAAAACGGGCATTCAGTTGGTGAGCGAGTGAGAATAATCCGCTGCCGACAGTATCATAATATTCCCGAAGGAACTTTTACAATAAGGAGCTGAGAATATATTTACGCCCATAACCACCCCAATCGCTGAGTGCTTTTTGCAGGGTAATGACCAATCCTTTGTAGTCTGTTTTTTTCATCTTCCCGGTGGGAGGCACTAATTTTTCGGGTTTGGGTTCTGTCAGTTCTACTTTGGTAGCAAAAATGGTGAGGTTATTTCGGGGAATAGCCAGTCCCAATATCATTCCCGGAAGGTTCGCGTAAGAAAGTGGGCCGCCGGACACAGGAATCTGGTCGGTATAAAATGCGATGATATACACTGAATCCAGGATCTTTCCCACGGCTTTATGACATTCAAAACCCGCAATATCCCTCAGGTCGTTGGTCATTTGCCATTTCACCTGCCTGATAGAATCATTGATCAGAAAGGTTTCATCAAATACACTTTGTTTTTTGGAGAAGATGCCCTGTGTAAGGTCTGAATAAATGATATCATCCACACTCCGGTCATCGCTCATGAAAGGAATTTTCTCATATACATCGGTACCTTTTTCGAACAGTGTTTTACCATCTTTGAAATAAAGATTGTGTAAAGAGGTTCTGAATTTGGGTATTTTGTCTTTTACATTATCCAGCCAATGGTCATCTTCGATCTCTTTATGGATATTTATTTTTTTCTCAAACTCGATCTTACCTGCCGTAATAAACTGCGCCTGCGACCGGGCGGCCACAGCAATCAGCAGTAACAGCATACAGATAGCAGATCGTAACAAGCCAGTGAATATTTGTTTAATCGTCATATTCTGAAGTTTTTCTGTTTTTATTGAATTTCCACCTGAGTGATAAAAGCGTATACCGTTGAACAGTAGTGTAGGTGTTTTCTGAAACATAGTTGCTGCTGATATCCCTGTTAAATCCGATTCGCTGGTTCAGGATATCATTCATGCTTAGAATGGCAGTGATATCCGTCTTTTTGAAGAGTTTCTTTTCGATAGACGCGTTCCAGATCATGGCGTTATTGTTCCTGTCTGTCGGAGAAAGTTTTTGCCGGTAGTTATAACTGTAATTGGTATTCAGACTCCAGCCATGTTTGAATTTGTAATCGAGATAGATATCAACACTTTGTGTCCAGTATTCCGTAATGGCTTCCGGATTGATGGAAGAAGTTGAATGATTAAAACCGGCGTCATACTCAAGATACACTGACATTTTTTTCTCTATCGATCTGCGTACGCCGATAGCCGCCGAAGGACGGATACTTTGGGTAATATTCTCGCGTCCGTTTACAAAACTGACATTTCTGCCGCCGCTGATTCTGGGATCAAAAGAGAGCTCCAGTTTCAGGAATTTGATCTGGCGGCTGATACTGAAACCTGTACGGTAATTATAATTTCCATTTACATTCACCGTTTGTGTTACACGTCTGCCCAGACTGTCCACACTGCTTTTATTACTGAACGCATTTTCTGTAAAGGTAATCCCCCCGTATCCCCAGATGTTCCGGTTGGTGAGTACTTTAAAATCGGATAGGTTAAAATAAATATCATGCACAAATGCCGGACGCAGATCGGGATTTCCCAATACCAGGTTTAAGGGGTCGTTATTGTTGAGTATGGGTTGTAATGCCATCAAAGAAGGTTGCTGTGTGCTGCCGCTGTAATTCAGGTAAAAACTGCCGGACGAGGAATATTTCCACCGGATATTGGCTGTTGGAAAATAATTGGTGAAATTTCTGGCATAGGAAGAATCTTTTACAATATTGGTTTGTTGTAAAGCCAGACCCTGTAAAGCCAGTCCCAGTTTGGCCGTAATTTTTTTGCTAACATAATTCCATGCAAAACCACCCCTGTGCGAGGTATTGATGAAACGATACTGGTTACTGAACAATACGTTCAGTGAATCGTATTTTCCGTTTACTTTTTCATAAGACCGGGTATCCTGCAGGGTGTTGACCGTGTTGAAGGTATAATTGAAATTCAACGACATTTTCTTACTCAGCGGTTCCGTATAACTGGCCAATGCCTGCACCGTTTTTGTTTCATTGTTGTTCAGCTTCCGCTGGTCAATGATCTGTTGCGAAGCGGGTGCCCCGTTGGTATAAAAATCTGTCCGGTTGTATAAGTATCCTTCACTGTTAGAAAGCATATTGCTGAATCCGGTACTCACGGTAAAAGAGCGGGTACCGGCCTGGTTCAGTTTTCTCCGGAAAAAGATATCGGCCTTGGTGCTGTTATTATCGCCATTGGAGCTATTGGTACGGCTACTGGTATTTACCGGCACCTGTTTGCCGGTAAGGTATTCGCCATCCTGCTGGCTATAACTATGCGATTTGCCCTGACTGATCCTTGCATTGACATTGATGGTGGTTAATGAGTCAAGATTAAATTCGTTTTTGGTGCTGAGATTAGTTTTCCATTTACTGCTGATATTGGATCTCGACTGGTTATTGTAATACACCGTATCGGGCAGAATATATTTGGTAGTAGTATAGCCATCACCCGCCAGGTTTAAATGGTTATAGCTGAAGTTATTGGCTGTATTGTTCTTCAGCCTGCCGAATTTTTTGTTCAGCATAAAAGCGGTCTGCAGATTTTCCGGTATGCCCTGTTGTCCCCAGGTGCTGAATTCATCATCCCCATCCCAACTGAACATCACATTGCCATTCTCTACCGTACTTGTAATACTTCCATAATCCTGCATCTCTTCCCAGCTCATCCCGTTACGGCCTGTTCTGTCTGCGGTGATCAGTGCGCCCGCTTTTAAAGAGCTGGTAAAACGGCTGGCCGAAATTTTGGATTGATAATACTTGTTAAAGTCAGTACCTGCCGTAGCCGTGCCAAAATAACCTTTTTTGGCATCTTCTTTCATGACGAGGTTGACCGTTTTTTGTTTGGTGCCATCATCAATACCGGTTAGTGTAGCCTGGTCACTTTTTTTATCAAATACCTGCACTTTGGCAATGTCTTTTGCATTCAGGTTCTGGGTAGCCATGGTGGGATCATCTCCAAAAAACTCATCCCCATCTACCAGTACTTTCTGCACTTTTTGTCCCTGTGTAGTGATTTCCCCTTTACTGTTCACCGAAATGCCCGGCATTACTTTCAGCAGATCCTCTACGGTGGCACCGGGTTTTACTTTGAAACTATCAGCGAGGTATTCGGTTGTATCACCTTTGATGCGGATGGGTGGAATGGTTTGCCGTACGATCACTTCTTCCAGTAAATGTGCTTTGGTGGTGAGTGCGATGGGGATGAACAGAGGTTTGCCTGAGATGGACTGTACCGTATCAATCCAGTCTGCATATCCGGGATAGGTAACTACCATGATATACTTTCCGATAGCTACTTCTCCCAGATCAAATCCTCCTTTTGTATCGGCCCGGGTATATTTTACCAGCGAAGAATCTTTGGGCTGCTTGATATAAATGACTGCATTGTGCAGCGCAGTTTTATTCAGTGTATCTGTAACGGTTCCTTTTACCGGTGCTGTTTGTGCAACCGCAGAGGCAGATAACAGTGTTAGTAATGCCGTAAAGGCAAACCATTTTCTCAATAGTTTTGGTAACAGAATCATTAGGGATGATTATGTGATGTAATGAGGAACCTTAAAATGCTACAGATGCTTAGTGATTCATTTTCCATAAACCTCATCGTAATAGATCCGACAAAGTTTTTAAAAATGGGTACTGATCAGTCAGCATTCAGTTGACTGAAATAGGGGGGATCATGCCAGTACCTGCAATGGTGGAATGAAGATAATAGGTTAATTCTTTATATCTTGTTAAATCTCTTTACTGAAGCGCTATTAGTTGTATTACCCATTTACCTGAGCAATACGATATTCCCTTTCTGTTCTTTTGTGGTTCCATTGCGGGTGTATCTGCAATACCAGATATAGGTACCTGTTTGCTGGAGTTGATGCTGATAAGTACCATCCCAACCTTTTTCGGGAAGCGTGCTTTCAAAAATCAACTGTCCCCAGCGATTGTATACACTGAGATAAAATTTACTGAAACTGTAGGCGCTCAGCATTCTGAACTGATCATTTTTGCCATCTTTATTAGGCGTGAAAGCCGAGGGAAAATAAATGCCGCAATACTGATCTGTAACATGGATGGTTGATTTACCTATGCCACAGGCATTGGTAACCGTTACACGGTAAATACCCGGACTGGTTACCCTGAAATGATCCAGTACCGACCCATCCTGCCACAGATAACTCGTAAAAACACCTGGTGATAACAAGATCGAATCTCCATCGCATACCACTGCTTCTGCCGGCATTACAGGAATGGGTAAAGCTGCAACGCTAAGCTGTATGACGCGGATACTATCGCAGCCGGTAACCGAACGGAATGTATCTGTATAGGTTCCGGATTTGGAATAACCGAGATAGGAACTTCCTTCACAGATGGTTTGTGAGAAGCGGGTTAGTAAACCGGGTGTAACAGTCAGATCCAGTGCGGTAACAGAATCGCATCCTGACAAGGCCCGGAGTGTATCCAGATAAAGTCCTGTTTTACTAAGTTGTTTTGCGTGATAGGGATAGGTCTGCCCCTCGCAAATGGTGGCACTTAATTTTGTATGAATGGGCGGAAGGGGTGTTACCGATGCCTGTGCCAATAGCGCCACCACAGTAGCACTGGATGCTACCTGTATAATCAGTGAATTGGTTCCCGCTTTCCAATTACTGCAAAGGGAGGCAAATAACTTTCCGCTTTCTTTTGCGCCTTCTGCTTTATAAGGATTGGGCAGTACCGGGATCTGTTGCTGTAACCGGCTGCTTTGGGGTACTCCATTTACATATATTTCATAAATAGAATTGTCGGCAAACATATCCAGGCTCAGACAAAAACTATTGTCATCAGTAAAACTTTTTCCGCAGGGGGAAAAACAAGGCAGTTCAAAACTGATCCTGAAAAAAAAGAATCTGTCTGCCGTATGTTCACCGGTGGGGCTGTAAGAGATCCATGCACAATCAGACCAGGGACTCCGGTAATACACGGCAGGAACAGCAGACATAATAAACGCAGGCTGGTAAACCCCATTGATGGAGTCGCGGGCTACCTGCCAACGCAGATCGGCAATGCCGGGAGCAATGGTACGTCCTTTTCCGTCAGAGCCGGTATTAAAATAGTCATTCCCGGGTGCCTGTCCGGTTTGTATGGCGCATTGCGTCCATCCCTGTAAAGCTAATAAGAGCAGGCAGGAGAGGATGGCTATACGCATGGCGTGATTATCCTGTTTGCAGGATAAGGATAAATATAATTCTTTATCTGCAGGAAATAGCTACTCTGCCGGTCAGCACCGCTGGCCTATATAATGGGTGGACTAATGAAATGAGTATCTTTGTCCGCTAAAAAAATCGAATGAAAGTATTGGTAAGAATGGTATTCCTGGCTTTGGTGAGTGGTATGCTGTTACAAAATATAACTATCGCACAAACATCCCCGAAGTACCGGGAAGAAATCCAGCACTGGAATAAAGAACGGATTGATTTTCTTCGTTCTCCGGCGGGCTGGTTAAACCTGGAAGGTTTGTTCTGGCTGCGTCCCGGCAGGAATTATTTGGGTAGTGCGGGTAGTAATGATTTTGTGTACAAACATCCTTCCATGCCTGCTGTGGCGGGTTATTTTGAATGGGAGAATGGAGAAGTGAATTGGGTAAGCCAGCCCGGCGTTTCCATTACTTTGCAGGATTCGGTTGTAAACAGCCTCAAGGTTTTTGAAGAAGCCAAACCGGCTCCTTTACTGGCTTTACAAACACTTCGCTGGAATGTGATTAAAAGGGAAGATAAAATGGGGATCCGGCTGCGCGATATTGCCTCTAAAGCGGTGCAGAACTTTCGGAGTATTGAACGGTATCCTACCAATATTTCCTGGCGTGTAAGCGCAAAGCTGGAAGCGCCCGCGCAGACCAATATATTTATCACCAATGTGCTGGGCCAGACCAATACCCTGCAAACACCGGGTAAACTGGTATTCAGTATCAATGGTAAAACCTATCGGCTGGATGCATTACTGGAAGAAGACCAGCTCTTTATCATTTTTGCAGATGCCACCAATGGGAAAGGCACTTACCCCGCTGGCAGATTCCTTTATGCGGCATTGCCGGATGCGGAGGGTAACACGGTGCTTGATTTCAATAAAGCATATAATCCGCCCTGTGCTTTTTCACCCTTTGCTACCTGTCCGCTGCCGCCGCCACAGAACCAGTTACCTTTTGCCATTCCGGCAGGGGAAAAAAATTACCATGCTGCTAAAAGTAAATGATACCGCTGTTTCTTCGCGATTGTTGGTTGTTGACTAAGTTGTTCGGAAGATTTTCTGGTATTCGCTTATCAAAGAGTGTTGCCCGGGACTAAAGTCCCGATAAAGATTTGTAACATAATCCCTCTCATACTCTTCAGCGCGTGGATAGAAAGAACCGGAATATTTCCTGTGGGGCTTCAGCCCCGACTTGCAATCTGTCCTGTTCCGAAAACCTTAGTAGGTGACCAAGGAAAGCGTGGGATTATTCCAGATAGATATCTTACCGGCAAGAGGCTAACAATTGTTAGTTCAAAGTTGTAACTTTGCTAAAACTTAAACAGATTACAATGGTTTATATCGTTTCAGCCGTTCGTACCCCCATCGGTAGTTTTGGTGGCAGTTTAAAAGATTTTACTGCACCTCAGTTAGGCGCTATTGCAATTAAAGCAGCCGTAGAAAGAGCAGGTATCCAGCCCGCAGATGTGCAGGAAGTATTGATGGGATGTGTGATCCAGGCCAACACCGGTCAGGCTCCTGCGCGTCAGGCAGCTAAATTTGCCGGTTTGCCTGATCAGGTTATCTGCACCACCGTTAATAAAGTTTGTGCCAGTGGCATGAAAGCCATAGCACAGGCGGCCCAGAGCATTTTACTGGGCGATGCAGATATTGTAGTAGCAGGTGGTATGGAAAGCATGAGTAATGTGCCTTTTTACAGTCCGAATCTGCGTTGGGGCAATAAATATGGTAATGTGAGTATGATCGATGGTTTGGCCAAAGATGGTTTGACAGATGTGTATCACAATTATGCCATGGGTAATGCGGCAGATCTGTGTGCGAGAGAATGTAATATTTCCAGAGAAGAGCAGGATGCTTTTGCGGTGCAGAGCTACCAGCGCAGCCAGGCTGCCTGGGCCAATGGGGCATTTGATGCAGAGATTGTTCCGGTACCCATTCCGCAGCGCAAAGGAGATCCCATTCTCTTTGCCAAAGATGAAGAAGCTTTCAATGTAAAATTTGATAAGATCCCTGAACTGAAGCCCGCTTTCTCCAAAGAAGGTACTGTAACCGCTGCCAATGCCTCTACCATGAATGATGGAGCAGCAGCATTGGTACTGATGAGTAAAGCAAAAGCCGATGCCATGGGGATCAAACCCCTTGCCATCATCAGAAGTTATGCGGATGCCGAACAGGCTCCTGAATGGTTTACCACTACGCCTTCATTGGCCGTACCCAAAGCCGTTGCCAAAGCTGGTTTGCAAATGAGCGATATTGATTTTGTAGAACTCAACGAAGCATTCTCTGTAGTAGGCATTGTAAACGCACAGAAAATGAAACTGGATCCCGCCAAAGTAAATGTGAACGGTGGTGCCGTATCGCTGGGCCACCCATTGGGTTGCAGCGGCGCAAGGATCATGGTTACCCTCATCAATGTACTGAAACAGAAGGGAGGTAAGATTGGTGCGGCAGGCATTTGTAATGGAGGAGGAGGGGCGAGTGCGATGGTGGTGGAGATAATTAGTAATTAAAAATTAGAAATTAAAAATTGGGTTGCTGCGGGTTGCGGGGTGTTTCTTTGGGACGCCTGGGACCTGCAGTAATTTTTTTGTATGGTACAGATCAGATTAGCGGAAGCAACAGAAGCAGAACTGGTTGCGGAAATCAGTCGCGAAACTTTTTATGATACGTTTGCCGTACACAATACGGTGGCCGATATGGATAAGTTCATGGCCGAACAGTTCAGCAAAGAACAACTGGTGGAAGAATTTTCCCGGGGCGGACATACTTTCTTTCTGGCTTGGGTAGATGCGCTTCCGGCGGGGTATATCTTTCTCAAAGATAAATCGCACACATCACTGGGATCAGCGGCTGCGCTGGAGATTTCCCGTTTGTATGTACGCAAGGATTTTATAGGAAAGGGGATTGGTAAATTGTTGATGCTAAAAGCCATTGCATTTGCGGAGCAATTACAGAAAGAATGGATCTGGCTGGGCGTTTGGGAACATAACCAGCCTGCTATTGATTTCTATACCGCTTTTGGATATGAAAAATTTGCTGAACACGATTTTATCCTCGGAGACGATGTGCAACTGGATTGGCTGATGAAAAAAAAGCTTACCCGCGTTTAGCTACTTTGCCTTTTTCCAGGGCCCAAACTTATGCTGCTGTTCGCTGAGACTGTCTGCATAAGGACCAAACGGATGATCAAAAGGTTTGGTACGGATATCGGGCCAATCGTTGCGGACATCTTTCACCGGCCTTGGTTGTGCATTTACAAATGCTGCTACATCCCAGGCTTCTTCATCCGTTAATACCGGCGTATGATAATTGGCAGGATTAGGCATATTGTTTTTCACAAAACCCGCAAACCGCGATAAACGATATAAACCGGCTCCCGTATTATAACTATGCGGCCCCCATAGCGGCGGATATTCATACCTTTTTGCATCCTCCCGTAACTGCCCCTGGCCATTGGGACCGTGACATTTCTGACAGGTATTGGTATACACCAGGGCACCCTTTACCGGGTCGGCGGCCCTTGTCATAAAAGGAAGTTCCTGGATACCTGTGCCTTTGGGACGTGTACCTTTTGGTATTTCTTTTCCCAGCCATTGGATATACGCTACAATGGCGCGCATTTCTCTGCTGCTGCTGTCGATCGGTTGTCCGTTCAGGCTTCTTTCTATACAATCATTCACCCTTTTTTCAACGCTTTCGAGACTGCCGGATCTTTCGCGGTATTTGGGATAGTTCGCAGCTACTGCTCCATAATTATTGCCCCAGGGTTTGGTGCCCGCTTCGAGGTGGCAGTTCTGGCAATTCATGCCATTGGAGATCTGTGCAACAGTTCCTTTCGGACCAAGATACAGGGCCGTATTCACAATCAGTTCTCTTCCGTAACGGATCTCAGCGCCATCGCCATCAACGGGTACCTGGTAGATGCCGGCACCCGTCCAGCAATCGCCTTCAGTGATGGTTTTGTTTTCTGGAACCATCATTTCTTTTTTATCACCAGCTATCCAAAACAACAGTAACGCTGTAATGAGCAGAATGAGAAACAGGGGAAGGATATATTTACGCAACATGGTTAGTGGGGCAGTTTATCTCTCAACAATCCGTATACCCATGTGCCGGCAATGGCACTGAATAAAGTAACGATCACAACAGAAGCACCTGTCCCGATCTGCGCAAATAGCGGGCCCGGACAGGCGCCTGTCATGGCCCATCCAAAACCAAAGAGCAGGCCACCGATGATCTGTCCTTTGTTAAAGGGACGTTCCGGCAGATCCACTTCTTCGCCATAAATGGTTTTGATATGGAATTTCTTGATCAGAAAAACAGAGAGGGCGCCTACTGCTACGGCAGAACCGATCACACCAAACATGTGAAAACTCTGCAGCCGGAACATTTCCTGTATACGGAACCAGGAGATCACTTCTGCTTTGGTTAAGATGATTCCGAAGATAAGACCCGCTGCAAGATATTTCAGGTTGAACCACCAGGGATGTGAAAGATCACTGCTGTTTACGCAAACTGCATCCAGGGAACGGGTTTCAAAATCAGTATTGGTTTCTTTGATGGACGGGTTCATAATTGCAGGATAAGGGGTAAAATAAGATTGGCCATGATAAATCCGCCGGCCATAAAACAGATAGTGGCAATCAAAGAAGAAAACTGCAGGTTACTCATGCCCATGATGGAATGACCGGAAGTACAACCTCCCGCATAACGGGTACCAAAACCTACGAGAAATCCACCGGCAACCATTAAGAGTAATCCTTTCAACGTAAGTAATGCGGGCCAGTTAAACAGCTCAGAAGGTATCAGGTTGTCATGATTGGTGATACCGTATCCCTGTAATTCCTGCAGCAGTTTTTCATTGACAATTACCGGATCAGGCTGCGTCAGAAAAGTAGCTGCCAGGTAACCGCCACCCAATACGCCCGCTACAAAAAACAGGTTCCAGGCTTCTTTTTTCCAGTTGTATTTAAAAAAAGGAATGCCTGCCGGCAAACAGGCCGCACAGATATGCCGCAAAGAGGAAGAAATGCCCAGGCTTTTATTGCCGATCAGTAATAATACCGGCACCAGCAGTCCGATGAGTGGCCCTGCCACATACCAGGGCCAGGGTTGTTGTATCCATTCCAGCATAGTTTGTGAATTTGATCAACGAAATAATTCCGTGAGACTGTAAATTATAAAAACTCTGTGTATCTCTGTCGCTCTGTTTCTCTGTGTGTAAAAAACCTGCCGCAAAAACGCCATTTACTTAATTCAGGAAGAGTTCATGGATGATAATATAGATCCCCATCAGCAGGATAAACCAGCCAAACCATTTTTTCAGTTTTTCGCCCGGCAGATCCTGTCCCAGTCTACGGCCGATAAAAGTGCCGGTAACTGCAATAGCAGTAATAGGAATCAGTAACCACCAGTCAAACCGGATATGTAAGAGATCACCCGCAAAACCAACCAGTGAGTTCATGGCAATGATCAGCAGGGAAGTGCCAATGGCTTCTTTCATGGGAAGATGAAAAGAAAAAATCAGCACAGGAATAATGATAAAACCACCACCCGCACCCAGTAAGCCGGTTAAGATTCCTACCAATACCCCTCTGATCAGTGCTTTGGGAAGATGAATGGGCTGGTTTTGTAAAGACTCGTCCACCACCGGTTGTTTCTGAATCATGCTTTTGGCTGCAATGATCATGATCACGGCAAAAAGCAGCATAGTTGCCAGCGATTTGGTAATGGTAAAACCGGCCACTACCGCCAGTTCATCCGGTATCACCGGTAGCAGGAGTTTGCGGATCAGTAAAACAGTGATAATGGAAGTAAATCCAAAATACATCGCAGCCCTGCCATTGATATTGCCTCTGCGGTAATTTTTATAGGCACCTGCGAGGCTGCTGCATCCCACAATAAAAAGAGAATAGCCGGTTGCGGTAGTAGGCGCAATGCCAAAGAGATATACCAGTACAGGAATCGTGAGAATTGAGCCGCCACCGCCGATCAGTCCCAGAGATACGCCTATCAGTAAAGCAGCCAGGTAGCCTGCAATTTCCATGTACTTGTTGTTAGAAAGCAAAGATGCTGAATATTCAACCAGCAAGGGCCGAAGCCGGAAAAATTATTCGCTATTTCTTATGTTATGCGGCGCTGAGAGATACCAGTTCATCCATGGTAATGGCCATATGGCTTTCATCATACACACATTCGCCATTGCGGATCAGTAATACCTGAGGTGATTCATGATATACCTGAAACAGTTCGGCAATTTTATTGGAGATATTCCGATGGGCCAGCAGGTCGAGATAATAAAAATCGATAGTGGCAGGTGCTTCTGCTCTTTCCAAACGGTTTAACACCATACTGCTGGTACTGCATCGGGTACTGTGTTTGAAAATAACCTGCGGGATGCTGAATGATTTTTCTTTGATCAACGTGAGTTGATCTTCTGTAGTAAGGGGGATCCAGTTCATGATAGGGCTTTCGGAAATAACAAAACAGCAGGCAAAGGGTTCATTTTACCACTGTCTGAAATACTTGGGATTGGTTGTTGGGCAACCTTTACGGCTGGGTGCACAAGAGCTAAAGATGACCGCAGCCACTAAAAAGGTGATACATACAAGTGCAATCTTTTTCATGCTTCGTGTTTAAATAAGAGTTTAGGCTGTATTTTGCAACAGGTCAAAGATATAGTTTCAGCTGTAAACGTTGCCTTTTAGGGATACAGTTTTTGTTAATTTATCTGACCGGAACCAAATAATAACGTATGCGAGTCCATTTTATTTCAATCGGGGGCAGTGTGATGCACCAATTAGCCATTGCTTTACACCGGAAAGGATACCAGGTGAGCGGTACAGACGATGAGATTTTTGAACCTGCCCGCACCAATCTGGCGGCAGAAGGCTTGCTTCCTGCCCAGATCGGCTGGCAACCGGCATTGATAACCAATGATATAGATGCTATTATCCTCGGAATGCATGCCAAAGCCGATAACCCCGAACTGGCCCGGGCACAGGAACTGGGACTCAAAATCTATTCTTTCCCGGAATATATCTACCACGAAAGCCGGCAAAAAAAGCGGGTAGTGGTGGGGGGAAGTCATGGCAAGACCACTACCACCAGCATGATCATGCATGTACTCCGGCAGTTAGGACAGGATTTTGACTACCTGGTGGGTGCCCGGCTGGAAGGATTTGACCAGTCGGTGAATATTACCAACGCCCCGGTCATTATTTGTGAGGGCGATGAGTATCCAGCCAGTACCCTGGAAAAAAAGCCCAAGTTTCATTTCCTGTTTCCGCATGTGGCTATTCTAACCGGGATCGCCTGGGATCATATCAATGTATTTCCAACTTTTCCTTTTTACCTGGAGCAGTTTGTGATTTTTATTAATAAGATAGAGAAAGGCGGACTGCTGATCTACAACGAATCGGACCCGGTGCTGAAAAAGCTGGTAGAAGAGAACCTGCGTACAGATATCCGTTACCAACCCTATGCGGTACCCGAACACCGGATTGAAGAGGGAAAAACAACAGTTACTATTGAAGGTGTTACCGGTACGCTGAAAGTATTCGGTAATCACAACCTGATGAACCTGTATGCGGCTTATTATGCCTGTAAGGAACTGGGTGTTACGGCAACAGATTTTATAAAGGCCATTGCCGGTTTTACCGGTGCGGCTAAAAGACTGGAATTGCTGGCTGCCGGCCCAACTACCCATGTGTACCGCGATTTTGCACATGCGCCCAGTAAAGTAAAAGCCACTATTGAAGCAGTAAAACAACAATACCCCAACAGGAAGCTGGTAGGCATTCTGGAATTACACACTTTCAGCAGCCTGAACGAAGCGTTTATGGCAGAATACAAGGGTGCCATGGACAAAGCGGATCTGGCCGTGGTTTTTTACTCCAGACATGCATTGGAACTGAAGCGGATGCCCGATCTGCCTGCGGAGAAAGTGATTGCCGGTTTTGGCAAAGAAGGATTACTGGTGATGAATGACAAGGAACAGTTAACCCATTGGTTACAGAGCCAGTCATTTGAAAACAGTAACCTTGTTTTAATGAGCAGTGGCAATTATGATGGCATAGATATGCTTACTTTTGCCCAACAGATTACTCAATAAGAAAATGACTGTACCCAGCTAATGAAATTGCAATTAACCCGCCCGATCGCTTTTGTTGATCTGGAAACCACCGGAATCAACATCAGTGCCGACCGTATTGTAGAGATCGCGATCGTGAAAATACTGCCTGATGGGACACAACAGGTGAAGCGAAAACTGATTAACCCGGAAATGCCTATTCCGCAGGCATCCAGTGATATACATGGTATCACCGATGAGATGGTAAAAGATGCCCCTACGTTTAAACAGGCCGCTAATGAATTGAAACAATTCATGGAGAACTGTGACCTGGGAGGGTATAACAGCAACCGTTTTGATATACCCATGCTGATCGAAGAGTTTCTCCGTATTGGCATGGAGTTTAATATTGATGGCCGCAAACTGGTAGATGTGCAGAAAGTGTTTCACATGATGGAACAGCGAACCCTGAGTGCTGCCTATAAATTTTATTGTCAGAAATCGCTGGATGGAGCGCATAGCGCTGAAGTGGATGCTACTGCTACCTGGGAAGTACTGGAAGCGCAGGTAGAACGGTATCCCCAGATCGGTAACACGGTAGAAAGTATTGTGAAGTTTACCGGCGAAGATGATATTGTTGATTTTGCCCGTCGTTTTATCAAAGACAAAGGCATCGAAATATTCAATTTCGGCAAACACAAGGGCAAACCCGTTGTGCAGGTGCTGAAAGAAGAGCCGCAATACTACGACTGGATGATGAAAGGAGATTTTGCCATGAATACCAAGCAGAAACTCACTGAAATACTGAACCGGACCCTGGTGAAGAAACCCTGATAACATGGAATTCTTCCTATAATAAAAATTAATATCCGACAATCGGTAAAATCGTAACTTAGTCCTTCAATCCATACCCCCATTCCTCTGGAAAAAATTGTCATCATACCTACGTATAATGAGAAGGAGAACATTTCTTCTATCATTACCGCAGTGTTTGCGCTGGGGAAAGGTTACCATGTGCTGGTGATTGATGATGGCTCGCCCGATGGCACTGCTGCTATTGTACGCAGCATGATGGCTGTTTATCCCGATCAGTTATTTCTGGAAGAAAGAAAAGGTAAATTAGGATTGGGCACCGCCTACATTCACGGATTCAAATGGAGTCTGGCCAGGGGGTATGCCTATATTTTTGAGATGGATGCTGATTTCTCTCATAACCCCGCCGATCTTGAAAGACTTTATCATGCCTGTAAAGAAGAAGGGGCCGATGTGGCCGTGGGCAGTCGTTACGTGCCGGGAGGTAAAACGGAGAACTGGCCCTGGGACAGGCAACTGTATTCACGCGGTGGGGCTTTGTACACCAAAATACTTACCTGGATGCCGGTGAACGATCCTACAGCCGGTTTTCTCTGTTACTCCAGAAAAGTACTGGAAGCGATTAATTTTGATATGATCCAGTTTGTGGGATATGCTTTCCAGATAGAAATGAAATTTGCCGCCTGGAAACTGGGTTTCAAAATCAAGGAAGTACCCATCACTTTTATCGATCGCAAGATAGGCGTTAGCAAAATGAGCAAAGGCATTATCAAGGAAGGTGTATTGGGTGTACTGCAGATCCAATGGAAAAGCCTGTTCCAGAATTATCGCAACAAAGTAAAAAATTCCTGACCCGTATCTGCGATCTGCCGTTTCTTTCTCCTGAATGATTCAATGATTTTATTTTCTCCTGAGTTTGCAACACAGGTGCTGATCCCATGAATATTTGCGTTCTTTGAAGTCATGAAACAGGCTTTGATCAAACTACATATCGCTGTTTTCCTCGCTGGGTTTACCGGTATACTGGGTAAACTGATCGGGTTAAATGAAGGGTTACTGACCTGGTACCGGATCGCTATTACCGTGGTTACCCTGTACGCCTGGCTTTCCTGGAAAAAACAACTCGGTTTTGTGGCAGCAGCTACGGTATGGCGCTTATTGGGTATTGGTACACTGATTGCCTTACACTGGGTTTTATTTTATGCCAGTATCAAAATGGCCAATGTATCGATTGGATTGATCTGTTTTGCGTCGGTAGGTTTGTTCACCGCTATACTGGAACCTTTGTTCACACCTAAAAAATTCAGCTGGTCCGAAACAGGATTGGGACTGATCAGTTTATTGGGGATCTTACTCATATTTCATTTTGATACCCGTTACCGAAATGGTATTCTTGCCGGACTTGCCTGCTCTGTACTGGCAGCTTTTTTCTCGGTGCTTAACAAAAAATATGTGGCGGTTACCGATTCAAAAACCATGATGTTGTATGAATTGAGCGGAGGCCTGTTGTTGTTAACGCTGGGCATGCCATTGTATCTCTGCTTTTTCCCCACCACTTATATTATTCCAACCGCCAAAGACTGGCTCTGGTTGCTGATCCTGAGCTGGCTCTGCACGGTTCTGGCCATGAACCTGATGCTGCAATCCCTGAAAAAGGTATCTGCCTTTACCCAGAACCTGAGCCTGAACCTGGAACCGGTATACGGCATACTGATGGCTTTCTTTTTATTCCAGGAAAATGAACATCTGTCTGTTTATTTTTATCCCGGGGTAGGGTTGATTGCTTTGTCGGTAGTATTGCAGATGGTGAGGGTGGTGAGGAATCGGAAGTCGTGAGGCGTGAGTGGTGAATTGTCAATGGGCAATTGTCAATAGTTAATGTTTTTTCTCTGTACTCACTACTCACAACTGACGATTGACGTCTCACGATTCACGTCTCACGTCAAGATCACTTCAGCTGATACGCCACCACTTTATTTCCATAAAACGTAGGAACAAATACGATCCGGTTTTTGGGGTCGTAACCAATATCGGCGGTATTGCTTTTTTGCGGGCGGGTATCGAGCAGGACCTGTTTGTTGCCGTCGGGATAGATATAATAGATCACCCCGTTCCAGCAACTGACGAGGTACTCGTTTTTTTGCACCTGTTCAATGCCATCGGTACTGGGGTCCATGCCTTCTGTGATATTGGCAAGGGTGCCGCTGGCGAGTTGTTTTATCAAACTGCCTTTGTCGAGGATCAGTAATTCATCTCCCAATGCGAGGAGTCCATTGGGTCCCTGCAGGTTCTGGAAGAGGGTAACTACAAAACCTTTGTCAATACGGTACACTTTGAAAACACGTGTATCACTCACGTAAACGGCGCCGGTTTTGTCAATAGTGATATCGTTAAGGAATACAGAACCTTCTACCGGTATCCGTTCAATGATGGCAGCTTTATCTATATCAATCACCACCACTTCTGTCAGATCAGCTACATATAATTTATTCTTGTAAATACCCATACCCTTGGGCGCATTCAGTCCGGTAACCCACTGGGCGTTGATGATTTTGCCATCCAGGCCTACTTTGGCAATAGAGCCTTTGCCGTCTTTTTCGTTGGGAACACCATCAATATTGGAGACATACAACAACCGGGCTTTGGCATCATACAAAACCGATTCGGGGGTACGCAGAAGGGTATCTGTTTCCCAGAGTTGGGTTAACTGGTGTGTTTGTGCCTGAATTCGTTGCGCGCAGAGCAGCAGTGTTGAAAAACAGGCAATGATCCAATATTTCATGGGCTAAAATTATACATTTTATGATGGAAAATCAGGTTCTGTTCCATGGGTACTTCACCTGCTCTCATCCACCCTTCACCGATGGTAAAAATGAGTGGATAAAAGCGGGGCTGCTGTAATTGGTTTCTTTATCTTCGGAACTCCCAAAACACTTTTATGAAAAAGAACCTCCTGTTTTTCTTTTCCTTGCTGGCTGTTGCCGGTTTTGCCCAGAAAAAACCATTGGACCATTCTGTGTATGATGGCTGGCAGAGTATCACCGAAAGAGCCATTACCAGCGATGGCAAATATGTGACGTATGCCGTCAATCCCCAGGAAGGGGATGGGATATTGTATATAAAAGCAACCGATGGCAGTTATACAAAAGAGATAGCCCGCGGGTATGGTGCCGTGATCACAGATGATAACCGTTATGTGATCTGCCGTATTAAACCGGCTTTTAAAGACACCCGCGATGCGCGGATCAAAAAAAAGAGGCCGGATGAAATGCCCAAAGACAGTCTGGCGATAGTGGAGCTGGGTAAAGAAAATATTACTAAAGTGCCGCGTGTGAAAAGTTTTAAAGTACCGGATGATTCCGGTAACTGGCTGGCTTACCTGTTAGAGAAACCATTGCCGGATCCTGCCCGCAGACCTGATATGGACTCATCGGCAAGGGTACGTGCCATGCTGCAAATGGCAGATAGTTTGGCCAGAGCGGCAGACAGTATCCGCAACAAAGCCAATGAAGTAAAACTGAATGGCCTGTCTGTATTACGCGGAAACCGGCCCAATAACGGGACAGCCAGAACACCGGAAGAACCTTTTGAAGAAGGAACGGTTCTGGTATTGCGCAACCTGGCAACCGGCGAAGAGAAAAGATTTCCGCTGGTGAGCGAGTTTTTCTTTAATACCAAGGGAACTACTTTGTTGATAGAAACCACCCGTAAAACCGGCGACGCACAATCGCTGGCAGCGGTTACTCGGGTTGACCTGGCCAGTGGAAACAGTGCGGTTGTTTTCAAAAAATTCAACGATGCCAAAGGTTACCGGATGGATGAGGACGGCAAACAGTTTGCTTTTGTAGCCGAGCGCGATAGCAGCAGCAAGTCTTTGCAGAAATTTTATAAACTCTATTATCATCAGGCAGGAATGGATAGTGCGGTGTTGCTGGCTGACAGAAATACACCCGGATTGGCCGCTAAATGGACGGTTAGTGAGAATGCTTCTATCAGTTTCAGTAAAAGCGGGCAGCGTTTGTTTGTGGGAACAGCGGCTATATTGCCCGTGAAAGATACCACGCTGCCTGATTTTGAAAGAGTGAGTGTAGATGTATGGCATTACAATGATGATTATGTACAACCGGTTCAGTTAAAGAACCTGGATAATGATCTGCGCAGGAGTTATCCGGCCAGAGTGGATAGGGAGGGTAAAAAACTGGTGCAGCTGATCAACGATAAATTCCGCGGATTGCTGCAAACGAAGGAAGGAGATGGGGAAGTGTTTTATGCCTCTTCCGATGATGGGAAAAAAATAGCTTCTCAGTGGCAGGGTTTTGTGTACAATGATATTTACCGGGTAAATCCGGAAACAGGTGCGGCAGAACTGATCAGGAAAGAGTTTAAAGGAAACCTGCTGCAGGCATCTTATTCGGGTAAATACCTGTTGTATTATGATGAACGTGATGCGTCTTATTTTATCTATAATTCCCTCACCCGTAAAACCTATCCTGTAGCCAAAGACATCAAAACATCATTAAGTGATGAAGAAAATGATGTGCCTGATGATCCCAATCCTTACGGTGTGGTTAAATGGATGGAAGATGAAAAATATGTGCTGATCTATGATCGCTACGATATCTGGAAAGTAGCAGTGGATGGCGTGGAGAAATCTGTGTTACTGACCAATGGCAGAAAAGACAAAGTCTCTTATCGATATATCAGTGACGATCCGAAAGAGAAATTTTTGAAGGCCGATCAGAAACTGTTGGTGCGTTTATTTGATGAAAAAGATAAATCTTCCGGACTGGGTTATCTCGATCTTGGCAAAAACAATGCCTTATCGGTTGTGTTCAAAGAGCCGGTTAGTCTTGGATTTGCGGTGCAGAAAGCCAAAGATGCGGATGTGTTATTCTACAGCAAGGAAACGTATACCCGGTCAACCGATGTGTACGTACAAACAGCAGGGGCTGCTGCCAAACAGTTAAGTAATACCAATCCGCAGCAGGCCAATTATAACTGGGGAACCGCTGAGTTGTTTAAGTGGAAAGCCTATACCGGTAAGGAAGCTGAAGGGGTACTGTATAAACCGGAAGATTTTGATCCGAAAAAGAAGTACCCGATGATTGTGTATTTCTATGAAAGGAATAGTAATACCCTCTATAATTACCAGGCACCGGCACCCACCCCTTCGCGATTGAATATTCCGTTTTTTGTGAGCAGGGGTTATATTGTACTGGTTCCTGATATCTGGTACAAGAAAGGATATCCGGGACAAGGTGCCTATGATTATATCCTGAGTGGAACAAGGGCCGTTGTAAAGCAGGGGTATGTAGACAGTACCAAAATTGGTTTACAGGGACAAAGCTGGGGCGGTTACCAGATTGTTTACCTGATTACTAAAACCAATTTATATGCAGCCGCCTGGGCCGGTGCGCCGGTGGCGAATATGACCAGTGCCTATGGTGGTATCCGGTGGGGTTCTGGTTTACTGCGACAGTTCCAGTACGAAAAAACACAGAGCCGGATAGGTGCTACCTTATGGGAGAAGCCCAACCTGTACCTGCAGAACTCAGCTTTGTTCAGCTTGCCCAAAGTAACCACACCGCTGGTGATCATGCATAACGATGCAGATGATGCTGTGCCCTGGTACCAGGGAATTGAAATGTATGCCGGTATGCGCAGGCTCGGCAAAAAAGTATGGATGCTGAATTACAATGGAGAAGCCCATAACCTGGTAGAAAGGAAGAACCGGAAAGATATACAGATCCGCGAGCAGCAGTTTTTTGATTACCTGCTGAAAGGAGAGAAGCCCGCGAAATGGATTGCTGAAGGCGTACCTGCGGTATTGAAAGGAAGAGATCTGGGATTGGGTAAGTAAACGGAAGATTGTCTAATACTCAGCTGAAAGAGCAGCCGGAAATTTTCCGGCTGCTCTTTTTATTGCCAGGAAATGTGAATAGGGATTAAGTTTTTGTTATGCTTGACAGGAAAGCATACGCATCATCCGGAGTCTGTAAATCACTGCTCATTTTTCAATAACGATGAAACCCTTATCCAGCCTGCATTTGTCGAGATTCTCTTTGCATGGCCTGTATTTCTTTCAGCTTTTTTTAAGCTTTGATGCCGGCTTGCAGATTGTGAATAACTATCCGGTCGGATAAAATTTTCCGGTCAACCAATACCTTTATCTTCGAATTTATTCGAATAGCTATCCAATATCTGCGAAACCCGATTCAACCTGTAAAAAACCAAGCTGTGCTGCTTACCCCTCCGGTAAAACCTTCTTATTGTTCTTCTGAGCCGTCCGGTTTATGCGACGTGGCTCCTGTATATACCCGCTTTTTATTTTCAAACAAAATCTATGCGTAAATTCTACCTACTTGCGAAAGCAGTGTGCCTTTCTGTTGCCATGCTATTTATGATGGCCGCCAATGCTCAAACCATTGCCTGGAATTTCACTGCCGGTACTGCTGCCCCGTCTACCACTTCTGCTGTGGTTACCACTACCGACCTGGTGCAGGGAAACAACAATGGTACCACCACGTTTATCACTTCTACTTCTGCCTCTTCCTCGTATGCCGGTGCTTCCGGTACGTTTAACGCAGGAATGGCTGCCAGAACCGGTGCACTGAATACCGGTGTTTCCGGAAGTGCGTATGTGGAATTTACTTTGTCCATAGCAACCGGCAGCAGTTACAATGCTGCTACTGTAACGGCTATTAATTTTGGTTGCAGAAGTACCTCAACTGCCCCGCAGGCATACAGCATCCGAAGCAGTGCCGATAATTATGCTACAGACTTGGCCACTGGTACCATCAGCAATAACAGCGCCTGGGCGCTGAAAACCAATAGTGGATTATCTGCCGTAGTGGGTTATGCTGGTCTTACCATCCGGATCTACGGATATAATGGAACCGGTTCTGCATCTGCCAATACGGCTAATTTCCGGATCGATGATATTACAGTAGCTGTAGCACCTTCTGCCAATGCTGATCTGAAGCAACTGGCGATTGTGAACGATACGTATACCACTACTTTTCCATTAACACCTGCTTTCAGTGCCGCTACTACCGCTTACAGTACTTCTGTGAATAGTAATACGGCTTCTGTTTATTTTTCTTTTGCTCCTGCTATCACCAATTCCATGGTGGATGTGAGTCTGAATGGCGGGGCTTTCGGCAGTCCGCTTTTATTGTTTCCTTTGAACGTGGGTAATAATACCCTCGAGGCAAGGGTACATGCACAGGATGGTGTTACACTAAAAAGTTATACAGTAACCATCAATCGTGCTGCTCCGGCCGTGCCTGCCTTAACCGTAAATACCGCACTGGCAGCTTTTGGCAGTAACTGTCTTACGGCAACTCCCACCATCAATTCCTTCACCATCGAAGGAAGCAGTCTGGATGGCAGCGATATCAATATCAGTGCTTTGCCGGGCTTCAGTTATGCTACTGATGCCAATGGTACATTTACCAGTACACTCAGTTTCTCTTATACCGGTGGCGCTTTTGCGGCCAAAACGATCTACGTAAAATTTGCACCTACGGCTGTTCAGTCTTACGATGGTACTATCTATATCAGTGGTGGTGGAATCACCCCCGTGCCGGTAGCTGCCAGCGGTTCTGGCATCAATACCTTACCCACTGTCAGCACCGGCGCTAATATCGTGGCCGGCAATTCAGCGGCTGTGAACGGAACTTTATCGGTAACCGGTTGTGGTACCGTAACGGCTGTTGGTTTTGAATACAGTACCACTGCTGGTTTTGCCAATGGCACCGGCACACAGGTATTGGCTACCAACCTGAGTGCAGGCGCATTCAGTACTACTATTGCGGGTTTAACAGGTGCTACTACTTATTATTACAAAGCTTTTGCAACCAATGCTGCCGGTACTTCTTACGGAACGCAGAACAGTTTTTCCACTTCTTTTGTGGTTCCCGTAGTAATGTCGGCCCAGCCTTTGCTGCGTTATACCGAAAACTTTACCGACATCGCTAACTGGTCGGCCAATTTTACCAGTGGGATAGGAGCTACGCATTTTTCTTCTGTTGCTGTTAATACAACCGGCTCCATTCCATCTGCTACGCGGATCACTACCTCTTCTGCTGCTTTTTCTTCAGGTACTTCCGGCGGCGTACAGAAGGGAACTGGTAATATTCAACTGCTGGCTACCGGTGGTACAGATAATTCTTCTTCCGTTGCTTTTGAATTCTATATGAATTTTACCGGTATGAATGCCGGAACACTCAGTTTCGACTGGGCATCAGTTAATAACTCAACCGGTAACAGAAACGGATCCCTGCGTGTATATGGAAGCACAGATGGTATTACTTATACGGAAATTCCGGCTGCCAATGTGATCAATATCACCAATAATATTCCGAGTACGGGTACGGTAAACAGTGTGGCTTTGCCTGCTTCGTTCAATAACAGTCCTACGGCCAGGTTACGTTTCTACTACTATAATGGTACAGGTGGTGTAATTACGCCGCCGGCCACTACGGTAAGTGGTTCCAGACCCAAGATCAGCATCGATAACCTCACCGTTACCGGCGTAGCATCCACTCCTTGCGAAACACCTGCAGCGGCACCTTCTTCCTTAGTGTTTGGTACGGTAGCCGAAACCAGTGTGCAGGGTAGTTTTACGGCAGCAACACAACCTGTAAATGAGTACCTCGTGGTAATGAGTACCAGTCCCACCCTCACTTCTTTACCCATTGATGGTCAGACCTATTTTGCAGGAGATAATATCGGAGATGGAACCGTGATCGACAAAGGCAGTGACCTTAGTTTTACAGCCACCGGTTTAACAGGTGCCACTACTTATTATTTCTTTGTGTTTCCGGTAAACAGTGTATGTACCGGCGGACCTAAATATTTAACCAGTAACCCGCTTACAGCGGATGTAACTACGGTAGCCGGTTTACCAGCTTGTGTGGCACCTGTTGCACAACCTACAGCACTGGTAACAGTAGCGGCTATCAATGCTATTCAGGGTTCGTTTACAGCAGCAACTGCTGATGAATACCTGGTGTTACAGAGCAGCAGTGCTTCGCTCACAGATCTGCCGGTAAATGGTACCAGTTATGCTGCCGGTACTGTACTGGGTAATGCAGTGGTGGTGCAGCGTGGTGCGGGTACCAGCTTTACAGCAGCCAATCTTGCCCCTGCTACGCAGTATTACTATTTTGTATTCAGCATCAATTCACAGGACTGTGTTAACGGACCTGTGTATAATACAACGTCGCCATTAAGTGGAGCAGCCACTACACAACCTTTACCGGTTTGTGTTACACCATCAGCGCAGCCTGCGAACCTTTCCTTTAATGCTTCTAACAGCAGTGTTACCGGAACTTTTAATCCTGCAGGTACAGGGTATCATTATCTGGTGGTAAAAAGTAGTTCGCCCTCACTTACCTCGGTACCTGTTGACAATACAGATTATGCGGTGGGAGATAATCTGGGAGGCGGCACGGTAGTAGCCAATACCGTATCAACCAGTTTTATCGCCACCAATCTCAATAGTTCAACCACGTATTATTTCTTTGTATTCGCCACCAATAAAAATTGCACCGGCGGAACCAAATACCTCGTAACGGCACCTTTAAGTGGCAATGCCACTACCACCAATGCGCCGGTATACAATTACTATTTTGGCAACCTGCACGCACACTCTTCGTATTCTGACGGGAACAAGGACAATGCTGCCTATACACCCATTAACGATTATGCGTATGCAGCGCAATCGCAGGGCATGGATTTCCTGGGCATTTCAGAACACAATCACTTCTCTTCGCTCGATAATCCGGGTAATGAACTGGCTAACTACCGCTCGGGTGTGGCACAGGCTGCTTTATTCAATGCAGCCAACCCTAATTTCCTTGCCTTATATGGAATGGAGTGGGGAGTGATCAAGGGCGGAGGGCATGTATTGATCTATGGTGATGGTTTATCGGAATTATTCGGATGGGAATCGAATGTGAACGGAACCACAGGACCTAACTATGATATTTATGTTCCCAAGAGTACTTACCTGGGCTCTGAAGGATTGTTCAAAGTGGTGAATGATTTTTCTGCTAAGAATGCTTTTGCCACGCTGGCGCATCCGAACAGCAGTGATTTTGATAACCTCGCTAATATTCCATACGATCCGGCTGCAGATGATGCCATCTCGGGTACAGCGGTTGAAAGCGGTCCATCTACTTCTACCAACACCACTTACTCAAACCCGGGTGCTTCCATGTTTTATCTCTGGTATTACCAGAAGTTATTGTCCAAAGGTTACCACCTCGGACCCACGATTGATCACGATAACCACAACACCACATTCGGTCGCCATACAGCGGCCAGAACAGCGGTACTGGCACCTTCCTTAACACAGTCAGAGATCATCAAGTCTGTGCGGGACATGCATTTCTATGCTACAGAAGATATGGATGCCAAAGTGGATTTTACGATTAATACTAAGATCATGGGTTCCATTTTTGAAGACAGGAACGCACCTTCTATCAACGTATCACTTACCGATCCTACCAACAATACTTCCAATGCACTGATAAGGGTTATGTATGGACAGCCCGGTACTGGTGTATTCCCGGTAGTGATTGATTCTGTGTATGGCAGTTCTCTGAGTTTTGTAGATAATAACCTGGCCAACAATGCAACCGGTTATTACTATATCGATATTACCAATGGTAGTTCCCGGATCGTTACTTCGCCGATCTGGTATACACGTACCTGTACCTCTTCCAGTGAGTTTACCGTGAGTGCCTGTGACAGTTATGAGTGGGCCGGAACCGTGTACACTACTTCTACTGTTGCTACTAAAGTGTTTACCGGTACCGATGGTTGTATTTCAACGGTTACCATGCACCTGACCATTAACAATAGCCCGGCTTCTGTAACCATAACACCGGTAGGTGCGGATACAGGTTGTCCTGCCAACGGCGTTGCGTTAACTGCTACCGCCGATCTGACCAATGGTGCCATCAGTTCTTATGAATGGTATCAGAACGGAAACCTGGTGGCTACTACTGCCACCGGAAATTATACTGCTTTTGCCACAGGTGCCTATGCAGTAAAAGCGATTGCGGCTACTACCTGTTCCGTTTCATCCGGTACTATTACCGCTACGGTGACAGATACAGAAGCACCGGTGATCGTATTACCCGCTCCTGTAACACAAAACAACGATGGCGGTGCATGCGGTGCCATTGTTAACTTTACTGCCACTGCCACCGATAACTGCAGTCCGGTTACGATTACGTACAGCAAATTACCGGGTTCACTGTTTACAGTGGGTATTACGACGGTAACAGTAACGGCAACCGATGCATCCGGAAATACCAGTACTGCTGACTTTACGGTAACGGTTTCCGATACCGAGAAACCTACCATCACGGCTCCGTTTGAATACGGGGTAGTGAGTGAGCCCGGTCAGTGCGGTGCTAATATTGCCGATATCGGAACGCCGATTGTAGCTGATAATTGTGGTGTACTGAGTGTAACCAATAATCACCCCTCTACCTATTATCCTGTTGGAGCAACGATTGTTACCTGGACCGTTACTGATATCCATGGAAACATCACTGATACGGCCCAACAGATTATTACAGTAGTAGATAATGAATTGCCTTCTATCATCGTTACTGATATTTCAGCGGCAGCTATGCCAGGAATTTGCGGCGCAAACCTGACACTGGCCATGCCGGTAACAGCTGATAACTGTGGTGTAGCAAGTGTTAGCAATAATCACCCCGGTAGTTTTTATCCGGTGGGTGTTACAAATGTGATCTGGACCGTTACGGATCTAAGTGGTATGTCAAAAACAGCCCTGCAGAAAGTGACGGTTACAGATCCGGAATCACCTGTGATTTCTGTCTTGCCTGCTGATCAGTCTTTCTGCGTCAACGGAACCAATTCCTATACTGTTCCATCGCTGGGGGCAACAGATAATTGTACGGTCTCTTCCATCAGCTATAGTATTACCGGAGCAACCAATAGAACCGGCACGGGTAATGATGCCAGTGGATTATTTAATGCAGGTGTATCTACCATCACCTGGACCGTGAGCGATGCGGCTGGTAATACTACACAAGCAGCTACTACGGTTACCATCAACACCATTCCATCAACGGCGATCACATCCAGTAATGCAGATGCGTTCTGTAACAGTGTTACCTTAACAGCTGGTACAGGTGGTTCTTATCTGTGGAGTACTGGCAGTACTGCTCAGCAGATCACTTTAGGTCAGTCTGATGGCGATGGACTGTATTCAGTTACGGTAACGGTAAACGGTTGCACCAGTGCGCCGGCTACATATACCTACCAGAAACAAAACCTGGTAAGCAGTTATACGATTCTGGCAGAGAAAGAAGTAAAACTGGGTGAGAATAACAAAGTAAACAGCGGTAGTGTGGGCGTTCGTTCTGTAAAAGGGGAAGCCGGGTTCCGCAGCAATAGTTCCGTTTCTTCACCGGGATCATTTGTAAAAGCGGCCCGCATCGATAAAAAGGGTTGGAATATCACTATCAGCAATCCGATCTACAGTGCAGCTACGGGTATCAGTTTACCTGCCATGTACCTGAACAATACCAACACGAACTACTTGCCTAATAAAGAAGTATCAGCCAATAGTGTCAGTACCGTAAACGGAAACTATAAAAACCTGACATTGAAAAAGGGTTCCCGCACCATTGTTACGGGCAACCTGTTCGGCAGTATCCGTGTAGAGCAGGGGGCACAGGTTACCTTTACTTCTGCAACCGTAAACATGAACAAACTGGAAGTAGTAAAAGGTCCGCGTAATGGCTACAGTTATATCCGCTTCAGCGGCGATACCCGTGTGCTGGTGAGCGGCAATGTAAGTGTTGGCAGCCAGGTGTATATCAATCCTGATAATTACAAAGTAACTTTCTATATGGGCGATAGCCGTTCAGACGAAGAGAAGTTTACGGTGAAGGGAGGTGATACCAAAGTAACGGCCAATATCTATATCCCGAATGGTAAACTGAAAGTAACAGGCGGCTATAGTTATGGCAATGATAACCGGGATGAGGATGAGGAAAGCTGTTATGGCCAGGGCAACAGTTATGTAAACATGACAGGATTATTTATAGCCGAAGAAGTAGAGGGCAACGGAAAGAATGTGATCTGGAACAGCTTCAGCTGCGGATCATCACCTGTGCCAGTGTTGAACTACAGCCAGTCAGTTACCCAATCCGTAACCGGCGATAAGAGTGAAACCACGAGCGAAGAAGCGTTACAGGTAACGGTATTACCCAACCCGAGTACCACTTACTTCACACTGAAATTATCGAGTCGTTATACAACGCCGGTAAGCCTGCGTGTAGTGGATGAGAATGGCAGGGTGGTAGATGCGAAATCAGGCATTGGAGCCAACAGGACTATCCAGGTAGGACATGCGTATCTGAGCGGTACTTACTTTGCAGAAATGACACAGGGTACACAGCGTAAAATCATAAAACTGATCAAAGCCAAATAACCCGTTTCTGGTACTTCAGATAATAGAAAGGCCGCTCTTCCTGAGCGGCCTTTCTATTGTGTATCAATGCTCAAAAAAAACTAACTAATTGATAATGAAAGATATCGTATAAAATATGTCTACAAAAACGGTGAAAACACCGGGACGATTCGGTGAAAAACACGTGGTGTTTTATGTATAATATTCTTAATATTATATAGCCGAACAGAGTAATCTGTCTGGTTATACTCCTTGTTAAACCAAACCCTGCTGTCTTGAATCAATTTTACAATAGTTTGATTCGCATGATGTTTTTTCGCCCGGGCTGCCGGGTTGGAGCCGTTTCCCTGTTAATCGCAAACGCAAATAATACGGTTGACCGTTACCCGGTTATCGTTGTTCCCTCATATTATGTAACACCTTCAATGACTACCCATAAATAGTAAGACCATGAAAAAAAGCTTTACTCCTCATTGCAAACAAAAAGGAAGTGTTCTGGCGATACTTTTTAGTTTTTTTACATTGGCAGCTATTGCCCAGACCACTTATTATGTAGCTCCTGCGGGCAATAACGCCAACAATGGGTTATCACCGGCTACGCCCAAACTTACCTTACAGCATGCGGTGAGTGTGGCATTAGACGGAGATAAAATAATGCTGGCCAATGGTACCTATACTTTAACGGCCACGTTGAACCTGAACCGCTCCCTTACGATTGAGGGGGAGAGTGAAGCGGGTGTGGTGATCAATGCCACGACTGTTCCGGCAAATGCCTGGGCCATTAATGCCAATAAATCAAATACTACCCTCAGTAATTTCACTCTCTTGCCCAGTGCTGCGAGTGGGTATCCGATACATGTAGCTTCCGGTGGACCCAACCCTCCGCCGGTACTCACGAATATTTACCTGCACCATATCACGATTAATGGGGCCAAGCGTACGGCGTTTGATCTGAATGGCGTAACCAACGTTAGCCTGCGTTATCTCACCGCTACCAACAGTACAGGTGGCAACGGGATCCAGATCAGCGGTGGCTGGAATGTAACAGCGGATCATATTACCACCAGCGGCAATGCCTGGGGTGGAATTGCGGTATATGTTTCCAAACCCTATCCTTCCGGTTTGGGAAGAGGATCAGATAATGTGGTGATTGATGTCAGCAGTTCCAGTATCGGGGAATCAAGACCGGTATATGTGCAGGATGAATCTGGTTTTGTCAGTACCAATATTCAGGTGCCCGGAATGGATTATCTGGTTAAGAACAGTAATCTGGCGGGATATAGTTTGTATTATGCTACCAAAGCAGATGCGCTGGCTGTAGCAGCCGTACTCCCGCTTCCTGCCAACAACCCGGAATTGTCAACCATCAAACAGGTATCTACCGGAAAATATATTGTCGGTGGTAATATGAAAATCCAGACAGCTGTTGCGGCAGCGGTTGCGAATGATGTGGTATCGATAGAGGCCGGCATTTATCATGAAGATGTGAACGTGAATAAAACCATTCGTTTACAGGGAGCCGGTATCGATATAACAACGGTGAGTGGTGTATCCGGTGGTGGTTCTGCCACTTTCCAGATTACAGCTAATCAGGTAGTGATCGAAGGCATGACCATTACCCGTGATGGTAATACAGTAGCCACCTGGAATGATCCATTATTGAACTCCGCCGGGGTTGCTATTCAAACGGTAGGTAATGCGGAGATCCGTAACTGCCGTTTCTTTGGTAACCGCACCGCGATTGATATTAATAACAGTAACGGAAATAACGTCCATCATAATATTATTTCAGATAACAGATCAGGCCTGCTGTTCCGCAATACCACCAACCAAACAATCGTCACCAATAATTTCATCACCAATAACTGGACGGTAGGTATTCTGTTTCTGGATGCAAGTAATGGAACCAACAGTCCCGTTCAGTCTGCCGCCAATAGTGTATTCAGCAATAACAATATCAGTGGTAACTGGTATGGACAGGTGGTTGATCGTCAAACGGGTGGTGCGCTACCCGCACCAGGTAGCAATCTCAAACAGTTTACCTGTAACTGGTATGGCTCGCTTACACCGGTAGTATCTACCGGTAATTCTGTAGAACCCGGCTATGCAGCGCAGATTCCGGTTGCGTATGGTGGAACAGCCGTGGCGCCCGGAGCGCAACCCGATATTCTCGGTACCGCTTCTGCCAATATTGTTTATGCACCGTATCTCACCAGTGGGGTGGATGCTGATCCGCTGCAGATTGGTTTTCAACCAACAGCCAATAGTTGTCAAAGCCCACTGCGTAATGTGCAGTTAACTGCTACCACACCAGTAGCCTGCTTTGGCAATAATACCGGGTCAGCCACGATTACGTATGAAGGGGGACTGCTCGCTGTTTTGTATAGTGTGGATGGTGCAACACCTGTAGCCGCACCTGCTTCACCATTTACAGTCAATGGACTGGCAACTGGTTCGCACACTATTGTGGTAACAGATGCAGGGGGGAATAGTGGTTCTGTTAGTTTCCAGACCAACGGACCAGTTGCGCCTTTGCTGGCCAATTTTACATTTACGCCCATTTTGTGTAATGGTGGTATGAGTACACAGAATGTAACCATTACCGGTGGTACCGCTCCTTATAATATGACCAATCAGGGTGGCGGTGCATTTATACTGGGTGCAGCGGAAGGAGTAACCTATGGAGGCAATACTCCCAATACCTATGCGGCCAATTATACGTATACCGTAACAGATAGCAAAGGCTGCACGTATACTTTCCAGGCAAATATTACCCAGCCGGATCCTATCACGGTTCAATACAGCGCTACACCGATTCTGTGTAACGGCGGTTTAAGTACCGAGAGCATCACCATACAGGGTGGTACAGCTCCTTATACCGTTACCAACCAGGGCGGAGGTGCATTGGTGGTTGGGGCCCAAAGCGGTGTTACTTATCATGGAAATACCTATGCGGCCAATTATACCTATACGGTAACCGATGCCAATGGTTGTACGTATACATTTAATACAAGTATTACCCAGCCCGCACCGCTAACTGCTTCTGCAGTTGCTACGCCTATTGTATGTAATGGGTTATCCACTGTTACCATCAGTGCTAATGGCGGTAAAGCACCTTATACCGGTACTGGTTTGTTTCAGGTAGCTGCCGGAACACACCAGTTTATCATCACCGATGCCAATGGCTGTAGTCAAACGGTTACGGTTAGCCCAACTGTGGTTCCGGATACAGAGAAACCTACTATCACGGCTCCGTTTGAATATGGGGTAGTGAGTGAGCCCGGTCAGTGCGGTGCCCATATCGCCGATATCGGAACACCGGTTGTGTCTGATAATTGCGGCATACTGAGTGTAACCAATGATCACCCCTCTTCTTTCTATCCTGTTGGAACAACAGTAGTAACCTGGAAAGTAACAGATCTGAGCGGTAATGTAAACGATACTGCTACTCAACTGATCACTGTAGTGGATAATGAATTACCGGTAATCACAGTCTTACCTGCTAACCAATCGTTCTGTACCAATGGTACCAATACCTATACCATCCCGGCATTGGTGGCTACAGATAACTGTGGCATTTCCTCTATCAGTTATACCATCACCGGCGCCACCAACAGAACCGGTACCGGTAATAATGCGAGCGGTTTGTTTAATGTGGGCGTATCAACTATTAAATGGGCAGTTAGCGATGCACAATACACCGTGTACCGCACTACTACGGTTACTGTAAATACGATACCATCAACAGTGATCACGTCCAGTAATGCGGATGCATTCTGCAATGGAGTTACGTTAACAGCCGGAGCAGGAGGTTCTTATCTGTGGAGTACAGGTAGTACCGCTCAACAGATCACGCTGGGACAGTCAGATGGAGATGGCGTATACTCGGTTACGGTAACGGTAAACGGTTGCACCAGTGCGCCGGCCAGTTATACCTACCAGAAACAAAACCTGGTAAGCAGTTATACGATTCTGGCAGAGAAAGAAGTAAAACTGGGTGAGAACAACAAAGTAAACAGCGGTAGTGTGGGCGTTCGTTCTGTAAGAGGCGAAGCCGAGTTCCGCAGCAATAGTTCCGTTTCTTCACCGGGCTCATTTGTAAAAGCAGCCCGCATTGATAAAAAGGGCTGGAATATCGCCATCAGCAATCCGATCTACAGTGCAGCTACAGGTATCAGTTTACCTTCCATGTACCTGAACAATACCAACACGAACTACTTGCCTAATAAAGAAGTGGCAGCCAATAGTGTCAGTACCGTAAACGGAAACTATAAAAACCTGACATTGAAAAAGGGTTCCCGCACCATCGTTACGGGTAACCTGTTCGGCAGTATCCGTGTAGAGCAGGGGGCACAGGTTACCTTTACTTCTGCAACCGTAAACATGAACAAACTGGAAGTAGTAAAAGGTCCGCGTAATGGCTACAGTTATATCCGCTTCAGCGGCGATACCCGTGTGCTGGTGAGCGGCAATGTAAGTGTTGGCAGCCAGGTGTATATCAATCCTGATAATTACAAAGTAACTTTCTATATGGGCGATAGCCGTTCAGACGAAGAGAAGTTTACGGTGAAGGGAGGTGATACCAAAGTAACGGCCAATATCTATATCCCGAATGGTAAACTGAAAGTAACAGGCGGCTATAGTTATGGCAATGATAACCGGGATGAGGATGAGGAAAGCTGTTATGGCCAGGGCAACAGTTATGTAAACATGACAGGATTATTTATAGCCGAAGAAGTAGAGGGCAACGGAAAGAATGTGATCTGGAACAGCTTCAGCTGCGGATCATCACCTGTGCCAGTGTTGAACTACAGCCAGTCAGTTACCCAATCCGTAACCGGCGATAAGAGTGAAACCACGAGCGAAGAAGCGTTACAGGTAACGGTATTACCCAACCCGAGTACCACTTACTTCACACTGAAATTATCGAGTCGTTATACAACGCCGGTAAGCCTGCGTGTAGTGGATGAGAGTGGCAGGGTGGTAGATGCGAAATCAGGCATTGGAGCCAACAGCACTATCCAGGTAGGACATGCGTATCTGAGCGGTACTTACTTCGCAGAAATGACACAGGGTACACAGCGTAAACTGTTAAAACTGATCAAGGTCAGGTAAAAAATCATACGTCCCCAAACACAAACAGGTGCCCAAGGGTGCCTGTTTTGTTTTAGGTCATGATCTTCGGCAGATTACTGTAATTTAGGTTATCACAAAACAGAAAGCAATGCATACTCTTCAAATCAGCTGGCAGTTTCTGGAGAAACCGTATATAGGTATTGCGGCGCGTTCGCTGGCCGTGTACCTGTTCCTGATCATCGCGATCCGGATTTTCGGAAAAAAAGAACTGGCCCAGTTATCAGTGATTGATCTGGTGTTCATCTTACTCATCAGTAATTCTGTGCAGAATGCCATGGTGGGGCCGGATACTACTTTACAGGGTGGACTCATTGCTGCTGCAGCATTATTTGCGGCTAATTTTACATTAAAAAAACTCCTCTACAGCAACCGCTTTCTCAGCAGCCTGGTGCAGGGAGATGCCATTTTGCTGGTCTATAAAGGAAAAATAAACCATGCTCATTGCAAAGAAGCCGAAATTACCATAGAAGAACTTACGGCAGCCATACGCGAACATGGTGCCGGTGATGTTGCGGAAGTTGATCTGGCCATGCTGGAAGTAGATGGTAATATCAGTGTGGTGAGTAACGGGTTCCAGAAAAGGACACAGGTGGCCCATCCACGCAAACATCGCTTAAAAGGCCGTTTATTAAAAAAATAACGGACCAGAATTTTTCCGGAAAACGGAACAAGCTATACTTGGTATCTGCTTTTTTTATATCTTGTTTTCTATACCCCACCTGTATCAAATCTGATAGTTGATTCAAATGATTCTGTGATATGCGTTTTTTTCCATCTGCAGCAACCTTGCTGCTCTCTGTTTTATTGTGCATGTCGGGGGCTGCTTTGGCGCAGGCGGGGAAATCTCCTTCGGCCTATGTCGATTCTATCCTGTTACAGTTCGGACAACCCAAATCTGTTTGCGGCAGCGATTACCAGTTAACCCAACTGCGCAAAGATCCTGTTGTGCTGGCAAGAGAACGGAAAATGAATGAGGATATTTTACGTGTACTCAACAACCAGGTAGCCATGAACGGCGGCAGCGGAACCAGTGCCGATCCCTATGTGTTGCCCGTTGTTTTCCATATTGTACACAGTACGGATCCTTATGCCATTACCGATGCACAGATTGTTGCAGCAGTGAATGATCTGAATGATGCGTTCAGTAAAAGCGGTGCTTATGCTGCCAGTGTGGGGGCCGACACCAAAATCCGGTTTGCACTGGCGCAAACCGATCCGGATGGAGGGCTTACCAAAGGAATTACCCGAACGAAATCTTTTTATGCAGACAATATGCATATGAGTCTGGATGATGCTAAAATGAAAAGACTGATGCAGTGGGATCCGGTGAAATACATCAATATCTGGCTCGTCAGAAATATTGCCGGTGAGATCAGCGCTACTTTCAGCTGCGGCGTATGGTCCAGAATGAATGCCGGCGGTTATGCTACCATGCCTTTTTCAGTCAATGGTTCCTCACCAACCGATGGAATTGTGATCACCGGTTTCGGACCCCTGCTGGCGCATGAAATGGGTCATTACCTTGGGCTTTACCATACTTTTGAAGGGTACTGTTTCAATAATAACTGCGCTACCGATGGCGACAGGGTCTGCGATACACCGCCCGACGGATCAACAGGTGCATCCCCCAGCTGCAGTAGTCCTACCAATTCCTGTAACTCAGATACCGCTTCCAATTTCTCCAATGGCTTTTTTCCGAAAGATGTTCCTGATCAGATCAGTAATTTTATGGATTACAGCAATGCATCCTGCAGTAACCAGTTTACAGAAGGGCAGGCTGCCAGAATGCGCGCCGCTATTGCCACACAGCGTAGTGGTCTCATCAATAACCTGATGAATAAACCTTGCAGCGACAATGTGCTGGCTTCATTTACCCGCGATAACAGCAACCCTAAAATCAACGATCTTGTCAACTTTACCAACACTTCGGTAAATGCGGCCAGTTATGAATGGTTGATCGATGGGGTGTCCAAAGCAACCAGTGCTAATTTCACGAATACGTTTACTACTGCACAGCGGTTCAAAGTTACTTTAAAAGCTACCCATAGCAGCGGTTGTGTATCTACCGCCACCGATTATGTATTGGTGAACTGTGGGGTAACAGCCAAATTCTGGAACAACAAACAACTGATTGCTTCCAAAACAGGGGTGCTGAATGATACCATTCTCTTTACGAATAATTCAGTAGGGGCCACTTCTTTTCAATGGATCAAAACCAATAATAATGGTACGGGAAGAGAAGTGATCACCAGTAATGCCACCGGAGGCGGCGCCAACGATCTGAATTTTGTGTTTCCGGATCCGGGTTTTTACCGGATCAAACTGATTGCAACGGATGGCAGTTGTGTAGACAGTACCTTAGACCTGTTTGTCAACATTCTTGATCCCACTCCCAACGCGTATGTTTCTATCTATTCCGCATATTGCACCCAGCAAACCAAAGTAAACCTCTTTGTATCGGCCTGTAATTTTGGCTATGCACCCATACTGCCGGGCATGCCCATCAGTTTCTATGATGCAGATCCCCGGTTACCAGGTGCAAAACAAATAGATACCACATTCATACTGAAAGAGACTTTGAAAGGGATTTGCTGCGGCACCACTTATCCGCTTACGCTGGATGTAAAACGTCCGGGCCTCAACCAACTGTATGCCGTAGTAAACGATGCCGGTACAGCCATTCCCATTGCTTTGCCCAATACCTCTCTGAAAGAAACCAATTATACCGATAATGTAGCTTTCCTCACCAATTTCCGTTTCAGAGCCACAGTAACACCTGCCAATCCTGTTTTACGACCCGGAGATACCCTTCGGTTAAGCGTACAGACTTCTCCGGATCCTACCTTCAATTCTACTTTTTTGTGGGATACGCCCAAACAGCTCAGTTGTTCTACCTGCACCACACCCTTGTTTACGGCCGATTCTACCCGCATCAAAAAAGTGTATGCCAAAAGTTTTCTGCAGTGCTATGATACAGCTACTGTAACCCTGACCGTAATACAACCGGATGATTTTACTGTAAAAGTAAATAGTGCGGAATGTGCGGGAGCCGATAGCATGACGGTAAACCTCACCGTAAACAGCCAGGTGGTGGGGGCGGGTATACCTAAGAATTTACCGATTGCCATTTACAATAATGATCCTTCGGTAGCTGGTACCCAGTTATTGCCGCCTTTGTTCCTGGTGCCCGATAGTACTTTTACACTGCAGCAGAATTATACCTTTAAGGTTAAAAAAACAACTACCGGCAACGTGTATGCTGCTGTGAACAATAGTAATACAACAGTGCCGGTTAGTTTTGCCGGTGCGCCTTTCTTTGAGAATACAGTCACCAATAATATTTCGGCACCCAGAGCTTATACGCAGATCACCAAAGTGATTGATACAGCCATCTGCAATGGCGATACGGTACTGGGCCGAACCGTTTCGGGAACCTATACCGATGCGTTTGTAACGGCCGGTGGTTGCGATAGTCTGCGTATTCTGAAACTGACGGTAAAGCCCATTGCCGTTACTAAAACAACCATTGCTGTTGCGATTTGTGAAGGACAGAACTATGAAGGATATACCAAAGCCGGCACGTATGTTAATGTATTCAAAGGATCGAACAGCTGCGATAGTATCCGCACACTGAACCTGACCGTCAATCCTAATAAAAGCCGCACCAATTCCGTGCAGATCTGTAAAGGAGATACCTACCTGGCCGGAGGAAAACTGCAGACAACAGCGGGCACTTATGTAGATTCGCTGAAAACGGCTGTTGGTTGCGATTCTGTTGTAACCACTATTTTAACCGTAGTGCCGGTGCCGGCCAATTTTCTGCCATTGGATACCACTTTGTGTATTGGTAAAACATTGCCTATCACATTGTCCTATCCCACTACGCTGTGGAGTGATGGCAGTAACAGCAATTTATTCAATATCAGTCAACCCGGTGCTTATACGGCCCAGGTAATAGACAAAAATGGTTGTAAGGGTACGGATAGTATCCAGGTGCAGTTTAACCGTTGCATCCCCATACAGATCCCCGATGCCTTCTCGCCTAACAATGATGGCAAAAACGATGTGTTCAAACCGCTGATCGGTGCTCCCGTTACCAACTACCGCATGCAGATCTGGAACCGCTGGGGACAGCTGGTGTTTGAAACAAGGATTATTTCGAAAGGCTGGGATGGGAAATATCTTTCCGAGTTACAACAGAACGGCGCTTACGTATATTATTTCACGTTAACCGACCCCGATGGTGTATTGATTGAAAAGAAGGGAACCCTGATCCTGATCCGCTGATTAATTAGCCAGAATATCGAATTTGGTTTTCGGACGGATCTTATCCAGCCATTGAAAGCCGCGGATCTTCAGTTCTTCATGATTGGCTTGCCGCATGGGGTAGGAAGTGCCATCAAAACCGCGGATAAAAGATACCCGTTTGGGTTTGCTGTCATCAAACAGCATATCTATGACATCAGCACTGGATTTACTGACGCCGATAAAACGGTTCTGCTCATCCTGTCCGTAATACACGTTTTCCGCATTACCCTTGGCCCGCATAAAATAGATCTTGCCATCTTCAAACAAGGCATTGATGGTAGTACTCTTCAGTTGATTAAAGAACTGGGTACTGTCTACTTTACTGATGGCCATCGCATTCTCAAATACATACATCCGCTCGGGCTTTTTATTCTTTACATAGAGATAAATAGTATCGCCGGTAATCTGGTTATCCTTGGCCCAGATCACCGGGTTACGGAATAAACGGAACACGGAATCCTGTAAGGAATAAAACAAACTATCGCCCACGGCCTGTAAAGAATCAGAGAAGATCTTTACGTTGAAATAAGCTTCAAAATATTTGTTGGTACTGTCTGAGGCGTTTTTACTGCTGTCGGAGATTTTTTTCACACCTGCTGTATCACGGACCAACGGCACTTTTCTTGTTTTCAGGAGGTCGGATAAACGGGCCGTATACAAAGTGTCGGCAGATACATAAATCGAATCCCGTCCCTGTTTAATCAGCAGAATGGGTTTTTCGGTAGCCAGCAGAATATCTTTTTTCCGGTCTGTTTTAATATTGTTGGCAATCATGTCAAAACCCTGTGCCGTATCTTTTCCCCGGTACACCGCATTGCCCCGGAACTCGCCCAGTTTGGTAGAATCATCCACTGCCATATCATCTGCCGTAAACGTATAGGTACTGTCTTCAATCACCGAACGTTTGTTCAGGATGCCACGTTTGTTCTTCATGTCAAAATAACCCTGCCGGGTTGTAATCACCCGCCGGCCGCTGTCACTATAGATTTTGGTAGGAGAGGTGAACGTAGCGATTTCTGTTCCGGTATTATATTGAAGCGTGTCGGTAACTACTTTGTATTCCGGATCTATCAGCAATACATTTTTCTTAAAGATCACATCCTTGGTATCGCCGTAGTAGTAGCCTTCTTTACTGGTAAGGGTTGTTTTTTTGTTCACCACTTTACCGCCGTTCAAATACGTGCCTATCTTAACGGTCACATCATATTCCAATGCCTCCGTGGTCAGTTGCCCCTTGCCATCTGTGAGCCGCACTTTTTTATTCAGGAAGGCTTTTTTTTCTTTTCCGAGATATTTCAGGTACTGCGCATAGGTATGCACACTGTCTGCATCGTTGATATGGATATTGCCAAATGCCTCCAGCGAATTGTCTATTTCATTCAATACAATACTGTCTGCAAAAAAATCGGTCTTCTCCTGCCTTACATGCGCTTTCCCGGCAAGCGAGAAGTATTTATGCAACGAGTCAACCGTCAGCATATTCAGCCGGTCTGCATAAATGATGTCCAACTGTTTGCCTTCCTGTTTAGCTGTATCCGGGGCCGGACGTTGTGCCATACCCACCTGTATCAGACATAACAGGAAACAGGTATATAGTAATCGTTTGATCAGCATCAGGATTATTTCTGGATAGAAGAGTCGTTAAGCGGCGCCGTTAAGGGGATGCTTTTGTCTTTTCTGCCGAACACAGACACATTTACATACCTTTTAGGATGCACCCGCAGGTCATCCAGCAGGATATTGGCACTGCGTACCGTATTGGTGAGGTTATTGTACAGGGTTTTATCGTTCATCAGTTTACCCAGCGATCCGTCCTGTGAATTTAATTTGGCTACCACCGCATTCAGTCCGGCAATGGTGGCTTTCAGGTTTTCTACACTGCCCGCAATATCTGCTTTGGACAGGTTATCAGTCGTTTTTTCAATATTGCCGATCATCCGGGTCACTTTTTCATTGTTATCCGAGAGGTTTTTGGTAAAACTGGCCACATTGTTCATGGATTGGGTAACTGCACCCGTTTGCTGGTTCAGCATAGCCTGCAGATTGGCAGAAGAAACTACCAGGCTGGCCGTGGTTTTATTGATATTGGCAATGGTTTGCTGCAGGTTGTTCTTGGTATTGGGGTCGAAAATGGTGTTGATATTCTTCAATACGCTATCCAGCGATTGTACGGTGATTTTGATCTGGTCGCCAACCGGACCCAGTTTGTTCATCAGGCTGCCCATCAGTCCATCCTGCGAAGCCGTGGCCAGGGTATCGCCCACATGCAGGTATTCTTTGGCATTACCCAGTGCAATTGAAATGCTGGCAGGACCCAGTGGATTATCTTTAATGCTAGCTACCGAGTTAACGGGGATATTGTAATTGCTTTTCAGTTTAATGGTGACCACGATGGTGCTCAGGCTCTCGTCCAGGTTTTCGATATCATCTACCGAACCCACCTGAAAACCGTTCACGAATACCGGATTGGATACCATGATGCCTTTTGAATCGGTATACTTGGCATGCAGGTAATTCCCTGTTTTGAAAAGGGTCTTGCCTTTCAGGAAATTAAAGCCCAGGATCAGCATGGTAATGGCGATGGCGGTTAAAGCTCCCACCTTCGTTTCGTTCGAAATTTTCATAGGCACAAATCTACGGTTTATTGGCCTGAAGCAAGACGGGAACCCCTGTTAAAATGAGCAGCGGTTACCTGTTTACCGGCCTTTGGTATTGGATACCTGTTTTTCGAGTGAGTATTTATAACGTTTGATGGCCCTTACCAGTACTTCACAGATCTCGCGCTGGCCCTCTTCGCTGTTCAGGTAAGCTTCTTCCTCCGGGTTTGAGATAAAACCGGTTTCTACCAATACGGCCGGCATGGCAACGGCCTGTAATACCCAGATCCCTTTTTGCCGCTGTTTGGCTTCCCTGCTGATGCGGCCCACTTTCTGAAACTCTTCTTCAATGGTCAGGGCCAGGTTGGCGCTGCGCGAGAAATAAGTCTGGGTTTTCATATTGATGATCATCATCTTAGCCGGGTCTGTTGGATTAAAATCTTTCAGTTCCCTCGCCGATATACTATCCAGGTAATTGTCCTCATTCTCCCGCAAAGCAGCTTTGGCTTCATTGCTTTTATCCACCCCGTAAATAAAGGTTTCGGTTCCCTTGGCAGTATTGGGGGTGGTCCAGGTGCGGTAATCTTTTACCTGTACTGTATAGGCTTTCTTTTTCTTTCCCTTGCCTTTATAGCGGGTTACTTCTTTGTAACCGATGAATTCCCTGTGCCGCTGTGGCCCTCCACCCTCGTTTACATGGATACATACAAACAAATCGCCTTTTTCGCGGTTGGCAATCTGGGCTTTGCGGGTTACCGGATCAAAAATATCGGTGCTGCGGGTTAAGTAGGTCTCCACATCCGGGATCTCGGTACGGATCAATTCATTTAATTTGAGAGAGATAGCAAGGGCAATATCCTTTTCTTTGGAAAACTCACCCGAAGCACCAAAATCACTGCCACCATGGCCCGGATCAATAATAATCTTGCGGAGCGGTTGTTTCTGTTGGGGGGTACCGGGAACCTGGCCCATCGTATGAAATGAGACAGCCAGCGAAACCATACTTAACAAAACCAAAGCAGCAGATCGTCTTCTCATCATATCATTTCGTTAAAGGATTTTACCAGAAATAGCTTTTACACTGTCAAGGCCCTATTTTTGCCCCTGTGATCATGCGCAAACTCAGCAAATTTACTATAAAATCAGCCCCGGCTTTGGCAGTTGCCGGCTGTTTGCTCATATTAACATTTTGCGTGAGAGCCGCTGTGTTCCCGGCAGGGATTCCGAAATGGCAGTTAACAAGGACAAACGATACGGTTCCTCCCGCCAAAAAAACTGACAGTGTTTTGCCTGCCCCCCGTACTGTTAAACTACCCGCAGATACCGGTTTACAAAAGAACTCACCCGATTCAGTGGTAAAAGTGGATAGCATCCGCATGTCCAAAGACTCGGTAGATGCCATCGTTAAATACCATGCAGATGATTCCGGGGTACTGATCATTGCCACCAAGGACCTGTTTTTATACGGGAAAGCCAAAACAGATTACAAAGACCTGCAGCTCGAAGCTGCTACTATTCAATACGACCAGCAATCCAAAACAGTGCGGGCCTACGGGGCTACCGACAGTACGGGCGATATTGCTACCAAACCCCAGTTTACACAGGGCGAGTTAAAAACGATCAGCGACTCCATCTTCTTCAACCTCGAAACACAGAAAGCCTATACCAAGAATACTTTTTTTCAGGAGGGAGAAATTTTTGTGAATGCCCGTTACCTGAAAAAGATCAGTGCCGATGAAGTGTTTGCCCGCGATGCCCGTTTTACCACCTGTAACCTGGATACCCCGCATTTTGCTTTCCGCGCACGGCGGATGAAAATCATTAATAATAAACTGGGCGTTACCGGCAGGGTATATCCTGAAATTGAGTCAGTGCCCATACCCATGATTTTTCTGCCTTTCGGTTTGTTTCCGTTGAACCGGGTACGACATTCGGGGGTGTTGTTTCCGGCCTTTACGTCGAGCGAAGATTTTGGGTTGGGATTGGAAGGACTCGGTTATTACAAAGTGTTTGGCGATCACGTAGATGTAACCACCCGCGCCAACCTCTATTCCTACGGTGGCTGGAATGTGAATGTGAATTCGAAGTACATCATGCGGTATAAGTACACGGGTAGCGTGAACGTCACTTTCCAGAATACCAAAACACTGAACCGCAGTGCTTTCAGTACAGATGAATTCAGCAAGTCGCAGTCGTACATGATCAACTGGAGCCATAGCCGTGATAGCCGGGCCAGGCCGGGTACCAATTTTGGCGCCAATGTAAATTTTGGTAGTACCAAGTTCAATCGTTCGCTGCTGAACAATCCTTACCAGAATTTTCAGAACCAGTTAAGTTCTTCCATCAGTTATTCCAAAGACTGGCGCGGAAAATACAATCTCTCGGTTAACATGAACCATAACCAGAACAGTAATTCCGGACTGGTAAACCTGAATCTGCCTACTGCTACTTTTAACGTGGTTACTTTTTATCCCTTCCAGAAAAAAGATGCCATTGGTTCGGGTAAATGGTATGAGAAAATCGGTATCGGTTATAGCGGTAACCTGCAGAACCAGGTTTCTTTCTACGATAGTGCCTTTAGTTTTAAAAGGCTGATCGATACGGTTCAGTGGGGAGCGGTACACAATATTCCGATCACGTTGAGCCTGCCTGCATTAGGTCCGATTACCGTATCGCCCAGTATTTCTTATGAAGAGCGCTGGTACGGACAACGTAATTTTAAAAGATGGGATTCAGTCAGGTCCAAAGTAGACACCACTATCCAGAAAGGATTGTATACAGCCCGGCAGATGTCTTTTGGTGTAGGTATCAATACCCGGATCTTCGGAACCTATAAGTTTTCGCCCAAGAGTAATATCATCGCCATCCGCCACGAGATCAGGCCAACCATCTCCATCAATTATCACCCCGATTTCGCCGCTAAATACCATTATTCCACCCAGGTGGATAATACCGGCCGCCAGGTTCGTTTTTCGCAGTTCGACGGAGGGATCATCGGTTCTTTTTCGGAAGGAGCTTTTGGAGGTATCGGGTTCGGGATCGATAACCTGTTAGAGATGAAAGTGAAAGACCCCAGCGATACCACGGCCAAGGGAAGAGAAAAAGGCAAGAAAATAAAACTGATCGAAGGTTTTGGGTTTAACTCATCTTATAACCTGCTGGCCGATAGTTTTGCCCTGGGTAATTTTTCGCTTTATGCCAGAACTACCTTGTTTGAGAAACTGAATATTACCGCATCGGCCAACCTCGATCCCTATGAACTGGATAGTGTGGGCTATCGCCGTAATAAAATCCAGTTCGATCCACGCAGGTTTAAATTCGGAAGAATTACCGGCGGAAATATCGCGGTCTCTACTTCTTTCAGCAGCAAATCCAAAGATGGTAAAACCGATAAGAACAAACAATTACCCGTTGATCCGTTTATGACACCCGACGAACAACAGCGTCAGCTGCAGTTTGCCCGTGCCAACCCGGCCGAGTTCACCGATTTTAATATTCCCTGGTCGCTTACTTTTTCTTACTCGCTCAATTTCTCTCGGATACCCAAAATCGATTTCAGCGGCTTTGAAACGCAGACCAGTTCAAGCCTCAACTTTAACGGCGATTTCAGTTTAACACCCAAATGGAAAGTAGGGGCTACGGGTTATTACGATGTATCCAGACAATCCCTGCAACAGTTAAGCACTTTTATTTCGCGCGAGATGCACTGCTGGCAGTTATCCATCAATGTTACGCCCATCGGTCTTTACCGTTCTTTTAATATCATGATCAGTCCCAAATCCGGCATCCTCCGCGATCTCAAGATCAACCGCAGCAGAACTTTCTCCAGTTACTGATGATCGTTGGCTGCATAATAGTCCCACATCTGTTTGAATATTTTCACTTTCAGTTCCTCACTCGAAATACCCTGTGATGAAACCGCCGGCAGAAAATGCATTTCCAAACGGTGCGGCATGAGGTAGAAGAATTTATTGGCAGGAAATACTTTTTTGGTGTGAAAGAGGATCGCAGGTAAAATGGGTTTGCCGGTATCGGTAGCCAGACGGAATGCCCCATCATAAAACTTTTTCAGCGGATCCCCGGTACGGTTACGGGTTCCTTCAGGATAGATCAGCATATCCAGTCCAATAGCGAGGATATTTTTCATATCGTCGATACTTTTCCTGCGGCTGGCATCGCTGTTGCGGTCTACCAGCACACTGCCAAACGTATAGATCCAGCCAAAAATGGGCACTTTGGTAAAACTCTTTTTGGCAATGGTTTTATTGGCGCGCGGCATAAAAGGCGTACTCACCGGTACATCCATCAAACTGTTGTGGTTACAGACAATGATATAATTCTGCCCATCGATAAAATGTTCCTTGCCTTTGATGCGCAGCGGACAACCGATCAGGTGCAGGTACACAAACATCCATCCACGGGATGCATGCCGGTGCCACTTTGCCCTGGCCGGCTCTTTCAGAAAAAAGCAGGGCAAATAAAAAAAGATGGCGATCAGTAAAGTGACAATAAATAACACCAATCCCCACAAAGCCCAGAGCCTTGCAAAAATGGCGGCGAATATATTTTCCTTTCCGGTGGTGGTTTGTGTTGCCTGCATGTATGGTTGGCTGTTTGCTTTTTTATTTGGTCGGACTCCAATCAATCGGTGCCAGTCCCTGTTTCATCAATACTTCATTGGTTCTGCTGAAATGACGGCAGCCAAAAAATCCCTTATCGGCACTGAAAGGCGAGGGGTGAGCCGCTTTTAGAACGGTGTGTCTGGTCTCGTCTATCAATACCTGTTTTTCCTGGGCAAATTTACCCCAGAGTAAAAATACCAGTCCGCTTTTTTCGGCAGATAGTTTTTTAATCACCGCATCCGTAAAATCCATCCAGCCGATTTTGGAATGACTGGCCGGTTCGTTGGCCCTTACCGTTAAGATCGCATTCAATAAAAAAACACCCTGTTGCGCCCACTTGGTCAGGTTGCCTGTTTTGGGGATGGGTAAGCCGATATCGGTATGTAATTCCTTATAAATATTTACGAGCGAGGGTGGTGGCGGTACGCCATCCGGAACGGAAAAACTTAATCCATGTGCCTGCCCGGGATTGTGATAGGGATCCTGCCCCAGAATCACCACTTTTACTTCGTTGAAAGGGGTAGTGTTAAAAGCATTAAAGATCAGTTGACCGGGCGGATATACGGTGGTGCCGCTGGCTTTCTCTGTTTTTAAATGCGTAGCTACCTGCAGAAAGTAAGGCTTGGTAAATTCGTGCTTCAGCACGGCTTTCCAACTGGGGTCAATTTTTACATCCATCGGGTAGGGTATGGGTGATTGAATGCCGAAGGTAATGAAAGGGACTACTGTCGCATACATTTATCTGTTTTGCCTGAAAAAATAACGGACATCCTATGTATCAAATCGATCTCCGTGTTCCTCTGTAGCTCTGTGTCTCCGTGTTGAAAAGGGATTTTAATGAGAGAAAGGATTAGCGGATGACGGATTATCGGATTCACTTATCATTATTGGTCAGGTGACCGGAGTTGTCCGGAAGATTTTAGTGCTCTTATATACAATTCTTTACTTGGGACTAAAGTCCCGGATAAAAAAATGTAACCAGATGTCTCCCCCGCTCTGAAGAGCGGGGCAAAAGGAAAAGACAATTTGCCACGCTCTTCAGAGCGTGGATGCAAAGAATAGACCTATTGCTGGTTGGGGCTTCAGCCCCGAGTAGAAAAATAGAATGTTCCGAACACGGGTGGTCTCCGGGTGGCAACCTGATCAGCGGATAATGGTTACACTGCCGCCTACTGCAGGCATTTCGGCGGATACTTTGATGACGTAATAATAAGTGCCAACGGGTTGGTCAATGCCCTTGTATTTACCATCCCAGGGTTTGGTGTAACCGGTGGAGCGGTATAGCAATTGTCCGAGCCGGTTAAAAATACTCACCGAACAGTCGGGGTACAGATCCAGTACCGGCACTTCCCATACATCATGCACCCCATCGCCATTGGGCGAAAAAGCATTGGGTGCCACTATGGGCGGTTCACCTACCACTACGGTAACAGGTAGTACTATACTGCATCCTCCCGCATTGGTTCCCTTGATATAATAGGTGCCTGTTTTCTTCACCGCATCGGGATCGGGTAAGGGAATCGTTGCCTGCGCATCTTTCCAGAAAGTAAATATGATACCAGTGGTATTACCGGTAATGACATCATACAGGTTGATAGAATCCGGCCGGATGGCAGGGTTGGGATTATTCAGATCGAGGATGGGATAACTGGAGATATTCACCACCACGGCTTTCACAGACGCGCAACCCGCAGTGTTGGTCGCTTTCACATAATAAGTGCCGCTTTTGGTGATCTGTTTGGGCGTGGCGAGATAATTGGTGAGCGAGGGATCTGTATAATAGCTTAAACTGAGTCCGGGGGTACTGCCCGCCGTCACCAGGCTGTCTGTCAGATCCACCCCGTTGGAAATACATTGCTGTATGGGGGCATTGGGTGTTTTCAGGTTAATCACTTCCGAAGAATATTCGATAGTGGCATATACGGTATCAATACAGCCCTGGCCAATATAGGGCGTTACTTCTACCGCAAATACGCTGTTTACCGGCGGCACTGGTTTGAACCGTAGGGTGATGGACGTATCCAGCAGTTGGGAAAAATCACTGTTAAACCAACGGTAACCCGCAAAACCGAAAGGGGCCGTTAATGCCTGGGTAGTATCGCTGGCACATTGTACATTGCCCGAAATGGGCGAGGAACAGTTTTCGTTCACATCCACATAGGCATACCCAAAATGGCCGCCACGGGTACAATCGTTGGTGGTAAATTCCAGGCGGATGGTTTTGCCCGCATAACCCGATAATTTAATGGTTACCGGTGTCCAGCCTTTAAAAAATACACTATCCCTGGCCACCGATTGCTGAAAACCCGGAAGGTTGGAGGATGCGGCATAAGAAAAAGAACTGCAGTCAATATATTTTCCACTGCTTACATCAAATACATTGGCGGTGAATTTGGGTTGTTCCCATTCCTGGTGCCCGGGATTCTGGAACACCACGGCATAATTATAAATGAGGCTGTAATTGTTCTGGTTGGCCGGAATGGTAAATGTATAACTCACCTGTTCCGCCTGCCGGTTTACCTGCGCATTACCGAGCTGAATGGAATAACCACTGCCATTCGGACAACTGACAGGAAACCCGCCATACAGGTCAACCTGCGCTGGATTATTATTCTGGATGATGGTATGACGGCCATTGATCTGGGAACTGTAAGACAAGGAAATGGTGCCGTTATTACTGCTGATCTGTCCGGCACTGCATTCCCAGTTATCGAAATTACCTTTTTCGAAACCGATATTGGGTGGACATTGTGCCAGGCATAATCCGGTAAATAAAAGGCATACCGTACAAAACAGAAACGGTAAAACCCTCAGATAATGTTGATTCATACTGTACCGGATAACATGGAACGGGATACCAATATACTGATAAATCAAAGAAGAATTATCTGGAATACATGACCGGTTATGAAAGATGACGGGTGAAACTTTCTCCTTACCGGAGGTTATTAAAAAGGTTGATCAGACTGATCCAGTCGTTCTCTGTGGTAAGGCTGAGTTTGTTGTCTTCAATATGTTTGTTCAGCGTTGGCCATTTGGCGGCCAGGTCGGCGGTGGTTTTCGTAAACACAGAATCGAATGATTGACGTGATAAGGAAACCTGGATCGGTTTGCGGCCGTTAAAACCGGCATCGTTTTTCAACAGGGTATATACGGCTATAAAATCCTTACCGTCTCCCTGTTTCAGTTCCTTGTTCAGAGTCAGGGTTCCCTGTACCAGCGAGGCTTCGAAAGAACTGGGTGTAGCCGTGGCAATGGTTTTGGGTGCTGCAGTTGTTTTGGTAGCAGCCGGTTTGGTTTGTGCCATCCCATTAACGGTCAATATAAACAATGCGGTAAATACGAAGAATGATTTCATAACGGTGAATTGATAAACGAACTGCAAATATCGTTCCTCTGAAATGGATTCAACTACAAAGGTACGAAAAACCCGAGACTGCCCGGGAATACCGGTAATGGCAGATCTGTGCTGAGTAAATAAATTCGAATTAATCTATTGAAATTGAGCCTGTTAAATCAAACATCTCCGCGCAAACTTCCCGCCCTCTGCGGCGCTGCGGTGAACATAGGTTCCATTCACCGCAGAGAAGGGGAGAACGGGGAGTTTGCGCAGAGAGTATTATGCTAAACCCGGCTTTCGGATACTGATACCAACCTCATCCCCAACCGAAAAAGCTGTTTCCATGGTTTTCACAGGAATGATGTTACCCGGCAGCTGAACCTCTATTTCCAAAAAACTACCCCAGAAACGGATCTGTTGAACCCGTCCCTGAACGCCACCGCTCTCAGACCTGGTAATGGTAAATTGTTCGGGGCGAAGCAGATACCGGTCACCCAACAATGGTGTACCACTGCTGCCATCCAGTACACGCCATTCATCGGCGCTGAGCAATACATAGGAACCCAGCAGTCCGGCTACATATTCGTTTACCGGATGATGGTACAGAACAGCCGGCGCACCCTGCTGCACCAGTTTGCCCGATTGCATGATCAGCAGTTCATCGGCCCATGACAAAGTATCCAGCGGATCGTGTGAAGTGAGGATGCAGCTGATTTCTAAACGGCTGCTGAGATCCTCCAATACCTGTTTTAAAATCTGTTTGTGAATAGGGTCGAGGTTGGAGAAAGGTTCATCGAGTAATAACAATCGTGGCGAGCCTGCGAGTAAGCGGGCCAGCGCAATCCGTTGTTTTTCGCCACCGGATAACTGATGGGTTTTGCGGGCCAGCAGGTGACTGATCCGGCAAACCTCAAATAAAGTATCGGCCTCGGACTGCGGCAAACGGGTACCCATTTCGAGCCATTCGCCTACACGGTAATTGTTACGGAGTTCATAGTGTTGCGAGAGATAGGCAATGCCCGGATGGCCATGGATGAGCTGATAATCCGGCCCCATCACTTTTGCATCTTCGAAAAAAATGCTGCCGCTGTTGGGTTGTAGCAGTCCTGCAATCATTTTCAGCAAACTGCTTTTGCCCGAACCCGTTTCTCCCGCAATGGCCAGTTTCTGAAAACGAGCCTGCTCAAAACTGATATCGGCTACCACGGTAGCTTCCTGTATTTTTTTGCTGAGATGCGATACGGATAAGAAACCCATGAACTGATTTTGTTGGAATGGTTGAAAAATGAAGGTACTACTGAGTTCTGCTATTAAAGCGGGTTGCCATAAAATGTTTTGTCAGAATCCTTCTCTGCGCAAACTCCCCGCCCTCTGCGGCTCAGCGGTGAACATGCGTTCCATTCACCGCAGAGAACAGGACAACGGGGAGAATACGCAGAGAGAGTTTGAAAACTGGTTGTATCCAACCATCAATAACAGTTTTCACTAACTTAGAAATTCAATACCCGCCTTATGAGAAAATACCTGCTTGTAGGAATATTGCCTTTCTCGCTGCTGATTGCCTGTACTTCCACCCCCAAAAGAATCACGCCCTCTTTTACCATTACCGCAGCAGAACCCGTGTATTTTAAATCTTTTGTAGACTGCAATATGGCAGAAGCCTGGGTGGGCGATACCTTCCGCATTTTTCCGGGTAAGTATGGCGAAGACCCCTTGTGGGGCGATGCGCGCGACCTGAAATATGCCGACGGCAAAAACGCCACCGAAGCTTTTAACCGCCGCTTCGAAGAATTTACAGAACCCATCCTGCCCAAAAATGTGGCACCTGCCGCAGAGGGACTGCATGGCGCTGTCTGGTTTGAAACCGTTTACCAGGATTCCAAAGATCCATCGGGTAAAACCTTATATGCCCTGTATCACAACGAAAATTATCCCATTACTTTTCCTTATCGTACCAACACCGGTAAAGGTTATATAGACAAGGACTGGCCGCAGGGTTTAACCGGGCAAAAAACACCGGCAGCGGTTTGCCGTATCGGCATTATGCAATCGCTGAATGGCGGGCATAGCTGGGAAAACAAAGGCATTGTGCTCGAAGATAACCAGCCCCGTATGATCCTGAAACCGCATAATACCTCGGTTACTTTTGCGGGTGGGGTAGGAGATCCTTCGGCGATTGCGAGTGAGGGTTATCTCTATATTTTTTATGGCGAATATGGGTATCCCGGCCAATATGAACAAGCGACTTATGACCCGCTGAAAGAATACAGTGGGCAATGCATCAGCATGGCCCGGATTGCCCTGGCCGATCTGCCCGATCCCGCAGGCAAAGCCAAACGCTGGGATGGTACCGATTTTACCGTGCCTTACGATGGCATTGGTGCGCCCATCCGTTCTTTACAGATCCCGGTGGCGGCAGGTGGCGGGCCCACTTCATCGCCCCTGAGCAAATATTACTGGGGCCCATCGGTTAGCTGGAATACCCACCTGAAAGCATGGGTAATGCTGATGGCCCGTGCCGAGGGCCCCTCGTGGAAGGGTTCTAACCTGTACATTTCTTTTAACACCAACCCCTCACTGGCGGGTACAGCGGGACAGCAATGGAGCACCCCCCAATTGCTCGTGAGTAAACCCGGACATACTATCTGGTACCCCTCCCTGCAACCCATTGGCGGAACAGCTGAAGTACAGAACAAAAACACCTGCTTAAAAGTAGGCGAAACCGCCCGTTTGTTTTTTAAGGATAATGCGAAGGATACGGCGATGTATTTATCGGAGTATGTGGTGAGGTTTTATGCGAAGGAATAAGAAATACTTTTTGTCAAATCTGATAATACAGGATGAGTATAAGGGGAAGCTTTCAAAAACTGTGCAACACCATTCGATGACTTATAGTATATTTTTCTTATATTTATTATGAGATAGTTTTACACGCAAAGCCAGACTGAATAGCTGTATTGGCGCTAGTATAGCGAGTATAACTAAGTTGAGCGTAACAAATCTACAGCATTCTAATAATTTCAGACAAAATGAAGAGCAAATTACTTGCTGACCATAAACAAACAGGAAAGGTATTTCAGCCACCGCTTTTAACATTAGGAACTTTTGTTGAAACAGCTTGGCTTGACTTTGGAATTCCGGAATTTATTTGGATTCATCTACTCTGTGAAGAATGTGGTACTGATGAAGGAAGTATATTGTTTCTTGAGTTCTCAAAAATTACTGATACATTTTTTTCTTCAAAAATTAATAATGGGACAGCCTCTGCATTAATAAGTAGTTACAGTATGTTATCTGAAGGTGATAAAATTGAAATAATTAAAGACCTTAAAAAGAAAGCACTTTTGCCAAGACTTAAATATATATTGACTCCTTTTATATTTCTTTACCCATATTGCCCGTTGAATTTTATTTTAGAAAACAGCATCGCTGACGACGTTCACAAAGGCTATCTTTCAAAATACAAGGAATATTTAGAAAAGATTACAGACAAAACAAGTTTTGAATCAACTATTGTGATGGCAAATGTTGTAAATTTTTTAAATCATCTTGACCGACTTAAAATCGCAGAAGGAAATAATTTGCCAGAGTTTAAAGAAGTATTTGACTATCCAAAAACTGAAAATTCTAAGCGAATAGCAAGTTTTCTACGTTCGACAATTTCAATGTGCTTTAACAAAGAATGGGACTACAATAGAGATAACGAATGGATAAAATATTTCTGGAACCAAAGCCTAAGACTTGAACCCTTTAAAATATGACAGAGGAATTTAAAAATGACTTAACTCAATTATTGAAAACATTAATTGAAGATTTAGAGCAAGAAGTTCCAAAACGATGGAATACACTTGAAATTAAGTTGGAGCAAAAAGAATTATATGAGGTATTATTCGGTCAACTGGCCAGGCAAATGACATTAGCAATACAATTTGCTTCAAATCAAAACTGTTGGACTTATGATTTAGCACCTATTATTTTGAGATGTATGGCAGACAACTATATAAACTTTTCTTGGATTGCAAAAGAACCATTAAATCGCTCAAAGAAATTTATTCTTTATGGCTTAGGACAAGAAAAATTAGCACTTGAACATCGAAAAAAGCAAATTTTAGAGGATGGTGGGAAACCTGATGATGATTTAATGATAAAATATGGTGAAGCGTGGCTAAATTCCCAACGATATACATTTCTAACCGAAGTTAATGTGGGTTCTTGGTCAGGTATAAGTACAAGACAAATGGCGGAAGAATCTGATTGTATGGACTTCTATAATTTTGTTTATACTCCTTTTTCAACTGCTGCACATAATATGTGGGGACACATAGCAAGATATAATCTTGTACAAAGCGACAATCCCTTACATAAATATTTACGACAACCAACTTTAGGTGAATTTGTAATTGATATCTATAATATAAGATTAGCGGTTAAATATGCAGATAAATTAATAAGGAAATTTGACGAAACATTTGAGATAACTACTAGCGAAAAATCAACTTACTCAAAGTTTTTGGAATCCTTTGAGAAATTCGAGAACAAGCACCTCACAAATTAGGCTACGCCCAACATTGGTATTGCCATAGTGAGGCCTGACATTGGAGCAGTCAGCAGTGGTAATTCTTCTGTACTGCGGTTCGGGGCTTGACGAATATAAATTTCCTGCCATCGGAAATACTTGCCCGTTAGGCGCAACTACCATTGCAAAAGGAAGTATTTTGAATAATTGTCAGTTGAACAAAGTGGTGAAAGGTGTATAAAATACGCTGGAACCACGAACCTGTTTACATATATAAAGAGCCCGGCTTTTAACCGGGCTCTTTGTGTTTTGATCTAGCGTGCTTTTTTCTTTGGATCCGCTTTCTTTTGTGCGGAGCTTTTCTTTTTGGTAGGTTTATTCTTCTTGGGTTCCGCGTTTTTTTTCGGCATACAAATACATTTAAGGTTAGTAAATTTTATTTTGGCTGCAGGATATTTCTTCCCTTTATTCTCTGTTGTCCTTCAGCAAGGGCAACTGTTCAGCCATCATATAGGGAATGAAGATACGCCTATATTGGCAAAGATGATATTCCGTTCTCCGCGAATGTCTTCCGCCTGAGACGGAGACTCTGCGGTTGGGAAGGGAAATCTTTCCCAGCCGGTTTTATATTCCAGTTGAGGGCGGAAGAAAAAGCGGAGGTAGTCGTAAAATACGATCGTCTTACTACCCTGGATACTCAGTTAATGTGCGCTTGTACCTAAGCCCAGGATAACCTGATAAATCTGAACACCTGCCAGGTTAAAAAGCAGATGAAACATGATCAAAGTGTACAGGTTTTTGCGAAGCTGCATGGTGAGTCCGAAAAACAGAATAGGTACCATCAAAGGGACTGTTTGCGGAATTTGCCATAGATGATACACGCAGAAGAGGGTAGAATTCACGATCCAGTTATATCGGCCCAGAAAAGCTGTCTTCTTCATCAGGTAACCCCGAAAGTAGATTTCTTCGCCTACAAAATTGCCGATCATCATCAGTATCAGTATGATTGCGGGAGCTCCATAGAAGGCCTCGTAACTGGCAAAAATGCTGTAGGAAGGAATCTGAAACAGGGGTATAGATGACAACCATTGCTGAAACGGCGTATATAAGGTAAGCATATAGGGTAGGGAAACGATCACACTTAAGCCAAAAGCCAATGGCGCAATAAGTAGTATTTCTTTGAACGAGAAACGATCTACACTCAGAAATACAAACACTTCTTTCCAGGTAAGTTTCTCGTATTTCCGTAACATGAAAACCGGGAATAACATGTGCCAGAGAAGCGAAAAAATGACAAAGGTATAATACTGAAAATGGTATCCCTCCAGGCCAGAGATCCGTACAAAAAAGTCGTATACGGGTTGAACATTAATAAGCAGGTACGCTATAATGCCCGGCAACAGGTAAGCAATCAGATAAAAAGCCTTACTTGCAGGTGTTCTGGCCTGGTATTTTTCTTCCGTATGCTGAAAACCAGGATGATCCACCGAAAGGAACCGGGTGGTAATCTGGTTTACTATAGCGGTAATTGGGAAGGGGGCTTTTTTAGGCTGTTGAAGCATGGTAACGGGTTGCATTCCGGGTTTATCTGCGGGTGGTTTTTGGGTAGCCATTTTGTAAGTTTATATGTTAGAATAAATTTGACAGATAAGCAGGGGGGAGATTCCTGCTATTTGACAGCAAATCTATTTTTGCGAAAACAAAACGGCGGTTCACCTTATAGGTTGAGGACTATTCCCTGAAAACTGAGCCCTTTTTTTATGGATGGGGATTGATATAGTAAATAAACCAATAATGTGTTTTATTTGATGACAGATTATATTTACGCAGGTGCTGCAACGCTGATTATATTTTTAAGCCTTCTCGTTGGCACCAAGAAACAGAAAGAGCTATCAGACTATATTTTTATTTTCTGGCTTTTGCTCCTTTTCGTTAATTCTTTGTCGTTTATCATCATCTGGAGGTCTAATTATCCGGTTTCATTTATCGGCAGGTTTATTGTTGAAGTAAGTGAAGCCTCCATATTCATTCATGGCCCGGTTTTTCTGTTTTATACCTTGTCTCTGACAAAAGCCGATCTTACGATCAAACCCCGCCATTTGTTGCATCTGATCCCGTTTCTTGTTTGTCTGCTCATGCTTATGGCTGCTATTATGGTTGCCGATGGGGTTGGTGCAAGAACCCGGCAAATAGTATCTGTCTGTAAAATGGTTAGCCTTTTGATCTACACTACTGTTGTGCTTATACAATTAAAGAGCCATCGCAAACAGGTGGAAACTATCTTTTCCAATACCGAAAACAAGTACCTGAACTGGTTGTATTTTCTTGCCTGGAGTATTATTGTGGTATGGATCCTTTCATCAACAGGATTGATCCTGTATGGATTAACCTGGTTCAGGATACCTCAATATGGGGGCATTATGGGTAATATAGCCGTTTGCATCTTTATTTTCCTGGTAGGATTCTTTGGCGTAAAACAGGAGGCCATCTTTCATTTTACACCGACGGAAAACAGTTCAATTGAATCAGGTGAGATAGGCGATGCGGCTGCTTCTGCAATACTGGATCATTCCGTATTTACAAATGTAATCCTGCCCGAAGAGAAGGCAGCTGCATCCGCTCTAAATAAAAAATACAAAAATTCAGGTCTGAGTACACAAAAGTCACTTGACCTTTTTCAGGTGCTTGAAAATTACATGAAAACCCAAAAGCCTTACCATGATCCGGAACTTACCTTATTTGGGTTAGCGAAACAATTAGACATTCATCCCAACCATTTATCTCAAATCATCAATCAGCACTATAGCCAGAATTTCTTCGATTATATAAATCAATATCGTATAAATGATGTTAAAGATGTTTTAGTATCAGGAAAATATGATACGTTTAGTTTAGCAGGCATTGGCTTCGAATGTGGATTTAATTCGACAGCATCTTTTAACAGGGCCTTTAAGAAGTTTACAGGTGTTACCCCCAGTGAATTCAGGAAAAATGCAAAGAGTTGATCTTCGTTCTCAGCAAAGTATCCATTAAACACTACACAGATCGTTTTCCGCGGATGTTTCCCGTCATGCGAAGACTCCGTGGTTGAGAAGCGAAATTTGATTGATGGAAACGTTGTTCAGTATAGTGCAAAAAAAAGAGAAGTCAGATCGACTTCTCTCGTGAACCGGATTGGATTCGAACCAATGACCTGCTGCTTAGAAGGCAGCTGCTCTATCCAGCTGAGCTACCGGTCCAATAAAATATTTTCATCTACCCAAAAAGAACCAATGACCTTCCCGCTTGCAGCGGGATGCTCTATCCAGCTGAGCTACCGGTCCAATAATATTTTCATCTACCCCAAAAGAACCAATGACCTTCCCGCTTGCAGCGGGATGCTCTATCCAGCTGAGCTACCGGTCCTTATAGTCTTTAGCTATTAGTCTCTGGTCTTTGGTTCAATTAGATACTGCCTACTAAAGACTAACGACCAAAGACTAAAGACCATCCCCTAAAACTGCTTGAACGGGCTGCAAAATAACGGAAAAAACCCTATCGAAACAAACAGAACCCGAATCAGGGGTTCTGTGCATAGAAATGCCCCCGATTCTGTACAGAAATCGCTTTACTTTGCTCCAAACGATTGCCAATGAGTTATAATTATCTTCCCTTAGACCGGAAATGGCTCCACTTTGACCAGGTAAAAAACCTGCTCGACTACGACCAGCTGGTATCCATCACTTTCGACGCCCATGAGCGGATCCTGGCCTGCCGCCAATACCTGGATGCCAAAATGGAAGATAAAAACGGCCTTTTTTATGGTATCAATACCGGCTTTGGCTTTCTCCAGAACGTTAAGATCGATGCCAGCCAGATAGAACAGCTGCAATACAACCTGCTCGTTTCCCATGCCTGCGGCCTGGGAGAGGAAGTGCCCCGCGATATTGTGAAACTGATGCTGATGCTCAAGATCAAATCGCTCAGCTATGGCAACAGCGGCGTACAGATTGATACCGTGATCCGGCTGATGAATATGTACAACCACGATGTGCTGCCAGTGATCTATACCCAGGGTTCATTGGGGGCATCGGGTGATCTGGCGCCTTTGAGTCACCTGAGCCTGCCCTTACTCGGCCTCGGCGAAGTGTATCACGAGGGCCGTAAAATGCCTGCTGCCGAAGCCCTGCAGAAACTGGGCTGGCAGCCCATCCAGTTACAGAGCAAAGAAGGGCTGGCCCTGATCAATGGCACCCAGTTTATGAGCGCCTATGGCATGTACTGCCTCAAAAAAGCCGAACACCTGCTGGCTATGGCCGATCTGGTCAGCGCTTTGTCGTTTGATGCTTTCGACTGTATCAGTCAACCCCTCGACCCCCATATTCATGCCGTAAGGGCCCACAAAGGACAGGTGCATACGGCCGAAACCCTTCGTAAACACCTGGCAGGCAGCGAAATAGGTCAACAGGCCAAGAGCCAGGTGCAGGATCCCTATTCCTTCCGTTGCATACCACAGGTGCATGGGGCCAGCAAAGACGCTTTTCAGCATATCCTGGAAGTATTTGTGCGGGAGATCAATTCTGTCACCGATAATCCCAATATCTTCCCCGAGGACGACCTGATCGTGAGTGGGGGTAATTTTCATGGCCAGCCGCTGGCCCTGACACTGGATTACCTCGCCATTGCCATGAGCGAGATTGCCAATATTTCGGAAAGGAGAACCTACCAGCTCATCAGCGGTCAGCGGGGACTGCCCCTGTTCCTCGTAAAAGATGCCGGACTCAATTCCGGTTTCATGATTCCGCAGTACACGGCGGCCGGGATTGTGAGCGAGAACAAACAATTGTGTACGCCGGCTTCGGTTGACAGTATCTCCTCCTCCAATAACCAGGAAGACCATGTGAGCATGGGTGCCAATGCCGCCACCAAATGTTACCGCGTGGTACAGAATGTAGAAAAAGTACTGGCCATTGAACTACTCAGTGCCGCCCAGGCGCTGGATTTCAGGCGCCCCCTGCGAAGTTCGCCCACACTGGAACGGCTCATGACTGCTTTCAGGGAAAAAGTGAGTTTTAATGCGGCGGATAGGTTGTTACATGCGGATATGGTGGAGGCGATAGAGTTTCTGCGTAAATATGAGGTGGAGGGGTGTAGTTAAAAGTTAATAGTTAAAAGTTAGTAGTTGGGGTTTCTACTATTGACTTTTAACTATTAACTCTTAACTATTAACTCTTTCCCATTTCCTTACCTTTGCTACCCAAGAAAGCAAAGCAATGAGCGAAGAAAAAAGCCTGAATTTTATTGAAGAGATCATCGAAGAGGATCTGAAGAGTGGAAAACATAGTTCCATCACCACCCGTTTTCCGCCGGAGCCGAACGGGTACCTGCATATCGGGCATGCCAAGAGCATTTGCCTGAATTTTGGACTGGCCAAAAAATATGGCGGACAAACCAACCTGCGTTTTGATGATACCAATCCTACTACCGAAGAAACGGAATATGTAGAAAGCATCAAGGATGATATCCGCTGGCTGGGTTTTGAATGGAGTAATGAACTGTATGCGTCTAATTATTTTGAGCAGTTATATGAATTTGCGGTAGTGCTGATTAAAAAGGGACTGGCCTATGTGGATGACAGTACCAGTGAAGAGATTGCCCAGCAGAAAGGAACACCAACCGTTCCGGGAACCAGGAACCGGTTTGCAGATAGAACCGTAGAAGAGAACCTGCAATTGTTTGCAGACATGCGTGCCGGTAAATTTGCTGATGGCAGTAAAGTGGTACGTGCCCGGATTGATATGGCATCGCCCAATATGCTGCTGCGCGATCCGATTATTTACCGCATCAAACATGCCCACCATCACCGTACCGGCGATAACTGGTGTATTTACCCGATGTACGATTTTGCGCATGGACAGAGTGATGCGATCGAAAAGATCACCCATTCGATCTGTACGCTCGAATTCATCCCTCACCGCGATCTGTATAACTGGTGTATTGAGAACCTGGGTATCTACCCCTCGCGCCAGTACGAGTTTGCCCGGTTAAACCTGACCTATACCATCATGAGCAAAAGAAAACTGCTGCAACTGGTGAATGAAGGGCATGTGAATGGCTGGGACGATCCGCGGATGTCTACCATCAGTGGCATGCGCCGCAGGGGCTATACGGCCAGCGCCATCCGCGAGTTCTGCGACCGGATCGGGGTTGCCAAAAGGGAGAACCTGATCGATTTCAGTTTGCTCGAATTCTGTGTACGCGAAGACCTGAATAAAATTGCCTTACGCCGCATGGTGGTATTTGATCCGCTGAAAGTGGTGATCACCAATTATCCGGAAGGAGAAGAATTGTTAGCGAGTGAGAACAATCCCGAAGATCCGGCTGCCGGACACCGGGAAATCCCCTTTAGTAGGGAACTGTATATAGAGCGTGAAGACTTTATGGAAACGCCTGCCAAGAAATATTTCAGACTGGCGCCGGGTATGATGGTGCGTTTGAAAAGCGCCTATATCATTAAGTGCGAAGAAGTGGTGAAAGATGCAGAAGGCAATATCACCGAAGTAAGATGTACCTATATTCCTGAAAGCAAAAGTGGTGCCGATACATCGGGCATTAACGTAAAAGGAACTTTGCACTGGGTAAGTGTGGCACATGCTGTAACGGCCGAAGTACGTTTGTACGACCGGCTCTTTAAAGTAGAAGACGTGGCCAATGCAGAAGGCGATTTCAAAGATCATATCAATGAAACTTCTTTAACCGTGCTGCCCAATGCCTACGCAGAACCTGCTTTACTGAACGATACTGCCGATGACCGTTACCAGTTTATCCGGAAAGGATATTTCAGTCGCGATAAAGACAGTACCCCCGGCAAACTCGTTTTCAACAGAACCGTTACATTGAAAGATGGTTGGGCGAAGGAAGTGAAGAAGGGATAGGGGTGCTGGTTTATTCGTTTATGGGTATTTTACTAATGGTATTTACTGCTGAACGAGTAAACCTATAAACCAATAAACGAGTAAACAACTACATGGATCTACTACACAAATTTAAGGAACTGTGGCAGGAAGAATTCTGTCAGCTAACACCGGCCAACACCCGTTTGTTGGTGGCGGTGAGTGGTGGGGTGGATAGTGTGGTATTGGTGGATCTGTTGCAACGTGCGGGATTTGATTTTGTGATGGCGCATGTGAATTTTCAATTGCGTGGATCTGAAAGTGAAAGAGATGAACAGTTTGTCCGATCGCTGGCGGATAAGTACGGCAATGAATTGCTGGTAAAGAAATTTGATACAAAACTATACGCAGAGGAACATAAACTGTCTATCCAGGAAGCGGCACGTGTATTACGCTATGATTGGTTCAGTGAGATCCTTGCCGGATGGCAATTAGCTGGTAACCATTCACAAACAGCCCGATATTTTATTGTTACGGCGCATCATGCAGATGATAATATCGAAACGGTATTAATGCATTTTTTCCGGGGTACCGGTATACAGGGAATGGCGGGTATACAGCCCTTGCTGAAAGAGCGGAAGCTGATCAGGCCTTTGTTAGGTTTCCGGAAAAGCGAATTGCAGTTGTATGCAGCTGCGAGAGACCTGTCGTTTGTGGAAGATTCCTCGAACGCATCTGATAAATACACGCGGAATTATTTCCGCAACCAGTTATTGCCCCAGATTAAAGAAGTGTATCCGCAGGTAGAAGAAAACCTGTTGCATACGATTGAACGGTTTCGGGAGATCGAGGAGATTTACCGGCAATCGGTAAACCAGCAGGTGAACCGTTTGCTCGAAGCCAAAGGAACGGAATGGCATGTGCCCGTGATGAAATGGAAGCAGGTAAAACCCTTGTCAACCATTACCTGGGAGCTGATCAGTCGTTTCGGATTTCATTCGGCCCAAACGGCAGAAGTGATCAAACTGCTGGATGGAGAGAACGGTGGTTACCAGCTTTCCCCCAGTCACCGCATCATCCGCAACCGCCAGTGGATGATCATTTCGCCCAATCACACAAGCATAGCGCAACATATTCAGATCGAAGAAGGGCAGGCTGAAGTGGTATTCGAAAACGGAAAACTTATCATCACAGATAAATCAGACACATTCACTCATTCACTCATTCACTCATTCACTCATTCCCCCACCGAGGCTTCCCTTGATGCCAGTGAGATCCGTTACCCGCTACTCCTGCGCAAATGGAAAGCCGGGGATTATTTTTATCCGCTGGGCATGCAGAAGAAAAAGAAGCTGGGTAAGTTTCTGATCGACCTGAAATTATCCCGCACCCAAAAAGAGCAGGTATGGGTACTGGAAAGCGATAAAAGAATTCTGTGGGTACTGGGTTACCGGATTGATAACCGTTTCCGCATCACCGAAAAAACCAAGCAGGTACTTCAGGTAAGCTACCGGAAATAATTCATCACTTCATTTACAAAACTCTCCAGCGGCCGGAAAGGACTCAGAAACTGGCTGGTAATGACGAGGAACACAACCCCGTATACCGCTCCCCAGATATGCGCTGAGTGATTGATATTGCCATGTCCTTTTTTAGCGAGATAGGCAGAAATACCCAAATACAAAGGCCCGAAGATAAAAGCCGGGATATGAAAAGGGATGGGGAAAATACCCATACCCATGGTTGGATTTAAAAAGATCCCGATAAAGATTACGGCAGAAACAGCACCGGAAGCGCCCAGGCTACGGTAATAATAATCGTTGCGGTGTTTAAAATACGTGGGCAGCAAACAAACCACCAGTGAGGAAATATACATGACGATGTACAGGGCTTTTCCCATCTCTCCGTAAATAGCAGTGAATGCCCGCTCTACCATATCGCCAAACAGGTAAAATGTGTACATGTTAAAGGCAAGGTGCATGAAATCGGCATGGATAAAACCGCAGGTGATAAAGCGGTACCACTGGTTATGATTCGTAACGGCGGTAGGGTAGAAGATCATATCATTGGTGATCTTCTCATTCGAAAAAGCGGTGAAAGAGATCACACAGGTTAGCAACAATATGATGAGGGTGATGGTAAGCATAGAGGCAATTTAAGAAATTCTGTGGGAGAGATATATTAAATATTTAACGTGTTGTTCTATTAACAATCAAACATCCGGTAATTCGAAAACCATTGTCGCTCGCGGCCGCTGGGCCCCGTCCCTGTTACCGGGCTGCTTTTTCTTCTGCCAAAATGTGCTACGCATCATTTTGTCTGCCTTCGCCTTCGCTCGGCACCGAACAAAAAGAGGCCCGTCCACAGGGACTGATTAGAAAATTTTTCATTGAATACCCTGATGTGGTAGTTTTTATTCTGCTGATCAAACAAATTTTAAATTATCAAATAGCACAAGACATTATTTACTGGTTACAACCTCTTTGCGAAAACTCTCTGTTCATCTGTTCTGCGTTTGGGTGGGGCTTTTATTCACCGCTGAGGCGCTGAGAGCGGTGAGTTTTCGCGGAGAAAGAATCATTTATTTAGCTATGATGGTATTTCTCATTCCGTAAAATGGTACAGGCCCGGTATACCTGCTCGGCAAGGATCAGCCTGACCAGCATATGCGGAAAAACCAGCCGGGATAAACTCCAGACCAGGTCGGCGCGTTTGGTAACTGTTTCATCTACTCCAAATGCACCACCGATCAGGAAAACGATTCTTTTGGTGCTGCTGTTGGCGCGTTGCTGGATCCATTGGGCCAGTTCGGGGGAGCTGAGGTTTTTTCCCCGCTCATCCAGCAAAATCAGGTGGTCGTCTTTTTGCAGTTGCGCCAGTATCAGGGCAGCTTCGGCTTTCTTCAGTTCTGCTTCCGATAAAGTACCTGCATTTTTGGGTGGGGCAATGATCAGCCAGTCGGCCGGGAAATAATTATTGAGTCGTTTCGAGAATTCCTCAATCCCCGCTTTCGCATACATTTCATGTGCTTTTCCTACCGACCAGAATTGCATTTTCATAGGATAAAAATAGAGAAAGCATTCGTCATTATGGAACTTAAATAACATCCTTATGTATGCCACAGCTTTTTTATCTTAGATGCTTCAACGGGCTGTCTGCAGCCAACACCAACTGATTGCTAACGATAATATACATGCACTATGAACCGTAAAGAATTTGTTCGCACTGCCGGCCTGGCCACTGCCGCCATGGCTGTATTACCAGGTATGAAATTATTTGCCGCTGCACCCGATGCCAAAGTAAGAATGGTATTGATTGGTACCGGTGCCAGGGGGGTGAATCACCTGGATCTTTTGCTCCGCCGCAATGATGTGGAAGTGGTGGGTATCTGTGATATCGAACCCCGTGCTCTCGCAGCCGCCAAAGAAATGATCAGCAAATCAGGAAAACCCATGCCTGAAATATTCACAGGTGATAATTATGCCTGGAAAAAAATGGTGGAGAAAAAGAATGTGGATGGGGTGGTGATTGCAACCCCCTGGGAGTGGCACAAAGAAATGATCATCGGTTCGCTGGAAGCGGGTATTAAATATGTAGGTTCTGAAGTAATGATCGGCATTACCCTCGAAGATCATTGGGAAGTGGTGCGTGCTGCAGAAAAATACAAGGCGCAGGTAATGATGCTCGAGAATGTGTGTTACCGCCGGGATGTGATGGCGGTATTGAATATGGTGCGCCAGGGTGTATTTGGTGAATTGATTCACCTGCAGGGCGGTTACCAGCACGATCTGCGCGAAGTGAAATTCAATGATGGGGTAAATACCTACGGACATGGGGTGGAATTTGGCGAAAAAGGATATTCGGAAGCGCATTGGAGAACAGAACATTCGGTACATCGTAATGGCGATCTGTATCCAACGCATGGCATTGGCCCCATTGCAAACTATATCAATATTAACCGGGGTAACCGGTTTTTAACGTTGAGTTCTTTTTCTTCCAAAGCCCGTGGACTGCATAATTATGTAGTTAAAAACGGAGGAGAGAACCACCCCAATGCCAAAGTGAATTTCAAGCTGGGCGATGTGGTTACCACTTCTATCAACTGCGCCAATGGCGAAACCATTTTATTACAGCATGATACCAATCTGCCCCGGCCTTATTCGCTCGGTTTTCGTGTACAGGGTACCGAAGGGTTGTGGATGGATGTGAACAAAGGCATTTATGTAGAGGGTAAATCGGCCAAAGCACACCAGTGGGATGATGCCAAAGCCTGGCTGGATAAATATGATCATCCGCTCTGGCAGCGTTGGAGTAAGGAAACGGCCGGTGCCGGACATGGCGGCATGGACTTTTTTGTGATCCATGCGTTCATCGAATCCATTAAACGTAAAACGCCTACGCCGCTGGATGTGTACGATGCGGCAGCCTGGAGTGCCATTACTCCGCTCAGTGAAAAATCGATCGAGCTGGGTCACCAGACAGTGGAGTTTCCTGATTTTACCGGCGGACAATGGATGTATCGCAAACCGGTGTTTGCATTAGGAGATGATTATTAAATACTGGCGGGAAGAAAATCATGGACATACCACAAGCGGTTTTAACAGCCTATGGATTTGCCGGGCCGGATACAGTGATCAATGCTTTCGGTACCGGTTTGATCAATCATACCTGGACGGTAACGCAGGGCGGGAAAAAGTATATCCTGCAAAGAATCAACACACAGGTTTTTCAACAGCCGGAAGCTATTGCGGATAATATCAGTCGGATAGCCGCATACCTTGCGGAACATACACCTGGTTATTTCTTTGTAGCACCTGTGATCGCTGCTGACGGAAAACAATTGATAACGATAGAAGGGGAGTTGGGCGGTTCTTTCCGTGTTTTTCCTTTTGTGCCGGGCTCGCATTCAAAACAAGTGGCTACCGACGCAAACCAGGCTTTTGAAGCCGCTAAACAGTTTGGGAGATTTACCCGTTTGTTGTCGGGCTTTGCTGCAAAGACATTACATACCACCATTCCATCCTTTCATGATTTGTCTTTGCGGTACCGCCAGTTTCTGCAGGCCCTGGAACAGGGTAACCCGGAAAGGATCCGGCAGTCGGCTGCCTTGATTCAACAGATCAAAGAACAGTTGCAGTTGGTAAACAGGTTTGTGGAGATACAAAAGGATCCGGGTTTCCGCATCAGGGTTACCCATCATGATACCAAGATCAGTAATGTGTTATTCGATGATCAGGATCATGCTTTATGCGTAATAGATCTGGACACCGTGATGCCCGGTTATTTTATCAGCGATGTAGGGGATATGATGCGAACGTATCTGCCAACGGTTAGTGAAGAAGAAAAAGATTTTTCGAGGATTGATGTGCGCGAAGATATGTACCATGCCATTGTAAAAGGGTATCTCTCAGAAATGGAAGAAGAGCTCTCGGCAGCGGAAAAGGCATCGTTTTTTTATGCCGGTCAGTTTATGATCTACATGCAGGCACTCCGGTTTCTGACCGATCATATCAACCATGATGTGTATTATGGTGCCAGTTATCCGGATCATAATTTGGTGAGGGCCGGCAACCAGTTGGTGCTGCTGCAGAAACTGACCGAGATGGCTCTGTAACAATCTTTGTATACAAAAGCAGAATGGGATACATTTGGTTACCCAGTTAACGATTAAATCATTTTTTATGCCAGGCGACTCTTCTTACCTGAACAATACAGCCACTGAAAAAAATACATTTGATGTAATTGTGGTAGGCTCGGGAATCAGTGGGGGATGGGCCGCCAAAGAACTCTGTGAACAGGGATTAAAGGTATTGTTACTTGATCGGGGCCGTAATGTGGAACACCCCGATTATCCCACTGCCAACAAAGCCCCCTGGGAATTTGAACACCGTGGCACCCTCTCTGCTGAAGACAGGAAAGATCACCACATCCAAACCCGGCATTATTCTTACCGGGAAGACAACAAACATTTTTACATCAACGATACCCAGAACCCTTACGAAGAGATTAACCGTTTTGACTGGGTGCGCGGCGATATTGTAGGGGGAAGATCGATGTTGTGGGGCCGTGCCTGTTATCGCTGGAGCGATCATGAATTTGAATCCAATGCCAAAGACGGGCATGGAGTAGACTGGCCCATCCGCTACCGCGATCTGGCGCCCTGGTACGATTATGTAGAAAAATTTGTAGGCGTTAGCGGCAACCGCGATGGAATTGCTTCTTTGCCCGATGGTGAATTTCTCCCGCCCTTTGAGATGAATTGTGTGGAGAAAGATATGAAAGCCCGACTCGAATCTAAATATGCCACGCGTAAACTGATCATTGGCCGCACTGCTAATCTCACCAAACCCATTCATGACCGAACAGATTGCCAGGCGCGTAATTTATGTCATCGTGGTTGTCCGTTTGGCGCTTATTTCAGCAGCAATGCAGCTACTATTCCTGCGGCCCTGACTACGGGTAAACTCACGGTACGTCCGGGTGCCTTGGTATTGCAGGTACTCTACGATGAGCAAAAAAAGAAAGCCACTGGTGTAGAAGTGATGGATGTAAAGAGCAAACAGACAGAAAAATATTTTGCCCGTGTGATCTTCCTGAATGCGTCAACGGTTGCAACGGCAGCTATTCTGTTGCGATCTACTTCTCACCGTTTCCCCAACGGACTCGGTAATGGCAGCGACCAGGTGGGCCGTAATTTAATGGATCACCACAAAGGCATTTCGGTTACGGCGTCTGTGGAGGGATTTGAAGATTCGTATTATAGCGGTCGAAGGCCCACTGCTTTGTATATCCCCCGTTTCAAAAATATCCTGGAACCGGATAGTCGTTTTCTGCGTGGCTATCATTTAAATGCCAGTGCTTCGCGCAGTGGGGCCGAACCTGCAGAGCCGTTGGGCGCCGGATTTAAAGATGCTATGTGTGAGCCCGGTCCCTGGAAGATTCGTTTATGGGGCTATGGAGAATGTTTGCCGTATGCCGATAACCGCGTTATGCTGAGCAAAACCAAAACCGATCCCTGGGGATTACCCATGATCAGTGTTGATTGTACGTTCCGCGAGAACGAGAAAACCATGCATGCAGATATGGCGGCTACCGGAAAGGAGATACTGGAATCGTTGGGTTATAAAAAAGTGGCGGATAGTTCTAAAATATCTTCACCCGGTAATGCCAACCATGAAATGGGTACGGCCCGGATGGGAAAAGATCCAAAAACTTCTGTTCTCAACGGGTTTAATCAAATGCACGAAGTGCCCAATGTATTTATCACAGATGGTTCCTGTATGACATCCAGTGCCTGTCTCAATCCCTCTATCACCTATATGGCCCTTACTGCCCGGGCCTGTGATTATGCAGTTAAGCAGATGAAGCGATTGGATCTCTGAGGTAAGCGTTCATTTACTCCAATGCATACACAGCAAAGCTGGCCAGCCAGTGTTCGCCTCCATAACTGCCACTGGCTATTTGCGGTAAGCTGGCATTCAGGTGCCTGATGGCAGAACGAAGCAATATTTTTTTGCGGGGATCTGAAGCGGGTAGTTCTGATGCAATGCCCTTCCTACACCAGCTACGGCTGAAATGTAAGCCATCGAGGTGTACAATCTGCAGATCTTTTCTGTCTGATACAACCGGTAATTGTAAGAGATGCTGCAAAGCCTGCGGCGATATCCATTTGTTAAACCAGCGGATGAATTCTTTGTTGGGCAGGATTCTCCGCATCAGGTCGGCTTCTTCCAGGGATGGAGATAAGAAATCTGAGCCATCGGGTTCCCATACCGTAGGGGCATGCTGGTCTTTTCCATATAACCGGATAGCAGCTGAGCGGATGGCATTTTCAAAAGCGGTATGATGCACTTTCTGTGCATAGGTAAGTGCAAAACACAGACCAAATGCAGTATTGGGATGTACACCGGATCGGTTGGGGTATGTCTGTTTTGGTAAAAAAGCCATCCAGCGTTTGATAATGGTGTCGCATAATGGTTGTAAAGCCGTACGCCATTGCTGCGCATCAGCATCGTTCCAGCTGATCAGTTCTTCCTGTAATTTCAGCAACCAGGCCCAGCCATAGGTACGTTCGTAACTACTGGCCATGGGGCCGCTGAAATAACTGATTTCCCCCTGAATATTATTGGGATTAATGGTTTTGTGAAGGATGTTACGGATCTGCTGCTGCTCCGGTAAACCCGGAAACTGCTTCAGCAAACGTACCAGCATCCAGTGTCCATGTACGGTACTATGCCAGTCGAAACATCCGTAAAATGCAGGGTGCTGCTGTTTGGGTGTCATCAGGTGGTCGCTGTCACTCACAGAAGTGTGGCCGGTTTTATTCGGGTATTCCTGCAGGATACATTTTAATGGCAGCGATGCAAGGTGGGAAGCCCCCCGGGTGGTAAGGGTAAAACGGCTGCTGTCTTTGCTGATGGTAAAGAAAGCAGTTTCCTGTGCAGATACAGTCAGGCAGCTGAAAAAACAAACTAAAAGAAAAGGGTGTATTTTATTTTCAAGCATGGGGATTGATAAGATGGTATGCTCTAAGATACGTTTTATCAAAGAAAATCAACCCTGATATACCTGCATTGCGGCAGGAAAATACCTGTCATCATCCATTATCCATTTTTCTGACGCTTGCGCAGGTACTCCGACATTTTAGAGGCATTTGCCCGTGAAATAGGGATTTCGATATCTCCGATAAAAACAGATTTGGAATGTGTGCGCTGTACGGCCCGGATATTCACAATGTAGGATCGGTGAATACGCATGAACTGGTTTTCAGGTAATTCCTGTTCTGCCCAGTCGAGCGACTGGCGGGTCATGATCTTTTGTGTTTTGGTAAAGATGTTGATGTAGTTGCTGTTGCTTTCTATATAAAGGATCTCGTCATAATTGATTTTCACATTGGCATTATGCTCCTTGATCAGCAGGAAGGAACTGTCCGGTTTGCTGTTCGCTTTAAGCGCAATCTGTATCGAAGCAAATAGGTCGGCTTTTTTTACCGGTTTGGTGATATAACTGGAAGCCCTTGTGTGAATAGCTTCCTGGATGATGAGCATATCTGCATTGGCCGTAATAAATATATAGGGCAGATCGCCTTTCTCGTCCAGTATTTTGGCAATATCCAATCCGTCTTTGGGTTGTTGCAGATGCAGATCCAGTAATACCAGGTCGGGCTGAACGTGATTGATTGCCTGGATAGCCGTATTCCTGGTATGTGCTAAAAAGATTTCACTAAAGCCAAAACTGCTCAGGTAACTTTTGATCAGCTCTGCAATCAATACTTCATCATCGATCACCAGAATTTTAATCGCACTCATGCTTCCAGATTTTTAAATTGAAGTTCATACCTGAAATGTCCAACTGTATCAAGGCTGTAAGTTCCCTGCAACTGCCTGCTGAAAATATCTACCAGACTGCTGCCCAAACCACTGGTGGATTTGGAGGGCAGTTGGTATCCATTGCCATTGTCACTTACGATCAGGTGAAACAATCCGGTAGTAACCTCTTTTTTTAATACAATGTGTACTTCCGGATAAGCAATACCGGTAAATGCGTGTTTGAAAGAATTGCTAACCAGCTCCGAAATGATCATCCCCAATGGCAGAACGGTGCTGGAATCCATTTGCAGGTCATCAATATCCATATATATTTCTACCGGCCTGGATGCATCGATCGCCATTTCTTTCAGGTTGTCTACCAATTCCTGTATATAAGCCCTTACAGAAATGCCCTTCTGGCTTTGTCGGTTATTCAGTAGTTCATGTACCAGCGACATGGCTTTGATTCGCCTGGAAGTGCCCAATAAAGCCTGTATCACTTCCCGCGACAATTCATTATCAACCTGCATCTCCAGTATCGCCGAAATAAACTGCAGGTTGTTCTTTACCCGATGATTGATCTCGTCTATCAATATATCTTTTTCTTTACTCTGCAGGTCAATGGTGCGGTAACTATCCAGCAAAGCATCTTTCTCTTTTACCAGTAAGGCTGTTTGTTCAAGTACCTTTTTTTCGAGTATTTCGTTAACCTGTATTTGTTTTCTGGCGGCTTGTTTGAAATAAAAAATAATACCCGCTATCACCAATATTCCGGCTATGATCCGGAATGTCCAGGTATTATACCAGAAATTCCTGACAGTAATCGAAACAGTATCGGAATAATATACCCGGATATTGTCGTTGGCCTGTAACAGGATGCGGTAGTTACCAGGTAGTATATCGCTGAGAATGATACTTCCATTATTCGGGACAGAACGTTTGGTGGTATCTTTTTGGTTAGAGATCAGTAAATAGGTCAATTGTAAATTATTCTCTCTTCCCCAATAAATAGTTTTGTAATTGATTTTTATTTTCTGATCCGGCAGAATGGAGATTTTGTCTTTGTAAGAGACAGATGCATCATCTACTGCGATCTCTTTAAAGGAGAATAGGGGTCTGTTATTTTTTGTATGAATAAAATCTGTATTCAGGATTAGTTTTTTAGCTCCTACTGTCCAATAGGGAGTGCCTGTTGAATCCAGGAAGATATTTTCAGCATCGAGAATATAGGAACCGTTCGCCTCATTGTAAATACGATGTTCGGATAAGGATAGATTTTGTAATCTGAATGATTCAATCCCTTTTTCTGTTGTTATCCAGATGTTGCCAGTACGGTCACGGATCAGTGATTTGATCTCATTCGAACCTAGCCCCTGGCTGGTAGTAAATTGATATACCGCTTGTTTTTTTATTACCAGCAGGCCATTTGCATTTGTTGCCAATAGCCGGGTGCCAGGATCCAGTTGTAACATGTCGTTTACCCGATCTTGAAAGCGTCTGTTACCGATGTAAAATGTTTCGATACTATTGTTGTATAAGCGTTGCAAACCATCTGAAAAGGACCAGTATATATTTTTCTCCTCATCCAGCAAGAGGTTTGATACGTCGTTGGAGAGTAATCCCGATTGTTTTGTATACCGCCAGAACCGGTTATTGTCATACACGATGAGTCCATATTTGGTAGGGCAGAACCAAACCTTCTCTGCAGCGTCTTTTTTTACGGACATCACTATTCCATGATCTGTGAAATCTGAATAAAGATACCGGGTAAAAGTTGTTTCGTTGGCATGAACCATTCCCTCTCCATAAATGCCCATCCAAATGCTCCCGTCACGGTTAAGTACTCCGGCATTGGCATAGTTAAAAGGTTGTATGCCTGCAGGTGTAGTATAGGTATAGGCAGTCACTTCTTTATCTTTTTGAAAAAGCAGATGACTGCCAAAAGTGATTAACCAATTGCCTTTCTTTCGGGTATCCGGCAAAATATTTCTCACCGTTCCGATGGCGGGGTTGGGATAGTTCTCCAGGTAAAAAGAATTCTCATTAACTCTGGAAATCCCCACGCCGTTACTCACCCATATATTCTGAAAACTATCTTCGAAAAGCTTCAGTACAAAGTTGTTTAATAAGCCATTGTTGTCCTGAATACGTAAAAACCTGTCTTTGCTCAGATAACAGAGCGCCCTCCCATAAAACGAGATCCAGATCCCCCGGGGTGCTTTTTTAATATCATAGATAGCTTCATTGAAATCTCCTGTGACCGAATACTGCAGGGTATCGTTGGATCCCATTCGCATCATCCCTGACAAAAAGCTACCCGCCCAGATTCCTTCTTCGTTTTCATAGAAGGAGAGAAAAATGGGATATTTCATTGTTTTGTTCCTGCCGAAGAACATGCGCATTTTATCTGGTTCTATTAGCACGATCCCGAAATAACGGCAGGCCATATAGAGATTTCCTTTTTTATCCAGATAGACAGACTCAACATAATTGCCGGGTAAACCACATCTTTTATCATAGATCTTCAGCGTCGTTCCATCGATACAGAGCACCCCATTATTTTTAGTAGAGATCCATACCCTTTGTAATGAGTCAATCATCACCCTTTTGCAGGCAATGGCAGAAAAGTCAATTTCAGGACTTTCTATGGAGAACAGGGAATCGTTTTTGATATAAAAAACGCCGTTGTCTGATGCCCACCAAAGTCTTTTTTGCTGATCGTATGCCAGCGAACAATCCTGCATATCCGGAAAATTGATCCTTTTCTCATACAGGTAATACTGATACCCATCATACCGGATGATCCCCTTTTCTGAACCGATCCAGATATTGTGTTCTTCGTCTTCTGCAAAGTCCATTGCAGCACTGCTTGGGAAACCGTGTTTTTTATCGGTGTAGGTAATATTATAAATCGAATTATCTCTGGTCTGTAGCGGCGGGGCAGGAATTATTTTTGGTGCAGGCAGTCTCTTACCGGTAATGCGGACCTGCTGTATTAAGGGTAGGGTAGCACCGCTATGCAGGGTAACTGTTCCCGGGTCGATCTTTCTGGTGTAAATATGGGTTGGCTCATCCCCGTATTTATTTTTTTTTATCGCAAATTCTTGTTTTTTAACTGGCAGCGGCTCCCGTTCTTTTACACCGCTGACTTTACGCCAGCTAACATTTCCCAGATAGGAGGGCGGTGTTGACTGGCTTTTTGCCTGCATACAAAAAGCCAGCAGCAGTAATATGAATGTAACCGGGCGCATAGCTGGATTCACAAAATAGTACTTTCTCATTTGCCGTAAAATCTTTCATGCCAACAACCTGCTTTTGTATGCAGAATGCATGGATTGGTTTATATGCCAACCAATTTTGTAATACAGACTAGCATAATCAACTCGTCTGATTCTGGATAGAAAGGTATAGATAGGCTTACGAAAGTGGTCTAAAATAGCAGACTGCTATCCAAAAATCATCAAATGGTGCATGGGAGCATGTTGGCCGTTACTGATTTATTGCATTTCGCACCAGAAAACCTGCCATTCGTAACATTCTGGTTCTGATACTTTTAGTTTCCTGACCGGCTATATAGTTTAGTGATACCGTATGGCCTGTTCCTGCCGGTATTTTAAAATCCATTTGAGTACTGTTCCCCCTCAGTTTCTCTTCTATATCCGCTAAAAGATCGATTCTATCTAACCAATAGAGCCCAAGTGTGCGTTTGTGCCAAGCAGATGTATGCAAATCAAAACCTGTTTATGAAAAATGCTGTTCTGCGTTTCGTATCCCTGTGTATCCGTAAAATCGGATACAATTGTATGCAGGTTAACGGCTTGTGTATACATAAACCTATCCTTTTTTTTCCCCCTGCAACGAATGGTCTGTTTGTATCCTATGAAAGACTATTTTATTTCTGTCCTGAGGCCCCCCGCAGGAGATTTCCTGTTGGGCCCGGGTGGGTGATAGGCCGTTTGTTTCCCTTAACACTACAGGCTCAACCAATCAGACTCCATATCAATCAAAAACAGCGCAATCATTACCTGCGTTTACATCATTCATACTAATTATCAACTACCACCATAACAACCTTTACAAAAGCCTTACCCATGACAACAACTTTATCTCCCAGTCAACTTACAGCCAGTAAACTGAATGTCTCCGGTCTTACGGTCATCTTTCGGCATCATTCTGCAAAAATGATCTGCAGTTTGGCGGTATTACTGCTGTTTGCGGCCAGCGTAGTTGCGCAAACCACAACATTCAATTACTCAGGTACAATCGTAAACTATACGGTACCTGCAGGAGTTACCAAACTAACGATAACAACAAAAGGTGCCCAGGGAGGCAACAATGGAGGCCTTGGGGCATCCATGCAGGGAGATTTTTCAGTCACCCCGGGTCAGGTATTAAAGATCCTGGTGGGCGGTCAAGGAGCTGTTTATTCTGGCAATAGTGGTGGTGGTGGTGGAAGTTTTGTTACCACCAGTACCAATACCCCTTTGATCATTGCTGGCGGAGGTGGAGGATCAACTTGTGGAGGCGCTGGTTTACCTGGTGTTACTTCAATGAATGGTACAAATGGAAGTAGTGGTTCTAGTGGTGGATATGGAGGTGGAGGGGGAATCAACGGTGGCGGAGGGGGTGGTAGTGCTGGTAGATATGGCGCAGCGGCTGGAGGTGCAGGTCTGGTAGGCAATGGAGGTCGAGGTATTGCAGCTACTGGATTTTTTAGTTATGCTACAGGAGGAGGTGTTGGTGGGAACGGCACTAACGGTGGTGATGGTACTGCTACTTCGGGGTCCTATACAGGTATTAGTAATAGTTTTATTGCAGGTGGGTCACCGGGTTATTTAGGGGGATTTGGTGGAGGAGGTGGTGTATACGTATACGATAACTGTTATTCAGGTGCTGGTGGAGGTGGCTATTCTGGCGGTGGTGGAAGTTATAATAGCGGTGGTGGTGGTGGTGGATCTTTTAATAGTGGCACTAATCAAGCGAATGCTTCAGGTGCCCGGTCAGGAAATGGAGTGGTTACTATCACTGCAGTTCCAGCGGGTGCAGCCATCAATTTTGATGGTGTAGATGATTATCTGCGAACAACAAATCCTTTTTATCAGTATACTAATTCAATAACAGTTGAAGCATGGATCAATACGACCCAATCTGTGTGGATGGGACAGTCGACACCTGATGTTGATAACTGGTCAAATAGTAATGTTTGGTTATGGCATATTAAAGCGCCTGGTCAGGGTATGGATTGGTATGTGAATGATGGCGGTGTTGCCAGGGGAATTTCATTAAATACTTTGTCGGCAGGTTGGCACCATATTGCCACTACAGCCAATGCCTGTGGTATGTTTATTTATGTGGATGGGGTATTAACAGTATCATCCAGCACCGGTATCAGCACTGGTATCTTAAATGTGGCCAATTCTGTGTTAGATATTGGAAAGGATCCACGGTATTCAAATGTGGTTTCTACCGGCACTGATCGGTATACCGCATTTAGTGCGGATGAAGTGCGAATCTGGAGCCGATCACTTTCCAAACAGGAAATCAATGCACACAAAAATTGTGAACTGATGGCGGGGCAAATGACCGGCTTACAGGAATATTATCAATTTAACCAGGGTTTTACCGGCGATGATAATACGGCGATCACTACCGTAACCGATGCAAGCGGAAACGCCAGAAATGCATCCATCAATAACCTGGCAAGAACCGGTACTACGTCTAATTTTATTTCACCCGGTGGTGTAAGTACCGGATCTAACTGTTCAGCATTCAGTCTGGCAGCCATTACCGGTAATGGCCCTCTCGGCGTAGGCGGTACTATCACTTTAGCCAATGCCACTGCCGGTGGAACCTGGAGCAGTAGTGTGCCTGGGGTAGCTACCGTAAACGCTTCCGGAGTGGTTACTGGCGTTTCTGCGGGCACCACCGTTATATCCTATACAATCGATTGTGGCACTGCTGCAACAGTTACTGTAACGGTTTCTGCACCAGCTACTGCCTTAAAGTTCGATCCGAGTTTAGCTCCTAATGATAATACCCGATTGAATTATGTTTCTGTTGATAATCCATTCCGGACATATCAAAAAGAAATGACGGTAGAGTTCTGGATGTATTCGGCCAATGCCAATCTGCCATTTGGTTCTGTGATGGGTCAGGGTGCCAATAATGATCCACAGAATACGGTATGGTTGATGCATCCGAACGACAATGGTACCATGACGTTTTATGTGAGTGATGGTGGAGTATTAAAAGCTACCACTGCTAATATTATTGCCGGTGGGTGGCACCATTATGCAGGTGTGGCCAGTGCTACCAGCACAAAATTTTATGTAGATGGTGCTTTGGTACATACAGGGCCAGGTATTTCTGGTAATATCTTAAATAACCTGACTTCAGTAATCCATATCGGAAAAGATGTAAGATTTGCCACCCGTCATATCACAAACAATGATCCCTGGAACAGATATGCTACCATCACCCTTGATGAACTGCGTATCTGGAATCGCGCGCTTTGTGCGGAGGAGATCATGAACAATAAAAACGTGGAGATCAATCCTGCCGGGCAAACCGGATTGCAGCAGTATTATCGATTTAACCAGGGATTGGCAGGTGCCAATAATGCATCCGTCACCACTTTGAATGATCTGAGTGGTAATAACAGAAATGGTACACTCAATAATTTCACACTTGATGGAGCTAATTCCAATTGGGTAACATCTGGTTCAACCAATACGGGCATTGTGAACGCATTTGTGCCTCCAACAGCGCCTATTACGGGTATTACTTCCATCTGTACCGGAGCCGTTAGCACATTGGCCAATGCCAATGCAGGCGGGGTTTGGACAAGCAGTAACACTGCCATAGCTACTGTTAACGCAAACACAGGTACAGTGAATGGGGTATCTGCAGGCACAGCAACCATTACCTATACAACAGCCTGTGGTGGGGTTTCAACTGCTTTGGTTACCATAAACCCAATTCCGGTTGTTACCATTGCAGCAGTAGGTGGAACTTCGGCCTGTCCGGGTAGTTTTGTAACACTGAATGCCACCGCACCTGCCGGGTCTACCTATCAATGGAGTAAGGATGGTGTTGCTATTCCGGGTGCGGTGAATGCCAGCTACAATGCCGCCGTTTCCGGCGGTTATTCGGTGGTGATTGTGAACAATGGTTGTACTTCTGCAGCATCTAATGCTGTGGGCATTACTATTGCAGATGTAACTGCACCCACTATCAGTTGTCCTGCCAATCAGATCCTGAATCTGGATGCCAGTTGCAATGCAACGCTCCCTGATTACAGAAACCTGTTAACAGTTAATGATAATTGTACAGCAAGCAATGCATTGGTAATCACACAAAGTCCGGCAGCAGGTACAGTGGTGAATGCGAAAGGTGCTTTGATTGTAACCTTTACAGTTACAGATGCGGCTAATAACAGCCAGACCTGCACCGTTACGGTGGATAAACGTGATGTGACTGCTCCTGTAATAGTTTGCAGAGCACCCATTACGGTTAATAATACTGCCAATACCTGTGGTGCCGTGGTTACTTATACTAATCCAACCGCTACCGATAACTGCAGTGGTGCTGCCTTTAATTTCTGGAATGCGGGTGAACCCAACAATTATCAGAATGCAAATGAAGATTACGTTCAACTATATAACAATGCAACCTGGAATGATTTACCTGATTATGTTTTAAACAGATCCATTGTAGAATTTAATTCCGTTATTGCTACCAGTTTTGCCAACTATACTTTGATAGGTAATTTTGGAGGACATACGTATTATGTATCCAACGGAACTGCTACCTGGTTAAACTCACGTGCGGCAGCCCAGGCTATCGGGGGCGATTTAGCTTCCATCAATACATTGGCTGAAAGTCAGTACCTGGCACCCTATGGTGGATCTACATGGGTAGGCGGATACCAGGATAAAACTGTGCCAGGATTCAGCGAGCCGGGTAATGCCAGTCAGAACTACCTTGGCTGGAAATGGGTGGATGGAACCAGTTTGGGTGCCGGTCAGATTGTGATTACACAAACTGCCGGATTACCATCGGGATCTGTATTCCCAGTGGGTGTTACCACCAATACATTCACAGCTACGGACGAAGCTGGTAATACCAGTACCTGTAGCTTTACGGTAACCGTTCGCGATGTTCAGCCTCCTGTCATTACCTGTCCTGCAAACATAACAGTAAATGCAACCGGTGCTGCCGGTGCAGTAGTAACTTATGCAGCACCTGTAGGCACGGATAATTGCTCCGGCGTAACCACAGTAAGGACCGCCGGGCCAGCAAGTGGCTCCGTCTTCCCGATTGGAACTACTACCGTAACGCATACTGTTACTGATGCGGCGGGATTAACTACATCCTGTTCTTTCACTGTTACCGTAGCTGGGGTACAACCCGTGGTTGTTTGTCCTGCCAATATTACTGTCAGCAATGATCCGGGTCAGTGTGGTGCCAAAGTTAACTTTGCTGCAACCGAAACAACCGGCATACCTGCTTCCACCATTACTTATTCTATGGCACCAGGTAGCATATTCCCGATTGGTACCACTACCGTTACCGCTACTGCAACCAATGCACTGGGTACGTCTACCTGTAGTTTTACGGTTACTGTAACAGCAACTGATACAGATGGCGATGGTGTTCCGGATCCATGTGATCTGGATGCGGATAACGATGGTATTCCTAATAGTCTGGAATGTAACCAGTCTAATTTCTTCTGGTCCAGCCCACCCACAGTGAGCACATCGAATGTAAACACGGCTACCGGAACCATTAATGGAATTGGGTATACCTATACGTCAACATCACCGGTGTCTACCACTACGTATATGTATGGACACAATCAGTTCCCTGTATCCTATGGGGTTCCGAATGTCAACCCTACCATTCAGAATTTAGCAATCACCAATAATACAATCACTTTTGCCAGCCCGATGACCAATCCGGTACTTGTGTTTGCTTCTATTGGTAATGCAGGATTACCAGTGCCTATTACGTTCGGTGCACCGGTAGAAGTAGTATGGTCAAAAGATGTTACCATAAATTCACCCACCAGTATTACAGGAAGAGAAGGATATGCCATTGTACGAATGATGGGAACTTTCTCCACTATCAGCTTTAATTATCAGACCGCTGAGAACTGGTGTAATTTTGCTTTTGGTGCCGATTTCCAGAACTGTGGTGATACAGATAATGATGGTATACCTAACTATCTGGATACCGACAGCGATGGGGATGGTTGCCCGGATGCGATTGAAGGCAGCATGAGTTTCTCTATGAGCCAGACAAGCGGCGGTAGATTAACCGGCGGCGTAAACAGTCAGGGTATACCATTGCTGGCAGGGGCCGGACAAACCATCGGTACCAGTCAGAACTATGTGTTGAATTGTTTCTGTCAGCCCGGACTGGATGAAACCGCGCCAACCGTTATTACAAAGGATATTACGGTTAACCTGAATGCTGGTGGTAATGTTACCATCACTCCGTCACAAGTTAACAACGGCTCCTCCGATGCATGTGGTATCGCATCGATGACCCTTTCCAAAACCAATTTTACCTGCAGCGATATAGGTGCTAACACCGTTACATTGAACGTTACGGATAATGATGGCAATGTGAGCGTAGCTTCAGCCGTTGTCACTGTTGTGGATAATATTCCTCCGGCTATTACCTGTCCTGTCAATATCAGTGTGATTGCCACCAGTGCTGCCGGTGCGGTAGTGAACTATATAGCTCCTGTAGGAACAGACAATTGTGCAGGAGTAACCACTGCAAGAACCGCAGGACCAGCGAGCGGATCAATATTCCCGCTCGGAACCACTACGGTAACCCATACTGTTACGGATGGTGCAGGCTTAACAACTTCCTGTTCATTTACGGTTACAGTACTTGGTGTAGCTCCAGTGGTGGTTTGTCCTGCTACTATTACTGTGAACAACGATCCGGGTCAGTGTGGAGCGGTTGTGAATTTTGCAGCAACAGAAACTACCGGAATACCGGCTTCAACCATTACCTATTCTATTCCATCTGGAACTTTCTTTAATGTGGGTGTAACAACGGTAACGGCAACTGCAACCAATGCTATTGGAGCTTCAACATGTACGTTCACCGTAAAAGTGAATGATACACAAGTGCCTACTGTGATCACACAAAATGTAACTGTATATCTGGATAACAATGGACAGGCAAGTATTACGCCTGCACAGGTTAACAATGGAAGTACAGATAATTGCGGTATTGCAACGATGACGGTTTCTCCGAACACGTTTGCCTGTGATAATGTATCTTCTCTGGTGAATATCAGTACGCAAACGATTGTTTCAGATAACACCTGGGTAGAGAGTACCACTACCTATTCAACAGGGAATTATTGTATATCAAATGTCTGGAATGGTATTGCATCGCCGTTGCCTACGCTTTCGTCCTATACAGTTGCACCTACGATCAATGCTTATTCCATTACACCTATTTCAGGTACCCAGGGATTATATGGACTGAATGGCGTTAGGTTCTTTAGAAAAACATTTACCCTGAATACATTAACAGATATCAAGGCCACTTTACAGGTGGCGATGGATAATGGTGTACAGATATTTATTAATGGTGTGGCAGTGGCCCTCAAAGGCAACATGGGCAATACATTCAATGGTGCCAATCCTGTTAAAGCTGTATTGAATTCAACGGGTGCTAATGTGAATGGTGGCGTAGGCGGACAAGCCTTTGATAATATTACCAATACCAATGCGTCAAGTCTGTTTGTGGTTGGTACGAATGAAATTGTATTAGCGCTGGCTAATTGTGATGGAACCGACAGAGGTGCCATTTCCTTTAAAGCAGTTATTGAAACAAATAATGGCGGACAGAGGCCGGTTGTATTAACTGTTACTGATGTGAATGGCAATGCCGCTACGGCAAATGCTTTGGTAACCGTCGTAGATGCGATCAATCCTGTATTGACCTGTCAGGACAATATAGAAGCAATCGCTACCAGCGCATCTGGTGCAACTGTTAATTATGTTGCATTAACTGCGACAGATAATTGTTCTGCTGTGGTTACCAGAACTGCAGGTTTGGCCAGTGGTGCTACTTTCCCTATCGGAACCACTACGGTAACACATACAGCAACAGATCCATCCGGTAATACAGTAAGCTGTTCCTTTACCGTAACGGTAACCGGTTTACCACCGGTGATTGTATGTCCTGCCAATATAGCTGTTACCGCAACAGCGGGTCAGTGTGGTACCAACGTAACATTTGCGGCTACCGAGTCAACTGCGATCCCTGCTTCTACGATTGTATATACAGAAAATGGAAATACAGTAAGCTCAGGCAGCTTCTTTACGGTAGGTATACATACGATTACAGCTACTGCTACCAATGCGGTAGGCAGTTCAGTATGTACTTTCACTATTACGGTAACGGATACAGAAACGCCGGTGATCATTACACCGGCCAATATAGCGGTGAACAATGATGCGGGTGTATGTGGTGCGCAGATCAGTATAACAGCACCAGCTGCAACGGATAACTGTGGTATTGCCAGTGTGATAGGGGTAAGAACAGATGGATTGTTATTAACAGCGGCTTATCCGGTGGGCGTAACAGGCATTTTGTGGACGGTAACCGATGTGAATGGATTAACAGCGAGCCATACACAGACCGTAACGGTAACAGATAACGAAGCACCGGTAGTGATCACGAATAATATCACGATTCAGCTGGATGCTAACGGCAATGCTTCTATCACCACATCACAGATCAACAACGGATCAACGGATAACTGTGGTATTGCAACCGTGATTCTGGACAAAACAACGTTCAACTGTGCTAATGTAGGGGCCAATACAGTTACCTTAACCGTAACAGATGTAAACGGTAACAGTGCTTCTCAAACAGCGATTGTGACTGTGGTTGATCAGATTGCACCAACGGTGATAACACAAAATGTCACTATTCAACTCGATGCGAATGGAGTGGCTTCTATCACCACGGCACAAATTAACAATGGCTCAACGGATAACTGTGGTATAGCTACATTGAGTCTGGATAAAACAGCGTTTAACTGCGCTAATGTAGGAGCCAATACGGTTACGTTAACGGTAACAGATGTAAACGGCAATAGTGCTTCTCAAACAGCGGTTGTGACTGTGGTTGATCAGATCGCTCCAACGGTGATAACACAAAATATCACCATTCAGTTATCAGCGAATGGTACGGCTACGATCACGCCGGCTCAGATCAACAATGGCTCAACTGATAACTGTACTATCGCCAGTTACAGTCTGGATAAAACAGCGTTCAACTGCGCTAATGTGGGCCAGAACACGGTAACCTTAACAGTTACGGATGTAAACGGCAACAGCAGCAGTAACACAGCGGTTGTAACAGTGGTAGATAATATTGCACCAACGGTGATCACGAACAATATGACCATCCAGCTGGATGCCAGCGGTGCAGCAGCTATTACCGCAGCACAGATCAACAATAACTCTACCGATAACTGTAGTATTGCTACTTACAGTCTTGATAAAACCAGCTTCGACTGCAGCAATGTAGGCCAGAACACGGTAACCTTAACGGTAACGGATGTAAACGGCAACATTGCATCACAAACAGCAACGGTTACGGTGATCGATAATCTGGCACCAATCGTAACGGTACCAGCGGCGCAGGTATTCTGTGCCAATGCGAGCGGCAGCACCCAGTACACGATCCCTGCGGCCAGCGCTACGGATAACTGCAGTATCGCCACGGTTACTTATGCGGTAACCGGAGCTACCAGCAGAACGGGCACGGGTTATGATGCATCCGGCGCCTTCAACATCGGCACCTCTACCATTACCTGGACGGTAACGGATGTAAACGGCAATACCAGCACCGGCAGCACAACTGTAGTGGTGAACCCATTACCGGTAGCTACCTATGTAAGCAGTAATGCCGATGCGTTCTGTAACCAGACCAGCTTAACGGCTTCATCGAGCATTAACCCGTCTCTGTATAGCTGGTCAGCCAGCAATACCCCGGGCACTTTCAGCGCCAACCCTGTGTTAAGCCTTGGTTTAACCAATGCAGATGGTAATTACTACCTGTACACCCAGTCATCGGTAACGGGTTGTGTAAGTGCCAGTGCAGCGGTATATAACTTCCAGAAACAGACCCTCAGCAGCAGTTACACCATCCTTGCTTACAAGGAAGTGGAACTGGGTAAATACAATAAAGTGTTAAGCGGCAGCGTAGGAGTGATGACAGCCAGAGGCGAAGCGGAGTTCAAGAGCTATAGCGGCGTAACCGGAGCAGGTTCGTTTGTAAAAGCACCCAAGATTGATAAAGACGGCTCCGGCATTACGCTGAACAGCCAGATCATCGGTATTGCGGCAGTAAGCCTGCCAACGATGCAGTACAATACGGCCAGCACCAACAGCCTGCCGAGCCTGACAGCTTCCCAGAACAATGCCACTTTAAGCGGTAACTACAAGAACCTGACGATCAAGAAGGGGATCAGCGTAACGGTATCGGGCAACACTTTCGGTAATATCCGCCTGGAAGAGGGTGCCAGTATCCGCTTTACCAGTACGGTACTGAACATAGAGAACTTCACGGCCGACAGAGGTGCTAAGAACAACGACTACACCTATATCCGCTTTGCACCGAACACCAGTGTAAGGGTGGGTAATAAGGTGAGCATCGGCAGCCAGGTGTTGGTAAACCCTGAAAGCTACCAAGTAAGCTTCTACATGGGCGACCAGCGCAAGGATGAAGAGAAGTTCACGGTGAAGGGTGGAGATACCCGGGTGATCGCCAATGTGCTGATGCCGAACGGTAAACTGCGTGTAACGGCTACCGATTCGGACTATGACGACGATAAACATGGTGATTGTGACCACAAAGCGCATGGCAGCAAAGACTGTAAGCATAAGGGGCATGATCACAACGACTGTACGCATAGTGCACACACAGCTGCTAACTGCCAGGACGATGTGTATATGACGGGTCTGTTCATAGCCGAGGAAGTAGAGAGTAAGGGCAACAAAGTGATCTGGAACAGCTACGATTGCAGTGCGCCTGCGGCACCGATTACATCGGTGAACAGCAACAAGGGTGTAACACAGTCGGTATCTGCGGAGAAAGTGACCACTACAAGCGAAGAGGAGCTGAAAGTGACAGTGATGCCAAATCCAAGTACAACTTACTTCACGTTGAAACTGGAGAGCAAGTATGAAACACCGGTGAACCTGCGTGTGATGGATGGCGCTGGCAGGGTAGTGGATGCGAGATCGAAGTTGGGATCAAACAGTACTTTGCAGATCGGCCATAGTTACAGCAGCGGCACTTACTATGCGGAACTGATACAGGGAACGAAGCGTAAAGTGGTGCAGTTGATTAAGGCGAGAGGATAGAGGAATTAAAAATTAGCAATTAATAATTAGTAATTAGAAATTGGTTATGAAAAGGACCCGCTCAACATGAGCGGGTCTTTCTTTTATGAACAGAAGAACATAGAACACGGAAACGAGGGAATCGAGCGGACATAAAAAAGTCCCACATTTCTGTGAGACCTTAGTGACCGCGTCAGGATTCAAACCTGAAACCTTCTGATCCGTAGTCAGATGCTCTATTCAGTTGAGCTACGCAGCCATTTCCCCGTTTGGGGTTGCAAATATAAGGCGTAAACAAGAATTGACAAAACCAATCCGCGCTATCCTGCTAAATTATTTTATTTCATAGATCCCGGCCGCCGCTTTTTCGGCAATAGATTTTGGTAATAACCAGACCATTGCAGCGCCAATTTTGTTCAAAGTACCTGTAATCAGTTCGGTTTTACGGGCAAACATCGCATTTACCGCCAAACGGGCTACTGCCCCGGCCGTCATATTCAGTTTTTCGCCTGCTTTTACCGCTTTGGCACCCAATTGGGCCGTACTGGCAAATTCGGTGCTGGTTCCACCCGGACTCACGGCGGTTACCGAAACCGGGGTTTTCCGTAACTCGTACTGTAATCCGCGACTAAAACTCAGCAGGAATGACTTGGTGGCTGCATACACTACCAGTCCGGGAACTGCCTGGTAAGCGGCGGCACTGGCAATATTCAGGATATAGCTTTGGGGATGTTTCTTCAGTTCGGGCAGCAGCAGACTGCAGAGCTCCACGGGCACATGCATATTTACCTGCATCATATCCCGGGTGTTGGCTGGATTCTGCTGGTCAAAAGGGCCTCCGATACCGAATCCGGCATTATTGACCAGAATATGAACCGGATAGCCATTTTGCGAGATCCATGCTGTAACTGCACCCGGAGAAGACGGGATGGCCAGGTCTATGGCGAGATAATGGGTCTGTATCCCGAACCGGCCCGAAAGTTCGCTGCCTAACTCCTGTAACAGCGATTCGCTTCTTGCTACCAGTAACAGGTCTATTTTCCGGGCTGCCAGCTCAAAAGCGATGGCTTTGCCGATTCCTTTACTGGCACCTGTGATTAATGCGTACGACATAATTTTGGGGTTTGTGGTAAAACGGCGGTTCCGTTCTAAAAGCAAAAAGCCAACACAAAGTTGGCTCTTGCAATGCGTTTTAAAAAATCAATGGTGCACTTTGCCGGTAAAACGGTGATAAAACGGGGTTTTACTGTTTTCGTCTTTGGGTTTGTATTTGCCGGTAACCATGGGTACATACATTACACGGCGGCGGCTTTCTTCGCCGAATTTGGGAGATTGTTTTACCCGGTGCCATAAACGGCCATCGTGTACAGACAGGTCTCCTGCGTTGATATCAAAACCAACTTCCCTTGCATCATCGCTGTTATCAATAAAGTATTTTTTACCGAACAGTAATTTCAGCATATTCTGCTTATGGGTACCGGGAATCACACGTAGCCCGCCGTTTTCGAAAGGACAGGTGTCAAGATGTATCCCCACATTCAGCATGGGCATGATCTTTTGCCCAAGAAACAGATCGCGGGGCGAATCGGTATGCCAGCCCATCTGCGTAAAAGTACTGTTGGGGGTATTGATATAATTATTGATCACCAGTCCATCTTTCTCATTTTCTGCAATCCGGCCTTCATAAGGAGTTAAGAAAGACATCAGGGCTTTTAGCCTGGGTTCTTCCAGTAGCTGATGTAAAGGATCGCTGTATAAACTGCTGAAGCATAAACGCTGGATGGTTTTATGCCCCTGCTCATCTTTACCGAATTTGAGAGGGATGCCGTTTACTTTGTCCCGCTTCTCTTCGAGCCAGCGTGATTCCAGTCTTTTAAGTTCACTGATATATTCAGCCACTTTCTCTTTGCTGAGAAAATTCCTGAAAACGATAACGCCATGCCGATCAAAAAAGTCCAGTTGCTCCTCTGTTATCGTATCCCCAAGCTGAAAATGACTATCCCATTTTTTCATTCCTGATCCTATTGCGTTTATAATGACTGTAATGTTAAATTAATATTACAAAATTGTTAACTGATAAAGCACAAAATGACAACAAATCTACGTTTTTTATAGGGAGTTTTTATCCTGTTAAAGTATAAGTGGTTAATTTACAGCTTTTATGATAAACAAACGTTCTTTAAAACTGCCATATCTGGGAGGCATTTTCATGCTATTATCCCTGCCTATGCTTGTTTATTCGCAAAAAGACAGTGTAAAACAAAAAAACCTGCTTCTTTTCCCTGTTATTGCCCGTTCTATAGAAACCGGCTGGTCTTTTGGCGGGATTGGTGCTTTAACCTTCCGGCCTTTTAAGACCGATACGTTGTCCAGAACCTCCAATCTGACTATGTTGCTGCTTTACTCTACTAAAAAGCAGCTGGTGACAGCCATCAATGGTTCCCAGTATTTCAATAAAGAAAAATATATCCTTCACGAGCAGATCTCTTTCAGCTCTTACCCGGATAAGTTCTGGGGGTTAGGGCAGCAAACGGCAGATGCGGATGAAGAACCCTATAAATTCAAACAGTACTATGTTTACCTGCATCTGATGCGGAAAGTAGCACCGCATTTATTTGCCGGCCTGCTTTTCGAAAAACAGAAAGTATGGGATATTGAATACCAGGCAGGGGGGAAGTTTGACCAGCAGCAGGTTTTTGGCAGACATGGGTACCATGTATCCGGCCTGGGTGGAAGTATTACCTGGGATTCGCGCAACAATGCTTTTGCCCCCGATAAAGGATTTTTATACCAGTTCACTTTCAATCATTTCAGCAAGATGCTGGGGTCTGACTATGTATATACCAATTATGTGTTCGATCTGCGTAAGTTCATAGCAGTTCGTAAATCAGTATTGGCCTTTCAGGTATTCAGTTTTAATAATACGGGCGATGTTCCGTTGCGCAGCCTGGCTTCTTTTGGCGGAGCAAACCGGATGCGTGGTTATTATGATGGGCGGTATAAGGATAAAAGTCAACTGGTTTTTCAGGCAGAATACCGTTTCCCTGTGTTCAAACGCATCAGCGCGGTTTTTTTTGGTGGCGCCGGTAATGTGGGACAGGATTTTACCGATTACACCCTCCGTGATCTCAAGTATTCCTATGGCGGCGGCTTGCGGATAGCCGTAAATAAAAAAGAAAAACTGAACATCCGCCTCGACTATGGCATTGGTCAGGGAAAAAACAATGGCTTTTACCTGCAGTTAGGTGAGGCTTTCTGATACCTGTTTAATGTTTGGCCAAGCGCTTGCCGATCAGATAAATGGGCCAGGTAAAGACAAACGCAAAAACCACATCAATGGTGTAGTGAACATGCTGCACCAGTACCAGCGTAGCTACCACTAAAGAAGCTGCCAGAGCAATCAGTTTATCTCTCCGTTTATGCAGACACAGAAAGAACAGGAACTGGGTGGAAGTATGACCTGAGTAAAAAAGATCTTTCGTAATAAATACATTGGTGCCCCCATAAAATAAATTCACAATCGGGTCTTTCAAGGGGATCAAACCCACTGGTGGATCGAGCGGCAGCAGGCTGATACTGATCAGCCTGGAAAGGAACAGTAAAACCATGGAACAGAGCGTGACCAGAAACAGGTCAGGATTCTGCAGCATCCTGACCCATAAAAAAATAGTCATGGACCAGATGACCAGAAAAGTGGCCAGCGACACATCCACTGCCGGAATCAATTGCAGGATCGGATCATTTAACTGAATGCCGTTTCTTTTTTCAATTGCTGAAAAGAAAAAAGGTAAAATCACCAGTATGGCAACCAGCAGGCTGCTGTAAACGATGGTCTTTTTTTTGAAAGACGGGTTCTTCCATAACTCACTCCAAACCATGGCAATTGCCTGGCGGCCTTTTCTGAGGTCTTGCATCCGGTAAAAATAAGCACTACGAAATTAGATAACAGGTTTTGTGGCCAGCGGTTAATAATGCCAACGCACAAATGCTTCCATGGCTGCATATTTGGTCATGCCCAATTCTGCATACAGGTTAGCGGTGTTTCCGTTCCTGTCTTCGGCCCGCTGCCAGAATTCGCGGCTGTCGCTGCCCTGGAAGGGAACCATATCTTTTTGCGATTGATGGATAAAAATGCCAAAACGTTTTTTCATTACCTGATCCGGACTCATCGGGATCGCCATTTCAATTTCGGCAATATCCCATTCCTGCCAGGCGCCTTTATAGAGCCATACCCAGCAATCTTTCACCCATTCGTCGCCGGCTGCTTTTAACCTGCGTAAACTTTCAAATATTACTTCCAGGCATACTTTGTGGGTTCCGTGCGGATCGGCCAGATCGCCGGCGCAGTATACCTGGTGCGGTTTCAGTTTGCGTAACAATTCCATGGTGAGCACCACATCTTCTTCGCCCATGGGTTTTTTATCGATGGTACCTGTTTCGTAGAAAGGCAGGTTCATGAAATGACAGCGGTCTTCGGTTAATCCTACATACCGGCAGGTAGCCGTGGCTTCACAACGCCTGATCAGGCCTTTGATGGCACGGATCTCATTGGAATCACGCTGGTCTTTCTGTTTACCTGAAATATAATTTCTGGCAGCGGAAAGGATTTCCTGGCTCTTGTGGTTATCGATCCCGAACATCGCTTCAAACCCAACCGCAAAATCAAGGAAGCGGGTTACAAACTCATCCGTAACAGCAATATTACCGCTGGTCTGGTAAGCCACATGTACTTCATGCCCCTGGTCGTGCAGGCGCATAAACGTACCACCCATACTGATAATATCATCATCGGGGTGAGGAGAGAAGATCACACATCGTTTGGGATGTGGTTCACTTCTTTCCGGATGCGCAGGTATATGTGCGCCGGGTTTGCCAGCTGGCCATCCTGTAATGCTATCGCGCAGCATATAATATACCTGCAGGTTAATTTCGTAGGCATCACCTTTTTCTACCAGCAGGTCGGAGAGGCCGTTTTCGAGATAGTCGTTGGAAGTAAGACTCAGCACCGATTTATTCACTTTCAGCGCCATGTGTACCACCGCTCTTTTGATCATCTTCGGCGTCCACTCACAATCGCCGGTAAGCCAGGGCGATTTGATACGGGTCAATTCTGTAGCGGCCGCTTCATCAATCACAAATGTGCAATCTTCGTGCTGCTGCAGTATGCTGGCAGGGATCTGCTCGGTTACATCTCCCTCTACTGCACGGGCAATAATGGCGGCTTTCTGACCCCATCCCATTAAAATAATGCGTTTGGCTTTCAGGATATTACCGATGCCCATGGTAATAGCGAGACGGGGCACTTTCGAAATATTTTCAAACTCATAGGTATTGGCTATACGGGTGGTATTCTGCAGGTTCACCAGTCTTGTTCTGGAATAGATGCTGGAGCCAGGTTCATTAAAACCGATATGTCCATTCAGACCAATCCCGAGGATCTGCAGGTCTACACCACCTGCTTTTTCCATTTTACTTTCATATTCGGCACAATATTTTTTGATCTCTTCCTTGGGCCAGCTTCCGTTGGGGATATGGATATTGGAGGGGTCAATATCTACATGGTTAAACAGGTGCCGGTGCATAAAACTCCAGTAACTCTGGTAGGCATTTTTTTCAATCGGGTAATATTCATCCAGGTTAAAAGTGATCACATTTTTAAAACTCAACCCTTCTTCCCGGTGCATCCTTACCAACTCGGCGTAGAGGTCAATCGGAGTGCCACCCGTAGCCATCCCCAGTACACAAGTCTGGTTAGCGGCGGCTTTCTCCCTGATCAGTTTGGCAATTTCCGCGGCCACAAATGCGGAACCCTTTTCAGCATTCGGGTAAATTTTTACCGGGATTTTTTCAAATGAGTCAACCATGGTCTGTCTGTTTTATTACTTTTAACGGTTATTGGATGTTTCTACGGCTAAATTCTATATAAAAACGCAAAAAAACGCATCTTTTTGTTTTAAATAGGCATAAACCTACATTATTTGTTCAATGGATCCAGGTATTTACTGTTATAACTGGCATTCCATAAAGCATAACGTTTGGTCTGCTGTTCCATTCTTTTTTCAAAATCGGGCCAGTTCCGGCTTTCTTTCCGGCTCCATAATACTTCACTTAAAGCCGTCATACGGGGAAAGATCATGTATTCCACTTTAGAAGGGGTTTTCATGTATTCCGACCATACATTGGCCTGTGCACCGAGGATATATTTGGTGTTTTCGGCTGGTAAGGCTGCAGGTACCGGTTCGTAACTGTATACTTTCTGCACGGGGAGATAACCGCCGATTACCAGAGAATCTTCTTTTTTGTTCTGGCCATAATCAAAATAGACATAACTGTTGGGTGTCATGATCACATTGTGCTTCTGCTGGGCCGCTTCAATACCGCCCTTTTCTCCACGCCAGCTCATCACAGTGGCATTGGGTGCCAGGCCTCCTTCCAGGATCTCATCCCAGCCAATGATCTGCCGGCCTTTTCCATTCAGGTATTTCTCGATCCGCTGGATAAAATAACTCTGCAGATCATGTTCATCTTTTAATCCTTTTTCTTTGATGAGTTGCTGACAGAAATCTGAACGTTTCCAGTTTTCTTTCGGACACTCATCGCCGCCAATATGAATATAGGTAGAAGGGAATAGCTGGATCACTTCATCCAGTACATTCTCCAGAAACTTAAAGGTATATTCTGTTGGCGCAAACACATCCGGGTAAATACCCCAGCCCTGTTGTACTTGTTTGCCGGTGCTATCTCCGAACCAGGTTACTTTGGCCGGGTGTTTGGTGGCTTCATTGGGGAAAGCACTGAGTTCCGGATAAGCCGCAATGGCTGCAGATGCATGCCCCGGCATTTCGATCTCGGGAATAACGGTAATAAATCTGTCGCTGGCATATTTGACAATCTCTTTCACCTGCTCCTGGGTATAATAACCGCCATATTTTGTCTGGTCGTTGCCGGTGCCGGGGTGGTGACCGATGATGGTACCATTCCGGTAAGCGCCTACCTGCGTTAATTTTGGATATTTTTTGATCTCAATCCGCCAGCCCTGGTCTTCTGTGAGATGCCAGTGAAAAGTGTTCATCTTGTGCAGGGCAATATAATCGATGAATTTTTTCACAAAATCTACCGGATAAAAATGGCGACCCACATCCAGATGCATCCCACGATATGCAAAACGGGGTTGGTCATCGATCTCCAGTGCCGGAATCATCAATTCCTTTTTTTTCTCCACCGGTAATAACTGCAACAGCGATTGTACGCCATAAAAAGTACCGGTAGCATTATCACCTGTGATCTGTACACCGGTTCTGGTTACCTGCAGATGGTAGGCTCCGTCAACATCGCCGGTTTTTTTGGCGAGGTTCAGTGCAATACTGTTTTTGGCAACCGCCGTTTTTGAAACGTTCAGTCGAAAGCCATAAAATTTCTGCAGGTAATCATTCAGGAACATCGCTGCTTTTTCCACACCAGCTCCGGCAGTTACGATCTGTGTGGCGGGAGTGATGCTGAAATTTCCGTCCTGCATTTCTAAACGGGATGGCTTGGGAATGATGGCAGGTTCCTGTGCCTGCAGATAAAATGATACTAAAACAGCGAAGGCAAACAATCTTTGTTTCATATGGGGGTAATGTTTTAAATGCGATATAAATCGCCGTAATCGGTTTTATTTAAGCACTGGTAATATTACTTTGGAAGCATGGTGGTAGAGTTTGATAGTTGCAGGCTGGAAGTCACTATCCTTTGCCTGGTAAATATCTGTAAACTTCTGCGGGTTCCTGTCTACCAATGGAAACCAACTGCTTTGTACCTGTATCATGATCCGGTGGCCTTTTTTAAAGCTATGTGCCACATCGGGCAGTGCAAATTTAACCCGGGTGGGTTTGTTGGGAACAAAAGCTTCCGGTTTTTCAAAACTGTTTCTGAATTTGCCGCGCATCACTTCTCCGCGTACCAGCATCTGGTATCCGCTCATTTCATAATTGGATCTACCCGGGGTAGCATACGCAAAATCATCGGGAAATACATCAATCAGTTTTACCACAAAATCTGCATCAGTGCTGGAAAGGCTCACCAGCAGATCAGCTGTTACCACACCACCCAGCGTTACATCTTCTGTTAAGATATCGGATTTGAATACCAATACATCCGGTCTGCGGGCAGCAAAACGCTGGTCATCTGTCATATATTCTTTGGTACGTCCCAGGTGTACATCTTCTGTATAAGGAACCGGTTTGGCAGGATCACTTGTGTACGCCGCAAAACTATTTACGGTTCCGGCCGCTGCATCTGTAAAACTCAGTTTGCCATTGGGCTGCAGGTACATGGGCTGCGGTTGACTATTGGCGGGTGGCCAGGCGGGTAATTGTTTCCATTCATTGGCACCACTGAAAAAGATATTGGCTTCTTTGATCGCGTCAACCGATCCTTTTCCTTTCAGGTAATAATTGAAAAAGGGCAGTTCTATGTTCTGGCGGTACCAGTCACTGGTATTGCTGCCAAACTGTACATTACCCAGATAGCTGCCATCATGCGCGCCCCATTGTCCATGAAACCAGGGGCCCATCACAATCTGGTTATTATTTTTGGTTTTACTTTCAATGGCTTTGTACAGGTTCCAGGCGCCGTAACAATCTTCTGCATCAAATAAGCCTCCTACGATCAGCGTAGGGATATTGGGTGAGATATGCTGTACAAAATTCCGGGTATTCCTTGCCTGCCAGAAAGCATCATAGGTTGGATGGCTCATCAGGTCTTTCCAGAATTCAATACTATCACCCATCAGTTTGGTAAGATTGGGTAAGGCACCGGCACGCAGGTAAAATTCATAGTTGTCTTTAACCGGGATCGGAAAACCGGAAGGGCCCTTGGTGGTAGGTGCAGGACGGGGTTTGCCGAAGCCTGAATAAAAATTAAAAGCATCCATCATCATAAATGCACCGTTGTGATGAAAATCATCACCCAGAAACCATTCGGTAACCGGTGCCTGCGGACTCACTGCTTTTAATGACGGGTGATTACTCAGTGCAGACAAAGTGGCATAAAAACCAGGATAGGAAGTTCCGTACACACCTACTTTGTTATTATTATTATCCAGGTTTTTGGTAAGCCAGTCAATGGTATCGAATGCATCGGTTGATTCATCAATATCATTCGCAGATTTTTTATCGGGATTATAGGGCCTGACATCTACAAATTTTCCTTCGCTCATCCATCGGCCACGTACATCCTGTTGAACAACATAATAATTTTCTTTCAGAAAATATTTACGGGTAGAGTACCAGAGTGGAGGAAATTTATCTTCACCGTACGGGGCACAGGAATACGGTGTTCTGGTAAGGATGATCGGATGTTTTTCGTCGGTACTCTTCGGTGCATACACGACGGTGAAAAGTTTTACACCATCCCGCATAGGGATATAGAGTTCTTTTTTTGTGTAGTTATTCCTGATCCAAACGGAGTCGGCATTCTGTGCCAAAACCGCAAATGGAGTAAGCAAAAGCAGCAAATAGAAGATTTTTTTCATAATTGGAGATTATCGCCCTCAAAATAAAAAAGATTCCTGTGAGAACAGGAATCTTTTTTACAGTAGTCAGGATAAATCATTAATCAACTTTGGTAAGCTTGATAATATTGGTAGGGAGATGCTGGGCTACCGGTGTGCTTCCGGTGTTCACTACTACATCTCCGGAATTTACGAATCCTCTTTCTTTCAGAATCTGGATCTGGTCCTGGATGATATCGTCCAGACTTTCTTCTTCCGCATAATGGAACGCACGTACACCCCAACTCAGGCTTAACTGATTCACCAGTGTTTTTTCTTTGGTAAAAATATACAGTGGGGAAGAGGGGCGGTAGCTGCTCAGCATAAAAGCGGTATAACCGCTTTGTGTCATACCAATCAAAGCTTTTGCTTCTACATCGTCAGAAATCTTGCAGGCGTTATAACACATCGCATCGCTGTGGAAAGAAGGGGAGTGAGGTTGTGGTTTCAGGTCTGCCTCACGGTTATAACGGTATTCTTTCTTTTCTACTTCTGCAATAATCTTACGCATGGTTTCAACCACCAGTACCGGGTGTTGTCCGGCAGCCGTTTCACCACTCAGCATCACTGCATCAGCTCCTTCCAGCACGGCATTGGCCACATCTGTGATCTCGCTTCGGTTGGGTTTCACACGATCAATCATGCTTTCCATCATCTGGGTAGCCACGATCACAGGTTTGGCGCGATGGATACATTTACGGATCAGTTCTTTCTGGATCAAAGGAATCTGCTCTACCGGCAATTCAACACCCAGGTCTCCACGGGCCACCATAATACCATCACTTTCCAGGATGATATCGCGGATATTCACCAGGGCTTCCGGTTTTTCTATTTTGGCAATGATCTTGGTCTTGCTCTTTTTCTCATCCAGCTTGCTGCGCAGGATCACGATGTCTTTTACACTTCTTACAAAACTCAACGCCACCCAGTCGCATTGCTGTTCAATAATAAATTCCAGATCTGCAAGGTCTTTTTCTGTTAAGGCAGGTAAAGAGATTTTGGTATCAGGCAGGTTAATTCCTTTTTTGGAAGAAAGGATTCCGCCCAGTGTAACGGTTACTTTTACATCGCCGTTTTTTTCAATGCCGGTTACTTTTACTTCAATTTTACCATCGTCAATCATGATGATATTGCCCAGTGTTACATCACCCGCCAGATTGGGATACGATACATAAATTTTTTCCAGTGTACCGATACATTTCTCATTGGTGAAGGTAAGTACATCACCCACTTTCACATCCAATGCATTGTTTTCGATTTCACCTACTCTTAATTTGGGTCCCTGCAGATCGGCAAGGATGGCAATATTATAAGGTTGTGTTTTATTGATGTTCCGGATATGCTCAATGATATTCAGTTTGTCTTCATGACTGCCATGTGAAAAATTCAGGCGGAAAACATTCACACCGGCTCTTACCAATGCCAGCAGTTGATCGTATGAATCACAGGCAGGGCCAACAGTAGCCACAATTTTGGTACGGTGATCTACATGTGCAAGACCTGCTTTTTTATCCATGTCTTTGTGCAGGTACTTCTCAAGGTTTTTTGACATTGTATTTTTTTTAGTGGAGGTTGCTTGTACGAATATGCGTTTATATTAACTGGCGAGGATCTTTACGATCTTGAACCAGTCGTCCGAAATTTTCTGTTTGGCTTTTACGGCATTGTCGAGCGGAGTATAATGCAGTTTGTTGTTCAGGATGCCCACCATCACATTATGTCTGCCATTGATCAGGCATTCAACCGCATGGTATCCCATCCGGCTGGCGATCAGTCTGTCGAGACAGCTCGGAGAACCGCCACGTTGTATATGACCGAGGATACAAACCCGTGTATCCGCATTGGGCAATCTTTTTTTAATGATAGCAGCTATTTCATTACCGCCACCAAATTCATCGCCTTCTGCCACCACAATCAGGTTCACGAGTTTTCTTCTCTTTTCCTTTTCGGTGAGGGAGGCAATCAGTTCTTCAATATCTGTTTTGGTTTCAGGGATCAGGATATTTTCGGCCCCGGTGGCAATACCACTGTGTAGGGCAATATAACCTGCATCGCGGCCCATCACTTCTACAATGAAAAGGCGGTCGTGTGCATCGGCGGTATCCCTGATTTTATCAATCGCTTCTACGGCCGTGTTTACAGCTGTATCAAAACCAATGGTAAAATCACTGCCGGCGATATCTTTATCGATGGTGCCGGGCAGACCGATACAGGGAATATCAAATTCGTTACTGAATTTCTGTGCACCACGGAAGCTGCCATCGCCACCAATCACCACCAAAGAATCAATTCCTCTTTTCTTCAGGTTCTCGTAGGCTTTTCTGCGTCCTTCCAGTTCAAAAAATTCTTTACTGCGGGCAGTTTTTAAAATGGTACCACCCCGCTGAATAATGTTGGCAACGGAACGGGAGTTCATTTCAAAAATATCATCTTCGATCATCCCGCTGTACCCACGCATGATACCGTAAATTTCCAGTCCATGATAGATCCCCGTTCTTACTACGGCCCTGATGGCGGCATTCATACCCGGGGCATCTCCACCGGAAGTCAGTACACCAATCTTAGTTACTTGTTTAGCAGACATTGTAATTTTGCAATTCTTCTTTAAAGCGGTGAAACATTAACGGCAATCATTCGTAAATGTGTGTATCAAATACACGGAGTTCCAAAAATAAGCATTTGAAAATAAATGCCAAGGAATGAACAGCGATTACCATCATTCAGACTTGTTCCTGCACAAGTATTTTGTGCACAAGCAGTTGCGGTATTTTGCGGAAAATGCTGTGATGCTTTGCTGTCAAAGGTTTTCAGCCAAGAGGTTTGCACAAATAAAACAGGTAACCCTGTGAAAAAGTAAATATATTTTTATTTTACAACTAACGTGTGTTAGTCAAATAAAGGCTGTTTCAAAGATGTTTTACTTTTCCGGCAGGAAGATTTCAGCCATCATACAACGGGCACTTCCTCCTCCATTGGTTTCAATCGTTTTAATATCGCTGTGGAGGATTGGGTTGTATTTTTCGATCAAAGCTATCTGCCCGGCAGTTAAACTGTGGTATGCCTGTGATGACATGACCAGCCATTTTTCTCCCACCCGGTTATGTACCTGCAGCATATTACCCGCAAAATGGTTCACCTGGTCATAACTGATCGGGATGATTTCTTTGCCTGTTTCACGGAAACTGTTAACCATTGTCTGTTTTTCTGTTTCGTCCGGGAGGCAGTCCAGACAGATGATCACATATTCATCCGCTACACACATCATCACATTGGTATGATAAATAGGATCCCCATTTCCATCCACCGCTCTAAAGCTGACAGAACGGTATCCCATTTCCGCACAAAATGCCGCCAAGGGGGTTTCCATGGTTCTGGGCGATAAACAGGCGTAAGCGATCTGCTGTTCCCGATCCAGCACCATGCTGCCGGTGCCTTCCAGAAAGAGACCCTCTTTTTCGAAATGGGTAAGGTCGATGGTCTGCCGGATCAGAAATTTCTGCTGTATCGCTTCCAGTACATGTTGTTTGCGCTCCAGCCGCCGGTTCTCGGCAAACATGGGGTATAATACAATCCGGCCATCCGGGTGAAAAGAGATCCAGTTGTTGGGGAAGACCGAATCCGGCGTATGCGGTTCAGCCGTGTCTTCCACCACCGTAACATCGATGCCGTTTTTTTCCAGTACCGCGATGAATTGGTTGAATTCGGCCAAAGCCCTGCTTTGTTTTTCGCTATCCGGCGAACTGGACTGGAAACTATTGTTAACGGCAGTCTGACTGTTAAAATCAAATTGCACGGGTTTGATCATCAGTATATGGGAACTATGTTGCATTTTTCAGATTTTGGGTAAAGACAAATAGCTGTTTACTGATCAATGGCCAATGACTCGCGCCAGAGCGGCATACTCATACAATGAAAACCACCTCTGGCCCGTGATAGTTCAGCGGAAGGCATCAGGATCAGCGTATCGGTAATGGTAGCGGTTTGAATGGTGCCGGCTTCCAGTTGCTGTAACAGATCGCGGGCATGCATTACCGCAAACCCGGCATTACGGAAAGCTTCCGTGGTTTTATCATTCCTGTCGTATCCCAGCACAACACCTTCTTTTAAGGCCAGCAGGTTACAGGAATCCGTCCACTGCTCGCGGGCATTATAGGGAAATTCGTTATTGCCGGAATAAATAAACCGCACTTCCGTTTTACAGTGCAGGTCGTTTTTGCTGATATCGATCAGCAGGTCTTCCAGACTATCAAAGGATATCGGGTTCTCCGGATCCTGCCGGTGAAACTGGAGGATCTTGATTTTTTCTTCTTTTTTCACTTCCAGGATGCGTTCAATGGCATCTTCATCTTCGTGTTTCATCGCTTTCCGTGAAAAATTACCGAGCATGACCCAAACATCTCTTTTTACCTGTGTAAACACAGTATCAATATGCATGTAATCCCGCTTTTTCGGGATCTTGATAATGCTCACTTTCTCCATCAGTCCTTTTTGAAACAGGGTATTGGTGATCTTTACCGCCGCCTCGGAAGATGTTCTTTCACTCACACCCACCAGCAGGTGGTTATCGCTGATCACCATAATATCACCACCCTCCAGTGTAATCTTGCGATCGTCTTCTTCTTTGGGCATCAGAAAACTATGGTTCGAATCCGCCAGCTCAATAATATTGTTCCGATACTGACTGAACATAGCATGATGGAAGAAAATATATTTCGCCAGCAATGCTTCGCGGGTTCTGGCTTTTTTGGCGGGTTTGTTCAGTAACACATGGTCTTTGATAGTGATACCGATATCCCTCGTAAAAATAAAATTGGGGATAGGCGCAAAAAGCAACTGTTTATTGTTAGACGTACCGGAGATAAAAGTTTTTGCGAGTTCGGCCGGTGTATAATTTAATAACTGGTTCTGCACTTCATACGTGCATCCCTCAATGGCACAGACAGAAGCCACCAGTTTGGTGAGAATATCCTTGTCGGCCAATACCTGCGCCAGCAGCCATTGCAGTTCCACCACCTTTTCAGAAGCAAAAAAATCAGGATGTTCAGGTTTGTAGAAATTGCGTTGTGCTTCTTCTGCATCTACTATTGCCAGTTTGCCCTTGATTTTGGCAGGGTCCAGGAAATAGAGCAGGATCTTGGTATAATAATCATACTCATTACGGCGGATGGTATCCAGATGAACAATGTCTTCAAAAAGCCAGTCCTGTGCTTTGGAAGGGACTACTTTGCCCAAACCACTGTCGGGACTGTGTACCAATAAACGTTTTAAAGTTCCTGTTTCGGAGCTTACAGATAAAGTCGTATCCATACAAAATGATAAATAATGTGATCAATGAATGAAAGGCAGTAAAACAAGGGTAGGGCAGCTGGCAGGTCAATGATCGGGCATGGAATTCAATCCACGGTACATCCATGCAAAATGGGCGGTAAGGAATAATATGGTGCTGCAATGGTTCATAAAACTGGCTCAAATTACAACTTTCCCTGCAAAGGATCTTTTCCGTTCAAAGTTCCCCGCGAACTAAGGATCCGGAAACGAACAAACATATCCTCACTATACCAGTTCTCCTTTCTCGTTTTGCGGATCACTTCTGCATGTTGTTTCATCTGGTACGCAAACTGTTTCATCTGTTCCCGGCTTTGCCAGATGCTGAAAGTGGCCTGTTTGAGCCAGGGTACTTCGCCAATGCCCAAAGAAGTGATAAAACCATCAGCACCAGCCATTTGCGACGCAACACCATCCACATTTCTCCAGAAACTTCCCAGTTTGCTTACGCGGATGGTGGCCCGGGTAAGAATACCGATCAAACCTGCATAGTCTGTCTGCTTGGGTAGCTCCCCAAAACATTGCTGCCCATCCCAGGTGCCATGTCCCTCGATGGGTTCCAGCAGCAGTTCCCATTTTTCGCAACCAAAGCATTTCCACCAGGAGGAGAGGAAGTTTGGAGTGAGGAGTGGGGAGTCTGGAGTGGAAGAATAACTCCCAACTCCTAACTCTTCACTCCTAACTAATAAAACCGCCCATTGCCGCCAATCAGGTGTTTTGTCGAATGTGCCGTTGCGGCCGCAGCCCATAAGTTTCCAGAAACGGATTTGTTTATTAAAGAGGAGTGGTAAACGGAAAACAGCCATGGACAGGAAACCTGCCCATCCCAACCATTTGGGATATCTAACTACTATCAATTGACAGATCATAAACGAAAATTAGGGCATTGTTGGGGATTCTTCAGATTCTGGTTAATTTGCCCATATGAACCTCCTGATCACCAACATACATCAACTCGTAAATGTTCGGACCACCACACATTTGTTGCGGGGAAAAGAAATGGCAGAGCTACCGGTGATCGAACATGCCTGGTTACGCATTCGTGAAGGAAAGATCAGTGAATATGGTACTATGGCCGAACTGGCAGCTACAACCGCAGTAGCCTCTGAGGAAGTGTATGATGCAAAAGGCGCTACCATATTACCCACCTGGTGCGATAGCCATACCCACCTGGTATTTGCTGCCAGCCGGGAAGCAGAATTCGTGGATAAGATCAAGGGCCTTTCTTATGCCGAAATTGCCGCTAGAGGTGGTGGCATTCTCCAGTCAGCCCGAAAATTACAGGATACTTCAGAAGACGAACTATTAGAACAGGCCTGGCAGCGACTGCAGATGCTGATGAAACTCGGAACCGGTGCCATTGAGATCAAAAGCGGGTATGGACTTACGGTAGAAAGTGAACTCAAAATGCTGCGGGTAATCAAAGGCCTGAAAGAAAAATCACCTATCCCCATCAAAGCTACTTTTCTGGGAGCGCATACCTATCCAACCACTTACAAAGAAGACCATGAGGGGTATATCCGGCTCATCATCGATGAAATGCTCCCCGCCATTGCCGCAGAAAAACTGGCCGATTATATTGATGTGTTTTGTGAAAAAGGCTTTTTCAGTCCTGTTGAAACCGAACGCATCTGCCTTGCCGGAATGGCTATTGGCCTCAAACCCAAAATCCACGCCAACCAGCTGCATCTTTCCGGTGGTACAGAAACAGGGGTGAAGCTGGGTGCTATATCGGTAGATCATCTCGAAACAATGGATGAACAGGCTATTCATGCATTAGCTAGTTCGCCAACCATCGGAACCTTGTTGCCTACTGCCGCTTTTTTTCTTCGTATGCCTTATCAGCCTGCCAGAACCTTACTGGACAAAGGTTGTGCCCTTGCTTTGGCTTCGGATTTTAATCCCGGATCCAGTCCCAGCGGCAATATGAACCTGGTGGTGGCCATGAGTTGTATCCAGATGAAAATGCTGCCGGAAGAAGCCATCAATGCCGCTACGCTGAACGGTGCGTATGCGATGGATCTGGGGCAGGAATTGGGCAGCATTACCCCGGGTAAAAGGGCCAACCTCATCTTTACCCAACCGATTCCTTCGCTGGCCTATCTGCCCTATGCATTTGGCACCAACCTGATTGATCAGGTGATGCTCAACGGTGTGTTTATTTAAGTATATTTAGGTAAGTACTGTTCATCGTAGCTGCTTCTTTATCCAGTTAAACTTAGCCATATGAGCCACTTCAAGTTTTACCATAAACAGGATGTTCTATCGCTTACCCGGATCCGTCGTTTTGAAACCAAACTGGGTGAACGTTTACAGGTACTGGCCGATCCACATCAACTGGAAGCTTCTTTACAGCAATCATCCGCTTCTTTTGTGTTACTGGGCATCCCGGAAGATATCGGTGTAAAAGCCAATATGGGTATTGGTGGTGCCGACTCTGCCTGGCTGGCTTTCCTGCAGGCTTTCCTGAACGTGCAGAGCAATGATTTTTTTGAAGGAAGTAATATCATGTTGCTGGGACATTTTGATTTTTCTGAGATGGAGCGGCTGATCGAACAGAATGCTCACGATCAGGAAGAGCGTCTCGCTGCTTATCGTCATGCTGTAAACGCAATAGATGATGAAGTGGAACAGTTGATCCATATCATTACCCAGAATAAAAAGATCCCGATCGTGATTGGTGGCGGACATAACAATTCCTATCCCTGCATCAAAGGTGCCGCCAAAGGATTTTATAAAGCGGGTGTGATCCCCATTGCGCAGATCAATGCCATTAACCTGGATGCCCATGCCGATTTCAGGCCCATGGAAGGCAGGCATAGCGGCAATGGGTTCAGTTATGCAGAAGCGGATGGGTACCTGGAGAAATACTGTGTTTTGTGTTTACACGAGAATTACCTGCCGCAGAATGTGTGGATGGATATTGTGAACAATCCTTTTGTGGATTGTATCACTTACGAAGACATTTTCATACACGAAAAACGTACTTTCCTGCAGGCCGTGGGCCATGCGACTGATTTTACCAGTGATACTTTTTGCGGACTGGAACTGGATCTGGACTGTATTGAACATACGCTCAGCAGTGCTACCAGTCCGGCCGGTATCTCGCTCAATCATGCAAGGCAGTTTGTAAATTTTGCGGCGGCTGACAGCAAAGTGGCATACCTACATATCTGCGAGGGAGCCGTTCAGTTATCTGATGGCAGAACCAATCCCGGAACAGGCAAAATGATCAGTTACCTGGTTAGTGATTTTGTGAAAGCGATGACAGCGGGTGGTTAAGACTGTCCTTCGAGTTCCATCACTTTTTCAAAAACGGTTTCATATTCTTTTTCCAGGCGTTCGCGTTCTGCTTTCGCTTTTTTATAATCGGCTTCGATCTTTACAAATTTATCCTTGTCGGCATAATTGGCCGGATCGCCCAGCGCGTTCTCAAAACGGGTTTCTTCTTCCTTGGCTTTGGTTAACTGGGTTTCTACATTGCTTAAACGCCGCTGTTCTTTCTGCAGTTCCTTTTGTAATTCCCGGTTGATGGGCGTAGCAGGTGCTTTTTCGGCTACTACGGGTTTGGCTACCGGTGCCGGTTCTGGCTTAATATCAGGTACACCCAGTTTCTGTTTCTCTGCATTGATCTTGGCCATCCGCTCATTCCAATCCACCCATTCCTGGTAAGTGCCTTTGAATTCTTTGATCTGGTGATCCACGATCTCCCAGATCTTATTCGCCGTCATCGAAATAAAATAACGGTCGTGACTAACGAGGATATAACTGCCTTCATACTTGTTCAAAGCCTGGGCCAGCAGTTCTACCGAATGCATATCCAGGTGGTTCGTAGGCTCATCCAGAATCAGGAAGTTGGCTTTGCTCACAATGGTTTTGGCCAATGCTACCCGGGCTTTTTCTCCTCCGCTCAGTACTTTGATCTTCTTGTCTACATCATCTCCGCTGAACAGGAAAGCACCCAGCAGGGCACGCAGTTCCACATCTGTTTTTTTGCTGCCGCATTGCTGCAGTTCTTCCAGCAGGTTATTATTCAGGGTCAGGGCTTCTAACTGGTGCTGGGCGTAAAAGCTTTCTTCTACATTATGTCCCCAGATCCTTTCTCCCTCAAACTGTTCGGTTCCTGCGATCATCCGCAACACGGTAGATTTACCTTTACCGTTGGCACCGATCAGCGCAATTTTATCGCCCCGTTCTATTTCTGCTACGGCATGTTCAACGATCTTCAGCTTGCCAAAATTTTTACTCACATCTTTCAGGTGCACCAATACTTTACCGGGCACTTTGTCTAACTGGAAATTGATCCGAAGATCGGGGCGTTCCAGTTTTACATCTTCAATCTTTTCGATCTTGTCTAAGCGTTTTTGTACACTCTGCGCCTGTGCGGCCTTACTGGCTTTTGCCTTAAAACGCTCAATGAACCGTTCCTGCTGCCGGATATAATCCTGCTGGTTCTCAAAAGCCTTTTGCTGCATATCGATCCGGATCATTTTCTCCTGCTCATAAAATTCATAATCGCCCGAATAAATATGTAATTGCTGCTGGTACAATTCCACGATCTTATTCACCATCCGGTTCAGGAAAAATTTATCGTGACTCACAATGACCACACTGCCTTTATAATGCAGCAGGTATTTCTCCAGCCACTCGATCGAGGGTAGGTCAAGGTGGTTCGTAGGTTCATCCATCAGCAATACATCCGGCTGCTGCAGAATCATCTTAGCCAGCAATACACGCATGCGCCAGCCTCCGCTAAACTCTTTGTACGGCCTAACCAGGTCTTCGTTGCTGAAACCCAGTCCATGCAGTACTTCTTCCGCTTTGTGGTGAATATTATAGCCATCCAGTACATCCAGCTCGTGCAGGGCATCGGTATAGCGGATCAGCAGGGCTTCGTTTTCAGAATCCTGCTCCAGTTCATGTCCCAGTTTCTCGATCTCTTTCTCCAGTTCACGCACCCTTTCAAAAGCGCTTAATGCTACTTCGGTGATATTATCGTTGGTATCAAAGCTCAGCAGATCCTGGTGCAGGTAGCCAATCGTGGTTTCCTTGCTCTTTTCTACGGTTCCTTTCGAGGGAGTATATTCACCCACCAGCACTTTCAGCAAAGTGGATTTTCCGGTACCATTGTACCCGATCAGGCCAATCCGGTCGCCGGGCTGTATATGCCAGGTAGCGTCTTCAACAATCACCCTTGCACCAAACTCAAACGTAACATTCTGGAATCCTATCAACATCTCTTAACAAGTATTTAAGTGCGCAAAGGTAAATGCAAACAGCTCCCAATTCTATTTGCTTTAAATTTGGGTACTAAATTTTTCCTTATGCGGACCTATCTGCTCTTTTTTGGCCTGCTTTTTCTGGTGTCCTGTAAAAACGGCGACCAGGAAGCAAAAGCCCCGGCAAATACGGCATCTACCCAAACGGCGCTGGCCCAAAGCGCTAATTCTGAAGCGTTTAATCAGTCGTTTGGCGAAGTGCTGAACGGGTATTACGCTTTAAAAGAGCAGTTTATTACGGAGAAAGACTCCGGCATTGTGCAGGCTTCGCGCCGGATGCTGCTGGCCACAGATAGCCTGAAACTGGATGAATTAAAGGCAGATACCAATGTGATTGCTACTGCCAGAACTTATTCCATGGGTATTTCTGCAGAGCTGAAAGGATTGCTGGGCGAGGCCAAAATAGCCGACCAGCGCAGGTCTTTTCAACTGGTGGGAGAGCAATTGTACGACCTGATCCGCACGGTTCATTACGACGGACAGGTAATCTATCATTTCTATTGTGCAGAAGCTTTCAGCGATCAGGGTGCTACCTGGTTAAGTAACAGTATTGAAGTCAGGAATCCTTTTATCCCGAAAAAAATGCTCAGCTGCGGAGAACTGAAGGATACCATTGATATGCGGCACAAACGATAACAGAATGAACAAGGGCAGGGGACAACTTTACTGTTCCTTTTTTGTTGGAAGAAGATTATTATGCGGAAATTATTGATTTTGTGGGTTTCCTGTCTGGCCTGTATTACTGCAGTTGCGCAGGATAAATTTACCCTGAATGGCTATATCAAAGACTCTCTCAGCGGCGAAACCCTGATCGGGGCCAGTCTCAGTGTTCGGCCCGAAAGCAAAACGGTGTTGAGTAACCAGTATGGTTTTTACTCTATCACCGTTAAAAAAGGAAAACTCATCCTTGCCTGTTCTTTTGTTGGCTACCAGACCAAAGAATTTGAACTGACCCTCGATGATAATCGTCAGCAGAACATTTTACTCGTACCCAATTCATCGCAGATCAATAACGTAACGGTCTACGGCAGGCGGAGAGATAATAATATCAAGACTGCCCAGATGGGCAAGTTTGAACTGAGTATCAATACGGCCAAAGCTTTACCTGCTTTTTTAGGGGAAGTGGATATTCTGAAAACCCTTCAATTATTACCGGGTGTTCGTAATGCCGGCGAGGGTAATGCAGGTTTTTATGTTCGGGGTGGTGGACCGGACCAGAACCTGATTCTGCTGGATGATGCGGTGGTATATAATACCGGTCACCTTTTTGGTTTCTTTTCCGTGTTTAATTCTGATGCGATTAAAAATGTAACCCTGATCAAGGGCGGGATGCCGGCGCAGTATGGCGGGCGTTTATCGTCGGTGGTGGATGTGGCCATGAAAGAAGGTAACCAGAACAAAACACAGGTAGATGCCGGTATTGGTCTGATCGCTTCCCGCTTTTCTATCCAGGGGCCGCTGAAAAAGAACAAAGCTTCCTACATGATCTCTGCCCGCAGAACCTATATTGATGCGCTGGCCAAACCCATGATCAGCAAAACCAGCGAATATTATGGTTCCGGTTATTATTTCTACGACCTGAATGCCAAGATGAATTACCAGTTTTCAGAAAAAGACAAACTGTTTCTGAGTGGTTATTTCGGGAGGGATAAATTCAACTTTAACAATACCAAACGCTCTTTCAGCACTACCATTCCCTGGGGTAATTCTACGGCCACACTGCGCTGGAACCATGTGTTTAACAAACAACTTTTTGCCAATACCACACTCGTGTATAACGATTACCGTTTTGCACTGGATGGCAGACAGAATAATTTCAATATCAATCTTTCCTCCGGTATCCGCGATCTTACTGCCAAAACCGATGTGGATTTTTATCCCGTACCCGAACATAAGATCCGGTTCGGGGTACAGTATACCTACCATACTTTTCTGCCGAATATTCTTAGCGGCAACCAGGACAGTGTAGTATTTACACCGAATAATTCTTCTAAAAAATTCGCCAATGAAATGTCGGCCTATATCCAGGATGACTGGGAAATTACTTCTGCACTGAAATTGAATATGGGAATCCGTTACAGCATGTTTCAACAGGTGGGAAGATACACTTTGTACCAGCGGGATGCTTACGGTAACAAACAGGACAGCACCGTATTCGGACCCGGACAGAATGTGAAAACCTATGGAGGCATTGAACCCAGGGCTACACTTCGGTATACGATCAACCAGAATGAGTCTCTCAAATTCGCCGTTACCCGTAACCTGCAATATATACACCTGGTTACCAATGCTGGTTCTACACTGCCTACCGATCTATGGGTGCCCAGCACCATACGTGTAAAACCTCAGGTCAGCTGGCAGTACGCAGCCGGCTACTTTAAAAACTTCGCTGAAGGGATGTTTGAAACTTCTGTGGAAGCCTATTACAAAACCATGGAAAACCAGATCGAATACCGCGAAGGATATACACCTTCCTTAAAAGATCCGGAAGAAGAATTTGTGTTTGGCAAGGGCTGGAGTTACGGAGCGGAATTTTTTGTTAACAAACTGAAAGGAAGGCTTACCGGTTGGGTGGGGTATACTCTCAGCTGGACATGGCGCAAATTCCCTGATCTGAATGATGGACTCAAATATCCCAGCCGCTACGATCGTCGCCATGACCTGTCAATAGTGGCCAGTTATGAACTCAACCCGAAATGGAAACTGGGATCTGTATTTACGTACGGAACAGGAAATGCAACTTCTTTGCCCGAGCGTTTTTATTTTGTTTCCGGCGTGCTTACACAGGAATTCAGCCGCATCAACGCCTATCGAATGAAATCCTATCACCGCATGGACATTTCAGCTACCTATACACCAACGCCTAAAAAGATCCGGAAATACAGCAGTAGCTGGGTATTCAGTGTTTATAACCTGTATAGCCGTATGAATCCCTATTTCATTTATTACGACCAGGAAGGAACGGCTACAGCAGGCACTTTGAAAGTAACTGCCAAACAAGTGTCTTTGTTCCCGATCCTGCCTTCGGTAACCTGGAATATCCGTTTATAAACGGTGCTGCAGTTACTCTTTGGGAACATAATTGATGATCACTTTGGCATTACGTTGTTCATCTGAGCTGAGGAACACTTCATAACGATCTTTACCGGCAGTAATAACCATCAGGGCGGTATTGGGAGGAATTTCTCCCAGGTTTTCAGCTACCATTACCAGTTCATGACGATTATCCGTTTTATTGTTTCTGATTTTCAACTTTATCGACTTGGTATTCAGTTTTTCACTGCTGATCACCAACTCATTATTGTGGTATAAAGAGATCGTATCATTGTCGATCGTTCCGTTATCGTAGATATCAATCAGTATGTTTTCTTCAGAGGTGGTAATGGTTTTCACCACTTTATTTTCCCGCTCAACCAATACTTTCGGGATCGGCATTTTGCGTTCCCGGTTCTCTTGCTTGGGCGTAGTAACCGCTTCCGCTTTTTGTTCATTGATCAGTTGCTCCGGAATTCGGTCTGCTGGTTTTGCCGTAGTTGCAGGTTTGCCGGCCGGTGGTGCTGTTCTGGTAGCCGGCTTTTTTACGGGTGCAGTTTGCGTTTTCACCAATGGTTTGGCAGGGATCACTGTTTTTTTCGTACCGGGTTTAACAGAGGTTTTGTCAATGGATTGTTGGGGAGCAGCTTTCGCAATAACAGGTTTGGGTTTACCGTTGGCGGGCTGTTTAGTGGTTGGTTTGGGGGCTTTTTGGGTAAGCAGTTCCGAAAGGGTTTTACTGGTATCGGCAGGTTTCTTCTTCAGTAAAAAATCCTCCTTTTTAAAATCAGATTCAACCACTTTTTCCAGGTACACCCGGCCGCTGCCGCAATCGCCCTTGTCTTTAACATTGGTAGAAATAAAGGTTCCTGATAACACTTCCAGCTTGCCAATGCGGGAATAATCCAGGTAACAGGTCATGAGGCAGGGCTCACTTTTATCACCGATCTTAAGGTCAACCAGTCTGGTTTCTTTGATAATGATACTTTTGGAAGTAGGGGTGTAGATACCGTTCAACTCCGCTTTTCCGTAAAAAACCGTGGTTTTGTAGGAATAAGTGACCCCATTTACGCTGTTATTGGATTGTTGATCCAACTGAATCTCGTATTTATAGGTCTCTTCCTTGAACCCCTCCCTGTAAATACCGCTCGATGAACTGAAATAACCACGCCAGATCCCCGTCATTTTCTGGGCCTGGGCGCTAAAACTGAGCAATAAAAGAAAGAAAAGGGTCAAATTCAATCTCATGTGACAAATCTACGCTTGCAATATAGTAACCCTTACTAAAGAAGCGTTAAGGTTTTTCGGGTCAAAACCGGCTTGCCCCGTTTTAGGTGCTGTTTATTCTTTACTTTTGCATTTCTAAAAAAGAGGTTGATTTACAAGACTATGATTAGTATCAGTTTCCCGGATGGCGCAGTAAGACAATACGAAAGTGGTGTTACTGCTTTGGATATCGCTAAGTCGATCAGCGAAGGCCTTGCTAAAAAAGTATTGGCCGCAAGTGTGAATGGTCAGGTATGGGACGCAACCCGGCCCATTACGAGTGATGCTTCACTGAAATTATTAACCTGGAACGACGCGGAAGGACAAAACACGTTCTGGCATTCTTCTGCCCACCTGATGGCAGAAGCGGTAGAACAGTTGTATCCCGGTGTGAAATTCTGGGTAGGACCTGCATTGGACAAAGGTTTTTATTACGATATGGACCTCGGCGACCGCAAAATGACGGAAGACGACCTGCTGGTGCTTGAGAAAAAAATGAACGAGTTGGCCAAACAGGGCAACCGTTATATCCGCAAGGAAATGCCGAAGGCAGAAGCTGTGGCCTATTTTGAAGAGAAAGGAGATGAATACAAACTGGATTTGTTACAGAACCTGAACGATGGTGAAATTACTTTCTATTCACAGGGTTCTTTTACCGATCTCTGTCGCGGGCCACATATTCCTGAAACCGGTTTGATCAAAGCCATCAAACTCACCAATATTTCAGGTGCTTACTGGAAGGGGAACGAGAAAAACAAAATGCTGACCCGTGTATACGGCGTTACTTTCCCTAACCAGAAAGAACTCGACGAATACATTGTCATGCTGGAAGAAGCCAAGAAACGCGATCACCGCAAACTGGGCAAGGAACTCAGCATTTTTACGATGGATGAAGATATCGGCCCGGGCCTGATCCTCTGGATGCCCAATGGCAGTATCATTATCGAAGAACTGGAGAAACTGGCCAAAGAAACAGAAGAAGATGCCGGTTACAAACGCGTGGTTACGCCGCATATCGCCAAAGAGAATTTATACATCACCAGCGGACACCTTCCTTATTACCAGGATAGTATGTTTCCACCCATGGAACTGGATGGAACCAAGTATTACCTGAAAGCGATGAACTGTCCGCACCACCATAAGATCTTTGATGCGGAGCAGAAGAGTTACAAAGACCTTCCTTACCGTTTGGCGGAGTATGGTACCTGTTACCGTTACGAGCAGAGCGGAGAATTATTCGGGCTGATGCGGGTACGTTGCCTGCACATGAACGATGCGCATATCTATTGCACCAAGGAACAGTTTGCGCAGGAGTTCAAGGCGGTGAACGATATGTACCTGAAGTATTTTGAGATCTTCGGAATCGATAAATACGTGATGCGTTTAAGTTTACATGACCCCGCTAAACTGGGTCAGAAATATATCAATGAACCCGAACTGTGGCTGGAGACAGAAGAAATGGTTCGTCAGGTATTGATCGAAAGCGGAACGCCTTTTGTGGAAGTGCAGGATGAAGGCGCTTTCTACGGACCAAAAATCGATGTACAGATCTGGAGTGCGATTGGGAGGGAGTTTACACTGGCCACTAACCAGGTGGATTTTGCACAGGGTCGCAGGTTCAATCTTTCTTTCACCAATAAAGACAATTCGCCGGAAGTACCGTTGATCATTCACCGGGCACCGCTGGGTACACATGAAAGGTTTATCGGGTTCCTGCTGGAGCATTATGCAGGTAAATTCCCGGTATGGCTGGCACCGTTACAGGTGAAGATCCTGCCGATCAGTGATAAATTCATGGACTATGCCCTGGCTGTTCAGAAACAACTGAAAAAAGCAGGCGTAAGGGTAGAAGTGGATGACAGACAGGAGAAGATCGGTAAAAAGATCCGTGATACCGAACTGATGCGGGTGCCATATATGCTGGTGGTAGGAGAGAAAGAGATGAACGAAAACCAGTTGTCAGTGCGCAGACAGGGTAAAGGTGATCTGGGAAGTCAGGACATCGCTTCGTTCGTGGAAATGATCCGGGATGAAATAGAAAATCGTAAATCAGGCGAATAATCGCCAATTGTATATCTTTAACAACAAATCAATTATTCACTAAACAAGTTTTAATGGCATTACCACCAAGAGGGGGCGGAAGATTTAATCCCAGGTTTAACAGGCAGCCCGAGCCTGAACATCGTATCAACGAAAGAATACGGGTACCACAGGTTCGACTGGTTGGCGACAATGTAACAGTTGGCGTTTACTCCACCATGGAAGCGCTGAAAATTGCGCAGGAGCAGGAGCTGGATCTGGTAGAGATTTCTCCAACCGCCGATCCCCCTGTTTGTAAAGTGATCGATTACAAAAAGTTTCTGTACGAGAAGAAGAAGAAGGAAAAGGAGATGAAAGCCAATTCCAAGCAGAGTGAGGTAAAAGAGATCCGTTTTACACCGGGAACCGATGATCACGATTTCGACTTTAAAGCCAAACACGCAGAAAAATTCCTGAAAGACGGTAATAAAGTAAAAGCCTATGTACAGTTCAAGGGACGTGCCATCATGTTCCAGGACCGCGGACAGCTTTTATTGCTGAAATTTGCAGAACGCCTCGCAGAATCCGGTGTACTGGAAAGTATGCCCAAACTGGAAGGAAAGCGGATGTTCGCCATCTTCACACCGAAGACCAGCAGCAAGAAAAAAGCAGCATCCTAGTTAATTAGTAATTAATAATTAGTAGTTAGTAATATATTTTTTAATATGTATATGGCTGCTAATTATTAATTACTAACTACTAATTACTAATTTTCCCTCTTTATGGCTTGAAATACAGCCAAATCTCCTTACCTTTGCAGCCCATTTTCCCGTATGGCTCAACAAGTTTCCTGCCTGTGCAGGAACGCCAGCAGGGTGTAATCTTTCAATAGATTATTAACATGCCAAAGGTAAAAACCAACTCAAGCGCCAAGAAGCGCTTCAAGGTTACTGGAACCGGAGAGATCACTTTCCAGAAAGCTTTCAAACGTCACATCCTGACGAAAAAATCCAAAAAACGCAAAAGAGCGATGAACAAAAAAGGCCTGGTAGGTTCTACCAATAAGGACTTTGTTCTGCGTTTATTACGTTTAAAGGGCTAATTCAGCAATCAGAAAGTTATCATCCATTCAAAAAATCAACCTGTTTGCTGTATAGCAACCGGTTCCAAAAAATTATAGTATGCCACGTTCAAAAAATGCAGTAGCATCAAGAGCCAGGAGAAAAAGAATCCTGAAGCAAGCAAAAGGCTTCTACGGTAAGCGTAAAAACGTATATACCGTTGCCAAAAACATTGTTGAAAAAGGTATGACCTACAGTTATGTGGGCCGTAAACTGAAAAAGCGTGAATACCGCCAGTTATGGATTGCGCGTATCAACGCCGCTGTAAGAGCCGAAGGGATCACCTACAGCCAGTTCATCAACAAATTGAGCACAAAAGGTATCGATCTGAACCGTAAAGTACTGGCCGATCTGGCTATGAACGAACCCGCCAGCTTCAAAGCACTGGTAGATTCTGTAAAATAAGATCAGCTACCAACATACGTAACCGGAGCAGGTAAACTGTTCCGGTTTTTTTGTGCTGTAGCCGGTATATGCCGGGGCTGTTTTTCCCGCCCGCGGAGATGTAAAAGCAGGGTTTATTTTTTTGGCCGATAAACTGAACAAACTGTTATTTTTGTACCTGCTAAAAAAGGCAAGTTCACTATCTAACCCACTACCCCGTAAATGAATAATACCTACACTTCGCTGGTTAACCAGACTTTCCATTTTCCACAAGAAGGGTTTGACCAGAATGATGATGGTTATCTCGAATTCAATGGTCTTGATCTGAAATCGCTGATTGATAAGTATGGTACGCCGATGAAACTGACCTATCTGCCCAAGATCGGTATGCAGATCAACAAGGCGAAGAAGATGTTTGAAAATGCTTTTAAAAAGCACAAATACGAAGGGGAATATTTTTATTGCTATTGCACCAAGAGTTCTCACTTTTCTTTTATCGTAGAAGAAGCCCTGAAGCATAATATCCATCTCGAAACATCCTATGCGTATGATATCGAGATCATCAACCGTTTGTACCAGCGCAGGAAGATCAATAAGGAAACCTATATCATCTGCAACGGATACAAGCAGAAAAACTATACTTCGCGGATTGCCAAACTGATCAATTCCGGTTTTAAAAATGTGGTTCCCATCCTCGATAATAAAGAAGAACTGCAGGCCTATAAGCGCAGTGCCAAAGTGCCTTTCCGTCTGGGCATCCGTGTTGCGGCAGAAGAAGAGCCTAATTTCCCGTTTTATACATCCCGTCTTGGCATCAGGGCCAAAGATATCCTGGAATTTTATGTAGATGAGATCGAAGGATATGAAGATAAGTTTCAGCTGAAAATGCTGCATATCTTCCTCAACAAAGGAATCAAAGATGATATCTATTACTGGTCAGAGCTGAATAAGATCATCAACTTATACTGTCAGCTGAAAAAGATCTGTCCCGAACTGGATTCGATCAATATCGGTGGCGGTTTTCCCATCAAACACTCGCTGGGATTTGAATACGATTACCAGTTTATGATCAATGAAATCGTAAGTAATATCAAAAAAGCCTGTAAAAAAGCCAAAGTGCCGATGCCGAATATCTATACAGAGTTTGGCAGTTTTACCGTTGGGGAAAGTATGGCGCATATTTACAGTGTGATCGGGCAGAAAATCCAGAACGACCGTGAGTGCTGGTATATGATCGATTCTTCTTTCATTACCACACTGCCGGATACCTGGGGTATCGGTGAAAAATTCCTGATGCTGCCGGTGAATAAATGGGACAATGAATATCACCGGGTGGTATTGGGTGGTATCACCTGCGACAGCCACGATTATTACGATTCGGAAGAACATATCAATGAAGTGTTCCTGCCCAAGATTGCTTCCACTGATCCGAAAGATGCGGCTGATAACAAGGAACCGCTTTATGTAGGATTCTTTCATACAGGTGCTTACCAGGACCAGATCAGCGGGTATGGAGGTATCAAACATTGCCTGATCCCTTCTCCCAAACACGTGATTGTGGAATATGATAAAAACGGGAAACTGATCGACTGGGTATATGCCAAAGAACAAACAGCGCAGAGTATGCTGAAAATTCTGGGATATCTCAGGTAGTAAATATTTCTTACGTTAGCAGAGTATACAATAACCCGGATTTCACCACAAGGAGATTCGGGTTATTTTTTGGAATTCATTTACAGGCTGAATCCCCATCCTTCTTCAATTGTGCAGAGAAGCGCTGGGTGACCGCTTAACGGAAAATCAGTAGTCAGATCTGTTTGCTTTCTCCCAGATTCCATCCAGCTGTTTTTTAGTGCAGTATTGTATCCATCCCGCCAATACTGCATAATGCATTACACAGAAATAATACGGAACAAAAAACCATTGCAGGGATAATTGCCTGTTACGGAGTGAGTAACCCATCCATGCTGTCAGGTAAAAACAGACCTGTAAATAAAGAAGCAGTTCATACAAAAAGATTCCTTCTATCCAGAGAAATACATTCAGCAATAATAAAACGATGAGCAGGAAAGGCGTTACTGCCCAGCGTAATATCCGGTGTGAAAAATACTGAAAACAGAGTGCCGGTGTTTTTTGCCAGCTGAGAAGGCCGCGTAAACGTTTCATCGCCTGCCAGCTGCCGGTGGCGATGCGGATTTTTCTTTTTAATTCCTCCCGCACATTGGCAGATGCTTTTTCTGTGGCGCAGGCTTTGGGCTCATACGCGATCCGGTAACCTGCCGCAGCTATCTGCATGGATTGCATAAAATCATCCAGGATGGTGTCTTCCGGTAAAGGCCGGTACAAAGCTGTACGGAAGGCAACCAGTTCTCCGGCAGCACCCACCGCACTATTACATTGCGAATCCAGTTTTTTGAGCCAGGATTCATAACGCCAGTAAATTCCTTCGCCCGCAGTTCCGGCATTGGCTGTACGTTGCACGGCTATTTTCTTTTCTCCGGCAACACAGCCGGTACGGTCATCAGCAAAATGAATGACCATCTGCCGGATGGCTTCGGGGTTTAATAAGGCATTGGCATCCGAAAAAATAACAATGGGTGTTTGTACAAACTGCATGGCCCTGTTTTCAGCCGCTGTTTTGCCTTTTCTTTCGGGGAGATGGAGTAACCGAATTTCCGGGTGTTTTTCAATGATCTCGACAGATTGATCAGTGGAACCATCTGTGATAAAGATCAGTGTTAGTTTATCGTCAGGGTATTGCAGTGAGCGGCAATTCGCGATCTTCTCCTCCAGTATAGCCGCTTCGTTATAACAGGGGATGACAAGGGTTACCGCTGGTTCAAACCTTTCGGTGGGTACAAAAGCAGCGGGCGGGAACAGTTGTTTGATGCCGGCCCAGATCAGCAGCAGGAGCCCATACCCAACGAAACTGTAAAACACAATACCGGCGCATAACCAAAAAAGGACTTCTAACCGGTTCATGATAGGTTCTGTTAAACGGATGGGATTGAAGCTACAATTTATCGAATAATCCGGTCATACAGCTAACGGCGTTCTTTGTCATTCATCCCAATTAACAGAAATGTATTTGTTTTCCGTTTATTTTTAGCTAAAATCATGTTATGTATAAAGTACTCTTGGTTCTATCGATTCTGGTAACAACTACCGGCAGCGCCCAAACAGGTTCTGCAGAAGATTCTGTAAAAATAGCCATCGGCAACCTTTTCACTGCCATGCGTAATTCAGACAGCAAAGCTTTGCTGGCCTGTTTTGCAGACAGTGCTTTGTTACAAACCATTGTTCGTGATAAAGACGGCGGCATCAGGATCAAAAACGAAAAATTAGTTGATTTCGCCACCGTAGTGGGTACCATGCCCAAAGCCGCTGCCGATGAAAGGATCACATTTGATGTGGTGAAAATAGATGGTCCACTGGCCAGTGTCTGGACACCTTACCAATTTTATTTCAACGGCCAGTTCAGTCATTGTGGGGTAAATTCCTTTCAGATGATCCGTCAGAACGGCAACTGGAAAATCCAGTACCTGATTGATACCCGACGGAAACAGGGTTGCGAATAAAGATTATTGTTGTTCTTCTAGCTCAGCAATGCACTCTTTCAGTTGTGCTACATAACGTCCGTATAATTTCCGCAGGTACCATTTAGCAAAATAATAAATACCGATAGACAGTGCCACTATGTAGAGACCGAGAAACAACAGCATCTGCCAGAGATGTGTAAACAGGGAAGAAGTTACTTTGTCAACTTCCGGTATCGACATGGGTTCGTTGTATCCCAATAAAAAAGAAAAAATTACACAAACCGGTATCAGTCCGATGGTAAACTGGAAATACCTTTTCATAAAAGCTTCGATAATGCTGACGATCATCTGCAGGTTGCTTTTCACCGGGAGGGAAGTAGCACTTAGCGCCTGTGTTTTTCTCAGCAGGTAAATCACAATGAAAAGGAAAACGATCGCCAGTATGGCAAATACAGAAAAATAGATTCTCAGTGATCGGTAACTGCCCGCAATACCAATATAACCGAATCCCAAAATGATGACAATGCAGGATAGGATCTCTATCCAGAGACTCCGTTTCAGTTTGTCGATAACCGAACTGGTTTTCCGGGTGAGAAGATGGGCAATATCATCCGAAGACCTGCCGGAATGAGCGGTGGTCAGCTTTTGATTAAGTAATGATTTCAGTTCATCTAATTCCATAATAACTCAGTAATTAGCGGCGGTTTTTTGCGTTTCTTCCTTAAGCCTGGTTTTTATCCTGTTCATTTTAACGGCCACATTGTTAGCGGTAATCCCCATCATTTCTCCGATTTCTTTGTAATCATAGTCTTCGAGGTATAACATCACAATGGCTTTGTCAATTTTCGATAGGGTACCAATGGCCGCATACATCGCTTTCACCTGTTCTTCAATCGGATCTGCCACTTCCTGTTGTTTTTCCGGAAGACTGTCGGTGGTATAAATGGCCGGCTGTCTTTTCTCTTTCCGGAAATAAGTGATGGCCGTATTTAATGCCACGCGGTATAACCAGGTAGAGAACTTGGCATCTCCCCGGAAATTGCCATAGGCTTTCCATGCCTGTAAAGTAATTTCCTGGAAAAGGTCTTCACGGTCGGCATGCAGATCCATATACAGGTTACAAACCTTGTATACAATTTTCTGATGTTGGTTCAGTAAAGTGATAAATTCCTTTTCGGCGGACATCCGGCTAAATTAAAACTTTAATGGGGTTACCCGGTATCCTTCTTTTCTCAATAAGCTGATCAGTCCTGCTGTTCCACCCAGATGACCTGCCCCCACGGCAAAAAAACTGGGCAGCGATTTCATGGCACTTTGCATCACCGGTATCCAGTTGGCATTTCTTTTATTGATCATTTCGGTCGTAAACATTTCATTGCCGCCGGAGCTGGTGATAAACTGTTGCAGCGAATCAATATCCCGCAGTTGATATACTGCCATCATTTTCGACATCACCAGTTTGACACTGTCAAAATTCAGAATGGTCTTTTTCAGTGACAGGACCTGAGAGTCCAGTGGCTCTTTGTCAATTGCGTTCAACTGATCTTCCACTGTTTCCAATCCCAATACAGGTAGCTGCAGTCTTTTGGCCACTGTCACAAATTCGGTTTCGGGCTGCACTTTGTCGGGGCAATCTGCCCCTTTCTGCACCAGCATACTGAGACTCAGAAAAGGTTTGAAAGTATTAAAAAGGGTGATGGGCATGCCGGTAATGGATTGAAATTTCTCGCTAACGTTGCTGTAATCCGTTTCTCCGATCAGGCTTTGGAGGGTATGCCCCTGCATCATCAGCTTCGATAGCATGCTGGCCTGCAGCAGTCCGGGATCGTCCATTTTCAGCTCCCCGTAAAACTGCTTCGACGCCCTGAGTTTGTTTTCCAGTTCGGGCGTTACGCTAAAATCGCCCTTACAAAGCAGGTGAAAAGTGCCGAACAGGTAGGAGGGTTGCTGCAATCCATTTCCGCTCACTTCCCATAATAGGGAAGAACGGGGTTGCTGCGCCTGCAATGCGGGCGTAAATAGGAGCAGGAATAACCAACCTGTGAACCGGTTCATACAGCTTTTTTCTATGAGTAGCCTCAGTGGTCGGAATATTACCGTTTTGGAGAGAAATTTCATAAAAAAGCCCCGGGTAAAAACACGGGGCGTAAACCAAAACCAACTGCTTATGAAACAGTATGTTATTTTCAGTTATCCTTTACAGAATGGCGATCTGTTTGGGGGTAACAATGACTTCTTCTTTTTTAGGCAGGAACAGTTTCAGAATACCGTTCTCATACTTTGCCTGGATACCTGCAGAATTGATCTTATCATCCAGACTGAAACTTCTTGAAAAACTCTGGTAGTTGAATTCTCTGCGCAGGGTCTTATGTTCTTTTTTTTCAGTTTCTTCTTTCTTTTCGAAACTGATGGTGAGTAAACCCTCTTCCACATTGATTTTAAAATCTTCTTTGTTGCGTCCGGGTGCATTCATCTCAATGTGGTAACCATCTTTGGTTTCATGAATGTTGGCAGGAGCTGAGCTAAGGGCCTGCGCATCTTTACCCCAGGAAACAGGGAACTGGTTAAACAATTCATCGAACAGGTTTCCGAGATAAGCGGGATTTTGTTTTACGAGTGTCATGGCTATAAGTTTTAATTGTTTAGAATAAATTGGTAACAATCATTGGACAAATGCTGTACCATCAGATTTACCGGTTATCTTTCTTACATTCTGGCATACAAGAAGATTTAAATTATGCCATAATGACACTTTTAAAATTCAAATAGTGTCATAACGACTGTTTTCATTCTCCTTTAGTGTTTCAACTTTTGTTGTACTTTTGTGTTTTAATCTAATAAACGAGCGAATATGTATCCAGCAGAGATAGTGTTACCGATGAAAGCCGAGTTAACCGATAATGGTTTTGATGAAATGGTATCAGCAGGGGAAGTAGACAAGACCCTGGCCGAAAAAGGCACCACTTTAGTGGTGATTAACTCCGTATGTGGTTGTGCAGCAGGTAGTTGCAGACCAGGTGTGTTAATGGCAGTGCAGAACGCAGGCAAACGTCCGGACAGGCTGGCCACCAGTTTTGCGGGTTTTGATATTGAGGCGGTTAACCAGGTGAGAACCCATTTATTGCCTTATCCACCTTCTTCACCGGCGATTGCCCTGTTTAAAGACGGCCAGTTGGTGAGTATGGTAGAAAGGCACCAGATTGAAGGCAGGCCCGCACAGGTGCTGGCACAGCATTTAATTTCTATGTTCGATGAGTTCTGTAATTAATTTTCATGTAGTTTTGTTATAGATGGGTTAGTAAGTATGGGCTCCACGAAAAGTGGAGCCTTACTTTTTTAGCGATGTTTTATTAGCTGCCGGCATTCCCGTCAGTTTTGTATCAGTATTTCTGAGTAACATTGCAGCGATAACCGCTCTAACGATTTATTAAGACCCGATCATAATGTATCCCAACCTATACTACGTATTCCAGGATCTTTTTGGCATCGAATTATCCGGCTTGAAACTGGTAAACACTTTTGGTTTTTTTGTCGCACTCGCTTTTATCATCTGTGCCTGGGTACTTACCCTGGAGCTTCGCAGAAAACAGCAACTGGGTTTATTTGTGCATACCGAAGAAACCATCACGATTGGTGCACCGGCCAGTTTTTCAGAACTGTTGATCAACTTTGTTGTCGGATTTATTTTCGGCTATAAGATCGTTGGTGCCTTCACGATTGCGGATGCGTTGAATGATCCTCAATCGTTTATTTTATCTGCCAAAGGAAATCTTCCGGTGGGTTTATTGGTAGGTCTTGCGTTTGCTGCTTTGAAATGGTGGGAGAAGAACAAACAGAAATTGGCCAAACCCGAAACAAGAACCATCCGCATCTGGCCACAGGACAGGGTAGGTGATATCGTGATTTATGCGGCCGGTTTCGGTTTTCTCGGTGCCAAGATTTTTCACAACCTGGAGAACTGGAATGATTTTGTTAAGGATCCGATCGGTTCCCTGATTTCTTTCAGTGGACTTACTTTTTATGGAGGATTGATCTGTGCCGGTATTGCCATCATTGTGTATGCACGCAAAAGAAAAATCGGTGTAGTACACCTGTGCGATGCGATGGCACCTACCATGATGCTGGCGTATTCGCTGGGCCGCATCGGTTGCCAGGTAAGTGGCGATGGTGACTGGGGTATTGTGAACCTGCATCCCAAACCCTTCAGCTGGCTGCCCGACTGGATGTGGGCCTATACGTATCCGCACAATGTAGTGGGAGAGGGTGTGCCGATACCGGGTTGTGTAGGACAATATTGTAATCAATTACCGGCACCTGTTTATCCAACTGCTTTGTACGAAATCGTTGCCTGTTTTATTTTATTCCTGGTGTTGTGGTTCTTGCGTAAACGTATCAAAGTTCGCGGCAGAATTTTCGGTCTCTACCTCATATTGAACGGGATCGAGCGTTTTTTTATCGAAACAATCCGGGTGAACACCAAATACGAAGCACTCCCTTTTCAGCCCACGCAGGCAGAGCTGATTGCATTGCTGCTGGTGGTAGCGGGCACAGTGCTGATGATCCGCTCAGAAAAATGGTTCTCTTCTAAAACCACTGAAGGATAAATACTCATCAAATTATAACCATCAACCGGTATTTAAAATAGCAGCATGAAACGTCTTGTTAAGTTCTGTAAGGATTTTCTTCTTTTCGTTCCTTTTACTTTTATCGTTAAGCCATTCTCAAAAGCCTTTCTGTTCATTGCTTATTTTAATCAACTCGTAAGCTGGATCCGGAAACATAAAAACGAATTTGCCTTTAACGATTATTACACGCCGATACGTGATTATAACAAACGTTACCAGTTGTATGATTTTGTAAATAATCACCAGTCGAAGAATACGGAACCGATGGTGTACCTCGAATATGGGGTAGCAGCGGGAGAATCATTCCGATGGTGGCTGCAGCATAATAGGCATCCTGATTCCCGGTTTTTTGGCTTTGATACCTTTGATGGGCTACCCGAAAAATGGGGCAGTTTTTACGCCAAAGGCGATATGAAATTTGCGATGCCGGAACAGACGGATCAGCGCGGACAATTTATCAAGGGCTTATTCCAGGATAGTCTGCCCGGTTTTATCGAAGCCCATCGGAGCCTGCTTGCCTCGCCTGCCCGTAAAGTAATATTGCTGGATGCAGATCTCTATTCAGCCACCATTTATACGCTTTCCCAATTATACCCGCTCCTGCACAAGGGCGATATTATCCTCTTTGATGAGTTTTCAGTGGCCATGCACGAGTTCAAAGCTTATACCGAGTTTACCGGCAATTTTTACATCAACCTGAAGCCGCTGGGCGCTGTAAACAACTTTTACCAGGTAGCATTTGAGGTTGCTTAGCATACAGATGATTATATTTTATATGTTTTAATTGGATCAGCTAAAGAGCTGATCAGCCAGCAAAAAGCCGGAAAATCATCGATTTCCGGCTTTTTTTATTGATAATGAATCAGTTACTGATCTTAACTGCCTTCAATCCAACAACCCCATTCTGCACCGGCTACCATTTATCCTGCTTATTTACCGTTGAATACAAAACTATGTACTATGCATTGCATAGTTCATAGTTTTGACCTGTAATCAGTAACAACTGGAACTAAATAATCAAGCATAAATCAGCCAAAATGAAAAAAATCGTAGCAACGCTAACTGCACTGGGAATTCTGGGATTTTCCTTTGTTGGCCATGCACAAACCGCTATTTCCGGTAAAGTAAACGGAACGGTTACTTCTTCCCAGAAAACAGTAGAATCTGCTTCGGTAGGTTTATTGCGCGCCAAAGACTCTGCGGTGGTAAAACTGGGGGTCTCTGATAAAAGCGGCCGTTTTGAAGTGGAAAAAGTGAAAGAGGGTAAATACCTCGTGTTGATTCAGGCCGTGGGTCATGCCAAATATTACAGTGAGGCTTTCACCATCACCGCCGCTCAACCTGAGTATACGCTGAAAACCGTGGCACTGACTGCCGCGGCTAAAAAACTGGATGATGTTACCGTTGTATCCAAAAGACCTTTTGTAGAACAGAAAGTAGACCGTACCGTTATCAATGTAGATGCTACCCCTTCCAATACCGGTGCCACTGTGATGGATGTACTGGAAAAATCGCCCGGTATTTCTGTTGACAAAGACGGTAATATCAGTCTGAAAGGCAAACAGGGTGTGATGATCATGATGGATGGCAAGCCTACTTACCTGAGCGGACAGGACCTCGCCAATATGCTGAAGAACCTGCCCAGTGCTAACCTGGATCAGATCGAGATCATGACCAACCCACCGGCCAAATTTGATGCATCGGGTAATTCTGGGGTAATCAATATCAAAACCAAGAAAACCAAAACCGTAGGCTATAACGGAAGTGTAACGGCCAGTTATGCACAGGGAGTATTCCCCAAAGCAAATCTGAGTACGAACCTGAACTACCGCCAGAACAAGTTCAACTATTTCGCCAACGCCAGTTATTTCTACAATGAAGGTTTTGGTGATCTGACCATCATGCGTAAGTTCCGCGATCAGCAAACCAATAGTCTCCTGTCTATTTTTGACCAGACAGCTAAAAATGCGCGTGACAACAAAGGATATAGCTATAAAGCAGGTGCTGATTATTTTATGAATAAAAAGACAACCCTGGGTATTGTTGTAACAGGCTACGATAGCCGCAACACCGAGTTTACAGATAATACAACCCTGATCAAGGATAAAAATGGTATGTTAACTACCCGCACGCAGGCCATCAATGATGTGAAGTCGAATTACGGAAATATCGGTGTAAACTTCAATCTCCGTCATGTGTTTGACAGTGTAGGTAATGAATTGACGGCCGATCTGGATTATGTGAATTATACATCCGGCTCACAGCAATTGCTGGCCAATAAATTCTTTGATAACGCAGGTAATAAGAAAAATAACGATGAAACGCTGAGAGGTAATATCCCTTCAGATATCAATATCTATAGTGCCAAAATAGACTTTACGCACCCGATGAAACAGGGAAGTCGTTTTGAAGCCGGATGGAAAAGCAGTTATGTAGAGACCGATAATGATGCGCAGTACGCTAATCTGGATTTTGTTACGAATCAGTATGTAACCGATCAGGTTCGCAGTAATCATTTTCTGTACAAGGAAAATATCAATGCCGCTTATGCGAACCTGAGTAAACAACTGAACAAAAAATGGAGTGCACAGCTGGGCTTACGTCTGGAAAATACCAATCTCAGTGGCAACCAGTTGACCACTAATCAGACTTTTAAAAGAGATTACACACAATTATTTCCAACGGCCTATATCGGTTATACGCCCAATGATAAAAACCAGTTTTCTGTCAGCTACGGCCGCCGGATAGACCGTCCGAATTACCAGGATCTGAATCCTTTTTTCAATTTCCTGGATAAATACACGTACCAGGTGGGTAACCCTTATCTGAACCCGCAGTTCAGCCATAATATCGAGCTCAACCACACTTTCAAAAGTATGCTGACCACTTCGCTGAACTACAGTACTACCAAAGATATTATCCAGGATGTACTGGAGCAGGTAGACAGTACCAATACGAGCTATGTGAAGAAAAGCAATATCGCCAAAAGAGAGAATATCGGTTTATCGGTAAGCCTGAATGCTCCGGTAACCAAATGGTGGAGAACCAGTATCTATACCAATGCGTTTTACAATAAATTCAGTGGTATGGTGAACGGGGGATATGTAGAAGTGGATGGCACTTCGTTTATGGCCAATATCAACAATATGTTGAGTTTCTCCAAAGGATGGGGCGCAGAACTGAGTGGTTTTTACCGTTCCTCTGCTGTGCAAGGTGTGTTGGTGTCTGACCCGATGTGGGCCATGAATATCGGCCTGTCCAAGCAGATCATGAAGAACAAAGGCTCTATCCGCCTGGTGGTTCGTGATGTGTTCTACACACAGGTATTCAGCGGTTACAGCAAATACCAGAACGTGGATGTAACGATCCGCCAGTCAAGAGACAGCCGCGTGGTAAACCTCAGCTTTACTTACCGTTTTAACAAAGGTAAAACAGCCGCACAGCGTAAAAGAGGTGGAGCCGGTGAAGAACAGAATCGGGTAAGTAACGGGGGTGGTAATTAATGAACCCAGCAGTTGATCCGGAAGAAATTTTTCAGGAATGATCGTTGGTTTCCATTTGAACTGAATTTTATCCGCTCATCCTACTTTGACATTTGTGTGAAAGGATAAGCATCCAAATTCGTGCACCAAATCGTTTTTTTCTCATGTGCATTATATAGAACCGGCCCCGATGTCTATCGGGGCCTCTTTTTTGACATGAATATTCCGACGCAATATTCTTTATTCTCCACCGGTTGATTACCTTCGTAGAAATCCCTGTTTATGCCATCTTTTGATATTGCCAGTGAAGTAGATATCCAGGTACTGGATAATGCTGTTAACACAGTTAAAAAAGAAATCAGTACCCGTTTTGATTTCCGGGGTTCGCCGGTTACCATCGAACTGAATAAAAAGGACTACCAGATCCTGCTGGAAGTAGAGAGTGATATGAAAATGAAGCAGCTGATTGACGTACTCATCAGCCGGGCATTAAAGCAGGGCATTGATGCCGGTGCCTTTGATTTCAGCAAAGATGCCTATCCCAGCGGCAAAGTGGTGAAAAAGGAAGTAGGGGTACGTAATGGCCTGAAGCAGGATGATGCCAAAAAGATCGTGAAAATGATCAAGGATAAGGGTTTTAAGGTACAGGCCGCCATCATGGATGATATTGTACGGGTAACCGGCAAAAAGATCGATGACCTGCAGGAAGTGATTGCCGAATGCCGGACCGCTAATCTGGGCATTCCGCTCCAGTTTGTGAATATGAAGAGCTAAAACAGGCTGAATTCCCCGTTTTTAGGGCCAAAATGCCCATTTTATTTGGTTAGAAGCCCAATCAGACGTAATTTTGCAGTCCTAAAATAATCGCACGGCCAAATCCGTGCCACCTAAAACAATCAATATGAAACAAGGTATCCATCCTGAAAATTACCGTTTTGTTGTGTTCAAAGACATGAGTAACGGTCACACTTTCCTGGGGCGCTCAACAGCTGCTACCAAAGAAACCATCGTATTTGAAGATGGTAATGAGTATCCGGTTATCAAACTGGAGATCTCCAATACTTCCCATCCTTTCTATACCGGAAAGAATATGCTGGTAGATACAGCGGGTCGTATCGACAAGTTCAAAAAACGTTACGCCAAGAAAGACTAACCTCTTTCTTATCATACCAAAAGAACCCAACGATTACCGTTGGGTTCTTTTTTTTGCCGTCTGTCACCAACCACATAAAGATGTGATGAGGATGCACCTGACCCGATAATAGCTTTGTCTGCATTATTAACAGAATTAATATGAAGACAATGAAAAGATTGACCGTTTTAGTGAGCTGTTCCATGTTCCTGTTGACCATGGTTTCCTGCAGAAAAAATCCTGTTACCCCTATAGAACCTGCTCCCGTTGCCGGAAAATTAACCAAACTGGAATACCAGGATGGTGCGTATGATTCGATCTATTATAATAGCCAGGGGTTGATCAGTAAGATCGTTAACCGTTATGTGATACCCTTTCCTTATAACGAGATTCATCAGTTTGAATATGATGCCAATCAGAAAGTGACCCGGATTACAGATAACAACGGACAATCTTACGAGTATAAATATGTGGGCGGCCTCTTAACAGCTGTGCTGCATTACAGTGCCGGCGTGAAGGAAGATTACCGGTTTTACGAATACCAGAATGGTAAATTATCGTTGGTTGAGGAGTATTTCCGCCTTGGTATCAATACGCCCGGTTACCAGCTGAGTTCAAAGCTCGAATATTTTTACTATGCCGATGGCAACCTGAAACAGGAAGTAAGTTATTCTTTTGATCCCCAGACCATGGCGCCGATCAAAGATTTTTCGATTGAACATCTTGATTACGATGGGAAAGCCAACCCGACAGATCCGATCAGTCGCTTTCTTTACCTGTACCAGGTGCCGATGGCAACTAAGAATGTGGGTAAGCTGGTCACAAAAGATGAAAGAAGCGGTACATCAACCGAGTTTACGTTTGCCTATACTTATAACAATGCCGGTAATCCTGTGACCAAAAAAATGACCTATCTCCGCGGTGGACAGCCGGTGGAGGAAACCATTAAATATTACTACTGATCCAGATTGGGGTTGATCAGTAATCCAGCAAAGCCGGAACAGCCTGTTCCGGCTTTGCTGTTGACAGAACCGTGGTAAACATTACCTTTGCCAACGATAAAAACGAAATATGAAACTGGATATACTAGCTTTTGGCGTACACCCCGATGATGTGGAACTGGGCTGCTCCGGTACTTTGCTGGCCGCTTTGGCGGAAGGCAAAAAAGTAGGTATTATAGACCTTACCAGGGGAGAATTGGGAACAAGAGGAACCATTGAGACCCGTAAAGAGGAAGCAACGAAAGCGGCTGCTATCCTTGGGGTACAGGTAAGGGAGAACCTGGGTATGGCGGATGGTTTTTTCCAGAACGATGAAACCAACCAGCGGAAAGTGATCGCAGCTATCCGTAAATACCGGCCGGAGATTATTCTGGCCAATGCATTTGAAGACAGGCACCCGGATCATGGCAGAAGTGCCAAACTGGTGGCCGATGCAGCTTTTTTATCCGGACTTCGTAAGATAGAAACAATAGAAAACGGTGAGCTGCAGGATATCTGGAAACCGTCCTATGTATTTCATTATATCCAGGACCGCTTTATCCAACCTTCGTTTGTGGTGGATATTTCTGCGTATATGGATCAGAAAATGGAATCGGTGTTAGCGTATTCGACCCAGTTTTTCAATCCAGATCTGAATGAACCTCAGACGTATATTTCCTCTTCCCAATTCCTCGAAACGGTGAAAGCAAGAGCGTTGATGATGGGCAAACGGATAGGCGTGGCGTATGCGGAAGGATTTTATACAGAGAAAACAATAGGCGTGAAAAGCTTTGACGCATTTATACAGAATCCAACCTAACCAACAGGCATTTAAAGAAATAGTATACTATGGCAATTGTAAAAACAGGGCTGGTACAGATGAGCTGTTCTGCCGATCCGAAGGCAAACCTGGCGAAAGCCATGGAAAAAGTACGTGAAGCTGCTGCCAGGGGCGCACAGATCGTTTGTTTGCAGGAATTATTCACTTCCCTTTATTTCTGTGATGTGGAAGATTATGAGAATTTCAAACTGGCAGAAGCCATTCCAGGTGCCACTACGGATACCCTGGGGGCACTGGCGAAGGAACTGAATGTGGTGATCATTGCTTCTTTGTTTGAAAAACGTACGCAGGGACTGTATCACAATACAACAGCGGTGATTGATGCGGATGGGGCTTATCTGGGCAAATACCGAAAAATGCATATCCCTGATGATCCTGCTTACTTTGAAAAATTTTACTTTACGCCGGGTGATCTGGGTTATAAAGTTTTCAAAACCAAATATGCCACATTGGGTGTACTGATCTGCTGGGATCAATGGTATCCGGAAGCGGCAAGAATCACGGCTTTGATGGGGGCGGAGATCCTGTTTTACCCAACCGCTATCGGCTGGGCCACGTCACAGGATGAAGCCACCAATACAGAACAATACAATGCCTGGCAAACCATCCAGCGCAGTCATGCCGTTGCCAATGGCGTACACGTAGTAAGTGTGAACAGGGTAGGCTTTGAACAGAACGGAGCCATGAAATTCTGGGGTGGCTCTTTTGTAAGTAATCCCTTCGGAACCCTTTTGTACAAAGCCTCGCATGAGGAGGAAGAAGTAACGGTGGTAGAGATTGACACAACCAAAACGGACCGTTACAGAACCCATTGGCCCTTCCTGCGCGACAGAAGGATTGATTCCTATCAACCCATCACCAAACGATTTATCGACGAAGACTAATTATTTCTCTGTGTTACTCTGTTGCTCCGTGTCTCTGTGTTGAAAAAACAGCGATTCGTAGCAGGAAGTTACAGTTATCCACATCGAAAAGATATGCGCATGAAGCCCCCCAAAGAATCCGGCTATTATTTCCCCGCAGAATTTGCAAAACACGAAGCCACCTGGTTAAGCTGGCCACATAAAGAAGCCAGTTGGCCCGGGAAAATCGAGAGCATTTATCCGAATTACAGCCTGTTTGTAAAATACCTTACTGCCGGTGAGCTGGTAAGGATTAATGTGGTGGATGAAGCGATGCAAACAGCCGCTACCCAGCACTTACTGAAAGCTGGCGTGGATCTGACGAAAGTGCAGTTTTTTCTGCATCCCACCAATGATGCCTGGTGCCGTGATCATGGCCCTGCATTCCTGATCAATCCAGCTGCTGAAGTGAAGAAAGTAATTGTAGACTGGAACTATAATGCCTGGGGAAACAAATATCCTCCGTATGATCTGGATGATGTGATCCCAACCCTGATCGGTAAGCAGTTTGATATACCGGTGTATCACCCGGGTATTGTAATGGAGGGAGGTTCTGTTGAATTCAACGGCAAAGGAACCATACTAACATCAACCGCCTGTTTGCTGAATAAAAACAGGAATCCGCATTTAGACCAGGGGCAGATCGAAGAATATCTCTGCAACTATTACGGCGCAGAGCAGGTATTATGGGTGGAGGAAGGCATTGTGGGGGATGATACCGACGGCCATATTGATGATACCGTTCGTTTTGTAAACGAGGATACAGTGATCACTGTAGTAGAGGAAAATGTGCATGACGAGAACCACGACCTGTTACAGACCAATCTGAAACAATTACAACAGATGCGTTTGCTGAATGGCAAACAACTGAATATTGTTGAATTACCGATGCCTGATGAAGTGATTTATGAAGACCAGCGTTTACCGGCTTCTTATGCCAATTTCTATATCAGCAACCAACATGTGATCGTTCCTGTGTTCAATTGCAACAAGGACGATAAAGCTTTACAGATTATCGCCAGTTGTTTCAAAGACAGGGAAGTGGTGGGCATTGACTCTACCGATATTATCTGGGGACTCGGCAGTTTCCATTGTTTAAGCCAGCAGGAACCGCTTGTGTAAACCATAGCCGGTTCCTGCCGGCAAAGAAAACTGTTTAACCGGTTACGGTTAAGGTAGATCCGGTAATATTTACTGTATACTGTTTCAACGCTTTGGCTGCGGGCCCCAGTGTTACACCACCTGATGTATTGAAAGTTGATCCGTGGTTCGGACAAACAAACTGATTAGAAGAAGAATTGAAGTTGATAGATGTTCCTTCATGTGTGCAGGCTACCTGCACGGCTGTGAAGGAAGAAGGGGTGTTTCCCGTTGCCAGTCTGACAATGATTACGCCATCCTGTACAACGGAGGAGCCTACTGATAAAAGACTGGTGTTCAGATTAACAGTAATGTTGGCATTGGCCGGAGGGGTAACAACAGTACCGGGCGTAGTGCCTGAGTCGCCACCTTTACTGCAGGCGCCCATACATACGGCACAGGCAGCTAAAACGGGACCGGAGAGGTTACCCAAAAATTGTCTTCTTTCCATTTCCAGGATAGTTTAAGGTTAGAAATAAGGGTGTTTGTTATGGCTTGGCTATGAAAAACAATTCGGTACCCGCACGTGCCGGGATGGAATTGTAACATGGCTCCAGCAATAACATACGGAAGGCGGTTGAAAATAGTTGCCTGTACGCTTCAGAATTTCCACCAAAGGGTGGAGATTGTTCAAATTCCCGGTTGAAGAGCAGGCCCGCCAGTGTACCGTTGCCTGAGAGCAAGGATTTCATTTTCCGTATATAAGCTATCCTGAGAGAGGGATGTAAAGCGCAGAAAAAAGTCTGTTCGAGGATCAGGTCAAATGTTCCCACCAGTTCAAAAAAATCACCTGTCAGAATGGTAATAGAAGGATACCGGTTGCCCAGTTTTTCCTGTAATCGACTGGTGAGTACCGCAGAGATATCGATGATCGTGATATGTGTAAAGCCTTTCTCAGCGAGATAAACAGCTTCGTATGCTTTGCCGGCACCTGGTATCAGTATGCGCAGTGTTTTATCTGTCAGTTGGTCTATATATGCTTTTAGCGGACCGGAAGCTGCGCCGATATCCCAACCGGTTTGCTGTTGGCGATAACGGTCATCCCAATAAGCAGCAGAAAGAAAATCCGGATCTGTGTTCATAGAAAAGCTTTATAACTGGATTAATTTCCCAATGTGTTTTGCTGACGCGGAATCAGCCACAGATTTTTTTGCCTGCTGCTGATATACCTGAAATTTTTACCTGTAAACACTCCATCTTCTTCCAGCATGATCCGGATTGATTTCTTCCATTCCGGAATGGTAGAAGCTGCATTTAGCTCGATGGAATAAGCGGTATTAGCATGCAAGGGGAAATCGCCGGAACCCGGTACGCCTTTCTGCTGATCCCACATTCCAATGGTGGGACCGGCGGCATGCCCGTGAAAACCGATCGGATGGGTATAAATGCTGGCTTCTATATTTTCTTTCGCTGCCTGCGCCAATGCGTCGGCTAAGATCTGGTTGCCTGTTTTATGTAACACAAACTGCGAAGTGAGGATATCCTGTAACCGGTTGGCTTTTGCGAGTGCCTGCCGGATAGAAGCGGGAGCTTCTGTTTCGCCGGGAAGCAGCACATAGGCATGTTGCTGCACATCTGTATTCAGACGGAGATACGTAATACCGATATCTACATGTAACAGATCTCCCGGACGGATCACTTCTTCTTTAGGTCGGTTAGAGAAAGCGCGCAGGTGTTCAAAATTTTCGGCATCTTTTCTTTGCACTGCCACAGAAGTATGGAACCAGGTATCCAGTCCGAGGTTACGGATTTTCTGCCGGAACCACCATACCACATCATCCGTAGTGGTTACACCCGGCATAATCACTTTTTCAGAGAACCCTTCTTCAATGATGGCGTGTGTGATCTGCACCAGTTGCGGGTATAATTGTAATTCCCGTTCGGTGCGTGTTTCGAGCCAGGCCACTGCTAATTTTTCGGCCGATTGTACTCTTTGCCTGTACAAAGCAGGTAGCTTTTCTGTGAACTGTTTCTGTTCCGTATAAGTCAGTCCATCCGCATGTCCATAATCATCAGAATAATTCAGGGCAATTTTTTGTGGATTTCTTTCTTTGATGATATTCTCCAACGCGTCCCATTGATCCGGGTATTTCTCCATATCCCAGGCGGCTTTGATCTGGTCGCCTACATTATATCTCGCGATAGCTAATTTTTCAAAACTACCTTTATTGGTATCCCGGAAAAATACGAGGATGGTTCTTCTGCGGGCTGCTAACCAGGTGGCGGGTAAAAAGGTTTTAATCACCGGATCTTCGTTGTATTCGCGGGAGATGATCACCCACATATCAATTTTCTCCCGTTCCATCAGTTGCGGCAGCAGGTTATTGAGCCTGTCGGCCAATATTTCATCTGTTACACGGGCCTGTTCTTTTACAGATAATATTTCCTGTGCCGGCAGAATAGCTGACAGTGATAATAACAGTAGAAGCAGCATCTGTTTTTTCATAATAATTTCTTTATAAAGCCGCTGTAATCGCAGCCTGGCGGGGAATGATAAAAGCGATCAACTCATCCAACTCAATGGCTGCGCGGGTGCAGGCATCCTGGATATCTTCCCTGGATACATTGGCAGCAAAGGATTTTTCTTTCAATCTTTTCTTTACGCCTTTTACATCCATGCCCTCATACCCACCGGGGCGCATGAGTGAATATGCATGAATAAGGCCGGACAATTCATCAAATGCGTATAACATTTTATCCATCTGCGTTACCGGTTCCACGCCAAAATGCAAATGTCCATGCGAAGCAATGGCATGGATGATTTCCGGATCAATATTCCGGCTCTCCAGTTCTTCAATAATTTTTTTGCAATGCTGATCAGGCCATTGATCCCAGTCGGCATCGTGCAACAATCCGGCCATTTCCCATTTCCACTGGCCGGCTTCATCCAGCTGTTCTTTTTCTGCAGCCCAGCATTTCATCAGGTGACCTACCTGCTGCATGTGTACCTGTAATTTGGGATTCAATACCCAACTGCTGAAGAGTGTCAGGGCTTCTTCGCGCGTTAATACATTTCCTGTATGGGCGCTGTTTCCGAAACTGGTTCTGCCAAGCTGTAAAGACATGTGCTACTTAGTTTATTTCAAAGATAGGCGGCTGATTTTGATTTATATCTGGGGTGAGTAATATCTTTAGGCAAAATCTACGTTCCGGTTATGTATCAAAAAATAGCTTTTTTGTCGATGGCAGCGTTTTTTCTACTGCTGATTGAGGGTTGCAGTCCTAAGCCCTATAACGCCACTAACAAAGTGTACCGCCAGCAAACCAAGGTCTTTGCCAAACAGCTGATGCTGGAACCATCCAATCCTTTCAACGATACCATTCAGCAACCGCCGTATTGGGTAGGTACTACCAATTTCGGGATCAGAAAGCCCAATTTTGTGATCATTCATCATACTGCCCAGAATTCCTGCGAGCAGACCCTCCAAACTTTTACGCTGAAGAGAACGGCCGTAAGTGCGCATTATGTGATCTGTAAAGATGGAACGGTACACCATATGTTAAGTGATTACCTGCGGGCGCAACATGCTGGTGTGAGCCGCTGGGGCAACCTTATCGATATCAATTCTTCCTCGATCGGGATAGAGCTGGATAATAACGGCTTTGAACCTTTTGATAGTTTACAGTTGAATAGCCTGATCAGTGTATTGGCGAAACTGAAAAAAGACTACACGATCCCTACGGCTAATTTTATCGGGCATGGAGATATAGCACCCACACGTAAAAATGATCCCAATTTCCGGTTCCCCTGGAAGAAACTGGCAGAGAACGGGTTTGGATTATGGTTTGATGAGAATAGGGAAGAAGTGCCTGCCGGTTTCAATCCGATCCAGGCTTTAAGAATTGTGGGGTATGATGTAAAAGATACTACTGCTGCCATCCGCTCCTTTAAAAGGCATTTCCTGCAGGACACTACCCGGCAGCTCAATGATATTGACAGGAGTGTATTGTATAATCTGCAGAAGAAGTATATGTAAGGCTATTCATACGCGTTCCATGCAACAAAGACATGGAACGCGCACAAAACTTCTTTATAAAAAGCGCTTGAATCTTTCGAAGCAGGCTTTGGTCAGTAGTTCCCGATCATCAGGGTGAGAAATGTCGATCAGCGCTTTGGCCCGCTGGCGCAGGTTTTTACCATACAGATAAGCAACCCCATATTCCGTAACTACATAGTGGATGTGTCCGCGGGTAGTAACTACGCCTGCAAAATCTTTCAGATGAGGCACGATCCTTGGCACGCCTTTATGGGTGCGGCTGGTTAAGGCAATAATGGGTTTACCGCCTTCGCTTAAAGCGGCGCCACGCATAAAGTCCATTTGTCCGCCGATACCACTGTATTGTAAAGAGCCGATACTGTCTGAACATACCTGACCCGTCAGATCCACTTCAATAGCGCTGTTGATGGCTACCATATTGGGGTTGCGGCGGATCACGTGTGGATTGTTTACATAATCGATATCGAGAAAGTTGATAGCGGGATTATCATCCACATAATCATACAGGCGACGGGTACCTGCCGCAAAACCCGTAACGGCTTTGTGCGGGTGAATTTTTTTCAGGCTGTTATTGATCACACCGGATTCAAAAAGATCGATCACGCCATCACTCAGCATTTCTGTGTGGATACCCAGGTTTTTATGGTTGGTAAGTGATTTGAGAACGGCATCGGGTATGGTTCCGATACCCATCTGCAGGGTACTGCCATCTTCGATCATACCGGCAATATGTCTGCCGATCGCCATTTCATTTTCAGTGGTATTCGCACCATAGTTTACTTCCGGCAGATCCTCTTCATGGTAAACCATTCGGGAGAAACGGGAAATATGGATCAATCCATCACCGTGTGTACGGGGCACTTTCGGATTCACCTGGGCAACCACATATTTGGCCATGTTCACCGCAGAACGGGCAATGTCTACCGAAGTTCCGAGAGAACAGTACCCGTGTGCATCTGGTGGCGATACCTGTACCAGTGCTACATCGATGGTGAGGATTTTTTTATTGAACAGATCGGGAATATCGCTCAGGAAAACCGGAATATAATCTGCCCTGCCTTCACTAACGGCCTCTCTGATGGGAGCGGAAACAAACATACAATTGATGTGGAAACTATCCTGGTATTGCGGTTTCTGTACTTCAATATCGCCCAGTACCGTAATAAAAACCAATTCTACATCCCGTAACCTGTCGGCCTGCTCGGCCAGTTTACGCATCAGGTACAGGGGGGTGCAGGCACTGCCATGTACAAATACCCTTTGTTTACTGGCGATAATTCCGAGTGCCTCTTCGGCTGTTGAATAAGAAACCATTCTATTCGATTTTATTTACTGCAAATCTCCGTTGCGATAGACTAACAAAAAATGATTTTCGTAAGGTTTGAAACTAAACTTTATCAGTTTTTCACCTGTTCTGCATGTTTTTCCCCACTGATCCGGTAAAATACAAAAAGCCTGCTGAATTATAAGGGCATGCCGTACATTTAAGCTCCCAAAAAATCAATACCATGCGAATCATTGCTTTTTGTTTTCTGTTATTGCTGGGCAGGCAAAGTCAGGCTCAGTTATTACAACATAATCCGGGTTCCAATCATGCCAACCGGTTTGAGGAACTCGATTACCTCTTACAATCGCCCAATGAATACCGAACCGCCAGTGGCGCTCCCGGCCCCAGGTACTGGCAACAGCGGGCCGATTATGATATTGCCGTGGAACTGGACGAACCCAATAATAAAATCACCGGGTCGGAAACGATTACCTATTATAATAACTCTCCCGATAACCTGACTTATCTCTGGTTACAGCTGGATGAGAATTTTCACAAACCCGATGCAGATGTAAACAGGGATAACCCGAGTAAAATGCAGGACAGGATGAATGACCAGCAACTGAATTCGCTGGAACCCTGGCGCAGACTGGATGGGTATGGACTGAACCTGACCAAAGTGGTAGATGCTACCGGCAAAGCCCTGAAATATACTTTGGTTAAAACCATGATGCGGATAGATCTGGCTGAACCGCTGAAACCCGGACAAAAAATCGTTTTCAGCATCGACTGGAATTACAAAGTGCCTGATAAACTAACCCGCTATGGCCGGGGTGGTTATGAGTATTTTGCAGAGGATGGCAATATCCTGTACTCCATTGCCCAGTTTTATCCGAGGATGGCCGTATACAGCGATTTTAAAGGATGGCAGCACCTGCAGTTCAGAAGCGGGGCTGAGTTTGCCCTGAACTTCGGGAATTTCAATCTGAAGATCACCGTACCCGCCGATCATGTGGTGGCTGCTACCGGCGAATGTCTCAATTACAAGCAGGTGATGAGTGCCAAAGAATTCCAGCGCTGGCAGGAAGCACAGCAGGCCAAAGATGTGGTGGAGATTGTAACATTGGCAGAGGCATTGGAAAAATCCAAAACAAAATCATCGGCTAAAAAAACATGGATCTTCAAAGCGGATAATGTACGCGATGTGGCGTTTAATACCAGCCGCCGCCTGGTATGGGATGCCATGCCGGTATATATAGATGGCAGGAAAGTAATGTGTATGAGTTACTATGGTAAGGAAGCGTATCCGATCTATCGTAAATACTCTACCAAAGCCACTGCGCATACTATTAAAACCTATTCAAAATACACCGTTCCTTATCCCTATCCGGTGGCACAGTCAGTAGAAGCCGCTATTGGTATGGAATACCCGATGCTGGCTATGAACCCGGGTCGTGCGGCATCTGACGGTACGTACACAGAAGCGGCAAAATATTCCTGTATTGGTGTAACCATTCACGAAGTGGGACATAATTTCTTTCCCATGATTGTGAACAGCGACGAGCGCCAGTGGTGGTGGATGGATGAGGGACTGAATACTTTCTGCCAGTTTCTGACAGAAAGGGAATTTGATGCCGATTATCCCTCAGGACGTGGCCCTGCGCATCTGATCACGGATTATATGCGTTTGCCCAAGACCGAACTGGAGCCGATCATGACCAAGGGTGATGCAGTGAGTAAAGTAGGACCGAATGCCTATGCCAAAGCCGCTACGGGACTGAATATACTGCGTGAAACCATTCTGGGAAGAGAGCTATTCGATTTTGCTTTCCGCGAATATGCCAAACGCTGGGCCTTTAAACATCCTACACCCTCTGATCTGTTCCGTACCATCGAAGATGCCAGTGGGGTGGACCTTGACTGGTTCTGGCGTGGTTGGTATTTTGGTACCGATCCGGTTGATATTTCTATTGATAGTGTAAAAGTATTTAAGGTTGACGATGCATTGTCTCCCACACCCAACGGTATCGCTGTGTTCAACGACCTGAACCGTTTGCGTAACAAGGATGATAAATCGATGCAGTTTTATGTAGATACGGATACCAGTCTGCGTGACTTTTACTATTACAACCGCAATGCCGATGCCCTTTACAACCAGCAACAGGCTAACCAGCAAAAAGATGCGGCGTATAAAGCGACTATAGATAATGAGAACCTGGCCAAATGGAAAGACAAGTATTTCTATGAACTGCAGTTTTCTAACAAAGGTGGTATGGTGATGCCGGTAATTGTAGAGTGGACCTTTAAGGATGGCAGTAAGGAAACAGACAGGATTCCCGTAAGTATCTGGCTACTGAATGAAGAGAAAGTATCCAAAGTGTTTGTGAAGGATAAAGAAGTGGCTGGTATCAAACTGGATCCATTCCGCGAAACGGCTGATATCAATGAAGCCAACGGACAATGGCCGGTGAAAGAAATGCCTTCTAAATTCTCTCTGTTCAAACAGACACAGATTGGCTTTGTAGGGCCAGGTGCCGGACAAACTGCCGCGCCGGCTACCAATCCCATGCAGCGGGCCAAACAAAACAAACAGTAAGACGGATCAGCCTGCATAAAAAAAGGAACTTCCACGGAAGTTCCTTTTTTTATGCAGGTACTTGAGACACTTATTTAATTGTGCATTGGGCCATGGATACTTCTTCCATCAGGTCGTTATAACCCACTACCAGTCCTTGTAATTTAATCTTAGCACCCACTTGCAGGTCTTTGATCCTGCCTGCCTGTGTAGAGTCAATATTGCAGGCAATATTATTCAGGGATACGGTTACACCGGAAATCGCACTGATCTCGCCATCGATCAGTACAGTCTGGTTAATGTATTTCGTGGTTGCTTCGGCGGCATTTGTTTTAAAGGCGGCAGAAAAATCGGCTGCCGTTACTTCAAATTTGGCTTTTTCATCCGCAGGGTTGCGGTGTTTGACAGAGGAGGTCATGGCCATTCCCAGGTCAACCACCAGCTGGGTGAATTTTTCCTGGTTAAAAACAGCCCATACACCAAAGATGATAATGATTGCGGCCAGGGAGAGTAAGATTTTCTTTTTCATAATGATCAGGTAGGGTACGATAATAGGTTTGCTGAGCAAAGTTCTTCCGGCAAACCCGGGCTTTGTATGACAGTTATCAAATGATTTTATGATTTAAATCATAATCCGGGATGCCTACTGTCATGTTTTTGTCATGTGGATGCAAATAGTTTTACACTCGAAATACAAGATTTCCCACGGTAAACGGACAAGCGCCGGTTTATTTCCCACCCATCTACTAAAACAGCGAATATGAAAAGAAAGACTTTCAAACCCAACAACTTACTCAGCCTTTTCGGTCTGCTGCTTCTGGCATTCTTGCTGGTTCAGTGTAAGAAAGAAGGCACCAATGCAATTACTGTTTCGCGGGCATTGGTTAATACACCTGATTCAACCATTTTTTCACCCTTCTACGAAACCAATATTGTGCCTTATGCAGATACTAAGCCGGATGTGAACGATGTGGTGGTTAGCAAAAGTGTACAGACCATTATCAATAACAACTGTGTATCTGCCAGTTGTCATGGAGGAACCGGGGTAAAACCTTACCTGAATGATTATGCCAGTGTATTGAGTATGGTGGTTCCAGGTAATCCGGAAGCCAGCCAGCTTTACCAGCTGATCACTACCAGTGATTTTCAGAAAGCGATGCCTCCTGTGAATTATGGGGTTGATCTGACCGTTTCAGAGAAATCGATCATTTACAACTGGATCAAGAACGGCGCCAAGGAAAGACCTACGCTGGTAGATTACCGTACTGCGGCGATTCCATTAATTACAGTGGGATGCGGTTCTGCTAACTGTCACAACCAGGCTACCGCTTCCGGTGCATGGGCAAGAAAGGGGTTGCTGGCTATTACCTCTGCTGATACCAGCACCTATAGTTATATCAACCCGGCCAATGGGGCAGTTACCTTATACGCGCAACTGAAAGAGCCTAAACTATCACAGGTATGGAGTGCGTATAAAGACAGTGTACGTAAGTTCTACACAGATACTTTGGCCAATGCCAGTTTCCGTCCGTATAAAATCTTCAGTACACCGGTTTCTGCCAGCAGTACCCGTGGACCGCTGAATAATTATGACGACATCCTTCTTGATGCGGTATATCCTAAATCAGTAAGATCCAATTCTTCTGTCGTATATACTTCCGGGGGCAAAAACTACTATGTAAAAGGCGATTACCTGAATGCGACCAGTTCATTACTGTCACGGATAGATTCTACCATATTACTGGCTAATCCCAGAACCAAAGTGTTTGCTTCCAGTCACCAGGGCGATATGGCCTATGGCGATGGGGGTTTGAAACCATCAGAGATCGCCATTATCCGCGGCTGGTATTTCTCAGATCCTAATATTCCGGATGTATGGAAATGGGGGGCTGACGGTACCGGAATTTATAAATACAGGAAATCAGGAAACATAGTAAAAAAATAAACCTCCACCACTAAAACAAAGGTTATGAATAAACGAATTTTAATACTATCAGTGATGGGCGGGATCTTACTGTTCACTGCCTGTTACAATAATAAAAAAGACATTACACAGCCAACGGCCCAATCGCTGACCAATGTTTCTTTCAGGGATGATATTGTTCCGATTGTTACTTCCGGCGCCTGTGGCTGCCACAATAATGGTACTACCAGGGCTATACAGTTTTCTGTGAAAGACACCATCTATTATGGTGCTATCCTCGCCAGGTCTGGTGTATTTGCGGATATGGCAGCGGGTAAAGAACACCCCGGAGAAGGCAGTATCTACTTCAGTGCGTCACAAACAGCCCTGATCAAAGCCTGGATTGCGCAGGGAGGGAAAGACAATTATGTTCCACCGCCTATTACCGGACCGGTTACGTACTCCGTTAATATCGTTCCGATCTATAAAACCGTGTGTAAGGGAAGTTCCTGTCATGGTGGTCTTGGACCTACGCTGGATTATGCCTATATGGCCAAAACCAAAGCCGATCTGAGCAAGATCATGGCCAGTGCGGGTGCCAGCGGACATAAAGGCGGCGCTATGAGCCTGGACGGAACCACCACCGCTACATTCCTTGCCTGGATTGCACAAGGACTACCACAATAAATCAACCCATTACTCAACACAATTAAATTTTACAAGATGAAAAAAATAACACTGTTACTTTTCGTGATATGCTGTGCAGCAGGATTTATCAACGCCCAGACTTATAAAACAAGAGACGGAAATATTTTCTTTAATCCGAATAAGGATCAGAGCAAAAAAGATTATGCATCCAACAGTAAAGAAGCGACGGCTGTGCTGAAAGCAGAAACCAGCGAAGTGGCTTTGCTGGTGCCTATGAAAACCTTCCATTTTAACAATGCACTGCTGGAAGAACATTTCAATGATAACTACCTGCATTCAGATAAATTCCCGAACGCTACCTATAAAGGAAAGCTGAATGGATTTAACAAAGACATGCTGACCAAAGATGGGGTGTATAACATTTCTTCTGACGGACAGATCACCCTGCATGGTGTTACCAAAAATTTCTCTGCACCGGTTAAACTGGAAGTAAAAGGAAAAACTGCCGTATTCAACTGTGTATTCAAAATCAAAGCAGAAGAATACAATATTGATATTCCTGGTCTGGTAAAACCAAAACTGGCAGATGAAACCCCGCTGGTGGCTAACATTTCGTTCCCATTAAATTGACCTCCAAAATAAACGATTATGAAAAAAATAGTATCCTTCCTACTGATAGCCTGCAGTCTGTTTCTGACGGCTAGTGCTCAGGATGACCTGCTGGGAGGTCTCATACAAGAAGATGCATCTAAAGTGAAACAAAACTTCACCACTGCAACTTTCAAATCTACCCGCATCATCAATATGCAGAGCATAGAAATGACCGGGAAAGGTAATCTCCAGTTTATGATCAGTCACCACTTCCCCAATTTCTGGAATGAAGGTAAAGGCTGGCAGAACCTGGCACAAATGTTTGGTTTTAACTCAGGCGTAGCAACCACTTATCTGTCTTTTGACTATTCCTTTCTGGATTGGATGAATGTTGGTTTTGCTATGACAGGCAATTCAAGGTATGAGACATGGGGTAAATTCCGCCTGATGCGTCAGCAAACCGGAAAAAGGAATATCCCGGTTACCATTGATTATTTTGCCCTTGCAAGCGTGGATGCGTCTGATGGCCCCAGTCCGGATGATCTTACCTGGAACCGTTTTTCCTATGTTCACCAGTTGCTGATCGGTCGCAAGTTCAGTGATAAAATATCGCTGCAGCTGATCCCATCCCTGATCCATTATAACCATGTTCCGTACGGCATCAAGAACACGAATAATATTTTCAATATCGGATTGGGCGGACGGTATAAATTGTCTCATAAAACAGCTCTCACCTTCGAATATTCCCGGCAGTTGAACGGGTATAAAAACCTGTTGGATGAAGGTGCATCAGCTGTGAATTATGTAGCGGACCTGGTATCGATCGGGTATGACTGGGATACTGGTGGTCACATCTTCCAGTTCTACCTCACCAGTACCACCAGTTCGCTGAATGCAACACAGTTATCGGCTAATCAAAACAATTTTGCAAAAGGAAATTTTTCGCTGGGCTTCACCATTAACAGAAGCTACGGTATCAAGAAAGTGGTACAGTCACACTAAGGTGTGAGTAATGGTTGTAGTACAAATAGACGCCCCGGTTCCCCGGGGCGTATTTTTTGCCTTAGAAAGCGGAAATCGTCCATTCGTCAAATACAATTGCTGAGAATAAACAAGGGTATAAAATCGCATTATTTTAGTAGTCTGAAGTTGTCTCTATGAAAAAAATCATTTGTTTCGTATCCTGTTTAATTACGGGTCATCTCTTTGCGCAGGAATCTTCTTTGTTGTTGAAGCAATTGCAGCCTGTTTCAGTGAACCTGCAGGCAGTAACCTATAGAGGCAAAGACGCCATCCGCATGACCGGATTGAAAAAAACAAGATACACGCATGAACTGGCAATTCTGCAAAACAGTTCATTCACCAATGGAACCATTGAAGTGGAACTCTCTGGCGACCGGTTGCCTGATTCTGATACCAGTAACCGTGGATTTGTAGGCATTGCTTTTCGGGTAGAGGGATCAGATAGTCTAAGGAGGTTTGAATGTTTTTACCTCCGTCCCGCCAATGGCAGGGCAGAAGATCAACTGCGGCGCAATCATAGCACACAATATGTGTCTGAGCCGGAATACACCTGGCAGCGTTTGCGCAAAGAAACCCCCGGTGTATATGAATCGTATACCGACATGGTGCCGGGTGAATAGACAAAACTGAAAATTGTTGTGAAAGATCGTTATGCACGTCTGTATGTAAATGATGCGTCAGAGCCCTGCCTTATCGTGAATGATCTTAAAAAAGGTGTCAGCACGGGTGCTGTAGCATTATGGATTGGCGTGGGCACAGAAGCGTATTTCCGTAACCTCAGGATTACAAACGAATAAAAGCAGCCCGGTGCCGGAAAGATGGATTATCCTTCCAGCATTTTCTTCGCATAAGCCAAACAGATCGCTGTTTCTTTGATGGCATCCGAACCCGCCGGAATATCGTATTCCAGTTCGATAGTAACTGGTATTTTGTATTTCTTGTCTTTCAGTAGTTGCAGAATCTCGCGGATGGGAGTGTCTCCATTTCCCCAGGCAACATTGGCACCGCCATTGACCTTGTTTTTTCTGTCTTTGAGGTGCATACTGGTTATCCGGTCGTGTTTGTCTTCAATCAGTTTCAGCAGACTCTCTTTGGTATTATTACCACCGGCAGCGATATAGTGTCCGCAATCAAGGTTCATGGAATTATAGGGTGATTGTGCCAGTGCGGTATCCCATGCCGTATCGGTAGCTTGTAAGTGTGCATGGTAACCGATATATACTTTTTCTTTGGCAGCGATATCGCCCAGTCTTTTTGCGTGTGCGGGATCGGCAGGTAATTCTACGGTTACAGAGTTAGCACCCAGCGCTTTGGCTGCACGCAATGCATAGCTGATTTCCGCATCTGTATTATTGCTGTTCAAAGCATTGGGTTTGAATGCGTAGATACTGATGCCGGCTTTCTGGTACATTTTGCGGATCTCTTTAAACTTATCCATGGGTACACTTGCCCGCCATTCGGCTACCTGTTGCTGGTAAGCGGCCAGTTGCGCTTTCTGTTCATCAGTCAGTTTCATTGGTTGCCCAGGCACCCTTGGCGGAAACTTAACCGGGTTGGTTGGTTTGCCTGCATAGTCTTCGATGGAATCACCCATCAATTCTATTGCCGTAACACCTGCTTCCTGGCAATATTTCAAAATCTGCTCAGCACTGCCCGGCAGACTACGGAAGGAGTAGGTAATTACGCCCACCTGTACACCCTGTATGGTGCGGGGTGTAAATGGCATTGGTATATTGCCTGCAAAAGCATTGCGTCCAGCTAACAGGATACCCAATGTGGCAAAAGCAGATTGCTGTAAAAAACGACGGCGTGTTTGATCAGCTGTATGTGATGGAATTGAAGACATATAAGGTGTTTTTAGATGATGGATAAATGTTTATGTATGTATTAGATCAGGCTTCCATGGCATCGTACACCACTACCTTGGCCCATAAATGACTGTAGTTTTTGATAAAAGCAAGATGTATTGGATGGGATTGGTAGGTTGCCTGTCCGGCCAGATCATCAAAGAACATGAGTTCAGAAACCTGCCAGCTGGTATCCACCACATCGCGCTTTTCGGTACTGGCCAGTACACCTACATGCAGCTTACGGATCGTATCAATTTTGGCCAGGGTATGTAAGCCCTCCACCAGTTTATCGCGGTCTTCTTTGGAGTCGGGATTCTTTAACCAGAAAAAAACATGGTGCACCAATTGTTTGTTGGCTGCTGCCGTTACCGGTAATGCAGTTGCCGCCAACCCGGTGCCGAGAAGGGTAGTGGTGGCCAGGAATTTTCTTCTGCTGGATGTTTTCATGAGTGTCGATTAGAATCCTAATATACAAAGCCCTTCTCAGGCCACCGAATTTTAGTATTTATTCCACAATACGGAAGGTGTTAGATTTTAAAGAAGATCTTTTTCCGGTAAAGGAAATAACAGAGTCCCCATTCGAGGGAGAATACACAGAGCGCAGACAGGATATGGCTAACCGATTCGGGAGTGGATACCCAGGATAATACACCATTACTGATAGCGCTGATATACCCGGTAAACCAGCGGTTGGCCACGATCTCTATAAAAAGATAAATAAACAATGAGTTCATGCCTACAACGGTAAAAAAAAGGAGGTATTTGCGATGATCACGAATATCGATCCACCAATAACAGGCCGCCAGTCCGGCCAGACACCAACCCAGTGATGCCAGTACAAAAGAACTGGTGGCAATCCGTTTGATGATGGGAGTAATACCAGCCGTATCCAATGCAAAACCGGCTGCCAGGCAAAGTGCAGACCAGATCAGTAAGTTGCGGATCACTTTGTTACCGTTTTGCAATAGCATTTTTCCCACCAACGCACCCGCAATCGTATGTACCGCTGTGGGTATACAATTGATGGCTACCCAACCTCCCTGATTGATCTTATGCATCAGTAACCAGTCTACATAATTACCAAAATTATGCTGGTCAGTAAAAGGCTGGTCAAAGCCTGGGATCTGGGTGAAGCGATACAAAACTTCTGTGAGCAACAGTAACCCGGCACCTATCAGGATCTGGGTTACTGTTTTGCATTCGAAAATGAGAAATGCTACCAGTGTAGTAAAAGAGAGCTGGGTTAATACATCCCATAATTCAAAAGAGAGGCCGGTTTTCCGAACAGCATAATCCAATACACCCCAGAAGAATAGCCAGCCACATCGTTTCAGGGTTTTGCGGAAACGATGCAACCAATCCAGTCCGGCTTCTTTCTGCCGTGTTAAAGAATAAGCCATCGAAACACCTGCCATAAACATGAATGCGGGTTGTACCAGATCCCAGAAGCGGAGTCCGTTCCAGGGGTGGTGAAAGAACTGCTGTATCGGGCCGTGTAGAAAAGAGGATTCAGTGGCAGTTGCCAGACTTTCATACAAACCGGCACTCTCCAGTACCAGTAGTACCATGATGAGCCCCCGCATAAAATCAAGGGATAATAATCTTTTCATGGCAGATAATTTGGTTAAGCAAATACTAACTGAATATACAAATAACCTTTACAGTGCAAGCCGCTTTGTTTAAGATTTTGCAGTAATCAAAACTTTAAATAGATTTAGCCATCCTATGAAAAGAGACAGGATACTTTCCGTACTGTTAGTCAGTATTATCAGCATCGTTGGCCTTGTGCGTGGTCTCCGGATGATTATTCCGCAAAACAAGCTGACTATTCTTTTCCCTTTTCCCGAAGAAATGATCTCTGGCTCCTTATTCAGCAATTATACCGTTTTAGGCTGGATTCTTTTTTGTATGCTCGGGGTTTTTGGTTTGATTACCTTACGTTGTATCTACACCCAGAAAAGGCTATTCCCTTACCTTGTTATTATGCTGGGTATTTTTGCTTCTTTTCTTACACTAACCCATATTCTGTACGGCGGATTTACCTGGATACATCTGTTGTTATTGCCCATCAGTCTCGGTACCATTCTGCTGGGTGTTGTGCAGACACCCAAAGAATTTTGACCCCATCGCTGTTTAATCCCATGGGTGAGTAGCTGAAACCGCATATTTTCCTCCGCCCGAAAAAAACAAAGCAATGCTGGTAAACAGGTAGATGGCCAGTAGATCAAGCGACCAGCCTCCAAATGCATTCACCGTAAACAGAGAGGGCAGTTGTGTAAGTAATATCGCTGTTAAACAGTTAATGGCAAATACCAGTGCTGCCAGCCTGGTGCGGAAACCGATGAGGATGAGGCAGGGGGCAATAATTTCTCCCACATACACGCCATAACCCAAAAAAGAAGGTAATCCCATTTTAGTCATCAATTCTTCTATAAAACCGATACCGCTGAATAATTTGCTGATGCCATAGACCAGCATAGTACCTGCTATGATGACTCTCGTAAGCAGTAACCCGAGTTGATTGTTTCTTTCCATTGTTTGATGTATGAATCGTTAAAAAAGATACCTGATAAAAATGCCTGCATTCTCCAGTTGTCTGGCACCGTTGTTGAACTGATCCAGGTTAACTGCTACTCCATACTGGGTGGTTTCATGCTGCAAACCGGCCCTGAATTGCTGGATGCCGCGCTGGTATTGGGTAAAATCTGTATTGGCAATAGCCTGTAAGCGGAAATAAGCACTTGTGCCGGGTTGCAGCAGCGGATTGTATTCGAGGATCAATGACTGCTCCAGTGTTAATCCGGTTTGATAAGTAGCACCTGCTGCATATAAAAAGCGTAATGGCCCGGTCTGGTATTGATATTGTAAGGCAAGTGTAGCAAAGGATCCCGGATTTTTGATGCCGATAGCCGTTTGCAGTGAGAGCGGTTTACTGAGTGCGACAGACAGGGTGTTGCGGATAAAGAAAATATTATTCTTATCAGAACGGTATTCCGTATCGTATACCACCAGGTTATTAAAGTGGAGTTTCTTACTGAAAAAATGATTGATGCCATGCTGGTAAAACAGGGAACGATAACCTGTAACCAGTTCAGGTGTAAACGTGGTTTTCTGTGTCTGGCCGGTTACATTACCCAACAGAAAACTGAACAGCAGGCTCAGGATGAGGGTTTGATTACGTGTCATTGTTTTGCTTTTAGGATAACAAAAGCAAAACTATACTGTGCTTTCTGCGGGATTCTTAAGGTAGCTTAAGAAAGACTACCAGCGTGTTTTTTTCGCAGGTGACTCAGAAATTCAGGTGTTACGCCGAGGTAAGAAGCAATGATATATTGAGGTACCCGCTGTTCAATATCCCGGTAGTCTGAGCGGAACCTGGTATAGCGTTCGTACGCATCTACACTCATATTTTCGATTGTTCGTTCCTGCAAAGCCACATAAGCTGCCTGTATTTTGATCCGGAAAAAATCGCTTATGGCTGGTACCAGGCGGAAGAGTTCTTCGAGGTTATTTTTACTGATCTGTATCAGTACCGTATTCTCCACTGCCTGTAAAAACATACGCGATGGCTGCTGGCTAAGGTAACTATAGAGGTCATTGATCCACCAGTTCTCAATACCCAATTGCAAAGTATGTTCCTGGTTGTTTTCATCCACATAAAAACTCCGCATACAACCACTGGCTACAAAACGCATATGTCTGGATACCTGTCCGGGCTGTAAGAGGAATTTCTTTTTGTCGACAGAAACGATGTCGAGACGCGGAAGAATTTCCGCTATTTCCGTTTCGTTGAGAGAAACCGTTTTACGGAAATGACTGATCAGCAGCTGTACCAATTCTTCAGGCGGCATGGTGTACGGATTTTTATGATAAAAAATCATTCCTACAAGATACAAATTCGGGTTTGTGCAGAAAAGCACTGCTATAGCTATTTCTAACCGAGTTCATTTTGTAACTGTGTCATTTTATCCCGCAGGGCAAGGCCCATTCCTTTATCCATCATATTGGGGATCTCCTGCAAAGCCGCTTTGGCTTTGGTCTGTGCTGTACCGGTATCATTTTTTAATGAATAGAGAGCCGCTTCCGTTGCCAGCATGAGTGCTTTGGGAATCATGGCAGTGGGTTTGAATTTTGCCCAATATCCGGCAGCTGTTGTCAGGTCTTTTTTGCCATAGGCATAAAAAAATGCCGCATCCAGCCAAACCATGTTCCGGATTGCGGCGGGAATCTCTTCCGTAGCCTGTATATAATCGAGCAAATAATTTTCAGCCTGGTTTATTTCACCTCTGTCGAAAGCAGCCTGGTGAAAAAAACTGTGGAGGTATACACCCAACGGAGCCTGCAACCGGTTAGCCAATATTTGAGCTTCCTGCAAGTCATCCCTATTCAATAAAGCCGGACGTACACCACTGGTGCTGCTGGTATAAATCTGGATAACCAATGTTTCAAACCGGGCCGTATCGCCACCTCTCAACAAGCGCAAAATACGGGCACCGTCTGTAGAAAAACCACCCGTATGCATGGGTATGGAAGTGACAATGCCAATCAACACAGACAGGAATGCGGTTATCAGCGAAGAATAAGTTATCACCGTAAGTACTGTTCCGGCATTTACGCCCGGCGTGTACAACCAGCGATACAGCAGGAAAGCAAGGATAGCCAATGCAAAACTGGCCAGCGGGCCACCAGCCGCATAAATGGAAAATCGTTTGGATAGCGCTTTGTTATCGGCAGGCAGACAAATTACCATACCGCCAGCCAGATTGAGGTGTTTGTTCCATTCAAAATGCCAGCCGTCTGCCTCTTTGTTCCACATAAACGGCCCCACTACATACATCCGGAATTCAAATTGCACCCATTTACCGGCCAGTGCATGTCCGGCTTCATGTACACCAATCACGAACAGAAACAAGGGAATCAGCAGCAGGAGTAAACCTAAGATAACCGGTTTGTCTATGTTCTGCGAAGCTTTCAGGCCTAATTTGCCTGCATAGTATCCTGCTACTGCGAATGCCAGCATCAGGGTAACCATACCTGCCAGTTTTTTCAGGTCTTTCGTATTTTTCGCCATCCCGTTTATTTTGGTGCATTGGTAGGCAAAAAAGCCGGATTATTACAGTGATCAGCGGAGATCCTGGAAAATGAAAGGTACTGGGGCGTATTATAAAACGAAACCGAATTTTACAGAGACTTCAGGATTGAAGAGCGGTAAGGTATATCGTTCGGTTCCTACGGGCACATTTTTGTTGCCGGCAAAGCGGAAACTGAGTCCAGCCCAGGGAGAAACATACATCCGTTTTTTGATCCGGTACTGATAGCCTACGCTTCCGTTGAACAGCCAGTTAAAGAAGGATGCCTGTGTACCACTGCTTTTACTGATGATGGTACTTTGCCAGAAAACAGGTCCTGCACCAACCCACCAACCCCGCCAGCCGGGCTTAAAAAAATAATCAGCTACCAGTGCATAGGCATTCAACTGGTGATGGGTAAAAGCACTGTTTGTAGTAAAATCCGGCTTGTTCACTTTCGCCGTTAAGAGCCGGAACCGAACCTGGTCTTTACCGACCCAGCTGGCACCAAAATAGCCACCCAGCGCAAAGGGTAGCACATCCAGTTCCATCCCCGCCTGCCAATCGCCGGTGGCTGTGTCGGAACTGTTTTGCGCATGGGCCTGCAGGAAACAGAGTAAAGCCAAGAACAGAAACCATCTTTTCATATGGCTAAGCTACCTTGTTTTTGGTAGATAGAACATGATTTCGGTCAGGTAGCAACAGGAACAAAAAAATCTCTGTAGCTCCTTTGATACATGGAAAGGAAAACTACAGAGACTTACATACAGGTGCGTATACAACCTGCTCAGGAATTCTGTTTCTATTTTGGCGTCAGTCTTACTGATAGTACATACAGCGAAAGAAGGACAATCAATAATCGTTTAATAGAATCTTTTATACTGATTAATATTTATACCCGATTCCTTTTTTGATCGATTGAATACCACCCCAGCTTCTGCTACCGTTAGATTGCAGACCCGCATCTTTATCAGAAGTCATGATCACAAACTGGCATCCCTGTTTGGCTGCTTCTTTCTTTAATTTTTCTTCTGCTTTTTTATCGCTGCCGGCAGCAGTCCGGTAATTGATGAGACTGGTTTTGCCACGTATTTCGCCAATCTTAGTAAGACCCGCAGAAGCGGCATTGTCTTCCAGGATCATAACGTTTGCCCAATCATCTTCAGAATTGATGGTGATTTTTGGACTAACCGTTTCTGTACGGCCGCTTTTACCATACACAATTTTTTCTACTGCATATTTGCTGATGGTTTGTTCTGCATCTTCATTTACATATTTATAGATGACAGTAAATTCTGTATTGCGTACCACACTACCTTCCACCGTTTTGCCGTTGTGGAGATACAATTTGTCTGCTTGTGAGAATGCCATTGTGCTGATACTGATTGCCAGTGCTACAAGAAATGTTTTCATAAAAAATGGTTTCGTTTTTGGTTGATAATTCGATTTAGAGAAAACAAAATTAATATGCCCGAAGCCCTGAAATACAATACAGTATTGATTTCACATAAGTTTTGCGAATGGAGTTAAGTACTCACATATTTATGTGATGAGCTTTGCCGCTGATGGGTGATTCAGACCAGTTGTGTAATTCGGCAGAAACGAATTTGCCTGGAAACAGAGTGGTAAACAAGTGATGGTGTAAACATCTTTGAGAAATAAAATAAAACAACTCATTGTTTCAATACTTCATATTGCTGACTATTCAGTTGTGGCATTAGTAAGAGAATATCGGAGAGTTGCTGGTAATCAATTTCTCTGGTGATAATAATTCTGAAAGAAGCTTCCCGGATCCGGGCGGTATCGGTTTTAAGCACCGTTGCAACCTGGTGATAGGAGAGTGGAACCCGATCCTGTCCGGACATGCGGATGATATCATTTTCCCGCAGAACAATACAATTTTCATAATCAGTTGCTTCGGCCTGTCTGATGCCGGCTTCCTCATCGTAAAGTGTGGTAGGGCTGGCAGACCTGGCAGCAGAATAATAGAAATATGTGCCACTGATCATCATGATCAAAATGACAACTAATAACAAGGCTACAAGCTTGATCAGTAGCAAAGGTTTCATAAGAATGACCTGTTTATGCGTTTACCGGGTGCAGGGGGCATGATAGATATCATTCCATATCCGGGGTAAAACTACATCAACCCGTCAGTCTGAAATAGGGGAAATTTCCCGTATTATTTGGGTAGATGTGCTACCAGCTCTACTTCGAGTTTGCCTTCTGCCATAAATAATCTGACTACCTGTACCCAGGTGGCGGCTGGATAATCGCCTTTGTAAAAAGGCTTTCGGAAGTCAATACATTTTTTAAGTTCTTCCATATCGGTTGTATAGAGGTTCTCTTTTACCACGTTCTGAAAACCGGCCCCGAAACTGGCTAAGGATTTGCCCAGTACTTCGTATAAACGGGTAATCCCTTTGGGTGTAAGGGTGCCTAATACAGTGCCGGAAATGTATAAAACATTGTCCACTTTTACCACCTGGGTGTAACCATACAAGGTGTCCTGGGTAAGCGGGTCGTCGAAATGCCATTTCTGTTTGGTAATGTGCTGTGTTTGTGCCTGTAGCCCCATACTCAGAATGAGTAATACAGCTAATAAACTGATCTTTCTGTGTTGGTTGATTTTCATAGTGTATCAGATTGAAGTGGCCGCTAAACTACAGGCAAGAGAAATGAAGCTGAAACCGATGGTCAATTTCACATCTTTATGTGAGGTCGCTTGCCACCGGTAAAGCGTTATGGCCAATGATAGAATGCTATTGCTCAATCTACTTTGATCTGGAAGAGGCAGGCAGGAACATTGTGGTAATGATCGGGCAAACCATCGGTGTTTTTGAGGTCGAACATGCCCAGAAATTCAAAGCCGGCATCCTGGTAATGACGGATAAGGCGGGTATTGTTATCGAGGGTATCGAGTCGCACATAAGTTTTTCCCTGCTGACGGGCATAGGCTATTGCCCAGGGTACGATCCGGAACACAAAGTTATTACCCCTGAAAATCGGGTTGGTAGCAATGCGGTGTATGTAAACAGCAGGATCTGCATTTCGTTCTTCCCAGATCTGTTCATCGCTGAAAGTGGTTACCCAACTGCAGGCAATCTGATCGTTGATCAGCATTTTCCATTGCCGGTTTTCTTTGATCTCTGTTTCAACCAGTTCTCTGGCAAACTCCGGCCATACCACTACTGTTTTTTTGGAGCGTTGGTATTCGGCTGCCAGCCGGTACAGGCGATAGATCTCTGTGATATCGGTAAGGGTACTGTTTTCAATTCTGATCTCTGTTGTAGTTGCAGCGTGCATGAGTCTTTTTGCGAACTTATGCCAGAATCCGGGGGCTGCATGTTCCTTTTATGTGAATGGCGGGATAGGTTGATGGAAAATAGAAAGGGTGTTCAAAAATTACATCAGATTCTTTTCTAAAGAATGAGTAATAGCATTTCCGTTAACTAACTACTGATACCGCAAATGGTTTACTCGTTCTCAGCACGGCTTAAGGCAAAATATACCACGTACAACCAACCGCAGATGCCGTGAAAAATGGCCCAGAGAATGGAACGGTTTCTTGACCAGGAGGTAACAACGGCCATGACGGCTCCTAATCCTACGCCTGATTCAAGTATGTTTTGTGAATTTAGCATGTCTCCATTTTCAACATGAGCCATAGCAGGGAAAGCAATAATAACCGCAAGCAGAAAGAAGCTGACCTGTTTCATACCATCTTTTGTTTGGATGAAAAATGAATTGCATTAAATTTAATTAAAATAATCTTTAGTAAGTACCTATGTCAAACAGATTAAAATTTATTGCCGGCATTTTAAAAGGGAATAGAAATAGAAATGTAAAAAATAACCCCATGCTTTAGCATGGGACAATAGGCATCATTATATCTGGCTTTAGCCCTGATTCTCAGCAGCTTGAACAATTGAAGCTACCGCTCACGCTTTATCATTTCCAGTAAATCAGCCCGTCTGCACCAGCACACAATGATGACGCTGGTACATAAAAGCAAATGATTAAGTGTTGAAATGCTGCAGCTGTTTTGATAGATAGAGCCTGAGTATTCCTTCCAGTGCCAGGGAAAGACTTTTTCAACAACGGGCAGGTTCAGCTCTAACTGTTTATTAAGGATAGCAGGAGCCAGGTCTACCAGGTCTGGAAATACAATACCCAGAAGTGTTGCAACTGTTATAAAACGAAACTTCCTGTTTGTTTTTACTGTTAGAAATAACATAAGCAAGAGGCCTGCCACTGCATCTGCTTTGGCGTTAACGGGATAACAATGAGGAATATAGTCTAATGCGCCATGTGAAATAATGCCGGCAATAAATCCCAATAGGCCTGTCACAACTACGGGGCTAACCGTTTGCGATCGGGTAATGGATTTCGTATCTGTCAGTAAAACGGCCAGGCCTATGGCAGAAGTCAGGTGAAATAGTACATTCATGTTTACAGGCTGTTACAGGATGCATTTATCGAATAAAATCATCTTTTCTGTTTTTTAAATAGAATATTCTTTTCACCTTCTTTACTTAACAACAGGTTTTTTCCCTCCTGCATTACACTATATGTAGTATAAATATACCGGGGAAGTGCATCGCCAAACCGTTCACAATATTTACAGGTGGTTAAAAAACCACTTATGAATGTCCCCAATAGGGTCTTCGCCATTTCCGCTCTGTATTGGTAGTAACCACCCGCTGTGCTATCTATCCTTTTTTTTGTTAACCGGTTATTGATGAATGTTACCGGTATTTTAGTGATCGTTATGGCGCTGTCTGAAATGATGATAGTAACTTCGATGTAACGTTCATTACTGACTAATTTTTCTTCTTTCGATGGTGCCAGCCCCAGTGCGGGCGGTAAAAAATGAATGGGGTTATTTTCGTATCCGATGTATCTGCCTTTCGGAATCTGTGCTTTCAGCGATGAAAGGGTGCCTACAAACAATAGGCAAAACAATAGCGGGCTGGATAATCTGGATATGGGCATAAAAAATATTTTACAGAAACGCAGGTAATTCCATCTATGCGTTATTAGCTTAGATATTGTTTGCAATCCTATCTAACAATCCTTACCGGTTCCTGTTTATTTTTTCCTTTGCCTGAACAACCACTCCAACATCAGCTTATCTGTATAAGCTGCCAGCCAGGCAAAATGCCCTGTTTCGGGCAGGCGGGTATAACCGGGATGTGCACCGGCAGCCGTTAAGGCATTTACCATATCATCCGACATTTTTACATCAACAGAAGGATCTTCTGCACCATGAAAAACCCAGATGGGTAAATGTGCGATGGTAGCTGCCCGGGCACTATCTCCTCCACCACAAACCGGTACCGCTGCTGCAAATAGGGAAGGGTATCGTTGGATGATATCGAAAGTACCAAAGCCACCCATGGATAAACCGGTGATATAAATGCGGTTGGTATCAATGGCCATTTGTTTGCTGAGTTGCCGGATCAGATCGATCAAAACGGCTACCTGTTTGGAAGGCGTTGGTTTCAATGTCAGTTTACGGCTTCCTCCGGTTCTTTCGAAATTATCCCAGCGGGCTCCGGGCGGACATTGTGGTGCCAACACAATGGCCTGGTGCGCAGCCATGGCCTGGTCTGTGGCAAAATTCATGGCGCCCCATTTTAACTGTGCTTCATTATCGGTTCCCCTTTCGCCAGAGCCATGGAGAAACACGACCAGTGGATATTTACGCATGGTATCGTAATCAGGTACCAATAAGCGATACGCCAGCGTATCACCTGCCAGTATATGTTTACGGGCAGCAAAACGGTTGGTTTGAGCGGTGAGGCTGGATAACACGGTAAATAACAAGAGGAGAATTCCTGTAAAACGGTTTATGAAGTTAGATCGTATCATAGCGGTTACTTGAAAGAATTATGTAAAAGAATTTAATAGTTATTGATATAACAAACCCAACAAATCCCTGTTCCATAAAACTAAGGTTTCATTGTTTGTCAACCAATGGTGTTTTCCCCGTATTTTTTCAGCTGCCAGTTAGTTAACCGTACAAGTGTGCGACGCAACCCCGCTGCCCAAAGCTCCCGGGCCGGTACCAAAAACAATCTATAAAAAATTGCGTGTGATTGTCAATCCTAACGACTGTTAGCTTAAATTTGCGCCATAAAACAGATAAATCCATGCATTTTGAACTGAGCGAAGAGCACCTGATGATCCAGAAAGCGGCCCGTGATTTTGCCCGCACCGAATGTTTACCCGGCGTAATTGAACGTGATGAACACCAGAAATTTCCCCGCGAGCAGGTATTGAAACTGGCCGAGCTCGGTTTTATGGGTATGATGGTGAGCCCGGATTACGGCGGTTCCGGTATGGATACCCTCAGTTATGTGCTGGCCATGGAAGAGATCAGTAAAGTGGATGCCAGCACCAGCGTGAGCATGAGTGTGAACAACAGCCTGGTTTGCTGGGGACTGGAAGCTTTTGGTAACGAGGAACAGAAGAAAAAATACCTGACCCCACTGGCCCAGGGCCGGAAAGACGGGGAGCTTTATATCGGTGCATTTTTACTGAGTGAGCCTGAAGCGGGTAGCGATGCCACCAGTCAGCAGACCACTGCCGAAGACAAGGGCGATCATTACCTGATCAATGGTACCAAGAACTGGATCACCAATGGTTCATCGGCTTCTGTTTACCTCGTGATTGCGCAAACCGACCCTGCCAAAGGTAGCCGGGGAATCAATGCGTTCATTGTAGAGAAAAACAGTCCGGGTATTGTGGTAGCGGCCAAAGAGAACAAACTCGGGATCCGTGGCAGCGATACGCATAGCATCATGTTCAGCGATGTGAAGGTTCCGAAAGAGAACCGGATTGGCGAAGATGGTTTCGGATTCAAGTTTGCGATGAAGACCCTGGCCGGTGGCCGTATCGGGATCGCTTCGCAGGCCCTCGGTATTGCCAGTGGCGCTTATGAGCTGGCATTGGCTTACAGCAAACAGCGGAAAGCTTTTGGTAAAGAGATCATGCATCACCAGGCCATCCAGTTTAAACTGGCCGATATGGCCACCAAAATAGAAGCGGCCCGCCTACTTTGTTTAAAAGCGGCCTGGGAAAAAGATAATGGACTGGATTATACCCTCAGCTCCTCCATGGCCAAAGTATTTGCGTCTGAAGCAGCTATGTGGGTTACCACCGAAGCGGTACAGATACACGGTGGTTATGGTTTTGTAAAAGAATACCATGTAGAACGCCTGATGCGCGATGCGAAAATTACCCAGATTTATGAGGGTACAAGTGAAGTGCAGCGGATCGTGATCTCGAGGAGTATTCTTAAGTAAGGATTTACGGATTAGCGGATGACGGATTGCGGATTGAATGCCGATGCTGTTCTCTATAAGTTTTGAACGCTGGTGGCTGTTTTTGAAAACGGCACCAGCGTTTTTATTTTTTAATCTGTGAATCCGTAATCCGCCAATCCGCTAATTTTACAGCCCATGATCTTAGCAAGAATATTACTGTTTTCTCTGCTTATGCTACTAACGAAAGGTATGCTGGCGCAGGATAGTATTGTTATAGCACAATTACTCCGGCGGATCGATCAGTTGCAGGTAAAGGAGAGCAGTGTGTTTCCGGAAGGATCATTTGCTTCGTACCGTTTATATGCTTTGAACAAAGACCGGGAGAAAGCGGATGTGAATGCTTTTTTTACAGGGTTGATCGGTTTTACCCTGAAAGATTTACAGCCGCATCTTTCCCGGGGGCAGCAGCAACTGGCAGACCAGATCCTTCAAAACAGTTTACCGGTTTATTCCAAGTTTCAGAACCGGAAGGGAAGACCCACCTATAATTTCTGGCCCACCGATACACCACGGATCTTTCCCAATGGCGGCTGGCTGAATGTATTTGATAAACCACAGGCTTTACCCGATGACCTGGACGATACGGTGATTATGTTACTGGCCCTGAATGCCCCGGACTCTGTGGCCAGGCAGGTGCATGTACTGATGCAGGGTTATGTAAACAACGGACAGAAACCCGTCAAAAATACATTTAAGGATTTCCGCAAAATTGGAGCGTACTCTACCTGGTTCGGAAAAAAAATGCCGGTTGATTTTGATATATGTGTATTGGCCAACGTATTGTATTTTGTACAACGATATCAATTGAACTGGACAGCTGCCGATACTGCCAGTTTACAACTGATTGAAAAAGTGCTGGAGGAAAAAAAGCATCTTACCTCCGCAGCCTATGTATCGCCGCATTACAGCAAACTTCCCATTATTCTGTATCATTTATCGAGGCTGATGAGTGTAAGACCGATCCCCTCATTGGAAAAATACAGACCACAATTGATTGAAGAAGCCAGGGAGGCCATGAATCATTCAACTGATTTTATGGAGCAGGTGATCCTCAGTACTTCGCTGTTACGATGGGGTGTGCAGCCACCTGCCATAGAAATCTATACGGCAGGAAGCCTTACCGAACTGATAGAAGAAGGCAGTTTCTCTTTCTTTATCGCCAATATGGCTTCCATGCTGCCCGATCCGTTCAAGCAATGGATGGGAGGGGCCGGGGTAGGAAAGTTTTATTATGATTGTGATGCGTATAATAATTTATTGGTACTTGAATACCTGGTTTGGAAGAATCGATTAACGAATTAGCGGATTTACGGATGACGGATTGGCGGATTTGGAACATATTGTATCGGCTGGGTTTAGATAACGATACATGCAACCAGGTGAAACCGCGCTCGTAAGTATTCCGAAATGAATCTGCCAATCCGCTAATCCGTCATGCGCTAATTAAATAACAAGCTATGTCAGTAAATCTGGAAAAATATACCGAAATCAAAAAAGAACTCGGAACAACCACCCTCGTGGCCGTTAGTAAAACCAAACCCAACGAAGACATACAGGAACTCTATGCGCTGGGACAACGCGATTTTGGAGAGAATTATGTGCAGGAACTGGTGGATAAAGAAGCGGCTTTACCGAAAGATATCCGCTGGCATTTTATCGGTCACCTGCAGAGTAATAAAGTGAAATATATTGCGCCTTTTGTGCACCTGATTCACGGGGTGGATAGTTTTAAACTGCTACAGGAGATCAACAAACAGGCGGCTAAACAGAACCGGATCATTGATTGCCTGCTGCAGGTACATATTGCACAGGAAGAAACCAAGTTCGGTATGGATCAAACTGAACTGGAAGAAGCATTGGCTGGTACCGCTGCTTTACCCCATGTGCGGGTTTGTGGTTTGATGGGGATGGCTTCTTTCAGTGACGACGGGGAGAAAGTGAGAGGCGAATTCCGTTTACTGAAAGCTTTGTTTGATAAGTGCCGTGAATGGCCGGTGGTGGGTGTTGAGTGGGCAATTCTGAGTATGGGGATGAGCGGGGATTATACGATAGCGATGGAAGAGGGGAGTACGATGGTGAGGATCGGGAGTTTGTTATTTGGTGCCCGATCATATAAAGAGAAAGGAATTTGAAAATGTGTTAATTTGAAAATTTGAAAATAAGATTTTTTGGGGGGGATAAAATGCCATCCGGTTCTATAACCTGTTAAAATACTTTCCTATTGTGTTTGTTGGGTTAGTTGATTCTTGTAAATCTATATTTGAAAGGATCAGTAGCATTGTCAAATAAGATAAGTGTGTCATTAAAGATTCTATCTACCACATATGTGTTCCCTGAACCATTCGTGTCACCGAAATTCAGGAGATAAGTGCTGTCGCCGAATACATCTTTCGTCCGGTACCAGGAAATAGTCGCATCAGTAACAATACGATTATGTAAGGATTGAATTATTTTCCCGTTGCTAAATGACCAAAACTCTTCATACCTGTCGCGCTGTACAATATAACCTGCAAGCAACCCTCCCGAATAATAACGTAGCTGCCATGTCCCATTTAGATATGACGTAATAGTATCAAGAGGTTTGTTGTATAAAACAATTGACAAATTTGTATCTGCTTTAGATATCGCTGTACTGTCTTTTGAGCAGGAGCCGAGAAGGGATAAACTGAAAAATAGAAGAAATCGATACATGATTTTAGCTTTTACAAAAAAATCTTTAAGCAATAGTAGGTGCGCATCTTGCTTCCACTTGCTTTTGATGCAACGAAATACAGCATATAAAATGTGTTAATTTGAAAAGGAAACCCCATTTTCAAATTAACACATTCTCACATTTTCAAATTACTTCAACGTTTCCTCCAGCCATTTATAAAACTCTCTTTGCCATACCAGTGCATTCTGTGCGCTTAAGACCCAATGGTTTTCATCGGGAATGTATAAAAAGCGGCTTTTAATACCTTTTAACTGTGCTGCCTGGAATGCCTGCTGACCCTGCTCAATGGGTACCCTGTAATCGCGGCCGCCTTGTATGATCAGGATAGGCGTATTCCATTTTTCTACAAAATTGCTGGGCGATTGTGCAAAAGAACGCTGTGCAACGGCATTGCTCTTATCCCAGTAGCTGCCTCCCTTTTCCCAGTTCTCGAAAAACATTTCGTCGGTAGTACCGTACATGCTTTTGAAATCAAATACCCCGTCGTGTGAAATAAAGGTCTTAAAACGGCCTTCATGCTGACTGGCCAGTGCAAATACAGAGAAGCCGCCAAAGCTGGCACCAACGGCCCCTAAACGGTCTTTATCTACAAAAGGTTCTTTGGCAACCGCATCAATGGCGCTGAGGTAATCCTGGATCACCTGTCCGCCCCAGTCTTTACTCACCTGTTCATTCCATGCTGTGCCAAAACCCGGCATACCGCGTCGTGCCGGTGCTACTATGATATATCCCTGCGAAGCCATCAGCTGAAAATTCCAGCGGAAAGAATAGGATTGTGTTAAAGGCGATTGCGGGCCACCCTGGCAATAGAGCAGGGTAGGATATTTTTTCGCCGGATCAAATCCCGGCGGATATACAACCCATACCAGCATCTGTTTGTTATCGGTTGTGGTTACAAATCTGCGCTCCGCTTTTACTTTTTTGATTTTGGCATAAGCCGCATCATTCACATGGGTAAACTGCAGCCATTTGCCATTAGACAGGTTGAATTGATAGAGTTCAGATGCCCGGTTCATATCATTCCGTGCTACAATCACTGCATTTTCTGTTTCGCAAATGATCGCACTTACATCAAAATCGCCATTGGTGATCTGTGTTATAGTGGGAGAAGTTTTGGTAACCAAAGCATCATTCACCCGAAACAGCTGCAGTGTTCCATTGATAGGTGCAATGAAATAAATACTATCGCCTCTGCGGCTCCAGAGAAAGCTTTCTACATGAATATCATCACGCTGGGCGGTCAGGTTTACCTGTGTTTTGCCATCAGATACTATGATATCCTGTTTATCCGCTTCGTACCCATCCCTTTTCATCTGTAGCCAGGCCAGTTGTCCTTTGCTGTTAAAAGCCGGATTTACATCATATCCCTTATTACTTTCAGTCAGGTTGCGGGTTTTACCTGTTTCGGCATCATATTCATACAGATCAGTATTGGTGCTGAGGGCATATTCGGTACCAAATTTTTTCTTGGCTACATATACCAGGTGTCTGCCATCCGGGTTCCATACAAAATCCTCATCGCCGCCAAAGGGTTTGGTTGGACAATCGAAAGGTTCATTGAACTGGATATCGCTGGCTTTTTTCAGATCAGGTTTTCCGTTAACGACCGGCGACACAAATACATGGTCAAATTTCCCATCTTCCCAGGTATCCCAGTGGCGGTAATTCAATGAGTTATAAATGTAAACGTTGGCATTTTTCAGGTCGGGATGCATGGATGCCCCCGTTACCTTCATCACTTCCACATTTCTTGTTTCTGCAAAGTATTTTTTGTTGGAAGAAATCTTACTGTTTACCAGAAAGCTGTCTGTATTGGGAATCGGAAAAGATTCACCACCACTGGTAGCCACTGCATACAATTTGCGCGAGCTTCTATTCTCGGCAGCATTGGGGGTGCTTACCTGGTAAATCACATATTGGTTGTCTTTAGAAATACCCAATCCGGTTACACGGCCTAACTTCCATAATTGTTCGGGAGAGAGGGGGGAGGTTTGGGCGAGGGCTGCGGTTGCAATGATGCTTAGCAGGAGGATGGTTACTATGCGTTTCATATAGATAAAATGAGTGAATGATAGTATGCTGGAATGATAGAATGTTTTATTTGGTTTTTGCATAGTCGAAAACGAGTTGGCAGAAGGCTTTTACACCTACGTCGAGTTTACTGTCGTCGATGATAAAATCGGGGGTGTGATGACCGGGTGCATTTTCTGCGGTGAACCTGGCATCACGGGCACCGAGATAGAAAAAGAAAGACGGTGCTTTCAGTCCATAATAAGAAAAATCTTCTGCACCGGTTTCCCAACGGTGTAATACTACATTGCCTTCGCCGGCCGCTTTCTGTAAAGAGGGCAGGGTTTGGGCCACCAGTTTGGGATCGTTATAGGTTACCAGTGTTTTGGTATCAATACTTACTTCGGCAGTGGCACCATACGCTTCCGCAATACCCTTTGCCATTTTGCGGATGCGCTCATGAACCTCTTTCTGCATTTTACTGTCCAATGTACGGATGGTTCCTTCCATGATGGCTTCTTCCGGAATAATATTGGGACGCACACCGGCATGGATCTTACCCACCGTCAGGATCACAGGTGCTTTGGGCAGTTCAGACTGGCGACTGACGATGGTCTGCAAATTCTGCACAATCGCTGAACTCACTACAATCGGATCGATGCCCAGCCAGGGATTGGCACCATGCGTTTGTCTGCCTTTTACTTTGATGGTGAACCAGTCGGAAGAAGCCATAAAAGCTTCCGGTTTGTAATAAATTTTACCGAGATCCAGACCGGCTTCAATATGCATGCCGAATACGGCATCTACTTTCGGATTATCGAGAGCCCCTTCTTTAACCATCAAAGGCGCACCCCCTTCTTCCGTACCGGGAGGACCTTCTTCAGCCGGCTGAAACAGGAAGACAACCGTACCAGGAATATCTTTTTTCATTTTCGACAGGATATCTGCGGCACCTAATAACATGGCAATATGGGAATCGTGTCCGCAGGCATGCATCACACCCACTTGTTGTCCGTTATATTCTGCGGTGGCATTGGATTTAAAAGGGAGCGGATTCCTTTCTGTTACTGGCAGTCCATCAATATCGGCACGCAATGCCACTACCGGCCCGGGTTTACCGCCTTTTAATACGCCTACCACACCTGTACGGGCCGCTATCCGGGTTTCGATGCCGAGTTGTTTCAGGGTCGCTTCAATCTTTTTAGCGGTATTGAATTCTCTGTTCGAGAGTTCCGGAAACTGGTGAAAATACCTGCGCCATTCTACCACTTTGGGTGATTGCTCTTTTACCAGTTGCTCGTAATTGGCCGGCAGGTTCTGTGCCGATGCTGCCACCGTGAAGAGCAAACAAAATGGGATCAATTTTTTCATGTTTCTTGATTGATATAAATAAAACGAAAATTATTTTTTGGTAAAAACGTAGGAGTCAAACTCCACAAAATCGCTTGCTTTGATGTCTACAGAAATGACTTTGTTGTTTTCGATCCGGAATTTTACAGGAAATACACCAAAAGCGGGGTTGCTGTATACCAACATCCATTCGCCGTTATCCATGTATCGCATATAAGCCGTTAGATTATTGTGACTGTTGAATTTGATCAACAATTCATCACCCATGGATGTAATGTTGATGTTTCCGTATACATCATTCACATAACTGCCTGTATACGCTGTAATGGGCTGTTCCGGTGCAGTTCCCTTGACCCGCGCCTGCATGGCTGTCAGATTTTTTACTGCTTCTTCAGTTTCTTTGATATGACCGGGTAATTGCTGCAAACTCCTGTTCACATAAGGTACACCCAGGTAAGAATCAAGAATCTGGTAGCGCAATGCTTCAAAAAAGTTCTGGTTATCGTTATTGGTAAGAATGGTGATACCAAGGTTCTCCTCGGGCACAAAACAGGTATTGGTTACAAAGCCGAAAGCCCCGCCTGTATGCCAGAATACCTGTTTGCCGTTATAATCTGTCATAAATACGCCAAGACCATAACCAGTATAATGGGTAGGGAGGGAGCCGCTCTTGCGACTCGAGATAACCGTTGCCATATCCCGGGTGGTCCTGATCACGGGCCAGGGCAGGATACGTTTGCCTTCATACCTGCCGCTATCCAGCTGCAGCTGTAACCAGCGAGCCATATCTTTTACATTGCTGACCATACTGCCTGCCGGCCCCAGGTTATCTACCTGGTCGTAGGGCAGTTCATGCAGGTCTCCCGTAAATGAGGTGGAATAAGGTTTAGAAACATTGGGCCGCTGCGGCATGCCGGAAGTCAGCATATGGGTATTCTTCATACCCAGTGGCAGTACGATACTGTCGTACACGTACACTTCCCAGGGTTTGCCGCTTACTTTGGGGATAATCTCTCCCGCAGTAAGAAAACAACTGTTACAGTACCCAAAATCCTGGCGGAACAAACCGGTAGGCTTAAGTAACCGCATCCGGTCAATGATCTGGCTACGACTCAGATTGCCATCCCAGAAAGTAAAATCACCCTGGAAAGTTTTTGTACCGAGGTGATGACTCAGCATATCCCTGATGGTTACCTGCTCTGTGGTATTTTTATCATATAGCCGGAAGTCAGGAAAATATTTTGTAATCCTGTCGTTCAGCGTCAGTTTTTTGTTATAAGCCAGTTGTGAGAGGGCCGTACCCGTAAACAGTTTGCTGTTACTGGCAATCATGAATAAGGTATTCTCATCCACTTTTTCATGGGTTTGTATATTCCTTTCGCCAAACCCTTTCATCACCACTATTTTTCCGTCTTTTACGATGGCAATGGCCAAACCGGGAATCTGCCAGTCTTTCATGCCTTTTTCGATATAGGCGGTGAGACTATCACTCACAAACGGGTTATTTTGTGTATGTCCCGCGGTAGTTAAGAGCATCACCAGGCAAAAAACAGAAACCAATATTTTCATGAGCAGTAGTTTGAATAGGGAAGGTACTAATTTGGTGATATTGATTTACAGCCGGTATGCATATATTTATACCTTGTTTTACACCGGTTTTTAGGTAATATGTAATTTATGTAAGTAATAGGCAGCGTACTGTAATTGTAACTGCTCTTTTCCCATGACCTTTATGTTGTGGGTACGTTAAATTACCCGGTTTTAACCCTATCAAAAAAAACATTTATGAGAAAAATTACTTTACTGCTGCTGTCACTCGGATTGTTCAGCACTATGTCGCTGAAAGCTTCTATCACAGAACCTGTTGTTAAAAGCAAGGCCGACTCTTCCGTGATCAAGGAAATGATGCTGGATGATGTGGTTGCCACCGATGCACTACGTGAATTCAGGAGTTTATCACGGGTAGAGAAGAAAATGCGTATGGCTGAAGTGAAAAAAGTACTCAAAGAATATAAAGCCGCCAAAAAAGCCGGTACAGCCGCCGCCGAACCCAGTACCAGTACCATCTTACTGGTTATTCTGGCCATCCTGTTACCACCACTGGCCGTTTACCTGCATGAAGGAACGATCAATGGTAAATTCTGGCTCAGTCTATTATTGACTTTGCTGTTCTGGTTACCAGGTGTGATCTATGCCTTGTTCGTAGTATTAACCTAAGTAATTGGTAATTAGCAATCAGAAATTAAAAATTAGCAATTGAAAGAGAACTGAAGTGAACTGCATTAGGCATTTCCCCGAAGTAATTTTTAATTGCTAATTTTTAATTTTTAATTATCCTCTGTATTCTCCGAATACTTTCCGCAATACATCTGCGATCTCACCAAGGGTGCAGTAATTTTCCACAGCTTTAATCACGGGGGGCATCAGGTTGGTTCCTTCTTTGGCGGCGAGGGCAATTTTCTCCAGGCAGTTTTCTGCCTTTTCTGCGGAACGTTTTGCCCGCAATTGCTGTAATTTTTCCGATTGAAGGGTTCTGATACTGTCGTCTATCTTAAAGCCGGGTATCGGGCTTTCTTTATCAATGGTGAATTTGTTTACGCCTACAATAATTTTTTCTCCGCTTTCAATGGCCCGTTGGTATTCATAGGCACTGCGGGCAATTTCATCCTGCATAAAACCGGATTCAATAGCACTTACACTGCCGCCCATGGCATCGATCCTGTTTACCAGCTCCCGGGCTTTCTGTTCCACTTCATTCGTTAGTGATTCTATATAATAACTTCCTGCCAGCGGATCAACCGTGTCGGGAGCACCGCTTTCAAAAGCAACTACCTGCTGGGTGCGTAAGGCAATCCGGGCTGCTTCTTCGGTTGGCAGACTCAGTGCTTCGTCGTATCCGTTGGTATGCAGACTCTGTGTACCACCCAATACAGCCGCCAGGGTCTGTATGGTAACGCGGGAAATATTGTTCAGTGGTTGTTGCGCAGTTAAAGTGGCACCACCTGTTTGTGTGTGAAAACGCAGCATCATGGCTTTTTCGTCGGTAGCGCCCAGTTCTTTCATCATGGTGGCCCACATCCGCCGGGCGGCTCGGAACTTGGCTACTTCTTCAAACAGGTTATTATGTGCATTAAAGAAGAAGGAGAGACGTTTCCCAAAAACATTTATATCTAATCCTTTCGCCAAAGCGGCCTGCACATAAGCTTTGCCATTACTCAACGTAAAAGCGATTTCCTGTACTGCCGTACTGCCCGCTTCGCGGATATGGTAACCGGAAATAGAAATGGTATTCCATTTGGGTAATTCTTTGCTGCACCATTCAAAAATATCCGTGATGATACGCATCGAAGGTTTGGGCGGATAGATATAGGTGCCCCTGGCTGCGTATTCCTTTAAAATATCGTTCTGGATGGTTCCATTGATCTTCGAAAGATCGGCCCCCTGTTTTTTAGCAAGGGCCACATAAAAAGCCAGCAGGATAAAACCCGTGGCATTGATGGTCATGGAAGTACTTACGTCTTCCAGTTTAATGTCTTTGAACAGCAATTCCATGTCTTCCAGGCTATCAATGGCTACACCTACTTTACCCACTTCTCCCTCGGCCAGTGCGTGGTCGCTATCATACCCGATCTGCGTGGGCAGGTCAAAAGCCACACTCAACCCCATTACACCCTGCGATAACAGATAGTGGTACCTTTTGTTACTTTCTTCTGCTGTGGAAAAACCGGCATACTGGCGCATCGTCCAGAGTTTGCCCCGATACATATCAGGCTGTACCCCCCTTGTATAGGGAAACTGCCCTGGCTGCTCTGGTGCCGCAGTTTCTGTTTGTGGCTGGGGATAATATACTTTCCTGATCTCTATCCCGCTATCGGTAAATACTTTTTTTTCACTCATCCGGCAATCGTTAAATTAAGCAACCTGAAAAACTATAACCTGGTAAACCAGTAAACTACTAAACCAATAAACAAGTAAACCAACTTCCTATAATAACTTCTTCGCTTCAAAACTCAAAGCTTCACTCACCAGTTCGTGCATATTCGCTTTATCATCGTGCATCAGGTATTCGAGTAAAGCACGGTTCAGATCCAGTCCGGAAGCGGTAGGAGGTAACAGAGCAGCTACCTGATTAATAATAAGCAGGTTTTTCTCTTTCAGGCTTCTTACCGCGTTCCAGGTTTCGGGTGTTACATAGATCTGCTGGGTAATATTATAATCGAACTCATCCCTGATAGAACGGGTAAGTACCAACTGCATATCGCGGGCAGATAAACCCTCGTAACTGATCCGGCTCACCAGTTGAGAGATCGCGATCCTGTCTACCAGCAGCGTCAGCCTTTCATAGGCCTGTAATTGAAGGGCTACAGAACCGGTATCTTTTTGGGGGAGTTTTTCCGCCGTAAGCGTATCAGCCGGTTTGGGTCTGAGAAAATAGAAATAAGCCAAACAACCCACTGCAACCACGCCAGCCAATACCAGGTACTTAGAATCCATGCTACCGATTTTTCACAAAAATAAGGTAAACAGCGGCAGCGCCTCTTTGTTTTAGGAACTATCCGGCCATCTGGAATTTTCCGCTATCGAAAACAGGCTTTGTGGCCGCGCTTCCATTTATCCGTAACTTTGCAGTAATAATTGAAGCCCATGGAGACGATGACCCAATTAACCCCAGTAAGTTTAACGGCCAGTGCCATCACCGAACTGAAGCGTTTAATGAATGAGGATGGATTTGATACCACCCAACGCCTTCGCGTTGGCGTAAAGGGCGGCGGTTGCAGCGGCATGACCTATGTACTGGGTTTTGACAAACCCGAACCCGAAGACCAAACATTTGAGATCGAAGGTATTTCCTGCGTAATGAATAAAAGCCATGGATTGTACCTCTACGGTATGGAAATAGACTGGCAGGGCGGATTAAACAGCCGTGGTTTTACCTTCAGCAATCCGAATGCAAGTAAGACTTGCGGATGTGGTACCAGTTTTGCCGTATAATCGCTGGTAATTTACCTATCAGAAATTCTTGAAAGCCTCGCTTAGCGGGGCTTTTGTTATGGATGATAGTGCAACCGTAAAACGCTTGATAGTGTTGCGTAAATGCACTTCAAACAAAAAGCCCGCAATTGTGATTGCGGGCTTTTCTATCAGAGAGAAAAATTACTTCTTGTTTTCTACCGAAGACTTCCTTCCCAGCGGGCGATGTTTGGCAAAATCAACCAATACAGGTGCCGCTACAAAAATAGAAGAGTAGGTACCTGTTACCACACCAATCAGCATCGCGAAAGCGAAACCGCGGGTTACTTCTCCACCAAAGATGAAGAGGATCAAGATGGTCAGGAATACGGTTAAGGAAGTCATGATGGTACGACTCAGTGTTTCATTGATCGCACGGTTAATCACGGCTGCATTATCCGAACCTTTCATCAGGCTGCTGTCTTCCCGGATCCTGTCATACACAATCACCGTATCATTCATTGAGAAACCGATCACCGTCAGTATCGCCGCAATAAAATGCTGGTCAATCTCTAATGGGAAAGGAACAATGGTACGTGCATAACTGAATACGATCAGGGTTACAAATACGTCGTGTAACAGCGAGAAAATCGTTCCCAGTGAATAACGCCAGTCGCGGAAACGGATAAAGATGTACAGACAGATAACGATGATCCCGAAAACCACCGCTTTGGTAGCACCTTTCTTCAGGTCATCAGAGATCGTAGGTAATACGGTCTGTGAACTTTGTTTGTATGTTTTTTCAAAATCAATGAAGCTCAGACCTGCAGGCAGGTGGTTCTTCAATCCGGTATACAGTTTCTTCTCCACCAGAGAGTCAATATTGGTACCGGTTTCTTTGATCTTATAGGAAGTAGTGATATTGATCTGGTTCTTTACATCCACGGTTTTAATAATCACCGCTTCGCCGAATTCCGTTTTCAACTCGTCCCGGATCTGGTCTTCATTCACCGGTTTATCGAATTTAATGGTATAACTACGTCCACCGGAGAATTCCACACCCTCATCAAACGCATCTTTCCGAACCAGGGTACTCAGACCTAACAGAAAGATGACAACAGAGATGGCATAAGCATATTTGCGGTATTCAATGAACTTGAAAGCTGCGTGTTTGAAGATCTTTCTGGACAGGCCAGTGAAATATTCAAAGTGACGGTTTTTGTTCATGTACCAGTCAGTGATCAGTCTTGATACCAGGATACCGCAGAAAAGCGACAGCAGGATACCAATGATCTGTGTGGTAGCAAATCCGAGTACAGGTCCTAATCCGAAATAAGCCAGGATGATCGCTGTTAAAAGGGTAGTAACGTGTGCATCCAATACAGGAGACAGAGAACGTCTGTAACCATCGTTCACCGCATTCTGGTAGCTTTTGCCTTTGGTAAGCTCTTCTTTGATACGCTCAAAGATGATTACGTTGGTATCTACCGCCAGACCAATGGTGAGTACCAGACCCGCAATACCGGGAGCCGTCAGCGTAAAGCCTAAGGCACTCAGGATACCGATGGTAAACAGCAGGTTCAGGATCAGGGCGATATTCGCTACCCATCCACCTGTGTTAAAGTACAACAGCATCAGCGCAAAGATTACGATAAAGGATACAAGGAACGACATCGCTCCACCTTTAATCGATTCTTTACCCAGGGTAGGACCTACCTGTTGTTCCTGGATAATTTTGGCAGGAGCAGGCAGTTTACCGCTTTCGAGGATTTCGGCCAGGTCCTGTGCTTCTTTAATGGTATAACTTCCGGAAATCTGTGAGTTACCGGTAGTGATGGGCTCGTTTACATTCGGAGCAGAGTACACAAAATTATCCAGAACTACGGCAATGGGTTTACCCACGTTACGGGTGGTCATTCTTGCCCAACCGGCAGTACCGGCTTTGTCCATATTCATTTTAATGGCAATACGGCCTCTCTCATCATAATCCTGAGAAGCACTGATACCTTCACCACCCAGTTCCGCCTGGCCATTGTCCAGGGTCTTGATGGCATATAAAGTAAGGATATCTTTCAATTTAGGATCATCCAGTTCCGCTTTACCGTACATGAATACGAGGTTGGAAGGGAACTTGTTCTTCACCACATCCAGGCGCAGGTAATCATTCAGGGTACCGGTATCTTTAGAAGGGATATAACCGATAGAAGCCGGGTATACCGCTTTACCATCCTGACCGGCATAGGGCTGGCTGAACTGGATCAGGCGACCGATCGGGTTTTTGTTGGCATTAAGCTTGGCCGAATCGGCTTTGGCAGCAGGTTTGGTATTGCCGGCAATAGCAGACAGGGTAGAAGTTTTACCGGTATCGGTTTTAGCCGCTGTTGCAGCGGTTTTGGCCGTATCTGCTGTTGCAGGTGCTGCTTTACTGGTATCGGTTACTTTTACGCCGTTCAGGTAATCTTCTACCGCTTTATCAGCAGCGAGGATGCCGTTCTGTAATTCTTTGCTTTCGAAAGTATATACTTCAAAAAACTGGAGGTTGGCAGTTGATTGCAGGAAGGCACGAACCCTTTCTTTATCATTTACACCAGCCAGTTCAATATTGATATATCCTTTAACGGGATCGGGGTTGATATTGGGCGAAGCCACACCAAAACGGTCGATCCTCGTACGCAGAATGCGGTAAGTGGTATTGAAAGCGATATTGGCCTGGTCTTTCAGGTAAGAAGCCACTTTATCATCGCTGTCGTCGATTTTTACTTTGGGAGGTGTTCCGCTACGGGCCGCAAAATAAGGGGCCAGTTTGGCACCGGGCTTCACTTTCGCCATTTCTTCACGGAAAAGGGAGATCAGATCGGCACTGGTATTGGCTTTACGCGCAACTGCCTGTTCCAGGGCTTTGTTGAACATGGGATCCTTGGTATAGTTGGCCAGGGATTTGATCAGGCCATCCAGCCCAACTTCCATGGTTACACTCATACCACCCTGCAGGTCAAGACCCAGCATCAGTTCCTTCTCTTTGGCACTACGGTAAGTAGTGAGGCCAAAAGCCAGTTTTGCGTCCTTGGTACTGTCCAGCAAGCGTTTCAGCCTGTCTTTTTTCAGATCACTCAGCGTGTCTGCATAAGCAGCCTGTAACTCTTTGTTACCGGGGTATTTGGCAGCAGGAGTGGGGAAAGTTTTCAGCCAGGTATCGGCCTTTTTTTCCATTTCACTTTCATGGCTTTTGACAAACCAGGTGAATGACAATTGATACAGACAGATGAGTATCAAGGCAATCGCAAAAAATCGCACTAAACCTTTCAGTTGCATATTAGTAACGGTTTACAAATTTTTTTAGAGCGGCAAAGATAGGGGAATGGGAATGAAATATACTATCCGTTGCTGAGATTGGTTTTTCACAAAAAAGGCCGGTTAGTCAGCTACCGGCCTTTTTATGTTACCTATATGACGATTATTTAACATCAGATACTGTAACATCGTAATACAATGGTTTATTGGACGGTATGTTCGGCAGATAGCCAACACAACTATAAGCTAACGCAGAAGGGATAATTAATTTAATTCGTCCTCCTTTCTTAATCAGGGGAATACCAATTTTCCATCCATCGATAACCCCGGAAAGCGGATAATCTAGTGGATTATTCGAAGTAGTAAATACAGTGTTATCAAGGAATTTTCCTGTATAAACAACTGAAACAATCGAAGATGAAGTAGGTGCATTTCCCGAACCCGGAAGTACGATTTCATATAATAACCCGCTGGGATGTTCGGTATATGTGATATTGTTAGCCGTACAATAGGCTATCAGTTGTGCCTTTTCATTTGCAACCGGAACCGGTTGGCAACCACTGGTATCATTTTTACCGCAGGAATAATTCAGCAACACTAAAGACAGAATCAAAACAGAGAGAACGATTTTTTTCATGCACATTTTTTTTAATAGACTTGATTTCAGGCCTTAAGGCTGCTTCTGCACCTCTTTTTCGGCTTTATTTTTTAGAATGAGTAACTCCTGATAGCGCTGTTCCTGCATTTCCCACCTGAATTTCCGGTAAACAAAAGCCATAAAAACCGAGAGCATCATGATGGCCAGCACAAAAACAACGGAACTTAAGCGCGAATTGGCCTCCATATTGGCCCGGGTATACCAGCCGCTTTCCATGAGCAGGATCACCCCCACACCAATGGAAAAACCGATGGATAAGCCCACCAGAAAAGGGCGGAGGCTGGTTTTCTCCTTTTCGCCATGCTGGCGCCACCAGTGCAGAAACGCTTCATTTTCCGGACTCAACATACCGCAAAAGTAATCCTTCCGATAGTATAATGTTGGGGCGGGTAATAAATCAGCCAGTAAATACGTTTGATAGAAGGTCTTTGTAGCTTACCCTGAAAGCGAAAACTATGGTACTGATCAAGAAATACGGTCTGCCGCTATTCCTGCTGGTTCTGCTTTTGCATCTTGTATGTATTTATCTGGAAATGAGCACTATCAGGCTGATAACTAAACTTTTATTGTTACCTATACTCATCCTGTATCTTGCCGCAGAACCTGGTAAAACCAGTCCGGTAGTATACATTGGCCTGTTCTGTTCCTTTATGGGAGATCTCTTATTGACCCGTTCCGGCGAAATCTTTTTTTTACTCGGGATGCTGGCTTTTATCGGAACGCATATCTGTAATATCCTCTTCTTCTACAGGCTCCAAAAAGGTTACCCCGGCAAACCGGTAAACCTGGTATTGGCCATAGTAGTATTGGCTGTTATTTCCGGAGGGGTATATTTTCTGCTGGCCGATCAACTGGGTAGTTTCCGGGTTCCCATCCTTGTATATATGGCTATCATCAGCCTGATGGCGGTAATGGCCACGCAAACATGGGTACATCCTGGTTTGATCCAAACCTCCATCCGCTGTTTTATCCCCGGGGCGGCCCTGTTTGTGCTCTCAGACGGATTACTGGCACTGAACAAGTTTCTGCTGCATACCGGCAGTATCGATGTAGCTGTGATGTTCACCTATGGTATGGCCCAATACCTGCTGGTAAAGGGTTTTGTGGCAGTAAAAAAAGACAAGACTGTTCCAAGCCCTTAAACAGATACGTGAAAAATTCACATATTCTGTTTATTTTCATACATCTTCTATTTAACGGGGACACCTATCATGCAGTCATTCTTCGCAAAAAGGGCATTGACCATTTTCTGGTGCATACTGCTGCTGCATTGCGTATTTCAGTATCTGGAGCTGCCGTATGTAGCGGTTACAAAACCCATGTTAACACCCTTGCTTATTTTTCATCTGCTTCTCCACGACAATAATATTGGTTATCCAAAGGGCAAATTCATTTATTATGTCGGGCTTATACTGGCTTTTTTCGGAGATGTAATGCTGATACTGATCAACGACACTTTCTTTTTAAGTGGCATGATCGCTTTTATGCTGATGAATCTGTTATTCAGTTTCTCTTTCCTGCAAATGAACCGGTTGAGTAAGAGCAGCATCCTCCCGGTTTGTATAACCCTTACTTTTCTGGCTTTTATCGCACATGCTTTTTATCAGTTGCTGGAAGCTGAAATGGGTAGTTATAAAATTCCGGTACTTGTGTATATGGTCACTATCGCTTTCATGGTGGCTTCTGCCGTAAATGTGGCCGGGAATATGCGCTACCGGAAAGCCGCTATCAGTTACCTGATTCCGGGGGTACTGGTTTTTCTGGTAGAGAATGTACTGGTTGCCGCTAACAAATTTCACTACGACCGAGATAAAGATATTTTCGTGATTGTGATGTTAACCTATGGCCTGGCCCAATACCTGATCGTAAAGGGAATGCAGAAAATATATCTTTGATTATTCATGAACAGAACCAGACAGAATGTAATGGGAGTTTTGCTGCGCAGATATGTAATCCTGCTTTATTTTCTGACCATCTGCATCAATTGCCTGTTTCTCTATTATGATCTTCCTTATGTGGCTGTTACAAGTTCTTTACCGGTGCCGTTGTTACTATTGTATCTTTTTCTCAAAGACCCACACATCAACTCACCGGCGGGAAAATTTATCTTTTACATAGGCCTTCTCTTTGCCTTTTTGGGCGATGTGTTGCAGATTGTGGTAACTAATGAACTCTTTTTTACCTGCAGTCTGGTAGCTTTTATGCTGATGAATATCTGCTACAGTATTTCTTTTTACAACCTGAACAGGGGAGGGCTGAAAAAACCGCTGGCTTTTCTGGCTGCCATCGTTGTACTGGCCGTAATGGGATATGCTTTTGTGAGTATTCTTGAAACAGAGATAGGCACTTATAAAGTTCCGTTGATCCTGTATATGTCTACTTTAATTACAATGACAGCTTTTGCCATACATGCCGCCGGCAGTGAGCACTATTATCAGATAGCAGTGAAATACCTGCTACCCGGCACCATCATCTTCATCACACAGAATATCATTTTTGCACTCAATCTGTTTCATTCGGGTGGGCCTTCGAATGGGTTTATCTACAGTATCATTCCCTATGCCATTGCACAGTTCCTGATGGTAAGAGGTATGGAGAAAGCGTATCTCTGAAAGCCAATCCTAACCATAAAAAATCCCCGCTCTTTTGCAAGAAGCGGGGATTGTATTTTAGGTAAAGCGGGATTAATATCCACCCATGCCGCCCATATCAGGTGCGCCATGTGCATGCGGTGCTTCAGGCTTTGGTTTGTCAGCAATCACACACTCAGTTGTTAATAACATGGCGGCGATAGATGCTGCATTCTCCAATGCTACACGGCTCACTTTGGTTGGGTCAATAACACCTGCTTTGAACAGGTTCTCGTACACTTCTGTGCGGGCATTGAAACCAAAGTCGGCTTTACCTTCCTTGATTTTCTGTACCACAATAGAACCTTCGATACCGCTGTTTACCACAATCTGGCGCAGTGGCTCTTCGATCGCTCTTTTCACGATCTGGATACCGGTAGTTTCGTCTTCGTTGGCACCTTTCAGTTTCTCCAGGCTTTCTACGGCACGGATATAGGCAACACCACCACCTGGTACGATTCCTTCTTCAACAGCAGCCCTTGTTGCGTGCAGTGCATCGTCAACGCGGTCTTTTTTCTCTTTCATTTCCACTTCTGTGGCAGCACCTACGTACAGAACAGCTACACCACCGCTTAATTTAGCGAGACGCTCCTGTAATTTTTCGCGGTCATAGTCAGAAGTAGTGTTTTCGATCTGGGCTTTGATCTGGTTTACACGGGCAACAATGTCCGCTTTTTTACCTTTTCCGCCTACAACAATTGTATTGTCTTTATCGATGGTTACAGAAGCAGCCTGTCCTAAGTAAGTCAGGTCAGCATTCTCTAATTTGAAACCTTGTTCTTCGCTAACCACGGTACCTGCTGTCAGGATCGCGATATCGGTCAGCATTTCTTTTCTGCGGTCGCCGAAACCAGGAGCTTTTACAGCAGCTACTTTCAGGGTACCACGTAATTTGTTTACTACCAGGGTAGCCAGTGCTTCACCTTCCAGGTCTTCGGCAATGATCAGCAATGGACGACCGCTCTGGGCCACTTTCTCCAGGATATGGAGGATGTCTTTCATAGCGCTGATCTTCTTGTCGTAGATCAGGATGTATGGATTCTGCAGTTCCACTTCCATTTTTTCGCTGTTGGTAACGAAATAAGGAGAGATATAACCGCGGTCAAACTGCATACCTTCTACTACGTCAACAGTGGTATCAGTGCCTTTCGCTTCTTCTACAGTGATCACACCTTCTTTACCCACTTTGCTCATAGCGGTGGCAATCAGTTTGCCGATTTCGCTGTCGCTGTTGGCAGAGATCGTAGCTACCTGCTCAATTTTCTTGGAATCGTTACCGATGGTCTGAGATTGTGCTTTCAGGCTGTCGATCACTTTGGCAACTGCTTTGTCGATACCACGCTTCAGATCCATAGGATTCGCGCCGGCAGCAACGTTTTTCAGTCCTTCGCCAATAATCGCCTGTGCCAGAACGGTAGCAGTAGTAGTACCATCACCGGCAATATCAGCGGTTTTAGAAGCTACTTCTTTCACCATCTGGGCGCCCATGTTTTCAATAGGATCTTCCAGTTCAATTTCTTTTGCTACAGTAACACCATCCTTGGTAACCTGGGGTGCACCGAATTTCTTTTCAATAACCACGTTACGGCCTTTGGGTCCGAGGGTTACTTTTACCGCGTTGGCTAAAGTGTCAACGCCTTTTTTCATCTTATTTCTTGCTTCGATATCGAAGAAAATCTGTTTAGCCATTGTATTAGAATTTGAAAATTTGTGAATTTGAGAATTTGAAAATCTGATGGGCTGGTTCAGTTAAAGAACAGCCGGGTACAAATTGTTCAATTAAACGATTGCGAGGATATCGCTCTCTCTCATGATCAGCAGGTCCTGGCCTTCGATCTGGATCTCAGTTCCGGCGTATTTGCCATACAATACGGTATCGCCAACTTTTACAGTTACGGGCTCATCTTTTTTACCGGCACCGGCTGCTACAATGGTACCACGTTGTGGTTTCTCTTTCGCAGTATCAGGGATAATGATTCCGCCTGCAGTTTTTTCTTCAGCAGCGGCAGGCTTAACAATTACTCTGTCGTGCAGAGGAGTAACGTTGAGTTTTTTTGCCATACGTTATGGGTTTTTAATTGATTTGAGTAATAATACCGTCCTGTCATCGATTATTGTGCCATGCGGGTAATTCAGGTCAAATTTTCAGCATCCCGGCCCAAACCGGGGTGGCGCTCGTAAAGACTGTCAGAAACGGCGGCAAAGATGGGGTAAGTTTCTGACATCCTGTGTCAAAATTGCATGGTTCCCGGAACCGGTTTGGGGTTACGCAGATACCCGTATCGTGCTCCAATAGGGCAGTGCATACCCACAAAAAAGCCATCATCCTTGCGGGATGATGGCCGGTTGGCTAAAATAGTACCAGTATCGGTTATCGCTGAACCACCTGTGAACGCAGGGTATTTACCAGTGCGCCCACGGAATTGATCAGGTTGGAAGGCAGCTTGTTCTTATTGGCGCCCACCACCAGGTCGGCAATAAACTGGTCAAAATCGGCACTGGATGATTTCCCGTTCATGCGGCTGTTTTTGGCAGGGTCATGGGCGGCTACCATATCCAATCCTGTGTAAGTGAAATTTTTGGCTCCGGTGGCTACACAGAAAAAGTCTGTCAGATCCTTGCTCAGAGCGGCAAAACCACTGGTATTGCCCGCTGTTACCTCAGCCAGTAATACCTTAAAAAATCCATTCAGTTTGGGATCGGCGGCAATCACAAAAATAGTACTGTCTACCACCGAACGGATGCCCAAACGGCCCTGTTCAATTTTGGTGGAATTGTTGGCCGGATCTGTAACCATCGTGGTTCCACCCAGCGAATCATAGAGAGTGGCTTTTACTACGGTCATGGCATCCTCATTTTTGCTGCAGGAGCTGAGGATAAAACTGGTCATTATTGCCATAAGGCCCAGTGTCAGAATGCTTGCTTTTTTCATGTATTTGATTTTATGGGTGACGATTAAAAAACCTGTTTCAGGTAAGCCATCAGCTTGTAACCACGCGAACCATTGGGCACAGGACAACCCGATTTCATTTCTGCCGCAGAAGGTTTGATCCTTTCTACCGGTAATTGCAGTTTCCTGCCCAGATCGCCGGTAAGCTGGTCGGCATTGGTTTGTAAAGGAGAGTAGGTAAATACAACAATGTCAGAAGCTTCGTTACACAGTACCCGATCTACCCCGGGCTGCTGGTATAACCAGGTTGTAACACGTGCCGCTTCGGCTGCATTGATATCTTTCCGGATATCGATCCTTGCCATGATGCGGGTACTGGCATCCGGTGCTTTGGGGCGGGTAACCAGGTAGATATGTACCGCCAATACACCGGTTAACAGCAGCAGGGTTGCCCCACTGTACGCAAGAACCTTTGTGATCAGTTTTCTTTTCATAAAAAGGATTTCAGTTGTGAATGATGTGATAGATAAACGAGGAAAGGAGGCGTTCGGATTGGCTTTGGCAGAAATTATTTTTTCCCAACAGAAATACCCTTGCTGCAATCCGGCAGGACGGGTTCAACGTAAGTACAGATATACCGCGATATCATCAAGTTGATACTGTACAAAAGCGTATATACTCAATATGATATGATTTCCAGAAGCCTATGGCTTTACGTAAGGTTGTATCAAGGTTGAGACCCGTCCGTTCCCGGACGGGTATTTTCATTTTGTACCAGCCGCCGAAAACAATATCTTTGCATCCCTCAAATAAGTTCTTATCAGATGATCAGTAGAAGAAATATACGTGTGAAAGTGATGCAGTTGCTGTATATGATCGAAGCCGCCGATAGCCCGATCGCCTTTAAGAAACCCGTAGAAGAATTACAGAAACAATTGGATAAAAGCAGGGAGTTGTTTGTGTACCTGTTGTACTTTTTAACCGAAGTGGCCCGTTATGCAGAAACCAGTGCACAGAAAAGGGCTTCCCGCAACCTTCCCTCAGAAGAAGACCTGAATGTAAACATCAAAATTGCCGGTAACGACTTTTTATGGCAGATCCTGGAAAACCCTTCTTTCAAAAAGGCCGTTGAAACAGATCTTCCCGAAAAACTGATCGATAAGGATCTCCTGAAAAAGATCTATGAAGATCTGACCCATACAGACAAATACAAAGAATATATCTCCCAGCAAAGCAGGGATAAAGCCAAAGAGAAAGAGATCATCAAACTGATCTTTACCCAGCTGATGCTGCCCAATGAAGCGTTTATTGCCCACCTGGAAGAACTCTTCAATAACTGGGACGATGATGCGGATATGATGGACCAGCTGATGCAGAACTATATCCAGAAACCCGGCAGTTATAACCTGCAGGAAATGCTGAGTCCGGAAAAATGGCAGTTTGCCCGCTCGCTGTTAACCACTACACTGGAGAAAAAAGAATACTGTGCCGAACTCATCAAACCGAAACTGAAGAACTGGGACGCAGAACGGATTGCGCAGCTGGACATGGTACTGATGCGGATGGGGGTTTGTGAATTGCTGTATTTTGAGACCATCCCCACCAAAGTAACCATCAACGAATACATAGACCTGGCCAAGGATTACAGCACGCCGCAAAGCGGACAGTTTGTGAATGGCATCCTGGATAATATCCATAAAGAAATGATGGAAGCCGGTAAAATCCAGAAGATCAGCTTCAAAAAATAGGCTGTCAACTGATTTTACATTTTGTTACCAGAAAATCATACAATCAAACTGATCATACACTTATCTTTACGTTCCTGCCGGAAGAGCTAACGCTTAACAACGCAGGCTTCGTTTCAAACATTAAAAAACAACTGTAATGACTAATTTAAATTTTGTTTTACTGCAGGCTGCCGGTAGCGGTGGCGGAATGGTGCAACTGGTTCTGATGGGTGGTATCATCCTGGTATTCTGGTTATTTATGATCCGTCCACAGGCTAAAAAGGCAAAAGAGCAGAAGAAATTCGTAGAGAATATGCAGAAAGGCGATAAAGTGGTAACCATTGCCGGTATTCACGGAACGATCAACAAGATCAACGAAGACAATACCATGCAGCTCGAAGTGAGTCCGGGCAGTTACCTGAAGATCGAAAAATCATCGATCAGCATGGAATGGTCCGCTGCCATTAACAAATAAGAAATACAATACTGTATATAAAGCCGGATGATCTTCATCCGGCTTTTTTTGTGAAGGGTTAGCGGCATTCCTGCAGAAATAATATCTTTCCATTGAAATCAGTATTATGGCACTCAGAATCGGGCTTACAGGCGGTATTGGCAGTGGGAAATCCACGGTGGCCGGCATTTTCCATACGCTGGGGATCCCTGTGTTTGATGCAGATTCGGCAGCCAAAGAAGTGATGCAGACTAACCCGGATCTGCAAAAAGCCATTATCGCCCAATTCGGTGAAGCCGTTTACCCGAATGGTTTACTCGACCGCAAATACCTCGCTTCTATTGTATTCAATGATCCTTTTCAGCTAGAGATCTTAAATGCCCTCGTACATCCCTTTACCATTGCCGCCGCCGAAGAATGGGCCGCCAGACAGGAAGCACCGTATACGATTAAAGAAGCTGCTTTGTTTTTTGAAGCCGGTTCTGCCATCGGGTTCGATTATATGATTGGCGTGTACGCTCCACAACACCTGCGTATCAAACGAGCCATGGACAGAGACCAGGTAAGCAGGGAAGAAGTGTTATCCAGAATGAAACGACAGATCCAGGAAGAGATCAAAATGCGTTTATGCGATTTTGTATTGATCAACGATGAGCAGCAATTGCTGATACCACAGGTACTCAAATTACACGAACAGTTTCTGAACGAAGCAGGAAATAACAGCCATGGATAAAGTTAGCCTCATAGACAAATTTGCCCAGATCACCGATTACTGGAACCCGCATATTGCCGGGGAACTGAACGGCCAGCAGGTGAAGCTGGTTAAGTTCAAGGGCCCGTTTACCTGGCACCACCACGAACAGGAAGATGAATTGTTTTATGTGGTGAAGGGTTCTTTTGTGATGGAGCTGCGCGATAAAAACATCGAATTGAACGAAGGTGATTTTCTGGTGGTACCCCATGGCGTAGAGCATCGGCCCAATGCCGAGGAAGAAGTCTGGGTAATGCTTTTCGAACCCGCCGCAACCCTGAACACCGGTAATACCCAAAACGAATTCACTAAAAAGGAGTTGAACAGGATCTGAAATGGTTGAGATAGCTGTTTCTAAAAGGGGAAAACAACCCCGGGAATCAACTGATTATTAAGTTATCGTCTTTTCAGAATAAGTTAATTTCTATTAAATGCCCATCATTCCACAGCTACAACCCATGATTCGCAAAAGTGCTGCCAGGAAAGGCACTGGTGTGCTGGTACTGGTAATGCTGGTGACTCTTGGGTTCAAATTACTAATCGTAGATCTCGTCATCCCCAAAACAGCCAACCTTACCACACCACCCAGATGGCGCATGATGCCTTTGCGGCAGCACCGGGATATACTGCTCGATTATTTCGGCAACCCCGCCAAAAGCCGGGAAAGGACAGATGAATGGTCTGGCGGCAGAAAGGGTAAGATACACGAGCTGCGCGTATATTACTCAGCAGACTCCATTGCCGTAGCCTATGCAATCCGGTACCGGTATCGTAATTTTTTGTTTGCGAAGGAGTATTTGTTGGATAGCAATGATATCAGATAAATAATGATAGAATGATAGAATAAATTTTAGAGAAGGTTCCTGCAAATGAAACAAATCAAAACATTCCCTCATTCTATCATACTATCATTCTATCATTTTCTTACCCGATAACACCATCTCTTCAACTTCCCTTCAAAATCAAACGGCGTGGTGGCTTTGGTGATGTCTTTGATGTCTGTGGCTTTGATTAATTCGCCCTCCATTACAAAGCGCGTGAAATTGGTACTGAAAAAAATGACACCATCCGCTGAGAGGGTTGCCAGAGCATCATTGAGTAATTCTACATGATCCCTTTGTATATCGAGGAAATCCTTCATCCGCTTGCTGTTGCTGAAAGTGGGCGGGTCCATGATCACGAGGTCGAAGCTGTTAGGGGGCAGGGTTTTGAGGTATTGCATCACATCGGCATGGATAAACCGGTATTTTTCGGGATCCTTGAAATGATTGATCACAAAATTATCCTCTGCCCAGGCCAGGTAGGTTTTAGACAGATCCACAGAAGTCACAGAGGCAGCACCACCCGCAGCAGCATACACCGAAAAAGAACCGGTATAGCAGAAAAGATTCAATACCCTTTTATCCTTGCACAGTTCCCGTACCATTTGACGCGTAATACGGTGGTCGAGAAACAGACCCGTATCGAGGTAATCGGTCAGGTTTACCTGGAATTTCAAACCATTCTCCAGCACGGTAAAGAACTCCTGTTTGGTGTCTATTTTTTCGTACTGGTCCTCACCCCGGTGCGACATCCGCTTCCGTTGCCGTACATACATACGATCGGCGGGTATACTTGTCACTTCTGTAATCACCTGTAAACAACCCTCCAGCCAGGCATCATGTTCTTCATCGGTCATGCCATGCCTGCGCAGGTATTCGGCGAGGTAGATCTTATCCTCATAGATTTCTACACAAAGCGGGAACTCTGGTAAATCGTGGTCATATACCCGGTAACAGGAAACTTCCTGTCTTTTAGCCAGTTTGCTTTTGTGTTTGAACACTTTTACCAAACGGTTGCGGAACATCTCTGTTTTTGCCGTTTCCATCATGGGTGCAAAATACGGAGATGCGGGGGTTATTGGTTTATTGGTTGATTAGTTTATTGGGTTACTGGTTTGTTGGTTGATTGGTTTACTGGTTGATTTAAGGGACATACCATACAAATAAACCAGTAAACCAATCAACGAATAAACCGCTATATTTAAAACCTAAAACTAGCTCCATGAGACAAATCTTATTGGCATCCCTGCTGCTAGGGCTGGTGTCTGGTATGCAGGCACAGGAATACAGCAGTTATGCAGACCAGTTAAGCCGTTTGCAGGCCCTCTCCAAAGCCTGGCCCTCGCTGGTAAAACTCCAATCCATTACCAAAACCAATAGTGGCAAAGATTGCTGGCTGTTGACCATTGGTACGGGCAAAACAGAAAGCAAACCCGCCATTGCGGTAATCGGTGGTACCGAAGGCAACCATTTACTGGGCGTTGAAATGGCCCTTGGTTTTGCCGAAAATCTCCTGAAAGGAAGTGGTACAGACAGCATTAAAAACCTGCTTGCCAAAACCACTTATTATGTGTTCCCGAATATGAGTCCGGATGCAACGGAGCAATACTTTGCGAAACTGAAATATGAACGTAGCGGTAATGCCACAGAAACCGACGATGACAGGGACGGCAAATTAAATGAAGATGGAGTAGATGATCTTGACGGGAACGGAAAGATCACGCTGATGCGCATTGCTTCTCCCGTAGGCGATTACAAAACCCACCCGGATGATGCGCGGGTATTGATAAAAGCCGATGCCGCCAAAGGAGAAAAAGGAAAATACCGTTTACTGACCGAGGGTTTGGACAATGATAAAGACGGTTACCTGAACGAAGATGGGGAAGGCGGTATTGCCCTCAACAAGAACTTCACGTTTAAACACAACACGTTTGCAGCCGGTGCCGGTGATTATCCTGCCAGCGAAAAAGAAACCCGTGCCATGCTCGATTTTTTATTCGATGCGTTTAATGTGTATGCCGTGGTGAGTTTTGGCAGTAACAATAATTTATCTACGCCCATTGCTTATAATCCTTTGCTGGCAAGAGAAAGAATCCTTGCGGGTTATCTCGAACCCGATGCCAGGGTGAATGGGATGGTGAGCGAATTATACAACAAGGTTACCGGGTTAAAAGATGCCCCCAGAACCAATTCTGCCGGTGGCGATCTGTTATCATGGGGCTATTTCCATTATACCCGCTATAGTTTCAGTACACCGGGCTGGTGGGTACCTAAAGCCAAACCGGATACCGCCAAAAAGGAAAAACCTTTTACCGTAGAAGATCCTGCGGCCAATTATTTACGATGGGCACAGCAGCAGGGAATTACGAATACGTTTACCGAATGGAAAACGATTCAGCATCCGGATTATCCTGATCAGCAGGTAGAAGTGGGTGGACTGGATCCTTTTGTTTTGGTGAATCCACCTTACAAACTGGTGGGTGATATCGTAAAAAAACATACCGACTTCCTGGTAAAACTGGCCGGTCAGCAGGCAGAGATCGATGTAGTGAATCTGAAATCAGAAAAACTGGGTAATGGACTGACGCGGATCAGTTTCGACCTGATCAACAAAGGCGGTCTGGCCACGCATCCCAAACTGGCAGAACGTAGTTACTTCCTCAAAAAACTGAAAGTGGCGGTAAACAATACCGGCAACCAGCAGATCGTAGGTGGTAAAAAGATCACCCTGCTGAATTCACTGGATGCTGCGGGATCACAATCTTTCAATTGGCTGATCAAAGGCAGCGGTAAACTCACCATTGATGTGGGTTGCCCTACGGCCGGTACCAAACAAATGGAAGTAACCCTGTAAACCTCAAAACAACGCATTATGAAACGCATATTACTTGTCAGCCTTTCCCTGCTGACCCTTTCTATGGGGCAGTTACTGGCACAGGCTCCAGAACAGATGTTCAAAGCAGCAGGTTCGCCGGTGAATCCCAAAGTAACCGTTACCTGGAACAAATATTACGATCATGCAGGTATTGGCGAGATCTGTAAAAAGATCGCTGCTGCCTATCCCAACCTCGCCAAATTCGAATCTATCGGAAAGTCTTATCAGGGAAGGGATCTCTGGTGCCTCACTATTACCGATTTCAAAAAAGGCGATCCTGCCCGTAAACCCGGCATGTATATAGATGGAAATATCCACTCCAACGAAATACAGGGGGCTGAATTTGCCCTGTATACCGCCTGGTACCTGACCGAATCTTTCGGCGATACCAAGTTCATCCAGGAATTACTGGAAGACAAAGTATTCTACATCATCCCCACTATTAACCCTGACGGAAGAGACAGCTATATCCACAAACCCAATAATGCCAGCTCTCCCAGGTCGGGTTTATTACCTGTAGATAATGATGCGGATGGATTAATTGATGAAGACAGTTATGAAGACCTGAATGGCGACGGTAATATCACGCTGATGCGGAGGAAAAGTCCCAACGGCCGTTTCAAAACCGATCCCCGTGATCCGCGAAATATGATTCAGGCCGGAGTGGATGAAAGAGGCGAGTGGGAACTGCTGGGTATTGAAGGTATCGACAAAGACGGCGATGGCCGTGTAAGCGAAGATGGGTACACTTTCCAGTACGATCCCAACCGCGATTGGGGATGGGGTTGGCAGCCGAACTATATCCAGAATGGCGCTTATAAATATCCGTTCTCTTTACCTGAGAACAGGGCCGTGATGGAGTTCGTGATGAAACATCCGAATATTGCGGCAGCACAGTCTTTTCACAATGCAGGAGGCATGATCCTTCGCGGGCCGGGCGGACAGGAAGACGTGAACACTTACAACGCACAGGACTTACAGGTGTATGATGCCATTGGTAAAAAAGGTGAAGAGTTATTACCCGGTTACAAGTACCTGGTAGTGTATAAAGATCTGTATTCAGCCTATGGCGGTGAGTTGGATTGGTTTTATGCGGGAAGAGGCATCTATACCTATTCCAACGAATTATGGACGCCTTACCTGATGTATATGAAAGAAGGATCCCGCGATCCGTTTGATAATCCTACGTATAGCTTTGATCGTTACCTGTTATTCCAGGATGCATTTGTTCCCTGGAAAGAATATGACCATCCGCAATATGGTAAAGTGGAGATAGGCGGTTTTAAAAAGAATTTCACGAGAGCACATCCCGGTTTTTTATTGGAGTCAGATGCACACCGTAACATGGCATTCAGTATCTACCATTGTTATTCTACCCCTAAACTGGAAGTGCAAAGCATTACAGAAAAAGACCTGGGAGACGGTTTGAAGGAAGTAACGGCCGTTGTGGCCAACCAGCGTATGATGCCTACGCATAGCAGCCAGGATACGAAGAATAAAATCGAAAGGCCGGATTTGATCAGCCTCAGCACTACCGGAAAAATCTTAGCGGGTATGACGGTGGAGAACAAAGACCTAAACCTGACCACTGAACAGAAGAATAACCCGCAAACCATTGAGGTTCCTAATATTCCGGGCCTGGGTGCGGTAACGGTGAAATGGATCGTACAGGGTGGCGGAAAATATTCTGTAACCGTAGATAGCAGGAAAGGAGGGATCGTGAGTGGAACGAAGTAAAACGAAATAGTCATCTACCCAAAAACAAGACCCGGACGAAAGTGCCGGGTCTTGTTTTTTACTATTTGATCTATCGCCGTTGTTGGTCGCTGACCAACAACAAAACAAAAGAATTACTATTTCAATTTCGCCAATGCTTCTTTAATTCTTTTCCAGGCCGTTTCAATATTCTCCATACTGGCGGCAAAAGAAAAACGAACGCAGTTGGGTTCACCAAACGCTTCACCCATTACACAGGAAACATGGGCGTTGTTCAGGATATACATACTCAGATCGGCAGAATTGGTAATGGTTTCGGTACCATCGGTTTTTCCGTAATAAGCACTTACATCAGGAAACACATAAAAAGCGCCTTCGGGTTCAAAACATTTGAAACCAGGGATTTCTTTGATCAGTTCCAGGGTACGGGCACGCCTGCGGGTAAATTCGGCCGTCATTTCCTGTGAAGGACGCAGATCACCGGTTAAAGCCGCCACCGCTGCTTTCTGTGTAACCGAAGTGGCACCACTGGTAAACTGTCCCTGTAATTTTTCACAGGCTTTGGCAATGGTAACATTGGCAGCCATATATCCCAGGCGCCATCCGGTCATGGCAAAACCTTTACTCAATCCGTTGATCAAAACCACACGATCTTTCAGGTCATCAAACTGGGCAATGCTTTCATGTTTTCCTACAAAATTGATGTACTCGTAGATCTCATCTGCGAGGATAATGATATTCGGATGTTTCCTGAATACACCGGCCAAAGCTTCCAGTTCCGCTTTGCTGTAAACAGCACCGGAGGGGTTACAGGGCGAGGAGAACATGAATACTTTGGTTTTATCGGTGATCGCTGCTTCCAGTTGTGCCGCCGTGCTTTTGAATCCGTTCTCTACAGTGGTTCTGATCTCCACTACATTACCGCGCGCAATTTTTACCAGCTCAGAATAAGTAACCCAGTAAGGAGTAGGTATTACTACTTCATCCCCCTCATCTACCAGGGCCAGAATGGCATTGGCCAGGCTCTGTTTGGCACCGGTGGATGTTACAATGTTCTCAGGCTTATAATCGAGGTTGTTATCGCGTTTTAATTTGGTACAAACTGCTTCGCGCAGGTCCATGTAACCCGCTACCGGAGAATAGTGGCTCCAGTTGTCATTGATGGCCTGGATAGCGGCATCTTTGATATGCTGTGGTGTATCGAAATCGGGTTCACCCAGACTCAGATTGATCACATTAAATCCTTTGGCTGCCAGTTCGCGGCCCAGTTTGGCCATTTTCAGTGTTTCGGGCTCATTAAACCTGTCGAGAAGAGAAGAAAGTTGCATACAGAATTTACATTAAGGAAATTAGCTATCTATTAATTTTGCGCTGGAAAGTTCGGAAAAACATTCCAAACGCTTGTAAGTTTTGAGGGGGTATTGGTTTACTGGTTTATTAGTTTATTGGTAGGCAGGCTGGCAGGATACTTGCGATAGGAGACATTACACTTGTTCCCGGATGCGACAAACGGAAGATGACAAAGAGGTTGCACCTACAATCATGCAGATACCAGGAAACAAGGAAACCAGTAAACCAATAAACAAATAAACCATCTACATTTGAAACGTAATACAGATTGCCATGCCTTACGAATCCATTTCCGTTTTTGATATGTTTAAAATTGGTGTCGGGCCTTCCAGCTCGCACACACTGGGGCCGTGGAGAGCGGCTTTGCGTTGTCTGGATAGTATCCGGAAGAAAGGTGGGTTAGATGAAGTAGTGTCTATTACGGTTCTCTTATATGGCTCCCTGGCCAAAACCGGTAGGGGGCACGGTACCGATATTGCCGTTATGCTCGGTTTGTGTGCCGAGGATCCTGTTACGATCGATGTGAATTCTATCACACCTAAGATCAACCGGATCATTGCAGATAAGGAATTGCCTTTAGGTGGTAGTGTTCCTATTCATTTTCCCGTTGCGGAAAAAGTACAGTTTCTTTTCAACGAAACATTGCCGTATCACCCTAACGGACTTTCCTTTCTGGTAACCATGAAAAACGGCGATAGCTGGAGTGAGACCTTTTTCTCGATCGGTGGCGGATTTGTAGTGAAAGAAGGAGAAAGCAATGGCGGCAAAAAACCGGTACAACTGCCTTTCCCGATCGATACGGCCAGCGACCTTCTGCATTGGTGCATGAATGGCATGGCCATTCACGAAGTGGTGATGGAAAACGAATCCAGCTGGCGCAGCGAAGCCGATACCCGCAAAGGTGTGCTGCAGATCTGGAATGCGATGAAAGAATGCACTTTCCGCGGCTGCCATGCCAAGGGAGAATTACCTGGCGGATTACAAGTACGCCGCAGGGCTTTTGACCTGAACAAACGCCTGATGAAAGGGCAGACCTATACCGATTATGATAGCTGGATGGACTGCATTAAACAAGGTGGACATGATTTCAGCTATACCCTGGATTGGGTAAGTTGTTTTGCCCTCGCCGTCAACGAAGAGAACGCGTCTTTCGGTCGGGTAGTAACCGCGCCCACCAATGGTGCTGCTGGTGTTATTCCTGCCGTTTTACAGTACTTTATTGCTTTCTGCGACGGTAACACAGACGACAAGATCATCCGTTTCCTGCTGGTAGCTTCTGAGATCGGCAGCATCTTTAAAAAAGGCGCCACTATTTCAGCTGCCATGGGTGGTTGCCAGGCCGAGATCGGTGTATCCTCCGCCATGGCCGCCGCAGCTTTAACAGAATGTATGGGTGGCACACAACGCCAGGCACTGATGGCTGCCGAAATTGCCATGGAACATCATCTTGGGTTAACCTGCGATCCTATCGGCGGACTGGTACAGATCCCCTGCATCGAAAGAAATACCATGGGAGCCATCAAAGCCATCACCGCTTCGCAGCTGGCATTACAAAGCTCACCCGATTATGCTATCGTCAGCCTCGATAAAGTCATTAAAACCATGTGGGATACCGCGCTTGACATGAGCAGCAAATACAAAGAAACCGCCGACGGTGGATTGGCGATCCATATACCGATCAGTCTGCCGGAATGTTAAGGGTGAATGGGCAATGGTCAATTGTGAATGGGAAGTAGTGAGTAGTGAGTTATTGGTTAGTATGCTACTTCGCACATTTCTCCACGTGAAAACTACTTAAAACATTCACTCATCCACTCATCCACTCAATCACTCATTCGCTCATTGATCTGTTCAGTAGTGAGTATGTAGTGATTGGTTAGTTTGCTACATCGCAGATTTCACCACATGAAAGCTACTCTAAACATTCTATCAATCTATCATCCTATCATTCTATCATTACGCCCTACCCAAAACATTCACTCAATCACTCATCCACTCATTCACTCATTACCTCCTCATACACCCTGATCTCATTATACAAAGTCCCACGTTCAACCGGTTGTCTCTTCACCTGTTTGATCAGTGTAACCAGATCAGCCGTGCTCATGGTAGGTGTTTGTTCTTCGCTGCCGGCCATGGCGTAAATTTTGGTGGAGTCATCGATGGTGCCATCAATATCATTCACCCCAAAAGAGAGGGATAACTGGGCGTTCTGCCTGCCCAGCATGGGCCAGTAGGCTTTGAGATGCGGGAAGTTATCCATGTACAAACGGGATACGGCATACATGCGCATGTCTTCAATGATCGAAGATTCGGGCACATGACTCATATCATTGTCTTTGTTACGGAATTTCAGCGGAATGAAGGTATTGAATCCACCGGTTTCATCCTGCAGGGTACGTAAGCGATCCATATGGTCGATGCGATGCCAGAATTTTTCGATATGACCATATAACAAAGTGGCATTGCTATGCATGCCCAGTTTGTGTGCCGTTTTGTGAATATGTAACCAGCCATCGGCATCCACTTTATCTTCGCAGATCTGTGTGCGGATCTCCGGATGGAAAATTTCTGCACCACCACCGGGTAAGGAATCCAGTCCGGCTTCATGTGCCAGTCGCATACCTTCCTCGGTGCTGACTTTGGCTTTTCTGAACATATAATCCAGCTCCACGGGTGTGAACGCTTTGATATGCAGATCCGGACGATGGGCTTTGATTTTACGCATCAGTTCCAGGAAAAAATCCATATTCATTTTGGGGTGCACGCCACCTACAATATGTACTTCTGTAACGGGCTGATCATCATAGCTTTTCACAATATCCAGCATCTGGTCGGTACTCAGTTCCCAGCCTTCTTCCTTGTGAGCGTATAAGCGGGAGTAAGAGCAGAATTTGCAGGAAAACACACAGAGATTCGTGGGCTCAATATGAAAATTCCGGTTGAAATAGGTCTTATTGCCATGTTTTTCTTCGCGCACCCAGTTGGCCAGTGCGCCCAGGTAGGCGAGGGAACCTTTTTCGAACAAAGCCACACCGTCATCAAAAGAGATTCTTTCTTTGTTCAGTATTTTCTGGCCGATCTGCTGGAGTTGTGAATCTTTGACACTGGAAACGATTGCGGAGACTGCGGAGCTCATATTCACCTGTTTAGAGTGCAAAATTAATTAGTAATTGGTAATTAGTAGTTAGTAATTAGGAAATAATCAATAAGGCACCTATCTAGCCTAAACAAAAGCTGCGTAATGAAGAATTGCATAGCAATTTCCCATTCCGCAGCTGTAACAATTTCTAACTACTAATTACTAACTATTCATTAATGTTTTACAGTCTCTAACGCTGCTCTGTCATGTTTATACCTGAAAACAAAGGGGAAAACGATACCCAAAATCAGCGCATATCCGGCAAAACTGAACCAGATATTCTGCCAGTTCTTTACGCCGTCGATCGTGAAATAATCTACTACCCAGCCACTGATGGTTCCACCGAGATAGGCGCCAATACCGTTGGTCATGAGCATGAATAAACCCTGTGCGCTGGCGCGGATCTTGATATCGGCCTCTTTTTCCACGAAAAGAGAACCGGAGATATTGAAGAAATCGAATGCCATACCATAAATGATCATCGACATCAACAACAGATAGAGACCCGGACCGGGATCGCCGATGGCGAAGAGACCGAAACGGAACACCCAGGCAAAAATGCTCATCAGCATCACATTCTTGATCCCGAACCTTTTCAGGAAGAAGGGAATGGTAAGAATGAACAGGGTTTCAGAGATCTGCGAGATAGAGATCAGCAGGTTGGGATGCAGTACACCAAAGGAATCAGGGAACTTGCCTTTAAAATCATCCAGAAAAGGCGATCCGAATGCATTGGTGATCTGCAGCGCCGCCCCAAGCAGCATGGCGAACATAAAGAAGATGATCATTTTTTTACGGCGGAACAGCACAAAAGCATCCAGTCCCAATGCAGATACCAGGCTGCGCTTGGCTTCCACCGGTACCCGGGTACAGGCCGGCATGGTAAAGGCATAAATACCCAGTAACAAACCGGATCCGGCACTCACATACAATTGCAGGGGACTCTTGGTCCAGCCAAACAGATCCACCATCCACATGGCCACAATAAAGCCAATGGTACCCCATACGCGAATGGGAGGGAAGTCTTTTACTATATCAAAACCTTTCTTCTCCAGCACGATATAGGAAACCGTATTATTCAGTGCGATCGTAGGCATAAACGCCATCGAATTCAACAGCATGATCAGGTAAAAAGTACGGTAATCGGTAACAGTAGAAGCCCAGAGCAGCAATAAGGCACCGATGATATGGAGGGAGCCCAGCACTTTTTCAGCATTCACCCATCTGTCGGCCACAATCCCCATCAGGGCGGGCATGAAAAGAGAAGCGATACCCATGGTAGCATACACCGCACCCACTTCACCACCCGTAAACCCGAGGGTCACAATCATATAACCACCCAACGAGATCAGCCAGGAACCCCATACAAAGAACTCCAAAAAATTCATCAGCATCAGGCGGGCCTTGATATTCATAGACAAGTTGTTTTAGTTGAGCAAATCGGGCTGGAAGATAATGAATATCGAATATCGAACAAGGAACAAATGAATATCGAAGTTTTGGAGCAGTGGAACATCAAAATAACAGCCAATTTTATGTAAGCTGTTAGCGTCTCACAACACCGATACTCTCTGCGAAAACTCCCCGCCCTCATTTCTCTGCGGTTGGATGGAGCTTGTACCCACCGCCATCCCGCCGGCAAAGATTTGCTTTCCGTCCGTCGTTCCCCTTCGACATTCCTTGTTCGATATTCAAAAAAAAGAGCCCGAAACCCGGGCTCTTTCAAAATATATGTGCACCAATTAAATATGCGCCTGGATCTTTTTATCCAATACCGATTTCGGTACGGCACCGATCTGTTTATCTACGATTTGTCCGCCTTTAATGAAAAGGATGGCAGGTATGGAAGTAATACCATAATTCACACTCAGGTTCGGGTTATGGTCAACATTTACTTTGCCCACGTTTACTTTACCATCGTATTCTTTGGCCAGTTCTTCAATAACGGGTCCGATAGCACGGCAAGGGCCACACCATTCTGCCCAGAAATCTACCAATGTCAGTTTATCGCTGTCCAGTACGGTTGCCTGGAAATTTGCGTCTGTTAATTCTAAAGCCATTTGTCTAAGATTTAAATTGTTTATGATTGTCTCTTGTGATAGAAGGATGTCAAATATAAATCCAAACCCCGGTTTATGCTGTTTTGACTTTTCCACCACTGTGATTAATGACGTTGCAACAGTAAAAACCTGACAAGGGGGCAGCTATTTCCGTTTCGGCGGGTACCGTTCGGAAGAAGATAGCTGAGCGTCAAAGCTATCAAATCGACCTTTTCAGCGGTTTTAGACGCACAATCCTATATTATCATTTCGTATACTGATCGTGGAAGCTCCGGAAATATCTTATTGTTTACCTATATATCATTGCCTGATAACCCGCCCCTTTAAAAAGGCGGGTTATCTACGGGTTACTAACGGATTATCAATGAATTGTAATATGCTGATTTCTGGCTGTCTTGTACTGGAAAAACTGTACAGGAGAGGAGCCGCTATTTCCGTTTCAGCGGGTACCATAGAAAGAAAGTGGCCGAGCGCCAGAGCCATTCAAACGGGCCATACCGGAAGCTTTTCAGCCACCATTTGCACAGAACCACCTGTACCACAAAGAAAGCCAGGGCAATCAGCCAGTTGAGCCAGGGGGTGGTTTGGCCTACAAGGCCCAGTCCTACACCGTAATACAGCCCCAATCCCAGCAGGGTTTGGGTGAGATAACAGCTGAGGGCCATTTTACCCACCGAAGCCAGCGGATAGAGTCTTTTCTGCCATTTGGGTCTGTACAACAGCAAACTGATGCCGGATACATACAAACAAACCAGCGAAGCACTCAGGGTATCGTAAAAGATGCTGAAAATGAAGCCCATCACCGGGTTCTGCTCCCAACCCAGTTTCAGGAAAGTATTGGCGGCAATCAGGCTCAGTCCTGCCAGTAAACAGCCCAAACCCAGCCAGCTGCTGGTTCGGAGGATTTTTTTAAATACCGGCCGGGAGCTATCCGGGGTTTCAAACCAGTTTTTACGCCCGGTGTACATACCGAGCAGGAAAAAACCAAATGTGACAAATATGCGGCCGCTATCCAGCTGAAACTTGAATTTATCAGGGAAGTTGATCAGGTTGGCCTTAAATAAGGGCCACCAATAAGGCTGTTGCATTAAGGTGAAATAGGCTTTGCCTACAGCTTCAAAATCGGGTGGGGTACCATTGCCCGGCGGGGGAGGTGTGGGTGCAGTTGAGAGGAATTTCACCACTTCGATCAGTTTGCCGGGTACGTTCAGGGCAAACAGAATACCCAACACCAGGATGATCCGGTTATTCCATTTACGCATGGGTAACAGAAGAAAACCCAGCGGCGCATAAATAGAGAGGATATCGCCGCGCCAGAATGCATGGTGAACCACACCGATCAATCCCAGCAGGGTAATGCGCCAGGCATAGCGTAATACAAAATTGTCATTTCTTTTTTCCATGCTTTGCATCTGCAGGTAAAAACTCAGTCCGAAGAGAAAAGAGAAAAAAGCAAAGAACTTACCGGAAATGAAAATGTCATTGATCACAGGCATTACCTGCGAGCCAATGTCTTTGTATTTGTTGAAGAGCTCACCGGGTAAGGGGCCGGCGCTGTACCAGAAGATCATATGCGCCAGCAGAATGCCGAATAAGGCAAATCCACGAAGCACATCAACGGTGATGATGCGTGGGGTAGCAATAGGTGTTTGCATGCAGGTTTTGGTTTTGTACAGTACGTAAGTAGCGGAAAAAAGTTACAGTTCTGCGGTAAAAAAGGATGAACAGCTGTATAGGCGGTTGAATAGCAGTGAGTCACATGAATATGTGATAAAAAACCTTCAGTGCTCACTGTTTAAACCATTCTTCATCTGTAAGGTCAGAGTGATTGCTTATCTTTTCATCCCTAAATCCCCGCTGCTATGAACCGCAAATCCTTTCTGTCTGCTTCCGCTGTATTATCTGCAGCGGCCATTTTACCCACTAATTCCGTACTTGCACAGAACTACCAGGAAAACGGGTTGGATAAACTGACCAATGAAAAAGGAGAGTTTCAACTGCTTAACCTGCCTTATAATAGAAATTTCCTGGAGCCGTATATGGATGAGGAAACGGTGTACCTGCACCATACCTTTCACCATGGCGGTGCGGTAAAGGGTGCCAACAAAGATTTACAGATGATCCGCAAAGCCATGGATGAAGGCAATCTGGAAACGGTGGATTACTGGACACGGAAACTGAGCTATCATTTCTCCTCCCATGTGTTGCATACCATTTTCTGGACGAACCTGACTAATAAAAAAACAGAACCCTCTGGAAAACTGTTGAAAAGAATAGAGACCGATTTTGGCAGTTATGAAAAACTGAAAACCTATCTCTCCAAAACTTCCAAAGATGTGGATGGGAATGGATGGGGTATACTGGGCTACCAGCCTTATGCAGATAAGTTAACCATCCTGCAATGTGAGAACCATGAAAAGCTGACCCAATGGGGGGTGATTCCTTTATTAGTGATAGATGTATGGGAACATGCTTACTATCTCAAATACAAGAACAAACGGAATGATTTTGTAGATACCATGCTGAATATCCTCAACTGGGATAATGTGGCCGAACGGTTACATGTGGCTGAAAAATTAGGCTGATCCGAAAATATGTAATAATAAAATACTACATAATTGTTTAATTATGATATATTAACATAAAAAACTGACTGTTTATTGGATAGTTCGCAGAGAAGTTCTCGTAAAAATCTACAAGTATGATCAGATTATTTTGATAGCTAAATTATAATACGTATATTTGAAATAAACACACGTGTATGACTACTAAGCTTACATTGACAGTTGAAAAAGAGGTTATCGAGCGGGCTAAGTCTTATGCTAAAAATTCCGGCCGAAGCCTTTCAGAATTGATTGAACAGTACCTCGACAACATCACGCAGGACAATAAAAACCAGCCCATTTCTCCTAAATTAAAAAAACTGATAGGGTCCGTAAAATTGCCTAAAGGATTTGACGAGAAAAAAGAACTGCAATCTTATCTGGAGAAAAAACATCTATGAAAAGAATTTTCCTTGATACCAATATCCTGGTAGATCTGATAGCCGACCGGAAGCCATTCAGTAAATATGCAGTCACGATTTTCAATGCTGCGGAAAGTAAAAAAATCAAACTGTTCACTTCCTCGCATACCATTGCCACCACCTACTATTTATTGAAGAAATATGTTGATGAGAAGGGGCTGAGACAAATCCTGTTAGGCCTGTTCGACTATATAACCATCATTCCGGTAGACGAAGAAGTGTTATTGAAAGGATTGCGCTCAAATCAAAAAGATTTCGAGGATTCTATCCAGATTTATTGTGCAACCAGTGTTGAAAAGATGGATTGTATAGTAACCCGGAACCTAAAAGATTTTAAAGGAAGCGAAATACCTGTTTTGGCGCCGGATGAATTATGTTCAAAATTGTAGTTATCATCCAGTAAAAAAAAAGTTTAAGCAAAGCAATTCTGACCATTGCCAACTCATCCCACCAAACCCACCTGTATATCCACATCCGGATTGGCCATGAGGAAATCGGCCATTTCTTCGTTCATCTGAAAACCGCGGTCAAAAGAACTGAGGGTTACTTTCAGGTTGTCTTTGGGTTCAAAGAGATTGAATTTTAAGGATGATTTGCCGGGATGATTGCGTACGTTCTTATCCACAAAACTCACAAAATCTGCCGTTACCGATGCCGGGTGCATATTGATCTCGATGCTGCGTGTCAGGTTCTGCTTCACGGTTTCGAGCAAAGACATCACATTGATCTTGAATTCGAAATTATTGGGTTGGTTGTAGCGGTTACGGAAAAAACCGGTAAGCAGAATATTCTGTCCCTTTTCGAGATAATTCTGGAACTTGATATAATCCTCGCTCCACAATACAAACTCTGTTTTACCCGTAAAATCCTCGATCACAAAAGAACCAAAGTTTTTACCGGTTTTGGTAACGCGGTGCTGTACGTCGATCACCAGACCCGCCACCCGTAAACTCTTGCCCAGGCCCGACTGCGCACTCAGCGAATCTTTGATCTCATTAAAATCGTTGATCTTGGTAATACCGTAATATTTCAGTTCAAATTTAAAATGATCCAGCGGATGTCCGCTCATGAACATGCCGGTTACGTCTTTTTCATGATCCAGCAGTTCGGTTAGGGTCCAGGGTTCGCACTGGGGAATTTTGGGCACCTGTACTTTCATGGCATCCGACAGATCGCCGAACAGGGTATTGGCAGTGCCGGTTACACTTTGCTGTGCCTGTCCGTAAGCAATAATGCGTTCCAGACCGCTTTGCCTTTCGTTCTCCGGTGTATAGAAATACTGTGCACGATGGTAAGCTGTAAAACAATCAAAAGCACCGGAATAAGCCAGGCTCTCTAATGATTTCTTGTTTACGTTTTTCTGTAATACCCGTTTGATAAAATCGAAAATATCTTTGTATTCGCCATTTTTTTCACGCTCGGCAATAATGGTATCTACGGCCGCATCGCCCACACCTTTCAATCCACCCAAACCAAAGCGGATCTCGCCCCGTTGGTTTACCGCAAAACCTTTCAACGATTCATTGATATCCGGTCCCAGTACTTTAATGCCCATGCGTTTGCACTCTTCCATGAAGAAGGTGATCTTTTCAATGGCACCGGCATGGTTCAGTACTGCCGACATATACTCGCCCGGATAATGTGCTTTCAGGTAAGCCGTCTGGTAAGCCACAAACGCATAACAGGTTGAGTGCGATTTGTTGAATGCATATTGTGCAAATGCTTCCCAGTCGGTCCAGATTTTTTCCAGTTTATCGGGCGCGTGTCCTTTGGCCGTGGCACCGCTGATGAACTGGGCCTTCATTTTATCCAGTACCGATTTCTGCTTTTTACCCATGGCTTTCCGCAATACATCGGCATCGCCCTTGGTAAAACCGCCGATACTCTGGCTCAGCAGCATCACCTGCTCCTGGTATACCGTGATACCGTAGGTATCTTCCAGGTATTCCTTCATATCCTCCAGATCGTAACTGATGGCTTCGCGGCCATGTTTACGGTCGATGAATTTGGGGATATAGGCAATGGGGCCTGGACGGTACAAGGCGTTCATCGCAATCAGGTCATCAAACTTATCCGGTTTCAGCTCGCGCAGGTATTTCTGCATACCCACACTTTCAAACTGGAACGTGGCATTGGTTTCGCCCTTCTGGTATAACTGAAACGTTTTTTCATCGTCCAGTGCAATCGTGTCCAGGTCTATCTCTACACCGTGGTTCTGTTTGATCAGCTCCAGTGCAGTCTTTAAAATGGAGAGGGTTTTCAGCCCCAGAAAGTCCATCTTGATAACACCGGCATCTTCGATCACACTTCCCTCGATCTGTGTTACCCAGAGATCGGAGTCTTTGGAAACCGCCACCGGCAACAGGTCTGTCAGGTCTTTGGGGGCGATGATGATACCCGCTGCGTGAATACCGGTATTACGCACCGATCCTTCCAGCCTTTCCGCTTCGTGCAACACCTGTGCGCGGATATCGTTGCCGTTATAGATCTCACGGATCTTTTTTACATTGTCAATATCTTCCTGCTGGTAAGCTTCTTTTTCTTCGAGAGATTTTTCGCCTTCTTTAATGGTCAGTGGAGCATGTAATACCCTGCGCAGTTCCGTACCCGGTTTATCGGGCACCAGTTTGGCCAGCATATTACTTTCGGCCAGTGGCAGATCCAGTACACGGGCCACATCTTTGATACTCATTTTGGCGGCCATCGTACCATAGGTAATGATCTGCGCCACCTGGTTTTTGCCGTATTTATCAACTACATAATCGATCACTTTCTGACGGCCCTCATCATCGAAGTCCGTATCAATATCGGGCATGCTCTTACGATCCGGATTAAGGAAACGCTCAAACAGCAAATTGTATTTGATAGGATCGATATTGGTGATACCGATACAATACGCCACCACACTACCTGCGGCCGAGCCACGTCCCGGGCCTACAAACACACCCATATCTCTTCCGGCTTTGATAAAATCGCTTACGATGAGGAAGTATCCCGCAAAACCCATGGTTTTGATGGTGAACAGTTCAAAATCGATCCGCTCCTGTATCGCAGGCGTAAGGTCATTGTACCGCATTTTAGCACCCTCGCGGGTGAGGTGTTGCAGAAACTCCCACTGGTTCAGGTTGGCATCTGCATGCACCTGGAATTCTTTGGGAATGGGGAAAGCGGGGAGCAGGATATCTTTTTTCAGGTTCAGGATCTCCACCTTATCTACAACCGCCTGCGTATTTTCGAGCGATTCAGGAATATCACTGAACAGCTTCGACATCTCTTCGGTAGTCTTGAAATAAAACTGGTCGTTCGGGAATTTGAAACGGCGATTCTTTATTTGCACTTCATCATTCACAAAATCGTCAAAACCCGGTGTACTCTGTTTTTCGCCGGTATTGATGCAGAGCAGGATATCGTGCGCATTGGAATCGTCGCGGTCTACGTAGTGACTATCATTGGTAGCAATCACCGGCACTTTGTATTTCTTCGAGAACCGGATCAGGGTATCATTGATCAGTTCCTGCTCTTTGATATTGTGACGCTGTAGTTCAATATAATAATCCTCGCCAAACATATCCAGCCACCATTTGAATTCCTTTTCAGCAGCCGCTTCACCATCGTGTAAAATGGTTTGAGGCACGTAGGCACCAATACAGCAGGTGGTGGCGATCAGTCCTTCGTGGTATTTCTCGATCAGTTCCTTATCGATCCGCGGGTATTTACTATACATCCCTTCAATAAAACCCAGCGATGTTAGTTTTACGAGATTCTGGTAACCGATCTTGTTTTTGGCCAGTAATACCTGGTGATAACGTTCGTCTTTGAGTTCTTTGGTAAAGGTTTTGATATGCCGGTCTTTCACCACATAAAACTCGCAGCCCACAATGGGTTTTACCGTTGGCTCAAGAATGTCTTTCCCATTGGCATCTTTCCCCACCACTTTGGTATTCTTCCATGCCTGGCTCACAAAATTGAAGGCCCCGAACATATTACCGTGATCGGTGATGGCCAATGCGGGCATCCCATCTTTCATGGCTTTTTTATACAGGTTATCGATCGGTGCGGCACCATCGAGTAACGAGTATTGGGTATGAACGTGCAGGTGAGAGAATTGGGGCATGGGGGAGGCTGGAGTTAGGAATTAATAGTTAATAGTTAGTAGTTAATAATTGGTAGCTGAAAGTCTGGGGTTGTTAGGGATACCTGACAGAAAGCAAATATCGTTCATAAGACGGCTGGAAGGAAGGGCGATTTTTCCACAAATGAAGGATCAGGAATTGGCGGGTTAGCCGGTTTACTTATCCACATCTGCGGAATGCGGTAAAGAAAATGCAAAAGTTATTCCCCCTTTTCCATTTTACGGCTGGGGCAATTAACTTGCGGATGTGAGTCATCTGAAAAAAATACAGCATATATGCTTGCCTTTACTGGCTATCCTGATTTTATCGGGCTGTAGCTCGGTGCGTAAGATCAGTACCAAAGACAGTGCATCCAGTGCCACTGCTCCCAAAAAGATTAAATCAACTGCCAAAAGGGAGTTCATTAACGGGATAGAAGTAACGCCGGGGTACCTGGTTACTTCCTCCCAGAAAACGGGAACGGGTAGTACGAAGAAAGGAGAGATGGGTAAAGACCAGACGGTAACCTATGGCAAAGCAGATAACCGGCTGATGTCGTTCGGTATCGAGAATGCCAATATGCTGCAGCTGAAATATGCCATTGCCACCGATGCTTCTGTAGAAAAACTCACCAATATTCCCTTGCTCGAAGTGATTGATAAATGGTGGGGCACCAAATACTGTATGGGCGGCAGCACCGATAACTGTATTGATTGTTCCGCGTTTACCCAGGTCATTATGCGCGATGTGTACCAGTTATCTTTACCCAGAACCTCGCAGGAACAATACAATTTTGCCGAAAAAATAGAACTGGAAGACCTTCGCGAGGGCGACCTCGTTTTCTTCAACACCAGCGGCAGGGATATTTCGCATGTGGGTGTTTACCTGCTCAACAACAAATTCGTACACGCAGCCACCAGTGGCGGGGTGATGATCAGTGATCTGAATGAAAAGTACTGGCAGCCGAGGTTTCGGGGTGCGGGAAGAGTGACGAAGTAATTAGTAATTAACAATTAGCAATTAAAAATTCAAAATCGAGAGGCTTCTCTGTGTTTTCTGTTGCTCTGTGTTGAAAAAAATCCTTGAAAGCACATTCAAGCTGCTATTTTTAACACAGAGAAATAGCGTAACTAATTTTTAATTGCTAATTGTTAATTTTTAATTGATTAATGACGTCTATTTATTTCGAAAACGGTTTACTCGCTTAAGGAATACTGCAAAAAGCTGTCCCGCATCGGGGGTTAGTTGGAAGTAGAAGATGCCGCCGATCATGATGCCGGAGAAACTGATACCGCGCAGGATCAGGCCGGGCCAGCCGTGGATATCTTTCATCAGGAAATAACAGAAACCATAAGCAGCTGCCGCTAACAGGAAGGAATACAGGGTTTTGATAGTAAAGGGCTGCATGTTGAACTTTCTGCGCAGGAATTCGAAGCGGATAAAATTATATACGGTGTAAGCCGTTAATTCCGCAAAAGCGGAACCGATAATACCATAGTTTTTGATCAGAAAATAGGTAAGGGGTAAACGAAATGCGAGTAAGATAACGCCACTGTAAAAGTCGAAGCGCCAGAAAGTAGAGGTATTGATGACCATGGCATTCAATCCCGTTCCGGCATCAATGATGCGCACCATACCCAGTATGAACAGTACCCCCAATCCATCCGAATAATCTTTCTGGATATTGAGTACCTGCATCCCATCCACCACATTCAGCCAGATATTACCGAAGATGAATAACGACATCAGCAACAGGTTGATACAGGAGCGCTGGTAAATGCGGTAAATCTCTTTGTAGTCTTTGTCTTTCCAGGCGCGGGAGAGAATGCCTGCCGAAATAGACTGGATACTGCGTTGCGGCACCTGTATCAGATTAGCCGCATATTGCGCAAACACGAAAATGCCCGTGGCCGTGAGTCCTTTTAAACTAGCGATGATGAGGCTATCGATGGTAGCTGCAACGGCTGCAATAAAAGTGCCGCCAAAGATCAACGCCTGCATACCTACAATCTTTTTCCAGAATTTACGCGTTACCCGGCTGATGGAAAACGTAAGGTATAAATGTCCTGTGCGGTAGAGATAGACCAGTAATACCAGAAACACAACGAGGTATTGAAAAGCAAACAGGTAAACAAAATACTGAAAGGAGATCACCTTAAAATAGAAAAGCAGTATAAGTACACTGGTTAAAATACGCAGGCCCGTTTCTTTCAGAAAATTAGAGATCACCGATTTATGTACCGCCCAGCAGAAACTTTCGATCACCGAAAAGAACAGCATACCCATGGCAAAGGGAAAGAGCCAGAAATAATAATCCACCACCAGCTGCGAATTCTCAGAGAATTTGCGGATGAACAAGGGTTGAAAATACCAGCCACCCCATAAAACCAACAGGAATCCGAAAAAAGAAGCCAGCAGCGCCCATGACAGCAGATCAATCCTTTTTTCCGGCAGGTTGTCTTTGTAATAAGGATAAAATTTATAGATCACCGGAATCACCCCCAGCGAACCAAAGGCAAACATGATCTGTCCGAAATCGAAAAAGATCCTGGTTAATGCGTACTGGCTGGGCGTAAACACATTGCCCGACTCATAAAAAAAGAAAGGAGTGGTAGTGGTATAGAAGTAGTTATTAATGAACCCAATCAAAAATCCAATATACACGAGTATACTTGAGATGATCGTCTGTTTCCGTATACTACCCATGTTGGTAATTAATAATTAGTAATTAGCAATTAATAATTTTTGTTCTTGTTTCAACTAATTGATGTGTACGAATAGGGATGTATTGGCTTGCAATTGATAATTACTAACTACTAATTATTAATTACTAATTACAAACTTCCCTGTTTCACCTGCACATAATAATTCTTTTCGATCTCTTTTATCGGAAACGTTGCCCAATCTCCCGGTTTCAGTTCTTTGGTATTCCATTTATTGGATTCGGGGCCGAGTAAGAGTCCGCCTTTGCCTGTATTGAGAAATATCGGGAGATTAAACCCATCCACGCAATTGGTATACCGGTATGAGAGTTTGGTTTTATCGGCAGAGATGGCATATTCAAAAACCGGTATTTGCGTGGTGCGCAGGTACTGGTCAAATATTTTGTTTATGTTACTGCCGAAGAACTGGCTCACTACCTGCTGGATATCTTCGGTAGTAACCGTTTGGTGGTAGAATTTCTTACCCATAAAACGAAGCATCTCCCGGAACTTTTCATCATCATTCATGGCATGGCGGATGCTGTGCAGCATATTACCCGATTTGGGATACATATCGCCGCTGCCTTCCTTATTCACTCCATAAGGACCAATGATGGGTTTATCGTTCTGGATGCCACGGCGGCTTCCGTAATTGTATTCGTTACCGGCCTGCCTGCCGTATACATAATCTGTAAACAGGGTTTCGGAATAATTGGTGAACCCTTCGTGGATCCACATATCGGCCAGATCTTTACTGGTAATGCTGTTGGCAAACCATTCGTGACCGCTTTCATGTATAATGATAAAGTCCCATTTCAGTCCCCAGCCACTGCCACTCAAATCGCGACCGAGGTATCCGTTCTGGTATTTATTACCATAGGCCACGGCACTCTGGTGTTCCATACCCAGATGAGAGGATTCCACGAGTTTGTATCCGTCTTCATAAAAAGGATAGGGCCCCATCCAGTATTCGAAAGCCCGTAACATGGTTTTGGCCTGCTTGAACTGTTCTTTGGCTTTATCGAGATTATAGTCCATTACCCAGTAGCTCAGGTCAAGCTTTCCTTTTTCACCCATCAGTGTATCGGTGAAGTTCACATACTTGCCGATATAGGGAACGAGGTTATAATTATTGATCGGATTCTTTACTTCCCAACGCCAAGTAAGCATTCCGCTGCTGAAACTTTTGGAATTGATTAGCCGTCCATTGGCCACTGCTACCAGTGTATCCGGAACCGTGATCAGCATGGTGGCCCCATTATCGGGTTCATCGCTTTGGTGGTCTTTGCAGGGGTACCATACACTGGCACCCAGTCCCTGACAGGCCACCGTCATCCAGGGTCTGCCTTTCGCATCTTTCTGAAAGATCCAGCCACCATCCCAAGGAGCGCGTTTAGCCACTTTGGGGTTACCCTCATAGGCCAGTGCCAGTTTCTGCGTAGTTCCCTTGGGCAGGTTTACGGGTATATCCAGATAATACACATTACCATCACGGGTATAATTCAGTTTGGTATCGCCCAGATAGGCTTTGGTGAGCAGCATGGGCTCCTGCAGATCGATCTGCATCCGTTTACCGGGGCGCAAGACTTTAAACTGCATATCCACTTTGCCTTTGATCGTTCTTTTATCAAAATCAGGTGTTACGGCAATACTGTAATGCAACACATCCCACCAGGTCCGGTTTTCGTTCAAACTGCCCCGCAGGGTATCGGCACGGGTAAATTCTTCTTTATTCTCACCCAACTGGGCTTTGGCTATGCCCAAACTTCCTATACTGAATAAGAGCAGTAAGCTGAATTTTGTCATCATTGTTTAAAATTATGATATTCGGGCAGCATGAATGCCAATAAAAAGATAATTCAGTCTCCCGTTTACAAACATATCATTCCTTCGCGGTATTTCTGTTGGGTGTTAGTGGCTTTTGTTTTTACGGCCTGTGAGCAAAAAAAAACAGACCAACGCCAGGTATTTTATTACAACGAATCTACCGGCATTGCCACACTGGATCCTGCATTTGCCAAGAACCAGTCCATCATGTGGCCCGTGCATCAGTTGTATAATACCCTGGTGGAGATAGACAGCGGACTGAATATCGTTCCCTCCCTGGCCAAAAGCTGGGAGGTGAGTGAAGACCGGCTCCGGTATACGTTTCATCTCAGGCAGGGCATTTATTTTCACGACAACGAAGCTTTTCCGGGAGGGAAGGGAAGACAACTCACGGCCACTGATGTGGCATACAGTCTGCAACGCATCATCGATAAAAATACCGCCAGCAGTGGTGCCTGGATCTTTAATAACCGGATCGATACCACGCAGGGATTTACCGCTGTAAATGATTCTACTTTTCAATTGCAGTTATTACGGCCTTTTCATCCCATCCTCGGTATTCTGAGTATGCAGTATTGCAGCATTGTTCCGAAAGAAGTGGTTGAAAAATATGGCAAGGATTTCCGCCGGCATCCCTGTGGTACCGGACCTTTTCAGTTTCATTCCTGGGATGAGGGAGAAGCCCTGATCCTGCATAAAAATGAACGGTATTGGGAGAAAGACAGTGCGGGCAACCGTTTACCATATCTCGATGCCATAAAGATCAGTTTCTTCGATAACAAAGCCACTGAGTTTCTCCAGTTCCGCCAGGGTGGCTTGAGTTTTGTGAATGATATCGATCCTTCCTTTAAAGATGAATTACTCACTAAAAAGGGAGAGCTGCGCCGGCAATGGGTGGGGAAACTGCAGCTGAAAAAACATCCCTATCTCAACACAGAATATTTCGGCATACTGGTAGATGCCAACAATCCGCTGGTAAAAAACAGTGCCAATGGCAACCTGCTGGTTCGCAGGGCCATGAACCATGCCATTAACCGGCAGCAGTTGATGATGTATATGCGTAATTCCATCGGCATCCCCGCCGAAGCGGGTTTTGTACCCGGCGGTTTACCCTCGCGAAACACAGAAATGGTGAAGGGCTATCCATACGATCCAGCCAAAGCCAAACAGTTGCTCAAACAGGCCGGTTTTCCGGATGGAAAAGGATTGCCCACGGTGAAACTGCTAACGATCAATATTTATGCGGATATCGCCAGTTTTGTGGCGCGGCAGCTGGAAGAAGTGGGTATTCCGGTGCAGGTAGAAGTGATACAGAAAAGTTTATTGCTGGAGCAGACCGCCAAATCGCAGGCGCAGTTTTTCCGGGGCAGCTGGATCGCAGATTACCCGGATGCGGAAAACTATATGGCCATGTTCTACAGCAAAAATCCCGCACCACCCAATTATACCCGCTACAAAAATCCGGCTTTCGATGTCCTGTACGAAAAAGCATTACTCGAAAACAATGATTCTCTCCGTTACCAGCTTTACCGTGAAATGGATCAGCTAGTCATCAACGATGCGCCCGTGATCCCCATCTGGTACGATATGGCCATTCACCTGGTACAACCGAATGTGCAGGGCTTTTATCCGAATGCGCTGAATCTGCTCGAACTTAGGAGAACAAAATTTGCGGATGGTAAATTAGCGGATTAGCGGATAACGGATTGGCGGATTATTTCTTCAGCCGTTGTTGGTCGCCTGACCAACAACATTCACGACTCGGCATTGTTGGTCAGGCGACCAACAATGGAAAAGTAATCCGTAAATCCGCTAATCCGTCATCCGCCAATCGCGCGCAGCGCTAACCTTTCTTGAGCTTGTCTTTGAACACTTTCTCAAACTTCTCCAGCTTCGGTGCAATCACAAAACGGCAATAGCCCTGGTTCTGGTTACTGTTATAATAATTCTGGTGATAGTTCTCTGCCGGGTAAAAATTCTTGAAAGGTTCAATATCGGTTACGATGGGTTTATCCCAGGCACCGCTCTTATCCAGTTTAGCCTTGTATTCCGTGGCTTTTTTTCTTTGTTCTTCGTTGTGATAATAGATCACGCTGCGGTATTGCGGGCCCACATCATTGCCCTGCTGGTCGCGGGTGGTGGGGTCATGGGTTTTCCAGAATACTTCCAGCAGTTCATCAAAACTGATTTTAGCCGGGTCGTACACAATGCGGGCCAGTTCTACGTGGCCGGTATTCTTGTCACATACCTGCTCATAGGTCGGATTTTCCACAAATCCACCGCCATAACCACTTACTACTTCATATACACCTTCCAGGCGCTGGAAAAAAGCTTCGGTACACCAGAAACAACCTTCGCCCAGTGTGGCCGTGTCTGTTTTGATCCCGTTGGGGATGGGTTTTGTTTGCATAGCTGTTAATTTCTGATCTGTTTTAGGCTGTGCACAGGCCATAAAGCCCGATACCAGCAGGAATAAGGATAACCAGGAGCGCATCATCTTCGTTTTTTTAAATGTACGACTTACAATAGTAAACAGTTTGACGGGGCAATGGTTCAGAACTTACAATTGGCTGGTATTTTAACATTTTCCGACACAGGCCAGCGTTTGTTCATTGCTTTCTATTTCTATGCCCGGCACGAGGTTTTCGCATAGATAATGGCTACTCCATTACCTTTGCAGCACTTAAAAAGCAAGGATCTCTATGCGTCTGTACCCGGAATCGGCCCTGCATCAACTGGAATTTGACAAGGTAAAAGCCCTGCTGAAAGAACATGCCCGTACCGAATATGCCAAAACAAAGGCCGAAAACCTCCGCATACACACCCGCAAAGACTATATTGAAACCGAACTCAAACAGAGCCACGAGTACAAACTGATCCTGCAGCAGGCACAGTATTTTCCCAACGATTTTACCCATAATATCAGTCGAGACCTGAAACTGCTCTCCATTCCCGGTGCCCTGTTAACCGGCGAGCAGTGGATGCCCATCCGCAAACTGGCCGAGAATATCAGCAATATCTTCCGCTGGTTTGATACGGAGCGCAGACAGGCTTTTCCGGCTTTAAGCAAAGTGATTGCAGGCACCTATTATGAGAAAGTGATCATTGAACTGATCGATGAGATCCTGGATGAGAATGGCAATGTGAAAGACAATGCTTCGGAAGACCTGCAGAAGATCCGCATGAGCCTGTTCCGCAAGCGGAATGAACTGAGACGTGTATTTGAAAAAGTGATTGCCAAACTGGCCAAAGCCGGTTACAGTGCCGATATTGACGAAAGTTTCAGCAACGGCAGAAGGGTAGTGGCCGTATTCTCGGAACACAAACGCCAGGTAAAAGGGATTTTGCACGGCGAAAGCGACAGCCGCAAAACCGCTTTCATTGAACCCGAAGAAACCATCGAACTCAATAACGATGTATTTGCACTGGAACACGAGGAAGGCCGCGAGATACAGCGCATCCTGCGCGATCTGACGGCCCGTTTATCGGTGTATGCCAGTCTGCTGCAGCAGTACCTTGATATCAGCGGCGAATACGATTTCATCAACGCCAAAGCCAAACTGGCCCTGGATATGAACGGGCAGTTTCCGGAACTGGCCGATAAAGCGCATGTGCACCTGATCGATGCCTATCATCCTTTGTTGTATCTCTACAACAAAACCTCCGGCAAAAAAACGATCCCCGTTACCTTAACGCTCGACGATAAAAACCGCATCCTCGTGATCAGCGGCCCCAATGCAGGAGGTAAAACCGTTACCATGAAAACCATCGGCCTGAACCAGATGATGCTGCAGAGCGGTTTGCTGGTGCCGGTGAGTCCTCTGTCGCAGATGGGTATTTTTAAACAACTCTTTATTCATATCGGCGATACGCAGAACCTGGAATTTGAACTGAGTACCTATTCCAGTCACCTGCTGCACATGAAATATTTCATCGAAACCGCCAATGGTAAAACCCTCTTTTTTATTGATGAGCTCGGTAGCGGTAGCGATCCCAATCTGGGTGGTGCTTTTGCAGAAGTGATCATGGAAGAACTCTCACGTCGTCATTCCTTCGGTATTGTTACTACCCATTACCTGAACCTGAAAGTGATGGCCAACCATACACAGGGCATCATTAACGGCGCCATGCAGTTTGATGAGATACACTTGTTACCCATGTATAAACTCATTGTAGGCAAACCCGGTAGTTCGTACACATTTGCCATTGCCGAAAGGATCGGATTGCCGCAGCACCTGATCAACCGGGCGCGTAAACTGGTAGATGAGGATCATTTTAAACTGGACAGGTTGCTGAACAGCACCGAACAGGATCTGCAGCAATTACAGAAAGAGAAAAAAGAACTAGCCAGGCTGGTGAAGGAGAATGAGAAACTGAAGAAGGAAATGGAAGTAGTGATCGATAAAGAACGCCACCGCCAGCAGGTAGAATTACTGAAACAGCAGAACCGCATTGCTGAAGACCGGCTGGTGTATCTGAAAGACATGGAGCGCAAACTGAAACAGATTGTGCTGGACTGGAAAAAAGCCGAAGACAAAAACCAGGTAGTGAAAAACCTGCAGAACCTGCTCTTCAAGCGCAAGGAAGAAATCGTGGTGAACAAACTGGCCAAAAAAGTAGACAAGACCTATAAGGAACTGAACCAGAACATAACCGTAGGCTCGCTTGTAAAAATGAAGAAGAATTACCAGGTGGGCGAGGTAAAAGAGATCCGTGGCAAACGGGCCATTGTGCAGGTGGGTGTATTGCCCATGAATGTGGATCTGGCCGATTTAATCTCGGTGGAGAAGCTGGAAGAGCCGCAGAAGGGATAAATGTTTGATACTTGTTTTGAAGAAGCAGTTTCATACATTTAATACAAATATCTTCCTTCCAATATGGATGTAAAATCAAATCGTTTACTGCTGCTTATTACATTATTTAGTTACCTTTTATCTATTCTGTCGGCCGAAAAATGGGATCTTCCCATGTTTATGGCATTGTCGGTTTCCTGTTTGGGGATATATGATGTATATACGTTTTTGGTACCAGCTTGTGGGTTTAGCGGGATAATTATACTGATTTATTTGTTGATTAGAAAAAAAGCAGAAATCATCTATCACAACGGATTACTGCTTGCTGGTCTTCTATTGTTATGGGCTCCCTTTATCGCATTTCAAAACAAAGAATCGTTACGTATGGAATGGCAGCATGGATTTTACTTATTCATTCCGGAAGTAATATTTGGCTGCTGTTTTGTTTTACTGGTGAAACGAATTTTGGCTAAATGATGTTTAGTCTACGCTGAAGGATTCAATCTAGACAGATTTAGTGAAACAAAAATTCAATTAAACTGCCATATCAGATTGAATAATAAATGTTTAGCAAAAACATATGCATTCTGGAAGTTGACTCCGAAGTTGAATTTTACGGGGAATTTGGGGAAGGGTACAAATGAAAAACCCACCTATGCCAAAGCCTTCGGTGGGTGTAAGCGGAGAGTTAGGTATGTGAACCTAACTTTTATGCTTTGAATATCAATTAATTAAGACCCGCAAAATAATTTACTCCACGAATTACGCTCGCAAATCTCTTTTCTATATAAGGACTGAATACTACTATAAAGATAAATAAACATAAACACTTCTTTCACATTTTTTATACTTTACTTTCTTCCAGTTTTTCACTAACAATGCTAACTTTAAAAAAAGGAAAAGTGATGAAAGATCTGATGCAGAAAGTGAAGTCCTTTATGACATTTGACTTCCCCTTACAGTCAACCTACATTGAAACAAAATTTACAGAAACGCACCAGAAACTTCGATTGGAGGTTCCTGAGTGGAGCACAGCGGCCACCCGCCAACAATTAATTGCAAATTATTGGTTCACATATGTAGCTGGACATTTTAGCCTTTTATTAGGGGTGCCAGCTTTGGCGTTATTCTTCGTGTCAGATGGTTTTCATAATATAAATGGGTTCTTAGTGGGAATACTAATAGCAGGGATCATCAGCTACCTAGCTTTATACCTATTTCTTTACCGTCCAGCATATTGTGCAACCTTTTTACCGAGATTAGAAACAACCAAAGAAGCTTATGACCGAAAACAATACGATCTGTTTGAAAAATGCCGCCAGGCCCAATTATCTAATTTTGCCTTGACCCTTGTTTTTTATGCTTTTGAAAAATCTTGCGGAATGAATATGCTACTTTGTAACGACCAGTCTGCTAATATATTGATGAAATTATACGGAGTCGATCCCGGAAGCCTAAAAAAGAATCTGGGGCTCATTTATGGCAAAAAGAAATGTCTCTTACCCAGGAAGCAAACTGAGATTTCAAAACGTTTTGAAGAAGCTATTAGTTTTTTTGAGGAAACAGGGTTCCAAAAGGGGATTAATATTCTAAGTGAATTGAGGCAAAAATTTATATATCTTGAACTAGGCACAGGCCACTCCAGCTCTAATTTTACAGCCCGAATTTAGGGGGTACTTACAAATACTCCTATTATTATATTTAGGAATCTGTTGACGATCAACAAAGACATCAGCTTAACCAAATGCAAATACACACAATGAATGACTTAAATCTTAATTATTGGTTAAGCAAATAAATATGGTGCCTTATTGCACGACTATTAAATGTTCAAAATCAATTCATTGTATTAGTTTAAAATTTTAAAAAAATAATATTTTTGATTATAACTATAAGATTGTAATTTTATGATCTACCCCCCACAATCGTAATTCGATCCTCCCCTCAGCGAATTACTAGTCTCAATCACTATCGACCACATAGCGGCTTTTGAATGTTTAAGTATTCAAAGGATTAGTTTTTTATTATAAGATCCATAATAAATTCCTCTAATTATCTGTATTATATTACGCTAAAAACCTATGAAACAACATTATCTTTTAATTCTTCTGTTATTTGGTATTACTTCCACTCAGTCGCAAACACTTGTTGGAAAAAAAGTGATAAATATCACAGCGTCGGATCTACTTGGAAATATTAATTACGGCCACACATATGATTTCGGCACAACCACTTCATTGCCTAATAACCAAAATATAGGAGCCTCCTTGAAATTTAGTGTAGGGAAGTTTAATAAAAATTATGCTGGACTCTTTTATGGCATTGAACTACCAATAAGATATTCAAGTTCACAAGATGGGAGTTCCCAAACTGTATATGGTATATATCCTTCGCTGTCCTATATAAAACTGTTCCCTGTTTCTTCAAATATATATTTGAGCACGGAATTAGGAGGAAAAATTGGATATCAAAGAGATTTTGTTCACTTGGCCGGTGTTCGTGACGAGACTACTCATATCTGGCAAGGTGGTGTATTTTATCGTCCAATCACGGCTATATGGTACGCCAAAAATAATACAGCCTTTTTATTCAGTCTCTATGATGCGCAATTAAGTCTTACTACTCGAACAACCACAGTTAACGATAACCCGAACCGAAAAGTGGTTATGTCAAACATAAATGTATGGGGTCATTTTAACCCAACTTTTGGAATTCAGCTATTACTGAACAAATAAAATCCAATACTCTACTTAAAATCCAAAAAAATGAAAAAAATCATTTCGTATTATGGCTATTTTTGCCATTAAGTATGTTAGCGCAGACCATTTCTCCTTCTAACACTGCTGAATATTGCCCCGGTGTAAATTCGTCATTCACATTTACTGCACCAGCTGCATACTCAACTGCATCCATATCTTCTCCTGATGTAAATATTGTAAGCCAATCTCACAATAACTCATCGGGAGTTTCGATTGTAACAGCGACAATTTCATTTGCCGACCTTAATAAAACACAAAAGATTACTTTCTCCTATGGGAGTAATTCAGTAGATTTTGATTTTCCTAAAATCTACTCCTTATTCTTTTCAGATCAGCTTAATGACATTAGTCCCAATACAAGTCTGATAAATGCCGCTTCCTGTCAATCTGAAAATTTCTCAGTCAGCTTTTCGGCTATTCCATACGTTAACCCTTTTACATCCCCAAAGCTTACTTACGGAACGATAACCAGCTATCAATATTCACTACCGATAGGTTGGAGCTTAAATGGTGGTACAGCTGCTACTAGTACAACAGACTATAAAACCGGAGGAAATTCAGTAACAATAACATCAGATCTTACTCATGGAAATAACGGTGTAATTGGTATTCGTGCGATCAATAATTGTAGTGGATCATTAATAAAAGGTGCATGGAAATATATCCCTATCAAACGCGATAAACCAAATGTTTCATTTACATACGTTAATCCACTTTGTAGCTCGAGTACCTTTCAAGTGAGTGGTGTGCCTGGTTGGGTAACAAATTATCAATGGACAGCAACTGCTTCAACTATGGTCAATTTTTCATCCGCAACCAGCAGTTCTACAGGCGTGTCGTTCAATTATGATGGACAAACGCCGATTAGTCTTACTCTTTCAAACAGTTCTTGTTCAATTGAATACACCTCAGCTGATATTTTGAATGGTGCTCCAAAATTAGTTCTGGGCAAACCTACCTTATCAACTAATTTGCAGTTATATTCAGGATTAGGAACATTAAATGAAGTATGCCTCGATGTTGAAAACTACCTTCCATTTTATACAAACGGCCTGCCATATAACACAGCCAATTCAACTCCAACATGGTCATATGTCTCACACACAGGAAGCCCGCAACCATCATGGAACGGTGGTGATTCAACGCAGTTGTACGTATATTTCTGGAGAACGCAACAAACATCACTTGTGCTGCAAATTGACGCAACAAACAATTGTGGCACAACAACTGCTCAATTTGGATTCACACCGATTTCTTGCGGAGCTCGTATGATGGCAAGTTATAATTACAGCATATCACCCAATCCGACCATGGGAAACATAATTGTTTCACCAAAAAACAATAGTGATCCAATATCGAAAAAAACAAAAGATGCAGGTATTGTCAGACTGTCAATATATGACTTGCAGAACACCCTACGTCTAACAAAGAAGTATGACAGTGTGAAGCAAGCCTCCTTAAATATAGGCAATCTTCCTGCAGGCACTTATGTCCTGGTGATTAACAATGGTACCGGTACGGAATCTCAGCAGGTTATTCTTAGGTGATTTTATAAATCAGTTATAACACTAATATTAATAATTCTTAAAAATAAATGCCGCTCATTTATGAGCGGTATTTATTTTTAAAGCTAGAAGATCCATTTTCATGGTCGAACTGTTAGTAGCCAAAGAATGCAATGATGATATAGTAATGGCGGATTTTGTGGAGCATTTCTGCCTTTGTCCTATTAACAAAGCAAATCTTCTGAAACATTCAACTGTTTGTGTAAGTACCCCTGTTTTATTTAACAGAATTGAATTATATTATCATACAATTGATATAAGATGAAATAGTCAATGCTAAATCTGACAGGTGGGATTAACTTTAGAGTAACCACACTTATAAAATGCTATTGTATGTATAATAAACTTAAATTTCTCCTGCCGTGCTTCTTTATAATCCTAAGCTCAATTCATGCTGAGAATTTCACGATTGTGAAAGATACTACTCTTAACAAGTTCATTGCCGAAAAGGTCATTCTGCCTAATTACGAAAAGCGGAATGTGATTATTTTAAGGCAAGCAGAGAATTTTGATGCGGCAGCATTTCTTGAGAGGGATAAACAATTCTTTCCATCTTTTTTTGAGTATTTACACTCCGATTTTAATTTGAGCACCATATCCTTGAAAGAAATTGTAAATAAACATCAATATTCTTGGGATGGTGCGATATCAGAAAAATATCCGAACCTCTCTCTAATCAAAGCCCCTGAAATTGGGATATCAATAGAATCACTCAAAAAACTAAGAAAGGACAATGAAGGAGCCTCTATTATCACTAGAGTTATAGTTCTTCTTGATGAACAGAAAGGAAAGTGTTTAATCTATTACCATACATTTCAAGGGGGTGGTACAGTAGTTTTTTTAGAAAAAAAGAATACTATCTGGCAAGTAGTTACTAACAAATCACAGTTCTTGGAATAATGTTATATTGCTTTGTAAGCAATTAACTAATATTTTGACAAATCCTATACTTTATTTTCGTTTGGAACACCTAATTAAAAGCACCCCATTACGGGGTGCTTTTAATTATAACCGAAAGAACATATTTCATCCGCTTCTTTGTCGGAACTCGCTTGTTCCACTCCCAGTTCGCAACTGTCCCTTCATCCACTCCAAGGAGCTTCGCCAACTTCTCTTTGCTCAGTCCTTGCTCATCCTTGTACCACCTGATCTTTCCGCCGAACGTCTCCGTTTCGTGCGTGAGGGGATAATTAGCCGAGGAATGAGATAATTACTTGATACTGGTATAACCCGGGATCGTTGCGCCCGTTCTCCCAATAGCAGAGGCAGTTTTCTGACACGCCGATTAGATTCGCTGTTTCTCCTTGCTTTAGCCCCAAGTCCATCCGCCGCTTTCTGATATGCTCGCCGATTGTATTTGGCTCTTTTGGATAGTGTTGAGAATGAGGCTTTTGCGTTCTGTCACCGCATCGGGAAAAAGGCAGCGCATCCCTGCACCCGCGGCTATTATCAACCACCAGGATTAAGAATGTATCTGTATAACGGGAGCAGTTCGGAAGCTAATCTAAAGTATAGATTGGATACAGTCGCAGTAATAAGAAGACCCTTTACAGCAAAACTTCAATTCAAACCGATTTGATCACGAACGATTTAGGCTCTTTAGGCCGTAACATCTAACTCACAAATAGGAAATAAGTATACTTAGCTTTTTTTAACTTGGCTTCCACGTTAGATTGCAACCTAAAACCCGAAAAGTGATGAAAGAAAATGTAACCAGTAGCAGCCACGCTACCCCCATGTTGTTCCCATATGAGCCGGAACAGTTCTGGCAATCCATTCGCCAGATTATCCGGGAAGAAGTAACCAAGGCCGAAAAACAACCACCTGATTCACCCTCCTGGCAAACAACCGGCCTAACCTACAAACCCCTCTACAAAATAGCTGAGGTTTGCGCCCTCTTCCATGTTACCAAGCCCACCATCTACGACTGGATCAGACACGGCAAGCTTAAGCCCTTTAAGATCCGTTCCAGGGTGTTTTTCCTATGGCAGGATATTCAGCAGCTTTTACAGCCATCCGGTGAATAACCTGCCACCTACGCCTTTGTATGGGTAATACCCAATACTAAGTGACTTTAAAAATAGATTTTGTAACTTTAAAACATGGAGGAAAGAGTAGTCATAACGGACAAACCTGATCTGCCCAGACGCCTGTTCTGGGAATTCAGGTATGATGACATAGAATGGAGGCAAGAATACCGTACCGTTATTGCACGTGTGATTGAGAGAGGTAGCCCCGAAAACTGGAAAGAAATCATCCGGTTTTATGGGAAAGTTTTCGTGATCAATGCCCTCAAAAACGAGATCGTATTTCTGGCCGACTATGCCATCAAGGACGTATGTGCTTATTTCCAGCTCCGTGAGGAGGAATTGTTATGCTTCAAACGCAAACAGTCGAGGCCGGGACACTGGATCTGATTAAAACCCTGCTAAACGACGCCGATCTTTCAGCTTTTAACCTGGTCGGCGGTACCGCACTCTCTCTACAAATCGGACACCGTAAATCAATTGACATTGATCTTTTTACCACCCTGGATTTTGATGCCCAGGATCTGGCCGGTCATTTATCCAGTACCTATCGTGCTGAAGAGATCAGGACGCTGAAAAACGGCATTTTCTGCTTTATCGAGAATGTAAAAGTAGATCTGATAGCTCATCAATACCCCATTCTTTACCCGCTAAAAATAGAAGATGGCATCCGTATGCTTTCCATGGAGGACATTGCCGCTATGAAACTCAGTGCCATACTAAACAACGGTTCAAGGCTGAAAGATTTTATTGATATGTACTTCTTGCTGGAAAGAATCCCACTTGGAATAATAACTGCCGCCTCTGTACAAAAATACCCTGATGTAAACATCCAGATAGCTCATGCTGCCTTATTGTATCATAAGGATATCAACATACAGGAAAAAATAGAATTCCTGGGCGGGCCTATTTCGTTAACCCAAATGGAAATGCGTTTTCGAGAAGCAATCCAAAAACCTTTGGCTGTTTTTGAAGCTGACTTGCAAAAGTCGTTACCTATTAAGAGGCAAAGGTGAAATAAATATCGCAGGGTACTCTGTTATAACCCGGTTACTGAATCATTTCTGATGGAACAAAATCCTGATTGTGAAAATGTAATAGCAGTGCATGAAAAAACTATTGGCCAGAGAAGCCAAACAAATCGACCTGGTAGACTACCTCAGTTATTTGGGGTTTCAGCCTCAAAAAATCAGGAATAACGATTGCTGGTATCTTTCCCCCTTACGCCTGGAAAAAACAGCCTCATTTAAGGTCAACCGGCGTTTTAATGTCTGGTATGATTTTGGACTTTCCAAGGGGGGTAATCTGGTTGATTTTGGCACACTTTATTACAAATGTTCAGTGGCTGAACTCTTAGAGAGGCTAAGTCAACAAAATCCATTCTCTTTTCACCAGCCATTTTCTCAATCCAAAAATGAAGCACTTTCCAAGGCTGATGAAAAAGGAAAGATCACCATTACGGATGTTCGAAACAGCATCGAATTAAGGTCATTACAGGAATACTTAACCTTCCGGAAAATCCCATTACATATCGCCAACAGTTTCTGCCGGGAAGTTGACTTTCTTTTATATGACAAGAAAATCACCGCTATTGGGTTCAAAAACAGTGCCGGTGGCTTCGAGTTACGGAGTGCGCATTTTAAAGGCAGCAGCAGCCCCAAGGAAGTGACCTTGTTTGGTAAGGATTTTTCGAAAGGTGTTCTTCTCTTTGAAGGCTTTTTCGACTTCCTTTCTTACCAGACCATCCACCAGCGAAAACTGATCCTTCTGCCAAAACTGCAGCCCAATTTCCTGATTCTAAACTCCATTGGGTTTATTGAAAAGATCAAACCTGAACTTGAAAAATACCATTCCGTTCACCTTTATCTTGACCGGGATAATATGGGCATGGCTGTTACCCAAGACCTGTTATCACTTGGTAGTAAGTACCAGGATAAAAGCCAGTTATATAAGAATCATAAGGACTTAAACGAGTATTTGATAAAAGAGCATCTGGATCAGAGCCATTCTCAAAGGAAAAGCATGAGGCCTTAAATTTTCGGGAGCCAGCTATGTTTCGGTTTTACCGAAACGCTGGCTTTATTCATCCCGCCTTGGGCGGGATTCATAAAGGGAACTGCATAGAGGACAATGAAAAGTGAGATATGACACCCGTAACAGAAATCAAATCACCGAGTCGAAACAAAGGTGGGCGGCCAGCAAAAGCTGTTAAACGCAATAAACTACTGGGCGTAAAATGCACCCTTGTCGAAAAGAGAACCATTGAAGCCAAAGCCAAATACAGCGGAGTAAGCGTGTCTGAATACTTGCGCAACCTGGGCCTGAGCAGTAAAATTGACATGCGAAAGATCAGGATACCGAAAGAGATCTTGCAATTTACAGGCACCCTCAACCATCTGGCCGCCAACCTAAACCAGATAGCTAAAAAAAGGAACCAGTTAGATGAACTAAACGCACTGGAAAGAGCCCAATTAAACCAGCTCAGTTTATCTGTAAAGCAGCTTGCTGTAGATATTAAAAATCACATCAAATGATCGGCAAAATCATACTCGGAAAATCCTTTCGTGGCTGTATCGGCTATGTGCTTGAAAACAAGCAGGACGTTGTGCTAAAATGCGGCCCCGTTGATCGTGCAGAACTGATCAGTTTTAACCAGTGTTTTGGCGATAAAAAGGAGCTGATCAGGCAGTTCAATGATGTGCGTTTTTTGAACCCCAGATTGGCCAAACCGGTGATGCATGTAATCCTGAGCCTTGCACCAGGTGAAACACCGAACAAAACCACCCTGATAGCAATGGCAGAAGACTGCGCCAAAGAGCTGGGATTTGACAAACATCAGTACCTGTCTGTAACGCACAATGATACTGATCACCTGCACCTGCATATCGTGGTTAACCGGGTAGGATTTGATGGTAAGACTTTAAGTGACAGTAATAACTACAAAAAGATCGCCAATTGCTGCCGGAAAATGGAGCTGAAATACAACCTAAAACAGGTGGAAAGTCCCAAGCGGTTCCTACCCAAAGAGAGACGCAATATCCCGCGGCTGGACAGCCACAAAGAGGCTATGAAAACCGATCTGCGGATCAGTCTATTAGAAAGCAAATCCTACGCGGAATTTGAAAGCCGGATGAAGCAAAAAGGCTATGAGGTAATTAAAGCCAGGGGTATTGGTTTTCGGGATAGCAAAAAGATGTATGCCAAGGGTAGTGAACTGGGGTATTCCCTGTCAAAAATTGAGAAGATCTTACAACTAACACTGTCTCAAAAACAATTGCAGATCCACCAGGATCTACGAAAAGAAAAAAGGTTGATCCCAGATCCCAAAATCAACCGTCCTGAAATGTCCAAAAGTAAGTTACCCGACTATCTCCCTGATTTACCAAAAGCCCTTAAAATTTTACTGCGACCAGAGCTTGAGTTTGATTATACCCCACATGAATTATTGGAAAAGAAAAGAAAGAAAAACCAATCCCATCATTTATAAAATAGTCCCATGGAAAACGAGATTATTGAAACGGTACTTACCGAGGTACTGGAAGAACAGAAACAGAGTAGCCAATTGGCTGAGAAGAACGGCCAGTTTTTAGAAGAACAGGTGCTGATTTTACAACGGATGGAAGAAAAAACTGCCAGGCAAAACGAGGAACTGAAGACATTTTTGATGACGAAAATGGAGTCGTTTTCTGCCCAGGTAGAAAGCCACGCAAGACCCGTTAAAAGAGAGTTCCGGATCCTGCTGTTCCCGGAGCATGGAACAACCGAGTATTATAAGGTGGTTTTCGGTCGTATCCTGTTCTGGCTGGTCATGCTTTTTATTGCCAAATATGCCTACCTATTGGGGGACAAATGGATTGCACACGAATATGAAAACAATAAGTACCAGAAAGCCTGGGAAACACTGTATGAACAGCAGTCTAAAGCCAATCAAAAAATAATGCAGAAATATCTTGCCGAATGAAAAATCGGTATTTCTTGGTGAGATCGCTATTAGAGTTTTGGTAGCGATGCCTCAGCTGATTCCATCAATATTTTCCGCAGTTCGCCAACCCTTCCCAGCAGGTCTCGTAAATCCGCTTCTGGCATAGCATAATCTTCCCGGTAACGGCTGTCGATATAGGCTTTTTGCAGCAAGCTTACCAGCCGTTTTTCCAGTTCATTGTTTTTGGGAAAGACCTCGTTAACCCGGTGGGTAACAATGCCCGTGTATCGCAGGAGCCGCTCGATATTGTGAGTGCAGCAGTAGTAACCGGTGGCTGTCTTTAGCAGGGTACTCAGTGCCTGTTCCGCCGCCTGGTGGAGCATGAACGCTGCCATCCGGTTTTCTTTGCGCAAACAGAATAGTTCTGCCCCCGCCAAAAACGCATCGATCCGTTTTAGTCCGTCTTTATAGGTCAACTCGGTTCTCTTTTCTTCTGCCGCTTCATCTATCGCTCCCAGGGTGCCCTGGTATCCGGCATCTTTTTGCAGAAGTAAGGGTGCGCAGTTATACACCCGGAGGGCAAATCCATGGCCATCTTGTAACCAACCATCGAACTGTTTGGTACTCAGTACAATTGCGGTCATAGGCAGGATCTTCGCACAATGTTGTTCGATCTGATCCTGCACTTGTACTAGGCGGGTGGTGTTTGTATCAGGCAACAGGATGAGGCAATAGCAATCTGCCACATATTGCAGCGAAGGCGCCAGTTGATTGAAAAGGCTCTCTGTTCTTCTTCTGTACAAGGTACCTCCCAGCAAATAAATCCTGTCCACCTCCACCAGTTCTCCAATCAGGTCTACAATCCTGTTGCCTGTATGCTGAAAGCTGTCAAAAGCCGCCTGGTATATCGTAAAGGGTCTCATGGCTTGCTGGTTTTGTAGGTGGTTACGGGGTAATGGTGCCGGATGGGGGTAAGGATGATTTGCTCAAAGGCGGCAAAATGCTCTTTAAAAACCGTGATTACCCCATCCAATTGATCCATCCACTGCAGGATGGCAGCATCACGCAAAGACCCGAGTAAATAAAGTGTATTCTTGTGTGAGACAAAAAAACTGGTATCAGCTTCGTATTCCTCAATTGCCTCTCCATTGATCCATACCTCCGGTCTGAACTGATAGTACACACCCTTGTCCATTAAACTGAAGGTTACTAACGGCACATCGGTAGATACATTAATCCGCGTAGCACTATATTTAGAGGGCTTGTTCTTCTTTAACTGTTCCAGTCGGCCAAGAAAATAGGCGTAAACAAATATTTGCTGGGATAATTGATTGATCAGGTCTCGCCAGTGGTTCAGTATCTCAATCCATGAATGGGTTTGGCATTGAACTAGTCCCTCTTTGATAAGCCTGCCGGGTAGCGTTTCGGCCAGTTGCCAGTGGGCAAAACAGGTTTTACTCAATTCCTGCTGGGCTGCTGTTAACAAGCCATCATATGGCTTTTGCAAAGCACTTAGAAAATCGTAAAAATGTTTAATCTCTGTTTGCGCCTTATTCAATTTACCGGAACAGGGAACCACAAAGGGCTGAAACCTGTTGTAGTAAGGAACAATTAATAGGTAACAAATGGCATCTTCCCCTGGCTTTTTATCTTCTTGGGCTATGAATGGTTTTGTCGATTTTGGACCATCTGCTGGGAGATTTAGCATGGCTGGCAGGTCCGTTACCACGATCCGGTTATCGAACTGAAAAACGGTCTGTAATTCTGCCCTTGTTGACACATCCAGTCCAGCACTGGACTCCTTTTTATCAAAACAAAACCTGTATTTAAACGCCAGTTCCATGGCACCCTCTGGCAGTAGCTTTTTAAAATAGCTCTCTCCGTATGTCCCGATCAGGGTTCGTAAAGCACCATAAATATGATCACAAAACGGTTTACTGTTGTCTGAACAGTCGCAGGTAACCTGCAATCCATCTAGTACCATGGCTAATGTGAGTAAATAAGACTCCTGTTTGCAGGTATTGCGTAAATGCAACTGTCCATCCTGATAGGAAATGAACTGTAAACTTGCCGGATGCCAAATCAGGGATAAACCGGCTTGATGGCCGGTCTGTTCCCGCAGTTCGTCCATTGTTAACTGGTATTGATCGTCCCGTAAGTGGATGATAGAGGGTTGCCGGGTTGGCTCCTCAATTTTGGTACTGGTTTTCATACCCTTAGATTTATAGGGCTGAAATTCCAACAAGTAATACCGGTAAACTATACCAGAAAGCAGTAAATTACCGGGAACAAAGGCCTTAGATCAGGTATTTTACCGGTCTGATAATTTCAATATATTTGTATAAAGACTAATCTATCTACTATGGAAAAGACAATACACCAGGGTCGAAACGTAAAACGCTTCCGTGAAATGCTGGGTATCAAACAGGAGGGACTGGCCCTTGAACTGGGCGAGGACTGGAACCAGCGGAAAATTTCCCTGCTCGAGCAAAAAGAAGTGATAGAAGATGAATTACTGGCCGAAGTGGCTAAGGTCTTGAAAGTACCGGTGGAGGCGATTAAGAATTTTGATGAAGAGGCGGCAATTAGTATTGTGTCGAACAGTTTTCATGATGAATCAGTAGCATACGTTGAGAATTACAAATGCAACTTCAATCCCATCGATAAAATAGTGGAATTGTATGAGGCGTTGGTAAAAAGCGAAAAAGAAAAGGTTGAATTGTTACAAAATTTGTTGAATAAAAAATAATCCACTGAAGTATCCGGATCATTCGCAAAGAGATTTAATCTTTTACCCTTCTTAGGAGAATATTTTTATAGGAACGAAATAATTGTAGGAAACTAAATAAAATATTATACGCAGGTTTTGCACGCCAAGCCAGCCAAAATGGTTGAATTGGTACAATCAGAATAGTGCGTATAACTTAGTTAATGGCAAGGCTATCACGACACAACCCGACAGATAAATCGGGTTCTTTTTGATGTTTTGTATTTTAGTAATTGCTTAAATAAGCAAATTGACTAATTTTGCATTATGGACAATATTTCATGCATAAGACAACAAGCGGACATTAAACAAATAAACCGCTGTAAAGACCGAGTTTCAGAACTCAACGGATCATTTGACTATTTATCGAACGGACTTGAATTAGCAGGAAACAACGTAAGATTAAAAATTCTCTTTCTGCTCTATGAAGAAAAACGACTTTGTGTTTGTGACATAAGCGACATTCTTGACATGACAATTTCAGCAGTTTCACAACACTTGCGAAAACTAAAGGACCGAAAACTTATTGAAACAGAACGAGAAGCACAAACCATTTTTTACTCATTGACAAAAGAGTATGAAAAAATGCTGAAACCGTTTTTCAAAATACTTGACGAAAACAAAATTTTGGAAACAATATGAAAACAGGCAACAAACTTATCGGAGCAGGAGTTTTGACAGCAATTGCAGCATCATTGTGTTGTATTACGCCAGTCTTGGCTTTAATTGCGGGAACAAGTGGACTTGCCTCAACTTTTTCTTGGCTTGAACCTTACCGACCTTATTTTATCAGTTTGACAATTTTGGTTCTTGGTTTTGCTTGGTATCAAAAGTTAAAACATAAAAAGCAAATTGACTGCAATTGTGAAACAGAAGAAAAACCAAAATTCATTCAGTCAAAAATGTTTTTGGGGATTGTAACAGCATTTGCAATCGTTATGCTTGCCTTTCCATTTTACTCAAGCATTTTCTACCCAAAGACAGAAAGGCAAATCATAGTAGTGGACAAACCCAATATTCAAAAAGTAGAATTTACGATTAGCGGAATGACTTGCGCAAGTTGTGGCGAACATGTAAATCACGAAGTAAATAAATTGACAGGAATAATAAGTTCAAATGCTTCTTACGAAAATGGAAACGCAATCGTAGAATTTGACAACTCAAAAACAAATATTTCTGAAATCGAAAAAGCAATAAACTCAACAGGATATTCTGTAACCGACAAAAAAGAAAATTAAAATGGAAATCAAATTGCAATCAACAATAACTTGCCCCTACTGCGGATACAAGAAAGAAGAAACAATGCCGACAGACGCTTGCCAATATTTTTACGAATGTGAGAACTGCAAACAAGTTCTTAAACCAAAACAAGGCGACTGTTGTGTTTATTGCAGTTACGCAACAGTTAAATGCCCACCAATTCAATCAGGAGTTAAATGTTGCTAAATTGATGATAGGTAGAACGACCTGAACGAAGAAAGTAAATATGCAGAAAACGACATTTAAAATATCCAAAATGGACTGCCCATCCGAAGAACAAATGATACGGATGAAACTTGTCGACTTGACAGACATCAACTCGTTGGACTTTGATATACATAGTAGACAATTGACAGTTTTCCATACCGACAACCACGACCAAATTTTTAAACGCCTTGACAACTTGAAGTTTGACACTTCACTTATAGACAGTGTCTTAGCAGACAATTACACATCAGCAACCGACAACACCGCCAAAGAAAGAAAATTGCTTTGGCAAGTTTTAGCCATCAATTTTTGCTTTTTTGTCCTTGAACTTACAACAGGTTTTATTTCAAACTTAATGGGACTTGTTGCCGACAGTTTAGATATGCTTGCCGACAGCATTGTTTATGGACTCGCACTTTTTGCAGTTGGCGGACCAATGACACGAAAAAAGAACATTGCAAAATCAGCAGGTTATTTCCAATTGACACTTACCGTTTTCGGATTCTTTGAAGTAATCAGACGATTTATTGGGACTGAAAACGTTCCTGCATTTCAGACAATGATAATTATTTCAATTCTTGCACTAATTGGTAACGGACTAAGCTTGTATTTGCTACAAAAGAGTAAAAGCAAGGAAGCACATATGCAAGCAAGTATGATTTTTACATCCAATGAAATAATTGCAAATCTTGGAGTAATTGTAGCAGGCGGACTTGTTTACTTGACAAACTCAAAATATCCTGACCTTATTGTTGGGACAATTATGTTTTTCATTATTGGACAAGGAGCTTTAAAAATTCTTAATTTATCTAAATAACAGAGTATGATTAATACAGAAAAGACATTATCGGAAGTAATAGAAGTGCTTAGAAGCAGAGGTTATACCGAGGACTTTAACCTTTTGGAAGAAAATATTTCTTACAAAAAAGGCGGTGAAAAAGTAAACTTACACGACATAGTTATTGATAAAATTTACCGTTTTACAGGGAGCAACGATTTGGAAGATGAAGCTATTTTGTATGCAATGCGGAATTTGAAAGATGGCGCAAAAGGTGTTTTTGTAAATGGTTACGGCACATATTCCGACAACGGGGCAAATAACATTATCAGACAAATAACCATTAACGAAGTTGACAACGATGATTGGGCAAAATAAAAAGAGACAAAGAACCACTACTGCTAACAAAGGGTTTGCGATAGCGGGGGGTCCGTGCTTCGCAAACACATTTGCACAAGCTGGAAATTCAGTTCTCGAATAAAGTTTAGTGCTAAAATACCCCGCCATCGCCACCCCCCCGAACGTTAGCAGTCATGCTAAAACAACAGCTCACACAGTAAATTATTAACAAATAAAAAATGGAACATAATACTTCACATACAGGACACGAACATCATGAACATGAGAAACACCCGATAAATTTAGCAAAGATTGTATTGAACTAAGACAAGCAATTATTAACTGGTTTAAGAAATACGGAGCCGATAATTTGAACATTTATTTGTCAGATACGGCTTATAGCCAACTGTAGTGTATATCATTAAGATACAATACAATTTGAAAGCTAATCCGAAACAATAAGTATAAGTCTCCTGGTCGAAAAAGGTATAGTCTTTCAATTAACCATACTTATTGCGCAGATGCCTCATGTCCATGCTGATTTTCGTATCTAAAATTTTGGCATAATGCTGTGTTGTTTTCAAGTTCCGGTGTCCAAGCATTTTTGAAACCGTTTCAATGGGTACGCCATTGCTTAAGGTAACAGTGGTTGCAAAGGTGTGCCGTGCAATATGATAAGTGAGATTCTTAGCAATACCACATAAATCTGCTATCTCTTTTAAATAGGCATTCATTTTTTGATTGCTTAATACTGGTAGTATTCTACCTTCAATCATACAGGCTGTGTGGTTATTGTACTGGTCAAGTATGGCAAGTGCAGGAGGTAGCAGAGGTATCCTGGCCGTGACATCCGTTTTTTGCCGCTTGCTGATAATCCATTTTTCACCGTCAACCCCAATAATGATCTCCGAACGGCGTAGTTTTTTTACGTCCGAATACGCCAACCCAGTATAACAACTGAACAGGAATATATCCCTTACCAGAGAGAGCCGTTCAATTGTAAATATTTTAGAAGCCATTGTCAGCAACTCTAATTCCGTTAATGCCGTTCTTTCAACCTCTCTTTTAGCCATTTTAAAGCCCATAAACGGATCCCTTGGTAGCCAACCATTCAACAGACAACGCTTTACAATTTTTCGGAAATTGCTCAGGTATTTCATGGTTGTGTTATGGTCACATTTACGTACACTCTTTAACCAAAACTCATATTCTGAGATAAACTCATAATTAAGCCGGGCTATATCTATATCAGAAACCTGATACTTCCATTCCAGGAAAGACTGGGTATGCTTATAGGAGGTGATATAGCGTTCAAGCGTTCCCGGTGCGTATTCACTACCTACAAGGGCCGCCATTTGATCATTGTGGTGTTTAAATACATCCATCAGCATATATTTAATGCCGCTGACCTCCTTTCCCAATAACAGGGCTTTAATATTTTCAGCTGATACGGGATGATCATTTTCAGCTAAGTTCTTCCGGGCTTCATATACTTTTCTTTGCAAGACATCTAGGTAAGAATTGAGAGACTTAGCAAATTCTGTTTTACCATCCATTCTGCCAGCAGTGGAATTCCAATCCGAAAAATCACATTTTCTTTTGGTGGAGATCTCCGATGAGATTCCATTTACTGTAACCCGTAAATACACCGGTCTTTGGCCTTCCTTGAAATTTTTTGGCTTTTTTAGGTAAAATAACAAACCGAAGCTTTTTTCCATTTTACTCACTTTGTAAGGTTATAAAATTACGCTCATCGCGCAGTGAACTAAATAGTTCAGCTCTTATAAAGTGTTAATAAAGAATGACTTGTGTAAATTCCAGTGAGTCTTTGTAAAATAGAGACTACTCCACGAATTACTCACTGAACTATAGCGATAAAGTGGGGTAAATAGGGGTAATGCTAAAAAGCAAAAAACCCGCAAACACTTGATTTTGCGGGCTTTATTACCTAAAGTTTATCTTAATAAACCGATATCAGCGGAGAGTTAGGGATTCGAACCCCAGGACCTGTTACAGTCAACAGTTTTCAAGACTGCCGCAATCGACCACTCTGCCAACTCTCCGGGTGCAAAATAATAGTCTGGCGGTGGTTCTACCAAAAAAAGAATCGTTTTTGGTAAAAAACTTGTTTTCTGCACGATCCATGGGCTTTTCTTAACTTACCAATTTCCAAACAGTTATGCCATGAAAAAACTCTTCCGCACGCTGGCCATCCTGCTTGCCATGCTCCTTGTTCTCTTTTTCGCTTTTGTTCCGCAATACATCGACCGGTCTAAAAATAAAGTAACCCTGAGGGGGCCTTTTGCCAAACAGGGCTGGTACGATTCCATCCCGTTTATAGCCGATCTGCACTGCGATGCCTTGTTATGGAACCGCGATCTGACCCGGTTGCACAATTACGGTCATGTAGACCTGCCCCGCATGCAGCAGGCCCATATGGCTTTTCAGGTGTTTACCATTGTGAGTAAAGTGCCGGCAGGTATCAATATCGAACAAAACCCTTCCAACTCAGACCAGATCGGTCTGCTCAATTTTGCGCAGTTACAAACACCGGCCAACTGGTTCGGCATCAAAACAAGGGCTTTGCGCCAGTGCCACGATCTGGAGAGGCTGGCTAAAAATTCAAAAGGAGCGTTCCGGGTAGTTACCACTCAAAAAGAACTGAAACAATTTATAACCGACAGAACAAAGAACCCAAAACTGGTAGCCGGCATGCTGGGATTAGAAGGCGCCCAACCGCTGGAAAATGATCTAACTAACCTGGATGTTTTTTACAATGCCGGTGTACGTTATATCGGCCTTGCGCATTTCTTCGACAATGAATGGGCGGGTTCTGCGCATGGCATGAACAAAACAGGGCTCACCCCCAAAGGAATTGAACTGGTAAAGAAAATGGACAGTCTTCATATCACCATTGATCTGGCCCATAGTTCGCAGGCCACTATCAGCGATGTGTTTAAATATCATAGCGGTCCCTTACTGGTGTCGCATACCGGTGTGCGGGCTTTGTGCGATAACCAACGGAACTTATCCGATGCCCAGCTGGATGAGATCGGCAAACGCAATGGACTGGTAGGGGTAGGATTATGGGAGACAGCCGTATGCGGCAAAGATGCCGCCGCCACAGCGCGAACCATCAAATATGTAGCAGACAGGATCGGGATAGATAAAGTAGCGCTCGGCTCTGATTGGGATGGCGCTTTTGAAATGCATTTTGATGTAACCGGTGCCCCCCTCATCGTTACAGAATTAGGGAAGCTGGGTTTCGATAGAGCTGCTATCGAGAAGATCATGGGAGGCAATATCCGTGATTTCTTCTTACGCAATCTTCCGGAATAAGCAAGCAGAATTAACGGATTTACGAATTGCGGATTAGCGGATTATGGAATTTGTGGGCTATTGGTGAGTGTCGTCTGCATAAAAAATCCGCCAATCCGTCATCCGCTAATCCGCTAATCACCTAACCATGTATTGAAAAAAATCATTCCAAATAAACTGTTGTCTCTTTTAATAAGCAAATGTCAGAACGCTTCTCCCAGGCTGATGAGGATGCTGTTATATCCTTTGCTGAATCCGTAATCGATGCCGATATTGGTTTTGGAACTATTGTTGAACTTGATACGCAAACCTGTACCCGCAGCAGGATACCAGTTTCGAAAAAATCCACCGGTACCACTTACTGTGGTGATGTTTCCGAAAACCACAAAACCAAAAAGCCCATCCTTTGTAAGATCACGCCGGTATTCTGCTTCGGCATAATAGAGTGTTTTACCCCGGTAGCGGTTCTGATCTATGCCACGGCCGGAACGATTGTAAGGATCGTAACCGATACTGGGCAGATCGAGGTAGGGGGTACCATTATCGAGCGAAGTCCACAAATAGGTCCAGAAAGCAAGCGTATTCTGTTGGATGGGATCCCGCGGTTTCATTGAAACATATTTACGTATATCCACAAATAAAGAACGCCAGTCATCATCGCTACCCAATATTCTTGTCTGCTGGCGATAGACCAGGTTTACATAAGCCCCCGGCAAAGGATTGATGGCATTATTCCGTGAATCATATAAAAAATTTACACTCAGTCCGGATGCAAAAGACCGGCTGCCGGTACCGTAAGCATATCCTGTGTATTGACCCAGTGTACCCGGTGCTGCATCGGTTTGAATACTGGTATGGTAATCGAGGTGATAACCCACACCGGCAAAGAGGTAAGGTTTGATCCGTTTTAAAAATTGCTGGTGAAAACGGATATATACCTGGTCTACCAGCAGCGGCGTAGTATTGTTATGCGTGCTGCCCAGGCCCCAGGTAAACTGCGGGTAGTTCAGGAAACGCGTATCGCCCTGTATGGTCCAGGTGTTATTGGGTAACCAGACCGCTGTTCGCAGTGGCAAACCATATCGACCCTTAAAATTCCAATAAGGGGCAAAACTGGCAGTGGAGAGATAAGTGGTTTTACGAGGCCCGAGATAGGTACCGGCGGTAGTACTGGTGATCAAAGCAGTACCACTTCCGCCGGGAACAGATGCGCCAAAAGGAAGAAAAGAGAAATAGATTTTTTTCCTGCCATCTACTTTCAGATCGGTGTCACGGATATGCAGCCATCTTACCACAATATCGATCAGGTCGCGCTGGTTAATAGTGTCTTTGGCTACAGGGGCATCCGGTATAATGGTGGAGCCTTGTTGTGCAAAGGAAGGGTGTATTTCCGCCAGTAACAGCATGAAAACACAAATAAACGCTCTGCGGATAGCAGTATTCAGGAAAGAAGATAACACAGGTAAAGATAAAAAAGAATACTGCGTGGTACTTACACAGCAATTTAGATCTCTTACAGGTTAACAGTATTAATCCAGGTTTCTCGAGATCTTTTTAGCAGCTTCCAGTCCCAGTTTGATCATCCGGTTGCGGATCTTATCGGTACAGCGGAAAGCGGGCATATAAATACTCAGACAGGCCACAATGGCGCCGTTCCGGTACACGCCGGTAGCAAAACCGATGATCTGTACACTGTCTTCGATTACGGCATAACCTTTATCGCGGATCTGTTCTACCTGCTGGTAAAATTTGCGTTGGGTATTGGCATCATGCCAGATCTGCGAAGAGGGCAGCCCAAAACGGGCGATAAATTTTTCCAACTCTTCATCCGGTAACATGGCAATCAGTAAACGGCCGGTAGAAGAATCGTAGGCTTTCTTTTCATCCGGTGTATGCGCCTGTACTAACTGGTCGCTTTCTTTGCGGTGTATCACCACCCGGTTCTCGCCATTCAGTACCGCCAGCAAAGTGTTTTCTTTGAGTTTCGCTGTCAGAATCTCCATTTCCAGGTCGGCGGCTTCTATCAGGTCTTTTTTGTAACCGGTATTACCCAGCAATGTGTAGAGTTGTTTGCCCGGCAGGTAGCCTTTCTGTGCATCCAGTTTTTCGAGGTAACCACGCAGGGTGAGGGTTTTTACAATATTGGCACAGGTTCCGGGTTTCAGATTAATGCCGGCAGAGATCTCACCCAGCAGTTTGGGTCTTTCGGGATCTCGTGCTACAAATTCGAGTATGTCGATAGCCCGGTGAATTACCTGTATCATAATGGGATCATTTTCTGTAAAAAACGGTGCAAAAATATGGAATGATTCAGAGAAAACCTTAGTTTCAATCCATATAAAAGAACAAAAATTCCATTAGATGGAATAAACGACTGCCTGCTTATGAAACCAGCGTCTCCGCAACAGCGAAACCTGCTGTATCCTTTTATTTTGGTAACCTCCCTGTTCTTTTTATGGGGGTTTGTACATAACCTGGATCCCATCCTGATACCGCACCTGAAAAAATCTTTCAGTCTCAGTACCCTGCAGTCCTCTCTGGTTGACTCCGCCGTTTTCATCGCCTATTTTGTGATGGCATTACCGGCAGGTTACCTGATGCGTAAATACGGGTACAAAGCGGGGATCATTACCGGGCTGCTCTTGTTTGCCATCGGTTCTTTTTTATTCATTCCCGCGGCCAATACACAGCAATATCTTTTTTTCCTGCTGGCGCTGTTCATTATTGCCTGTGGATTAACCATCCTGGAAACCGCCGCCAATCCCTATGCTTCTTTATTGGGAGATCCTGCTACGGCCACACAACGACTTAATTTTGCCCAATCATTTAATGGACTCGCAGCTACCCTGGCACCTATTATCGGCGCCCGTATCATTCTTACCAAAGGTTTTACAGATGAGGAACTGGGGGCCATGACGTACGCGGCCAGGCAGGTAGCCCTTGCATCAGAAGCCGCCAGTGTAAAAATGCCTTACCTCGTATTGGGCAGCCTGATCCTGGTAGTAGCTGTTTTATTTGCCCTGATCAAATTACCAGAGATTCATGATGAGGAGGAAAAAGTGGCGGGTAAGTCTATTTTTCACAGCCTGCGCCATAGTCATTTGCGATGGGCAGTAGCCGCACAGTTTTTTTATGTAGGGGCACAGGTTTGTGTGTTTAGTTTTTTTATTCTCTATGCGGTGGAAGCGGCCAAAATTGATAAAATCAAAGCCGCTGATTACCTGGGCTGGGGTTGTGGTATGGCATTTATGATTGGCCGTTTTGCCGGTACTTTTTTCATGCGTTTTATACAACCGGCCCGTTTACTGGCTTTGTATGCTTTGTTCAGCACGGTACTTTGTGGTGTGGCCATGTTTGTGCACGGATTACCGGCCGTATATGCGGTAATCGGAATCGCGTTTTTTATGTCGGTGATGTTCCCGACTATCTTTTCACTGGGCATTACTGATCTGGGGGCCGATGCCAAATATGGCAGCAGCCTGATTGTGATGGCCATTGTGGGTGGTGCTATTCTGCCGCCCATCATGGCGCAGATCAGTGATATGACCGGGAATATTCAGTTAGGCTATATTGTACCGTTGCTCTGTTTTGCCATTGTTGCCTATTTTGGCTGGAAGGGGCACCGGGTCAACAAAAATCAATCACATGCGTAGATATTGTCTGGCACTGGACCTGGTGAATGATACCGCTAGCATTGCCGCTTATGAAGACTGGCACAAAAAAGTTTGGCCCGAGATCATTAGCAGTATTACCGGATCGGGCATTCAGCAGATGCAAATCTACCGAGCCGGTAACCGTTTATTTATGATCATGGAAGTAAAGGACGAATTTAGTTTTGCCGCAAAAGCGGCTGCCGATTTGGGCAATGAAAAAGTACAGGAATGGGAACAGCTGATGTGGCATTTTCAGCAACCGCTTCCATTTGCCCAGCCTGGCGAAAAATGGGTCCTGATGGATAAAATATTTGACCTGGAAGAAGATTATATAAAACCTTAAGCAGCAACGAATGATGTTTTCACTCAATCAACAAACCGCCGTGATTACTGGTGGCGGAAGCGGGATCGGCAGATCAGTGGCAGAGGTATTTGCCAGTCAGGGGGCATTGGTGCACCTGATCGATATCAACGAAGAACAGGTAAAACAAACGGTTGCCGGAATAGAAAAAGCAGGCGGTAAAGCCGCGTATCATATTGGTGATGTCAGTAACCAGGCACAGGTGCATACGATATTCGGGCATATCGGTCAGCTTGACATTCTCGTTAATAGCGCCGGTATTGCACATATCGGTACAGCTGCCACTACCAGTGAAGCCGATTTTGAAAAAGTATTCAATGTAAACGTAAAAGGCACGTATAACTGTTTACACGAAGCCATTCCGCTATTTATCAAACAGGGGGGTGGTGTGATCCTGAATATCGCTTCCATTGCCGCACTGGTGGGCATCCCCGACAGGTTTGCCTATAGCATGAGTAAGGGTGCGGTATATGCCATGACACTGAGTGTGGCCAAAGATTACCTGCACCAGGGAATCCGTTGTAATTCCATTTCACCGGCAAGGGTACATACGCCTTTTGTGGATGGATTTCTCACCAAAAACTATCCCGGCAAGGAAAAAGAGATGTTTGAAAAACTGTCGCAGTCGCAACCCATCGGCCGCATGGCCAATACCGCCGAAGTGGCTTCGCTGGCCCTTTATCTCTGCAGCAAAGAAGCTTCTTTTATTTCGGGAAATGATTACCCTATCGACGGTGGCTTCATCAAACTGAATAATTAACCCCATAAGAAACATTGGAACTAAGACTTTTACTGTTACACTGCGGGATCACCGGGAATAAAACCCGGAAAGCTTGCAGCGGAATCGGTTTGGTCAGATTTATGTATCGTAGTTTCAATCTGATCATTTGTCTAACAAAAAAAATGTTTTCTACTGAACAAAAGAACGGAGTAAACGTTTTCGTAAATATTAAATAGCTACCTCCCGCAGGAGCTTATTTTTACGTGAGATTACCCATTCACCCCAAAACCAACTTGCTATGATTCCCGCAAAAGCGTATGCGGCACTAGATGCCACAACTCCTTTACAACCTTTTTCTTTCAGCAGGAGAGACCTCCGTGCAGATGATGTACAGATCCGGATTGACTATTGCGGTGTATGTCACAGCGACATTCACCAGGCCAGAGATGAGTGGGGTGGTTCCATGTATCCCATGGTGCCCGGCCATGAAATTATCGGCGAAGTGGTGAGTACGGGGTCAAATGTAACCCGTTTCAAAGCCGGCGATAAAGTAGGCGTAGGTGTGATGGTGGATTCCTGCTGCACCTGTAAAAACTGCAACAGAGACCAGGAACAATATTGCGAAGAAGGGATGACCGGCACGTATAACGCTATGGAAAGAGATGGCGTAACCGTGGCACAAGGTGGTTATTCTTCGCAGATTGTGGTGAAAGAGCGATTCGTATTACATCTTTCGGATAAACTGGATCCGGCCGCGGCAGCACCTTTGCTCTGTGCAGGTATTACCACTTATTCGCCTTTGCGTTTTGCAGGGGTTACGGCAGGGCAGAGAGTAGCGGTGGTAGGACTGGGCGGACTGGGACACATGGGTGTAAAATTCGCCGTATCCTTTGGGGCAGAAGTAACCGTGATCAGCACTTCACCTTCCAAAGAGGCTGATGCCAAAAGGCTGGGCGCACATCATTTTCTGCTTTCTACAGATAAGGAAGCGATGAAAAAACATGCCAGTCATTTTGATGTGATCCTGGATACTGTTTCCGCCAATCACGACTACACCGAATTTCTCGACCTGCTGGATATCGAAGGAAAACTGCTGATCGTAGGACTGCCATCCAAAGAGCCTTCTTTATCCCCCTTCTCTTTGATCACCAAACGCCGCAGTATTATCGGTTCTATGATTGGTGGTATCAAAGAAACCCAGGAAATGCTGGACTACTGCGCAGAGAAAAATATTGTATCGGATGTAGAAGTAATTCCGGTTCAGTATATCAACGATGCGTATGAACGAATGATCCGTTCCGATGTAAAATACCGGTTCGTGATTGATCTGTCTACTTTGTAATCAAAATTGATGCAACAAAAAAGCCATGGTGTAACAACCATGGCTTTTTTTATATCGGTAACGCTGTTACCAGCCAATACCATAATCTTCACCGTTATTACTGCTGCCGCCCCATAAACTACCATGTTTCCAATCGAACAGGATGGCATTGATGGGTCCGCTGGTTCTGCTGCCGGTGGAAATTTTGTAGCCCATTTTTTTCAGTTCCTCACTCACACCCGCCGGTGTCTGGTTGGACAGGAGTATGCTGCCCGGTTTGGGTAAACGATCGGCCAGTTTACTGCCGCCCAGCGATAACCAAAGCTGGTTGGTATTAAAATTAGGTGCTTCCGTAGCTTGCTGCACCGTCATGCCAAACTCTACGATATTGAGGAAAAACTGTACCAGGTTCTGGTCCTGTGTATCGCCACCCTGTACCCCAAAACAGAGAAAAGGTTTGCCATCTTTCAATGCCAAAGAAGGCGTTAAGGTAACCCTGGGTCTTTTACCGGGCTCTACCACGTTAAACGGATCAATCATTGGATCGAGTACAAAACTCTGCATGCGCTGACTCATACCAATACCCGTATTACCTGCAATACAGGCCGGTAACCAGCCACCGCTGGGAACAATCGACACCACCCAGCCAGAGGTATCGGCTGCTTCCACAGAAGTGGTACCTCGCCATAAGCGATCCATGTAAGCTTCATCGATTACCGGCTCGGTGAGCATGGCTGTTTGGTCGTGTTTGGGAATCGCATTACCTGAACCGGCTTCGCTATCGGTCAACGCTCTTCTTTGTTTGATCAGGTCTGTAAAGGGATTGGTTCTGCCTTCATACGGATAAGGATCACCGGGCTGCGCAAAAGCATCGTTCTTTTCAAAACCAATCAGTTTGGCCCTGTCTTTGGCATAGGCTTTACTCAATAAACCTTTCATCGGCTCTGCCGGCGGAAATGCCGGATCGCCATAATAAAAATCACGATCTGCATAAGCCAGGTTCATAGCCTGGTAAACGGTATGAATGTATTTGGGACTATTATAGCCCATCGATTTCAGGTCAAAATTCTCCAGCATATTCAATGTTTGCAGCATCATCGGGCCCTGGGTCCATTGCTGCAGTTTGTATACATCAATGCCTTTATAGGAGGTCTGCATCGGTTCTTCTATCACCGGTTTCCATTTGGCCAGGTCTTCTTTGGTAATGAGTCCGCCCTGCTCTTTACTGCCTCTTACAAACTCATCGGCAATATCACCCTTGTAGAAACGGTCGTAGGCAGCCATGATGGCTTCTTTCCGGCTTTTCTTTTTCTTCAGTGCATTTTGTTCTGCCTCTACCAGTTTGGTTAATGTTTGCAGCAGATCTTTCTGTACAAAAATTTCTCCTGCTTCAGGGGCTTCGCGTTTTTCGCCTTTATGTGTCAGAAAAACCTTAGAAGAGTAGGGCCATTCTTTGATCCGGTCTTTTCCTCTTTCCATGCTGTTGGCCGTTTGTGCATCAATCGGATACCCCGCAGCCAGTTGCATAGCGGGGGTCAGCACCTGTTGCAGACTCATGGTGCCGAATTCAGACAACATCAAACAGAGTCCGCCTACAGTACCAGGTGTTACCGCTGCCAATGGGCCATATTCCGGTGGAAAATTGTAGCCTTTGCTTTTAAAAAAATCAACCGTTGCGCCGGTAGGTGCCACACCAAGCGCGTTAATGGCAATTACTTTTTTGGTTTTCGGATTATAAATCAAAGCCTGTGTTTCGCCACCCCAGCTGAGTACGTCCCACATGGTACAGGTAGCGGCCAGCATGGCGCAGGCAGCATCTACCGCATTACCGCCTTTTTGAAAAACGATCGAACCTGCCGTAGCCGCCAGTGGTTTGCCGGTGATGGCCATCCAGTTTTTACCATGCAGTGGTGGTTTTTGTGTAGGCTGTGCAAACAGACTTACCGTGATGAGTAACGAAAATAAAAGGGTGGGGGTTCTTTTCATATGTTGCATTTTACAATTGGGAATGATTAAAGATACTTATCTCTGATTATTTTACAGTGGCATGACAGTTTTGGCCATATTCCGCCGATTCCCCTAACATTTATCATATTTTACCGGGTTGTGGCGGAATAATTTTGTCCCGAATTACAACCATTACCATGACCACAGCAATCTTACCCTTATTACAGAAGTACGACCTGCCCACACCCCGTTATACCAGTTATCCAACGGTCCCTTACTGGGATTTTGGAACGCTGACCGAAGCCAGCTGGAAAGAGACAGTAGTAAATACTTTCCGCGAAGAGAATGGGGAACTCTGCATTTATATTCACCTTCCTTTCTGCGAAAACATGTGTACGTTCTGTGCCTGTAACAAACGCATCACGGTTAACCATGCGGTGGAAGATCCCTATATCAGCAGCGTACTGAAAGAGTGGGCCATGTACCGCTCTCTCTTACCCACTACACCAGTCATCAGAGAGATTCACCTGGGTGGTGGTACCCCTACTTTTTTCAGTCCCGATAACCTGGAACAGCTCATCAAAGGCATTACCAAAGATGCCATCGTGAAGGATAATCATGAATTCAGTATTGAAGTACATCCCAACTATACTACCGAAGAACATATCAAACGACTGGCATCGGTAGGATTTAACCGGATCAGTCTGGGGGTACAGGATTTCGATCCCAAAGTGCAGTTTGTGATCAACCGGATCCAGTCGTTTGAGAAAACCAAAGAAGTGGTAGACTGGGCGAGGAAATATCAATATACAAGCATTAACATCGACCTCGTTTATGGTTTGCCACACCAGACCGTCAACAGTGTAGAGCATACGGTTGAACTGATCAAAACACTGATGCCCGACAGGATCGCGTTTTATTCTTATGCACACGTGCCCTGGAAGAGCAAGGTACAGCGCAGATATTCAGAAGCCGATCTGCCTGCCGCAGCAGATAAATGGGCCATGTACAGCCGGGGAAGAGAGTTGCTGGAAGCAGCCGGTTTTCAGCCCATCGGGATGGATCATTTTGCGCTGGCCAACGATAAACTCTTTACCGCCGCCCGCGAAGGTAAACTGCACCGGAATTTTATGGGATATACCACTACCCGGTCGAAGCTGATCATTGGTCTGGGCGTATCCAGTATCAGCGATGCCTGGTATGGTTTTGCACAGAATGAAAAAGAAGTGGAAGCCTATGAAGAAAAGATCAAACAGGGTATACTGCCATTGGTGCATGGCCATCAATTAAGTGAAGAGGATACGGTCATCCGCAAAAAGATCCTGGAACTGATGTGTGAGAACGAAACGGTACTGGATCATCCGTTGCTGGATCCTGCTTTTATAGAATCGGCTTTTGACAAACTGGTGTTGCTGGAAGCAGATGAACTGGTGAAACTGTCCGGCCGCAGAATACAGGTAACAGAAAAGGGCATGTCCTTTATCCGCATCATCAGTGCGGCTATAGATGCCTATCTCTGGCGTAACCATAGCGGTGCCAATACGTTCAGCAAAGCGATATAAGAATGATTGGGGAATGTTCCCACAACCCGCTATTTACCCACTCATCCAATTGATCCGGATTTTGATAGCCCCCGGCTTGTACCTTTGTACAAACAAGTACTATCATTGAAGCACCTCGCAGCCCTCAATACCTATTTCTGGAAATACCGAAACCGCTTTTTCATCGGGATCTTTTTCGTAGTGGCTTCCAACTATTTTGCGGTGCTGGCACCCCAGGTTACCGGTTTTGTGGTGAACCAGGTACAGCAACGTTTGCCCGGCGCACGTCCGGCTGCTACCAAACCGGTGCATGATTCGCTGGTAGACTGGTTCATTACCACCATCCAGGCGGGTAATTTCAGTTTTGGCTGGCTGGTGGCCATTTGCAGTCTTACTATTCTGGGCCTGGCTGTTTTACGGGGTATACTGATGTTCTTTATGCGGCAAACCATTATTGTAATGAGCCGGCATATCGAATTTGACCAGAAAAACGAGATCTTCCAGCACTACCAGCAACTGGATACCCAGTTCTATAAAACACACAGCACCGGCGACCTGATGAACCGGATGACGGAAGATGTAAGCCGGGTGAGAATGTATACCGGTCCGGCCGTGATGTACCTGATTAACCTGATTACCCTGATCGGTTTCTGCGTGGTGAATATGTTGCGCAAAGATGTACACCTCACTTTGCTGGTACTGGCCCCTTTACCGGTTTTGGCGGTTACCATTTACCTGGTGAACAGTGTCATCAATAAAAAAAGTGAAAAGATCCAGGGTTTGTTATCTGATCTCACTACCAATGCACAGGAATCTTTTTCCGGCATCCGGGTCATCAAATCCTTTGTACAGGAAAAAGCCATGCTGGGTTTCTTTCAGCGAAACAGTGAATCGTATAAAACCAATGCGGTAGGACTGGCCAAAGTAGAAGCCATTTATTTTCCGAGCATGGCGCTGATGATCGGGCTGAGCACACTGGTGACCATTATGGTGGGAGGCATGCAGGCATTGGAGGATAGCAGTAAAGTGGGATTGATTGTTGAGTTTGTGATCTATATCAATATGCTCACTTTCCCGGTAAGTGCTATTGGCTGGACAGCCAGCATGATCCAGCGGGCCGCTGCCTCGCAGAAAAGACTGAACGAGTTTCTGCAAACCAAACCCACCATCGCCAACAGTGAAGAAAAAGTAACTACACCGGTAGCAGGCGATATACATTTTAATCATGTCAGTTTCACCTATCCACATACAGGTATCCGGGCTTTACAAAACTGCCACCTGCATATCCGGAAAGGAGAGAAGATCCTGTTACTGGGCAGAACAGGCAGTGGTAAGTCTACATTGGCGCAGCTACTGCTCCGCTTTTATGACCCGCAGCAGGGTAGTATCAGCATCGGCGGTACCGATATCAGGCAGATTGATCTGCGGACACTACGGGAACAGATCAGTTATGTACAACAGGATATTTTTCTGTTCAGCGATACGGTGCGTGATAATATCAGTTTTGGATTAGCCAGTCCTGCCACACAGGAAACCATCGAAAAAGCAGCAGGATTCTCCAGTGTACACAAAGAGATCCTCGGGTTCAGTAAAGGATACGACACGATGATTGGTGAAAGAGGTGTAACCTTGAGCGGTGGACAGAAACAACGGATCTCTATTGCCCGGGCATTGATCAAAGAACCGGAGATTATTGTGTTTGATGACTGTCTGAGTGCCGTGGATGCCAAAACAGAAAATGAGATCATCGGTAATCTATACAGATATCTGCACGATAAAACAGCCATCGTTATTACCCACCGGATCTTCTCCAGTTTCCCTTTTGATAAAATCATCGTACTCGAAAATGGTGAACTGGTAGAACAGGGCACCCACGAAACCCTGATGGCAAAGAATGGCTATTATGCCGAATTATTCAAGTTGCAACTGATGGAGAACAGGTCGGATAAGGCCGAATCCTGATCACTCCTTAACCAGCCTAAACCCGCCTATTTACTGTGTTCCGGGCCTTCCGGAAAGCCCTGTTCCGGACTTTCTGCTAAAATTTTGGTAATTCGTAAACAATCCTATATTTGTCATACTTAAAAAAGGATTCGAAAACCAAAAAACTAACTACTGTGGCGTACGAGAACAACGACAAAAAAATGGAAAGTGTTTACAGCAAACGGATCAGGGCAGGTAAAAGAAGAACCTATTTTTTTGATGTAAGGGCAACCAGGGGAAATGATTATTTTCTCACCATCACAGAAAGCCGCAAGCGCTTTGATGACAATGGGTACGACAGGCACAAGATCTTCCTGTACAAGGAAGACTTCAACAAATTTATCAAAGCCCTTGGCGAAGCCATCGACTACGTAAAAACCGACCTCATGCCGGATTTTGATTTCGATGCTTTCAACCATGAATACGATGAAGAAGGCGCACCCAATGCAGAAGGTGGAGAAATCGCAGTTGCTGCAGAAGAAGTTGCGGTAGAAGCAGCCGATGTAGTAGCTGAAACGCCTGCAGCACCGGTAGCTGTCAGCAGTGCAGTAGCCGATGCAGAAGCTTCTAACCTGGCTTCTGAAGAAGTAGACAAATGGTAATACACACTTATAGAAAACTGAAAGAGCCGCTGTTAGCGGCTCTTTTCATTTATAAAGTCTTTAACATCCAGATATCACATCCGTTATGTCCCGAGTTACCCATGGGGCCTTTCAGATAAGTGAATCCGAATTTCTCATATACGCTCACTGCTTTCTTTAATTCGGGCATGGTTTCGAGATATACGGACTGATATCCGTTCTCTTTGGCTTTTTGCAAACACTGGTCAATCATGAACCGGCCCAATCCCAATCCGCGGGCAGCAGGCGAGAGGTACATCTTCACCAACTCACAGGTATCTTCCGGCAAACCCTCCGTAGGAAAAATGCCTGCACCGCCTACCAATTGGCCATCTTTAATCGCTACATAATAGGCACTTTTGGGGGTAGCCAGAAACAGTTCAAACAAATGATCCGTAGAATCATCATAATAAACTGTGCCGGGTCTGGCAGCACCAAATTCTTCGAGGCTGCGGCGGATAATGTTCGCCATGGCTGCATTATCGCCCGGCGTTATGGGTCTGATGCTTACTCCTTCCATGATCAGGGTTTGATAAAGGCTTTAAAGGCATTGATTAATCCATTGGTAGATGAATCGTGCGCGTTGACAGGTTCTTCCATTACCAATTCCGGTAGAATCTGGTTGGCCAACTGTTTACCCAACTCCACACCCCACTGGTCAAAACTGAAAATATTCCAAATCACACCCTGTACAAAGATCTTGTGTTCGTATAAAGCGATCAGGCTTCCCAGTGTAAAAGGATTGATCTCTTTTACCAGGATGGAATTGGTGGGTTTGTTTCCTTCAAAGATTTTAAAAGGTGCCAGTTTTTTGATCTCTTCCTCGCTTTTATTGGCTTTCATCAGTTCTACTTTCACCCCGTTCTCCGTCTTTCCGTTCATCAGCGCTTCTGTCTGCGCAAAGAAATTGGAGAGAAGTTTTACATGGTGATCGCCCAGGGCATTGTGACTGATGGCTGGCGCGATAAAATCGCAGGGGATCATACAGGTTCCCTGGTGAATCAGCTGGTAAAAAGCATGCTGCCCGTTAGTACCGGGTTCTCCCCAGATCACCGGGCCGGTGGCATAATTCACGGGGTTGCCGCTGCGGTCAATACTTTTTCCGTTGCTTTCCATATTTCCCTGTTGAAAATACGCGGGAAAACGGTGCATGTATTGATCGTAAGGGAGAATAGCTTCGCTTTGGGCACCAAAGAAATTGGTGTACCAGATGCCGAGTAATGCCATTAACACCGGAATATTTTTGTCAAATTTCTCTTTGTGAAAATGCTCATCTACTGCGTGGGCTCCTTTCAGTAATTGCTCAAAATGATCGTAACCGATGGTGAGGGCAATGGATAAACCGATGGCACTCCAGAGCGAATAACGGCCGCCCACCCAATCCCAGAACTCGAACATATTGGCTTTATCGATACCAAAAGCCGTTACTTCTTTTTCGTTGGTGCTTAAAGCCACAAAATGTTTGGCCACATGGACTTCCAGTTTGGCTTCTTTCAAAAACCATTCCCTGGCGGTGTGGGCATTGGTCATGGTTTCCTGCGTGGTAAATGTTTTGGAAGCTACCAGGAACAGGGTTTCTTCCGGATTTACTTTCTTGAGGGTTTCGGCAATATGCGTACCATCCACATTGCTCACAAAATAGGTTTGAATACCTTCTTTCCAGTAGGGGCGGAGGGCTTCGGTTACCATAAAAGGTCCCAGATCGCTGCCGCCGATACCAATATTCACAATGTATTTGATCTTTTTACCGGTATATCCTTTCCATTGACCACTATGCACTTCTTCGCAGAAAGATTTCATGTGTTCCTGCACTTTTCGGATGCGGGGCATAATGTCTTTTCCTTCTACCAATATAGCCGTATCTGAAAAATTACGGAGGGCCGTATGTAACACAGAACGCTGCTCAGTTTCATTGATCTTGATGCCGGCAAACATTTCATGAATAGCGTCTTTCAGTTGACAATCCTCTGCCAGTTGCAGTAACAGTTGCAGGGTTTTCTGGCTGATGATATTTTTGGAATAGTCGAAAAGGATCTCTCCCAGGCGGATGGAGAATTTCTGAAATCGCTCCGGATCAGCCGCAAACAGGTCGCGCATATGCCGGCGACTCATTTCTTCCTCATGGTGTTTCTTCAATAAAAACCAGGCCTGTGTATTCGTTGGGTTAATTCTGGGTAACATAGCTCTACTATTAAATTCTCTTCTTCTTATAAACTATTAATCAGGTCAATGGTTCGGGTAACATCCTGCGGCTGAATATCGAGATGCACTACAATCCTTACCTGTGTGGGTGCAATTGCCATCACAAAAACACCCTGCTCTTTTAAACGGGCCGCCAGAGAGGCTGCCGTGTATCTTCCTTTTACTTCAAAAATGAGGATATTGGTTTCTACCGGTAAGATCTCACCCACAAAATCCTTTCCCTCCAAAGCCGCAGCAATCTGTTGGGTATGGCGGTGATCATCTGCCAGACGGGCCACATGGTTCTCCAGCGCATAAATTCCGGCAGCTGCCAGGTAACCTGCCTGCCGCATGCCACCCCCAAAGATTTTTCTGATGCGGCGGGCTTTTTTGATCATGGCAGCACTGCCTATCAAAACACTGCCCACCGGAGTACCCAATCCTTTACTCAGACAGATGGAAATGGAATCAAATACTTCCCCGTATTGTTTACAGGTTTCGTTTTTGGCCACCAGGGCATTAAACAAACGGGCACCATCCAGGTGCAGCTTCAGGTTGTTTTGTAAACAAACCTCTTTAATGGCTTGTATTTCAGCAAAATTGTAGCAACTGCCCCCACCACGGTTTCCGGTATTTTCCAGCGAAACAAGGGTAGTACTGGGTTTATGCACATCTTCCGGGTTGATGTTTTCCTTCACCTGATCGGCCGTAATGCGGCCGCGGTTACCATCGATCAATCTGACGGATGCCCCGGCATTAAAAGCGATACCGCCGCCTTCGTACTGGTAAATATGGGATAATCTTTCACAGATCACTTCATCACCAGGTTGCGTATGACATTTAATTGCTATTTGATTGGTCATGGTGCCGCTTGGACAAAAAACGGCCGCTTCCATCCCAAAAAGAGAGGCCGACATGCTTTCCAGCTGGTTTATGGAGGGGTCCTCACCAAAAACATCGTCCCCAACGGGGGCTTTCATCATAGCTTCCAGCATTCCCGGGGTGGGACGGGTTACTGTATCTGAGCGAAAATCGATCATAGGTTGCGAAGATACTCCGAAACAGTACTGTAACCCAAGCCAATAGCGGTATAATTTATACAGATTCCCCGCAAAAGCCTGCGCTTTTTTGCCCATTTACGTAAGTTTTTCCACAAAAGCTGGCATATTTCGATGTTCCAACGTACCTTTGCAGGCCTCAGAATGGGATGCGTTAACTACTTTAACTATTTCCTTTACAGCGTTTACAAAACAAATGGGGTCTTAGAATCGTTTACTATAAATACGTAACTATACAACATGAGGCAGCTCAAGATCGCTACACAGATTACCAACAGAGATTCACAGGCCGTTGAGAAGTATCTGCAGGAAATTTCCAAAATCCCGATGATCACCCCCGAAGAGGAAACTACTTTGGCGCAACGCATCAAAATGGGTGACCAACGTGCATTAGACAAACTGGTTCAGGCCAATCTCCGTTTCGTGGTTTCCGTGGCGAAACAATACCAGCACCAGGGGCTTTCTCTGAGTGACCTGATCAACGAGGGTAACCTTGGTCTGATCAAAGCTGCCCAGCGTTTCGATGAAACCAAGGGTTTTAAATTCATTTCATACGCCGTATGGTGGATCCGTCAGTCTATTCTGCAGGCTTTGGCCGAACAGGGTCGTCTGGTACGTTTGCCACAGAACAAAATCGGTACTTATAACAAAGCCAACAAAGCCTATATGGCTTTTGAACAGGAGCATGAGCGGGAGCCTTCTACCGAAGAGCTGGCCGAGATCCTGGAAATGAGCGAAACAGAGATCAACAATATTTTCCAGAGCAATACCCGTCATACTTCACTGGACGCACCGGTACACGAAGCCGAAGATGTGGCCATGGGGGATCTGCTGGAAGGCAGCGACGATACCGATGAAGATGTGATGAAAGATTCGCTGCGCGAAGAGATCCGCCGCGTACTGAAATCACTCAGTCCACGCGAAGCCGAGATCGTAAACGCTTATTTTGGCCTGGACGGCGAAAACGGCGTTACCATTGAGCAGATCGGTATGAAATACGACCTTACCAAAGAGCGTATCCGCCAGATCAAAGAAAGAGCCATCAAACGCCTGCAGAAAGCACGCTACAGCAACGCTTTAAAAGCGTACCTGGGATAAAATGCTACATAAACAAGATACTAACAGCCCCTCTTAACGGAGGGGTTTTTATTTGGGGAGAAGGAGGGAGGGAACAGATGAATATTGAACAGACGAACAAGGAACAGATGAACAGAAAATGTCGAATAAATAAACTCCCTACCCAGAACTTAAAACTTAGAACTTAAAACTAAGAACCAGAACCTATAACTTAAAACTTACGGAAAATACGCCTGCAGGTTACCCTATCCCTACTCATGCAAACCCTACTTAACTTTTATGATTTCTGCTTGTTGTAATCGATATAAATTTACAGTATGAAAAAATGGGGCTTTTTAGGATTTGCATTGGTGCTGTTGCTGGCATGCGAAAAAACGGTCCAGTTACAGCCCGAAGTACAGGCACCCAAACTGGTGGTAGAAGCACAGATCGAAACCGGGCAGTCACCTTATGTGGTATTGTCCAACTCCCTCAATTATTTTTCTACTATCGATGCGGCTACATTGAACAACACCTACGTTACCGGGGCCAAAATAACCGTAAACGATGGTAACAGAACCGTTTTACTGAAAGAATATACGGTTCCACTTACGGGTGGGTACACTTTTTATTATTACAGTACCGACCCGGCCAATGCCATGTATGGCGAGCAGGGTAAAACCTACCGGTTAAAAATTGAAACCGGCGGACAGGTATACCAATCTCAGACACAGATACCGGTGCTGGCGAAAAAGATCGATTCGCTGTGGTGGAAAAAAGCACCGTTTAATACGGATACGAATAAAGTGGTGTTGATGTCGCGGGTGACCGACCCGCCGGGCTATGGCAATTATATCCGCTACTTTACCAAAACCAACCGGGGTGAATTTTATCCGGGCATCAACAGCGTATTCGACGACCAGATCATTGATGGTAAAACATACGATATCCAGATAGACCAGGGCGTAACAAAAAATGAGAAAGTAAAATTCGAAGACTACGGTTATTTTAAAAGAGGCGATACCGTAATCGTGAAAATGTGCAATATTGATAAAGCCAGTTTTGATTTCTGGAAAACATGGGAATTTGCCTGGCAGTCTGTTGGCAATCCCTTTTCCACACCCGGAAAAGTGACCGGTAATATCGATAACCAGGCCCTGGGATCATTTTGCGGTTATGCTGTGCAGTACAAAAGCCTGATTATCCCCAAATAAACCGGTTTTGTGTACAATCAAAGCGGTAAAACGGTTAGGGAATGATATTTTTGCTCGTCTAACATTATAAAGAATTACACATGGCAAATGAGGCTACAGAAAGAGTACATATCCTGATCATCGGATCAGGTCCTGCAGGTTATACGGCTGCGATTTATGCAGCAAGAGCGAACATGAAACCGGTATTGTACCAGGGCATTCAACCCGGCGGACAATTAACCATTACCACAGAAGTAGAGAACTATCCCGGTTATCCGGATGGTATACAAGGTCCGGAAATGATGGTGCATTTTGAAAAACAGGCAGCCAGGATGGGAGCGGATATCCGTTATGGACTGGCTACCAAAGTGGATTTCAGTCAGCAACCCTATAAAGTATGGATTGACGAAGAAAAACTGATCGAAGCCGATGCGGTAATCATTTCTACCGGTGCATCAGCGAAATGGCTGGGTATTCCGAGCGAAGAGCGTTTGAATGGTTTTGGCGTAAGTGCCTGCGCCGTTTGCGATGGATTCTTTTTCCGTGGAAAGGAAGTGGCCATTGTGGGGGCAGGGGATACCGCGGCAGAAGAAGCCATGTATCTTTCTAAACTCTGTACCACGGTGCATATGTTTATCCGTAAAGATAAAATGCGCGCCAGTAAGGTAATGCAGGACAGGGTACTGAACACCCCCAATATCAAAGTATACTGGAATACAGACACGGATGAGATTCTGGGTGAGAAAAAAGTAGAAGCTGTGCGTGTTAAGAATAACCAGACACAGGAAACACAGGAAATTCCGATCAGCGGGTTCTTCGTGGCCATTGGGCACCAACCCAACAGTGATATCTTCAAAGAATTTATTACAATGGATGAGACCGGTTATATCCTTACCGAACCCGGTACCACCAAAACCAATATCGAAGGTGTATTTGCCGCCGGTGATGTGCAGGATAAAAACTATCGCCAGGCCGTAACTGCCGCCGGCAGTGGCTGCATGGCCGCACTGGATGCGGAGCGTTATCTGAGTGCGAAAGGAATCGCCTGATCTTAATTAGTAATTAGCAATTAAAAATTAACAATTAGTAGTATGTAAATGCCGATTCCGTTTTTCTATTTTTAATTTTTAATGGCTAATTGTAATTACCGAATGCTTTCCATCCACCTCCACAATCTCACTCTCTTTGCCCATCATGGTATTTACCAGGAAGAAAAACTGTTGGGTAATGCGTTTGAGTTGAATATTACTATCAATTATAAGCCAGCTGTCTTGCCGGTAAAACATTTATCGGACAGCATCGATTATGTGGCGGTGTATGCGTTGGTGAAAAAACGCATGGCCATACCGACACCTTTGCTGGAAACCGTGATCACAGAGATCGCTACAGAGATTCTGGCACAGTTTTCTCTGGCAGAAGAAGTGTTGATCGCCATCCGCAAGAAATATCCGCCCATTGCGCAGATAGAAGGCAGCGTGGGCGTCAGTTTTACCCTCAAAAGAACAACCATTTAATCATCATTGCATGAAATACCTGCTGATCCTTTTTTGTGCTGTTTGTATGCTTTCTGTGAATGCGCAGGAGATCAATATTCTGCTGAAAGAAGCCGATAACCTGGAAAAACAATTAAAAGAACCTGAGGCACTCGACAAATACAAACAGGTACTGCTGCAGAATCCAAGCCATCTGAAATCATTGGTAAAACTGGCCGAACTGAATGTGGCACTGGGTAACCGGCAAACCGATAAGAACAGCAAAAGACTTTACTACGAAACGGCATTGTCTTTTGCCAACCGCGCCTTCCAGGCCGATAGTAACCAGGCCGATGCAGCCTATGCGATGGCGATGGTAGCGGGTAAAATGACGGATGTAGAGACTGAGAACAAAAAGATCGTAGCCTATGTGAAAGATGTGAAGTTGTACGCAGACCGGGCATTATCCATCAACCCCAATCATGCCAGAGCCAATTATACCCTGGGTAAATGGCATTATGAAATGGCCAATTTATCCGGTATCAAAAAAGTGGCGGTGAAATTATTTTACGGAGGCTTACCCGAAGGCAATCTGGATGATGCGATCAGATACATGGAAAAATGCAAATCGCTGGAACCGTATTTTGTAAGCAACTATTTAGACCTGGCCAAAGCCTATAAAGACAATCGACGTCCCGCAGAAGCAATGGAAGTACTGAACAGGTTAGTCAAACTTCCTACCAGAACAACAGATGATATTGCCTATAAAGCGGAAGGGAGTAAGTTACTGGCATCGATGCAGTAGTTGATCTAATACTGTTACTTTTGGATGGTTAGGCGTCGGTACTTGTAGGTGTTTAGGCGTCGGTACTTTTGGGTGTTTAGGCGTCAGGCCGCTTCAGCGTTCCGACGCTGTTTAATTTTTAATTATTAATTTCTAATTGTTAATTATCATGGAACTCCAGCAACTCTTCGAACAGGCCGTAGCCAACAGTAAATTATTATCAGAAAAACCTGATAACGAAACCTTATTGAAACTGTATTCGCTGTTTAAACAGGCCACAGAAGGCGATACTACTGAAAGCGGCCCTTCCAATCCCTTTGATTTTGTAGCCAAATTCAAACACGAAGCATGGGCGAAATTGGCGGGTACGAGTAAAGAGAGTGCGATGCAGCAGTATGTAGATCTTGTTACCCAACTGAAAGGGTAGAGAACAGAAGAATATTGAACAAGGAACAGATGAACAGATGAACGGAGTGTATTTTAGTCCGTTCATCTGTTCTTTGCCCGTCTGTTCTGTTCATCTGTTCATCTGTTCTCCTGTTCTTCTCTATTTCAACAGGTAATTAACCCCAATCCCCAGCGAATTAAGACTGAACCCGTTTAAGCCGGTGGTAAAACCAAACCCATTGGTGGTGCCGGATGTTGTATTGGTTCCATTGGTACTCGTTGTTTTATTGTAGCTGTATTCAGCACTCAACAGGTTATTCAGTTGGGTAGTTAGTATAAAACGTTGGTTTAGCTGATACCATAAACCAATACCTCCGCGGAGAAATAAGTTGAATCCTTTAGCATCATTGTAAACAGCACTAACGTTTGACTTGTTTTTCTGGATCTGATAGTTTGCACCCACTGTACCCGTTAAAGTAAAGTATAAATTTTTAGCAATCGGCTGTAATTGCGTTTGGGAAAGGAAAGCTCCCACCGAATGGTTTTGGTAAGTCATCTCTCCTGGTGTTCCGATATCTGTTTTCTGACGTAAATAATAATAATTCAACCCATATCCATTAACCTTGTTCTTGGTTTTAAACCGATAAAAAACAGGAGAGAAGCCTGCAGAAAAATTGTGCTGTTTCTGGAGGGAGGGAGTAGAACGGTCTACATTTGAGTACCCCATGGATACCTGACCGCCAATCATTTTCTGACCTGTACTAAACTGTGCATTGGCCGCAAATACAAAACATAGAGCAGCCAGTAAAAGAACTGATTTTTTCATAAGACAATTGATTTTAAAAATCAACAGCAATCCTTATGCCAAAATCAAATTTTCTATTCTCCCTTCGATCGTCCGTTCATCTGTTCCTCCGTTCTACAGCTTCTTATCCTTCCACCTGCCACTCTGTATATACCAGAATGAAGGCACAAAGATTGTTGTCCAGTAAATCCACTCGCTGGCCCAGCCCCAGGCAATCGGTAGTTTGAGTTTTTCCAGTACGATGTACACGTAAATGCAATAAAAAGTAATTGCGGCTACTTCCGAGAGGAGATTCATTTTGGAATTTCCTGTTCCGGTAACAGCATTCATCCAGACCACGGCCACAGACATCAGCACCAGCGCACTGGATACGACGCGGAGAACGGGTATGGCGGCGGTAATAAAGTCTTCACCCTGTCCGTACATAGATAAAAACAGGTGTGGAAATATATTCAGGAAAAGGCAGACCAGTAACGCAAAACCCAGACTCCATGCCATGATGCGGTAAATAAGTTCCTTCACATGATGCTCGCGGTTCTGACCGATCACGTTACTCACCATGGTATTGGCTGTAGCCGCAAATGCCCAGGTAAAACAACCGAAGAAACCAAAGATATTCCGCATGGTATTGGATACTGCCAGATCGCGCTCGCCATGGTGTTCTATCAGGATATAAAAAAACTCCCAACTGATTACACTGATGCCATGCTGAAGAATGAGCGGGTAAGACTGGTTGATGATCAATTTTATATTGGCCGCATCATAAGCCCAGTTTTTAAAGAGGTGTAATTGTTTGGCCACGCCGTTTAACCTGATCACGATAAAAATAATGAGCAGTCCCGCAAACTCAGAAATGATGGAAGCATAAGCCGCACCATCAAAACCCAGCTCCGGCATGCCGAATTTTCCATAGATCAGCGAATAATCAAAGAATACATTGGTGACCGCTTCTGTAGCTGTACCGATAATGAGGTATTTGCTCTGGTTGGTTCCTACCAGCAATGCGTTGCGCATCTGGTACAGATATAAAAAGGGGAGACCCAGGATCCGGATATTGAGAAACCTGACACAGATCTGTACACTTTCCGGATCGTGCAAAGACCAACCCAGTACCGTTGGGGCTATAAACCAGGTAATCAGAATGCCCAATACTGCAAACACCATGGCCACCCGTAAACCCTGCGAAAAAAGATTACCGATGGCATCAATCCGGTTCTCTCCTGCACGACGCGAAATCAGTGCCTGCAAACCGTTATTGAGGCCATGCCCCATCACCGCAAAAATGAGGTAATACACACCGGTGATCCCGGCAAGGGCCAGTGATTTTTGCCCCAGTCCACCCAGAAAAATATTATTCGTAATAAAATTGATCTGCGGTACAATAATGGCCGCTGTAATGGGAAGTGCAATACCCAGTATTTGCCGGCTGCCGGTATTTACCTGCAGGTTGATATCTTGTAAGGCTTTTCCCATAATGTGGCGCAAAGCTACTATTTTGCAGTTTTACAGGATCGCTTTTACGACCTTAGGCTTTTTTTATATCATTGCAATGTAATTCCGTTTCATGACCAGCAGAACCATCAGTTACTATAACGATATTTCGGGTGCCACACATTCGCAGGAAGACCAACTGGTACTCGAGTTCAGCCATACGCATGTAGCCTGCCTGGTAAAAGGAGCCGCTTCCGGAGAAACCGAGGCCATGGAAATATTCGATATCGAGGAGAGTGCCGCTGAGTGGATTGATGTGTTGCATGAAGTGAAGAGCCAGTCGCTTTTGCTGAACCGCACCTACCGCGATATCCATTGTTATTACAATTTTGAAGAAGCACTGCTGGTGCCTGCTTCCCAATTTTCTGCTGTGGCTGCCGAAGATTTTCTGTCGATGGTGTATGGAGAAAGCAGCCGGTATGAAATCAAACAGGATACCATTTCGGCTGATTCTCCCATGGTAAATGTGTACCGGATTAAAAAGACTATTTACGAACAGGTAAACCGCTATTTTCTGCTGAATAAACCGCATCATATATATTCGGTTCTGGTAGAAAATATCCTGAAGACAAAGGATCTGCCCGATCATTTTATCAAACTGGTATTCTACAGCAACCATTTGATAGCAGTAGTGGTAAAGGAGGGCAAACTGCAGTTGGTCCAGTCCTTTAGCTACGACAACAAAGAAGATGTATTATACCATCTGGCCAACCTGAACCGCCAGTTCGCACTCAATCCTGTTCAGTCGCAACTGGAGATCAGTGGCAGGTTTGATACGGGTTCGGAACTGCACCGGCAGTTACAACCGATGTTCGGACTGATCACTTTCGCTACTACGGAACCCGATGGCATTTTTAAAACAGCGGGAGAATATCCCCTGCACTATTTTACCCCTTTTCATAAATTGATTGTATGAGGATCATTTCCGGCAAGTGGGGCGGCAGAAGAATTCATCCACCGGCAAAAATGCCCCACACAAGACCTACCACAGATATAGCAAAAGAAGGGCTGTTCAATATTCTGCAGAACCGGATGGTATTTGAAGGCATCAAAACCCTTGACCTGTTTGGCGGCACCGGCTGCATCAGTTATGAACTCGCCTCGCGCGGGGCAGCTGATATGACGATTGTGGAGAAAGACAATACCATGCATGCGTTTATCCGCAAGAATATGGATCTGCTGGGAGCAGAAAATGTAAAGATCCTGAAAATGGATGTGTTTGCCTATCTCAATACCTGTATGGAATCCTTCGATTTTATCTTTGCCGGTCCGCCCTATGCACTGGGCAGCATTGATGAACTACCCAAGATCATTGTAGCCAAAAAACTGATCAATCCCGGCGGTTTCTTTGTGCTCGAACACACCCCTCGCAACCAATATGAAAACTTTGCCGGTTTCAGTTTTGTCCGTAATTACGGGAGTACCTTATTTTCTTTCTTCGTGCGGGAGGAATAGTTGATTGGTTTATTCGTTTACTGGTTTATTTGCAGGCATTATTATCAGATTCCCAGACGGATTGATCAAACGAACCAATAGACCAGTAAACCAATAAACTATAGACCAACAGACCAATAAACCAGTAAACGAATAAACCAATAGACCAATAACCCACTCATGCAAGCCCCCATTTTCATTACAGGTATCGGAACCGATGTAGGCAAAACCCTGGTAGCAGCCATTGTTACCGAAGCGCTGGAAGCAGATTACTGGAAACCCGTACAGGCGGGTTTGACAGATGGTACCGATGCAGAAAAAATACAATCCCTCCTCAGCAATACCTATTCCGTGGTTCACCCGGAAGCCTACCGTTTGCAAACACCGGCTTCACCACATATTGCTGCACGGATAGATGGGGTAGAGATTGAACCATCGCAGATCGTGTTGCAGGCAGAACAGATCCTGTCTACTATTCATCGCCCATTGATCATAGAGGGGGCGGGTGGCTTATTGGTTCCCTTATCTGCCAAACATACCGTTGCCGATCTGATCAAAGCCTTACGGGCAAGGGTGATCCTGGTAAGCCGTAATTATCTCGGCAGTATCAATCACTCTCTCTTAACCGCCGCCTGGTGCAGGAACAATGGCATCGATGTAGCGGGTTGGATCTTTAACGATGATTACCTGCAGTACGAAGACGAAATTGTAGGCTGGTCCGGGTACCCCTCGCTGGGCCGGATTGCCCGGATGGAGTCCATCAACGCTGCCGAGATCCGTGAACAGGCCCTTCGCCTGAAACCCGTTTTATCCGGTACCTTTGGGAGCTGACTATGACCAAAGAAACCCTCAGAAAAGAATACAAGGCCCGCAGAGCCGCACTTGACCCGCAACAGCGTTTGCGGCTGGATGATCTGTTGCTGTTGCAATTTCAGCAATTCGATTATTCGGCTATCCGAACGGTATTAACCTACTGGCCCTTATCCGGTCAGGCAGAACCCAATACCCATCTTTTTACCGGTTATCTCCGCCACATGCTACCCGAACTGGTATTGGCCTATCCGGTTACCAATACGGTTAGCTGCGAAATGACAGCCCTTGCTATTCACGAAGACACTGTTTACCAAACCAATTCACTCGGTATCACCGAACCCAAAGAGGGGAGAGTATTACAACCCACCGAGATAGACCTGGTACTGGTACCCTTACTGGCCTGCGATACAAAAGGGTACCGGGTGGGGTATGGAAAGGGGTATTACGACCGGTACCTGGCTGCCTGCCGCGAAGATATTGTTAAGATCGGCTTTTCTTATTTCGATCCGATTGAAGAGATCAGCGACACCGGGCATTTTGATGTACCTTTAACCTATTGTATCACGCCGCAGCAGACCTATGAATTTTAACACGATCTTCCTGAAATCTTTCCGTGTTTTACTATTACCCTTTTCACTGATCTATGGGTTGGTGATCGTGATACGTAACTGGTTATTTGATAAAAAATACCTCAAATCGGCCGAATTCAATTTTCCATTGATCTGCATCGGCAATCTTTCTGTAGGCGGCACGGGCAAATCACCGATGGTGGAGTACCTGGTGGAACTGCTTTCGCCGCGCTTCAAAGTAGGCACTTTAAGCCGGGGCTATAAAAGAAGAACCAAGGGTTATGTATTGGCCAACCAGACAACTACTGCGCTCGAGATAGGAGATGAGCCCATGCTCTTTCATAACAAATATCCCCAGGTGGCCGTGGCCTCCTGCGAGGAAAGAATCGTGGGCATTCCGCATTTACTGCAGGATGTACCGGATCTGCAGACCATCATCCTCGATGATGCCTTCCAGCACCGGGTGGTAAGAGCAGGGTTTAATATTCTGCTCACCGATTTCAGCAATCTCTACCCACAGGATTTTTTTCTGCCTACCGGCGATCTGCGCGACCAGTGGTCATCTGCCAAACGGGCCCAGATCATCATTGTTACCAAATGTCCTTATAATCTTTCTGCCGAAGCCAAACAGAAGATCATCCGCAGCCTGAAACCCGAAGCCGACCAAAAAGTATTTTTCACCACCATCGAATACGGCACGCCTTACCATATTGCCAACCGCAACGATGAATGGCTGATCACCCCCCGCGACGAAGTGTTACTGGTATGCGGCATCGCCAATCCCAAACCCCTGAAAGAATACCTGCTGGCCAAAACACATACCTATTACCAGCAGGATTATTCAGACCATCATATTTTTTCGATCGACGACCTGAACGAGATCAAACAAAAATTCGAAGACATACACGCGAAGGACAAACTGATCCTGACCACCGAAAAAGACGCCGTGCGACTGGTAAAGTTCACCGAAGAACTGGCCACACTGCCCATGTATGTATTACCGATACGGCATTTTTTCCTATTTGATGAAGGACAACAATTTAATGAGCTGGTGACTGATTTTATTACGAACTTCCAATTCAACCCGGCAACATGAGCAAGAAAAAAGTAAAAACCAAGTCAAAGTCAAAAGGCAAACCTGCCGCACAGCTTCTCCTGAAAGGAAAACTGGAAGTTACCCGTTCCGGCATGGGCTATGTAATTGTGGAGAATACAGAAGGAGATGTACTCGTTCGCCCCGGCGATTTCAATACCGCCCTCAACGGCGATACGGTTCGTGTAAAAGTATTCAAGGAGAATGTACGCACCGGTAAAAAAGAAGGCAAGATCACCGAAGTGATCTCACGCAAACAGACAGAATTCATCGGTCATATACAACTCTCTACCAACTACGCTTTTTTTATCCCGGATACCGATAAACCCATGCCCGATCTGTTCATCCCGCTGGGTGAACTCAACGGTGCCAAAAACAAAGACAGGGTAGTGGCCCGTTTGCTGCAGTGGGACAAAGACGACAAAAAACCCGTGGGTACCGTGGTGAGCATCATGTTACCCGAAGATGAAAATGATGCAGCGATGAAGGAACTGCTGGCGCAGGCCGGGTTCCCTTTATCCTTCCCCGAAGATGTGATGGAAGAAGCCGAACGCCTGCCCGAAGTGCTGGATAGTGAAGAGATCAAAAGAAGGAGAGACTGCCGCGAGCTGCTCACTTTCACCATCGATCCAGCAGACGCCAAGGATTTTGACGATGCGATTTCCATCCGCACCCTGTCCAATGGATTGTACGAGATCGGTGTGCATATTGCCGATGTGAGTTATTATGTACATCCCGAAACAGAACTGGACCAGGAAGCCTATAAACGCGCCACTTCTGTCTACCTGCCCGATCGTGTGAACCCGATGTTACCGGAGAAGATCTCGAATGAACTCTGTTCACTTCGTCCACATGAAGATAAGTTTACCTTCTCCGCCATCTTCCAGATGAATAACAAAGGAGAGATCAAACAATACTGGCTGGGCAAAACCGTGATCCATTCCGACCACCGGTATGCGTATGAAGATGTGCAGACCATTATTGAAACCAAAAAAGGCAAACACGAAGAAGAGATTCTGTTGCTCAATGATATTGCACAACAACTGCGCAAAAAACGCTTCAGCAAAGGAGCCATTAATTTCTCCTCACAGGAAGTCCGTTTTAAGCTGGACGAAAAAGGCAAACCCATTGCCGTAGTGGTGAAAGAAAGCAAGGAATCGCACCAGCTGATCGAAGAATTTATGCTGCTGGCCAACCGCACCGTGGCAGAGAATGTAGCCAAACTGAAGATCAACAAAAAACCATTGCCCTTTCCATACCGGGTACACGACCGGCCGGACGAAGAAAAACTGGCGCCCTTTATCCTTTTTGCCAAAAAACATGGTCATAGTTTCGACACATCCACCCCACAAGCTATTGCGCATAGTTTCAATACCATGTTACAGGAGGCACAGGGCAAACCGGAACAGCATGTACTGGAGCAGTTAGGCATCCGTACCATGGCCAAAGCGATTTATACAACGGAAAATATCGGTCACTACGGACTGGCATTTGAACACTATTGCCATTTTACCTCACCCATCCGCCGTTATCCGGATGTATTGGTGCACCGGGTACTCGAATCCATCCTTATCGACAAACCCATCACGGATAAAAAGATGGAAGAGAAATGCAAACACAGCAGTGAGCGCGAACGTGCCGCCATGGAATGTGAGCGTGCCGGTAACAAATACAAACAGGTAGAATTCCTGAAAGAACATATTGGCGAAGTGTTTGAAGGCGTGGTAAGCGGCGTATCCAGTTTCGGATTCTGGGTAGAAACCGTAGCGCATAAATGCGAAGGACTGGTCAGCATTGTGAGCCTTTCCGATTACGATGATTTCCGCCATGTAGACAGCGATTACAGTCTCGTAGGCCGCAGAAGCGGACGCAGTTTCCGCATGGGCGATAAGCTCTTTATCCGCGTAGTAGCAGCCAACCTCGAAAAAAGACAGCTCGATTACGAATGGGTGATCAATGCCGGCGGAGATGAGGAGAAAAAAACAAAACCGAAAGAAGGAAAATCAAAGAGAAAGTGAATATCGAATATCGAACAAAGAACACCGAACGCCGAAGTATTCCTATTTCGGCGTTCGACATTCGGTGTTCGATATTCGATATTCTTTAGCACTCTTTTTCATGAAATACAATCCCCTGCTCCGCCAGTTTTTCCAGCACAGGCTCATAAATAGCGGGGATGATCGGAATATGCAATCCCGTTGCTGTGATTTTTCCTTCGAGCAACAAAGTAGCTGCAATACCCAGCGGCAATCCTACGGTTTTTGCCATCGCAGTACGCACATGGTCTTCGCCTTTTACTACCAGGCTACTGGTAACCTGTAACCGGGAGCCAGCCAACTCATAGCCGATCTCGTGTTGCATCACCACCATATCTTTATCGCCGGGCAACAATACCCACTGTTTTTCCAGAATAAACTGCAGCACATCTGCAGAACTGCAACGTCCTTTATTGATCGATGTATCATCCTGCCATCCTAAAAACAGAAACTGTTGCTGCTGCAGAGAAGTAAGCTGATCAAACTGCCTGTGTTTGGCAGCAAAATGGTTCTGCAGAAAAGCAGACACCGTCATGCCATCAGTATTGAGTAAATCGGTTTCATCTGTCAGGCCCAGTTCAATTACTGTTTGCCAGCCCTTGCAAAAATCGGGGTAACGCAGGGTGGTGCGCAGAAAGGTTTCCGCTTTGGTGAGATCATAAGTGGGTATATAACTCAGCGAATCCCTGTTGGGATAGTATGCCAGTGTACCCAAACCATCAATAGCTACTTCGGTGCAGTCAGTAAAAATTTTTTCATACTGCCTGGTTTGTACCGCATGATTCTCTCTGTAAACCGCACCCGCTTTACCGGCCAAAACCACGTTTCTAGGGTTCCAGCTGATCTTGTAATGCCAGGGGTTGGTATCGCTTTCCGGTGCTACCAGTCCGCCGCAATGCGAGAGAAAGGAATGGATCTTTCCCCCTTTGGCTTTGATCCGGTGAATCAGCTGCATCGCACTCATGTGATCGATACCGGGATCCAGTCCCATTTCGCAGAGAAAAAGGATGCCCTTGTTGTTGATCTCTCCGGCCATTGCCCGGATCTTATCGTCTACATACGAAGCCGTTAATAAATGTTTCCCAAAAGCCAGGCAATCCAGTGCCACGGTATAATGCAGGGAAGGGGGCAGTAAAGAGATCACCACATCAGCCGCTTTGATCAAGGCCTGCCTTTCGGGTTCATTATCAATCGACACACCCACGGCCCTTACCCAGGCATGTTCACCCACTTTGGATTGTACCGCGGCCAGGTTTACATCGGCAACTGTAACCTGCCATTGTTTCTGGGTAGCTGTCTGTTTTAAATAGTCGATCAGTACGGTGGCAGATTTGCCGGCACCAAAGAGGAGGATCTGTTTCATCTGGGAGAATCTGTTTAAACTGTTCCGGACAACTGCCGCTGAAAATCTTTAGCTGCAGGATCGTAAAGGTAACCATTGAAATTTTATCGCCCTAACTGTAACATTTTTCCGAAGTTCCCGTTTCATCCAAAACATCCTGTATGAAAAGAATATGCCTGCTTTTTTTCCTGTTCGGTACACTGACGCTCAGCGCACAGAAAACCGTACACGATGCCAATGCCACTACCCGTGAAGCCAAAAATTTTCACGCGATAGAAATAGCCGATGGGGTAGACCTCTTCCTTACCCAGAGCAACGAAGAAGCAGTTGCCGTGAGCGCTTCCACCGATGAATACCGTAACCGGATCCGCACAGAAGTGATTAACGGGGTACTGAAGATCGACTTCAACCAGGAAGGCACCTGGAAACTGAACTGGTTCGGTAACCGCAAACTCAAAGCCTATGTATCGGTGAAAACACTCGACAAACTCGTGGCTTCCGGCGGATCAGATGTATTCATCGAAAATGAAGTTTCGGCCACCCGTCTTACCCTCACCCTTTCCGGCGGTTCTGATTTCAGGGGTAAAGTGGTTGCCGGTGAGTTGAAAATATCCGCCAGCGGGGGCTCAGATGCCTATATTTCCGGTAAAGCCGAGCAACTCAGCATCAATGCCAGCGGCGGCAGCGATGTGCACGGATTTGAGCTGGTTTCCAATACCTGCAGCATCGAATCCAGCGGCGGCAGTGATGTGCGTATTACAGCCAATAAAGAACTCCGGGCCAGTGCCAGTGGCGGCAGCGATGTGTATTACAAGGGGGCGGCTTCTTCCAATACCAGTAAAAGTGGTGGCGGCTCTGTTAAAAAAGTGGAATAACCGGTTTATCTGAAATACAATACAGCAAAGGGTTTCCGGCCAAACGGGAGCCCTTTTTCATGCCCTTTTCATTCTCATTTTACTCATCGGTTGATGCCCCGGAAAAGGTGTTCACAACTGTGGATAAAACCCCTTAAAAAAGACCCTTTTTAAACCCTCTTTCCCCTTCAAAAAAAGTATCTTCGCCATCCTGAAAACAGGGCTGTTTAGCAACCTGTCATAGAACTAAAATTTCACGGAAAAACACACATGGAAGACAATCTGTTACCGCCGGAAAAAACCAACGATAACGACCGCATTATCCAGGTAAATATCGAAGAGCAAATGAAGACCGCTTACATCGATTATTCGATGTCGGTGATCGTGGGCCGCGCACTGCCTGATGTAAGGGATGGTTTCAAACCCGTTCACCGCCGCGTACTCTACGCCATGAATGAACTGGGCAACAACAGCAACAAACCCTATAAAAAATCTGCCCGTATTGTGGGTGAAGTGATGGGTAAATACCACCCGCACGGCGACTCATCGATCTATGATACTTTGGTGCGGATGGCTCAGGACTGGACCATGCGTTACACCCTCGTAGATGGTCAGGGTAACTTTGGTAACCAGGATGGCGACCCACCGGCTGCCATGCGTTATACCGAAGCCCGTTTACAGCGTTTATCTGAAGCCATGCTGGATGATATCGAAAAAGAGACAGTAGATTTTCAACTGAACTTCGACGATTCACTGCAGGAACCTTCTGTACTGCCCACCCGGATCCCGCAATTGCTGGTGAACGGTTCTTCTGGTATTGCCGTAGGGATGGCCACCAATATGATGCCCCATAACCTGAGCGAAGTAGTGGATGGTTGTGTGGCCTATATCGATAACCGGGAAATTCCGGTAGAAGAACTCATCAACCATGTGAAAGCACCTGATTTCCCCACCGGGGGGATCATTTACGGTATGGAAGGGGTGAGACAGGGCTTGTTGACAGGTCGTGGTAGAGTGGTACTGCGCGGTAAAGTGCAGGTAGATACCAAAACCAGCGGCCGTGAACAGATCGTGATTACCGAAGTGCCTTACCAGGTAAACCGCGACCAGCTTACGGATCGGATCGGTCAGTTGGTGAATGATAAAACCATTGAAGGCATTGCCCACGTGAACAATGAAAGTAATATGCGCGAAGGAACGCGTATTGTACTGGATCTGAAGCGTGACGTGGTGGCCCAGGTGATCATTAACCAATTGTACAAATTCACCGAACTGCAGACCAGTTACGGGATAAATAACGTGGCCATCAGCAAGGGACGTCCGAAGATCATGAACCTGAAAGACCTGATCGCAGAGTTCATTGAGTTCCGGATGGAAGTGGTGATCCGCCGCGCAAAATTCGATCTGCGCAAGGCAGAAGAACGCGCCCATATCCTGGAAGGTTACCTGAAAGCACTGGATCATCTGGACGAAGTGATTGCCCTGATCCGCGCCAGCCGTACACCGGATGATGCGAAAGAAAACCTGATCAACAAAAGCAAAGAAGAAAAATGGAGCCTGAACAGGCAACTGTTCTCTGATATCACCAACGACCTGTACATACAGGAAGACGGATTATCCGAGGCCCAGGCCAAAGCCATACTGGAACTGCGTTTGCAGCGTTTAACAGGTATGGAAAGAGACAAGATCGTAGAAGAATTCAACGGTCTGATCAACACCATCAAACACCTGAAAGAACTGCTGGCCAGCGAAGACCTGCGTTACGACCTGATCAAAAAAGAACTGATTGAAGTAAAAGAGAAATTCGGCGATGCCCGTAAAACGGAGATTCAGTACCTCGCAGACGAGATGCGGATCGAGGACCTGATCGAAGATGAAGACGTGGTGATCACCATTTCGCACTTAGGATATATCAAACGTACTTCCGCTACCGAATACCGCCAGCAACGCCGCGGCGGCAGGGGAGCGGTAGGTACCAAAACAAGGGAAGAAGATTATGTAGAACACCTGTTTGTGGCTTCTACCCATGGAACCATGATGTTCTTTACCGAAAAAGGACGTTGTTTCTGGTTACGCGTTTACGAAATTCCTGAAGGAGAAAAACAAAGCAAGGGACGTGCCATCCAGAACCTGATCCAACTGCCCGGCGATGATAAGGTGAAAGCCATTATCGACGTGAAAAAACTGGACGACAAGGACTATGTACAAGACCATTATATCGTACTTTGTACCAAGAAAGGGATCATCAAAAAAACCTCGCTGGAAGACTTCAGTCGCCCGAGAGCCAATGGTATCATTGCCATTACGGTGAATGAAGGTGATGAACTTTTATCGGCCCGTTTAACCGATGGCAAACAGGAAATCATGATGGCTGTGAAAAGCGGTCGCGCGATCCGTTTCCCTGAAGAAAAAGTAAGGGTAACCGGCCGGGGAGCCATTGGGGTAGCCGGCATTGAAGTGGATGATGAGAAAGACGAAGTGGTGGGTATGATCTGCATCCACAAAGACGATCCTACCCATACCATCCTGGTGGTAAGCGAAAAAGGCTTTGGTAAACGTACCGTGGTAGATGAATACCGGATCACCAATCGGGGTGGTAAAGGTGTTAAAACTATCAACGTTACGGAGAAAACCGGCAGTTTGGTAGGCGTTTTGTATGTTACGGAGAAAGAAGACCTGATTATTACCTGCAAATCGGGCATTACCATCAGAACCGGCATCCAGGATATCCGCGAAGCGGGTAGAGCTACGCAGGGCGTAACCCTGATCAGGCTGGATGAAGGAGATGAGATTGCCGCTATTTCGCAGATCGAAGACCAGGAAGAAGAACCCGTAACCAATCTGGAACCAGGAGAAGAAAACCCGGCCACAGATGAAACTAAAACAGCAGATAACAACGAAAACAGTACTGAAAATCAACAATAAACCCCTCTTTATGAAGAAGCTTTTAACGCTTATAATGATCGCAGGAAGCCTGCAAATGGCCCAGGCACAAGACCTGAAAAAAGTGCAGACCGCTTACCTGATCAATAAAATGGAAGATGCCAAAACCGAAATTGACAAGGTAATGGCTGATCCCAAACAGAGCACCAAACCGGATGCAATGTACTGGAAAGCCAAAGTATATGCTGCCGTGTACAAAGATGCCAACCTGCGTGCCAAATACCCCACAGCACTGGCAACCGCAGATGAGGCTTTCAGGAAATATGCCGATGCGGATCCTGCTTTTGCCCAGGTAAAAGAGAAAGGTGCAGAAGGTTTTTTTGATATGTATGCCACTTCTTACGCCAATGGTGTAAAACTCTTCAACGATAAAAAATGGGAAGATGCTGCCAGCAATTTCAAATATGCCGTAGAATACAGCGATTTCATTTTCAAGAACAAGTGGAGCAATGCCAATATCGCATTTGATACCACTTCCATCCTTTACCTGGCCTATGCTTACCAGAATGCATCTAAAATGGATGATGCTGCTACATATTACAGTCGCCTGGCAGATGCGAAAGTAGCTGCTGACATGTACATCGATATCTACAAATTCCTGGCTAACCATTATACAGTTTCCAAGAATGAAGCCCTGTTTAAAAAATACCTGGCACTGGGAAAAGAACTCTATCCTAAATATGCATGGGATGAGTTTGAGATCGATTATATGGACCAGAACATGAACCTGGCCGAAAAAACAGCCCTCTATGATAAAGAAGATGCGGCGGGTACCCTGAGCGAAGTAAAGTACCTGCAGTTTGCTGATATATTTGTGAATGCACATAACAAAGACAAAAGCATGGATAGTGCCACCGAAAACATGTACAATCTGAAAGCGGTGGATGCTTACAAAAAAGCCTACGGTAAAAACGCGCAGAATGCCATTGCCGCTTTTAACGTTGGTGTGGTGTATTACAATCTTTTTGGCAGTTATGATGATGCGTATGCACAGAATATCCGCACCATGCAGGGAATCAATGCCGACAAACCGGTAGAAAAAGACCCCAAGAAAAAAGCGGCAGCCGAAGCGGCCCTGAAAGCCAAACTGGAACCTATCCGCAAAGCCAATGCAGATATCGAAAAACCACTGAATGATAACCTGAATATGTCATTGGAGTGGCTCGAGAAAGCCTACGCCATCTTAAAAGACAAAACTACCCGTAACAATACCGAGAAAAGTGTAATCAACAAAGCGGTTGACTTCCTCGCAAACCTGTATGCGTATAAGCGTGATAAAGTACGTGGTAAAGACCTCAAAGCTTTTGATGCGTATGAAGCCAAGTACAAAGAGTTTGATGCCTTACATGGTAAATATTAAATCGTTCCCTTGATATACAAACAAAGCGCCGGCTCAACACCGGCGCTTTGTTTTTTACCGGCCATCCTGAACCACATGAATATGTGAGGAGAGAAGGGGCTGCAGCGGTTTTACTTACCTTATTTTAGGGGTATAAACGCCAATAATTATTATATGTCTGCCGTAATCTCCTTTAACCGCATCCGGAAAACGCTTGTAGGTTGTGTCCTATGTTTTCCTTTAACAGTCTGTGCCCAATCCCAATTAGACAGTTTACGCAAACAGATTGACCGGGATATCTGGATCCCTTTTCTGCAGGGCATCAATACCAATAATGCCGATTTATATAACAGTGTTCACAGTAAAGACTTTCACTGGGTAGCCGGTGGTAATAAAACCAGGATCATGGACCTGCCCGCCTATATAGAAGATGCCGCCAAAGTAATGACCGATCGTAAAAACAAGGGGATACAAACCATTGTAGATGTGGCATTTCTGGAAAGAAACCTGAATGAAACATTTGCCTCAGAAAAATGTGTCACCCGTTACACCGCCATTGAACCTGGCAAAGAGCCGCTGGTGATGTATGGTATTGCCCAGGTTTTTTCCAGAAAAGTAGAAGGGATATGGAAAAAGTGTATCCAGTACGTTTCTACCGAAAAAGCCTCAAAGGAACTGTTTGAACAGGCCAGTCCACTGCAAAAAAGCTGATCAGACGAAGCACGCTCATTGTCATAAGTTTTCCGGGTGCCGAAACCTTGGTTATCTTTAAGAGATAAATCAGCTTATGCCATATTCAAACACATTACTGGCCCTGGTCATCAGCGCCTGCCTGACCTGTTCCTGCACCGGAAAAAATAACCTTACCGCAGAAACTACCCCACAACAGAACGAACCCACCGTTAAAACGGAAGTACTGTTTACCGGATATGAAATTATCTGGGGCATGGATTTTCTGCCCAATGGAGACCTGTTATTTACCGAGAAGAAGGGGAAATTATACCGTCGTTCCGATACCACCATTAAAGAGATTACCGGACTGCCGGAGATCAATAGTGGCGGACAGGGTGGCCTGCTCGATATCCGCGTTTCGCCGCAATTCAAGAGCAATGGCTGGATCTTTCTCACCTATGCCGGCAATTATCCCAGTGGTGGCGGCAGCTGGAACCTGCTGCGTTGTAAACTGGTGAACGACCAACTCACCGAACCGAAAATATTACTGAGTTCCAACTCGGCCAATACCATGCAGGGCCACTACGGCAGCCGCATCGATTTTGATGAAGCGGGTAACCTGTATGTAAGCGTGGGAGAGGGCGGCGCTACTACCTATGGCGGCATCAGTTCGCCCAACCAGAATGCGCAGAATGTGAACAGCACCTGGGGCAAAGTGCACCGTTTAACGCAGGAGGGAGGCATACCCGCCGGAAACCCGGTATTACCAGGAAATACGGTTGCCACTACGGTGTATACGTACGGGCACCGCAATCCGCAGGGACTGGTATACAACCCCTTTACCAAAACCATCTGGGAAGCCGAACATGGCCCCAAGGGAGGTGATGAAGTGAACATTATACAGGCAGGTAATAATTACGGCTGGCCCTGGGTTTCTTATGGGGTTAACTACGATGATAAACCGGTTTCAGCAAGTCCTACCAAAGAAGGAATTACGGATCCGGTATACAAATGGATTCCCTCTATCGGGGCCTGTGGTATGGCCGTTATCACCGATCCCAAATTCAAAAGCTGGACGGGGAACCTGCTGGTAGGCGGTTTGGCTTTACAATACCTCGCACGTCTCGAGATCAAGGATAACAAAGTGGTGAAGGAACATAAAATGCTGGAAAAGATCGGCCGGGTAAGGCATGTGCGCCAGGCACCGGATGGGTCTGTGTATGTATCTGTAGAAGGGCCGGGCAGGATCATCCGACTCATACCGGAATAAGCAAGGTTTATAACAATATAAAAGCCTGACAGGTAGTTGATACGAACCTGTCAGGCTTTTTCATTTTCCCGTGTACTATCTACTATAATCCATTACTGATTGGTGGTAGCTGCCCCCGGCACGGCGGCTGGTTTAGCCGGAGTGGACGTGGTTGGTCTGACAACAGTGGCACAGGAAGTTAAGAGCAATAATAAAAGGCAGATAAAAGCTGTGTTTTTGCGCATGGTGGTTGTTTTTGGATAAAAATCAGGATGAATTTATGGTAAATTCCAGGAATAAAATTGTTCAAAATATTCAGAGATCCTCCGAAGAATAAAAAATGGAAATTATACGCATAACCATATAACCAACTAACTATTCATATTAACCCCATGCTTTAGCATGGGGGCAGCATGTATTGATTCGTTGGTGGGCTTTAGCCCTGATGTGGAGGCTGAAGCCCGGAGGATGTTGTGGTTGATAGCCCCCAGCCTGAAGGCTGGGGTTAGTGAGGTGGTTTATACTAGCTTTCTAATTCCTTCTTCTATACTTAACATAATATTAATTATAGGATAAATATATCGTACGTTTCTGATACAACTATGTAAAAAACAGACAGAACCGGCATTGGGTACCATCAGTATGGTTGGTCTATCCCACGTTATAGCCGTTTATCCTGAGACACATATTCATGTGATGAACCAACTCCGGTTCGCGTAGCATTTTTGACGGGTATTAACGCTATACCCGAAACAAAAAAGTATGAAAAATTTACATCGCTTTCTCTTAGCCACCGGTTTACTGGCTATAGTTTTTACCGCCCCGGCACAGATCTCCGGAACGCTTACCAGTCAGCAGCAACCCCTGGAATCCATTTCGGTTTCTTTATTGCGCGCCAAAGACTCCGGCCTGGTGAAAATTGCTTTAACCGACAAAACCGGTCAGTTCCAGTTTAGCAACCTGGCGGCTGGCAGTTACCGTGTATCGGTGAACAGCCTGGGCTTTCAGCCTTATCTGTCCCAGGTTTATCCGTTTTCAGGTAGCGCTTTATCGCTCGGCAGTATTGAACTGTCCCTCCAGGCCAAATCCCTGGGCGAAGTAACCGTGAGCAGCAAAAAGCCGTTGGTAGAACTGAAAGCCGATAAAATGGTGGTGAATGTAGATGCATCACCCACCAATGCCGGCAATACCGCGCTGGAAGTGCTGGAGAAATCGCCGGGTGTATCGGTAGATAAGGATGGCAATATCAGTCTTAAAGGCAAACAGGGCGTTACAGTACTGGTAGATGGCCGCCCCAGTTACCTGAGCGGCGCCGACCTGGCCAATCTGCTGAAAGGCATGAGCGCCAGCCAGCTGGACCAGATCGAGATCATGACCAACCCACCGGCCCGTTTTGATGCATCGGGAAATTCGGGGGTGATCAATATCAAAACCAAAAAGAACAAAACCGTTGGATTTAATGGCAGCCTGAACCTGGGATATGGTCAGGGTGTGTATCCCAAAACCAATGGCGGACTGAACCTGAACTACCGTAAAAATCGTATCAACCTGTTTGGTTCCTATAATTACAGTTACCGGGGCAGCTATCAACAGTTTAATGTAATCCGGAATGTGTTTAACCAGAACCAGGTCCTGGCTTTTACATTGGATCAGAACGGATACATGCCCGATACCCGTTCCGCCCATTCAGCCAAAGCCGGCATAGATATTACATTCAGTAAAAAAACGAATGTCTCTCTTACGCTCAACAGTTTTAATATCGCCATGCAATTCGACAATGCTATCCGCAACCGCATTCTGGATGACAAAGGCGATCTGCAGACACTGAACACCGGTCGCACCTATATGACACCCAACGTGAGCAAATACAACGGCAACTTTAATATCCAGCATAAATTAGACAGCACCGGAAAAGAACTCAGTTTCGATCTTGATTATGTGAACTATAACGATAAACACAAACAGCAGTTTCAAAACCGTTTCTATAATGCTGCAGGTACCCTTACTGGCAAACCAGATACCCTGCAGGGCAATGTACCCAGTGCTTTTGAAGTATTGGCTGGTAAACTGGATCTGGTATTACCTTTTACGGCAAAAACCAAACTCGAAACCGGCATCAAACTCAGTGCGGTATCGAGCGATAATAATGTTCGTTTCGACAGTATCATTAACGGCAACCCGGTGTTGGACGTTAACCGCAGTAACTACTTTATTTATAAGGAGAATATTTATGCGGCTTATGCCAGTCTGAATACCCCCATCAGTAAAAAACTCAGTGTACAGGCCGGTTTACGGTATGAGTACACCACCGGTAATGGCCGTCAGGTAACCACCAACACTTCTTTTACCAAAGAGTATGGAAAACTATTTCCTACTTTGTATTTCACTTACGAACTCAACGAGAAACACCAGTTCAACCTCAATTATGGTCGCAGGGTAACACGTCCGGCCTACCGCGATATGAATCCTTTCACCTATATTCTTGACCGTTATACCAACCAGAAAGGAAACCCTAACCTGCAGCCGCAGTTCAGTCAGAATATTGAGTTAAGTCATGCATATAATAAGTTCCTGATCACCACTTTCAATTACGCACGCACAAGCGATGTGATTTCGGATGTGATTGAAACGGATGAGATCAGTAAAACAGCTTTTCTCGTAAAAAAGAATATTGCCACGCAGGAACAATGGGGCTTTGCGGTTAATTTTTCCAAACCGGTGAACAGCTGGCTTACAATCAATGCCAATGTTTTACTGGCAGATAACCGCTTTAAAGGCATTGTTAACAATACAGCCGTTGATTTTTCCAGTACCACGGCCAATTTCTCCGGATCGCTGCAAAGCAAACTGGGCAAGGGCTGGGATGCCGAGATCAATGGATTTTACAGAACCCGCGAAATTGAAGGTGTTTCATTCAGCAAAGGCATGGGTATGTTTTCGCTGGCCGTTTCTAAATCGGTGTTGAAGAACAAAGGAAAAATTACCCTGAATGCCCGCGACCTGTTTGCCCTGCAGCAATATACAGGCATCACTAAATTTTCTACAGTAGATGCCGTATTGAATAACCGTTGGGATAACCGGATCATCAATCTCTCTTTCAATTACCGTTTTGGGAAAACTTTTAAAACCAACAAACGCAGCAGCGGCAGCGCAGCAGAAGAACAGAGCCGGATTGGCGGATAATCTGATACATCCCCCCTATCAAGTAAAAGCAGGAGCCCCCCTCCTGCTTTTTTGTGCAGGTAGGGAGGAGTTACTCCTCTCTTCGAAAAGACAAGGACAAGACAACTGTCAGTTTCTTCCTGTTTCCTTCTTGTTTTGTTCGCTCCTGCTTTACCATTTCTTCCATCCCCGGCCGCTGAAAGAGAGAACCAGAATGGGATCAGTATTGAATGAGAATTGAATCAGCATAGAACCAGCAACGGACCAATATCGGATCAGTATAGAACCGGAATAGAACCTGAAGGGCACTTGAAGGGCACTTGATGGGCATTTGATGGGCACTTGAGCACTTGAAGGGGGACAGTGTCTTGTACTGAAAAAACTTTACAGTTGAGGGTTAAATTACTACCAGGGCTTTACAGTGTTTATCGGTAGCACTAAATAAGCTTTACAGCGTTTTACAATAGTACTGATTTAGCTTTACGGTATTG